>Ga0209758_1000034_pt1 | contig 467637 bp, 438 predicted proteins | sample AraplaMF_Col_mMF_FD_184258 | JGI IMG/M metagenome (GOLD analysis project Ga0209758, IMG submission 184258) | Arabidopsis root microbial communities from the University of North Carolina, USA - plate scrape MF_Col_mMF (SPAdes) (version 2) | ecosystem: Host-associated > Plants > Roots >... | reverse complement strand
CTGTCGAACGTGAAGAACAAGTTCGACACGGCGCTGGCGAACACGCACGACAGCTACAACGGCTACCTGATCGGCGCGACGGTGCCGGTGGGCGCGGGGCTGATCCGCGCGTCGTACTCGCAGGTTCGCTACAACGAGGGCGCAGCCGGCATCACGGGCGAGGACCCGCTGGCGCGCAAGTTCGCGATCGGCTACGTGCACAACCTGTCCAAGCGCACGGCGCTGTATGCGACGGTGGCGCGCGTGAACAACCGCAACGACGTGAACTACACGGGCAGCCTGGTGTCGGCGAGCACCACGGGCTACGGCAGCACGGGCACGGGCTACACGGGCCTGCCGCGTTCTTCCACCGGCTACGACTTCGGCATCCGCCACGCGTTCTGACGGCGGACGCGCGGCGCGCGGGAGGAAAGGGGCGTGCGCTGCCCTTTTTCCTTCGCGCGACTTTTTTGCTTTCCGCGCCTTCATCCATCCAGCATCGAACCTCGACCAATGAACCGAATCCGACTCCTCGCGGGCGCACTGGCGTCCTTCGGGCTGACCGGCTGCATCGTGCTTCCCCCGCCGCCCATGCCCTATCGTCCACCCCCGCCAATGCTCTTCGGCGACGCCCGCAGGCCGCCGCCTCCCGGATGGGGCATGTGTCCGGCCGACGGTGCCCCCGTGCCGCAAGGCTGCGCGCGCGGGGTGCCGGGCGAACCCGGACCGCAGCCTCCGGGAGCGCGCTGATGAGCGGGGCGCAGTTGCAATCGGGCAACCTCGGGGCCGTCATCGCCGGGGTGATCCTGCTGGGGCTCGGCGGCGTGGTCGGCACGATGTTCTCGCTGTTCGTCGCCAACCTGCGCCAGGGCGCGAAGGCTCGCGAGGCCGCGCAGCAGGCGCACGAGGAAGCGCGGCAGCGCCTGGTTGCGAGCCGGGCGCAGGACATCCGGCCGCTGCTCGATGCGGCTTTCGCCGAGGCCCAGGCCGATGCCAAGACCATCCGCGTCGACATCCGGCTGCCGCAGGAAGCGGTGCGCGTGTTCGCGATCGAGGCCGAACTGCGCGAACTGCTCGCGAAGGTCATGGCCTACGCGGCCAGCGTGATGCGCACCGGCTCGACGCTGCAGGTCTCGGCGCATGCCGACGGCCAGCAGGCGGTGATCCACTGGCGCGACCTCGACGCCGTCGACGCGCATCCGCCGCTCGCAAGGTTCTTCGACAGCAAGCTCTCCGCAGCCGTGGCGGCCAGTGCCAGGGCCTGCGAGCGCATCGCGGGACACCACGGCGGGCGCATCTACTCGGCGCCCCGCGAGGGCGGCGTGCTGGGGCTCACGCTGCGGCTGCCGCTGCTTCGGGCCTGAGCCTGGCCGTCCGGCAGTCCAACATGGACAAACGGCAATGAAGCGGCCGCGCCTCCATGAAGAGGTCTTCATCGAGGACTGATGGACGGGCGCGGCGGCGCATCGGAACTCCGCGCGATACTTGCGGTCCCACGCTGCCGCCGCCTTCCTTCCTCCCGATGCCCGACGTGCGACTTCCTTCTCCCTCGATCCTTCTTCGTGCGCTCGCCATTAGCGCTGCTCTTTTCACTGGGGCAGCTGTGCACGCGCAGGCCCTGCCGCCCGGCGTGCGGCTCGGCATGTCGGCGGAGGAACTTCAGGCCGCGCTGCCCGCCGCCGAGCGGGTGCAAAGGCCGCAGCGCCTGAGCGGCGGCCTCGTGGGCTCATGGCGCGCGGCGCCGGTCGAGATGGCGGGCCTGCTGTTCGAGCCGACCTTCTTCTTCGCGGCTTCAGAGCTGCGGCGCGTCGAGTACGTGGCCTCCGCGCAATCCACGCCCGATGCCGGCTCGTCGGCCTTCACGGCGCTGGTGCAATGGGGCCGAGGCGTGTTCGGCAACGAGCTGTCTTCGCGCGACCCCGGCAGCGCGTATGCCGCATGGGTGAGCAACGACACCGACATCTACGTGCAGCAGCAGTCGGGCGATCCGCGCCGGGCGAGCGTGCGGCTGGTCTACAAGGCGCGGCAGCTGCGCGACGGCAGCGAGCTCTGAGGAAGAGAGAAAAGAAAGAAGAGAAGAACGAAGAGAGAAGGGCTGCCTGAGCCCTTCCTTCGCGTGGCGCCTCAGCCCGCGCCGCGCCGTTCGAGCTTCTGCAGCGCCGCCGCCAGTTCGTCTACATCGACCGGCTTCAGCAGGTGATGGTCGAAGCCGGCCCGCGCGATGCGCAGCCGGTCGTCGGGCTGGCCCCAGCCCGTGACCGCGATCAGGCCGATGTCGTGCAGCCGCGGATGCGCCCGCAGGCGGCGCGCCAGCTCGCAGCCGTCCATGCCGGGCATGCCGATGTCCAGGATGGCGATCGAAGGCTCGAAGTGCTCGGCCTTCGCCAGTGCATCCAGGCCGCTGAACGCCACCGCGACTTGCGCGCCGAGCAGATCCAGCAGAGCCTCCAGCGACTCGGCCGCGTCGCGGTTGTCGTCCACCACCAGGATGCGGTGGTGCACCGCGATCGTGGCTTCGGGCGCTCCGGTCTGCGCGCCGGTGCCCACGCCGTGGTCGAGCAGGGGAAGGGACACCGTGAACTCGCTGCCCCGGTCCGTCCCCTCGCTGCGGGCGGCGACCGTGCCGCCGTGCAGCTCCACGATGCTCTTCACCAGCGTGAGGCCGATGCCCAGGCCGCCCTGCGCGGCGCGTGCGGTGCCGCTGACTTGCACGAACATGTCGAAGATCGCGTCCAGCATGGCGGCCGGAATGCCGCTGCCGCTGTCCTTCACGCGCACCACCGCATGGCCATGGCCGTCCTGCTCGAGGAACACGTCGATGCGTCCACCCTCGGGCGTGTACTTGGCGGCGTTGTTCAGCAGGTTCGCGAACACCTGCGTGAGGCGCACGCTGTCGCCCCTCACGGCCAGCGAGGTGTCGGCGATGTGGACCTCGAGGGTGTGGCGACCGGCGTCCATCAGCGGGCGGCTGAGTTCCACCGCGCCGCGGATCACCTTGTCCAGCTCGAGTTCTTCCAGCTTCAGCTCGATCTTGCCGCGCGTGATGCGCGAGACCTCCATCAGGTCGTTCACCAGCCGCACCATGTGGTCGAGCTGGCGGCCCATGAGTTCGTAGTAGGGCAGCGCGGCTTCCGACGTCAGCGGCTTGCGCTTGAGGATGGCCAGCGCGGTGCTCAGCGGTGCCATCGGGTTGCGCAGTTCGTGGGCGAGGGTGGCCAGGAACTCGGTCTTGCGCCGGTCGGCCTCGTTGAGCTCCTCGAGCATGCGGCGCAGTTCGTACTGGCGCCGCCGCGCGCGCAACGCGCTGCGCAATGCGCTCACCAGCGAGGCCACGCGCAGCGGGCGCTCCAGCACGGTGACGTTGGCCATGCCCTCCATGGCGGTGGTGATGGCGCGCGAGTCGGCGCCTTGCCGCGCGAGTATCAGCACCGGCAGATCGGACCACGGAGGCTGGGCCGCCACCGCCGCAGCGAGCTGGGCGGCGCCGCTGCCTGTGAGCAGTTCCTCGGCCACCAGCAGCGCGCCGGCGCCCTGGCCCATTTCGCGCAGCAGCTCGGGAAGATCGGCGCAGGTGTGTGTCTCGATGCCGGCGCGCAGGAGCACGGCGGCGGTCATCGCGGCGTCCTTGGGGGTAGCCGGCCTCATGAGCACGCGCAGCTGCGGGTCTTGCAGCTGCGGCAGCTGGATTGTCGGGCCCTCTGTCACGGCGGGGGCTTGGAAACGCCGTCGATCGGCACGGGCACGCCGGTCAGGATGCCCCTGAAGCGGTGCAGCGGGTCTCCCACGTGCAGGCCGCGCCGGTCCATCGAGAACGCACGGATGGAGCGCTCGTGCGCGCCGCCGCGCTTCTTGAGCACCGAGATGGCCTGGCGCACCTCGCCCTCGGCCTCGTAGTAGCGCAGCAGCACCACGGCGTCGGCAAGGTAGCTGGCGTCCACGGAAGTCTGCATCTGCGTGCCGATGAGCCCGTGCTGCGCGCCGACCAGCAGCGTGGCCACGCCCGACTGCCCGAGGTAGGTGAGCAGCTCGTGCAGTTGCACGATGAGAAAGCGCTCGTCGGGCATCGCGTTGAGATACCCGTTCAGGCTATCGATGACGATCACCTTCGCGCCGTGCCGGGTCACGGCCTGGCGGATCTCGTGCACCAGCTCGCCGGGGGAGAGCTCGGCCGGGTCGACCTGCTTGACGCGGATGAGGCCCGATGCGAGATGGGGCTCCAGCTTCATGCCCAGGCCGGCGCTGCGGCTGCGCAGGGTGTGGATGCTCTCGTCGAAGATGAAGAGCGCGGCGGCCTCGCCGCGCTCGGCCGCCGCAATCGCGAACTGCAACGCCACCGACGATTTGCCGGTGCCCGGCGAGCCGACGAGCAGGGTGCTGGTGCCCTTCTCGAGGCCGCCGCCCAGCAGCGCGTCGAGCGCCTCGATGCCGCTGGGCAGGTTGGTCAGAGCGACGTCGCTGATGTGCTCGGCCGCCACCAGGCGCGGAAACACCTGCAGGCCGCCGCGGTCGATCTTGTAGTCGTGGTAGCCGCCGCGGAACGACTGGCCACGGTACTTGACGACCAGCAGGCGGCGGCGGGCGGCGCCGTAGTCGGAGTTGGACTGCTCCAGCCGCACCACAGCATGCGCGATGCTCTGCACCTGGAGGTCGTGCTCGGTGGCGGTCATGTCGTCCAGCAGCAGCACGGTGCACTGGCGCCCCGCGAAGAACTGCTTGAGCGCCAGGATCTGCCGGCGGTAGCGCAGCGATGTGCCCGAAAGCAGCCGCAGCTCGGACAGCGAATCGAACACGATGCGCGAGGGCTTGAGTGCCTCCACGTCGTTCAGGATGCGCAGCGTGGTTTCGCTCAGCTCCACCTCGGAAGGGTGGAACATGGTGTATTGCTCCTCGGGCTGCAGGCTGTCCTGGGTGGGCAGCATCTCCCGCACGTGAATTCTGGAAATGTCCCAGCCGTGCGAGTCGGCAACGCCGCGCAGTTCGGGCTCGGTCTCGGACAGCGTCACGTACAGCACGGACTCGCCGCGCGCCACACCTTCGAGCAGGAACTGCATCGCGATGGTCGTCTTGCCGGCACCTGGTGTGCCTTCGAAAAGATAGAGCCGGTTTGGCTCGAGGCCGCCGCCGAGCACGTCGTCGAGGCCCGGCACGCCCATGCTCAGCAGCCGCTGGTTATGAGGTTCCATGGTCGCTTCTCCGCGAATGAATAAGGTCACGGCCGAATTCAAGCATCGAAGCCGGGGGCAGGTTTGCAGGACGGCACCGCGTGGCGCGCAGCCGCGCGCGACTATGGAAGTTGTCCTGCACGGGGGAGCGGATTCGTCCGGCCGCCCCGGAGGGGCGCGCGGAGAAACTGCCTCACCGGCCCCCGAAGCCCCGGCCCTTCATTCAGTCAATCGACCAACCGATCAACCAATTTCTGGCTCTTCAGGAGAAGACGATGCGCGCAGACACCGAGATCCGCATTCCACGGGACGATGAACGGATCGACGTCACGGACCTCAAGGAGGTCGACTACTGGACCCAATGGTTCGGCGTGAGCGAGGAGCGCCTGCGCACCGCCGTGGCTTCGGCCGGCACGATGAAGGACGACCTGCGGGTCTACCTCGGCTTGCCCTGATCTTCCGGGCCCGGCCTCAGGCCGCGGCCAGCATGCCTTTTTCCTCGATGAACGCGACCACGTCGGCCACGCCCGAGAGCGTCTTGAGGTTCGTCATCACGTAGGGCCGCTGGCGGCGCATGCGCTGCGTGTCCTGCTCCATCACGTCGAGGTTGGCGCCCACGTAGGGCGCGAGGTCGGTCTTGTTGATCACGAAGAGGTCGCTCTTGGTGATGCCGGGGCCGCCCTTGCGCGGGATCTTCTCGCCGGCCGCCACGTCGATCACGTAGATCGTGAGGTCCGACAGCTCGGGGCTGAAGGTGGCCGCGAGGTTGTCGCCGCCCGACTCGACGAACACCACGTCGGCGTCGGGAAAGTCTTCCAGCATGCGGTCGATGGCCTCGAGGTTGATCGAGGCGTCCTCGCGGATCGCGGTGTGCGGGCAGCCGCCCGTCTCCACGCCCATGATGCGCTCGGCTGGCAGCGCACCGGCCACCGTCAGCAGGCGCTGGTCTTCCTTGGTGTAGATGTCGTTGGTGATGGCGATCAGGTCGTACTTGTCGCGCATCGCCTTGCACAGCATCTCCAGCAGCGTGGTCTTGCCCGAGCCGACCGGGCCGCCGATGCCCACGCGCAGCGGCGGAAGTCTCTTGGTGCGGTTGGGAATGTGGTGCAGGGCGGAAGTCATGGCAGTGGTGTCCGGTTCAGCTTCTGAAAAGGCGGGAATATTGTGTTTCATGGCGGGCCGACAGCACCGCCAGCAGGGGCGCGAAGGCCTGGCGCTCGTCGTCGCCGAGGGCCATGGCGCGGGTCACGGCATCGGGAATCTCCTGCGCCAGCCGCCCCAGGATGCGCTGGCCCGCGCTCTGGCCCAGCGGTACGGCCTTGACCGCGGCGCCGACCATGTTCTCGGCCCAGCCGAAGGCGAAGGCCAGGCAGCCGTCGTGCACCGTGGCGCCGGCGCGGCTGGCCGCGAAGGCGAATGCGACGGGGTAGCTCGCGCCCAGATCGGCGAACACTTCCGCCGTGTCCGCGTGGTGCAGCTTCAGCCATTCGACGAAGGAACGGCCCATCTGCTCGGTCTGCAAAAGGAACTCGGCCGATTCGCGCGTGGCCATCACCCAGCGGTTGAGCTCGCGGACGCGCGGCATGTCGCCGGCCTGCCAGGCCATGATGGCCTGCGCGCAGATGGCGAGGTCGCCGCGGGCGAAGCTCAGGTGGAGTTGGTCGGAGAGCCATTCGGCGGCGCGCGCTTCGGAATCGACGCCGGCCCATTCGACGGCGGCCTCGACGCCCTCGGAATACGAGAAGCCGCCCACGGGCAGCGCCGGGGAGGCGAGCCAGATCAGCTGCAGGAGGCTTTGGGCGGACACGTCAGTGGGAGTGGCCGTGATGTCCGTGGCCATGGTCATGGTCATGGCCGTGCGGGTGGTCGTGACCGTCGTGGCCGTCGAGCAGTTCCGGCGCGAGCACCAGCGGCTTCTGCCCGCCGCTGCTTCCGTGCGAATGGCCATGGTCATGGGAGTGCCCATGGTCATGGTTGTGGCCGTGACCGCCATGCGAATGCTCGTGCGACCCGTACGCACCGCCTTCGGGTTCGAAGGCTTCCTCCACCGCCACGACGATCAGGTGCATCGAGCGCAGCATGTCGGCCAGCACGTGGTCGGGCTCGATCTTCAGGTGGTCGGGCTTCAGCTCGATCGGCACGTGCCGGTTGCCCAGGTGGTAGGCCGCGCGCGTCAGGTCGAAGGGCGTGCCGTGCGCGGTGCAGTGCGTGATGCGAAGCACGGGCTGCGGCGCGGCGATCACGCGCACCAGCGAGCCGTCTTCGGCCACCAGCACGTCGCCGCCGCGCACCAGCGTGCCGCGCGGCAGGAACACGCCGATCTGGCGGCCCTGCGAGTCGGTGGCGTCGAAGCGGCTCTTCTGGCGGACGTCCCAGTCGAGTTCGATGGTGGCGGCGCGCTTGAGCAGCACGGGCGCGAGGCCGCGGCCCTGGGGCATGAGTTTGTTGGCGGTGAGCATGGTGCAAATGGAGCGCCCCGCAGGGCGCCCGCTGGCTGGATGAATACCTTCGAGGATACGCAGCCTGTCAAGCAGGCGCGTTCCCCGGGGCTTCTTCAGAACAGGAAATACCGCTGCGCCATCGGCAGCAGCTTCGCCGGCTCGCAGGTCAGCAGGTTGCCGTCGGCGCGCACCGCGTAGGTCTGGGCGTCGATCTCCATCCTCGGCGCGTAGCCGTTGTGGATCAGGTCCTTCTTGCGCACGCCGCGCACGTTCTTCACCGCGCTGAGCTGCTTCTTCAGGCCGTAGCGCTCGCCCACGCCCGCGGCCAGGCCGGCCTGCGAGACGAAGGTGAGCGAGCTCTTCGCGAGCGAGCCGCCGTATGCGCCGAACATCTGGCGATAGTGCACCGGCTGCGGCGTGGGGATCGAGGCGTTCGGGTCGCCCATGGCCGCCAGCGCGATGCTGCCGCCTTTGATGATGGTGAAGGGCTTCACGCCGAAGAAGGCCGGCTTCCAGATCACGATGTCGGCCCACTTGCCGACCTCGAGCGAGCCCACCTCGTGCGCGATGCCGTGCGCGAGGGCCGGGTTGATCGTGTACTTGGCGACGTAGCGCTTCGCGCGGAAGTTGTCGTTGCGCGCGCTGTCCTCGGGCAGCGTGCCGCGCTGCAGCTTCATCTTGTGCGCGGTCTGCCAGGTGCGGATGACCACTTCGCCGACGCGGCCCATGGCCTGGCTGTCGGAGCTGAACATGCTGATCGCGCCCAGGTCGTGCAGCACGTCTTCGGCGGCGATGGTCTCCTTGCGGATGCGCGATTCGGCGAAGGCCAGGTCTTCGGCGATGCCGGCGTCCAGGTGGTGGCACACCATGAGCATGTCGACGTGTTCGTCGAGCGTGTTCACGGTGTAGGGCATCGTCGGGTTGGTCGACGACGGCAGGAAGTTCTCTTCGCCCACCACGCGCAGGATGTCGGGCGCATGGCCGCCGCCCGCGCCCTCGGTGTGGAAGGCGCAGATGCCGCGCCCGCCCACGGCGGCGATGGTGTTCTCGACGAAGCCCGATTCGTTGAGCGTGTCGCTGTGGATGGCCACCTGCGTGTCGGTGGCGTCGGCCACGTCCATGCAGTTGCTGATGGCCGCGGGCGTGGTGCCCCAGTCCTCATGCAGCTTCAGGCCGATGACGCCGGCCTCGATCTGCTCGTGCAGCGCGTGCGGCAGGCTGGCGTTGCCCTTGCCGAGGAAGCCCAGGTTCATCGGGAAGGCGTCGGCCGCCTGCAGCATGCGCTCGATGTGCCAGGGGCCGGGCGTGGAGGTGGTGGCGAAGGTGCCGGTGGCCGGGCCGGTGCCGCCGCCGAGCATGGTGGTCACGCCGGAACACAGCGCCTCTTCGATCTGCTGCGGGCAGATGAAGTGGATGTGGCTGTCGATGCCGCCCGCGGTGACGATGTTGCCCTCGCAGCTGATGATCTCGGTGCCCGGGCCGATGACGATGTCCACGCCCGGTTGCACGTCGGGGTTGCCGGCCTTGCCGATGGCGGCGATGCGGCCGTCCTTCAGGCCGATGTCGGCCTTCACGATGCCCCAGTGGTCGAGGATGAGCGCGTTGGTCAGCACCGTGTCGACCGCGCCCTGCGCCCTGGTGCGCTGCGATTGCGCCATGCCGTCGCGGATCGTCTTGCCGCCGCCGAACTTCACTTCCTCGCCGTAGCCGCCGGCGCGCAGGGTGTAGTCAGCCTCGACCTCGATCACCAGTTCAGTGTCCGCGAGACGGACGCGGTCGCCCACGGTGGGGCCGAAGATTTCGGCGTAGGCACGCCTTGAAATGGTCGCCATCAGAGCTTCCCTTGAACCAGGCCGCGAAAGCCGTAGACGATGCGATCGCCCGAAAAGCCGACCAGCTCGACCGTGCGCTGCTGGCCCGGCTCGAAGCGCACCGCGGCGCCCGAGGCAATGTTCAGCCGCATGCCGCGCGCGGCCTCGCGGTCGAAGCCGAGCGCGCCGTTGGTCTCGGCGAAGTGATAGTGCGAGCCGACCTGGATCGGCCGATCGGCGGTGTTCTGCACCACCAGCGTGAGGGTGCGGCGGCCGGGGTTGAGCGCGTGCTCGCCCTCGTCGGTGAAGAGTTCTCCGGGGATCATGCCGGCCGCCTCAGATGGCCTGCGCCAGCAGCGTTGCGCCCAGGCCGACGACCGCGGCACCGGCCACGCGCGGCAGCCACGCGTTGGCATTGCGCAGTGCCCAGCCGATCGCGATGCCCGCGGCGTGCAGCAGAACGGTCGCGCAGACCATGCCGGCCAGCGTGAGGGCGGCGCCCTGCTCGCTCGCCAGCTCGTAGCCGTGCGCCACGCCGTGGAAGACGGCGAACACGCCCACCACCACCATCGCCGCCACCGCCGGCAGGCGCACGCGCGTGACCACCAGCAGGCCCAGCACCAGCAGCGAGGCCGCGATCATCGGCTCGACCGCCGGCAGCTGCACGCCCGCCAGCCCCGCCAGCGCGCCCGCGAGCAGCATGCCGGCGAAGGCCAGCGGCGCCCAGAGCAGGTCGGGCCAGGCGCGGCGCGCGGCCAGTGCGCTCCACAAGCCGACAGCGACCATCGCCGCGAGGTGGTCGGCGCCGGTCAGCGGATGCATGAAGCCGGTGACGAAGCCGTGGTGCATGCCGCCGTCGACGCCGGTGTGGGCGCTGGCCGCGAGCGGCAGCAGGAGGGCGATCAGGGCAAGGGTCTTGGAGGTGTTTTGGCGCATGGAAAAGTCCTTCTGTTCTTTCTCTTGTTCTTCGAATCTCAGACGATCGGCTGGTGCACGGTGACCAGCTTGGTGCCGTCGGGGAAGGTCGCTTCGACCTGGATGTCGGGAATCATCTCGGCGATGCCGTCCATCACGTCGGCGCGGGTGAGCACGCTGCGTCCCTCGCTCATGAGTTCGGCCACGCTCTTGCCGTCGCGCGCGCCTTCCATGACGGCGGCGGAGATCAGGGCGACGGCTTCGGGGTAGTTGAGCTTGAGGCCGCGGGCCTTGCGGCGTTCGGCCAGGAGTGCCGCGGTGAAGATCAGCAGCTTGTCTTTTTCGCGCGGGGTCAGTTCCATGGGATCGGCATCGGGTGGCGGGAGGAGGCGGCCATTATGGGCAAGCCGGCTTGTTTGCAACAGTCGTGCCTTGTCCGCCAAAAGCCGTATGGATGGCACGGAAGATGCACCGAAACGGTGTGAACCCTGAAGCCGCCCCGACCACCTCCGACGACGCCCCGCAGCGCATCGTCAAGGTCCGGCGCGACTACAACAGCTGGGTGGCCAGCGAGACGCTGGAAGACTACGCCCTGCGCTACACGCCGCAGCGCTTCCGCAAATGGTCCGAATGGCGGGTGGCCAACACTGCTTTCGGGGCGGCCTCGTTCCTGATCCTGGAGGCGGTGGGCGCCACGCTGCTGGTGCAGTACGGCTTCGCCAACGCTTTCTGGGCCATTCTGGCGACGGGGCTCATCATCTTCCTGGCGGGCGTGCCGATCAGCGTGTACGCGGCGCGATACGGCGTGGACATGGACCTGCTCACGCGCGGCGCAGGCTTCGGCTACATCGGCTCCACGCTCACCTCGCTGATCTACGCGAGCTTCACCTTCATCTTCTTCGCGCTGGAGGCGGCGGTGATGGCCTATGCGCTGGAGCTGGCGCTGGGCATTCCGCCTGTCTGGGGTTACCTGGTGTGTGCGCTGGTGGTGATTCCGCTGGTCACGCACGGGGTGTCGGTCATCAGCCGGCTGCAGCTGTGGACCCAGCCGCTGTGGCTGCTGATGCTGGTCGTGCCCTTCGCCTACGTGCTCGTGCGCGATCCTGGTGCGTTTGCGGGCATCGTGCACTACAACGGCGTGCGCTCGGGCACGAAGGGTTTCGATTTGCACCTGTTTGGCGCAGCCCTCACGGTCGGCATCGCGCTCATCACCCAGATGGGCGAGCAGGCCGACTACCTGCGCTTCATGCCCGCGCGCACGGCGGCCACGGCGCGGCGCTGGTGGGCCGGGGTGCTGGCCGGCGGCCCGGGCTGGGTGGTGCTGGGGGTGCTCAAGATGCTGGGCGGCGCGCTGCTGGCCTACCTCGCGATCACGCACATGGTGCCGGCCGACCGGGCGGTCGATCCGAACCAGATGTACCTGGCGGCCTACGAGTACGTGTTCCCGCATTACGGCTGGGCGGTGGCGGCCACGGCGCTCTTCGTGGTGATCTCGCAGCTCAAGATCAACGTGACCAACGCCTACGCCGGCTCGCTGGCCTGGAGCAACTTCTTCTCGCGCGTGGCGCACAGCCACCCGGGGCGGGTGGTGTGGGTGGTGTTCAACGCGCTCATCGCCTTCATGCTGATGGAGATGAACGTGTTCGAGGCGCTGGGCGACGTGCTGGGCCTGTTCGCCAACATCGCCATCGCATGGATGATGGCCGTGGTGGCCGATCTGGTCATCAACAAGCCGCTGGGCCTTTCGCCGCCGGGCATCGAGTTCAAGCGCGCGCACCTGTGGGACATCAATCCGGTGGGCGTGGGCGCGATGGCGCTGGCTTCGGGGCTGTCGATCACCGCGCACCTGGGCGTGTTCGGGCCGCTGGCGCAGGCCTTCTCGGCGCTGATCGCGCTGGGCACGGCGCTGGTGGCCTCGCCGCTTTTGGCCTGGGCCACCGGCGGCAAGTACTACCTGGCGCGCGGCGTGCCTTCATCCGGGGCCGGCGCGGTGCGCTGGGCACGGGTCGAGCACGAGGGCAGCTACCAGCGCCTGAAGGTGCAGCACTGCGTGATCTGCGAGCGCGAGTACGAAGGGCCGGACATGGCCCACTGTCCCGCCTACCAGGGCCCGATCTGCTCGCTGTGCTGCACCCTGGACGCGCGCTGCGGCGACCTGTGCAAGCCGCATGCGAGCCTGTCGTCGCAGTGGTCGGCGGTGCTGCGCTGGCTGCTGCCGCGGCGCAGCTGGCGCTACCTCGATACGGGGCTGGGGCACTTCCTGCTGCTGATGCTGGTGATCGTGCCGCTGCTGGCGGTGGTGTTCGGCGTGCTCTACCAGCAGGAGCTGCGCGCCTTCGCCGAAGGCGCGCTGGAGCTGGCGACCGAGCCCGACGCGGCGGCCGCGCTCGCGGGCGTGCAGAAGGCTTCGCTGCGCTCGGGCTTCCTCAAGGCGTACATGGCGCTGCTGGTCATCGCGGGCATCGTCGCGTGGTGGCTGGTGCTGGCGCACCAGAGCCGCAAGGTGGCGCAGGAGGAGTCGAACCGCCAGACCCACCTGCTGGTGCGAGAGATCGAGCTGCACCGCGAGACCGACCGCGCGCTGCAGGCCGCCAAGCAGTCGGCCGACGAGGCGCGCGAGATCGCGGAGCAGGCCAAGCTGGCGGCCGAGCTCGCCAAGCAGGCCGCCGACCAGGCCAACCAGGCCAAGAGCCGCTACATCAGCGCCATCAGCCACGAGCTGCGCACGCCGCTCAACAGCATCCTGGGCTACGCGCAGCTCATGGGCGAAGACCATTCCGTGCCGCCGCACCGGCAGCAGGCGGTGGCCGTCATCAAGCGTGGCGGGGAGCACCTGCTGTCGCTCATCGAGGGCACGCTGGCCATCGCGCACATCGAGGCCGGCAAGCTCACGCTCCACGCGCGGCCGATGCGCTTTGCCGACACGCTGCGCGAGCTGGCCGACATGTTCGAGCTGCAGGCGGCCGAGAAGGGCCTGCAGTTCCGCTTCGAGGCGGCGGGGCAGCTGCCCGAGGTGGTGCGCGCCGACGAGAAGCGCGTCTGCCAGATCCTCATCAACCTGCTGGGCAACGCGATCAAGTTCACGGCCGCGGGGCAGGTCACGCTGCGGCTGGCCTATGCGCGCGAGTTCGCCTCCATCGAGATCGAGGACACGGGCCCGGGCATGCCGGCCGGGGACATCGAGCGCATCTTCGAGCCCTTCGCGCGCGGCAACGCCACGGGCATGGCCGCCGCGCCGGGGGCGGGGCTGGGCCTCACCATCGCGAAGATGCTCACCGACCTGATGGGCGGCGAGATGAAGGTGAGCAGCACGCCGGGCGTGGGGTCGCTCTTCTGCGTGCGCCTGTTCCTGCCGCGCGTGCACGACACCGTGGCCGGTGCCGGGCGCGCGCTGCCCGTTTCGCGCGCGCGGCGCGGCTACGAGGGCCCGCGCCGACGCCTGCTGGTGGTCGACAACGAGGAGGCCGACCGCGACCTGCTCGGCCATCTGCTCGCACCGCTGGGCTTCGAGCTGCGCAGCGCCGCCAGCGGCCACGACGCGCTCGACCTCGTCGCCGCCGGCTACCGGCCCGATGCGATGTTCGTCGACCTCGCCATGCCCGGCATCGACGGCTGGGAGACCATCCGCCGCGCGCGCAAGCTGGGCCTGACCGAGGCTGCCGTGGCCATCGTCTCGGCCAACGCCTTCGACAAGGGGCTGGACAACGACGTGGGCATTGCGCCCGAGGACTTCTTCGTCAAGCCAGTGCGCCACACCGAGCTGCTCGACTGGCTCGAACGCAGGCTCGGCCTGCGCTGGACCGAGACCGCCGCGAAGCCCGCCGCCGTGGCCGAGCCGCGCGCGATGCTGGCGCCCTCGCTGGCCCGCCTGCGCGCGCTGGAGGAGGCGGTGGGCCTGGGCTACTTCCGGGGCATCATGAACCAGCTCGACGACATCGACGCCGCGCAGCCCGAATGCGCGGCATGGACCGAAGCGCAACGCGTGCTGGCCCGCCAGTTCCAGTTCGAGAAAATTGATTGCTCCCCCCCAGGCTCCGCACTTCGTGACTCCGCCCACCCCCTACCGGGGGCGAGCCGGCCGCTCCGGGCGGCCGAGCGCGGCGGCTCCCACGAAAAGACATCCTTGCCGAAAGAACAGCAGTGAGCACCCTGGCCAGAGACATTGCAGGCAACAGCGACCTCGTGCTCATCGTGGACGACGTGCCCGACAACCTGGCGGTGCTGCACGATGCGCTCGACGAATCGGGCTACACCGTGCTCATCGCTACCAACGGCGAGCAGGCGCTGCAGCGCGCGGTGCAGGCCAAGCCCGACATCGTGCTGCTCGACGCGATGATGCCGGGCATCGACGGCTTCGAGGTCGCGCGGCGGCTCAAGGCCGATGCCGCGACGGCGCACATCCCTATCGTGTTCATGACGGGGCTCACCGAGACCGAGCATTTGGTGGCCGCGCTGGAGGCCGGCGGTGTCGACTACGTCACCAAGCCCATCAAGCCGAAGGAAGTGCTGGCGCGCATGAACGTGCACCTGCAGGGCGCGCGCCGCGCGAGGCAGGACGCGCGGCAGGCCGGCCAGGCGCGCAACGCGCTCGACGCCTTCGGCTACGCCAGCATCACGGTGCGGCTGCCCGAGGGCCGGCTGATCTGGCAGACGGCGCTCGCGCGCGACCTGCTGCAGCGCTACTGCGACACGCGCGCGCCAGAGACGCCGCCGGCGGTGCTCGAATGGCTGCGCAGCCACACGCCCGATGCGCGCGAGCGCGGCATCGAGCCGCCGGCGCTGTCCATCGTGCAGGGCGCCGGCAGCCTCACGCTGCGGCTGCACCAGCAGACCGGCGGCGACGACGACGGCGACGAGTGGATGATCATCATGCGCGAGGTGTCCGACACGGCGGTCATCGAGGCCATGAGCCTGAGCCTGAAGCTCACCGCGCGCGAAGCCGAGGTGCTGTACTGGGTGGTCAAGGGCAAGACCAACAAGGACATCGGCGAGATCCTCGGCAGCAGCCCGGCCACGGCCAAGAAGCACCTTGAGCGGGTGTACGTGAAGCTCGGCGTGGAGACGCGCACCGCGGCGGCGGGCGTGGCCATCAAGCGCATCCGCGAGCTGCAGCCACAGTTCGAGATCTGAAGGGTACCCACCGCGCGGCGCCGTGTCATGGCGCCTGCTTTCCGCGTCCCTAGAATGGTTCGAGGCCCCGGGGACGCGAGCGATGAAGAACACCAGACACAGCAGGACAAGGATCCGACCGACGTCGCGCGGCTGGATGCTGGCGGCTTCCTGCTTCGGAGCGGGACTGCTCGTGGGGCAAGGCGCCCACGCGGCAGGCCATTTCGACGTGGACGACGCCAGCACGCTCGACCCGGGCCAGTGCCAGTACGAGACCTGGTGGGGCCGGACCGGCGTCGAACCCGTCACGGGCTTCCACTTCGGGCCGGCTTGCCGCGTCGGGCCCTTCGAGCTGGGCCTGAACCTCGACCGCAGCTCGGTGGACGGCGTCCATTCGGTCACCGGCGGGCCGCAGCTCAAGTGGAACTTCTACGGCCAGGCGGCCGACGCGCCCTTCAGCGCGGCGGTGTCGATGGGCGCGGTGTTCGACTTCAAGCGCGGCGGCCGCGCGGGCGGGCAGTTCGTCGTTCCCGTCACCTGGCGGCCGCTCGACAGCCTTCAGGTCCATGCCAACGTCGGCGCCGACTGGGCGACCGGAACCGGCGTGCGCACGCCGCGCGGCGGCATCGGCGTGGAGTGGGCGCTGAACGATACGGTGTCGCTCATCGCCGAGCGCAACCGCGCGTCGAACGTCTGGACCTCGCGCGTGGGCGGGCGCTTCAGCATCACGCCGCTGATCAGCGTCGACGTGAGCGCATCGCGCACCGGGCCGCAAGGCGTGCGCGGCTTCGCGATAGGGCTGAACCACGAGTTCAGCTGGAAGTGAATGTCGATTCACCCTAGCGCAGGTGGCGCTGGATGCGCTTCTCGTCCTCGGCCAGCTGCTGGCGCATGAGCGAGATGAAGTCGCGCGCGGTGGCCGAAAGCACCTTGCCCGCCGGCAGCGCCAGCAGGCAGGTGAAATGCACGTCGACCGAGAACCGGCGCACCACCAGCCCGCGTTCCACGTAGTCGAGGGCAGTGATCGGGTTGACCAGGCCCACGCCCAGGCCGCGCAGCGCCATCTCGCACACGCTGGCCGCGTAGGGCGTCTGCACCAGCACGCGCAGCGCCACGCCGTGCGGCGCCAGCGCGGCTTCGAGCCGCTGGTGCGAGGGGTCTTCGGGGTTCAGCGAGATGAAGGGCGCCTCGGCGAGCTGCTCGGGCTTGATCGTCTTGAAGCGCTCCAGCGCGTGGCCCGGAGGCATCACCACCACGCCGGGAAAGCGCGAGAAGGTGGAATGGTCGATGCCCTCGAGCGAGAGCTCGTCGGCCATCAGCCCGAAGTCGGAGATGCCCATGGCCACGCGGTCGCGCACGTCCTTGGAGCTCAGCACCTGCAGCGACACCTGCGGCCAGGGGCTCGCGCCGCGGTGCGCCTTCAGCCGCGCCAGCGCGCGCGGCATGAAGCCCAGGCCGTAGGCCGGGAAGCAGCTGAGCTCGAGCTGGCTCACGCCGAAGTCGCGCAGGCTGCGCACCCGGTGCTCGATGGCGTCCATGCCGATGAAGACCCGTTCCACCTCCACCCACAGGGCGCGCGCCTCTGGCGTGGGCACCAGCCGCCCGCCGGTGCGCTGGAACAGCAGCATGCCGGCCTGCGCCTCGAGCCGCTTGAGCGACTGGCTGATGGCGGGCTGCGTCACATGCAGCAGGGCAGCGGCCTTGCGGGTGGAACTGCTGCGCATGAGCGCCCGGAAGGTTTCGATCTCGCCGAATCGCATCGATAAGTCTCGTTATCGGTTGAGTATCTGGGGCTGCATAATTTTATTTCCGATTGCATAAGATTTAGTCACAACTTCATCAGACGCTGACCCCCGTGACGACATCGCCCGTTCTGGACTTCAAGTTCGCCGCTCCTCCGCAAGATGAGCCCGGCCATTCCCCGGCCCTGGCCCATCCCCTCGGGCTGGTTCGCGACCGCACCCCCAAGCCCGTGCGCAATCCGAACCTGCGCGGCCTGCAGTGCCTGCGCTGCGATGCGCTCTATCCGGTCACGCTGACGCACGACGGCTGCCCGGCATGCAGGCGCGAAGGCATCCACGTGGCCCTGCGCGCCAGCTACCTGCCCGACGGCGCCGAGCTGATGCCCATGCCCTACACCTCCAGCTTCGCGCTGGGCGAAGGGCAGACGCCGCTGCAGGACATGCCCGAGCTGGCCAGCCAGTTCGACGTGGCGCGCCTCGCCATCAAGGACGAGTCGTGCAACCCCACCGGCTCGCACAAGGACCGCATGACCGCGGTGGGCGTGGCGCAGGCGCTCGACTTCGACGCCCACACGCTGGTGCTGGCCTCATCGGGCAACGCGGCCGTCTCCGCTGCGCATTACGCCTGGGCGGCAGGCCTGGGCTGCGAGGTCGCGACCTACGAGGGCATGCCGGCCACCTACGCGCGGCAGCTCGACGCGCTGGGCGCGCGGCGCTACGTGTTCTCCGACAACGCCGGCCGCTGGGCCTTCGTGCGCGAGCGCTCGCAGCACCCCGGCTATTTCGCGCTCACCAACTACCGCCTGCCCGCGCTGGGCAGCGCGCCGCTGGCGATCGAGGGCTACAAGCCGATCGCGCTCGAATGCGTGAACGAAGGCGGGCTGCCCGACCACGTCGTGATTCCCACCGCACGCGGTGACCTGGCGTGGGGCATCTATGCGGGCTTCCGCGATCTGCTGGCGGCCGGGCGCATCGCGCGCCTGCCGAAACTCTGGCTGGTGGAGCCGTTCCCGCGCCTTGCCCGCGTGTTCGCGGGGGGCGCCATCAACGGCAGCTACCCGGGCCACACGGCGCAGTTCTCCACCGCGGGGGCGACGGTGACATACCTGCAATGGCAGGCCGCGACGGCCACCGGCGGCGGCGCCGTGGTCGTGGACGACGACGAAGCCCGCGCCGCACGGCGCGTGCTCACGGCAGCCGGCGTGAGCGCCGAGCTGTGCGCGGCCGGCGGCCTTGCCGCGGTGCGCCAACTGCGAGAAAGCAACTCCATCGCTGCGGACGCGCACGTGGTGCTGATGCTGACGGCCAATGCGACCGGCGACCCGAGCTGGCCCGATCGCGCGACCTAAACCCTTCCAGGAATCCAACATGCCGACGATGAATCGCCGGGCCTTTTTGGCCACCGGCTCTACAGCCCTGCTCGCGTCTTCCGTCACCCCCGCGTGGGCCGCCTATCCCGACAGGCCCGTGAAGCTCGTCGTGCCGTGGGCGGCCGGCGGCAGCACCGACGCCATCGCCCGCGCCATGGCGCAGCGCATGAGCCAGACCATCGGCAGCCCGGTGATCGTGGACAACCGGCCCGGCGCCGCCGGCATGATCGGCACCGACGCCGTGGCCAAGGCCGCGCCCGACGGCTACACGCTTGCCATCGTCGAGTTGCCGCACGCCATTGCGCCGGCCGTGACGGCGAAGTTGCCCTACGACCTGCTGCGCGACTTCACGCCGGTGACCATGATCGGCACCTCGCCGCTGGTGTTCTTCGCGGGCATGGACGAGGGCAGCAAGGACTTCAAGACCTTCCTGAAGACGGCGGCGGCGGCCGCGGCGAAGGGCGCGCCGCCGGCCATCGCGCACAGCGGCGCGGGCACCGTGAGCCACCTCGCGGCCGAACTGCTGGCGAGCCGCACGAAGATTGGGTTCAACATGGTTCCGTACCGCGGCTCGGCGCCCGCGCTCACCGACGTGGCAGCAGGCACCGTGGCGGGCCACTTCGCGACGCTGGCCAGCGGTTCCAGCCTGCTTGGCGCCAATCGCATCCGGCCGCTGCTGGTGACCAGCACGCAGCGCGTGAACCTGCCCGGCCTGCAGAACGTGCCGGCGCTCGCGGAGAACGGCCTCAGGGGCCTGGAGATCGACCAGTGGTGGGCCCTGGTGGCGCCGGCCACCACGCCGCTGGACGTGATCGAGAAGCTGCGCCGCGAGGCCGTCGCCGCGCTGGAGCATCCGTCGGTGAAGGAGCGGCTGTCGGTGCTCGGCGTACAGATGAAGGGATCGACGCCGACCGAGCTGCGCGCCTTCCTGCGCTCGGAGGCCGAGCGCTGGCAGAAGGCCGCGCACGAGATCGGGCTGCAGCCGCAGTAAGCCCCGGCAGGGCTATTTCGCGTCGCTGTAGACGGTGGCGCGCGACACGCCCATGTGCGCCGCCGCGATCTCGGCGCCGCGGCGGACTTCCAGCATCCCGGCCTTCTTCAACTCCTGCACCAGCTGCTTGCGGTCGGCCGGCTTCAGCGAGCGCGGCGTGGTCGCGCGTGCGGCCGCGAATTCGTCGATGCGCGCGTGGATGCGGTCGGAATGGCTGCCACCGCCGGCTTCGAGGTGCTCGTGCACTTCCTTGTCGTCGATGCGCGTGAACTGCGAGATCGCGCCCTGGAAGCTCTGGAACAGCGTCAGGTCGACGTTCAGGCACAGCGCGGCCACGTACTCGCCGCTCTCGTCCTTGATGCCGATGGAGGTGCTCTTGACCTTGCGCCCGTCGGGAAAGGTGTTGGCGTAGTTCGCGATCACCGCCGGGAACTCCGGATCGCGTATGCGCGCCAGACCCAGCTCGGTGACCGAATCGCCGACCTCGCGGCCGCTCAGGCTGTTCTCGATCGCGTGGATCGCGTTCTTCGGGTTGCTCAGGTCGTGCACCACCACCTCGCAGAAGGGCGCGAAGGTCTGGCCCAGGCCCTCGGCCACGTTGCTGAGCATGTCGAGCAGCTGCTTGTTCGGCTTCTTCTTCATACCGGGGAATGTATCGGGTACGTATCCAGATCTGGACGAACAATCTGATTTATACGAAAAGTACAGTGTTGGATGTATTATCTAATCTTGTTCGCTTTGATGATCCAGGAGCCACGAATGACTGAACGCGCACGCTACGTCGATCCCCGAACCGGCAGGCACCATGAGCTGTCGGAGCGCCGCTGGCGTTCGGACGACGGCAACCCGATGCTGGTCACGCCGCTGCCGGGCATCGGGCGCGACGACATCGATTCGCGCACGCGCTCGCTGTGGCGCTATCGCGCGGCGCTGCCGGTGGCCATCGATCGTCCCGCGAGCATGGGCGAGGGCTGCACGCCGCTCGTGCAGAAGCGCTGGGGGGAGTTCGAGCCGCATTTCAAGCTCGAATGGTTCAACCCGACCTGCAGCTTCAAGGACCGCGGCGCGGCGGTGATGATGTCCTTCCTGCGCCAGATCGGCGTCGAGGCGGTGCTGGAAGACAGCTCGGGCAACGGCGGTGCCGCCATCGCAGCCGCGGGCGCCGCGGCCGGCATGCGCGTGAAAGTGCTCGCGCCCAGCTACACGCCCGCGCCGAAGGTGGCGCAGATCCGCGCCTTCGGCGCCGAGGTGCAGCTGGTGCCGGGGCCGCGCGAGGAATCGGAATACGAGGCGGTGCGGCAGTCGGAATCGATCTTCTATGCGAGCCACAACTGGCATCCGTTCTTCCTGCAGGGCACGAAGACGCTGGCGTACGAGCTGTGGGAAGACCTGGGTTTCGTGGCGCCGGACAACGTCGTGATCCCGACCGGTGCGGGCAGCAACGTGCTCGGCTGCTGGATCGGCTTCAAGGAGCTGCTGGCGGCGGGGCAGATCAGGAAGCTGCCGCGCATCTTCGTCGCGCAGCCGCTGAACTGCTCGCCGATCGACGCGAGCTTCACCGCTGGCGTCGACACGCTGGTGGAACGCGCCGTGCAGCCGACCATCGCTGAGGGCACGGCGATCAAGCGGCCGGTGCGGCTGGCGGAAATCATGCAGGCGCTGCGCGAGACGAACGGCAGGACCGTGGCGCTGGCCGAAGAGCAGATCGCGGCGGCGGTGCGACGGCTCGCGGCCTGCGGCCTCTATACGGAGCCGACTTCCGCATCGGCCGCGGCGGCCATCGACGTGCTGGCGCAGCGCGGCGACATCCGCAGCACGGAGACGACGGTCGCGCTGCTGACGGGCACCGGGCTGAAGTCGACGCAGTTCATGACCGAGCTGTTCGGCGCCGGCTGAACCCTACCAGGGCCACGCGATGCGTGTGCCCGTTCCCGTTTCGTTTGCGCGCAGGTGGAGCAGGCGCGCGACGGTCAGGTCCTGCAGTGCGAGGCCTGTCATGTCGAAGACCGTGATGTCGCCGGGGGCTCGCTCGAAAGTCGCCTTGCCGCCGAGCAGGTCGCCCAGTTCGATGCACGCGGTGCCGGGCGCCCACTGCGTTTCGCCGATCTGCTGCGCCTGCGTGCGATCGTCGACGACGAGCCGTGCCCGCTGCAGCAGGCCCTCCGGTAGCTCGCGCTTGCCGCGGGTGTCGGCGCCGACGCAGTTCAGGTGGGTGCCGGGCTGGACGGCATCGAGGTCGAACAGCGCGCCGCCGCCGGGCGTGGCGGTGATCACGATGTCGCTGCGGGTCACGGCCGTGTTGCGGTCGCCGGCCGGCGCGATGCGGCAGCGTCCTGCGAAATGAGCTTCGAAGGCGGCACTGGGCTCGCCGCTCGCACTGATATATAGAACCTCGCGCAGCGAGGGCAGCAGCCGCAGCGCGAAGTCGAGCTGGATGCGCGCCTGCACGCCGGTGCCGAAGATGCACAGCCGCGTGCTGTCGGCCCGCGCGAGTTGCTGCAGCCCCAGTCCGCCGGCCGCGCCGGTGCGCACGGTCGTCACCGTGTTGCCGTCGATGAGGCACAGCGGCCGGCCGGTTGCCGGGTCGATCAGCATGATCGTCGCCTGATGGGGCTCGCCGCCGCGCTGCCGGTTGGCCGGCCAGAAGCCGGCGGCCTTGAAGCCGAGCAGGCCCTGGGCCTGCACATCGCCGGACTTGATGCCGAACACGCCCCCCGTGGCGAGCGGCTCGCGCACGACGGGGAACACGCGGCCCTCGCGCTCGCTGTGCAGCACGAAGGCTTCGCGCACGGCGCGGAGCACTTCGTCGGGGGAGAGGAGGGCGTCGACCTGGGTCTTGTCGAGCAGAAGGAGTTGGGCGTCGACGGGCGCGGTAGAGGATGTCATCTGGAAATATTATCTATATCCAGACAAAAAATCAAAAAACTCGGCCAAACAGGCTGTTGCCGTCAGCGCCCCGTGTGCACCTTGATACGTATCGTCGCCACGTCCCAGCCCCGGTTCCTGAGCCGGGTGACGAGCATGGGCGCCAGCTGGCGCAGCTTGGCCGCCGCCGCGCTGCCCTTGACCAGCAGGCACCAGACGTCGCCCTCGGCCGGCCCGGCCTGCACGGCCGCGCGCATGGCCGGCGGGATCAGCCCTTCGACGGCCTTCAGCCGCTCGGTGGTGTCGCGCGCGCGCGCCATCAGGCTGCCGAGCGTAGGGGCGCCTTCAGCGGCTTCCTGCAGCGAAATGGCGGGGGGGAGTCGGCGATACATGGGTAATACAGGGGTCAGAAACAAGACAGCTAAAATGCCCGGTTTGCCGGCGCTCGCGCCGGAAAAAGGCCGCTTGCTTTCGTTGAAAGCGCGCCCAACTGCTTTCACCATATCTTAGGGAATCCGGTCGAAGTGCCTGCCGTATCTCACCAGGCGCCCGCCCATCTCCACCCATGGCAACCAACTTCCTGACCCAGATTTTCGGCAGTCGCAACGACCGGCTGCTCAAGCAGTATCGCAAGACGGTGGAACGCATCAATGCGCTCGAACCCGAGTTCGAGAAGCTCAGCGACGACGCTCTGCGCGCCAAGACCCAGGAGTTCAAGGACCGCATCGCCAAGGGCGAGACCCTCGATGCCCTGTTGCCCGAAGCCTTCGCCACGGTGCGCGAAGGCTCCAAGCGCGTCATGAAGATGCGCCACTTCGACGTCCAGCTGCTCGGCGGCATGGCGCTGCACAACGGCAAGATCTCCGAAATGCGCACCGGCGAAGGCAAGACGCTCACCGCCACGCTGCCGGTGTACCTGAATGCGCTGTCCGGCAAGGGCGTGCACGTGGTCACGGTGAACGACTACCTGGCCAACCGCGACGCGACCTGGATGGGCCGCCTCTACAACTTCCTCGGCCTCTCCGTGGGCATCAACCTGCCGCAGATGCCGCGCGAGGAGAAGCAGCAGGCCTACGGCAGCGACATCACGTACGGCACGAATAACGAGTACGGCTTCGACTACCTGCGCGACAACATGGTCTACGAGCCGGGCGACCGGGTGCAGCGCGGCCTGAACTTCGCGATCGTCGACGAGGTGGACTCCATCCTTATCGACGAGGCCCGCACCCCGCTGATCATCAGTGGCCAGGCCGAAGACCACACCGACCTCTACCTCGCCATCAACAAGGTCGTGCCGTTGCTCAAGAAGCAGGAAGGCGAAGCCGATCCGCGCACGGGCGAGGGCGTCACGGTGCCCGGCGACTTCACGGTCGACGAGAAGACGCATCAGGTGTTCCTCACCGAGGACGGCCACGAGAACGCCGAGCGCCTGCTGAGCGAATTCAAGCTGCTGCCCGAGGGCGCGTCGCTCTACGACCCGGCCAACATCACGCTGATGCACCACCTGAACGCGGCGCTGCGTGCACGTCACCTCTACCACCGCGACCAGCACTACGTGGTGCAGCAGGGCGAAGTGGTGATCGTCGACGAATTCACCGGCCGCCTCATGAGCGGTCGCCGCTGGAGCGACGGCCTGCACCAGGCCGTGGAAGCCAAGGAAGGCGTGGAGATCCAGGCCGAGAACCAGACGCTGGCCTCCATCACCTTCCAGAACTATTTCCGCCTGTATTCCAAGCTCGCCGGCATGACCGGCACGGCCGACACCGAAGCCTACGAGTTCCAGGAGATCTACGGCCTCGAGACCGTCATCATCCCGCCCAACCGCGTGAGCAAGCGCGAGGACCAGCTCGACCGCGTCTACAAGACCACGCGCGAGAAGTACGAGGCGGCCATCCAGGACATCCGCGAGTGCTACGAGCGCGGCCAGCCGGTGCTGGTGGGCACCTCGTCCATCGAGAACTCCGAGATCATCGACGGCCTGCTCACCCAGGCGGGCCTGCCGCACCAGGTGCTCAACGCCAAGCAGCACGCCCGCGAGGCCGACATCGTGGCGCAGGCCGGCCGCACGAAGATGATCACCATCGCGACCAACATGGCCGGCCGCGGCACCGACATCGTGCTGGGCGGCAACATCGAAAAGATGATCGAGGCCATCGAGAACGACGAAGGCCGCGACGAGGCGGCCAAGCAGGCCGACATCGCCCACATCCGCGCCGAGTGGAACAAGGACCACGAGTTCGTGAAGTCGCTCGGCGGCCTGCGCATCATCGCCACCGAACGCCACGAGTCGCGCCGCATCGACAACCAGCTGCGCGGCCGTTCGGGCCGCCAGGGCGACCCGGGCTCCTCGCGCTTCTACCTGAGCCTGGACGATCCACTGATGCGCATCTTCGCGGGCGACCGCGTGAAGGCGATCATGGACCGCCTGAAGATGCCCGATGGCGAGGCCATCGAGGCCGGCATCGTCACGCGCAGCATCGAGAGCGCGCAGCGCAAGGTCGAGGCGCGCAACTTCGACATCCGCAAGCAGCTGCTCGAGTACGACGACGTGTCGAACGACCAGCGCAAGGTGATCTACCAGCAGCGCAACGACATCCTCGACGCGGGCGAGCTCACCGCGCAGATCGCCGCGCTGCGCGAAGGCTGCTTCACCGACCTCGTGCGCCAGTACGTGCCGGCCGAATCGGTCGAGGAGCAGTGGGACCTGGAAGGCCTGGAGAAGACGCTCTTCAGCGAGTGGGGCATCGACATGCCGCTCAAGAAGGAAGTCGAGGCCTCCGAGGCCGTCTCCGACGAGGACATCGTCGAGAAGGTGCTCAAGGCCGCCAACGAGACCTTCGACGCCAAGGTCGCGCTGATCGGCCAGGAGAACTTCACCCAGTTCGAACGCATGGTGCTGCTGCAGAGCATCGACACCCACTGGCGCGAACACCTGGCCTCGCTCGACTACCTGCGCCAGGGCATCCACCTGCGCGGCTACGCGCAGAAGCAGCCCAAGCAGGAATACAAGCGCGAGGCCTTCGAACTCTTCGGCCAGCTGCTCGATTCGGTCAAGAACGAAGTCACGCGCCAGCTCATGACGGTGCGCGTGCAGTCGAGCGAGCAGCTCGAGGAGGCCGCCGAAGCGATGGAAAGCCGCGGTGAGAACGTCTCGAACATCACCTACTCGGCGCCGACCGAGACGGGCGAGGTCGAGGTGCGCGTCGACGAGGAGAGCCAGCGCCGCATCGCGGCTGCGGGCCTGGGCGCGCTCAGCGCGGAGGCTGCGGCCTTCGCCCGCGTCGGCCGCAACGACCCGTGCCCCTGCGGCAGCGGCAAGAAATACAAGCAGTGCCACGGCAAGCTCACCTGAAGCCGTCGTCCGCCACAACCTCATCCAGAGAGAGAACTCCATGCCCGTGAACCTGTCAGCCCCCGATCCCGCCGCCTTGTTCGCGGTGCCCGGCGTCCGCATCGGCGTGGCCGAAGCGGGCGTGCGCAAGGCCAATCGCAAGGACCTGACGGTCGTGCTGATCGACGAGGGTTCGGCCGTCGGCGGCGTGTTCACGCAGAACCGCTTCTGCGCCGCGCCGGTGCAGGTCTGCCGCGATCACCTGGCCGCGAACCACGGCATCCGCGCGATGGTCATCAACACCGGCAACGCCAATGCAGGCACCGGTGAAGATGGGCTGATGCGCACCCGCTCCACCTGCATCGCGCTGGCGCGCAAGCTGGAGATCTCGCCCGAGCAGATCCTGCCATTCTCCACCGGCGTGATCATGGAGCCGCTGCCCGTCGACCGCATCGAGGCCGGCCTTCCCGCTGCCCTGGCCGACGCCAAGGAGGACAACTGGGCGCGCGCGGCCGAAGGCATCATGACCACCGACACCATCCCCAAGGCGTTCAGCCAGCGGGTGCAGGTCGGTGGCGTCACCGTCACCATCACCGGCATCAGCAAGGGCGCCGGCATGATCCGCCCGAACATGGCGACCATGCTGGGCTTCCTGGCGACCGACGCGAAGATCGATCCCTCGCTGATCCAGCCGCTGGCGAAGCAGTTGGCCGATGCCTCCTTCAACCGCGTGACCATCGACGGCGACACCTCGACGAACGATTCGTTCGTGGTCATCGCGACGCAGAAGGCCGCGCACGCGACCATCACCTCGCTCGACTCGGCCGAGGGCAAGGCGCTCGTGACCGCCATGCAAGAGGTGGCGCGCAAGCTGGCGCAGGCCATCGTGCGCGACGGCGAGGGCGCGACCAAGTTCATCACCGTGCAGGTCGAAGGCGGCAAGGACGCCGCCGAGTGCAGGCAGGTGGCCTATGCCGTGGCGCATTCGCCCCTGGTGAAAACGGCCTTCTACGCCAGCGACCCGAACCTGGGCCGCATCCTGGCGGCCGTGGGCTACGCGGGCATCGCCGACCTCGACCAGACCGGCATCGACCTGTTCCTCGACGACGTGCACGTGGCGGTCAAGGGCGGGCGCAACCCGTCGTACCGCGAGGAAGACGGCCAGCGCGTGATGAAGCAGAGCGAGATCACCGTGCGCATCGGCCTGGGCCGCGGCAATGCCAGCGAGACCGTGTGGACCTGCGACTTCAGCCACGAGTACGTGACCATCAATGCCGACTACCGGTCATGAATGAGCAGTTCCAGCGGCTGATCGAGCGAGCCGAGCAGCTCATCGGGCGCATCGAATCGATCCTTCCGCAACCGCTGGCCGAGCCCGCCGACTGGAACGCGTCCATCGCCTGGCGCTACCGTCGCCGCAGTTCGGGCCACGGCGTGCTCGAGCCGGTGAAGCACGTGGCGGCGATGTCGCTCGACTCGCTGAAGGAAATCGACGTCCAGAAGGAAAAGATCGCCCGCAACACGCAGCAGTTCGTCGAAGGCAAGCCTGCCAACAACGTGCTGCTGACGGGCGCGCGCGGCACGGGCAAGTCGTCGCTGATCCGCGCCTGCCTGCAGGCCTATGCGCCGCAGGGGCTGCGCCTGATCGAGGTGGACAAGGCCGAGCTCACCGACCTGCCCGACATCGTCGAGGTGGTGTCGCAGCGGCCCGAGAAATTCATCGTGTTCAGCGACGACCTGAGCTTCGACGAGGGCGAGCCGGGCTACAAGGCGCTGAAGTCGATCCTCGACGGCTCCATCGCGGCATCGACGCCCAATGTGCTGATCTACGCGACCAGCAACCGGCGCCACCTGCTGCCCGAGTACATGAAGGACAACCTCTCGTACACCCACACCGAGGACGGCGAAGTCCACCCCGGCGAGGTGATCGAGGAAAAGATCTCGCTGTCGGAGCGCTTCGGCCTCTGGGTGAGCTTCTATCCCTTCAGCCAGAACGAGTACCTGACGATCGTGGGCCAGTGGCTCTCGTCGTTCGGCGTGGACGATGCCGCCATCGCGGCGGCGCGCCCCGAGGCCCTCGTGTGGGCGCTGGAGCGCGGCTCGCGCAGCGGCCGCGTCGCCTACCAGTTCGCGCGCGACTACGCGGGGCGGAGCCAGGCGTGAGCGAGCAAACGCGCAAGCACACGGAGGTCGCGGTCGGCGTGCTGATCCGCCTGTCCGACGATGCCCTGCTGCTTTCCACGCGGCCCGAGGGCAAGGCCTACGCGGGCTTCTGGGAGTTTCCCGGCGGCAAGATCGAGGCGGGCGAGACGGTCGAAGAAGCGCTGCGGCGCGAGCTTCAGGAAGAGCTCGACATCACTATCGACGGCGCCGAGGTCTGGAAGGTGACCGAGCACGACTACCCGCACGCGCTGGTGCGCCTGCACTGGTGCAAGGTCACGGCCTGGAGCGGCGAATTCGAGATGCGCGAAGGCCAGCGCATGGCCTGGCAGCAGCTGCCGCTGGAGGTGACGCCGGTGCTGCCGGGCGCGTTCCCGGTGCTGCAGTGGCTGTCGGAAGAGCGCGGCCTGCCGTTCGTGGCGCCGCCGGTGGTCGCGCCTGCCGACGCGCCGGCCAGCTGATCGCTTGATGCATCCCAAGTACCGTCCGGACATCGACGGCCTGCGTGCAATCGCCGTGGGCTCGGTACTGGTCTACCACGCGTTCCCTACGGCGCTGATGGGCGGCTTCGTCGGCGTCGACATCTTCTTCGTGATCTCGGGCTTCCTGATCACGACCATCATTCTCCAGAGCCTCGCGGCGGGCGACTTCAGCTACCGCGACTTCTACGCGCGGCGCATCCGGCGGATCTTCCCGGCGCTGATCGTGGTGCTCTTCACGACGTTGTGCGCGGGCTGGTACCTGCTGCTGTCCGACGAGTTCGCCGAGCTCGGCAAGCAGACCGTGGGCGGCGCGGCATTCGCCGCCAATTTCGTGTTCTGGGGCGAGTCGGGCTACTTCGACACGGCCGCCGAGACCAAGCCGCTGCTGCACCTGTGGTCGCTGGGCATCGAGGAGCAGTTCTACATCTTCTGGCCGCTGCTGCTGGGCCTCGCCTGGCGCAAGGGCTGGCCGATCGTGCGCGTGGTGCTGGCGGTGGCGGCGGTCTCGTTCGTCGTGAACGTGACCACGGTGCATCCGCTGCCGGCGGCGTCGTTCTACTCGCCGGCTTCCCGTTTCTGGGAGCTGATGGTGGGCGGCATCCTGGCCTGCATGCGGCTGAAGCCGCCGGCGCCGAGCGCCTGGCGCAGCCATGTGCAGTCGGTGGTGGGCGTGGGGCTGATCGTGCTCGGGCTGGTGATGATCCGCAGCAACAAGGCCTTCCCGGGCTGGTGGGCGCTGCTGCCCACGCTGGGCGCCGTCAGCTGCATCGCCGCGGGGCCGAACGGGGTGCTCAACAAGTACCTCCTGTCGAACCGGGTGATGGTGTGGATCGGCCTGATCAGCTATCCGCTGTACCTGTGGCACTGGCCGCTGCTGGCCTTCGTGCGCATCGTGGAGGCCGACCCGCTGCATCCATCGCCGGTCTACCGCGCGGGCGCGATGGTGGCCGCCGTGCTGCTGGCATGGGGCACGTACCGGTTCGTGGAGCGCCACACCAGGAGCCGACCCGGCACGGGCGTTCTCAAGACGCTGGGCGCTGGCATGGTGCTGGTCGCCGCGCTGGGCACCGCGATCTTCTTCGGCGTGCCCGGCCCACGGAACAACAGCGACCGGCTGCAGATCGTCGCCAACGCCACGCTGGACGCCGACTACTACGCCGGCTTCAAGCTCGACCAGATCGGCGAGCAGCTGGTCTACAAGACCGGCAGCGGCCCGAAGCGCGTGCTGTTCGTGGGCGACAGCCACGTGCAGCAGTACGCGCCGCGCATCATGGAGCTGTCCCGCACGCTGTCGATGCCCGACAAGTCGGCCTGGTTCGTGACCCAGGGCGCCTGTCCGGCGGTGCCGGGCGTGCAGGTCGACAAGAACATCGGCTGTGCCGAACGCCGCGACGCGATGCTGGCCTATGCGATGGGCCCCGAGGTCGACTCGGTCGTCATCGGTGGCTGCTGGAACTGCTACTTCGTCGGCCACGGCGCGCTGGAGTACTACTACCGCGGCGCTGACAACAAGGTGCACCCGTTCCAGGGCGGCGACGGCATCGAGCGTTCGCTGGCCTCGCTGGAAGCCACGCTGCGCGAGCTGGCGCGGCACAAGAAGGTGTTCCTGCTGCTCGACAACCCCGGCGGTCCCGAATTCACGCCCAAGCGCCTGATCGAAGGCAGCCGCCTCACGCACATGGAGGCGATGACCTCCTCGCCGACGGTTCCGCTGCCGGCGGACCAGAAGCAGCTCAACGACAGGCTGCGCGCCATCGCCGAGGCGAGCGGGGCGGAGCCGATCGACGCGATGGCGGTGCTGTGCAAGGACGGCGCCCATTGCCTGGTCACGCTGCCCGATGGCGCTCCCGCGTACAAGGACGCCGACCACCTGCGCCCGCGCTACACGCGCGAAGAGGCGAGCTACTTCGACCGCACCGTGCGCAGCGCCCCGGCGCAGCAGCCGTCGCGCTGAGCGGCCGTTCGCCAGCCGACCGACCGATCGATCGAAGAAGACGCAGCGACCATGCATCCCAAGTACCGCCCGGACATCGACGGCCTGCGAGCCATCGCGGTCGGCTCGGTGCTGGCGTACCACGCCTTTCCGAGCCTGCTGCCGGGCGGCTTCATCGGCGTCGACATCTTCTTCGTGATATCGGGCTTCCTGATCACGACCATCCTTTTGCAGAGCCTGGCGGCGGGCGACTTCAGCTACCGCGACTTCTACGCGCGGCGCATCCGGCGGATCTTCCCGGCGCTGGTGCTGGTGCTGCTCGCGACGCTGGCCTTTGGCTGGTACGTGCTGCTGCCGGGCGAGTTCTCGCAACTGGGCAAGCAGACCACGGGCGGCGCGGCCTTCTTCGCCAACCTCGTCTTCCTGGGCGAGGCCGGCTACTTCGACGCCACGGCCGAGACCAAGCCGCTGCTGCACCTGTGGTCGCTGGGCATCGAGGAGCAGTTCTACATCTTCTGGCCGCTGATGCTGGGGCTGGCCTGGCGCAGGCGCTGGCCGATGCTGCGCGTGGTGCTGGCGGTGGCCGTGATCTCCTTCCTCGTCAACGTGCTGACGGTGCAGCCGCATCGCGCGGCCGCCTTCTATTCGCCACTGTCGCGCGCCTGGGAGTTGATGGCGGGCGGGCTGCTGGCGGCGGTGCGCCTGCAAGCCGCCGCTTCGGGCGCGGCCGATTCGCGGCCGTGGACCAGGCATCTGCAATCGATCGTCGGCATGGCCCTGCTGGTGCTCGGCCTGGTCATGACGCGCAGCACGAAGGCGTTTCCGGGCTGGTGGGCGCTGTTGCCGGTGCTGGGCGCGGTGAGCTGCATCGCCGCGGGGCCGAACGGCGTGCTGAACAAGTACCTGCTGTCGAACCGGGTGATGGTGTGGATCGGGCTCATCAGCTACCCGCTGTACCTCTGGCACTGGCCGCTGCTGTCCTACGCGCGCATCGTGACCGGTGGCGAGCCGCCGCTGCAGCTGCGCATTGCGCTGGTGGCGGCGTCGGTGGTGCTGGCCTGGGCCACGTATCGCTTCCTGGAGCGCTTCGTCAAGCTGCACCTCTCGCAGGCGATCCTGCGCGGCCTGGCTGGCGCGGGCGCGGCGCTGGCACTGGCCGGCGTGCTGGTCTTCCTGGGCACGCCATCGCCGCGCCACGACAGCCCGGCGCTGCAGGCGGTGGCCGACGCGACCCGCGAAGACAACTACTACGACGGCTTCGAGGAGTCCGCGCTGGGCAACCAGTTCGTCTACCGCGCCGGCAGCGGCAAGCACAACGTGCTGCTGATCGGCGACAGCCACGTCGAGCAGTACGCGCCGCGTGCGCTCGAACTCGTGCGCACGCAGCCCGACAAGGCACGCACCGTGTACTTCGCGACCAAGGGCTCGTGCCCGCCCGTGCCCGGCCTGTTCAGCAGCCTGGACACCGGCTGCGACGAGCGGCGCAAGGCGGTGCTGGAACTGGCGCTGAAGCCTGAAATCGATTCCGTGGTGCTGGGCGCCTGCTGGAGCTGCTACTTCACTGGCGCGGGGCCGACGGTGAACTTCTTCGTCGACGACCGAAAGGCCGTGCACCCGTTCATCGGCGGGGACGGCATCGACCAGTCGCTCAGGTCGCTGGGCGAAGTGCTGAAACGCTTGTCGGAGAAAAAGACGGTCTACCTGGTGCTCGGCAACCCCGTGGGCATGGATTTCGACCCGCTCGGGCAGATCCAGGGCAGCCGGCTGGGCAGGATGACGGCCGCCTCCGGGCAAGCCGGGGCGCCGATGCCGGAAGACCAGGCGCGGTTCAACGAGCGGTTGAAGCAGGTGGCGCTGGCCAATGGCGCGCGGGTCATCGAGCCCTTCGCCAGCCTGTGCTCCGACGGCCGCTGCCTTCGCAGCATGCCCGACGACGGTTCGCCGGCGTACAAGGACATCGGCCATCTCCGGCCGCGTTATGCGCGCAGCTTCGCGACGTACATCGACCCGGCGCTGCTCGACGCCAGCCCGGGCGGGAAGTAGCAGCTACTGGATCTTGGGATCGCCGAAAGGCTCGTCGTCCGGCGGTGCCTCGGCTGGCATGCGGAATTCCTCGCTGGCCCAGGCGCCCAGATCGATGCCCTTGCAGCGGGCGCTGCAGAACGGCCGGTAGGCGTTGCTCGGCGCGTAGACACTGTCGCCCCCACAGGTGGGGCAGCGGACGATGCGCTCGCCCTTGCTGTTCACCGGCGTCGTCATGCGCAGAGGGTCAGCTCGAAGGGCGCGTCTTCCGAGCTCTGGTGCAGGCGGTCGTCCTTGTCGTGGCGCATGAGGCGCACCGAGACCATGAGGCGGTTGCCGCTGATTTCAGGAATGAGCCCCAGCCTGGGGTCGATGCGCAGGCGCAGCAGCTGGAAGCTGCGGCCCTGGGGCAGGTTCTGCTGGAACTGGCCGTTGACGGCGATCACCTTGTAGGGCACGTCGGCGTCGCGCAGCAGCTTGAGCAGCAGGTAGATCGACGAGGCCAGGGGCGAGAGCGTGTTCGACCAGCGCTCCAGGTCGGCGCGGCGGCTGGCGGCGGGGCGGTGCTGCCACGCGTAGTAGGCGGGCAGGTCGAACTCGCAGGTGCCGCCCGGAATGCCGGCGCGGCTGCGGATGCTCATGAGCCACTCGTTCTCGGTCAGCGCCTGGCCCGCCTTGCCGGACACGCTGTTGAGGGTGGCGAAGTTGCCTTCGAGCTGGCCGACCACCTGGTCGAGCACGGCTTCGGCGATGGCCGGATTGCCGCGGTAGCTGTTGAAGACGTTCTTGTGCTTGTCCAGGTCGCGCAGCACGTCGGCCTTGAGGTCGGCGCGGGCGGCAACGTCCATGATCTCGAAGATCGTGACCAGGGCGTAGTGGTGGGACAGCGGGGACTCGGCCGGCACCAGCTCGCCGAGGCGGCGAAACAGGTGCTCGAGCCGCAGGTACGTGCGGATGCGCTCGTTGAAGGGGTACTCGTAGAGGATCACGCGTATCGGTTTTTCACGTCGGGTTCGGGCTCATTGCGCCTTGGGGGCCGGTGGCGGGAATACCTCGCGCACAGCCTCCAGCATACGCTGCCCGAAAAGAATGTAACCCCGGGTGGACACGTGGGTCTCGTTGGCGGGGAAAAGATCCTTCATCTTGAAGCGGTTCTGTTCCGCCAGGGCGAACAGGTCAGGCCCGATATTTTGCGGGTTGAACGCTGCGCGGAACGCATCGGCATGGTTTTGTTGCAAATACACGCTGGTCTTGTTCGGCACCACCATCCACACCACCTTGTAGGGCGCGGCGGTGCTCTCGAAGCGCTTCATGAACTGCGCGGACTCGGCCGTGAGCGCCGGATTGACCCGGTCTTCGGCGGTCATGAGCAGCTTGTCGCAGGCGCGGTGGCTGAACTGCTTGCAGCCCTCGGGCACCACGCGGGCATCGATCAGCGGGCCCCAGCGATCGGGCGTGTTGGTCCAGCTGTCGGAGGCCAGGATTTCCTTCGTGTTTTGATATGTCAACCAGCCGCTGAGCAGTTGGGCGTCCCAATTCAGCTGGAAGCCGGGGGCCGGCCTGGACGGGTTCTCGAACGGCGGCGGCGTCGGCTTGAAGGCATGCTTCATGGTCTTGCACGACTGCGATTTCTCGATGCGGTCGTACAGCAGGCGCTCGATGCTCTCGACGATCACCACCTTGCCTTTGAAGCCCGACTTCTGGAGCCAGCCGGAGAAGTCGTCGCAGACCACGCCGCCCAGGTTGTCCCAGTGCGTGGTCGTGACCTTGTAGCCCGCGCCCACCAGCTTCGACTGCCATGCGTAGCGCACCGAGAAGCTGTCGCCGATCACGAGGATGTCGGATTCGGTGATGGGCCAGGTCTTCACATCCGCGTCGGGAATGGGCGGCGGCGGCTCGTGCCAGCCGAATTCGCGCTCGGAGATGCGCCCGATGCGGGTCAGGTCGCCATAGGGAATGGGCGTGAACAGGCTGACCAGCAGCAGGGCGCAGCACACCAGGTAGCCGGCGGCGAAGATGCGAAGCCAGGTCCTGGCCGATTTCGTGTCTTCCATGTCGTCAGAACTGGAAATAGAGGAAGGGGCTGTAGCTGCCGAACTTCGACACACACAGGCCAAAGAGATAGACGCAGCCCAGGCCCGTGACCCAGGTCGCCAGGCGCTGCAGGCGCGGGCGTCCCGCCAGGCCGGCGACGGCGGGAATCCAGCGGTCGAGCGTGATGGTGGGCGGCAGCGCCAGGCAGATCACGATGCCGACCAGGAGCGTCTGGAAGAACTCGGGCTTGCGGAACGGCACGCGGAACTCGCTGAAGGCCGACACCGGCGCGCCGTGCATGCCCAGCATGCCCTTGTAGATCTCGATGGCGGCCGCCATGCTGTCGGCGCGGAACACCACCCAGGCGATCATCACGCACAGGAATGTGATGAACCAGCCGGCCACGCGGCCGTACCAGCTGGTTTCGGTCCTGCCGCGTCGCACCTTGGCGTTCCAGAAGTGGTTGACCATCAGGTAGAAGCCGTGCAGCGCGCCCCAGATGACGAAGGTCCAGGCGGCGCCGTGCCACAGGCCGCCCAGCAGCATGGTCAGGAACAGGTTGATGTAGCGCCGCGCCGGGCCCTTGCGGTTGCCGCCCAGCGGCACGTAGAGGTAGTCGCGCAGGAAGGTCGACAGCGAGATGTGCCAGCGGCGCCAGAACTCGATCATGTTGGTCGACTTGTAGGGCGACCTGAAGTTGAGCGGCAGCTGCACGCCCACGCACAGCGACAGGCCGACGGCCATGTCGGAGTAGCCCGAGAAGTCGAAATAGATCTGCAGCGTATAGGCCAGCACCCCGAACCAGGCCGTGTACAGCGAGGGCATCACGCCTTCGTGCACGCCCTTGAACATCATGTCGGCGTACTGGCCCATCGGGTCGGCGATCAGCATCTTCTTGGCCAGGCCGAAGACGAAGATGCCCAGGCCCAGCGCGATGTTGTTGGCGTTGATCCGGTAGGTGGCCGGGTTGTTGAACTGCGGCATCATCTGCGCGTGATGCAGCACGGGGCCCGCGATCAGGTGCGGGAAGTAGGTCACGAACAGCACGTAGTGGATGAAGCTGCGCTCGTGCACCTTGCCCTGCCAGCAGTCGACCAGGAAGGCGATCTGCGTGAAGGTGTAGAACGAGATGCCGATCGGCAGCACGATGTGCACCAGGTCGATCTGCGGCAGGCCCGCGGCCGCCAGCCCGGCGTCGACGTTCTCGAGGAAGAAGTTGGCGTACTTAAAGACGGCCAGCACGCCCAGGTTGACCACCAGCGCGATGATCAGCAGCGTCTTGCGGTGCTTGTCCTCCCGGCCCGGGGAGGGGGTGAGGCGCAGCCCGAACCAGTAGTTGACGCAGATCGACCCCAGCAGCAGGGGCAGCGCCTTGACGCTCCACCACCCGTAGAAGAAGAGGGAAGCCAGTGCCAGGAACCCCGCCGCCGACCGGGGGCTGCGCGCACCGATCAGGAAGAAGCCGATCAGGACCAGCGGGAAGAAAACGAAGATGAAGGGGTACGAATTGAAAAGCATCGTGAGGGGCGCTTGGGCATGCGCCGTTTGACGTGATCGTCCTTTTGCCGTCGCGGCGTCAACCCCAAATTATCGCGTGCCCGACTTAGCCCACCGTTCCCAGAAACCCCGGACCTCCTGAGCGAGTTCCTCCAGGGTCAGGGACTCGTTGTAGATCACGGCATCCGCCGCGGCCCGGCGCGCCCGTCGCGGGGCCTGCTGGGCGATCACCGCCTCGACCGCCTCCGGCGCCCAGCCGGAGCGTGCGACGACGCGTTTCAACTGGGTTTCCTCGGTGGCGTCGACCACCAGCACCCGGTCGACGATGGCGCGCCAGCGGCCGGATTCGACCAGCAGGGGAACGTCGAACACGACGATCGCATCCTCGCCGGCCGCGGCGGCCTGGCGCTGGGTTTCGGCGCCGATCAGCGGGTGGAGGATGGATTCGAGGCGGGCCTTGGCGCCAGCGTCGGCGAAGACGATCTGCCGCATGGCGGCACGGTCCAGCCCGCCGGCCGCGTCGATGACGCCGGGGCCGAAGGCGGCCTCCAGGGCCGGCATCGCGATGCCGCCAGGAAGGGCGATGGAACGGGCGATGGCGTCGGTGTCGACCAGAACCGCTCCCTGGGCCACGAGGAGGCCGGCGACAGTGCTCTTGCCGCTGCCGATGCCGCCCGTCAGGCCGATGCGCCGCACCACCATGCGGATGTCAGTGGATCAGCGCGCCCAGGGGAAAGGCGAACGGAATCCACTGCCTCACGACTTCGGGGCCCGCCACCAGGCAGACGAGGCCCGCACCGGCCAGGAAAGGGCCGAAGGCGATCGGGATGTCCTTGTGCGCTAGCTTGCCGGCGATGCGCAAAGAGATGCCGATCACCGCACCCACCAGCGAAGAGACGAGGATGATCGCGATGAGGTAGTCGGCGCCGAGCCATGCACCCAGCGCAGCCAGCAGCTTGAAGTCTCCATAGCCCATGCCTTCCTTGCCCGTGACCAGGCGAAAGGCATGGTACACAAGCCAGAGGCTCAGGTGGCCGAACACGGCGCCCCAGACGGCGGAGCTCAGCGAAACACCGGTCCAGCCCATGGCTGCGCCGATCAGGCCCAGCCAGAGCAAGGGGTAGTTGAGCGAGTCGGGCAGGAACTGGGTGTCGAAGTCGATCAGGAACTGGCAGATCAGGAGGGCGCCGAACGCGGCCCACAGCGCCCCGGCGGGCGTGATGCCGAAGCGCCAGGCGCACAAGGCGAAAAGGGCGCCGGTGATCAGCTCGACCAGCGGGTAGCGCGGGCTGATCGTGGTCTTGCAAGACGAGCAGCGCCCGCGCAGCACGGCGTAGCTCAGCACGGGGATGTTCTCGTACCAGCGGATCCTGTGGCCGCACGCACCACAGCGCGATGCCGGGCGCGTCAGGTCGAAGGGCGGCTGCTTCTCGAGGACCTCGGCCGCCTTGTCCGCCGCCGCCTCCAGCCCGGCGGGCGCCGCGACCTTGGGCCCGAAGGCCAGCGACCACAGCGAGGGCGCGTCCTTCGACGACATGAGGTTGGCGATGGCGTCGGCGAGCCATTCGCGATACATCATCACCGGCGTGCGGTAGATGACGACATTCATGAAGCTGCCGATCAATAGGCCCAGGACACCGGCGAAGACGGTGTCGAACTCCCGCGAAACGAGCATCAAACGACCTGGCCGAGCTTGAAGATGGGCAGGTACATCGACACAACGATGCCGCCGATGATGGTGCCGAGGAACACGATGATGATCGGCTCCATCAGGCTGGAGAGGCCGGCGACCATGTCGTCGACTTCGGATTCGTAGAAGTCGGCGGCCTTGCCCAGCATGTGGTCGATGGAGCCGGATTCCTCGCCGATGGCGGTCATCTGGATCACCATGGACGGGAACAGGTTGGCATTTGTCATGGCCGACGTGAGGCTGGTGCCGGTGGAAACCTCCTGCTGGATCTTCGCGGTGGCGTCGCCGTAGACGGTGTTGCCGGAAGCGCCGCCCACGGAGTCGAGGGCCTCGACCAGCGGGACGCCGGCGGCGAACATGGTGGCCAAGGTGCGGGTCCAGCGGGCCACACAGGATTTTTCGATCAGTACGCCAAAGACCGGGATTCTCAGCAGGAGGCGGTCCATGGTTCTTTGCACGCGCTCGTTGCGTTTCCAGGCCTGCATGAAGAAATAGAGCCCCCCACCGATGCCGCCGAAGATCAGCCACCAATAGGAAACGAAGAACTCGCTGATGCTGATCACGATCAGCGTTGGTGCAGGCAGGTCGGCGCCAAAAGACGTGAACACCTCCTTGAACGCGGGAATCACAAAAATCATGATGATGGCGATCACGATGAATGCCACCACGATCACCGAGATAGGGTACATCAATGCCGACTTGATCTTCGACTTGATCGCCTCGGTCTTCTCCATGTAGGTGGCGAGCCGGTCCAGCAGTTCTTCCAGAATACCGGCCGCTTCACCAGCCTCCACCAGGTTGCAGTAGAGGTTGTCGAAGTACTTCGGAAACTTGCGGAAGGCCGCCGAGAGCGAAGTGCCGGTCTCGACGTCGCTGCGGATGTCGTTGAGCAGCTTGGCCACGCTCGCGTTCGCATTGCCGCGCCCGACAATGTCGAAGGACTGCATCAGCGGCACGCCGGCCTTCATCATGGTCGCCAACTGGCGCGTGAAGATCGCGATGTCCTTCGGCTTGATCGCCTTGCCCGAGCGCATGCGGCGCTTTTTGATCTTGGAGGCGAGCACGCCCTGGCGGCGCAGCGCGGCCTGCACCTGGTTCTCGCCGGCAGCACGAAGTTCGCCGCGTACCAGCTTGCCGTTGCGGTCCTTGCCTTCCCATTCGAAGACAAATTCCTTGTGTGTGGGCTGGGTGCGGGGGGATGCCACTGTAGCCATTCGATCTCCGGTGTTCGGTATGTTCGTTATTCGTTGGTGCAGGCCACCACTTCTTCGAGAGAAGTGAGGCCTTGCATGACCTTGCGCAGGCCGGACTGGCGCAGCGAGCGCACGCCTTCGGCTTCCGACTGCGCGGCGATGTCGAGTGCGCTGCCGTCGCGCAGGATGATTTCCTGGATGGCCTCCGAGATCGGCATCACCTGGTAGATGCCGACGCGGCCCTTGTAGCCGCTGCTGCAGGCGGAGCAGCCGACGGGGCGGTAGGGCTTCCAGGAGCCGTCCAGTTCTTCTTCCTTGAAGCCCGCTTCGAGCAGCGTTTCGCGCGGAATGTCGGCCGGGAGTTTGCAGACGGTGCACAGGCGGCGCGCGAGGCGCTGCGCCGTGATCAGGATCACGCTCGAGGCGATGTTGAACGGCGCGATGCCCATGTTGCGCATCCGCGTGAGCGTGGTCGGCGCGTCGTTGGTGTGCAGCGTGGAGAGCACGAGGTGGCCGGTCTGCGCGGCCTTGATCGAGATGTCGGCGGTTTCGAGGTCGCGGATTTCGCCGACCATGATGATGTCGGGATCCTGGCGCAGGAAGGCGCGCAGCGCGGCCGCGAAGGTCAGGCCCGCGCGTTCGTTGACGTTGACCTGGTTGACGCCGGGCAGGTTGATTTCCGACGGATCTTCCGCCGTCGCGATGTTCACGCCCGGCTGGTTCAGCAGGTTCAGGCAGGTGTAGAGCGACACCGTCTTGCCGGAGCCCGTGGGACCGGTGACCAGCACCATGCCGTAGGGACGGCCGATGGCATGCAGCAGCCGTGCCTTCTCGTCCGCGTCGTAGCCGAGGGCGTCGATGCCCAGGCGCGCGCTGCTCGGATCGAGAATACGGACGACGATCTTTTCGCCGAACAGCGTGGGCAGGGTGCTCACGCGAAAGTCGATCACGCGGTCGGGCCCGATCTTGAGCTTCATGCGGCCGTCCTGCGGCACGCGTTTCTCGGAGATGTCGAGCCGGGAAATGACCTTGATGCGCGAGGCCAGCTTGTCCTTGATGACGGTGGGCGGGCTCGCAACCTCGCGCAACTCGCCGTCGACGCGGAAGCGCACGCGGTAGTTGTGTTCGTACGGTTCGAAGTGGATGTCCGATGCCCGCATGCTGACGGCGTCCAGCAGCATCTTGTGCAGGAAGCGAACAACCGGCGCGTCCTCGACTTCGGCGATCGCCTGGTCGTTGCTGTCGCTCGGGGTTTCGGCCGAGACATCGTCGAACTCGAACTCGCTGCCGACGATGCTGTTGATGGTTTCCGCGGCACTGACGGCGGCGGCCTCGATCATTCGCGACAGCTTGTCGTATTCGGCGATGACCCAGTCGACGCCCATCTGGGAGGCGAACTTGATCTTTTCCGCCGCCTGCTGGTCGGACGGATCGGCTGTTGCAACGATCAGACGGTTGTTGCGCTTGCTGAGGACGACGATGCGGTACGCATGGCACAGCTTCTGGTCAACCAGATCCTTCGGCAGGCGCTGAGGGTCGATGGCGTCCAGGTCGAGCAGCGGGGCGCCGAAGGCCGTGGACAGGGTGTGGGCGAGGTCGGCTGCCGAGACGGCGCCGGAGCCGGTCAGCTCCGCGATGAAGCTGGTACGGCCACTGAGGGACTTCTGGTAGATGTCCTCGGCTGCCTTGGCAGGAAGCTTGCCGGCCGAAACCAGGGCGCGCGCAAGCCCTGGGAGGGCAATCTGCGAGGGTTCTTTAACAGGAAGTTCGGCAGCGGCCATTCAGCGAGTGAAAAAGATGTGAAAAATTGCTTCACGATCATCGCTGAACACTCCTGTGCTGTAAATCGCTACACAGCAACAGGCATGGCCATTTGACTATTTATGCCAGCCAAAGGCTGGTCGGGGTGAGAGGATTCGAACCTCCGGCCTCTACGTCCCGAACGTAGCGCTCTACCAGGCTAAGCTACACCCCGATGGTTGCAAGAAAGAAGAAGTCGTCCTAGATGCCAACTCAAAGAGGTGTTCAGGCACGTCGCTCAAGCAACTGAGCCGCTAATTGTAGCAAACCTGAAGCGTGCAAATTGGACGGCAGATCTTTTAATGCGTGAATCGCACGTTGCGCCTCGGCGGCGGCGGCGGCACGCGAGGCATCCAGCGCTCCGGTTTCACGAACGATCTCGACGACCCTGCCCAGTTGGGCGGTATCGCCGGCCTCGATGGCGGCTCGCACCAGGTCGCTCTGGGCAGGGGTGCCTCGCTGCATCGCGAAGATGAGCGGCAGCGTGGTCTTGCCTTCGCGCAGGTCGTCGCCGACGTTCTTGCCTGTCTCGTTGATGTCGCCTGCGTAGTCCAGCACGTCGTCGATCACCTGGAAGGCGGTGCCGAGCGCCTGGCCGTAGGTGGCGCAGGCCTCTTCGACTTCCGGCGTGGCATCCGCCAGCACGGCGGCGAGGCGCGTGCTGGCCTCGAAGAGCTTGGCGGTCTTCGACCGGATCACGCGCAGGTAGGCTGCTTCGTCCAGCGATGCGTCGTGCATGTTCATCAGCTGAAGCACTTCGCCCTCGGCGATCACGTTGGTGGCTTCGGCCAGGATCTGCATCACGCGCATGTTGTTGGCATCCAACATCATCTGGAATGCGCGCGAGTACAGGAAGTCGCCGACCAGCACGCTGGCCGGATTGCCGAAGGATTCGTTGGCGGTCGCCCGGCCGCGCCGCAGGGTCGATTCGTCGACCACGTCGTCGTGCAGGAGCGTGGCCGTATGGATGAATTCCACGACGGCCGCCAGATTGAACCGCTGCTCGCCCGTATAGCCCAGGGCACCCGACATCAGCAGCAGGAGCGCCGGCCGCAGGCGCTTGCCGCCGGCGGAAATGATGTATCTGGAAACCTGGCTGACCAGCGGCACGCCCGTGTCGAGGCGGCGGGCGATCACACGGTCGACTTCGACCATGTCGCCGGCAATCAGGTCCAGCACGGTGGCGGTGGGGGAGGTGTCGGCGGCGGGAACTGGCAAGGCGAAGGCGCTGCTGAAGATAAGGGCAGCCCAGTCAGGAAACGGGCCGGAAGGCGCAAATTATAGGGAGCCGGCGTGGTTTGCCGGGGCCGTTTGGCGCCAAGGGTGGTTAGCGGGCGCAAACCGCGCTATAATCTTGGGCTCTGCGGAATTCGCTGCGGAGACTCATTTCTAAGAGGTTTACATGTACGCGGTCATAAAAACCGGTGGCAAGCAATATCGCGTTGCTTCCGGCGAGAAAATCAAAGTAGAACAGATTGCTGCGGACGTAGGCCAGGAAATCGTGATCGACCAGGTTCTGGCTGTCGGCAACGGCGCTGAAATCAAGGTTGGCACGCCCCTGGTGTCCGGTGCAACGGTGACGGTCACGGTACTGTCGCACGGCAAGCACGACAAGGTTCGCATCTTCAAGATGCGCCGTCGCAAGCACTATCAGAAACGTCAAGGCCATCGCCAGCAGTTCACCGAACTGCAAATCGGCGCGATCGCTGCTTAATACGGCACAGGAGCAGATTCCATGGCACAGAAAAAAGGCGGCGGCTCTACGCGAAACGGGCGCGATTCCAAGCCCAAGATGCTCGGCGTGAAGGCTTTCGGCGGCGAACTGATCAGCGCAGGCTCGATCATCGTGCGCCAGCGCGGCACCCAGTTCCACCCCGGCGTCAACGTCGGCGTGGGCAAGGACCACACGCTGTTCGCCCTGGTCGACGGCCACGTGTCGTTCGGTACCAAGGGTGCGCTGAACAAGCACACGGTCAACGTGACTCCCGCGGCTTAAGCCCCGAGTCCATTCGACCATTCAGAGGCCCCGCATTGCCGGGGCTTCTTCATTTGTAAACTACACCCCCCATGAAGTTCGTCGACGAAGCCTTCATCGACATCGCCGCGGGCGATGGCGGGAACGGCTGCGTGTCGTTCCGTCATGAGAAGTACAAGGAATTCGGCGGCCCCAACGGCGGCGACGGCGGCCGTGGCGGCCACGTCTACGCGGTGGCCGATTCCAACCTCAACACGCTGGTCGATTTCCGCTACTCCCGCCGCCATGAGGCCAAGCGGGGCGAGCACGGCATGGGCTCCGACATGTTCGGCGCCGCCGGCGACGACATCACGCTCAAGATGCCGGTCGGAACCATCATTTCCGACGCCGAGACCGGCGAAGTGCTGTTCGAGCTCCTGAAAGAGGGCGAGGTCATCACCATCGCCAAGGGTGGCGACGGTGGCTTCGGCAACATGCGTTTCAAGAGCGCGATCAACCGTGCCCCGCGCCAGAAGACCCCGGGTTGGCCCGGCGAGAAGCGCAGCCTCAAGCTCGAACTCAAGGTGCTGGCCGATGTGGGCCTGCTCGGCATGCCCAATGCCGGCAAGTCGACGCTGATCAGCGCCATCTCGAATGCCCGGCCGCGCATCGCGGACTACCCGTTCACCACGCTGCACCCGAACCTGGGTGTGGTGCGCGTCGGCCCCGAGCAGAGCTTCGTCGTGGCCGACCTCCCGGGCCTGATCGAAGGCGCCTCCGAAGGCGCCGGCCTCGGCCATCTCTTCCTGCGGCATCTGCAGCGCACCCGCCTGCTGCTGCACGTGGTCGACATGGCCCCCTTCGACGACAGCGTCGATCCGGTGGCGCAGGCCAAGGCCATCGTGGGCGAGCTGAAGAAATACGACGCCGATCTCTACGAGAAGCCGCGCTGGCTCGTGCTGAACAAGCTCGACATGGTGCCCGCCGACGAGCGTGCCGCGCGCATCAAGGACTTCGTGAAGCGCCTGCGCTTCAAGGGCCCGGTGTTCGAGATCTCCGCGCTCACGCGCGAAGGCTGCGAGCACCTAGTGCAGGCCATCTACCAGCAGGTCAAGGCGGAGCAGGTGGCCGAGCACCAGACGGTCGAGGTCGATCCGCGCTTCGTGCCTCTGCCTCCCGAAGGCTCCTGAGCGGCACCTGCCGCAGCAGCATCGACGGCCGGCCCGAGACGGGCCGAAGACAGCAACCCGAGCAGCATCCAAAGACCGTAACACCTCAAATGACCTCGTCGAACTCCGGATCCACTGCCTTGCGGGATGCCCGCCGTATCGTCGTGAAGGTGGGGTCCAGCCTCGTGACCAACGAGGGGCGCGGTCTCGACGAAGCCGCCATCGGCGAGTGGTGCCGGCAGCTGGCCGCGCTGGTGCGCGACGGGCGCGAGGTGGTGATGGTGTCGAGCGGCGCGATCGCCGAGGGCATGAAGCGTCTCGGCTGGCGCACCCGGCCGCATGAGATCAACGAGCTCCAGGCCGCGGCCGCGGTCGGCCAGATGGGCCTGGCCCAGATGTACGAGACCAAGCTGCGCGAGAACGAGATCGGCAGCGCCCAGGTGCTGCTGACGCACGCCGACCTGGCGGACCGAGAGCGCTATCTCAATGCCCGATCGACGCTGGTCACGCTGCTCAAGCTGGGCGTGGTGCCGGTCATCAACGAGAACGACACGGTCGTCAACGACGAGATCAAGTTCGGCGACAACGACACGCTCGGCGCCCTCGTGGCCAACCTGGTCGAGGCCGACGCGCTGGTCATCCTCACCGACCAGAAGGGGCTGTACACGGCCGACCCGCGCAAGGACCCGGACGCGAAGTTCGTGCACGAGGCCGCCGCTGGCGACCCGGCGCTCGAGGCGATGGCCGGCGGCGCGGGTTCGAGCATCGGCAAGGGCGGCATGATCACCAAGATCCTCGCGGCCAAGCGCGCCGCCGGCTCGGGCGCCTCCACGGTCATCGCATGGGGCCGCGAAGCCGACGCGCTGCTGCGGCTGGCGAAGGGCGAGTCCATCGGCACGCTGCTGGTGGCGCAGACCGCCAAGCACCAGGCCCGCAAGCGCTGGATGGCCGACCACCTGCAGCTGCGCGGCGCGGTCGTGGTCGATGCGGGCGCGGCCGCCAAGGTGCGGGCCGAGGGCAAGAGCCTGCTGCCGATCGGCATGACCAGCGTCTCGGGCGAGTTTTCGCGCGGCGACGTGATCGCGGTGCGCGACGCCGATGGCGTCGAGCTGGCCCGCGGTCTTGCCAACTATTCGAGCGTGGAGGCGCGCCTGCTGTGCCGCAAGCCCTCGTCCGAATTCGAGCGCCTGCTGGGCTACGTGGCGGAGCCGGAAATGGTCCACCGCGACAACATGGTGCTGATGCCGGGCTGAGAGGCCGCATAAACAAAAAACGGGGCCCGCGGGCCCCGTTTTTCATTCTTCAGCGCGAATCGTCGCCTACTGGACTTCGCGCACCGGATTGCGGATGTTCTGGACCATGTCGCCCACCGATGGACGCGGCGCGTTGCCGCGGCACAGGGCCTGCGTGGCCAGCTTGCGGGTGTAGCTGGAGTTCATGTCGCCGAGCTTCTTCCATTCGGGCTTCGCCACGTCCTGCCACGTGCCGTTATTGTAGCGCGCGTAGCTCTTCATCTCGGCCGTGGAGCAGCGGATGCCCTCGTAGAAGGCGTTGGTCGCGCCGCCGCTGCGGTTCTGGGCCACCACCACGTAGCGGACGATGCCGTCGCCCGTGATCGCGATCGTCTGCGGGTCGATGCCGAACTTCAGGCTCATGTAGGGCGGCATTTCGATCGGCAGCAGACGGCTTTCGCTGAAGGTCGGCGGTGGCGGGGTGGCCGTTTCTTCCCACTCCTTGTCCGTCTCGTACCGCTTGGGCGGCGGCGGCATGCCGGCCTGTGCCCAGTCGGGGTTGTCGGTGTCGTGCGGGCCCGAGGCGCATCCGGCGAGGATGCCGAAGCAGGCCAGCAGGAGGACGCGCTCAGCGCTGCGTCGGAAGGTGCGGGGGTGCCTTGTTGTCTTGGACAGGAGGTTCATTGCTCGCGGAAGGAATGTCGGGATGCGGATCGAAACTGCCGCCGGGCGGCAGATCGAGTCCGGGCGGAGCCCCGGCGTCCGGCGAATGGCGCTCGAATTCTCGGGCGCGCACGTTGCTGCGCAGGAAGCGGTTGCGGAAGTCCTGCCTCGGCAGGTAGCGAGCGAGCTCGGTGAGCGCCATCTCGTAGACGCCGCGCTTGAACTCGACGACCACGTCGAGCGGCACCCAGTAGTCATGCCAGCGCCAGGCGTCGAATTCGGGATGGTCGGTTGCACGCAGGTTGAGATCCCAGTCGTGGCCGATGAGTTGCAGCAGATACCAGATTTGTTTCTGGCCTTTGTAGTGGCCCCGTGCGTCACGGCGGATGAACCGATCCGGCACCTCGTAGCGCAACCAGTCGCGGGTACGGGCCACGATGCGCACATGCTCCGGGTGGAGCCCCACTTCCTCGTGCAGTTCCCGGTACATGGCCTGCTCGGGACTTTCGCCGCGGTCGATGCCGCCTTGCGGAAACTGCCAGGAGTGCGTGCGTATGCGTTTGCCCCAGAAAACCTGGTTTCTCTGGTTGAGCAGGATGATGCCGACGTTGGGCCTGAAGCCGTCCCGGTCGAGCATAATCAAACCCCAATTTTTGAACTGAGTCGATTATGCATGCCGGGGTGCCCTCGGCAAGCTGCCGATGCCAGGCTCTCAGGGTCTCTCCGGGGGAGCAGTTCCCCACTTCCGAACCTCGAATCCAGCGAACCGTCACCGCAATCCGATGAAAGCTTCCCGTTTTTTCGTCTCCACCCTCAAGGAAGCGCCCGCTGACGCCGAAGTGGCGAGCCACCGTCTCATGATGCGGGCCGGCATGATCAAGAAGCTCGGCACGGGCATCTACACCTACATGCCCATGGGGCTGCGCGTGATCCGCAAGGTGGAAGCCATCGTGCGCGAGGAGATGAACCGCGCCGGCGCCGTCGAGATGACGATGCCCGTGGTGCAGCCGGCCGAGTTCTGGCAGGAGACCGGCCGCTTCGAGAAGATGGGCCCCGAGCTGCTGCGCATCAAGGACCGCCATGACCGCGACTTCGTGATCCAGCCGACCAGCGAAGAAGTGGTGACCGACATCGCTCGCCAGGAGATCCGCAGCTACAAGCAGCTGCCGAAGAACTTCTACCAGATCCAGACCAAGTTCCGCGACGAGCGCCGTCCGCGCTTCGGCCTGATGCGCGGGCGCGAGTTCATCATGAAGGACGCCTACAGCTTCGACCGCGACCTCGACGCCGCCAAGGCGAGCTACCAGGTCATGGCGCAGGCCTACCGCAACATCTTCGACCGCTTCGGCCTGCGCTACCGCGCCGTGGCGGCCGACAGCGGCGCCATCGGCGGCGACCTGAGCGAGGAATTCCAGGTGATCGCCGCCACCGGCGAGGACGCCATCGTCTACTGCCCCGACAGCGACTACGCCGCCAACATGGAAAAGGCTGAGGCGCTGGCCCCGGCTGGTCCGCGCCCCGCGGCCGCCAAGGCGCTCGAGAAGACGCCGACCCCCGGCAAGAGCACCTGCGCCGACGTGGCCGAACTGCTCGGCGTGCCGCTTTCCACCACCATCAAGTCGCTGGTGCTGGCCACCGACGTCCTCGACGAAGCCGGCGACATCAAGGGCTCGCAGGTCTGGCTGCTGCTGCTGCGCGGCGACCACGACATGAACGAGATCAAGGTCGGCAAGCTGCCGGGCCTGAACCAGGGCTTCCGCTTCGCGACGCTGGCCGAGATCGAGGACCACTTCGGCTGCAAGCCCGGCTACCTGGGCCCGCTGAACCTCAAGAAGCCCGTGAAGCTCGTGGCCGACCGCGAAGCCGCCGTGCTGGCCGACTGGATCACCGGCGCCAATGAAGTCGACTTCCACATGACCGGCGTCAACTGGGGCCGCGACCTGCCCGAGCCCGACCTGGTGGCCGACATCCGCAACGTCGTCGCGGGCGATCCGTCTCCCGACGGCAAGGGCGTGCTGGCCATCGAGCGCGGCATCGAGGTGGGCCACGTGTTCGTGCTGGGTACCAAGTACAGCAAGGACATGAACGCCACCTACCTCGACGAGGCCGGCAAGCCGCAGTTCCTCGAGATGGGCTGCTACGGCATCGGCATCACCCGCCTGCCGGCGGCCGCCATCGAACAGAACCACGACGAGCGCGGCATCATCTGGCCGGACGCCATCGCGCCCTTCACCGTGGTGGTCTGCCCGATCGGCATGGACCGCAGCGCCGAGGTCAAGGCGGCTGCCGAGGCGCTCTACGAAGAGCTGCTCGCCAAGGGCGTCGACGTGCTGCTCGACGACCGGGGCGAGCGCCCCGGCGCGATGTTCGCCGACTGGGAGCTGATCGGCCTGCCGCACCGCGTGGTCATCTCCGACCGCGGTCTCAAGGAAGGCCAGCTCGAATACCAGGGCCGGCGCGACCCGGCCGCCACCAAGGTGCCCGCGGCGGGCATCGCCGACTTTATCGCCGGCAAGCTCGCCAAATGAGCCTGGAGGGCGGCCTCTCGCGACGCCAGTGCCTGGGCGGCGCCGTGACCGCTGGCGCCCTCACCGTGCTGTCGCTGCCGCGTGCCGCCATGGCCGGCGCGCAGATCGAGGAGCCGCTGATCGACTCGGTGCGCACCGCGCTGAGCTCCGCCATCCACAACAAGGCGCCGCCGGTGCCGCAGTTCGCGAATACCGAGGCCCGGCTGGCCTACCTGCGCTGGCTGGGCGAGATGAGCGAGCGGCTCAAGAAGAAGATCGCCGACGCCCCTTCGCGCATCGAGTTCCTGCAGACAGCCTGGTACGAGGCCAAGCGCTCGGGGCTGGAGGTGAGCCTGGTGCTGGGGCTGGTACAGGTCGAGAGCAACTTCCGCAAGTTCGCGGTGTCGAGCGCCGGCGCGCGCGGCTATATGCAGGTCATGCCGTTCTGGACGCGCGTGATCGGCGACAGCGACCCGGCCAAGCTCTTCCACATGCAGACCAACCTGCGCTTCGGCTGCGTCATCCTTCGCCACTACCTCGACCGCGAGAACGGCGACCTGTTCATGACGCTCGGTCGCTACAACGGCAGCCGCGGCAAGTCGCCGTATCCGAACGCCGTGTTCGCCAACCAGCGGCTCTGGGTGTTCAACGACAGGGAACGCGAAAAAGAAAAGGAAAAGGACAAGGACCGCTCGGCGGCCTGACGCCTTCCTTCTCCTGTCCGCTCAGTTCGCAGGCGCCTTCGCGGTGCCCGAGCCCTTGGTGACCATCACCTGGTCGATGCGGTAGCTGTCGACGTCCATCACCTCGAAGGTGTAGCCGCCCCAGCTCACGCTGTCGGTGCGCTTGGGTACGCGGCGCAGCATCACCATCAGGAAGCCGGCCAGCGTCTCGTATTCCTCCGAGTGTGGCAACTCGTCGATGTGCAGCGCGCGCTGCACGTCCTGGATGGGCGTGACGCCGTCGATCAGCCAGGAGTTCTCGTCGCGCCGGACGATCTGCTCCTCGTCGGGCGCGGACACCAGGTCGCCCATCACCGTGCTCATCACGTCGTTCAGCGTGATCACGCCCACCACCAGGCTGTACTCGTTGACGATGATCGCGAAGTCTTCATGCGCCTGCCGGAACTGCTCGAGCACTTCGGTGAGCGAGAGCCGGTCCGGGACGACCAGCGCCTTGTGCAGCGGCAGGCCCTGGTCGAAGGCCAGCGGCTGGCCGCTGAGGACGCGCTGGAACATGTCCTTGGCGTCCACGTAGCCCAGCACGTGGTCGATATCGCCGTCGCACACCGGGTAGGCCGAGAAGGGCTCGGCGATGATGCGCGCGCGCAGCACCGACTCCGGGTCGTCGTGCAGGAACCAGGCGATGTTGTCGCGCACCGTCATCACGCTGCTGACCAGGCGCGTGTCGAGCTCGAACACGTTGGCGATCACCTGCTGCTCGCGCACCGCGAGTACGCCGGCCTGCGCGCCGGCCTCGGTCATGGCCAGGATGTCGGCCGAGGTGATCTTGTCGTCGCGCGCCAGCGGCATGCCGAGCGCCTTGAACAGCAGGTCGGTGCAACGCGTGAAGAACCACACCAGCGGCTTGAAGGTGGTGATCAGCAGCAGCATCGGGCCGACCATCCGTATCGCCAGCCGCTCGGGGTTGCTCATCCCCAGCCGCTTGGGGAACAGGTCGGCGAACACCAGGAACACCGCGATGATGATCACGAACGAGCACAGGAAGGCCGCGCTCGCCGAAGCCTCCGGGCTGAGCCACTTCTCGAAGACGACCGCGAAGTACGGGCTGAGCGAGCCCTCGCCGACCACGCCGCCGAGGATCGCCACCGCGTTGAGGCCGATCTGCACCACGGTGAAGTAATGGCCCGGCTGCTCCTGCACCCGCAGCACCTTCTCGGCCCGGGGATCGCCCTCGTCGGCCATCTGGCGCAGGCGCAGGCGGCGCGAGGCGGCCAGGGTGATTTCGGCGAGGGAGAAGAAGGCGCTCAGCGCGATCAGCAGCGCGATGATGAGCAGGCTTTGGGTGAGGGTCATGTTGGCACGTCGAAGACGGCCACCATGGTGCCATGACTCGGCACCCGGAAAGCGTTCAGACGCCGCCGCGGGGATGCGTGGGGTCGACCCACAGCACCGATTCGGGCTTCTCGACGGGCTCGATGTCGAGGTTCACGGCCACCGCCTCGCCGTCGCTGCGGCACAGCACGCATTCGAGCGTCTCGGTCGCACTGGCGTTGATTTCCTGGTGCGGCACGTAGGGCGGCACGTAGATGAAGTCGCCCGGTCCGGCCTCGGCCGTGAATTCGAGCTTCTCGCCCCAGCGCATGCGGGCCCGGCCGCGCACGACGTAGATCACCGATTCGAGGTGCCCGTGATGGTGGGCGCCGGTCTTGGCGTCGGCATGGATGGTCACCGTGCCGGCCCAGAGCTTCTGCGCGCCCACGCGGGCGAAGTTGATGGCCGCTGCCCGGTTCATGCCGGGCGTCTGGGCGGTGTTGGCGTCGAGCTGGTTGGCCGGGATCACGCGCACGCCGTCGTGCTTCCAGGCCGGGGCGGCACCGTTGCCGCCGTCTTCGTGGGAGTGGTCGTGGTCCGCGTGATCGTGGCTCATGACCGCTCCCGGGTTCTCAGGCGGAGGCGCCGCCGTTCACCACCTGCTGCAGTTCGCCCGATTCGTACATCTCCATCATGATGTCCGAGCCGCCGATGAACTCGCCCTTCACGTAGAGCTGCGGGATCGTGGGCCAGTTGCTGTATTCCTTGATGCCCTGGCGGATGCTGTCGTCGTCGAGCACGTTGACGGTCTTGAGCGTCTTGGTGTCGACGCCGACCGCCTTCAGGATCTGGATCGCGCGGCCCGAGAAGCCGCACATCGGAAAGCTTGCATTGCCCTTCATGAAGAGCACGAGGTCGTTGGTCTTGACGAGGTCGTCGATGCGTTGCTGGGCGTCGGACATGGGGACTCCTGAAAAAATAGGCTGAGGGGATTATTTCACCGTGCGCCAGATTCCGCCGGAGCAGCGCTGGATGCCGGCGAGGTCGTCGCGGCTTTGCACTTCGGCGAAGCCGCGCGCGGCGAGCAGCTCGCGCACGGCCGCGGCCTGGTCGTGGCCATGCTCCAGGAGCAGCCAGCCGCCCTCGGCGAGGTGGGCGGGGGCGTCCTGCACGATGCGGCGGATGTCGTCGAGGCCGTCAGCGCCCGAAACCAGCGCGGAGGACGGCTCGTGGCGCAGGGCGGGCAGGTGCGGGTCGCCGGCGGCGATGTACGGCGGGTTGCTGGCGATGACCGCGTAGCCGGTGCCGGCACCGTCCAGCCAGTCTGCCTGGGCGAAGCGCACGGGCAGCCCGAGCCGCGCAGCGTTGGCCGCGGCGACGGCGAGCGCATCGGCGCTGGCATCGACCGCATCGACCTGCGCGTCGGGCCGGGCATGCTGCAGTGCAAGGGCGATCGCGCCGCTGCCGGTGCCGAGGTCGAGCACGCGAGGGGCCGGCCGGCCTTCGAGGCAATGCAGCGCCCATTCGACCAGCGTTTCCGTGTCGGGGCGCGGCACGAGCACGCGGGAGTCGACCTGCAGGCTGAGGCCATGAAATTCCTTTTCGCCCAGCAGGTAGGCGACAGGCTCTCCGGCACGGCGGCGCAACAGCTGCGCGGCGAGCGCGGACCATGCCGCGTCGGGCATCGCATCGGTATCGTGCGCCAGCAGCCAGGCCCGGTCGTGCGGCGCACGGCCCAGCGCATGCAGCAACAGCAACTGGGCATCGAGCCGGTCCACGCCCAGGGCGATGGACGCGGCCAGCGCCTGCGCGACGGTGGCCGGCCGCGGGTTCTCGATCGTGGTCATGCCGGCAGGCCCGATTCCAGCTCCGCCAGCTGCTCGGCCTCGCGCGCGGCGCGCAGCGCGTCCAGCACGTCGCCGAGGTCGCCTTCCATGATGGCGAGCAGCTTGTAGAGCGTGAGGTTGATTCGGTGGTCGGTAAGCCGGCCCTGCGGGAAGTTGTAGGTGCGGATGCGGTCGGAGCGGTCGCCGCTGCCGATCAGCCCCTTGCGCATGGCGGCGTCCTTGGCGGCGCGCTCGCTGCGCTCCTTCTCCTGGATGCGCGCCGACAGCACCTGCAGCGCCTTGGCCTTGTTGCGGTGCTGGCTGCGGTCGTCCTGGCACTCGGCGACGATGCCGGTCGGGATGTGCGTGATGCGCACGGCCGAGTCGGTCTTGTTGATGTGCTGCCCGCCCGCGCCGCTCGCGCGGTAGGTGTCGATGCGCAGGTCTGCCGGGTTGATCTGCACCGCCACCGTCTCGTCGGGCTCGGCCAGCACGGCCACCGTGCAGGCACTGGTGTGGATGCGGCCCTGCGTCTCGGTGGCCGGCACGCGCTGCACGCGGTGGCCGCCCGATTCGAAGCGCATGTGGCCGAACACGTCGTCGCCCACGATGCGCACCACCACTTCCTTGTAGCCGCCGAGTTCGCTCTCGCTCTCGCTGACGATCTCGCAGCGCCAGCCGGCGCGCTCGCAGTAGCGCGTGTACATGCGCAGCAGGTCGCCCGCGAACAGGGCCGATTCGTCGCCGCCCGTGCCCGCGCGGATTTCGAGGAAGGCGTTGCGCGCGTCGTCGGGGTCCTTGGGCAGCAGCAGGCGCTGCAGTTCTTCTTCGAGCTGCACCAGCTCGGCCTCGGCGCCGGCGATTTCCTCCTTCGCCATCTCGGCCATGTCGGGGTCGTCCAGCATCTCCTTGGCGGCGGCGATGTCGGACTCGCGCTGCCTGTAGCGCTCGTAGCGGCCCGCAATCTGCGTGACCTCGGCGTGCTCGCGCGAGATGGTGCGGTACTGCGCCATGTCGCTCATGATGTCTTCGCGCGAGAGCAGGAAGTCGAGCTCGCCCAGGCGCTGGGCGTAGCGTTCGAGTTGGTGGCGGAGAAAGGATTTCACGGGGGAAAGAAGTTCAAAAAATGGGAGGGTGCTGCCGTGCGAGGGCAGGGCGCATGAAAGCCGCAGCCGTTCAGGCCGGGCTGCCGACGAGCGCCGCTAACGCTCTTTGCGCAGGAACAGGCGCGAGATCGTCTGCGCCGTCTGCTCGCGCGAGGCGGCATCGCCCGCGTGCAGCTCGGCCATGGCGCCGTGCATCATCTTCTGGGTGAGGCCGCGAGACATCGCTTCGAGCACCGCGTCGACCGATTCGCCCTTGGCCAGCAGCTTGCGCGCACGCGCCATCTCGGCGGCGCGCCACTCGTCGGCCTGCGCGTTGAGCTGCTGGATCAGCGGCACCGTGCCGCGCTGGCCCAGCCAGTGCATGAAGCTCTGCACGCCGGCATCGATGATCACCTCGGCCTGCGCCACGGCGGCCTGGCGGTTGGCCTGGCCCTGCTGCACCACCTGGGCGAGGTCGTCGACGGTGTAGAGATAGATGTCTTCCAGAGCCTTCACCTCGGGCTCGATGTCGCGCGGCACGGCCAGGTCGACCATGAACATCGGGCGGTGCTTGCGCGCCTTGAGCGCGCGCTCGACGGCGCCCAGGCCGATGATCGGCAGCGTGCTCGCGGTGCAGCTCACGAGGATGTCGAACTCCGCCAGCCGCGAGGGCAGGTCGGCCAGCCGCATCGCCTCGCCGCCGAAGCGGGAGGCCAGCTTCTCGCCGCGCTCCAGCGTGCGGTTGGCGATGGCGATCGACTTCGGCTCCTTCGCGGCGAAGTGCGTGGCCGCGAGGTCGATCATCTCGCCCGCGCCGACGAAGAGCACGCGCGTCTTGCGCAGGTCTTCGAAGAGCTGGCCGGCCAGTCGCACCGCGGCGGCGGCCATGCTGATGGAATGCGCGCCGATCTCGGTGGCGGTGCGCACTTCCTTGGCCACCGCGAAGGAGCGCTGGAACAGCTGGTTCAGCGTGCTGCCAAGGGCGCCCGCCGTTTCGGCGGCGCGCACGGCGTCTTTCATCTGGCCGAGGATCTGGGCTTCGCCCAGCACCATCGAGTCGAGCCCGCTGGCCACGCGGAAGGCGTGGCGCGCGGCGTCGCCGTCGTGCAGGGTGTAGGCGTGCGAGCGAAGCAGGGCGGGGGCGACGCCGCCGCTCTGGGCAAGCCAGCCGAAGGTATGGTCGAGCGCAGCGTGTTCCGAGGCGCAATAGATCTCGGTGCGGTTGCAGGTGGAGATGATCGCGGCCTCGACCTGGGGATGGCGGCCGGAGGCGAAGGAACTGCGCAGGCTCTGGAGCGTGGGGGCGATCTGGTCGAGCGCGAACGCGAAACGACCGCGCAGATCGAGCGGCGCGGTCGTATGGTTCAAGCCGAGGGCCCAGACTGACATGCCCATGATTATAAAATCAGCAGCCGCACGAGGCTGGCCAGGGGACAAATGGCTTTCCCTATGACAGCCATAACCCCAGCCGCATGTTCCGGCCCCCGCGCAACCCCTACCGATGGACCTGCCGGCCCTTCTCAACCACCTGCTTAATTTTGTAGCACCCTCGGCTTTTCTGGCCCTGGTGCTGGCCTTTGCCGGGCGGTTCCTGGGCGGCGGGCGCGCCGGCGTCCCGCGGTGGTGGGTGCAGTTCGCGCTGACCTTCGCAGCCGGCGTCGGGGTGCTGGTTGCCGGGCTCGTGGTATTCGGGCGCGATGGGGCGATGGTGACCTATGCCGCGCTGGTCGTGGTCTGCGGCACGGTCCAGTGGCTGGCGATGCGCGGCTGGCGCCGCTGAAGGCCGGTCTTCATTCATCCAGCCGGCGGATCATGTAGACCGATTCGCCCGGATAGGTGGCGAGACGGGCCTCTTGCCCGGGGCCATCGGACCGCGTGGCCTCGTAGCCCTGCCACTGCCAGAACCCCACCGACGATTGCACCGACACCAGCGTCGATTGCCGCCAGCCGGCCTGCATCGCATGGGCCCAGGCATGGCGCACCAGCAGCGGTCCCAGCCCCAGGCCCGAAGCGTCCGGGTGCACAGCCAGGTCGTGCAGGTAGAGCGAATCGGGCCGCTGCGCCACCTCGAACTCGCCATGCAGAGGCGTCAGCTTGCCCGCCACCGACGGATAGCCCGCCAGGTAGGCCCGCACGGCGCCTTCGTGCTCCGCCACCCATCCGGTGTGCGGCGCGGCGGCAAGGCGTCTCGCGATCAGCGCGCCGTCTTCCACGAAGCCCGCGCCATAACAGGAGAGCTGGATCGCCAGCACCGCGTCGAGGTCGGCGGCGCGCATGCCGCGCACGGAAGGCGTCGTCATCAGGCCAGCAGCAGCTTGTCGTCGTCCAGCTTCTCGCCGCGGGTCTGCTCGAACATGCGCAGCAGGTCGGGCACGTCGAGGCCCGAGCGCTGCGGCCCGGCCACGTCGAGGATCACCTGGCCCTCGTGCAGCATCACCGTGCGGGAGCCGTAGTCCAGCGCCTGTCGCATGCTGTGCGTCACCATCATCGCGGTGAGCTGGCCGGCCTCGACGATCTTGGCCGTGAGTTCCAGCACGAAGGCGGCGGTCTTGGGGTCGAGCGCGGCCGTGTGCTCGTCGAGCAGCAGGATGCGCGAGGGCTTGAGCGACGCCATCAGCAGGCTCACCGCCTGCCGCTGCCCGCCCGAGAGCAGGCCGATGCGGTCGGCCAGCCGGTTCTCCAGCCCCAGCTTCAGGATCGACAGCTTCTCGCGGAACAGCTCGCGCAGATTGCGGTTGAGCGCGAAGCCGAAGGCCCGGCGCTCGCCGCGCTTCCAGGCCAGCGCCATGTTCTCCTCGATGGTCAGCGCCTCGCAGGTGCCGGCCATCGGGTCCTGGAACACGCGCGCCACCATGCCCGAGCGTTGCCAGGCGTTCATGCGCGTCACGTCCTTGCCGTCGATCTCGATGCGGCCCTTGTCGACGATCAGGTCGCCGCTCACCGCATTCAAAAAGGTCGACTTGCCAGCGCCGTTCGAGCCGATCACGGTGACGAACTGGCCGGTGGGAATCTCCAGGCTCAGGCCGCGCAGCACGCGGTTCTCGATCGGCGTGCCCGGGTTGAAGGTCATCTCGAGTTGTTGGGCGCGCAGCATCAGTTCTTCCCCTTGAACAGGCCACCCAGCCTGCGCTTGTAGGCCGGCACCAGCAGCGCGAAGGCCACCAGCACGGCGGTCACCAGGTTCAGGTCCTGCGCCTGCAGGCCCATGAAGTCGGTGTTCAGCGCCATCGCGATGAAGAAGCGGTACAGCAGCGCACCAACGATGCATGCCAGCGTGGTGATGACCATGCTTCGAGCGGGAATCAGCGTCTCGCCGATGATCACCGCGGCCAAGCCGATCACGATCGTGCCCACGCCCATCGAGATGTCGGCCGTGCCCTGGCTCTGCGCGAACAGCGCGCCGGCCAGCGCCACCAGCGCGTTCGACAGCGCCAGGCCCGCCATGGTGTGGAAGTCGGTGGAAATGCCCTGCGCCCGCGCCATGCGCGCGTTGCCGCCGGTGGCGCGCATCGCGAGACCGGCCTCGGAAGCGAAGAACATGTCGACCACGATCTTCGCGACGACCACGATCAGCAGCAGCAACAGCGGCTTGGCCCACTGCTCGGGCATGCCGCCGAAGCTGGCCATGCTGAACACCGTGGGTTCGGTGATGAGCGCCACGTTGGGCTTGCCCATCACGCGCAGGTTGATGGAATACAGCGCGATCATCACCAGGATGCTCGCGAGCAGCTGCATGATCTTCAGCTTCACGTTGAGCCAGGCGGTGACCCAGCCCGAGGCGGCGCCGGCCACGCAGGCCACCGCGGTGGCGGCGACCGGGTTCCAGCCCGCGACGATGAGCGTCGCGGCCACGGCGGCGCCCAGCGGAAAGCTGCCGTCCACCGTGAGGTCGGGGAAGTTGATGATGCGAAACGACAGGAAGACGCCCAGCGCGACCAGCCCGAATATCAGGCCGATCTCGATGGCGCCCAGCGAAGCGATGAGCGACATGGGTAAAGAGGAAAGCCGGCTGCTTCTTACTTCGTGCTCACGACCTTGGCGGTCTTCAGCAGCTCGTCGGACAGCGTCACGCCCTGCAGCTTGGCCGCGCCCGGGTTCACCACCAGCTCGAAGTTGGCGCTGGTCTGCGAGGCGATCGTGCCGGGCTTCTCGCCCTTGAGGATGCGCACCACGACCTTGCCGGTCTGGCGGCCGATGTCGGTGTAGTTCAGGCCCAGCGCCGCCACGGCGCCGCGCTCGACGGTGGCGGTGTCGGCCGCCACCACCGGCAGCTTGCCCTGCTGCGCCACCTTCACGATGCCCTCGAAGGCCGAGACCACGTTGTTGTCGGTGGGCGTGTAGATCACGTCGGCCTTGCCGACCAGGCTCTGCGCGGCGGTCGGAACGTCCACCGTGCGGGCCGCGGCGGCTTCCACCACGGTCATGCCGGCGGCCGAAGCGGCCTTCTTGAGCGAGTCGACGATGGCCACCGAGTTGGCTTCGCCGGGGCTGTAGATCACGCCGATGCGCTTGGCGGCGGGCACCACCTGCTTGATGAGGGCGATGTGCTTTTCGAGCGGCGACAGGTCGGACACGCCCGTCACGTTGGTGCCCGTGGGCTCCCAGCTCTTCACCAGCTTGGCCGCCACCGGGTCGGTGACCGCCGAATACACCACCGGGATGCTCTTGGTGGCCGCCACCACGGCCTGCGCCGACGGCGTGGCGATGGCGACGATCGCATCGGGCTGGTCGCCCACGTACTTGCGGGCGATCTGGGCGGCGGTGCCCACGTTGCCCTGTGCGCTCTGGTAGGTGAACTTGAGGTTCTTGCCTTCCTCGTAGCCCGAAGCCTTCAGCTCGGCCTTCACGCCGTCGCGCACCGCGTCCAGCGCCGGGTGCTCGACGATGGCGGTCACGGCCACCGACTTGGTGTCGGCCGCGAACGAAGGCGCGGCGGCCAGCATGCCGAGGGCCAGGGCCACTGCGCTGAAGGGGGTGCGAAGCAAAGCGTTTTTCACGGGAAAGGGTCTCCGGGTGGGGATTTGGATGCGTCTGAAGCCGCAGGCGGGTGCCGGCGGCGGGGAGTTCAGCGGCTGGACATCGCGTCGTGCGGTCCGGGCGCCAGGGAGTCTAGATCGTACTTTGCACAATTTAGGTGCATCAAAGCCTCGGGCTTACCCCGCTTTGCGCCATAAAATTGCATCGACTTGGTGCATTGGGAGAAGAAATTGCATGACATCGCACTCGACCGGATCGACCGGAAAATTCTCGAGCACCTGCAGGCCCACGGCCGGGCCACCAACCTGGAACTCGCGGAAGCGGCCAATCTCTCGCCCGCGCAATGCCTGCGGCGCCACCGGCGGCTGGAGGAACTGGGGCTGATCCACGGCTACGCGGCGCGGCTGAACGCGCGCCATATCGGCTTGGGCGTGACCGCCTTCATCCACGTGACCATGGCCCGCGGCCACGTCGACGAACTGCCCAAGTTCCAGGACCTGATCGCCGACATGAAGCAGATCCTGGAGTGCTACTCGGTGACCGGCGACTTCGACTACGTGCTCAAGGTCGTCGCGCAGGACCTGGAGTCGCTCTCGCAGTTCCTGATGCACACGCTGATGCACATGCCGGGCGTCTCGGCGGTGCGCTCCAGCGTGTGCCTCAACGAGATCAAGTTCACCACCGCGCTGCCGCTGGAGTGAGCGGGGCCGCTCAGGTCGGCGGCACGCCGGGGATCGGCGAGGCGGGCGACGAAGGCATGGCCGCCGGCGGTGCCGGCATTTCTGGCGCCGCGGCCATCACCATCGTCGGCACTGCCAGCGGCAACGAGGCCTTCTTCAGTTCGTCGAGGATGGTGAACAGCAGGTCGCTGCGCACGCCCCCCGCCAACCGCGGGCTCGCCACGTAGGCGATCGCCTGGAAGATCAGGAGCCCGTTCTCGATGCCCTCCAGCGTGAGCGAGGGCGCCGGCGTCTCCAGCACGCCCTCGTGCCCCTTGCAGGCCGCGAGGATCAGCTCGCGCACGCGCTGCGCGTCGGTGGTCAGCGGCATCGGCAGGCGGATCAGCACGCGGCCCTCGGCGTTGGCCAGCGTCATGTTGCGCACGGTCTTGGTGATGAACTCCGAGTTCGGCACGATCAGCGTCGAGCGGTCGCCCAGCTGGATCTCGGTGGCGCGCACGTTGATGCGCCGCACGTCGCCCTCGGCCGTGCCCAGCACCACCCAGTCGCCCACCTTCACCGGCTGCTCGGCCAGCAGGATCAGCCCCGAGATGAAGTTCTGCACGATGGCCTGCAGGCCGAAGCCGATGCCCACCGACAGCGCGCTCGCCACCCACGCGATGCGCTCGATGCCGATGCCCAGCGCCGACAGCGAGAAGGCGATCACCAGGATGCCGCCCACGTAGCCCAGCAGCGTGGTGATGGAGCTCTGCATGCCCGGCTCGAACTTCGTGCTGGGCAGGTAGCTGTGCGCGAGCCAGCGCTTGAAGATGCGCAGCACCACGAAGCCCACCACGGCCACGCCGATGGCGCTGAGGATCGCTCCGGGCACCAGCTGGAACTCGCCCACCTTCACGCCTGTGCCGAACTTGCCGCTGCGCTGGAACACCTCGCCCGGCCCGGTGCCCAGCGGCGCGGCCAGCGCGATCAGCATGTAGAAGAAGAGACCCACCCGGCTGATCGCCGACAGCACCGTGGCGACCTGGTCCAGCGTCTGCGGCGCGAGGTTGAAGCTCTTCTGCAGCCGCTGGCCGAAGCTGGCGCGCGAGGACACCGTGGCCATGAACACGTCGTCCGCGAACTTGAAGAGCACGTAGAAGGCGGCCGCCACGATGCCGCTCCAGGCGAGCTGCGAGGCCAGGAAGCTCGCAAGCGCCACGTAGCCGAGGCCCACCAGCACCCAGATGGCGATCATCAGCATGCCGATCAGCGCCACCAGCAGGCCGACCCACATCGGCCGCTCGGGCAGGCCGGCCTCGGGCGCGTCGGCGCGCAGCGGCTTCACGAGGTAGAGCACCGAGCCGACCAGCGCCGTCAGCACCAGCGCCGTGAGCACGTGCGTGGCCACCACGGCCGCGAAGCTCGCGTCGATCAGCGAATTGACCTCGGCAGGCGTCCACGCGAGCACGGCCACCAGCGCAACCAGCCAGGGCAGGGCGGCCAGCCGCGTGGCCATGGCGTCGGGAATCGGCGGCAGGCGCCACGAAGGCCGGCTCGTGGCCAGCAGCCCGCGGCCCAGCCCGATCACGAAGGCCATGAACACCAGCGCCTGCGCCGTCGAATTCAGCACCTTGCGCGCCTGCGGCTCCCAGGTGGCGAACTCCTTGAGCACTTCGACGAAGCCGTGTGCCGCCACCGCCACCAGCAGCATGTGGCTGGCGACGATGCCGATCACCAGCAGCGAGCGCCGCAGCCGCCCCGCCGGCAGGAAGCGCGCGGCCAGCTTCACGAGCAGGGCCTCGGCCGCCCAGTTGCCGAACACCGCGAGCAGCAGCGCGCCGATCAGCGCGGCGATCACCGTCAGGCGGGTCTCGGGCTGGGTGGCGGCCACCAGGCCGTCGTTCACCGAGGACGCCATCGCCTGCAGGCGGCCCAGGTCGTCGGGCCAGGCCTCGCGCAGGTCGCTCCAGAACTCGCTGGTCAGCGGCGAGGCCGCGCGCTCGGTGAGCTGCGCCTCGAACAGCGCCCGGCGCTGCGTGACCAGCTCGGTGCCGCGCTGCCGCACATCGACCGACAGCAGGCGCGCGAGGCGGATGTCGGCGTCCAGCGCGTTGCGCTCCTTGGTCAGGCGCGCGCGCTGGCGGGTGATGTCCGGGTCTTCGGTGGCGCCGGCGGCGGGCGGGTTGCCGAGCTCGCCGAGCTTGGCGTTCAGGTCGGCAAGATCGCCGGCTCGCGCGGCGACGAACTTGTCGGCCTGCACGCCGATGTCGTTGATCTGCGAGAGCAGCTTGCGCGCGTCCTCGTCGGTCTCGGCGGCGGTGCTGAGCTTGGTGAACTGCGCGCGCAGCTCTGCCACCGTGGGGGCAGGGGCTGCCGCGGCCGCGGCGGCGCTGTTGCCGCCGGTGCCGAGGTCAGGCTGCGCCTGGGCGCCGCCGCAGATGAACAGGGCCGCGAGGCAGAAGCTCGCGAAGCGTAGGATCCAACTCATGGCCGCATCATAGAAGCCGCCATTTCGTAAAGACCGGTAAGGCAAGTGCACAAGTGCAGCCTGCACGGCCCGGCCTTCGCGGCCTCAGCCGGCGGGGCTGAAAAGGTCGACCCGGTCGGTGATGATGCCGTCGGTGCCCAGGTCGATCAGCCGCTGCGCGGCCTGCTCGTCGTTCACCGTGTAGCTCAGCGCGCGCATGCCCGCTTCGTGCACCAGCGCCACCACGCTGGCGTCCCACAGCACGTGGTTGCAGACGATGGCGACGCAGCCGAGCTGCTGCGCGGCCTCGAGCCAGCCATCCCAGAGCTTGTCGAGCAGCAGGCCCCGGGGCAGTTCGGGCTGCACGGCCTGCGCGCCCTTCAGCGACTCGACCTGGAAGGAGGTGAGCAGCGGCGGCACCGCCGCGCCCTGCCAAAGCCGGGCCGCTTCGCGCGCCACCACCTCGCCGGTTTCACGCTCGGTGCCGGGCGTGGGCTTGATCTCGATGTTGAACAGGTACTCGTTGGCCCGGCAGAAGCGCGCCAGGTTCTCCAGCGTGGGCAGCGGCTCGCCCGCGTAGGCGCGCGAGTGCCAGCCGCCCGCGTCGAGCTGCGCCAGCGCGCTCCAGGGTTGGGCGCCGCCGGTGCCGCGGCCGCTGGTGGTGCGCTCGAGCGTGGCGTCGTGCATCAGGAAGACGACGCCGTCGGCGCTGAGCTTGGCGTCGCACTCGAACATGCGATAGCCGTGCGATGCGCCGAGACGGAAGGCGGCGAGGGTGTTCTCGGGAGCGAGCTTGCCGGCGCCGCGATGGGCGACCCAGCGGGGGTAGGGCCAGGGATTCAGCTCGGCCATCGATCAGTCCGCGCGTTTGCCGGAACCCGCGTCGAACCAGTGCAGCTTGTCTTCGCGCGCGGCGATCTTCACCGTGTCGCCCGCGACGGGCGGGTGGTCCGCCTCGTCGGTGCGCATGATGATCTGCTCGTCGCCGATGCGGCCGTACACCAGCCGCTCGGCACCCAGCAGCTCGACGTGCTCGACCTGCACCGACCAGCCGTTCTCGTCGAGCACCAGGTGCTCGGGGCGAATGCCCAGGATCTGGCCCGGACGCACGCCCGGCGCGTGCTTGAGCAGGTTCATCGGCGGCGAGCCGATGAAGCTGGCCACGAAGGTGGTGGCGGGGCGGTTGTACACCTCCTCGGGCGTCGCGAACTGGTCCATCACGCCGCCGTTCATCACGATGATGCGCTGCGCCAGCGTCATGGCCTCGACCTGGTCGTGCGTGACGAACAGCGAGGTGATGCCGAGCTCGCGGTGCAGCTTCTGGATCTCGAAGCGCGTCTGGGCGCGCAGCTTGGCGTCGAGGTTCGACAGCGGCTCGTCGAACAGGAACACCTGCGGCTGGCGCACGATGGCGCGGCCCATGGCCACGCGCTGGCGCTGGCCGCCGGAAAGCTCGCGCGGCTTGCGCTCCAGCAGGTGGCCCAGCTCCAGGATCTTCGCTGCCTTGTCGACGCGCACCTTGATCTCGGCCGGCGGCACCTTGGCGATCTTCAGGCCGTAGGCCATGTTCGCGAACACGCTCATGTGCGGATAGAGCGCGTAGTTCTGGAACACCATGGCGATGTCGCGCTCGGAGGGTTCGAGCTGGTTCACGACCTTGTTGCCGATGGCGATCTCGCCGGCGGAGATTTCCTCCAGGCCGGCCACCATGCGCAGCAGCGTCGACTTGCCGCAGCCCGAGGGCCCGACGATGACGATGAACTCGTGGTCGGCGATCTCGGCGCTCACGCCGTGGATGACCTGGTTGGCCTTGGGCCCGTGGCCGTAGCGCTTGATGACGTTGCGTAGGGAGAGGGAAGCCATAACTTATTTTTCAGTGTCCACGAGGCCCTTGACGAACCACTTCTGCATCAGCACCACCACCAGCGCGGGCGGTAGCATCGCGAGGATGGCGGTTGCCATCACCACGTTCCATTCGTTCTGGCCGTCACCGCCGGCGATCAGCCGCTTGATGCCGACCACGATCGGGTACATGTCCTCGTTGGTGACCGCCAGCAGCGGCCACAGGTACTGGTTCCAGCCGTAGATGAACTGGATCACGAAGAGCGCGGCGATGCTGGTCTTCGACAGCGGCAGCAGCACGTCGAAGAAGAAGCGCATGGGGCTCGCGCCGTCCATGCGCGAGGCCTCGGTGAGCTCCTCGGGAACCGTCAGGAAGAACTGCCGGAACAGGAAGGTGGCGGTGGCCGAGGCGATCAGCGGAACCGTGAGGCCCGCGTAGCTGTTGAGCATGCTCAGGTCCGACAGCACCTTGTAGGTGGGCAGGATGCGCACCTCCACCGGCAGCATCAGCGTGACGAAGATCGCCCAGAAGCAGATCTTCTTGAACGGGAAGCGGAAGTAGACGATGGCGAAGGCCGACAGCAGCGAAATGGCGATCTTGCCGATGGCGATGACCAGCGCCGTCACCAGGCTCACCCACATCATGTGGGCCACCGGGGCGTTGGAGCCCGCGCTGCTGGCGCGGCCGAAGAGCGCGCCCTTGTAGCTGTCGAGCATGTTCGAGCCCGGCAGCAGCGGCATCGGCCGCTGCACGATCTCCTGCGCGGTGTGGGTGGACGCCACGAACGCGAGGTAGATGGGGAAGGCGACGATCAGGACGCCGAGGATCATCACCACGTGGGCGAGGATGCCCTGGGTGCTTCTTCTTTCAACCATGTCAGTACTGCACCTTCTTTTCGACGTAGCGGAATTGCACGATGGTCAGCGCGATCACGATCACCATGAGCACCACCGACTGCGCCGCCGAGCCGCCGAGGTCCAGGGCCTTGAAGCCGTCGTGGTAGACCTTGTAGACGAGGATTTCCGTGTCCTTGCCCGGGCCGCCCTCGGTGGCGGCGTGCACGATGGCGAAGGTGTCGAAGAACGCATAGACCACGTTCATCACCAGCAGGAAGAAGGTGGTGGGCGACAGCAGCGGGAACTGCACCGTCCAGAACCGGCGCCACGGGCGCGCGCCGTCGATGGCGGCGGCCTCGATCAGCGACTTGGGGATGGACTGCAGCCCGGCCAGGAAGAACAGGAAATTGTAGGAGATCTGCTTCCACACGGCGGCCATCACGATCAGCGTCATGGCGTGCTTCGAGTTGAGCAGGTGGTTCCAGTCGATGCCGATCTTGCCCAGCGCATAGGCGACCACGCCCAGCGAGGGGGAGAACATGAAGACCCACAGCACGGCGGCCACCGCGGGCGCCACGGCGTACGGCAGGATCAGCATGGTCTTGTAGAACATGCCGCCGCGCACGATGCGGTCGGCGAACACGGCCAGTGTCAGCGACAGGCTGAGGCCGATGGTGGCCACCAGCACCGAGAAGACGGCGGTGGTCTTGAACGACTCGCCATAGGCCGGGTCCTCGAAGAGGTCCTTGAAGTTCTGCAGCCCGACGAAATCGACCGAGGTGCCGAAGGCGTCCTGCTGCTGCAGCGACTGCAGCAGGGCCTGGCCCGCCGGCCAGAAGAAAAACACGAAGATCACCGCCATCTGCGGCGCCAGCAGCAGCCAGGGCAGCCAGCCCGAGCGAAAGAAAACGCGTTTTTCCATGAACCCTCTACGTAAAAAATCCCGCCGCGCCCGCTCTTTTGCAAGAGCCGACGGGGGCGGGCGATATTAGCCGGACACGGAAGCCGTCCGGCGGCCGGGCGTCAGCTCTTGTTGGCCTTCTGGAAGCGTTCCAGCTGCTCGTTGCCGCGGGTCACGATGGCGTCGAGGGCTTCCTTGGCGGTCTTCTTGCCGTTCCAGACCTGTTCGAGCTCTTCGTCCTCGATGGCGCGGATCTGCACGTAGTTGCCCAGGCGGATGCCGCGGCTCTTGTCGGTGACCTTGCGGATCATCTGCGTCACGGCCACGTCGGTGCCGGGGTTCTGCTTGTAGAAGCCCGACTCTTCGGTGAGCTTGTACGAGGCGGTGGTCACGGGCAGGTAGCCCGTGCGCTTGTGGCTGGCGGACTGCACTTCAGGCGTCGAGATGAAGCTGAAGAACTTGGCCACGCCCTTGTACTCTGCCGGCTTCTTGCCCGACATGACCCACAGGCTGGCGCCGCCGATCACGGTGTTCTGCGGCGCGCCCGGCACGTCCGGGTAGTAGGGCAGGGGAGCCAGGCCGTAGGCGAACTTGGCGTTCTTGGCCACATTGCCGTAGAAGCCCGAGGAGGTGTTGATCATGGCGCACTCGCCCGACACGAACGAGGCCTCGGGCACGTTGCCGCGGCCCTTGTAGATGAAGAGACCCTGCTTGGCCATGCTGGCCAGGTTCTCGATGTGGCGCTGGTGCAGCGGCGAGTTGACCTTCAGGCGCGCGTCCAGGCCCTGCAGGCCGTTGGCCTTGCTGGCGAACTCCACGTTGTGCCAGGCCGAGAAGCTCTCGACCTGCGTCCAGTTCTGCCATGCCGTGGTGAACGGGCACTTGTGGCCGCTGGCCTTGAGCTTGGCGGCGGCGGCGACCACTTCGGGCCAGGTGGCGGGCGCCTTGTCGGTGGGCAGGCCCGCGGCCTTGAAGGCGTCCTTGTTGAAATAGAAGATGGTGGTCGAGCTGTTGAACGGGAAGCTCAGCATCTGGCCGTTGGGGGCGGTGTAGTAGCCGGCCACGGCGGGAATGTAGGCGGCCGGGTCGAACTTCTCGCCCGCGTCCTTCATGACCTGGCCGACCGGCACGATGGCGCCCTTGCTGGCCATCATGGTGGCGGTGCCCACCTCGAACACCTGCAGGATGTGCGGGGCGTTGCCGGCGCGGAAGGCCGCGATGGAGGCCGTCATCGATTCGTCGTAGGTGCCCTTGAAGGTCGGGACCACCTTGTATTCCTTCTGGCTCTCGTTGAACTGCCTGGCCAGGTCGTTGACCCACTCGTTGTTGACGGCGGTCATGGAATGCCACCACTGGATCTCGGTCTGGGCCTGTGCCACGTTGAAGAGCGTGGTGGCGGCCAACGCCGATGCCAAGGCGAGCGTCTTGAATCGCATGAAGACTCCTGAAGGGAAAAATGGAAAGCGCGGATGCTAGGGCATGTGCATGACACAGCCGCGTCACATTGGCGCACGGGGGGTGGGTTTCTTCCAATCGGGGAAACCCCTTTGGACTCTTCGGCTCCTCTTCGCCTCTTCCCCCCGGATTTGGCCCTGTTCGCAGCAGGCCCGGCACGGGGCGCGGCCCCTCTTGCTGCGCTGCACCATGCTAGCATCGCCCTCCCTTTTTTCGGCCTAGCCTGTCGCCGTGGCCGGGGCTTCCAAGAGACCTCCATGAGCAGCAAAACCTCCCTCGACAAAAGCAGGATCAAGTTCCTCTTGCTCGAAGGCATCCACCCCTCGGCCGTGGAGGTGCTGCGCGCCGCCGGCTACACCAACATCGAGTCGCTGCCCGGCGCGCTGCCCGATGCCGAACTGAAGGAAAAGATCGCCGACGTGCACTTCCTGGGCATCCGCTCGCGCACCCAGCTCACCGCCGAGGTGTTCGCTGCGGCGCACAAGCTGGTGGCGGCAGGCTGCTTCTGCATCGGCACCAACCAGGTCGACCTCGAAGCCGCCCGCGAGCATGGCGTGGCGGTGTTCAACGCACCGTACTCCAATACCCGCTCGGTGGCCGAGCTGGTGCTGGCCGAAGCCATCCTGCTGCTGCGCGGCGTGCCCGAGAAGAGCGCGGTGGCGCACCGCGGCGGCTGGCTCAAGTCGGCCGAGAACGCTTATGAAATCCGCGGCAAGACGCTGGGCATCGTGGGCTACGGCTCGATCGGCGCGCAGCTGTCGGTGCTGGCCGAGGCGCTGGGCATGCACGTGGCCTTCTACGACGTGGTCACCAAGCTGCCGCTGGGCAATGCGCGCCAGGTGCGCGAGCTGCACCAGTTGCTGGCCCAGAGCGACATCGTCACGCTGCACGTGCCCGAGACGCAGGCCACCCAATGGATGATCGGCACGGCCGAGATCGCGGCGATGAAGCCCGGCGCCATCCTCATCAACGCTTCGCGCGGCACGGTGGTCGAGATCGAGCCGCTGGCCGAGGCCCTGAAGGCCCGCAAGCTGTTGGGCGCCGCCGTCGACGTGTTCCCGGTGGAGCCGCGCAGCAACAAGGACGAGTTCCAGTCGCCCCTGCGCGGCCTGGACAACGTGATCCTCACGCCCCACATCGGCGGCTCGACCATGGAGGCTCAGGCGAACATCGGCCTGGAAGTGGCGGAAAAGCTGGTCAAGTACAGCGACAACGGCACCTCGACCTCGTCGGTCAACTTCCCCGAGGTGGCGCTGCCGGCGCACCCGGGCAAGCACCGGCTGCTGCACGTGCACCGCAACGTGCCGGGCGTGCTGTCGGAGATCAACAAGATTTTCTCGGACAACCACATCAACATCTCCTCGCAGTTCCTGCAGACCAACGAGAAAATCGGCTACGTGGTGATGGACATCGACGCGGCCTCGTCCGACCTGGCGCTGGAGAAGCTGGCGAAGGTCGGCGGCACCATCCGCAGCCGCGTGCTGTTCTGAGTTTTTCCGGGGATCCCGGGGAAGGGCTCCCCGGAAGCAGCGCCTACCGCGCCTACCACAAGGTCGAAGCAACCGCCACGCGGCAAGACCCCAGGCGCTGCAATAAAATCCCCAGCCCGGCTATGGGCGCGCAGCGCCCGGCCGAGGCGCCCCACCCGATGAATGCTCCGACCGCGTTGAACGCGCTATTGGCACAGGCCGCAGAGCCGGTACGACTGCGCGAGATCCCCTACAACTACACCAGCTTCTCCGACCGAGAAATCGTGATTCGCCTGCTGGGCGAACGCGGCTGGGAACTGCTCCAGACCCTGCGCGCCGAGCGCCGCACCGGCCGATCGGCGCGCATGCTCTACGAGGTGCTGGGCGACATCTGGGTGGTCCAGCGCAACCCCTATCTCGTCGACGACCTGCTCGACAACCCGCGCCGCCGCGGCCAGCTGGTCGATGCCCTCAGGCACCGCCTGGCCGAGGTGCAGAAGCGCCGCACCCCCGACAGCGACCTGCCGCGCGACCAGTTGGTGGGCGAACTCACTGCCCTGGTGGGCGACGCGGTGGCCGCCTTCGACACCAAGTTCCGCGACGTCGCCGCCCTGCGCCGCAAGGCCACCCGCGTGCTGGGCCGCCTCACCGCCAAGGACAACATCAAGTTCGACGGCCTCTCGCGCGTGGCCCACGTCACCGACGCCACCGACTGGCGCGTGGAGTACCCCTTCGTCGTGCTGTGCCCCGACACCGAGGCCGAGATGGCGCTGCTGGTGAAGGGCTGCATCGAGCTGGGCCTGACCATCATCCCGCGCGGAGGCGGCACCGGCTACACCGGCGGCGCCATTCCGCTGACCTGGAACAGCGTCGTCATCAACACCGAGAAGCTGGAGGCGATGACCGAGGTCGAGCACGTCCCGCTGCCTGGCCTGGCCGACCCGGTGCCCACCATCTGGACCGAAGCCGGTGTCGTCACCCAGCGCGTGGCCGATGCGGCCGAGCGCGCGGGCTTCGTCTTCGCGGTAGACCCGACCTCTGCCGAGGCCTCGTGCGTGGGCGGCAACGTCGCCATGAACGCGGGCGGCAAGAAGGCCGTGCTGTGGGGCACGGCGCTCGACAACCTCGCCTCGTGGCGCATGGTCACGCCGCAGGCCGAATGGCTCGAGGTCACGCGCATCGGCCACAACCTGGGCAAGATCCACGACGTCGACAGCGCCGTCTTCGAGCTGCAGTACTACGCCGCCGACGGCAGGACGAAGCTGCGCAGCGAGCGCCTCGAAATCCCGGGCCGCACCTTCCGCAAGGAAGGCCTGGGCAAGGACGTGACCGACAAGTTCCTCTCGGGCCTGCCGGGCATCCAGAAGGAAGGCTGCGACGGCCTCATCACCAGCTGCCGCTGGGTGGTGCACCGCATGCCGGCGCACACGCGCACCGTGTGCCTGGAGTTCTTCGGCAACGCCAAGGACGCGGTGCCCAGCATCGTCGAGATCAAGGACTTCATGTTCGCCGAGCAGAAGCGCTCGGGCGTGCTGCTCGCCGGCCTCGAGCACCTGGACGACCGCTACCTGAAGGCCGTGGGCTACGCCACCAAGTCGAAGACGCACGGCGGGCTGCCCAAGATGGTGCTGTTCGGCGACATCGCCGGCGACGACGCCGACGAGGTGGCGCGCGTCACCTCGGAAGTGGTGCGCATCGCCAACTCGCGCAGCGGCGAAGGCTTCATCGCCATCAGTCCCGAGGCGCGCAAGAAGTTCTGGCTCGACCGCAAGCGCACGGCCGCCATCAGCCGCCACACCAACGCCTTCAAGATCAACGAGGACGTGGTGATCCCGCTGCCGCGCATGGCCGAGTACAGCGACGGCATCGAGCGCATCAACATCGAGCTGTCGCTGCAGAACAAGCTCGCGCTCACCGACGAGCTCGAAGCCTTCCTCACGCGCGGCAACCTGCCGCTGGGCAAGACCGACGACGCGCACGAGATTCCGGCAGCCGAGCTGCTGGAAGACCGCGTCGCGCAGGCCGTGGCGCTGGTGCAGGAAACGCGCGCGCTGTGGGCTGGCTGGCTGAAGGACGTCGACACGCTGTTCCCGCAGCTGCAGGACCACTCGCTGCGCGCGAGCTGGAAGACCCAGCTGCGCCAGCCGCTGCAGGCCATCTTCACGGGCGCGGAGTTCGCGCCGATCCTGGCGGAGTGCGCCGCCATCCACAAGCGCGTGCTCAAGGGCCGCGTGTGGGTCGCGCTGCACATGCACGCGGGCGACGGCAACGTGCACACCAACATCCCCGTCAACAGCGACAACTACGACATGCTGCAGACCGCGCATGCCGCGGTGGTGCGCATCATGGCGCTGGCGCGCAGCCTCGACGGCGTGATCTCGGGCGAGCACGGCATCGGCATCACCAAGCTCGAATTCCTGAGCGACGACGAGCTGCGCCCCTTCACCGAGTACAAGGCCAAGGTCGACCCCGAAGGCCGCTTCAACAAGGGCAAGCTGCTGCGCGCGCCCGCCGGCAAGCCCGAGACGCTGCATGCCGACCTGACCAACGCCTACACGCCGAGCTTCGGCCTCATGGGGCACGAGTCGCTCATCATGCAGCAGAGCGACATCGGCGCCATTGCCGACAGCGTGAAGGACTGCCTGCGCTGCGGCAAGTGCAAGCCGGTGTGCGCCACGCACGTGCCGCGCGCCAACCTGCTGTACAGCCCGCGCAACAAGATCCTCGCGACCTCGCTGCTGGTGGAGGCCTTCCTCTATGAAGAACAGACGCGGCGCGGCGTGAGCATCAAGCACTGGGAGGAGTTCGAGGACGTGGCCGACCACTGCACCGTGTGCCACAAGTGCCTCACGCCCTGCCCGGTGAAGATCGACTTCGGCGACGTGTCGATGAACATGCGCAACCTGCTGCGCAAGATGGGCCAGAAGAGCTTCCGCCCGGGCAACGCGGCCGCGATGTTCTTCCTCAACGCGACCAATCCGCAGACCATCAAGGCGGTGCGGGCGGGCATGGTGGGCGTTGGCTTCAAGGCGCAGCGCCTGGCCAACGACTTGCTGCGCGGTCTCGCGAAGAAGCAGACCTCGGCGCCGCCGGCGTCGCTCGGGCCGGCGCCGGTCAAGGAACAGGTGATCCACTTCATCAACAAGAAGATGCCGGGCAACCTGCCGAAGAAGACGGCGCGCGCGCTGCTCGACATCGAGGACGCGGACTACGTGCCGATCATCCGCAACCCGAAGGCGACCACTTCCGAGACCGAAGCGGTCTTCTACTTCCCGGGCTGCGGATCGGAGCGCCTGTTCTCGCAGGTGGGGCTCGCGACGCAGGCGATGCTCTGGCATGCGGGCGTGCAGACCGTGCTGCCGCCGGGCTACCTGTGCTGCGGCTATCCGCAGCGCGGCAGCGGGCAGTTCGACAAGGCCGAGAAGATGATCACGGACAACCGCGTGCTCTTCCACCGCGTGGCCAACACGCTCAACTATCTCGACATCAAGACGGTGGTGGTGAGCTGCGGCACCTGCTACGACCAGCTGCAGGGCTATCAGTTCGACAAGATCTTCCCGGGCTGCCGGATCGTCGACATCCACGAGTACCTGCTCGAAAAGGGCATCACGCTGGCGGATGCCGGCGGTGGAGGCTACCTGTACCACGACCCCTGCCACTCGCCCATGAAGCAGCAGGACCCGATGAAGACGGTGAAGGCGCTGGTCGGCGACAACGTGCTCAAGAACGACCGCTGCTGCGGCGAATCGGGCACGCTGGGCGTGTCGCGGCCCGACATCTCCACGCAGATCCGCTTCCGCAAGGAAGAAGAGCTGAAGAAGGGCGAAGCCGCGCTGCGCGAAGCCGGCAAGATCGGCGAGAAGGAGAACGTGAAGATCCTCACCAGCTGCCCGAGCTGCCTGCAGGGCCTCTCGCGCTACGGCAACGATCTGAACAACGGCCTGCTCGAAGCCGACTACATCGTGGTCGAGATGGCCAACAAGATCCTCGGCGAAGACTGGATGCCCGACTACGTGGAAGCAGCCAACCGCGGCGGCATCGAGCGGGTGCTGGTGTGACGGCGAAGATGCAGGGCTGCGTGCTGTGCGAGGGCCCGGGCGGGCGCCTCGTATTCGAGGGCGCGAAGCTGCGCGTGATCCATGCCGAGGAAGCGGGCTTCCCGGCCTTCTATCGCGTGGTGTGGCGCGAGCACGCGCCGGAGTTCTCCGACCTCGACGCGGCCGACCGTGTGCTGTGCATGGAGGCGGTGACGGTGGTCGAGCAGTGCCTTCGCGAGCACCTGAAGCCGGCGAAGGTCAACCTCGCCGCGCTCGGCAACATGGTCGCGCACTTGCACTGGCATGTGATCGCGCGCTTCTCGAACGACAGCCATTTCCCGGGTTCGGTGTGGGCGCCCGTGCAGCGCGAGCGCAATGTCGCGCTGGAGGCGGACATCGCCGCGCGCCTGCCGGCCATCGAGGCTGCGATGATCGAGCGATTGGGCAACAGGAGCTTCTGATGGCAGGCTTGAAACCGGGCGCACCGACGCCGCAGTCGATCACCGTGCACGGCCAGTCGCGCGTGCTCGAAGTCGGCTTCTCCGACGGCGCGACCTTCCGCATTCCCTTCGAGTTGATGCGCATCTATTCGCCTTCGGCCGAAGTGCAGGGCCACGGCCCCGGGCAGGAAGTGCTGCAGACCGGCAAGCGCGAGGTCGAACTCGTCGACCTCGAGGCGGTGGGCAACTACGCCGTGCAGCCGACCTTCAGCGATGGCCACAACACCGGCATCTATTCGTGGGACCTGCTCTACGAACTGGGCGAGAAGCAGGCCGAGCTGTGGGCCGACTACGAGCGCCGGCTGGCCGAGGCGGGCGTCGATCGCGACGCGCCGATGATCGAGAAGGGCGGCCACGCCTGCGGCAGCCACTGAGCTCGCGGAGTGCCCGAAGCTCCGCGGGTGCTATTGAAAAGATAGCCCTACGCCCAGAAAGGGCGGGGCTGAAAAAGCAACAAATGTCCGCCGTGCTCGCGGGGTCGTCGACTTGATGTGAAGGCTTCCGGCCTAACATCGGTCGCATGAGCACCACACACTTCGGCTACGAAACGGTCGACGAAAGCGAGAAGGCCCGCCGCGTGCGCGGTGTCTTCGATTCGGTCGCATCGCGCTACGACATCATGAACGACCTGATGTCGGCCGGCCTGCACCGCGCCTGGAAGGCATACACCGTCATGGTCGCGAACGTGGGCGAAGGCTCGCGCGTCCTCGACATCGCCGGCGGCACCGGCGACCTCGCACTGGCCTTCGCGAAGAAGGTCGGCGCCAGCGGCCAGGTGGTCCACACCGACATCAACGAAGCCATGCTGCGCACCGGCCGCGACCGCCTGCTCGACGCGGGCGTGGCGCTGCCCACCATGGTCTGCGACGCGGAGAAGCTGCCCTTTCCCGACAACCACTTCGACGTGGTCACCGTGGCCTTCGGCCTGCGCAACATGACGCACAAGGACGCGGCGCTCAAGGAGATGAACCGCGTGCTCAAGCCGCGCGGCAAGCTGCTCGTGCTGGAGTTCTCGAAGGTCGCGAAGCCGCTCGCGAAGGCCTACGACTGGTACTCCTTCAACGTGCTGCCCCGGTTGGGCAAGCTCGTGGCGGGCGACGACGCGAGCTATCGCTATCTCGCCGAATCCATCCGAATGCACCCCTCGCAAGAGGAGCTCAAGACCCTCATGAAAGAGGGCGGTTTTGGACATGTGGACTATCACAACATGACTGGGGGAATCGCTGCCCTCCATGTTGGAATCAAGTGTTGATGAAGCGATCTTTCGCTCGAGAGGAGACGACGATATGAAGAGTTTGGGTTCTTTGTTCCTGGCAGCCGCATTGGTGCTGGTCAGCGTCCAGGCCGAGGCTGCCCGCATGGGTGGCGGCAAGTCGGTGGGGCGCCAGTCGTCCAACGTGACGCAGCGCGAGGCTGCATCGCCCTCGGCGCCCGCGCAGCAGAATGCGACCAATGCGGCAGCGGCCAAGCCCGCGACGCCTGCGCCTGCAGCAGCGGCAGCACCGAAGCGCCCGTGGGGCGCAATGCTCGGCGGTCTGGCCGCCGGCCTGGGCCTCGCATGGCTCGCGAGTTCGCTGGGCCTCGGCGCCGGTTTTGCCAACATCCTGCTGATCGGCCTGCTCGTGCTGGCAGGCGTGGTGGTGTGGCGCATGATCAAGTCGCGCTCGCAGCCCGTCGCCAATCGCCAGGGCGGCTTCGCCTTCCAGGGGGCAGGTGCCAGCCCGAGCAACGCGAGCGCTCCGGCGCAGTACAGCCCCAACAACGTGGGCAATGACGCATCGGCTCGTCCGTGGGAGCGCAACAACGCTGCCTTCGACGCCGCGCCGCACGGCAGCAGCCTCTCGGCGGCTGGCGCAGCGGCAGGCGGCAGCATGATCGGCTCGGCGCTCGGCGGTTCGCAGTCGTGGGGCATCCCCGCAGGCTTCGACGTCGATGGCTTCCTCGGCGCCGCAAAGCGCAACTTCGTGACCCTGCAGGACGCATGGGACCGCGCCGACGTGTCGACGCTGCGTTCGATGATGACCGACGGCATGGTCGACGAGATCCGCTCGCAGCTGGCCGACCGCGCCAGCCACACCGGCGGTGCCTCGAACAAGACCGAAGTCGTGATGCTCGACGCCAAGCTGCTCGGCATCGAGGAGCTGCCCGATGCCTACATGGCCAGCGTGGAGTTCTCCGGCATGATCCGCGAAGACGCCTCGGCGGGCCCCGGCCCGTTCCGCGAAGTCTGGAACATGACCAAGCCGGTCAGCGGTAACAGCGGCTGGCTGGTGGCAGGCGTGCAAGCGCTGCAATAGCTCGCCCCCAGGCTTCGCGCACTGCGTGTCGCTTCTCCAACCCCCTACCGGGGGCAACACCAGCAGCCCGGCAAAGCCGGTTCTGCGGTGTTTCTGGAAAAGGGCATGCAGTCCATGAGCCGCGGGGCGCTACAGTGACGGGATAATGGGGACATGGCCACACCATCGTCCCCATTTTCTTTTCTAGGCGACCTCTTCAACACCATTGGCGAGCGCCTGCAGCCCCCGGACTGGGCGGTCCACGAGATACAGAACCGCGCGGTCCTGTTCCTCAATCACGTGCTGCAGCAGGAGCCCGAGGCCCAGCAGCGGCTGCTGCGCCAGCAGGGGCGGGTGGTGCGCTTCCAGTGGCGCTTCGTGACCATGGAGCTGGTGGCTACGCCGGCCGGCCTGCTCGACCTGGCCCCGGCCGGCTCGGTGCCCGAGCTGACGCTCACCGTCACCGACGAATCCCCCTTCGACATCGCCCGCGCCGCGCTGCGCGGCGACAAGCCCGCCGTGCAGATCGTCGGCGACGTGCAACTGGCGGCCGAGGTCAACTGGCTGGTCGACCACGTGCGCTGGGACATCGAGGACGACCTCGCCCGCGTGATCGGCGACGTGCCCGCGCACACGCTGGGCAACGCCGTGCGGCGCGTGACGGGGGCGCTGCGCCAGTTCGTCGGCGACCGCGCGGCCAAGGCGGGCGGCCCGGCAGGCAACGCCGAATGAGGCGCTTCTACCGCGGCCTTTTCATCGTCTGGGTCGCGCTGCGCTACGGCCTCGACGAGCTGGTGCTCTCGAGCTTCCAGAAGCCCTGGGTGCGCGGGGTCACACGCGTTCTTTCCTTTGGGCGCAACCTCGATGCGCCGCGCGGCCAGCGGCTGCGCGAGGCGCTCGAAAGCCTCGGTCCGATCTTCGTGAAGTTCGGCCAGGTGCTGTCGACCCGGCGCGACCTGCTGCCGCCCGACATCGCCGACGAACTGGCCTTCCTGCAGGACCGGGTACCGCCGTTTCCCTCTGCCGTGGCCATCGCGACCATCGAGCGCGCATTCCGCCGGCCGGTGAGCGACGTGTTCGTGCAGTTCGACGAGACGCCCATCGCCAGCGCCTCGATCGCGCAGGTGCACTTCGCGACCATCCGCACCAACGACGGCCAGGAGCGCGAGGTGGCGGTGAAGGTACTGCGCCCCAACATGCGCGGCGTGATCGAGAAAGACCTGGCGCTGATGGCCATGATGGCCGGCTGGCTCGAGAACCTCTCGGCAGACGGCAAGCGCCTGAAGCCGCGCGAGGTGGTGGCGGAGTTCGACAAGTACCTGCACGACGAGCTCGACCTGGTGCGCGAGGCCGCCAACGCGGCCCAGCTGCGCCGCAACATGGCCGCGCTCGACCTGGTGCTGATTCCCGAGATGTTCTGGGACTTCTGCCACCCCGAGGTCATCGTGATGGAGCGCATGAAGGGCGTGCCCATCGCGCAGATGGAGCGCCTGCGCGCGGCCGGCGTCGACATTCCCAAGCTGGCGCGCGACGGCGTGACCATCTTCTTCACGCAGGTGTTCCGCGACGGTTTCTTCCACGCCGACATGCATCCCGGCAACATCCAGGTGAGCCTGGAGCCCGAGACCTTCGGGCGCTACATCTCGCTGGACTTCGGGATCATCGGCACGCTGACCGAGTCGGACAAGGAATACCTCGCGCAGAACTTCGTGGCCTTCTTCCGGCGCGACTACAAGCGCGTGGCCGAACTGCACCTCGAAAGCGGCTGGGTGCCGGTGGGCACCCGCATCGACGAGCTGGAGGCGGCCATCCGCACCGTGTGCGAGCCGTATTTCGACCGGCCGCTGAAGGAAATTTCGCTGGGCATGGTGCTGATGCGCCTGTTCCAGACCTCGCGGCGCTTCCACGTCGAGATCCAGCCACAGCTGGTGCTGCTGCAGAAGACGCTGCTCAACATCGAGGGCCTGGGGCGCAACATCGACCCCGAACTCGACCTCTGGGCCACCGCCAAGCCCTTCCTCGAGAAGTGGATGGTCGACCAGATCGGCCCCAAGAAGCTGTTTCAGCAGCTCAAGGCCGAGGCGCCGCGATACGCCAAATTGCTGCCCCAGTTACCTCGATTACTGCACGATTTCCTGGAAAATCGCCCGGTCGACAACCGCCGCGAGCTGCTCGAACTGCTGGCCGAACAGAAACGCACCAACCGGTTGCTGCAGACCATCGTCTACGGTGGCATAGGTTTTGTATTGGGGTTGCTCGCCATGCAATTGCTGGTGCGCGTGCGTCTGTTCTAGAGGAGTCTGTGCCGTGTTGTTGACGCTGGTCATCGTCTATCTGCTTGTCACCATCGCGATCGGCCTCTACGCCGCCAAGCGGGTGAAGAACACCACCGACTTCGCCATCGCCGGGCGGCACCTGCCGCTCTACATGATCGTCACGACCACCTTCGCGACCTGGTTCGGCTCCGAAACGGTGCTCGGCATCCCGGCCAAGTTCATCGAGGGCGGGCTCAACGGCGTGGTGGAAGACCCCTTCGGGGCCGGCACCTGCCTGATCCTGGTGGGCCTGTTCTTCGCCGGCAAGCTCTACCGCATGACGCTGCTGACCATCAGCGACTACTACCGCGAGCGCTACGGCCGCGGTGTGGAGGTGGCCTGCTCGCTCATCATCATGCTGAGCTACCTGGGCTGGGTGTCGGCGCAGGTCACGGCGCTGGGGCTGGTGTTCAACCTGCTCTCTGGCGGCGTGGTCAGCATCCCGGTGGGCATGGTGATCGGGGTGGTCTCGATCCTGGCTTACACGCTCTTCGGCGGCATGTGGTCGGTGGCCGTCACCGACTTCATCCAGATGATCATCCTGGTGGTCGGCCTGGCCGTGATCGCGATGTTCGCGGGCAACATGGCCGGTGGCGCCGACAAGGTGGTGGCCTTCGCGGTCAGCAAGGACCTCTTCAAGTTCTGGCCCGAGCCGAGCCTGCACGACATCGTGTTCTTCTTCGCGGCCGCCATCACGATGATGCTGGGCTCCATCCCGCAGCAGGACGTGTTCCAGCGGGTGATGTCGGCCAACAGCGTCAAGGCGGCCCGGCGCGGGCCGGTGATCGGCGGGCTGGCGTACATCCTGTTCGCCTTCGTGCCGATGTTCCTGGTGGCCAGCGCGCTGCTCATCATGCCGGAGCAGACCTCCACGCTGCTGAAGGAAGACCCCCAGAAGGTGCTGCCCACGCTGGTGCTCGAGAAGATGCCCTTCGTGATGCAGGTGCTGTTCTTCGGCGCGCTGCTGTCGGCCATCAAGTCGACCGCCTCGGCCACGCTGCTGGCTCCCAGCGTCACCTTCACCGAGAACATCTGGCGCCAGTTCCGCCCGGCCGGTACCGACCGCCAGAACCTGATGACCATGCGCATCACGGTGCTGCTCTTCAGCGCCGCCGTGCTCGCCTACGCGATCCGCATGCAGGGCACTTCCATCTACGAGCAGGTGTCGGGCGCCTACCAGGTGCCGCTGGTGGGGGCCTTCGTGCCGCTGGTCTGCGGCCTCTACTGGCGCCGGGCCACCACGCAGGGGGCGGTGGCCTCGATCGTTCTGGGCATCGGCGTCTGGCTGCTCTTCCTGGGGGTTTCGTCCTGGGGCGCCGTGTTCCCGGCCCAGCTGGCGGGCGTACTGTGCTCCTTCGCGGGCATGGTGATCGGCTCGCTGCTGCCGCAATGGTTGGCGAACACTCACACGCCGCACCGCCCGCTGGCCACGGAGCCGGCCTGAAGCCTGGGGCCGGCGGCCGGGCCGGGCGCCCTTCGGCGGGGGCGCCCCTATAATCGAGGGCTTTGCGAGCGGCCGTTGCGCCGCTTTTTTAGACCCCATTTCCCCATGCCCATCTACGCCTACAAGTGCAGCGCCTGCGGCTTCGCCAAGGACGCTTTGCAGAAGATGTCCGACGCGCCCCTCACGGTGTGCCCGGCGTGCGGCGCGAGTGCGTTCGAAAAACAGGTCACGGCTGCCGGCTTCCAGCTCAAGGGCTCCGGCTGGTACGTGACCGATTTCCGCGACGGCGGCGGCAAGAAGTCCGAGCCGGCCACGGCGCCCGCTTCCGGCGAATCTTCGTCCTCTTCCTCTTCTTCCACCACGACCGCCGCGCCGAGCCCGGCTCCGGCGCCCGCTGCACCGGCTCCCGCGCCGGCCGCGGCCAGCGGCGACTGAAGCCCTCCGACCGCCATGCTCGCCCTGCGCAAATGGTTGCTGTCCGGCCTGCTGGTCATCGTGCCGCTGGTCATCACGCTCGGCGTGCTGAACTGGATCATCGGCACGCTCGACCAGACGCTGTGGCTGCTGCCCGAGCAGTGGCAGACCTGGCTGAGCGAGCACAAGGTGCGCGGCCTGGGCGTGCTGCTCACGCTGGCGATCCTGCTGGTGGTGGGCGCCACGGCCAGCAACTTCGTCGGCAAGCGCCTGCTCGGCTGGGGCGATGCCGTGGTCCGGCGCATCCCGGTGGTGCGCTCGATCTACTCCAGTGTCAAGCAGGTGTCGGACACGCTGTTCTCCGAGAACGGCAACGCCTTCCGCACCGCGGTGCTGGTGCAATGGCCGCGCGAAGGCGTGTGGACCATCGCCTTCGTGACCGGCGCGCCCGGCAATGAGGTCGCCGCGCATCTCGGCGAGGGCGAGTTCCTCAGCGTCTACGTGCCGACCACGCCCAATCCCACGGGCGGCTACTTCGTGATGCTCAAGCGCAGCGACTGCATCGAACTGAAGATGAGCGTGGACGAAGCGCTCAAGTACATCGTCTCGATGGGGGTGGTCGTTCCAGGCGGCCCCACCACGGTGGCGGTGAAGTCTTCCAACTCATAAAAGAACGAACGCGCCCTCGAGGCGCCGGAATGGATTCCCTATGGCCATGCGTACTCAATATTGCGGTCTCGTGACCGAAGCCCTGCTGGGCCAGACCGTCACCCTTTGCGGCTGGGTCAACCGTCGCCGCGACCACGGCGGCGTGATCTTCATCGACGTGCGTGACCGCGAAGGCTACGTGCAGGTGGTGTGCGACCCCGACCGCGCCTCCACCTTCGCCGTGGCCGAGAGCCTGCGCAACGAATACTGCGTGCAGGTCACCGGCCTGGTGCGCGCGCGGCCCGAAGGCACGACCAACGACCAGCTCAAGAGCGGCAAGATCGAAGTGCTGTGCCACGAGCTGAAGGTGCTGAACCCCTCGGTCACGCCCCCGTTCCTGCTGGACGACGACAACCTGTCGGAAACCACCCGCCTCACGCACCGCGTGCTCGACCTGCGCCGCCCGGCCATGCAGCGCAACATGATGCTGCGCTACAAGGTGACGATGGAAACGCGCAAGTTCCTCGACGCCAACGGCTTCATCGACATCGAGACGCCGATGCTCGGCAAGTCCACGCCCGAGGGGGCGCGCGACTACCTCGTGCCCAGCCGCGTGCACGACGGCAGCTTCTTCGCGCTGCCGCAGTCGCCCCAGCTGTTCAAGCAGCTGCTGATGGTGGCCGGCTACGACCGCTACTACCAGATCGTGAAGTGCTTCCGCGACGAAGACCTGCGCGCCGACCGCCAGCCCGAATTCACGCAGATCGACATCGAGACCTCCTTCCTCGCCGAGGAAGAGATCCGCGAGATGTTCGAAGGCATGATCCGCAACGTGTTCCGCAACGCCGCGGGCATCGACCTGCCGGTGTTCCCGACCATGACGTACGCGGACGCGATGTTCAAGTACGGCTCGGACAAGCCCGACCTGCGCGTGAAGCTCGAGTTCACCGAGCTCACCGAGCTGATGAAGCGCGTCGAGTTCAAGGTGTTCTCCAATGCCGCCACCATGGCCGGTGGCCGCGTGGTCGCGCTGCGCGTGCCTGGCGGCGGTGCCGAGGGCGGCCTGTCGCGCGGCGAGATCGACGCCTACCAGGAGTTCGTCAAGATCTACGGCGCCAAGGGCCTGGCCTACATCAAGGTCAACGACGCGCAAGCCGGCCGTGACGGCCTGCAGAGCCCGATCGTGAAGAACCTCGACGACAACGCGCTGGCCGAGATCATCGCCCGCACCGGTGCACGCAACGGCGACATCCTGTTCTTCGGCGCCGACAAGGAAAAGGTCGTCAACGACGCCATCGGCGCGCTGCGCGTGAAGATCGGCCACAGCGCCTTCGGCAAGAAGAGCGGCCTGTTCGACGACCGCTGGGCGCCGCTGTGGGTGGTGGACTTCCCGATGTTCGAGTTCGACGAGGAAGGCCAGCGCTGGAGCGCAGTGCACCACCCGTTCACCGCGCCGAAGGACGGCCACGAAGACCTCATGGACACCGCTCCCGAGAAGTGCATCGCCAAGGCCTACGACATGGTGCTCAACGGCATCGAGATGGGTGGCGGCTCGGTGCGTATCCACCGCGAGGAAGTGCAGAGCAAGGTGTTCCGCGCGCTGAAGATCAGCGCCGAGGACGCGCAGCTCAAGTTCGGCTTCCTGCTGGACGCGCTCCAGTACGGTGCCCCGCCGCACGGCGGCATCGCCATCGGCCTGGACCGCCTGGTCATGCTGATGACCGGCGCCGAGTCGATTCGCGACGTGATCGCCTTCCCCAAGACCCAGCGCGCACAAGACCTGCTGACGCAGGCGCCGAGCCCGGTCGACGAGAAGCAGCTGCGCGAGCTCCACATCAAGCTGCGCAACAATCCCCAGGCAGCAGCATGATGCTCGCCCCCAGGCTGCACGCACTTCGTGTCGCTTCGCCAACCCCCTACCGGGGGCAACACCAGAGGCCCGGCAAAGCCGGTTCCTCGGTGTTTCGCGAAGAAGCCTGAGCACCCCCGATGACGACCGACTCCCGGCCCTGGAAGATCCCGGAGTCGGTGCTGGTCGTGATCCACACGCCGGCGCTCGATGTGCTGCTGATCCGGCGTGCGGATGCCGAGACCGACTTCTGGCAGTCGGTCACTGGCAGCAAGGACGTGGCCGACGAGCCGCTCGCGCTCACCGCGGCGCGCGAGGTGGCCGAGGAAACCGGCATCCTGTGCGGCGAAGGCACGGCGCTGGCTTCGCAGCTGGTCGACTGGCAGCTGCGCAACGTCTACGAGATCTACCCCCGCTGGCGCGCCCGCTATGCGCCGGGCGTCACCCACAACACCGAGCACCTGTTCGGCCTGCGCGTGCCAGAACGCGTCGTGCCCACGCTCGACCCCCGCGAGCACACCGACTGGCGCTGGCTGCCATACCGGGAAGCGGCGGACGCCTGCTTTTCCCCGTCGAATGCCGAAGCCATTCTGTTGCTGCCAGAATTTGCGCGATGACGAACCAGCCGGCAGCAGCAGCGGTGCAGAACCTCCGCGTCGCCACCTACAACATCCACAAGGGTGTGCAGGGCATCGGCCCCGCGCGGCGGCTCGAGATCCACAACCTGGGCCATGCCATCGAGCAGCTCGACGCCGACATCGTCTGCCTGCAGGAAGTGCGAAAGATGAACCGGCAGGCGGCCGCGCGTTTCGCGCGCTGGCCCGAGTTGCCGCAGGCCGACTTCCTCGCGCCCGAGGGCTACACCGCCGTCTACGAGACCAACGCCGTCACGCGCCATGGCGAGCACGGCAACGCGCTGCTCACGCGCTGGCCGGTGCTGGGCACCAACCACCAGGACATTTCCGACCACCGCTTCGAGCAGCGCGGGCTACTGCACGTGGTGATCGACGTGGAAGGCCGGCGGGTGCACGCCATCGTGGTGCACCTGGGGCTCATCAAGGGCAGCCGGGTGCGGCAGATCGCGCGGCTGCGCGAATTCATCGACCGCGAGGTGCCGCCCGGCGAGGCGGTGGTGGTGGCGGGCGACTTCAACGACTGGGGCGCGCGCATGCGCTATGCCATGAATGCCATGGGCCTGCGCGACACCAGCGACCTGCGCGGCCCGCGCACGCTCACTTACCCTTCGCGCCTGCCGGTGGCGCAGCTCGACTTCGTCTACGGACGCGGCCTGGAACCGCTGGCCTGCAACGTGCCGCGCGGCCCCATCTGGGCTCGCATGTCCGACCACCTTCCGCTGGTGGCCGATTTCACGCTCCTTAATTGATAGCATTGCTCCAAGGAGGGACGGGCGTTGCGGCCCCGAATGTCCGGAGCCATTCACTGGTACGATCCCCGCCATGCTGAGGAAAACCGACGTCGAACCGCTCCCCGATCGAAAAGACGATGACGAGGGCACGCCCGTCTCCGTGAAGATCCGCGAGCGCATCACCGCCGCGCGCAAGCGCTTCAATGCCAACGACAACATCTCCGAGTTCATCGAGCCCGGCGAGCTCGAAAAGCTGCTCGACGAGGTCGAGGTCAAGATGAAGGACGTGCTGCACAGCCTGGTGATCGACGTCGAGAACGACCACAACACCGACAACACCGCGCGCCGCGTCGCCAAGATGTACCTCAACGAGGTCTTCCGCGGCCGCTACGTCGCCCCGCCTTCGCTCACCGAGTTTCCCAACGCCGAGCACCTGAACGAGCTGATGATCGTCGGCCCGATCACCGTGCGCAGCGCTTGCTCGCATCACTTCTGCCCGATCATCGGCAAGCTCTGGATCGGCGTGATGCCCAACGAGCACACCAACGTGATCGGCCTGTCGAAGTACGCGCGCCTGGCCGAGTGGGTCATGGGCCGTCCGCAGATCCAGGAAGAGGCCGTGGTGCAGCTGGCCGACCTGATCCAGGAGAAGACCCAGCCCGACGGCCTCGCGCTCGTCATGGAGGCCGAGCACTTCTGCATGGCCTGGCGCGGCGTGAAGGAAATGGACAGCAAGATGATCAATTCCGTGATGCGCGGCGTGTTCCTGAAAGACCCGAGCCTGCGCCGCGAATTCCTGTCCCTCCTGCCGAGAAAGGGCTGAACCATGCTGGTCCGCCTCCTCTACGCCAGCCGCGCCGTCGACACCAGCCCCGAGGCCATCGAGTCGATCCTCGCGCAATCGCGCTCGCACAACACCGCCTGCGGCATCACCGGCATCCTCTGCTACGGCGCGGGGACCTTCCTGCAGGCCATCGAAGGCGGCCGCATGGCCATCAGCGAGCTGTACGGCCACATCCAGCGCGATGCGCGCCACAAGGACGTGGTGCTGCTGCACTACGAAGAGATTTCCGAGCGCCGCTTCGGCGGCTGGACCATGGGGCAGGTCAACCTGTCGAAGCTCAACGCATCGACGCTGCTGAAGTATTCAGAGAAGCCCGAGCTCAATCCGTACGCGGTGTCGGGCAAGGTCTCATTGGCGCTGCTGGAAGAGCTGATGGCCACCGCAGCCATCGTCGGCCGCCACTGAAAGTGGTGGCCCCCACGCTCGGCACTTCGTGTCCTCGCTGCCCCCCGAGGGGGCCGCTCGCGCCTTGGGGCGGCCCGGCGGCGCTCGGTCTCGCATAGCTCGAGGTGCCGCTCTCCGCATTCGCCCTGATCCTGCTCGCCGGGATCATCCATGCCAGCTGGAACATCGCCGCCAAGAAGGCCAACGGCGATGCGCGCTTCAGCTTCCAGACCAGCGTGTTCAACATGGTCATCTGGGCTCCGCTGGGCATCGTGCTGGGCTGGAACGTGGTGCCGGGCTGGGGCGCGGCCGAGTGGGGCTTCGTCGTGCTCAGCGGGGTGCTGCACGTCTTCTATTTCATCGTGCTGCTGCGCGGCTACCGCAAGTCGGACCTCACCGTGGTCTACCCGCTGGCGCGCGGCTCCGGGCCGCTGCTGTCGTCGCTGGTGGCGGTGCTCTTCCTTGGCGAGAAGATCAGCCTCGTCGGCGTGGCCGGCATCCTGGGCGTGGTGGCCGGCGTGTTCCTCATCGCCGGCGGCCCGCGCCTGTGGCAGAAGGCGCACGACCCGGCGCAGCGCGCGCGGGTGCACAAGGGCATGCGCTACGGCGTGCTGACCGGCACCTTCATCGCGGCCTACACGGTGGCTGACAGCTACGCGGTCAAGTTCCTCATGATGTCGCCGATCCTGCTCGACTACATGGGCAATCTCGTTCGCATCGTGTTGCTGATGCCCGCCGCGCTGCAGGACCGCGCGACCACCGCGCGCATGTGGCGCGAGCAGTGGAAGTACGCGCTGCTGGTGGCGGCGATCAGCCCGGTGTCTTACGTGCTGGTGCTCTACGCGGTGCAGCAGGCGCCCATCTCCCACGTGGCGCCCGCGCGCGAGGTCTCGATGCTGTTTGCCGCGCTCATCGGCGGCCACCTCCTGCGCGAGGGCGACCGGCTGCTGAGGCTGCTGGGCGCGATGTTCATCGCCGCCGGCGTGGTGGCGCTCGCACTGGGCTGAGGCCGTGCTGCTGTTCGGCTGCGACTTCTCCAGCGCGCCGACGGCACGCAAGCCCATCGTCATCGCGACCGGCGAGCTGGCCGGCGCCGACCGCGTCGTGCTGCACGGCCTGCGGCGCTTCTCGACGCTCGACGCTTGGGGCGACTGGCTGTGCGCCACGCCGGCGTGGACCGGCGGCTTCGACTTTCCGTTCAGCCTGCCGCGTGAGCTCGTCGAGCACCTGCGGTGGCCGCTGCAGTGGGAGCCGCTGATGGCCCGCTACGCCGGCCTGAGCCGCGCCGAGATCCGCGAGACCTTCGCCGCCTTCTGCGCGGCGCGCCCGGTGGGCGGCAAGTTCGCGCATCGCGCGGCCGACGCTCCCGCGGGCTCCAGCCCTTCGATGAAATGGGTCAACCCGCCGGTGGCGTACATGCTTCATGCGGGCGTGCCGCGCCTGCTGGCCGCCGGTGCGCGCATACCGGGGCTGCACGCAGGCAAGGGCGGCGATCGCATCGCGCTGGAGGCTTATCCGGGCCTGCTGGCGCGCGAGCTGATCGGCCGCCGCAGCTACAAGAGCGACGAACTCGTGAAGCAGACGCCGGAGCGCCGCGCCGCGCGCGCCGATCTGCTGGCGGCGCTGGAAGCCGGCTCGGCCCGCCTCGGACTCGCCTTGGCCGTCACGCCGGCGCAGCGCAAGGAACTGCTGGCGGATGCCCGCGGTGACGACATCGACGCGGCGCTGTGCCTGATGCAGGCCGCCTGGGGCCACCTGCGCGCCGAAAGCCCCGGCCCGGGCCATGGCCTGCCGGAAGACATCGATCCGCTTGAAGGATGGATCGTCAGCGCCTGAGCTTCCTTGTCCTACACCTCTTCGGGCTTCCGTCGGCGTGAGCCGGCCCGGGCAGGGACCTAGATTGAACGCGTGGGCCGCTGCGGCTCACGCATTCGTTTCATAACTCAGGAAGGAAGCAACATGAACAAGGATCAAGTGGCAGGCCGCGTCGAGGAAGCCAAGGGCAAGCTGAAGGAAGTCGCCGGCAAGGTCGTCGGCAACGAGAAGCTCGAAGGCGAGGGCGTTGCCGACCAGGCCGCCGGCAAGGTGCAGAAGACCTACGGCGACCTCAAGGAAAAGGCCAAGGACGCGATCAAGTCGGGCGCCGACAAGCTGTGAGCGTCGCAAGGCCGGCTGCCGGTGATCCGGCAGCCTTCCCTGCCTTTCATTTCCCCCGGATTTCCAGAGATTTCCCCGATCAACAGGAGGATTCCATGAACAGATCGACCCAACAGACGGCCATGCCGCATTCGCGCGCGTGGCTTGCCGTGCTCGTGGCCGGCGCGGCGCTGACGCTGGCTGCCTGCGACAAGTCCGACAACCGCACCGCGGGCGAGAAGCTCGACAGCGCCGTGGCCAAGACCGAGCAGGCCGCCGACGCCGCGGCCGCCAAGACCGGCGAGGCGGTCAAGGACGCCAAGGCGAAGATCGAGTCGTCCAATACCACCGCCGAGGTGAAGGAAGCAGCCAAGGATGCCGGCGCCGCGGTGAGCACGACGGTGAACGACGCCGCCATCACGGCTTCGGTGTCCGCGGGCCTTGCCAAGGATCCGGACCTGAGCGCCATCAAGATCGACGTCGACACCAAGGCCGGCGCGGTGAGCCTGAAGGGCCCGGCGCCCACGGCAGCCGCCAAGGCGCGCGCCGAGGAGATCGCCAAGGGCGTGCAGGGCGTGACGTCGGTGGACAACCAGCTTCAGGTGAAGGGCTGATCGCTTTCGCCCGGTCTCGGTCGCGTTTTCGCTTCACCCATGAAAAAGCCCGGTTAGTGCCGGGCTTTTTCATGAGAGCACGGGGCCGATGCGGCCCCGGGGTCGGGTCAATCAGTGGCCCAGCCAGTCCTTCAGCTCGTCCGCATGCTCTTCCTCGTCGGAGAGGATGTCCTCGAGCATGCGCCGCGTGGTCGGGTCCTTGTCGCCGATCAGCGCGATCATCTGGCGGTACGACTCCACCGCCACGCGCTCGGCGATCAGGTTGGCGCGCACCATCGCCTGCAGGTCGGTCGATTCGTCGTAGGCCGCATGGCTGCGGTCGAGCAGGCGCGAGGGCGCGAAGTCGGGTTCGCCGCCCAGCTGCACGATGCGCTCGGCGATGCGGTCGGCATGGGCCGATTCCTCGTTGGCGTGCACCAGGAATTCGTCGGCGATGGCGGGCGACTCGACGCCGTTGGCGGTGAAGTAGTGGCGCTTGTAGCGCAGCACGCAGACCAGTTCGGTGGCCAGTGCGTCGTTCAGCAGCTTGACGACGTCGTCGCGCCAGGGGCCGTAGCTCGGGGTGACGGCGCCGTCGTCGAGGCTGTTGCGCGCGGCGTCGAGTCCACCCTGGTCGAGTTCCAGGTGCTTCCGGGCGGTGGAAGCAGAAGCAGAGGAAGAAGAGGAAACGTCGGTTTTCATGGAGTGTCCTTTCGTGGGGAGCGGGATGGGTGAGGGGAGCCCGGGGGCTTCCGCATCAGCGTGGTGACGAGGTCGGCCACGTCGGATGTCTTCAGTACGGCCGCCAGCACCGCGGTGGCCGAGAGCAGCCGCCAGGGCCTGACGAGCACCAGCAGGGCGCCGGTGGCGGCCGCGGCCGCCATGAGCTTGGCTGGTTCCTTGCGCGCGTAGTGTTCGAGCACCGGTCGCGCCAGCTGGCCGACCGCATGTGCTGGGTGCCTGCGCCACCAGCGTTCCGCCACGCTGCGGCCCACGGCGAGCCACACGTTCTCTCTTCTTCCTCGCGTTCCTCCTTGTTCTCCTCTTCCTCGAGCGTGGTCCTGATGCAGGTCATCCGCCTGTGCGGAAGCGGCTTGCGCGTCGTACTGCGCGTATTCCAGGTCGTCCGGTTCTTCGTCTTCGGCCGGCGCGCCTGCGTCCTGATTGAACTGCCGCACCAGTGCGCGGCGCGAGAGGGCCAGGCGCTGTACCGGACTGAGATGCGAAGGAGGGTGGCGGTCAGCGGCCATGGGGGTCTCCGGCTTCGCGCAGCGCCTGCAGGTCGGCGTCGAGCTGGGAGCGCAGGTCGTCGAAGCTGTAGCTGCCGGCGGGCCGCGTCGCGTACCAGATGCAAAGGAGCGCCATCACCACGGCCACGGCCGGCACGGCCACCAGCACCCAGTGAAAGCTGCCGTGCATCACGCCGAGCAGCACGGCCACGCCGATCAGCCCGAGCGCCAGCGTGGCGCTGGCCACCGCCAGGACGCCCGCGACGATGCGAGCGGCAATGCCGCGTCCCGCTTGCGCGGATTCCTGGCGAAGGAGGGCGGCGTAGTTGGCGAGGTGTTCAGCGACGAGTTCCGGATGCCCGAGCACCGTGGAAAAAATCGGATGGAGCATGGTGCCGGGATCGGTCGACGACGGAGGCTTCGTGGATCAGTAGTCGTCGCGGCTGCGGCGGCTTGCCAGCACGATGAGCGCCGTGATGGCGGCGCCGGCGGCGGCCGCGAGCAGCACCGAGCGCACGGGCTGGTCGGAGATGTAGCGGCCGGTGACGTCGGCTGCCTGTTCGAGGCGGCGCTGGGCGCGTGCACTGGTGGTCGATGCGGCGTCCAGGCCGCGCTGAACGGCTTGCTGCACGCGGGCTGCGAGTTGCTCGACGGCCGGTTCGGAATCGCGCTGCAGGTCGCGGACCTTTTCGCCCGCCGCATTCACCGCGTTCTGTGCATAGGCGCGGGTGGTTTCGACCGCGTCACGGGCGGTCTGGCGCGCTTCGTCGGCGAGTTGCGAGGGAGTCTTGGTCGTCGTGTTCATGTGAAAGTCCTTTCCGGAAAAGTGAAATGCGCAAGCCTGTTGATCGTAACGACGCTACTTGCGTCGTAGCAAGCCGGCAAGGAAGCTCGCGATCGCGAGGACCGCGAAGATCACGAACAGGATCTTGGCGATGCCCACCGCGCTGGCGGCGATGCCGCCGAACCCGAAGAGGGCCGCGATCAGGGCGATGACCAGAAACACCACGGCGTAATGCAGCATGTGGAACTCCTTCGAGGCTTGCCTCGCTGTTTTGAAAAACGTTCAAACGTCGCATCCGGCAACCCCAATGGGAAAGAACCGAAAGAACCGGATGGCACGGGGTCAACCTTAAGCGGGGGGCCGTTCCGGACCTGTCAGCGGCCGGGGTTGGGGTGCGTAGGAGATGGCCGAGTCGGCCGCGGCGCGCGGTGTGCAGGAGTTCCGGCTGCGCTACGGCTGCGAAGAGAGAAGAGAAGAAGAGAGAGGACGATCGAGAGGACGATCGAGAGGGCGATCGAGAGGCCGATCAGGCCGGCTTGACGATCGGAAGCATCGCGCTCAGCCGCGTGCCCTTGCCCGGCGCGGACCATATCGTGAGCTTGCCGCGCGCGGCTTCCACCCGGTGCCGCATGCCCGCGAGGCCGTGCGTCGAGGGCCGCACGCGCTGCGTGTCGAAGCCCTTGCCGTTGTCGGCCACCTCCACCACCACGTGGTTGTCGTAGTTCTTGAGGACGATGGTGGCCTCGCTCGCCTCGGCGTACTTGCCGATGTTGGTGAGGCTCTCCTGCACCATGCGGTAGATGGTGAGCTGGCGCGACTCGTCCATGGTCACGGGCTCGAGCACCATCTCCACCTGCAGGCCGGAGCGCTCCCCGAACTCGCGCCCCAGGATCTCCAGCGACGCGACCAGCCCCAGGTTGGCCAGCGAGGAGGGCCGCAGGTCCTCGATGATGCGGCGCTTGAGCGCGATGCCGCTGTTGAGCAACTCGGTCAGATGCTGCAGCCGCTGGATCGCGTCGGGCGCGTCCGCCAGCCGCGACTTCAGCCGCGCCACGTCGAGCTTGGCCGCGGTGAGCAGCGAGCCCAGCTCGTCGTGCAGCTCGCGCGCGAGGAAGCCGCGCTCGGTCTCGCGCACGTCCTGCAGGTGGGTGGCCAGCTCGGCCAGCGAGGCGGTGCGCTCGCGCACCTCGTCTTCCAGCGCGTTGCGCTCGCGCTGCAGGGACTCCTGCTGGCGCTCGCCGATGGAGCGCAGCACGTGCGTCTGGCGCAGGTACAGGAAGAAGGCAAGGAGTGCGGCCAGCGCCACGATGGCGGTACCGATGCGCGCCAGCTGCAGCGAATGCAGCACCTGCGCCTGGCTCTGGCCCAGGGTGGCGTTGCTGGCCTTCACCAGCTCGCCCGCCGTGGCGCGGATGGCCTCCATCTCCTCCTGGCCCACGTCGGTGGTGATGACGAACTTCCAGGCGTCGTCCTTGCCGTCCTGGCGCAGGCGCACGCTCATGTCCATCTCGGCGACCTTGCGCAGCACGTGCTTCGACAGCTCGGCCAGCCGGGTGAGTTCGGCCGGGCGGTCGGCATACAGCCGGCGCAGCGTGGCGAGGTGGCCGTCGACCTGCTTGACCGCCTCGTCGTAAGGTTTTCGGTAGCTCGCCTCACCGGTCAGCAGGAAGCCCCGCTGGCCGGTCTCGGCGTCCAGCATGTTCTGCAGGATCTTGTTGAGCGTGCCTCGCACCTGCTGGGCCTCGTCGATGTCGGCCAGGGCGCGGGTGGACTGCCGGTAGCCGGCCTCGTTGATGCCGACGAGGGCCAGCGCGGCCAGTGCCGCGAGCAGCAGGCTCACGGCCATTCTTGGTGGGGCTAACCAGTGCATGAAACTTTCAAGGCTGCTTGTGGCGCAAGTTCGTGAATAATTGACAACAATCAGGGACCTGGCATGTTGCGACCCTCGGGTGCGCAACACAACGACGAAAGTAACAAATGATCAAAATCGGAATTGTGGACGACCACGCCATCGTGCGATCGGGCCTCCGGCAGTTCTTCTCCGAGCACGTGGACCTGCGCGTGGCGGGCGAGGCAGCCAGCGGTCGCGAAGCCATCGAACTGGTGCGCACCACGGAGCTGGACGTGCTGGTCATGGACCTTTCGATGCCCGGGCAAAGCGGTATCGATGCACTCGCCATGATCCGCGCCAAGGCGCCGGACGTGGGCATCCTGATCCTCAGCGGCTATCCCGAGGAGCACTACGCGATGAACCTGATCCGCCAGGGCGCGAGCGGCTACCTCAACAAGGAATGCGATCCCATCGAGATCGTCAACGCCATCCGCACCATCGCGCTGGGCCGGCGCTACATCACCCCGGCCGTGGCCGAACTGCTGGCCCGCCAGCTCGACCGCAAGGACGACGCCGCGCCGCACGAGCAGCTCTCGGAGCGCGAATTCCAGGTGTTCCTGAAGCTCGCCAAGGGCGAGACCGCCGGCGACATCGCCAAGACGCTGTCGCTGTCGGTGAAGACCGTGAGCACCTACCGCACGCGGCTGATGGAGAAGATGAATCTCTCCTCCAACAGCGACCTCACGTACTACGCACTGAAGAACAAGCTGATCGACTGAAGCCGGCCGATGGGCAGGGAGGGGGTCCAAGGCGGCTTCCTCAGCCCGCGCCGGACGAGGCGCGCGAGGCTCGATCGCGGGCCTGCACCAGGCAGAACTCCACCAGCGCGTCGATCTCGTTCGACTTGTCGAACACCGCGTCGACTCCGAACTCCGCGCAGCGGCGCCGTATGTCGGGCGTCGCATAGTTGCTGAGCACCACCACCTTCTGTACCGGCTTGCGGCCCTGGCAGGCCTGCAGCACGCCCAGGCCGCTGCCCTGCTTGAGGAAGAGATCGACGATGACGAGGTCCCACTCGCCGTCGTGGCCGAGCAGCCATGCGCGCGCGCCGCTTTCGGTTTCGGCGAAGCCCACGACCGTGGTGCAGGTGAGTTCTTCCAGCGTGCCAATGAGGTTTTCACGGATCGTGAGGTTGTCTTCGACAACATAAGTCTGCAATCTGGAATCCATGCCGAACCACTCTTCCTCTGAGGTTGGCTGACGCATTCAGCGCGCCTGCGTTGGCAACGACTGCCTGCGGAGCGACTTTGCTGCGTCTCCTGTGCGCATCATGCAAGCTTCGGCGGCTGGCGGTTGTAGGCGGGTTCCGACGCGCGCATTCCCGGCGCCTCCAGTAGGCAATGCCTCACGATTTCTACGGCTTGCCGCTGACCGCGGCCGAGCGACCGCCCGAGTTAAAAGGAGCCCCATGGCAACGACGAATGCACCGACCAAAGCCGGCATCCTGCGCGGCCGGCCGCTCTGGCAGAAGCTGCTGGCGGGCCTGGTGCTGCTCTTCGCGCTGCTGGCCGTGGGGCTCGCCTTCTTCCCGTGGGACGTGCTGCGCGAGCCGGTCAACCGCTACGTCAGCGAGAAGACCGGGCGCAAGTTCGAGATCACCCGGCGGCTGGACGTGGGGCTCGGGTGGCGACAGGCCACCGTCAGGCTCGACGGCATCGAGTTCGCCAATCCCCCGTGGGCGCGCGATCCGTACCTGGTGAAGGCGGAGCGCGCCGATTTCGACATCCGCCTCTGGCCGCTGATCTCGAGCAGCATCGTCATCCCGCGGCTGGCGCTTTCCTCGCCTACGGTGGGGCTGCAGATGGAAGCCGACGGCCGCCGCACCTGGGCGCTGGGCAAGGAAGGCAAGGACAGCTCGGAAGGCGGCACCGTGCCCACCATCGGCCAGGTGCAGGTCGACAGCGGCGCGGTCGACTTCCTGGCCAAGCACCTGGGCGTCGACGTGCATGCCGACCTGAGCTACGACAGCAGCCGCGGCGAGATGCCGCTGGACTACCGCATCAAGGGCCGCTACAAAGGCCAGCCGCTGACCGCCAGCGGGCGCACAGGCAACGTGCTGCAGATCGAGACCACGAACGCGCCGCCTTTCCCGATCGAAATCCGCGCCGCCGCAGGCCAGACGCAGCTGAAGGCGGCCGGCACGGTCGCCCGGCTGTCGGACCTGGACGGCATCGACGCCAGGTTCGACATCAAGGGCCAGACGCTGGGCGCCCTGTTCCCGCTGCTGGGCATCGCGCTGCCGCAGACATCGCCGTACACCCTGAGCGGCAAGCTCGACAAGCGCGGCAAGCTGTGGGAGGCCTCCGGTCTCAAGGGCCGGCTGGGCCTGTCCGACATCGCGGGCGACATGCGCTTCGACCAGTCCGGCAAACTGCCGCACCTGGCTGGCGACCTGCGCTCCAACGTGATGGACATGGACGACCTGGGCCCGCTGATCGGCCTGCCGCCCACGGCGCGCACCGCCGCCACCGTGGAAGGCGTGGCGCCGCCGCCCACCGTTACCCAGGTCAGGCGCCCCGGCGGCAAGGTGCTGCCCACGGCGCCGCTGGACTTCGATCGCCTGCGCGCCATGAACGCCGACGTGAAATACACGGCCGACCGCATCCGCAACGTGCGCGACGTGCCGCTGGAGCGCGGCAGCGTGCAGGTGAAGCTCGTCGAAGGCGTGCTCACGCTCGACCCGCTCGACCTGGGCGTGGCCGGCGGCAGGCTCAGCGGCGCGATCCGCATCGATGGTTCGAAGAAGCCGGCGGACATCCGCGCATCGCTAGACGCCCGGGCCATGCAGCTGGCGCGGCTGTTCCCGAAGCTCGAAACCACCGGCAACAGCGTCGGCCGGCTGGACGGGCGCATCAATCTCTCGGGCTCCGGCAGCACCGTGGCGAACTGGCTGGGCGGCGCGTCGGGCGACGTGGCGGTCATCTCGGGGCGCGGGCAGTTCGGCAACCTGCTGCCGGTGTTCGCGACGCTGGTGGGCGGCGACATCATCAAGTTCATTCTGCGCGGCGATCGCAACGTGGAGCTGCGCTGCGCGGCTCTGGCCTTCGACGTGAACAAGGGCCTGATGACCGGCCGCACCCTCGTGGTGGACACGACCAACGCTGTCTTCATCGCCACCGGCCAGGCCAACCTGGCGACCGAGGGGCTGGATTTCGTGATCCGGCCCGAGCCCAAGAGCAAGAACATCCTCTCGATCCGCACGCCGCTGGTGGTGAGCGGCACCTTCGGCGATCCGAAGGGCGGCCTGGAAGTCGGTCCGCTGGCCGGACGCGGGCTGGCCGCGCTGGCGCTGGGCGCGGTCAATCCGCTGCTGGCGTTGGCGGCGACCATCGAGCCGGGTCCGGGCGAGGATTCGAACTGCCAGGGCGTGGTGGCGCAGGCGAACAAGCCCACGGGAGCGGCGGCCAAGGGCGCCGCACGGGCGAAGGGCGCGAAGCAGCCTTAACTGGAAGGGCGGAGATGGCGCTGCGCGCAGACGCTGCAGTGCGGGTCGCGTGCCACGCGCAGCGTGTCGAAGGAGGTGCTGCGCCCGTCGAACATCAGCAGCTTGCCCGCCAGCGACGGGCCGATGCCGGCCAGCAGCTTCAGCGCCTCGCTGGCCTGCAGCGTGCCGATGGTTCCCACCACCGGGCCGAAAACGCCGAGCACCGCGCAACGGGTTTCCTCGAAGTGCGCGTCGGGCGGGAAGATGCAGGCGTAGCAGGGCGAGGCGTCGTCGCGGGTGTCGTAGACGCTCAGCTGGCCGTCGAAACGGATCGCCGCGCCCGCCACCAGCGGCTTCGAATGGGCGACGCAGGCACGGTTGACGGCCTGCCGGGTGGCGAAGTTGTCGCAGCAGTCGACCACCACGTCGGCCTCGGCGACCAGGCGCGACAGCAGGGCCTCGTCGGCGCGCAGCGCGTGGGTTTCGATGGCGATGTCGGGGTTGATGGCGCGCATGGCCTGCGCGGCCGACTCCACCTTGGGAAGACCGACCCGGTCATGCGAATGCGCCACCTGGCGCTGGAGATTGGTGAGGTCCACCTCGTCGTCGTCGACCAGCACGATGCGACCGACCCCCGCCGCAGCGAGGTACAGGGCCACCGGCGAACCCAGTCCGCCGGCGCCTATGACGAGAACCCGTCCGGCACTGACGCGGGCCTGCCCGTCGATGCCGAATTCCTCGAGAAGGATGTGGCGCGAATAGCGCAGCAGCTGGCTATCTTCCATGCGCCACCAGGCTCAGTTTTCCTTCTTCTCTTCCTTGTTGTCGACGATGACCTGCGTCTTGCTCACGAGCACCGGCTGGCCCTTCAGGCGGTTGAGCGCCTGCACGAGCGGGAAGTCCTTGTCGGTGCCGAACTCGGGCACCTTGCGGTCCTGCGGCGGCTTCTTGGCTTCTTCCTCGAGGCGCTTGCGGGCTTCGTCGCGGGCCTTCTCGCGTTCCGGGTCCTTGACTTCAGGGCCCTGGCCGCTGGCCAAGTGCTTCTCGAGGTCGGCCTCGCGCATGCGCAGGGCGGCGAAGGGGCTGCCCTCGGCGCTTTCGTCGACCAGCACGTTCGGCACGATGCCCTTGGCCTGGATCGAGGTGCCGCTGGGCGTGTAGTAGCGCGCGGTGGTGATCTTCAGGCCGGTGTCGGGGCCGAGCGGACGGACCGTCTGCACCGAGCCCTTGCCGAAGGTCTGGCTGCCCATGATGGTGGCGCGCTTGTGGTCCTGCAGCGCGCCGGCGACGATTTCGCTGGCGGAAGCCGAGCCTTCGTTCACCAGCACCACCAGCGGCACGGTCTTCAGCGCGGCCGGCAGGCTGCGCAGCGGGTCGCTGCCCGAGCGGCGCTGGTAGAACTCCGGCGCCGCCTTGTAGACCGACTTGCTCTCGGCCAACTGGCCGTCGGTGGTGACCACCGTGACGTTCTCGGGCAGGAAGGCCGACGACACCGCCACGGCGGCGTCGAGCAGGCCGCCCGGATCGTTGCGCAGGTCGAGCACCAGGCCCTTGAGGTTCGGGTCTTCCTTGTACAGGTCGTCGATCTTCTTGACGAAGTCGTCGACGGTGCGTTCCTGGAACTGCGACAGGCGGATCCAGCCGTAGCCCGGCTCGATCATCTTGCCGCGGACTGATTGCGTGCGGATTTCCTCGCGCGTGATCGTCACGGGGAAGGTGCGGCTCTCATCCTTGCGGAAGATGGTCAGCAGCACCTTGGTGTTGGCTTCGCCGCGCATGCGCTTGACCGCCTCGTTCAGTGACAGGCCGCGCACGGCGGTGTCGTCGATCTTGGTGATCAGGTCGTTGGGCTTGAGGCCTGCGCGGAAGGCGGGGGAGCCCTCGATGGGCGAGACGACCTTGATCAGGCCGTCTTCCTGGGAAATCTCGATGCCCACGCCGACGAAGCGGCCGGTGGTGCCTTCCCTGAATTCCTTGAAGGACTTCTTGTCGAAGTACTGGGAGTGCGGGTCGAGCCCGGCGACCATGCCGGAGATGGCGTCGGAGATGAGCTTCTTCTCGTCGACCGGCTCCACGTAGTCGCTCTTGACCATTCCGAAGACGGCGGCGAGCTGCTGCAATTCCTCGAGCGGCAGCGGCGCGAGCGAGCCGCGCGCGACAGTCTGCAGCGAGACGGTGGTCAGGACGCCTGCAACGGCGCCGGCGGCGACCCAGCCGGTGATCTTGAGTTTGTGGCCCATCATGAGTGGTTGTCCTTGTCGGCGGCTGTCAGTCCAATATACACAGCTTGGAAGCAAATTGTTTGCCGGGGTTCCACGGGTGGAGCGCCGGACGGGGGCTTTTTCAGGGCGCTCCTGGCGGGCCTTCTCAGCCCTTGCCCTGCGAGGCCACCGCGGCGGCGGCCTTTTCGGCGGCCGCGGCATCGCCGAGGTAGTAGTGGCGCAGGGGCTTGAGGTCGTCGTCGAGCTCGTACACCAGCGGGATGCCGTTGGGGATGTTCAGCCCGACGATGTCGTCGTCGGAGATGCCGTCGAGGTACTTCACCAGCGCGCGGATCGAGTTGCCGTGGGCCGCCACCACCAGCCGGCGGCCGGTGCGGATGGCCGGCGCCATCGATTCGTTCCAGAAGGGCAGCACGCGCGCCACCGTGTCCTTCAGGCACTCGGTCAGCGGGATCTGCTCGGGCGACAGCTTGGCGTAGCGCACGTCGCCGCGCTCGCTGCGCGGGTCGTCGGCTTCCAGCGGCGGCGGGGGCGTGTTGTAGCTGCGGCGCCAGACCAGCACCTGCTCGTCGCCGTACTTCTTGGCGGTTTCGGCCTTGTTCAGGCCCTGCAGGCCGCCGTAGTGGCGCTCGTTGAGGCGCCAGGAATGCACCACGGGCAGCCAGGTGCGGTCGAGTTCGTCGAGGGTGTGCCAGAGGGTGCGGGTGGCGCGCTTGAGAACGCTCGTGTAGGCAACGTCGAAGTCGTAGCCCTCGGCCTTGAGCAGCCGGCCGGCCTGCTTGGCCTGTTCGACGCCGGTTTCGGTCAGGTCGACGTCGGTCCATCCGGTGAAGCGGTTTTCCAGATTCCAGGTCGATTCACCGTGACGGATCAATACCAGTTTGTGCATGTGGGAGGCCTTTGGCTGCGCTTGCGAAACCTCGCATTCTAAAATCCCCGGTTTGCCATTCAAGGAACCCCCGTGAAATTGATCGAATTCGTCACCGCGAACTGGATGCTGATCCTGATCGCGCTCAGCTCGGGCGCCATGCTGGCCTGGCCGCTGGTGCGGGGAGCGGGCGGCGGAACGCTCACGGCCCAGGGCGCCGTCCAGCTCATCAACCGCGAGCGCGCGGTGCTGGTCGACGTGCGCGAACCCGAGGAATTCGCCACCGGCCACATGATCGGCGCCAAGAACGTTCCCCTGAACCAGCTGGAGGAAAAGCTCGCCGGCGCGGTCAAGAACAAGAACGTGCCGCTCCTGCTGGTGTGCGCCACCGGCGCCCGCGCCCAGCGCGCCGTGGCCATGGCCAAGAAGCTGGGTTACGAGCAGGCCCAAGCGGTCTCCGGCGGGCTGAAGGCGTGGAAAGAGGCTAACCTGCCGGTTGAAAAAGCCTAGACATCGACTCGCCCCCAGGCTTCGCGCACTCCGTGGCGCTGTGCCGACCCCCTGCCGGGGGCAGCGCCCGCGGCCCGACCAAGCCGGTTCCGCAGCGTTCCCCGAAGGGACGGTGAGCGAGTTGAATAAATGAAACTTTCCCCAAGGTAGAGCGCATGCAAGCCGTCAAGATGTACACCACCGCCGTTTGCCCTTACTGCATCCGCGCGAAACAGATCCTGAAGTCCAAGGGCGTCGAGCAGATCGAGGAGATCCGCATCGACACCGACCCCCAGGCCCGCAACACCATGATGGAGATCACCCAGCGCCGCACGGTGCCCCAGATCTTCATCGGCGACACCCACGTGGGCGGCTGCGACGACCTGATGGCGCTCGACAGCCGCGGCGGCCTGGTTCCGCTGCTGCAGGGCGCCTGAAACCGGCCCTGCCCCGGAGCCGTCTTCCCGCCGGGCCATAATCGCCAGTTCACTCATCTGCAGCCCGCTGCGGGACCCTCTCCCCGGCGGGCATTGTTTTGATCCTCGAAAGTTCAGCCATGGCCGACCAGCAAGCCCAAGATCCCGTCTTCCAGATCCAGCGCGTCTACCTCAAGGACCTGTCGCTCGAGCAGCCCAATTCGCCGGCGATCCTGCTGGAGCAGGAACAGCCCACCGTCGACATCCAGCTCGGCGTGGACGCCCAGCCCGTGGCCGAAGGCATCTTCGAGATCACCGTGGCAGCCACCGTGCAGACCAAGATCGGCGACAAGACCGTGTTCCTGGTCGAGGCCAAGCAAGCCGGCATCTTCGAGATCCGCCACCTGCCGGAAGAGCAGATGGGCGCCATCCTCGGCATCGCCTGCCCGCAGATCGTCTACCCCTACCTGCGCGGCAACGTCGCCGACGTGATCCAGCGCGGCGGCTTCCCGCCCGTGCACCTGGCCGAGATCAACTTCCAGGCCATGTACGAGCAGCAGCAGGCCCAGGCCGCCGGCCAGGCTGCGCCCTCGCTGGCGCAGTAATCGCGGCATGAAGCCGTAACAGCCGCAGCAGCCACCGACGCCGATGAAGATCTGCGTTCATGGCGCCGGCGCCTGGGGCACGGCGGTCGCCGTCAACGCGGCGGCCCGCCACGAAGTCACGCTCTGGGCGCGCGACGCCGCCCAGGCCGACGCCATGTCGGCCGCGCGAGAAAACTCCCGCTACCTGCCCGGGCTGGCCCTGCCGGCCTCGCTGGCCGTGCGCGCCGGCGACATCGCCCAGGCGCAGGCCGGCGCCGACCTCGTCATCGTGGCCACGCCGATGGCGGCCTTGCGCGCGCAGCTCGTGGCGCTGCGAGGCACCGGCACCGCTGCGGCGGTGGCGTGGCTGTGCAAGGGCGTCGAGCCCGCGCTGAACAGTTCCTCTCCCACATCCTTCGGCCTGCTGGCCCACGAGATCTGGGCCCAGGTTGCTCCTGAATTGAGAGCGGGCGTGCTCAGCGGCCCCAGCTTCGCGCAGGAAGTCGCCGAAGGGCGGCCGACCGCGCTGGTGGCCGCCAGTCCGCACGCCGCCGTGCGCGACATGCTGGTCGACGCCTTCCACGGTCCCGCGCTGCGCGTCTACGCCAACGAGGACATCGTCGGCGTGGAGGTGGGCGGCGCGGTCAAGAACGTGCTGGCCATCGCCACCGGGCTGTGCGACGGCCTCGCGCTCGGGCTCAATGCCCGTGCGGCGCTCATCACGCGCGGCCTCGCCGAGATGACGCGCTTCGGCCTCGCGCTGGGCGCCCGTGCCGAGACCTTCATGGGCCTTTCCGGCCTGGGCGACCTGGTTCTTACTTCCACCGGCGACTTGTCGCGCAACCGCAAGGTCGGCCTGCTGCTCGCGCAGGGCCGCACGCTGGCGCAGGCCGTCGATTCCCTGGGCCACGTGGCCGAGGGCGTCTACTGCGCTCGCACCGTGGTGCAGCGCGCCCGAGGCCTCGGCATCGAGATGCCCATCGCCGAAGGCGTGGTCGCGCTGCTCGACGGCCGCGTGAGCCCGCAGGACGCCGTGGCGGCCCTCGTCGGCCGCGAGCCGGTGCCCGAATCGGTGCAGCTCCAGCAGCCGGGCGCCGCCGCTTCCCCTCGTCAATCCTTCTGAGAAAAACGCAGAGACAAAGAGAGCCATGAGCCTTCGCTTTGATTTTTCAGCGTCGGCCGTGGCCGCGCTGGCCCTGTCCGATGCCACCCGCGCATTGCAGGAAGACGTCGCCGACGGCGATCTGACCGCCTCGCTGGTCGACCCCGCCCGCTGCGCCCGCGCCCGCGTGCTGGCGCGCGAAGCCGCCGTCGTGTGCGGCGCCCCGTGGGTCGAGGCCACGCTGCGGCAGCTCGATCCGCAGGTGCGCATCGAATGGCTGTGCGCCGAGGGCGAGCGCTGCGAGGCCGGCCAGACCGTGCTCGAGATCGAAGGCTCGGCCCGCGCGCTGCTGACGGCCGAGCGCACTTCGCTCAACTTCCTGCAGCTGCTGAGCGCCGTCGCCACCAAGACCGCGCTCTATGCCGACGCCGTGCGCGGCACCCGCGCGCGCATCGTCGACACCCGCAAGACCATTCCAGGCCTGCGCCTCGCGCAGAAGTACGCCGTGCGCACCGGCGGCGGCCTGAACCACCGCATTGGCCTATACGACGCGGTGCTCATCAAGGAAAACCACATCGCCGCGGCCGGCGGCGTGGCCGCGGCCCTGCGTGCCGTGGCGCCCGCGGCCGCGAAGGCGGAGTTCGTCGAGGTCGAGGTCGAGACGCTGGCCCAGCTGCGCGAGGCGCTCGACGCCGGCGCGCGCATGGTGCTGCTCGACAACATGGACCTGCCCACGCTGCGCGAGGCCGTGCGCATCAACGACGAGGCCGGCGAAGGCCGCAAGGCCGTGCTCGAGATTTCCGGCGGCGTGACGCTGGACGGCCTGCGCGCCCTGGCCGAAACGGGCGTCGACCGGATTTCCGTCGGTGCCCTGACCAAGGACGTCAAGGCGATCGACTACTCGATGCGTTTCCAGGAAGGCTGATCCGCCCATGTCGTCCACGGTCATCGACGTCGACTACGAGCAGCCCGCCGAAACCAGGGCCGGCGCCGTCTGCGACACCCGCCACGCCTGGGCGCGCGTGCCGCCCGAGCCATCGCCCGACGAGCGCATCGCGCTGAAGGAGCGCATCCGCCGCCTGCTGCGCGAGCGAAATGCGGTGATGGTGTCGCACTTCTACGTGCACCCCGACCTGCAGGACCTCGCCGAGGAAACCGGGGGCATCGTGAGCGATTCGCTGGAAATGGCGCGCTTCGGCCGCGACCATGCCGCGCAGACGCTGGTGGTGTCGGGCGTGCGCTTCATGGGCGAGACCTCGAAGATCCTGTCGCCCGAGAAGCGCGTGCTGATGCCCGACCTCGACGCGAACTGCTCGCTCGACCTGGGCTGCCCGGTCGACCAGTTCAGCGCCTTCTGCGACCAGCATCCCGACCGCACGGTGGTCGTCTACGCCAACACCAGCGCGGCCGTGAAGGCGCGTGCCGACTGGCTCGTCACCTCCAGCTGCGCGCTCGACGTGGTGAACGCGCTGCATGCGGCGGGGCAGAAGATCCTCTGGGGCCCCGACCGCCACCTGGGCGACTACATCCGCCGCCAGACCGGCGCCGACATGGTCAGCTGGAACGGCGCGTGCATCGTGCACGACGAGTTCAAGGCGCTGGAGCTCGAGCTGCTCATGAAGGAGCACCCGAAGGCCAAGGTGCTGGTGCACCCCGAGTCGCCGTCCGACGTGATCGCGCTGGCCGATGCGGTGGGTTCCACATCGGCCATCCTGAATGCCGCGCAGCGCATGGACGCCAGGGAGTTCATCGTCGCCACCGACAGCGGCATGCTGCACAAGCTGCGCACGCTGAACCCCGGTAAGGTCTTCATCGAGGCGCCCACGGCCGGCAACGGCGGCACCTGCAAGAGCTGCGCGCATTGCCCGTGGATGGCGATGAACGGGCTGGCGGAGCTGGCGAATGCGCTGGAGACGGGGGCGGGAGAAATCCACGTTGATCCGGCGCTGGGGCTGCGGGCGCGGGTGCCGATCGATCGGATGCTGGCGTTCACGGCCGGGTTGAAGAAGGGGCAGGCGCCGGGGAGCCTGGTGGCTGGCATCGGCGCGGCCTGAGTTTTTTCCCTCTCCCGCTTGCGGGAGAGGGTCAGGGTGAGGGCGTGGGGCCTCACAACATCGCGCGGACCTCGATGCCGCTCACCCTCACCCCAACCCTCTCCCGCAAGCGGGAGAGGGGGCAAGGCCTCTCAGAAATCGACGGTACAGCTGTCCCCCAGCGCCTCCCGCCACACCTTCACGCGTGCCAGCGAAGGCCGTAGGTCTGGCAGCGCATCGGCAATGAACACGCAAAGGTTCTCCAGCGTCGGCGGATGCAGCCCCGCCACGTCGTCCAGCAGGTGATGGTCGAGCTGCTCGCGCACATCCTCCAGCCGGCGGCGCAGCAGGCCCAGGTCGATCACCATCCCCGTCACTGGGTCGCGCTCGCCCGTGAGCCACACCTCCGCGTGGTAAGTGTGGCCGTGGATACGGCGGCTGCCTTCCACTTCGATCTCGCGCTTGAGCGTGTGGGCGGCATCGAAGAAGAAGCGTTGGCTGATGGTGAATCGCATCGTCGAAAGAAACTCTGAGGGAAAAGGACCGCTGTCTCAGCGGATGCCGGTGATCTTGTGCGTCTGCACGCTCAGGCGCCACACGGGCTGCTTCATGCATTCGGCAATGCACAGCTCGGTGTTCGCGACGCGGTCGGGCCCGTCCATGGGCTGCAGGAAGCGGTGCGTGAATTCGCCGGTGCGCGCCATGGCGTCGAGGTCGATGCCCGGCTGCGGCCACACCAGCTTCAGCTCCTGGCCGCGCTGCTGCACCCAGGGCGCGCCGGCCTTGGGGCTGATGCACAGCCAGTCGATGCCTTCGGGCGCCTCGACCGTGCCGTTGCTCTCGACCGCGATGCGGAAGCGCCTCGCATGCAGCGCATCGACCAGGGCCGCGTCCACCTGAAGCAGCGGCTCGCCGCCGGTCAGCACCACCAGCCGGTGGTCGGCGTCTGTGGCGGGCCATTGGGTGGCGATGGTGTCGGCGAGCAGGTCGGCGGTTTTGAACTTGCCGCCCAGCGTGCCATCGGTGCCGACGAAGTCGGTGTCGCAGAAACGGCAGATGGCGCTGGCGCGGTCTTCCTCGCGGCCGGTCCATAGGTTGCAGCCCGCGAAGCGGCAGAACACCGCGGGCATGCCGGCCTGTCCGCCTTCGCCCTGCAGCGTGTAGAAGATTTCCTTGACGCTGTAGGTCATGGTGCGGCCGTCTCGATCTCAAGGTTGTCGATCAGCCGCGTGGTGCCCAGGCGCGCGGCGGCCAGCGCCACCAGCGCGTCGCCGGCGGCAGGTGCCTGGAGGTCGGAGCGGCGGCGCAGCACGAGGTAGTCGGGCTGCCAGCCGCGCTCCGTCAGCGCCCGCATGGCACGCGCCTCGATGGCGCCCAGGTCGCGCTCGCCCGAGCGCACCGCCTCGGCCATCGCTTTCAGCGCCTTCGACAGCTGCACCGCCTCGGCGCGCTCGCTCTCGCTCAGGTAGCCGTTGCGCGACGAGAGCGCCAGGCCATCGGCGGCGCGGAAGGTCTCGCCGCCCACGATCTCGATGGGCAGCGCAAACTGCCGGACCATGTGGCGGATCATCATCAGCTGCTGGTAGTCCTTCTTGCCGAACACCGCCGCGCGCGGCTGCACGCACTGGAAGAGCTTCATCACCACCGTGCAAACGCCGATGAAGAAGCCGGGCCGGAAGTGGCCTTCGAGGATGTCGGCCAGCGCCGGGTCGGGGTGCACCTTGCAGGTCTGGGGCTCGGGGTAGAGCGCCTTCTCGTCGGGCGCGAAGAGCACGTCGCAGCCGGCGGCTCGCAGCTTCTCGCAGTCGCTCTCCCAGGTGCGCGGGTAGGTGTCGAAATCCTCGTGGGGCAAGAACTGCAGGCGGTTCACGAAGATGCTGGCCACGGTCACGTCGCCGAGCGGCTTCGCCTGCCTCACCAGGGCCAGGTGGCCGTCGTGCAGGTTGCCCATGGTGGGGACGAAGGCGGGGCGCCCGAAGGCGGCCAGGTGGCTGCGCAGGTCGTCGATGGTGTGCGCGATGTACATGGGTTGGTTTCCTTTTCCTTGTCTGCCTACCAGGCGTGGAGGCGGTCGTCGGGGAAGCTGCCGTCCTTGACGGCCTGGACGTAGGCCTTGAGCGCAGGCAGCACGCCCGGCGCGTCGGCCATGAAGTTGCGCACGAACTTCGGCATCTTCCCGAGGTTGATGCCCAGCATGTCGTGCAGCACGAGCACCTGTCCGGCGGTGGCCTTGCCCGCGCCGATGCCGATGGTGGCGCAGTGCTTCAGTTCGGCGGTGAGCTCGGCGGCCAGCGCGGCCGGCACCATCTCGAGCACCAGCATCGCCGCGCCCGCATCCTGCAGTTCATGGGCCTGCTGCTTCAACAGCGCGCCGGCCGTGTCGCCCTTGCCCTGCACGCGGTAGCCGCCCAGCGCGTGCACCGTCTGCGGCGTGAGGCCGAGGTGGGCGCACACCGGAATGCCGCGCTCGACCAGGAAGCGCACCGTGTTGGTGGTCCAGCCGCCGCCTTCGAGCTTGACCATGTGCGCGCCAGCCTGCATCAGCACGGTGGCGCTGCGCAGCGCCTGTTCGCGCGACTCCTGGTAGCTGCCGAAGGGCAGGTCGGCGATGAGCCAGGCCGTGCCCTGTACGCGGCGCAGGCCGCGCGAGACGCTGTCGGTGTGATAGCGCATGGTGTCCAGGCTCACGCCCACGGTGCTGTTCAGGCCCTGGCAGACCATGCCGAGCGAATCGCCGACCAGCAGGCAGTCGACGCCGGCCGCGTCGGCCATGGCGGCGAAGGTGGCGTCGTAGGCGGTGAGCATCGCGATCTTCTCGCCGCGCGCATGCATGTCGGCCAGGCGCGGCAGGCTCACGGGCTTGCGCGACGCGGGCGGGGAGGCCGGCGGCAGCGTGCCGTAGGGCGAGGCCGGCGGTGCGTCGGTAGCGGCAGTCGTGGCGGTCACGGCAGTGGCGGGTGGGGTGTTCGACATGGTTGGGTTTCTCCCTGCGGGCGTCGGTGGCCGGGCATCCTTGAGTGAAGAAAAACGAACGGTGAGGGTTATCGGTCGGCCGGAGGCACCAGCACCGTGGGTGCGGTGGGCTCGGCGAGCGAGGGGTAGTCGCGGCTGAAATGCAGGCCACGGCTCTCGTGGCGGGCCTGCGCGGAACGAACGATCAGCTCTGCCACCTGTACCAGGTTGCGCAGCTCGAGCAGGTCGCGCGTGACGTGGAAGTTCGCGTAGAACTCCTGGATCTCGGCCTGCAGCAGCGCGATGCGGTGGCTCGCGCGCTCCAGGCGCTTGTTGGTGCGAACGATGCCGACGTAGTCCCACATGAAGCGGCGCAGCTCGTCCCAGTTGTGGGAGATGACCACGGCTTCGTCGGCGTCGGTGACGCGGCTGTCGTCCCAGGCGGGCAGCTCGGCGAGTTCGCGCGGCGGTGCCGAGGCGATGGCGCCGGCCGCGGCGCGGGCGAACACCATGCACTCCACCAGCGAGTTGCTGGCCAGCCGGTTCGCGCCGTGCAGGCCGGTGCAGGCGGTCTCGCCGATGGCGTAGAGGCCCGGGATGTCGGTGCGCCCGCTCAGGTCGCTGAGCACGCCGCCGCAGGTGTAGTGCGCGGCCGGCACCACCGGAATCGGCTCGCGCGTGATGTCGATGCCCAGCTCCAGGCAGCGCGCCAGGATGTTGGGGAAGTGCTCCTTCAGGAACGCGGCCGGCTGGTGCGAGATGTCGAGGTACACGCAGTCCAGGCCGTGCTTCTTCATCTCGAAGTCGATCGCGCGGGCCACCACGTCGCGCGGGGCGAGTTCGGCGCGTGCGTCGTGCTTCGGCATGAAGCGCGTGCCACCCGCCGATTCGGGCAACTTCAGCAGCCCGCCTTCGCCGCGCACCGCCTCGCTGATGAGGAAGGACTTCGCGTGCGGGTGGTACAGGCAGGTCGGGTGGAACTGGATGAACTCCATGTTCGACACCCGGGCGCCCGCGCGCCAGGCGGCGGCGATGCCGTCGCCGGTGGCGGTGTCGGGATTCGTGGTGTAGAGATACACCTTGCCCGCACCGCCGGTCGCCAGGATGGTGTGCGGCGCGCGGAAGGCCAGCACCTCGTCGGTTCGGTCGTCGAGCGCGTACAGGCCCGGGCAGGCTGGGTCGTCGAGCCCGATCCTCGGGCCGGTGATGAGGTCGACCAGCGTATGGTGCTCGAAGAGCGAGATGTTCGGCGTGCGCCGCACCCGCTCGATCAGCACCTGCTGCACCGCCGCGCCGGTGGCGTCGGTCACGTGCACGATGCGGCGCTGGCTGTGGCCGCCTTCGCGCGTCAGGTGCAGTCCGCCGCCAGCCTCCTCGGACTCTTCGGAGAAAGGCACGCCCAGCTCGCGCAGCCAGCCGATGGCCTCGGGCGCATGCTCCACCACGAAGCGCGTGGCCTCGGGGTCGCACAGGCCTGCGCCGGCGATGAGCGTGTCTTCGACGTGCGCGTCAAAGCTGTCGCCCGCGGCCAGCACCGCCGCGATGCCGCCCTGCGCCCAGGCGCTGGAGCCGTCGTTCAGCGCGCGCTTGGTCAGCACCGCCACGCGGTGCGTGGGCGCCAGGTGCAGCGCGGCGGAGAGGCCGGCAAGGCCGCTGCCGACGATGAGGACGTCGAAGTCGCGCACGGGGTAAATCAGGAAGGGGAGTACGCCAGCCGGACGTAGATGGGCGCGAAGGCTTCCGCCTGCGTGATCTCGATCAGCGTCTCCTTCGCGAGCTCCAGCATCGCGATGAAGGTGACGATCAGCACCGGCACGCCGCGCGATACGTCGAAGAGCTTCTCGAACTCCACGAAGCGCTGCCCCTGCAGGTGGCGCAGCACGATGCTCATGTGCTCGCGCACGTTGAGCTCCTCGCGCGAGATCTTGTGGTGCTGCACGAGCTTGGCGCGCTTCATGATGTCGGCCCACGCGTCGCGCAGCTCGATCACGTTCACGTCGGGAAAGCGCGGCTTCAGCGACTGCTCGATGTAGACCTGCGCCTTCCAGAAGTCGCGCCCGTACTGCGGCATGGCGCTGATGGCGGCGGCCTGCAGCTTGGTCTGCTCGTATTCGAGCAGGCGGCGCACGAGCTCGGCGCGCGGGTCTTCGGCCTCTTCGCCGTCGGCCACCTTCTTGGGCGGCAGCAGCATGCGCGACTTGATCTCGATCAGCATCGCGGCCATCAACAGATACTCGGCCGCAAGCTCGAGGTTGGTCTGGCGGATCTCGTCGACGTAGCTCAGGTACTGCCGCGTGAGCCCCGCCATCGGGATGTCGAGGATGTTGAAGTTCTGCTTGCGGATCAGGTAGAGCAGCAGGTCGAGCGGGCCCTCGAAGGCTTCCAGGAACACCTGCAGCGCCTCGGGCGGGATGTACAGGTCCTTCGGCATCGCGAAGAGCGGCTCTCCGTAGAGCCTCGCGAGCGCGACCTGGTCGACCACCTCGGGCATGCCGACCACCAGCGTGCCGTTGTCCTCGTCTCCGTTCATCGGTGTGATGCTATCTTTTCAGTAGCTGCCGATGCAACGCAGGCGCTTGTTTGCTGCCAGTTCGGCATCAGCGAACGGCTTACTTGCCCTGGGTCTGGTAGACGTAGGGCTGCTGGGCCACGCGGGCTTCGCTGTATTCCTGCAGCAGGTCGCGGTCGAGGTGCTTGTCCCAGAGGAGGGCGCGGCCGGCGCGCTGTTCGGCCTCCAGCGTCGGCTTCTTTTCCTTCATCTCCTCGATGAAGTTCGTGATCTCGGAGGTGTAGTGGGGGCGGCGGAAGATGGACATAGACTGGACCTTTGTTGGCGCGAATTTTACCGGGGACGGCATGAAGCAAATTCGGGGATGGCGGATCGGCATGGCAATCGGGTGCCTGGCGGCGGCAATCGGGCTCGCGGCATGCGACTCGAAGAACATCAGCGAGCTGGAGGAAGGCGTCTCCACCGAGGCCGATGTGCGGGCGCGCTTCGGTGAGCCCGAGAACATCTGGGACGCCCCCGGACGCGGCCGTGTGTTCGAGTACAACCGCCAGCCCGCGGGCCAGAAGAACTACATGATCACCATCGGCCCCGATGGAAAGATGAGCGCGCTGCGCCAGGTGCTCACGCCCGAGAACTTCGCGAAGGTGCAGCCCGGGATGATGATGGAAGACCTGCGCAAGATGCTCGGCAAGCCCGCCAAGGTCACGCCCTATGCGCTGCGCCGCGAAACCGAATGGGAATGGCGCTGGGTGCAGCCGCCCAACTCCGCCATGGTCTTCACCGCCACGCTCGACGACGACCAGCGCGTGGTGCGCAGCGGTTCCTCGCCCGACGGGGGCGCCGAGGCTCCCTGACCACCCGTGCGAACTTTCGGTCAACTTATCCGAAGCGGGGGATGCAGATACATTTTTGACATTCATTGACATTTTGTCACCGACCTTACCGGGGCCGTCCGATGCACATCCTGCTTGTCGCGAGCGCGTTCAACAGCCTGACGCAACGGGTCCTGGCGGAGCTGCAGGATCGCGGCCACACCGTCGGCGTGGTGCTGGCCCTCGGCAATGACGACGAAATGCGCGAAGCCGTGCGGGTGCAGGCGCCCCAGCTCATCGTGGCGCCGATGCTCACCAGCGCGATCCCCGAGGACATCTGGCGCGCCCACACCTGCCTGATCGTTCATCCCGGCCCGCCGGGCGACCGGGGCCCATCGTCGCTCGACTGGACGCTGCAAGGCGGCGCCGAGAGCTGGGGCGTCACCGTGCTCGAAGCCGTGGCCGAGATGGACGCCGGCGATGTCTGGGCGTGGTCGCCGCTGAAGGTGCCGCCCCTGGCCGGCAAGAGCGACCTCTATCGCGGCGAGGTGGCCGACGCGGCGGTCGACGCGGTGCTGCTCGCGGTGGAGCGATTCGCCTCGGGCAGGCACAAGCCGCAGAAGCAGGAGCCCGCGGCGCTGGCGGCCGGCTGGCGGCCCTTCATGAAGCAGGCCCAGCGGCGCATCGATTGGGCTTGCGACTCCACCGAGACGATCCTGCGCCAACTGCGCGCGGCCGATTCGCAGCCCGGCGTGCTCGACGAGCTGCTGGGCGCGCAGTGGTACCTGCACGGCGGCCATCCCGAGGACGAGCTGCGTGGCGACCATCCCGGCGAGCTGATCGCCACCCGCGCCAGCGCCATCTGCCGCGCCACCGTTGACGGCGCGGTGTGGATTGCGCAGCTGCGGCCCTGGCGCGAGCCCGGCTCGCGGCTGCCCAGCTACAAGCTGCCCGCTGCCGAAGCGCTCGGCGAACTGCTGCCTTCCGGCGTGCCCGAGGTGCCGGCGCCGCTCGAGCTGCCGGCCGAGCGCCGCACCTGGTCGGACATCCGCTACAGCGAGCAGGGCGCGGTCGGCGTGCTGAATTTTTCCTTTCCCGGCGGCGCGATGAGCACCGCCCAGTGCAGGTGGCTGCTCGAGGCCTACCGCTTCGCCTGCACGCGCGCGACCTCGGTGCTGGTGCTGGGCGGCGTGCGCGACTTCTTCTCCAACGGCATCCATCTCAACGTGATCGAGGCGGCCGAAGATCCGGCGCAGGAGTCGTGGGCCAACATCCACGCGATGAACGACCTCGTCGAGGCGGTGCTCACCACCACCGACCGGCTCACCGTGTCGGCGCTGGGCGGCAACGCCGCGGCCGGCGGCGTGATGCTCGCGCTGGCGGCCGACGAGGTCTGGTGCCGCGACGGCGCCGTGCTCAACCCGCACTACAGGCTGATGGGCCTGCACGGCTCGGAATACTGGACCTACATCCTCCCGCGCCGCGTGGGCGAGAGCGAGGCGCTGCGGCTCACGCAGTCGGCGCTGCCGGTGAGCGCCAGGCGTGCCGTCGAGATCGGCATGGCGCAGCGCGTGCTGCAGGCCGCGCCGGAGGAACTGGGGGCTGAAGTGGCCCGGCTGGCGGCGGAGCTGGCCGCATCGCCGGAGCTGGCCGATCGCATCGCGCGGAAGAAGGCGATGCGCGAGCAGGACGAGTCGATCAAGCCGCTGCAGCGCTACCGCGACGAGGAGCTCGTCCACATGCGCCGCAACTTCTTCGACGCGCACGAGCCGCATGCGGGGCTCAGGTCGGCGTTCGTGCGAAAGGAGAAGGCGTTGCACACGCCGCCGCACATTGCTCGCCTGGGTATGGCGGGCTGAATTTCGCCAGAACCTTACTGGCTGTCCGGAATCACCGCGTCGGCCGCCGCGCCCACGGCCTTGCCCGTGATGCGCGCGGTGCCGATGGCCGCGTCCGCCGCGAGCCCGACCGCGCCGGCGCCAACGCTCACCGCCGTGCCGGCCACCGTCACCACCGCGCAGCCGCCCAGCAGCGTTGAAAGCGAGGCGAGCACGAGGGCGCGGCGCAGCAGGGTGATCATGGCGATTCCTTCTTCGAAGTCGATCAGCGGACCCGCATGCCCGGCGTCGCGCCCGGCCAGGGTTCGAGCACGTGGATGCCGGGGTGTGCCTTCTCGTCGCCGTGGCTGGCGGCCAGCACCATGCCTTCGCTCACGCCGAACTTCATCTTGCGCGGCGCGAGGTTGGCGACCAGCACCGTGAGCTTGCCCACCAACTGCTCCGGCTGGTAGGCCGAGGCGATGCCGCTGAACACGTTGCGGGTCTTGCCCTCGCCCGCGTCGAGCGTCAGGCGCAGCAGCTTGGTCGAGCCCTCGACCTTCTCGCAGGCCACGATCTTCGCGATGCGCAGGTCGATTTTCGCGAAGTCGTCGATGGTGATGGTGGGCGCGATGGCCTCGCCGCCCGGCAGCTCGGCGGCCTCTACCGCAGCCGGAGCTGCAGCGGCTGGTTCCGGCGCATCGAACAGCTTGTCGACCAGCTTGGGGTCGGCGCGCTGCATCAGGTGCTTGTACTCGCCGATGGCGTGGCCCACGGGCAGCGGCTGCGCGGCGTCGGCCCAGGCCAGCGGCTGGATCTTCAGGAAGGCTTCGACGTTCACGGCCAGCGCCGGCAGCACCGGCTTCAGGTACAGCGTGAGCAGGCGGAAGGCCTCGATGCACACGGTGCACACGTCGTGCAGGCGCGCCTCGGCGCCTTCCTTCTTGGCCAGCTCCCAGGGCTTGTTCTGGTCGACGTACTCGTTGACCTTGTCGGCCAGCGCCATCACCTCGCGCAGCGCGCGGGCGTAGTCGCGGCCGTCGTACAGCGAATGCAGCTGCGCCGCCGCGTCGCGCAGCGTGAACAGCAGCGCGTCGCCATCGGCCGAGACCTCGCCCAGCTTGCCGCCGAAGCGCTTGCCGATGAAGCCGGCCGCGCGGCTGGCGATGTTGATGTACTTGCCCACGAGATCGCTGTTGACGCGCGCGACGAAGTCCTCGGGGTTGAAGTCGATGTCCTCATTGCGGCCGTTGAGCTTGGCGGCGATGTAGTAGCGCAGCCATTCGGGATCGAGCCCGATCGACAGGTACTTGAGCGGGTCGATGCCGGTGCCGCGGCTCTTGCTCATCTTCTCGCCGCTCACCGTGAGGTGGCCGTGCACGTACACCGCGTCGGGCGCCTTGCGGCCGCTGAAGTGCAGCATCGCCGGCCAGAAGAGCGTATGGAAGGTGATGATGTCCTTGCCGATGAAGTGCACCTGCTCCAGGTCGGGGTCGGCCATGTACTCGGTGTATGAGATGCCGTCGCCACCGAGTTCGATGCAGCGCTTGTCCAGCAGGTTCTTCAGCGAGGCCAGGTAGCCCACGGGGGCGTCGAGCCACACGTAGAAGTACTTGCCGGGCGCATCGGGGATCTCGATGCCGAAGTAGGGCGCATCGCGGCTGATGTCCCAGTCGCCGAGGCCGCCCTTGCCTTCGTCGTCCTTGTAGAGCCACTCGCGGATCTTGTTCTGCACCTCGGGCTGCACGTGGCCGGCGGCGGCGGTCCATTCCTTCAGGTAAGCCTCGCAGCGCGGGTCCGACAGCTTGAAGAAGAAGTGCTCGGAGCTTCGCAGCTCGGGCTTGGCGCCCGAGAGGGCCGAGTAGGGGTTGATCAGCTCGGTGGGCGCGTACACGGCGCCGCACACCTCGCAGTTGTCGCCGTACTGGTCCTTCGAATGGCAGTTGGGGCACTCGCCCTTGATGAAGCGGTCGGCCAGGAACATGCCCTTTTCAGGGTCGTAGAACTGCTCGACGCTTTTGGTGCTGATGAGGCCGTTGGCGCGCAGGTCGCGGTAGATGTCCTGCGCGAGCTGGTGGTTCTCGGGCGCGTCGGTCGAGTGCCAGTTGTCGAAGGAGATGTAGTAGCCGTCGAGGTAGGGCTTGCGGCCGGCCGCGATCTCCGCCACGAAGGCCTGCGGCGTCACGCCGGCCTTGTCGGCCGCGATGGTGATGGCCGCGCCATGGGCGTCGTCGGCGCACACGAAGTTGACGTCGGCACCGTTCATTCGCTGGTTCCGCACCCAGATGTCGGCCTGGATGTATTCCATCATGTGGCCGATGTGGAACTTGCCGTTGGCGTACGGCAGGGCGGTGGTGACGAAGAGCTTGCGCGGGGCAGACATCGGGGAGGGCGCTTTCGGGAGTGTCGGGAGTGGCTGACGGGGGAACCGGGCATTTTAGGTCGCGCGGCTTCCGGGCGGGTTCGGTGGCAGCATCGACCCCATGCCGCACACCATCGACCTTGCCGACTACGTCGCCGGACTCGCCGACTCGCCCCTGGCGCCGTGGCGCGCCTCGCTGCCCTGGGAACTGCCGCCGCGTGCCCCCGAGATCGTGCGTCGGCTGCTGGCCGGGCTATCCGCGGGCGACTATGCCGTCGAGGGCGAGATCGCCATCCACCGCAGCGCCCGGGTCGAGCCGGGCGCGGTGCTCAAGGGGCCGCTGATCCTCGGGCCGGATTGTTTCGTGGCCGCCGGCGCCTACCTGCGCGGCGGCAACTGGATCGATGCCCGCTGCAGCATCGGACCGGGCGTGGAGCTGAAATCGTCCTTCGTCTTCGCCGGCACCGCGCTCGCGCACTTCAACTTCGTCGGCGATTCGGTGGTGGGCGCGGGCGTCAACATGGAAGCCGGCAGCATCGTCTGCAACCACCGCAACGAGCGGGCGGACAAGCAGATCCTCGTGCGCAGCGGCGAAGGCGGGGCGCTGCAGGGCACGGGGTGCGAGAAGTTCGGGGCGCTGATCGGGGATGGGGTGCGCATCGGAGCCAATGCGGTGATCGCGCCCGGTGCGCTGCTGGTGCCAGGCCGGGTCGTAGGGCGGCTGGCGCTGGTGGACGAGGAACTGCGTGGCCGATAGAGTCGCGGTGACCAACAGGGAGGAAGAAGACCATGTCCGACGATCGTTTCGCCCCGCCGGGCACCGAAGTGCTTATGCCCGAGATGGCGCAAGAGGTGCCGGAAGCCATCCGCAAGAAGATCCGCCTTGCCTGGGGCGCCGGCCTGGTGTCGGCGGCGGTGACACTCATCTTTGTTCTGATCGCGGTTTCGGGGACGAGCCTGCTTGGCTTCGGTCTCGCGCAATTGCTGGACGTTGCGGTGATCCTGGGGCTGTCCTTCGGGATCTACAAGAGGAGCCGTGTTTGCTCGGTACTGATGCTGCTCTACTTCGTCTATTCCAAGTTCCTGATGATGCGAATCGGCGGCATCAGCGGTGGCAATGTATTCACTTCGCTGCTCTTCCTCTATTTCTACATACAGGGCGTTATCGGCACTTTCGCGTACCACCGGCACCTGAAGCAGAAGGTGGCCTGAGCGTGGGGTCACTCGGCGAGCCGCTGTCGCGCGGGCGACGTATGCTCCAGCCCCCGATCCAGAAAGCGCAGACAGAAAGCGAGACGAAGCCGATGACCACCACTCCCATCCCCGCAACCCTGATCCCCGGCGACGGCATCGGCCCCGAAATCGTCGACGCCACGCTGGCCGCGCTCGACGCGCTGAAGGCGCCTTTCGTCTGGGACACGCAGATCGCCGGCCTGGGCGGCGTCAAGGCTTCGGGCGACCCGCTGCCGCAGGCCACGCTCGACAGCATCCGCAAGACCCGGCTGGCCCTGAAGGGTCCGCTGGAGACGCCTTCCGGCGGCGGCTACCGCTCTTCGAACGTGCGGCTGCGCGAGGAATTCCAGCTCTACGCCAACCTGCGCCCCGCGCGCACCATCATCCCGGGCGGGCGCTTCGACAAGATCGACCTGGTGGTCGTGCGCGAGAACCTCGAGGGCCTGTACATCGGCCACGAGCACTACGTGCCCATCGACGGCGATCCGCACGCCGTGGCGATGGCCACCGGCATCAACACCCGCCAGGGCAGCCGTCGGCTGCTCGAATACGCCTTCGAGACCGCCGTCGCCACCGGCCGAAAGAAGGTCACGCTGGTGCACAAGGCCAACATCATGAAGGCGCTCACCGGCATCTTCCTGGAGACCGGCCTGGACCTCTACGAGAAGAAGTACAAGGGCAAGTTTGAGCTCGACACGGTCATCATCGACGCCTGCGCGATGAAGCTGGTGCTCAACCCCTGGCAGTTCGACATGCTGGTCACGACCAACCTGTTCGGCGACATCCTGTCCGACCTGGTGGCAGGACTGGTCGGCGGCCTGGGCATGGCGCCCGGCGCCAACATCGGCACCGACGCGGCAATCTTCGAGGCGGTGCACGGCTCCGCGCCCGACATCGCCGGCAAGGGCATCGCCAACCCGACCGCCTTGCTGCTGGCCGCCGCGCTGATGCTCGACCACGTGAAGCTGCCCGAACTGGCCACGCGCCTGCGCACTGCCATTGACCAGACGCTGAACATCGACAAGGTGCGCACCGGCGACCTGGGCGGCACGGCGGGCACCGAGGCGTTCACCAAGGCGCTGGTCAGCCGCATCAACGGCGGCTGAAGCCGCCGGGGCTTGCGGGCGCTGCATGAGAAGAAGGCTTGCGCTGCTCCTGGGAGCCCTGCTGTTCGCGGGCCTGGCCAGCCTTGCCGCGGCCGACCCGCGCTTCACCGTGGTGAAGATCGACCTGCGCAAGGAACGGCTCGAGCTGTTCCTGCGCGACGACGCGGGCGTGCCGTTCAAGCGCCTCGACCGGCTCGATGCCTGGCTGAGGGAGCGCGGCCGCCAGCTGGGCTTCGCGATGAACGCCGGCATGTACCACGAGGACTTCTCGCCGGTCGGCCTGCTGGTGCGCGACGGCCGCGAGGAGTCGCCCCTGAACCTGGCCGACGGCGCGGGCAACTTCTTCCTCAAGCCCAACGGCGTGTTCCTCGTGTCGGACGCCGGGCCGCGCGTGGTCGAGTCGTCGGAGTATCCGGCGCTGGCGAAGGGCGTGCGGCTGGCGACCCAGTCGGGTCCGCTGCTGCTGCGCCGCGGCGTCGTGCATCCCGCATTCATTCCCCATTCCGACTCGCGCAAGATCCGCAACGGCGTCGGCGTCACAGGCCACACCGCCGTCTTCGTCATCAGCGAGGTGCCGGTGAATTTCCACGAGTTCGCGCTCTACTTCCGGGACGTGCTCCACTGCCGGGACGCGCTGTACCTCGACGGCACGGTCTCGGCGCTGCATTCGCCGGCGCTGCACCGAAGCGATTTCGTGCGGGAGCTGGGGCCTATCCTCGGCGTTGCCTCGCCCTGAGTTCCATCATCGATTTCCGAGCCATGTCTTCCATCACCTCGCTGCCCGTCCTGTCCCTTGTCGAAACCCGCGTGCTCGGCGTGCTCGCCGAAAAGCAGCGCACCGTGCCCGACAGCTATCCGCTCACGCTCAATTCGCTGGTGTCGGGCTGCAACCAGAAGACCAGCCGCAGCCCCGTGCTCGAACTCACCGAATCGCAGGTGCAGGCCGCCATCGACAGCCTGCGCGGCTACAGCCTCGTGGCCGAGACCAGCGGCGGGCGGGCCTTCCGCTACGAGCACAACATCGACCGCGTGCTGCGCATTCCGTCGCAGTCGGTGATCCTGCTCACCGTGCTGATGCTGCGCGGCCCGCAGACGGCTGGCGAGCTGCGCATCGCCTGCGACCGCATGCACAACTTCGCGGACATCTCCTCGGTCGAAGGCTTTCTCAACGAACTCGCCGAACGGCCGGCGGGCGCGCTGGTGGTGAAGCTGCCCCGCTTGCCCGGCGCGCGCGAGAGCCGCTGGGCGCATCTGCTGAGCGGCGCGCCGGCCGAGGAGGCGGCGGGCCCCGCAGGGGGCTCGGCCGATGCGGCATATGCGGCGAACGACGTGTCGCTCGGCGAAGTCGCGGCGCTCAAGGCCAACGTGGCGCGGCTGGAAGCCGAGGTGGCGTCGCTGAAGGCGCTGCTGGGGCGGGTGTGCTCGGAGCTGGGGATTTCGGAGGCGGGGTGAGCGCCGGACGGCAACGATGAAGCCCCCGCTCATCTTCTTTTTCAAGGCGGTCGCGGCGCTGCTCGCATTGGGCTTCGTGCTCACGGTGGTGCCTCTGTTCATCGCCGCAATGCTTCCGCGCGGCAACCGCATGGCGGATCGTCTTCGGTTGTTTTCCAGCTACGTGCCCATAGCGGTAATGTCCTGCATCGCCCGCTTCGAGATACTCGTGGCCATGGTCGTCATCGTTGTCGGCCTGACGGTCGCGCTGCTCCACGCATGAAGCACATCTGCCCGCACTGCAAGGCGCCCGCCATCGGCAGTCTCGCCATGCGCTGGTCCAGCCGCGCCAATCCGGCCGAATGCCCGGCCTGCGGCGGTCTTTCGCATGTGCTGGCGAGCACCAGCAGCGGCATCTGGGTGGCTGGCATCGTGATCTTCATGGTCGCGTTGGTCGGCGGGCTGGCGCTGCATTCGGGGCTTCTGTTCGTGAGCGGGCTGGTGCTCGCGGTGGCCTTCAACGTGTGGGTCTGGCGGCGCGCGAAGATGTATCCGATCTCCAGGGAAAACGCGGGCAATGCTGCGAAGGCGGGCTGGCTGGTCGCCGGCATCTACGCCTTCATCGCGCTTTTCCAATAGCGGCAGCGCCCGGGCGCGGGCTTCTTTCATTCACCGCATTTCACACGGGCTTCACGCAGCCCGCACATCCGGTGCCTAACTTCGGCCTCCATTGCGAAAACCACTGGAGCCCCGAATGGACAACGGACACACCGTCGCATGGCGCGACCACATGCCCTTCGACGACATCACGCGCCGCGCGCTCGCATGGCTCGCCGCGCTGGCAGGCATCGCGAGCCTGTATGCCTTCTTCTGGTGGGCCGCCTCGGCCACCGGTTTCTTCCTCTTCGACGGCTGGCGCCACACCTGGCAGAGCCTGGGCACGGCGATCGCGTTCCGGGACCTGGACACCGTCTACTACCTGCTGAGCTGGGTCTTTTCCGTTCTGGGCGGCCTCTGTGGCTGGGTCGCGCTCGTCGGCTTTGCCTTCATGCATCGGCGCGGCTGGGAGGCTGTCGCACCCTGGGTCAAGATCGGCTGCGCCGTCGGCGTGGCGGCGGGGTTGGCCTTCGAGCCCGGCCGCCTGCTCGCGCTGGCGCCTATCGTCTGCGCGGTGGCGCTGCTGCTGCGCTCGATGATGCCGATGCCATCCGCTGAGGCAGAGCTCGGCTCCCGGACATCGGCACGTCCAGACTGAGCTTCAGCGGGTCCATCGTGACCGGCGGGCGCGAGCGCCGGGCGTCGGAGCCGCCCCCTACGCGGCGTTCCAGCCGAAGAAGCGCAGCACCTCGTCGCGCTGCTTCATCGTGTCGGCGCGGCCCAGCGCCATCAGCTCGCTCGTGTAGCCCGATTCGAACAGCAGGTAGCTCGCGAGCGCGCCGCCCTTCACGTCGGCGGCCACCTTCGAGCCGCCCAGCAGGTGCCGCACCGCACCAGGCAGGGCGTCCACGTGCCGCGCCGCGATCACGTCGAGGCGCTCCGAGGGCGAGATCACCAGCAGATCGAGCGGGCGCAGCGTGCTCGCTGCGCGCGCCTCCTCCGGAATGAGCCCGAGGGTGTGGTTGATGCGGCGCAGGCGTTCGATGTCCACCGCCAGGGCGTCCAGGAAGATGCTGGAGAGCGCATGGCCCGCGATCTGCGCCATGGTCGGATAGCCGCTGTGGGTGTTGGGCGCGGTGGCGTCGCGCGGCTCGTGCATGCGGCCCGCGCCGATCACCACGATGCGCTGCGCGCCCAGGTGGATGGCCGCCGCGATGGGTGCCGACTGCCGCATCGAGCCGTCGCCGAAGTACTCGGTGTGGCCCTGCATCGGCAGAGCCGTGGCCGGGAACACGAAGGGGATGGCCGATGAAGCCAGCAGGTGCGCGTGCGTGATGCTGTCGCGCACCGACAGGCGCTGCGAGCGCACCCACGGCTCCATCGGCACGGCCGCCTCGAAGAAGGTGACGTGCTCGCCCGAGCTGTAGCTGGACGCGGTCACGGCCAGGGCCTGCAGGTGGCCTTCCTGCATGAGCTTCGGCAGGCGCTCGAGCGGCACCATGCGCTGCAGCAACTCCGACAGCGGCGTGTTGTCGAGCAGCGACTTCGGCTTGATGCGCATCCAGTTGGCCGCGAAGCGTCCGAAGCCCAGCAGCATGCGCCAGCGCGTGCCACTGCCGATCACCGAGAGCGAATCGGCGCGGTACACCTGCTCGGCGCGAAACCGCCCCCAGACATCGGCGATGTGGCCGACCACGTAGTCGAAGTCGTCGCAGCCGCAGGCCAGGGCCGCCGCGTTGATGGCGCCAGCCGAGGTGCCGGTGATGACCTGGAAGGGGTTGGCCGTGCCGGTGATTGCCGTGCCGGCGGCGCGGCGGATCTCGGCAATGGCTTCGAGTACGCCGACCTGGTAGGCGGCCCGGGCGCCGCCCCCGGTGAGCAGGAGACCTGTGACGGGGCTTGTCTCGGGCATTTTTGTTCGTTGTCGGGCTATTGGAGGCGCTTGGAGTGCGGGCCTGGCGAGCGCCTTAGACTACCGGCCATTCAGGAGTTTGATCAATGGCACTCACCCCAGAAGGGCTCATGGAGGCGCTCAAGGCCGTCCAGGACCCTAACACCGGCAAGCCTTTCGCGGCGACCCGCTCGCTCAAGAACCTCCAGGTCTCGGAGGGCGACGTCTCGTTCGACCTCGAGCTCGGCTACCCGGCCAGGAGCCAGCACGCGGCCATCCGCAAGGAGCTGGTGGCGGCCGCCAAGGCGGTGCCGGGCGTGGAGAACGTGTCGGTGAACATCGTCACCAAGGTCATCAGTCACGCGGTGCAGCGCGGCGTGCAGCTGATGCCCAACGTCAGGAACATCATCGCGGTGGCCTCGGGCAAGGGCGGCGTGGGCAAGAGCACCACCGCCGCCAACCTGGCGCTGGCGCTGGCCTCCGAAGGCGCCACCGTCGGCCTGCTCGACGCCGACATCTACGGCCCCAGCCAGCCCATGATGATGGGCATCGAAGGCCGCCCCGACAGCGCCGACGGCAAGACCATGGAGCCCATGGAGCGCCACGGCGTGCAGGTCATGTCCATCGGGTTCCTGGTCGACCAGGACCAGGCCATGATCTGGCGCGGCCCCATGGCCACGCAGGCGCTCGAGCAGCTGCTGCGCCAGACCAACTGGAAGGACCTCGACTACCTCATCGTCGACATGCCCCCGGGCACCGGCGACATCCAGCTCACGCTGAGCCAGCGCGTGCCGATGACGGGCGCGGTGATCGTCACCACGCCGCAGGACATCGCGCTGCTCGACGCGAAGAAGGGCATCAAGATGTTCGAGAAGGTCGGCGTGCCGATCCTGGGCATCGTCGAGAACATGGCGGTGCACGTGTGCTCGAACTGCGGCCATGCCGAGCACATCTTCGGCGCCGACGGCGGCAAGAAGATGGCGGCCGAGTACCAGATGGACTACCTGGGCGCGCTGCCGCTGGACATCAACATCCGCCTGCAGGCCGACAGCGGGGCGCCCACGGTGGTGTCCTCCCCGGACAGCGAGGCCGCCGGCATCTACAAGGCGGTCGCCCGCCGCGTGGCCGTGGGCATCGCCGAGAAGGCGAAGGACTTCTCCGCGAAGTTCCCGACGATCTCGATCAGCAAGAACACCTGAAGAACGGCCTTTTTCGATGAACCTGCTCGCCTCGATGCGCTACCTGGTGGCGCTGAACGAGCACAAGCACTTCGGCCGCGCGGCCCAGGCCTGCCATATCACGCAGCCGGCGCTGTCGAATGCGCTGCGCGCGCTGGAGACCGAGTTCGGCGTCGTCATCGTCAAGCGGGCCCGCGTGTACGTGGGCCTCACGCACGAGGGCGAGCGCGTGCTGGCCACGGCGCAGCGCATGCTGCGCGACAACGAGGTGCTGCTGCAGGAGCTGCGCAGCGACGCGGACAACCCGCACGGCAGCCTGCGCATGGCCGCCGTGCCCACCGCGATCCCGATGCTCTCTCGCTTTGCGGCCATGCTGCAGGAGCGGCATCCGGGCATCGTGCCGGCCGTGCTGTCGATGAGCTCGCAGGACCTGGAGACGGGGCTGGAGAACCTCTCCATCGACCTCGCGCTGGGCTACACCGAGCGCATGCACCTGCCGGGCATCAAGCTCGCGGCCTGGCCGCAGAGCGTGGAGCACTACTTCCTGCTGCGTCGCGCCGAGAAGCCTTCGTCCGACCAGCTTCGCATCGGCCAGCCGATGTCGTGGGCCGAAGCGGGCAGGCTGCCGCTGTGCCTGCTGACCTCCGACATGCACAACCGCGCCATCGTCGACCAGGCGCTGCGCGAGGCGGGGGCACCGGTGAATCCGGCGATCGAGACCAACTCGGTGCTGGCGCTCGCGCTCGCGGTGAGCGCGGGCAAGATCTGCAGCGTGCTGCCCGGCGGCATGGTGGATGCCGTGCGCACCCACCGCGAGCTGGAGGCGCTGCCGCTGGTGGGGCCGGACGTGCGCACGCCCATCGGCTTCATGACGCAGGAGGGCGTGCGCGCCTCGCGCGCGCTCGAAGCCGCGCTCTCATTCATGCAGGCGCCCGAGTGGCTGGCGCATCTGCGCGAGCACGACGGCTCGCTCGGCGAATGACTGTCGCGGCACTGCCACCAAAGTCCTCGTCATTTAGTTATTGAATCAGGCCATGCCCTGATCGAATTTGACGGCGCTTAAACCATTCGCAGACACTCCGCGCCCCGGATTAGCAAAAACTTACACATCCGGCGAACAAGGAGAAATATGGCAGGTTCATCTGCAGGCGTTCTCGATGGAGAACGCGTAGCTGGAGGAGGGGCGCAGACGCAACCCGGCTTCCTGGAAAAAGAACGCATCATCGCGGGCCCCGGCTTCAACCGCTGGCTCGTTCCACCGGCCGCACTGGCCATCCACCTGTGCATCGGCATGGCCTACGGCTTCTCGGTGTTCTGGCTCCCGCTGTCGAAGGCGCTGGGCACCGCGGGCACCGGCGCGCAGGCCTGCGCCAAGGACATGAGCTTCTTCGCCGAGCTCTTCGCCAGCAACTGCGACTGGCGCGTGGCCACCCTCGGCTGGATGTACACGCTGTTCTTCGTCTTCCTCGGCTGCTCGGCGGCCCTGTGGGGCGGCTGGCTCGAACGCGCGGGTCCGCGCAAGGCCGGCGTGGTGTCGGCGCTGTGCTGGTGCGGCGGCATGCTGCTGTCGGCACTGGGCATCCACCTGCACCAGTTCTGGCTGATGATCCTCGGCTCCGGCGTGATCGGCGGCATCGGCCTGGGCCTGGGCTACATCTCGCCGGTGAGCACGCTGATCAAGTGGTTCCCCGACCGCCGCGGCATGGCCACCGGCATGGCCATCATGGGCTTCGGCGGCGGCGCGATGATCGGCTCGCCGCTGGCAGTCGACCTGATGAAGCGCTTCTCCACCGCCACCGACGTGGGTGTGATGCAGACCTTCGTCGTCATGGCGCTGGGCTACTTCGTCTTCATGATGGCCGGCGCGCTGGGCTACCGCGTGCCGCCCTCGGGCTGGAAGCCCGAAGGCTGGACGCCGCCGCCGGCGCAGACCAGCAACACCATGATCACGCAGCGCCACGTGCACGTGAAGAAGGTCTGGGGCATTCCGCAGTTCTGGCTCGTGTGGCTGGTGCTTTGCATGAACGTGAGCGCGGGCATCGGCGTGATCGGCATGGCTTCGCCCATGCTGCAGGAAGTGTTCGGCGGCGCGCTGATCGACCTGCCGGCGAAATACGGCGAACTCGACAAAACGCAGCTCGCGGCCATCGCCGTGGTGGCGGGCGGCTTCACGGCGCTGCTGTCGCTCTTCAACATCGGCGGGCGCTTCGTGTGGGCGAGCATGTCGGACAAGCTGGGCCGCAAGCTCACCTACACGGTGTTCTTCGTGCTCGGCGGCATCCTGTACGCGAGCATTCCTTCGTCCGCCGGCGCTGGCAGCAAGCTGCTCTTCGTGGGCGCGTGCTGCGTGATCGTGTCGATGTACGGCGGCGGCTTCGCCACCGTGCCGGCCTACCTGGCGGACCTGTTCGGCACGCAGTTCGTGGGCGCCATCCATGGCCGCCTGCTCACGGCATGGGCCACGGCCGGCATCCTCGGCCCGGTGGTGGTGAACTACATGCGCGAGTACCAGCTGGGCCTGGGCCTGCCGCGCGAGCAGGTCTACAACCAGACCATGTACATCCTCGTGGGCATGCTGGTGATCGGCTTCATCGCCAACCTGCTGGTGCGCCCGGTGGCCGACAAGCACTTCATGAGCGATGAAGAGCTGGCCGTCGAGAAGAAGCTGGCGCACGAGAAGGCCTCGGCCGCCGAAGTGGGCAGCGGCTCGGGCCGCGCCGACACGGTGAGTCCGGCGGTCGTCGCGCTGGCCTGGCTGGCGGTGGGCATTCCGCTGGCCTGGGGCGTCTACAAGACGCTGGTGAGCGCCGCCAAGTTCTTCAACTGAAGGCGGTCTGCAGCTGCAGTCGGCGGCGCCAGCGGCGCGCCCCGGCTGCCGGCCGCTGCAGGCGGACAATGGCGCTCAGCATTGGTTTACGCTTGGCGCCCACATGAAATCCAAAGTCCAGTTCCGCCTGCGCATCTACCGGGACGACGCGATCGCCATCGGCCCCGGCAAGATCGCGGTGCTCGAAGCCGTGGCCGAGACAGGCTCGATCTCGGCGGCCGCCCGGCTGCTGGGCATGTCGTACCGGCGGGCCTGGATGCTGATCGACGAGATGAACCAGGCGCTGGCCTCTCCGGCCGTGAACACGGCGGCAGGCGGCTCGCGCGGCGGCGGCACGGCGCTCACGCCGGTCGGCGAGGAGATCGTCAAGCACTACCGGGCCATCGAGAACGCCGCGCGCCTTGCCGCGGCGGCGGACATCCGGGCCCTGACGCGGCTTTTGGCGCAATAGGTCTGCAAGCGACCATCGAGCTGCCGGCACGCGCGGTTCATTGCTCCTTGATCGCTCCCGGAATGTCTCTTCCGGCCGGCTGCACGGCCCACGCCGCCTCGCGGCGCAGCACTTCGCCGATGTCGCCCGCATCGGTGGCGCCCACGAAGAACGATTGGCTCGCGCCGTCCGCGCCGGTGATGGACAGCACGAAGCCGGCGGCATCCGTGGTGCGTTCGATGCGCCATTCCCGTACCTGTGTCACGCGATGGCGAAGCTCCGGCCGGCCCGAGATCGAGCGGACGACGGCGTCGTGGGCGGATGCGCGCATGGCGGTTGTCTCCTACGCTATATCCGTCAGTATATGGAGGATGGCCGATTTGCGCACTCCTGAAGGACCATGGGGCCAGACGTGTAACAATCTCGCCGTATTCTCATGAACACGACGAATTCGCTCATCGCTTCTACCGACTGGTTCCCGCTGGTGCTGTCGCTCAAGGTCGCCGCCGTGGCGACGGTGCTGGCGCTGATCGTCGGCGTGGCGCTTGGATGGGTGTTCGCGCGCAAGAAATTCTTCGGCAGCAACGTGCTCGAAGCCGTCTTCATGCTGCCGCTGGTGCTGCCGCCTACGGTGATCGGCTACGCCATCCTCGTGGCTGCCGGCCGCCGCAGCCCGCTGGGCGCCTGGCTGCGCGAGCATCTCGACTACACCATCATCTTCAGCTGGCACGGCGCCGTGGTCGCCTCGGCCGTGGTGGCGCTGCCGCTGGTGCTCAAGTCGGCCAGCGCGGCGTTCTCGGGCGTGGACCGCTCGCTCGAAGCCGCTGCCAGCACGCTTCGGCAGTCGCCGTTCTCGGTGTTCCTGCGCGTCACACTGCCGCTGGCCTGGCCCGGCATCCTGGCGGGCACGCTGCTCGCCTTCGCGCGCGCCATGGGCGAGTTCGGCGCCTCGCTGATGGTGGCCGGCTCCATCCCCAAGCAGACCCAGACGCTGTCGATGGCCATCTACGACGCGGTGCAGGCGGGGCACGACGACCTCGCGCTGCTGCTGGTCATCGTGACCTCGCTGCTGTCGATCACCGTGCTGGTGCTGTCGAACCGCTTCTTTTCGCTGAGATGAGCACACCCCCAGGCTTCGCGCACTTCGTGTCGCTTCGCCAACCCCCTTGCAGGGGGCAACACCTGCGGCCCGGCAAAGCCGGTTCCGCGGTGTTCCCCGAAGGGGAAGGGGTCTCTTTTTAGTGCTCAGCTCCCTATTACTTCCTGGAGATCATCATGCGTCCGTTGCGTCTTTTGTCCTTCGTCGTTGCCTTGAGCTTGCCGCTGGCTGCCACCGCCCAGCAGATCACCGTGTCCGCCGCCGCGAGCCTGACCGACGCGTTCAAGGAGATCGGACCGAAGTTCGAGGCCGCCAAGGCGGGCGCCTCGGTGCGCTTCAACTTCGCCGCCTCGGGCGTGCTGCTGCAGCAGATCGGGCAGGGCGCGCCGGTGGACGTGTTCGCCAGCGCCGACCAGGAAACCATGAACCGCGGCGCCGAGCAGAAGCTCGTCGACACCGCCACCCGCAAGGACTTCGTCACCAACAGCCTGGTGCTCATAGAGCCTGCCAAGGAAGGCGTGGGCCTGAAGTCGCTACAGGACCTGAGCGGCGCCAACGTCAAGAAGATCGCCGTCGGCAAGGTCGCGACCGTGCCGGTCGGCCGCTATACCAAGCAGGTCCTGGATAACGCCAACCTCTGGACCGCGCTGGAGCCCAAGTTCGTGCAGGCCGACAGCGTGCGCCAGGTGCTCGACTACGTGAGCCGCGGCGAGGCAGAGGCCGGCTTCGTCTACCGCACCGACGCGGCCATCGCCGGCGACAAGGTGAAGATCGCCTTCACTCCCACCGGCCACACGCCCGTGACCTACCCGATCGCGGTGGTCGCCGAGAGCAGGCAGAAGGCGCTGGCCGGCGACTTCATCGCCTTCCTCTCGACGCCCGCCGCGCAGGAAGTGCTCGCGCGCTACGGATTCGGCAAGCCATGATCGATGTCGATCTGAAGCTCACGGTGGCCGACGGCCGGCGGCGCTTCGATCTCGCGGTGCGTTTCGCGACGGACGTGCCCTTCGCCGCGCTCTACGGCCCGTCGGGCGCGGGCAAGTCGCTCACGCTGCAGGCCATTGCCGGCCTGCTGCATCCCAGCTCGGGGCACGTGCGGCTCGACGGCCGCACGCTGTACGACTCGGCCCAGGGCATCGACGTGCCCGCGCCGGCGCGGCGCATCGGCTATCTCTTCCAGGACTACGCGCTTTTCCCGCATCTGAGCGTGCGCGAGAACGTCGCCTTCGGCCTGACCGCATGGCACCGCCGCAAGCCCGCCGCGAAGGACGCCGAGCGCGTCCACGCCCTGCTCGAAAGCTTCGGCCTCGCCGCGCTCGCCGACAGCCGCCCGCAGACTCTCTCCGGCGGCCAGCGGCAGCGCGTGGCGCTCGCCCGCGCCCTGGCCTGCGAACCGCAGGTGCTGCTGCTCGACGAGCCCTTCGCCGCCCTCAACCCCATGCTGCGCGCCGAACTGCGCGAGGAACTCGCCCAGGTGCGCAGGCAGTGGGGCATTCCGGTGCTGATGATCACGCACGACATCGAAGACGTTCTCGCCCTGGCCGACGTGGCCTTCGTCTACAGCGAAGGCCGGGTGGTGCGCGAGATCGACCTGCACAACGCCGAGAGCCGCGAGTTCGCGCTGCACGAGGCGGCCGGCGCTCGCGTCGTGGAAGACACGCCGCTGCGGCGAAAGCTTAGGGGGCTGCTGATGAGGGATGTGCGCAGCTGATGCTTTGCATCGCATAAGCGATACACTTTGGCGATGAAAACCGCCACCATCCCCTCCGTGCGTGTCGAGCCCGAATTCCGGGATGAAGTCGAACAGGTGCTTGGCGAGGGGGAGACCCTGTCCCAGTTCGTGGAGGCGGCCGTCCGCGCCTGCGTTCAGCAGCGCAAGAGCCAGGCCGAGTTCGTGGCGCGCGGCATGAAGTCGCTGACCAGCGCGCGGCGCAGCGGGGAATATGTCGAGGCGGGCGAGATGATGCAGCGCCTCAGGACCAAGCTCGAATCGGCGGCGAAGAAACAGCAAGGCGCAGCTCGCCGGTGAGCTACTCGGTCCGGTTCACGCGTCAGGCGGCCGAAGACCTGGAGCGGCTGTATGACTTCGTCCTCGAACGGGAGCTCGCCAGGGGCGGCGATCTCGCGCTTGCCGAGCGGGCCCTCGAAGCGATCGAGCACGGCATAGCGACCCTCGGTTTTTCGCCCTTCACCTGTCGTAAGGCGGGCGAAAATCCCTTCATCCGAGAGCTCGTGATTCCGTTCGGCGCCAGCGGCTATGTCGCACTGTTCGAAATAGAAGCAAGCGACTTGATCGTCGTGGCCGCCGTCCGGCATCAGCGCGAAGACGACTATCACTGACGACACGGCGGCCGGTTCATTTCCTTTTTGAATCGCCGCATGTCCCGATTCAATTTGACGCTCTACCGGCCCGCGGCGAACACTCGCTCGCATGAGCAGCGAGCAGAAGATCGAGTTTTACAAGGGCCCGGCGGGCGGTTGGGGTGCATTGCGCAGCGTGACGAACGCGCTGCTGCGGCAGGACATTCCCATCAAGGGCGCGAAGACGCTGCTCTCGGCCAACCAGCCTGACGGTTTCGACTGCCCCGGCTGCGCCTGGCCCGACCGCAACCACGCCTCCACCTTCGAGTTCTGCGAGAACGGCGTCAAGGCCGTGGCCGCCGAAGCCACCGCGCGCCGCGCCGGTCCGGAGCTGTTCGCGAAGCACACGGTGGCCGAACTGGCCGAGCAGAGCGACTTCTGGCTCGAAGACCAGGGCCGGCTCACCCACCCCATGGCCTACGACGCGGCGAGCGACAAGTACGTGCCGATCGAGTGGGACGACGCCTTCGCCCGCATCGCCCGCCACCTGAACGCGCTGCCCGACCCCGACCAGGCCATCTTCTACACCTCGGGCCGCGCGAGCAACGAAGCGGCCTTCCTGTACCAGCTCTTCGTGCGCGAGTACGGCACCAACAATTTTCCCGACTGCTCGAACATGTGCCACGAGCCCAGCGGCAGCGGCATGCGCCCGCAGCTCGGCGTGGGCAAGGGCACGGTCACGCTCGACGACTTCGAGAAAGCCGACGCGATCTTCATCTTCGGCCAGAACCCCGGCACCAACCACCCGCGCATGCTGGGCGAGCTGCGCGCGGCATCGAAGCGCGGCGCGCGCATCGTGAGCTTCAACCCGCTGCGCGAGCGCGGCCTGGAGCGCTTCGCCGACCCGCAGGACAAACTGGAGATGGCGACCCTGGGCTCCACGCCCATCAGTACGCACTACTTCCAGCTGCGCGTGGGCGGCGACTTCGCCGCCATCAAGGGGATGATGAAGTACGTCATCGAGCGTGAGGACGAGGCCGTGGCACGCGGCGAGCCTTCGGTGCTCGACCATGCATTCATCGCCGAGCACACCACCGGCTTCGAGGCCGTGGCGGATGACCTGCGCGCCGAGCAGTGGGACGTGCTGGTGAGCGAATCGGGCCTGAGCGAGGAACAGATCCGCGCCGCGTCCGACGTCTACCTGGGCGCCGAGCGCGTCATCGCCTGCTGGGGCATGGGCATCACCCAGCACCAGCATTCGGTTGCCACGATCCAGATGATCGGCAACCTGCTCATGATGCGCGGCAACATGGGCCGCGAAGGCGCGGGCGCCTGCCCGGTGCGCGGCCACAGCAACGTGCAGGGCGACCGCACCATGGGCATCTGGGAGAAGCCGCCCGCCGCGCTGCTCGACCGCCTGCAGCAGGTGTTCGGCTTCGAGCCGCCGCGCCGCAACGGCGTGGACACGGTCGAGGCCATCCAGTCGATGCTCGACGGCAAGGGCCGGGTGTTCTTTGCCCTCGGCGGCAACTTCGCGGCCGCCACGCCCGACACCTACCAGACCTGGAAGGCGCTGAAGCAGTGCGAGCTCACGGTGCACGTGACCACCAAGCTCAACCGCAGCCACGTAATCCACGGGCGCGAGGCGCTGATCCTGCCGTGCCTGGGCCGCACCGAGATCGACATGCAGGCCGCCGGCCAGCAGGGCGTGACGGTGGAAGACTCGATGAGCATGGTGCACATCTCGATGGGCATCAACCCGCCCGCGTCGGAGCATCTGCTGTCCGAACCGGCCATCGTGGCGCGGCTCGCGGCGGCCACGCTGGGCGCGCGCAGCAAGACTCCGTGGCTCTGGCTCATCGAGGACTATTCGCGCATCCGCGACAAGATCGAAGCCGTGTTCGACGACTTCAAGGACTTCAACGCCCGCGTGGCGCACCCCGGTGGCTTCCGCCTGCGCAACACCGCGAGCGAGCGCGTGTGGAACACGGCGTCGAAGAAGGCCGTGTTCTTCACCCATGCCGTGCCGCTGGACACGCCTTCGCACCGCGCCCGCACACGCTTCGCCAAGAACGGCGACACCATCGTCTTCACGCTTCTGACCACGCGCTCGCACGACCAGTACAACACCACCATCTACGGCATGGACGACCGCTACCGCGGCGTGTTCGGCCAGCGCCGCGTGGTCTTCATCAACCAGGAAGACATTCGCGCCCTGGGCATGAAGGACGGCGACTGGGTCGACATCCAGACGGTGTGGAACGACGGCCAGGAGCGCCGTGCCGACCGCTTCAAGCTGGTGGCCTACGACATTCCGCGCGGCAATCTCGCGGCCTACTACCCCGAGACCAATCCGCTGGTGCCGCTGTCGGCGGTGGCCGAGAACGCGGGCACGCCGACCTCCAAGTCCATTCCCGTGGTGCTGGTGCCGCATGAGCTGCCGATCCAGAAGCTGGCGGAGGACGAAGCGGACGGGATGGTGGCGGCCTGATGAGTGCCTTGCTGCAAGACAGCCTGTCCGTCGCCATCCTGCGCATGCTCGCGCAGGAGCCCGACGGCACCGGCGTCTCCCTGCCGCGCCTGGGCAAGCGGCTCGGGCAGGGTGCCAGCGTGCTGATGCGCCGGCTCACGATGATGGGCGATGCCGCCATCGGCGGCGTGCGCGGCCCGGGCTGGGTGCGCGTGGTGCAGCACGACGACCGCTGGGTCGCGCACCTGCTCGAAGCTGGGCGGGCGCAGGTGGGAACACTTCCTCCCGAAGACGAAAACCGCGACTGAGCCGACAATGGCTCGCCCAGCCGGAGCCCACATGTCGAAGCCAGATCACGACGATTCCGAAGACACCCTGCCGCCGCTGTCGCGGCACGCCGTGCGCGTGTTCGGCGAACGCGGCGTCACGCCCGAAGGCGAACTGCGCGACGACACGCTCGCGGCCGAGGTGCCGGTGGCGCTGGTGTTCAACGGCGTCTCGCACGCGGTGATGATGGCCACCCCGCAGGACATGGAAGCCTTCGCCCTCGGCTTCGCGCTGAGCGAGGGCATCCTCGACACCGCCGCCGACTGCCGCGGCATCGACGTGCGCACCGTCGATGCCTCCGAAGCCGGCCTGCCCGCCGGCATGCCCGGCATCGAGGTGCAGCTCGAGATTTCCACGCGCAGCTTCGAGCGCCTGAAGGACCGCCGCCGCAGCCTCGCGGGTCGCACCGGCTGCGGCGTGTGCGGCGTCGAGAGCTTCGCGGGGCTCGACCTCTCTCCGCAGCCCGTGCCCCGGCGCGACTGGATCGAGCGCATCGACCTCGCCACCGTGCTGCGCGCCTTCGCCGCCATGCCGCCGCGCCAGGTCTTCAATGCCGAGGCGGGTGCGATCCATGCAGCCGCATGGGCCACCGTCGAGGGTGAACTCACCGACCTGATGGAAGACGTGGGCCGCCACAACGCGCTCGACAAGCTCATCGGCAGCCTTGCGCAAGCGGGCCGCCTGCAGGAGCCGGGCTTCGTGCTGATGTCCAGCCGCGGCAGCCACGAACTCGTGCGCAAGTGCGCGCGCGTGGGCATCGCGGCCATGGCGACCATCTCCGCGCCCACGGCCATGGGCGTGCGCATGGCCGAGTTGTGCGGCCTGCGGTTCTGGGGGCTGTGCCGTGCGCCCCGGGGCGTGCTCTATGCCGACGGGCTCGGCGGCGCGCCTCTTTCGAGCGCCAGCACCGCATCGGCCACGGTCTCGATGCCCTGATCCGAAAGATCGCCCGCCGTCACGCGCTGCCGCTGCGCCCAGGCGCGGAAATGCAGTTCCTGCGACTTCTGATAGTGCGGGTCGTAGTGCAGCGACATCAACTCCGAGAACAGATGCGGCAGGTCGGCATCGTGCGCCCACTGCTGCCAGCGCGAGACGGTCTCCTTGCCCTGCAATTCCTTGAGCGCGCCGAGCCTGTCGGCCAGCGCGTCGCGGTCGTCGCCAAGGTAGGCGTAGTCGCGCAGCAGATAGGCCAGCCGTGCCTCGGGCGTAGCCGACACCTCGATGCACGGCGCGGCGCGCATCCGTGCCACCAGCGGCAATGGCAGCGACAGGCGGCCGATGCGGATGCTCTCGCCTTCCACGTACAGCGGACGCGAGAGGTCGAGGGTTTCGAGCACCGCCGCGATGCGCGTCTCGAAGTGCTTCTGCGAAGGCTGCGCCACACCCGGCAGCGAACCGAGCAGCGAGCCTTTGTGGCTGGCGAAGTCTTCGAGGTCGAGCACCTGTGCGCCGCGCGCAGCCAGTGCGTGCAGCACGCGCGTCTTGGCGCTGCCGGTGGCGCCGCAGATCACGCGCAGGTCGAGCTTCGGCGTCAGCGAGTCGATCTGCGAAATGACGTGCCGGCGAAAGCTCTTGTAGCCGCCCGCGAGCTGTTGCGCATCCCAGCCGACGAGGCGTAGCCACGTCACCATGGAGCCGCTGCGCATGCCGCCGCGCCAGCAATACACCAGCGGCTTCCAGTTCTCGGGCCGGTCGGCCAGCGTCTCGCGCAGGTGCCGCGCGATGTTGGCAGCCACCATCGCACCGCCGATGCGGCGGGCCTCGAAGGCGCCCGTCTGAACGTAGACGGTACCGACGATGTGGCGCTCCTCGTCGTTCAGCACCGGGCAGTTGATGGCGCCCGGGATGTGGTCGAGCGCGAACTCGGCCGGCGAGCGGGCGTCGATCAGGGTGTCGAAGGCGTGGCGGTCGGCCACTCGCACGGGCTGGCGGTGACTCATGGCAGAAGGAACCTCATGCCCCCGATTGTCGGCGACCGGGGCGCTCAGGCGTAGGCTGGCCCGAGCCCCTTGCGCAAGCGAGCGCTAGCAAAGTCCACCAGCGTGACCAGCACGAACATCGCGATCAGCACCGTCATCGCCTGCTGCTGCTGGAAGATCGACAGGTGGAAGTACAGCAGCTGCCCCAGCCCGCCGCCGCCCACGAAGCCCAGCACGGCCGCCATGCGTATGTTCATTTCCCAGCGGTAGAGCGTGTACGCCACCCATTGCGGCAGCACGATGGGCAGGCTGGCGTAGCTGAAGGCGGTGACTGCATTCGCGCCCGAAAGCGTGAGCGCCTGCTCGGGCTCGCGCGGCGCGTTCTCCAACGCCTCGGCGAACAGGCGCCCCAGCACGCCCGTGGTGTGCAGCGACAGCGCCAGTGCGCCCGCGAAGGGCCCGATGCCGGCGGCCAGCACCATCAGCGCGGCCCAGACCAGCTCGGGCACGCTGCGCAGGAAGTTGAGCGCGAAGCGCGCCGCGTGGCGCGGCATCCATCCGGCGCGGCCCGAGGCCGGCAAGGCCAGCACCGCGCCGGCAAGGGCTGCCAGCACGGTGCCCAGCGCCGAGACCGCCAGCGTCTGCAATGCCCCATGCCCGACCTTGGCGAGGAAGTCCGGCGACATGTCGGGCGGGAAGAACTCGGCGACGAACCTGCCCATGAGCTTGAGCGATTCCGCCGAGCCCAGGGCCCGGTAGTCGATGCCCAGGTAGACAAAGCTCGCCACGACGGCCGCGCCGATCAGCAGCAGCGCGATGCGGCAGCGCCAGCACGGCGGCGGTCGCGGAGGCAGCGTCTTCGTTGTCATGCCAGCAGCCTCCGCAGCGTACTGCTCAACAGGTCGGCCAGCAGCACGAGCGCCAGGAACACCAGCAGGATGCTGCTGGCCTCGCCGCCGTTGAGCATCTTCATCGACTGGTCCATCAGCTGCCCGAGCCCGCCCGCGCCGACGAAGCCCATCACCACGGAGGCACGTACCGCGCACTCCCAGCGGTAGACGGTGTAGGAGGCCAGCTCCTGCGCCGTGTTCGGCAGCAGGCCGTAGCACAGCGCCGCGAGCCGGCCACTGCCGCCCTCGAGTAGGGCGCGTGCGGGACGTGTGTCGGCCGATTCCAGGATCTCGGCGTAGACCTTGCCCAGCATGCCGCCGTAGGTGATGGCCAGCGCCAGCACGCCCGAGGCCGGACCGAGCCCGAGCGCGCGCACGAAGAGCAGCGCCCAGACGATTTCCGGAATCGCCCGCAGCACCATCAGCAGCCAGCGCGCGGCCTGCCGAACGATGCCCGCCTGCACCCGGCCCGGCCCCGGCCCGATGCGCGAGATGGACAGAGCGCGCGTCGTCACGAAGCCCAGCGGCGCGCCGATCAGCAACGCGAGCGCGGTGCCGGCCGTGGCCATGGCCAGCGTTTCCAGCGTGGCCTTGAAGAGCAGGGCGAGAAATGCCGGCGAGCCATCAGGCGGAAAGAAGCCCGCCAGGAAGCCGCCGATGACCGCGAGATTGCCGCCGGTGAAAAGCGCCCACGGCTTGAATTCGGAAAGCGCCAGCATCGGCCACGCGATGACGAGCGCGGCGGCGCAAGCGGCCAGCCGGCGCGCGGCGTGCGGGTCGCGCATGGCCGGGGAGGCGATGTTCGTGCTCAAGGGCAGTCGGGCCGCTGGAAGGCCGCCTCCACCGCCGCAGCAGCTGTCGTCGCACCCGGCGGCAGTGGCCGCTGCGTTGCGACACCGCCTTCGCTCGCGTAGAGCGCATCGAGCATCTCGGGCGTGACCTGCGCGGCTGGCAGGTCGAACATCACCGCACCGCCGCGCATGCCGACGATGCGCGGAAACCAGCGCAGCGCGAGGTCCACCGCATGCAGCGAGGCCATCAGCGTGGCGCCCGTCGATTCGCTCTGCGCGACGAGCTGGCCGATGGCCGCGTCGGCCAGCGTGGGGTCGAGCGCCGACACCGGCTCGTCGGCCAGCAGCAGGGCCGGCCGCTGGTAAAGCACGCGCGCGATGCCCACGCGCTGCAGCTGACCGCCGGAGAGACGGTCGCAGCGTTCGAACAGCCGCTCTTCCATGCCCAGCCGCGAGAGCGCTTCATGCGCGCCGGCGATGTCGGAGGGATGCAGCAGCGAGCCCAGCGCGCGCAACATCGACCACTCGCCGAGCCGGCCTGCAAGCACGGCCGTGACTACGCGCAGCCTAGGCGCGATGGGCGGCGACTGGTGCACGGTGCCGATGCGGGCGCGCAGCTTCTTAAGTGCCGCCGCGGTCAACTGCCACGGCCTGGCGCCGAGCGCCTGCACCTCGCCTTCGCCGGGCCGCAGCGCCGCGCCGAGCACGCGCAGCAGCGTGGTCTTGCCTGCGCCCGAGGGGCCGATGACGGCGATGCGTTCGCCGTCGCGTGCGGCCAGCGTCACGCCGGCCAGCGCGCGCTGGCCGTTGGGATGGACGACGCCCGCGCCTTCCAGCGAAAAACTCATCCGCGCAGGCTCACTTGATCAGACCAGCCGACTTGCCCGCCGTCTCGATGCCGTCATAGTTCGACGACTTGGTCGGAATGAACTTGCTCGCGCGCTGCAGCGCCATGATTTCCTTGTGCGCCGGGTTGGCCGGGTCGAGCTTGAGGAAGGCGTCGGTCAGCTTCTTCGTGACCGCGGGATCGAGGCCGGGGCGCACGGTCCAGTTGTAGTCGTAGTAGGTCGGCGTGGTGGCCAGCACGCGCACCTTGGCGGCGTTGGGGTTCTTGGCCTCCACCAGCTTGTCCCACACCGAGGCGTTGAGCACGCCGGCCTCGGCGCGCGAGGCGGCCACGAAGGCGACGGTGGCGTCGTGCGCGCCCGAGAACGCGACGGTCTTGAAGTCCTTCTCGGGGTTGATGCCCGCCTGCAGCAGGAAGTAGCGCGGCATCAGGCTGCCCGAGGTGGAGGAGGGCGCGCCGAAGGCGAAGGTCTTGCCCTTCAGGTCGGCCAGCGTCTTCGCGGTGCTGTCGATGGGCACGATGAACTTGCTGGTGAACACCTCGTCCTCCGCGCGCTGCACGATCGGCACCGCGCCGCCGTTGGTGCGGATGCGCGCCTGCACGTAGGTGAAGCCGCCGAGCCAGGCCAGGTCGATCTTGTTGGTGGCCAGGCCCTCGACCACGGCGGCGTAGTCGGTCACGGGCGTGAACTGCACGTCCATGCCGATTTCCTTCTTCAGGTAGTCGCCCAGCGGCGTGAACTTGCGCTGCAGCTCGGTGGGCGCCTCGTCGGGAATGGCCGAGACGCGCAGCACGCCCTGCGCGAAGGCGCCGAGGCTCGCGGCGGAGAAGGTCAGGCCAAGGGCCAGTCGGGTGAGAGTCTTTTTCATGGATGCGCCTCTGGGACGTGCGGGATAGGAAGGGACGGGATTGTAGAAAGCGGGCCCGATTCGATAATCGCGCCATGAACCCGACTCTCATGAACCCGCTCGCGCCGTTGCGCCTCACGAGTTTTTCGCATGGAGGCGGCTGCGGCTGCAAGATCGCGCCCGGCGTGCTGTCGCAGATCCTGAAGAACCAGGCCGGCGGGCTGATTCCGCCCGAGCTGATGGTGGGCATCGAGACCGCCGACGACGCGGCCGTCTACCGGATCAACGACCAGCAGGCGCTGATCGCGACCACCGACTTCTTCATGCCCATCGTCGACGACCCGTACGAGTTCGGCCGCATCGCCGCGACCAACGCGATCAGCGATGTCTACGCCATGGGCGGGCGCCCGATCATGGCGCTGGCGCTGGTCGCCATGCCGATCAACCAGCTGCCGGTGGAAGTCATCGCCGAGATCGTGCGCGGCGGCCAGGACGTGTGCCGCGCGGCAGGCATTCCCATTGCGGGCGGCCACACCATCGATTCGGTCGAGCCCATCTACGGCCTCGTCGCCATGGGCCTCGTGCACCCCGATCGCGTGCTCCGCAACGCCGACGCGAAGGCCGGCGACGTGCTGGTGCTGGGCAAGCCGCTGGGCGTGGGCGTGCTCTCCGCCGCGCTCAAGAAGGAACAGCTCTCCGAGACCGGCTACCGCCAGCTCATCGAAAGCACGACCAAGCTCAACACGCCCGGCATCGCGCTGTCGGCCCTCGACGGCGTGCACGCCCTGACCGACGTCACCGGCTTCGGCCTCGCCGGCCACGCGCTCGAACTGGCGCGCGGCGCGAAGCTCAGGGCCGTCGTCGAGTGGTCGAAGGTGCCGCTGCTCGAGAACGTGCTGGCCATGGCCGCCGAAGGCTTCGTCACCGGCGCCTCGGGCCGTAACTGGGCCGGCTACGGCGCCGAGGTGAGCCTCGCGCCCGGCCTGCATGCCACCACCCAGAACCTGCTGAGCGATCCGCAGACCTCGGGCGGCCTGCTCGTGAGCTGCGCACCCGATGCGGTCGATGCGGTGCTGAAGGTCTTCCGTGACGAAGGCTTCGCGCGCGCGGCCGTCATCGGCCGTGTGGAAGCTGGTGAGTCGTCGCTGCACGTGGTGCCCTGAAGCAGCGGTTCTACGCCGACTCGTCGAGTGGGCAGTCGCCGTCGCGAGCGGTCCGAGCTTGCGCCGAGAAGCGCAGACGTACATGGGTACGTCGAGCATCGCAGGTGCAAGATCGGATCGCGCAGCAGGCGAATGCCCGCTCGACGGCGGAAGGGGGAAGGAGTCGAACCTTCCCGGCGACGGCTGGCGCCACCAACCGGGTTTGAAGCCCGGCCGCCCCACCAGGGACGATCCCCTCCCATGATCGCTTTCGTTGTCGTTCACGGCCTCGCCCCGAACAACGACGTGTCGGGCCGCAGCAGGTGCGTGTCCTTCACGCGCCGCGTGTAGCCCACACGATCGAAGAATTCCAGCAGCTGGATCGCGCGCTTGCGTCCCAGCCCGGTCGCGTCCCTGAAGCTCGCGGCCTCCAGGCCCGCGGCCCCGTCGAGGCAATCGCGCGCGATCACCGCAAGGCGTTCCACGGTCGCCAGCGGATAGTACAGGTCCTTCACCACCTGGAAGGTCTCGCCGCGGCGCGCGAGGCTTGCGAGCGTCTGCCGCACCATCGCCTCGCTCGCCGCGCAGTCCTTCGCCAGGTCACGCACCCAGGGCGGATCGAAGCCGCCGTCGGCCAGCCTCGGCAGAAGCTTCTGCGCGAGCTTCTGCTCGGCCTCGTTGAGGCGCGCTGCATGGTCGGGCAGATGCAGCCAGGTGCCGCTGCGCGCCAGCGTGCCGCGCGCGACCAGCTCGTCGAGCGCATGGCGCCAGAGCGCGTCGTCGGTGCGCGGCCCGGCCAGGCGCTTGAGACGCCGTGCGTCGGGGCCGACCTCGTCGGGCGCGGTGCGATGGAAATCCGCGAGGCGCTCGGCGATCTGCTCCTCGAGCGCGCCCAGGTGCGACCGAGCGATCGCCGTATGGCCGATGCGCACCGCGTCGGCAGGCAGTGGAAGGACCTCTTCGTCGGCCAGCGAGAGCGCACGCGCCGCCTGCGCGGTGTCGATGCCCAGCGGCGCGTTGTGCAGCAGCGCGGCCACGCGAGCAGCGCGGTCGTCGATGGCCCACGCCGCCAGCGTGCGCAGCCGCTCGGGCGTGCGGCGATAGCGCACCGGCGCGAAGGGATCGAGCACGCGCACGCCCGCCACCGCGCGCGTGGCCGAGGCATCGCGCAGCACGCCGCGGTCGCCATGCCATGCGCCCACGGGCTCGCGCAGCACCAGCTGCGCAAGGGCGGTCTCGCCGGGCGCGAGCGCATCGCGGTCGAGCAGCGCGACCGATGCCATCACATCGCTCGCGCCCAGGTGCGCATGCACCGTGGCGCCCGAGCGCAGCGGCCTCGCCTCGTCGGGCCACAGCGTGAGCAGCACGTCGATGCGCGCCGAGGCGAGCGCAACCGACGGCGTGCAGACCCACTCGCCGCGATGCACCTCGTCCTTCCCGACACCGGCCAGCGCGAGCGCGCAGCGCTGCCCCGCGTGCGCCGACTCGGCCTGCTGGTTCTGCGCATGGATGCCGCGCACGCGCACCGTGCGGCTGCCCGGCGCGATGCGCAGCTCGTCGCCGATGCGCACCGTGCCGCTGAAGACCGTGCCGGTGACGACGGTGCCCACGCCCGAGAGGCTGAACGACCGGTCCACCGCCAGCCGAAAGGCCAGGTCGTCCTCGCGCGCGCGCTCCTGCCGCGCCACGTCGAGCAGCCGATCGCGCAGCGCGTCGATGCCTTCGCCCGTGGTGGCAGACACCGCCAGCATCGGCGCTTCGGCCAGCGGTGTGGGCGCGAGCAGGGCTGCGATGCCGGCCCGCACCTCGGCCAGCCGCGCCGCGCGCACGCCTGCATCGATGCGGTCGATCTTGGTGATGGCCACCGTCGCCGAGCGCACGCCCAGCAGCGCCACCACCGCGAAGTGCTCGCGCGTCTGCGGCATCACGCCGTCGTCCGCCGCCACCACCAGCAGCGCGTGGTCGATGCCGGTCGCGCCAGCGAGCATGGTGTGCAGCAGGCGCTCGTGGCCCGGCACGTCGACGAAGCCCAGCGACACGCCGTCGGGCGCGTGCAGGTACGCATAGCCGAGCTCGATGGAAATGCCGCGCCGCTTCTCCTCGGGCAGCCGGTCGGTGTCGACGCCGGTGAGGGCGCGCACCAGCGTGGTCTTGCCGTGGTCGATGTGGCCTGCGGTGCCGATGATCATTGCAGCCGCTCGTGCAGCAGGGCAAGCTGGCCCGTGAAGGGCGCGCTGTCTTCCAGGCAGCGCAGGTCGAGCAGCAGGCGGTCTTCGGCGATGCGTCCGATCACCGGCAACGGCAGGCCGCGCAGCGCGGTGGCGAGGGCATCGAGCGCGGTGCCGATGCCCTTCTTCGAGGTGCCGGCCGGCGCAAGCGCGAGACCCGCCGAAGGCAGGCGCTCCACCGGCAAAGAGCCCGAGCCGATCTGCCCGAGCAGCGGCACCACCTCGACGTCGAAGCGCGGCGCCACGGCCGCCTGCGCCGGCTCGCGCAGTGCCTCGGCCATATCGCGGATCGCATCGGCGGGCCGCGTGAGCAGCCGCAGCGTCGGCAGGTCCTGCGCCAGGCGCTCCGGCCGCAGGTAGAGCGACAACGTGGCTTCGAGCGCGGCCAGCGGCAGCTTGCTCATGCGCAGCGCGCGCTTCATCGGGAACTTGCGAATGCGGCCCACGGCCTCCTTGCTGCCGACGATGAGGCCGGCCTGCGGGCCGCCCAGCAGCTTGTCGCCCGAGAAGGTGACCACGTCGCAGCCGGCCGCGAGCATCTCCTGCGGCAGCGGCTCGCGCGGCAGGCCGTAGCGCGCGAGGTCGATGAGCGAGCCGCTGCCCAGGTCGGTGGCCAGCGGCACGCCGCGTGCGTGCGCGATGCCGGCGAGCGTGGCCTCGTCGACGGCCGAGGTGAAGCCCTGCACCGCGTAGTTGCTGGTGTGCACCTTCATCACGAGGGCAGTGCGCTCGTTGATGGCGCGTTCGTAGTCCTGCGGATGCGTGCGGTTGGTGGTGCCGACCTCGACCATGCGCGCGCCCGCGCTGGCCATCACGTCGGGCATGCGGAAGGCGCCGCCGATCTCCACCAGCTCGCCGCGCGAGACGATCACCTCGCGTTCGCGCGCCAGCGCTGCGATGGTGAGCAGCACGGCGGCTGCGTTGTTGTTGACCACCGTGGCGGCCTCGGCGCCGGTGATGGTGCACAGCAGCTCTTCGACCAGCGAGTCGCGGTCGCCGCGGCTGCCGGTGGTGAGGTCGTACTCGAGGTTGTTGGGCGATGTCATCACCGCCAGCAGCCGCTGCAGCGCCGCGTCGGCCAGCAGCGCGCGGCCCAGGTTGGTGTGGATGACGGTGCCCGTGAGGTTCAGCACTGCCTTCATGCGCGGCGCGAGGCGGGACTGGATGCGTGCGGCGAGTGCATCGCCGAGCGTATCTGGCTGCACCTCGGCGGCGGCGAGCTTGCCCGCGACGGCTTTGGCGCGCAGGCCATCGAGCAGCGCACGCGCTTCCTTCACCACCAGCGTATGGCCATGCTCGGCCAGCAATGCGCCCGGCACGGCGAGGCGCAGCAGTTGATCGACAGAAGGCAGATCCTGGGGCCTTGCCGTCGAGCCGTGGACCACGGACTCTTCGGGCATCGCCATCAGCCGCCTCCGCCGTCGTCGGGAACTTCGGGTTCGCCGAAAAGGAGCATCAGGTTGTGGCCGCTGCGTTGATGCCCGGCTTCGGAGACGAGCAAATCCAGCATGACGCTCGCCAGGTCGTCTGCAACGGGTTCGACCTCTGGGTCCTTCTCCATCACGACCTGCTTGAGGTAGTGGCCGCAGCTGTCGCAGCACTCGGCCTTCACCGCGCCTTCGCGCGCGCCGGTGGCGGGCAGCTCCACGCCGGGCTGCGGCGACAGCGACTCGAAATGGATGCCCTTGGTGCTTTCGCAATGCGTGCACTTGATGCGCACGTAGTGCCACTCTGTGCCGCACAGCGAGCAGTGCAGGTAGCGGAAGCCTGCCTCGTCGGCGCCGATGCGTGTGATGCTCGCGGTGGGCGCGCTGCCGCAGCAGGGGCATTCGTTGCCGGGGTCGGTGCGGCCGTAGATGTTCTCGCCTGCGTGCTCGGCCACCCGCAGCACCAGATGCGTCCAGTAGGCCTGCAGCCCGGCGGCGATCAGCGGCGCGGCCGCGAGGTCGAGCCCGAACATGATGCGGCGCGAGAGCCGGTCGGCCTGCGCGTCGATCCATGCATCGTCGGCGGCCGCCACGCGGTCGAGCGTGTCGCGGGCGGAGCCTTCGGGTAGCCTTGCGCGGAAGAGCGCGAGCAGCCGGCGCAATTCCTTCAGCCACACCGCGTCGCGCGTCCAGCCGAAGGCGGGCATCGGCGGCTTGAGCACCTTCGCGGCGGCTTCGAGCGCTTCGGCCACGGGCAACTCGACCGGCGCGTAGTCCTGCAGCACCTGGTGCTGCGCCTGCGCGAGGTCGGCGATGAAGATCAGGTACTCGCGCATCGGATGCGATGCCGCGAGCTGCCGCAGCCGGAGCTGGCGGTCGGAAAAGGCGAGGGAGCGCACCGGCAGGCGCAGGAACGGCATCTGCCGCCCGGCCTGCATCGCGATCTGCTCCGGCTCGAGGACGCGGGTGGTCCGGATCGGCGGTGGATTGCCGTTGGAACTGCTCATCCGGAAGACTCTACAGCCATTCGCACGATTCGCGATACGCGATCGCCCCGAGTCCCCGCAGGGGCCGGGCGTGTTCGCGGGATATGCGGTGCGCGATGTCCGGGAAGAGTCATTCCCCCCGGGTCATCTTGCGGTGCCACAACGGATGGTTGAGCTTGGCCCAGCCTTCGGTGACCGTGCCGCGCGTCATCGCGCGCAGCGTGCCCTTCACCCAGATGGCGGCGTAGATGTGCGTGATGACCGAGAGGATCAGCACCACGGCCGAGGCCGCGTGCACCACCACCGCGATGCGCCGCACGATGATCGGGAAGAAGCCGACGAACCACGGGCTCCAGAACATGAAGCCCGTCACCAGCAACAGCAGCAGGCTGATGCCGAAGGCCCAGAACACCAGCTTCTGGCCGGCGTTGTACTTGCCCACCGGCGGCATGCTCGACTTGTCGCCCTTGAGCATCTTCGGCGCGTTGGCGATCCACTCGCGGTCGCCCTTGTCGAGGATGTTCTCGCGCCACATGGTGAAGAACAGGAACACGAAGCCCAGCACCATCAGCAGTCCCATGAAGGGATGCAGGATGCGCGTCCACGGTCCGCCGCCGAAGAGCGCGCTCAAAAAGAAGAGGCTCGGGTGGAAGAAGGCCAAGCCCGAGAGCGCCGCGGCGAAGAACATGATCGCGACGAACCAGTGGTTCATGCGCGTGGCGTCGCGGTAGCGGCGAAGGTAGTAGCGTGTCATCGCGTTCTTCTCCTCATGCGCGGGGCGCGGTGGGTGGCGTCGAAGAGGGCGAGGCCGAGGCCGGCGGCTGCTCGATCACCACCACGTCGTCGGGCCTGCCGTCGAGGTCGGCGTCGGGGTGGTCGTCCTTGGGCTCGATGGGGCCGGTCTTCATGTAGTGGAAGAAGCTGCCCACCACGGCGCCGATCATGGCGACGACCGCGAGCGGCTTGGCGACGCCCTTCCACAGCGACACCAGCGGGCTGATGTGCGGGTCCTTCGGCAGGTCGGCGTAGAGCTGTGGGCGGTCGGCGTGCTGCAGCACGTACATCACGTGCGTGCCGCCCACGCCCGCCGGGTCGTAGACGCCGGCGTTGGCAAAGCCGCGCTCCTTCAGGTCGACGATGCGCTCCGAGGCGTACTCGTGCATGTCTTCCTTGGTGCCGAAGTGCAGCGCGCCGGTGGGGCAGGCCTTCACGCAGGCCGGCTCCAGGCCCACGCCCACGCGGTCGGAGCACAGCGAGCACTTGTAGGCCTTGTTGTCGACCTTGCTGATGCGCGGCACGTCGAAGGGGCAGCCGGTGACGCAGTTGCCGCAGCCCACGCAATGCTCGCTGATGAAGTCGACGATGCCGTTGGCGTACTTGACGATGGCGCCCGGCGAGGGGCACGACTTCAGGCAGCCGGGGTCCTCGCAGTGCATGCAGCCGTCCTTGCGGATCAGCCATTCGAGCTTGCCGGCCTCGGGCTCGACCTCGGAGAACTTCATCACCGTCCACGAGGCGGGCGTGAGGTCGACCGGGTTGTCGTAGGTGCCGTGCGTGGTGCCGACTTCGTCGCGCAGGTCGTTCCACTGCATGCATGCGACCTGGCAGGCCTTGCAGCCGATGCAGGCCGATACGTCGATCAGCTTCGCGACCGGCTGGATCTGCGGCCGATGGCGGATCTCGGGCGACGGCGTGGTCGTGGCCGAGCGGGCGGCGATGTCTAGGGTTTGAAGAGAGGACATCGTTCAGGCCTTCTCGATGTTCACGGTGAAGGACTTGTACTCCGGCGTCTGCGTGTTCGCATCGCCCACGAACGGCGTCAGCGTGTTCACCAGATAGCCGGGCTTGGCGATGCCGACGAAGCCCCAGTGGTTGGGCAGGCCCACGGTATGGACCGTGCGCCCGTCCACCTGCAGCCCCACGATGCGCTTGGTGACCACGGCCACGGCCTTGATGTAGCCGCGCTTGCTCGACACCTTGACCATGTCGCCGTGGCCGATGCCCTTCTCCTTCGCGAGCTCCTCGCCGATCTCGACGAACTGCTGCGGCTGGATGATGGCCGAGGTGCGCACGTTCTTGGTCCAGTAGTGGAAGTGCTCGGTGAGCCGGTAGCTGGTCGCCACGTATGGGAAGTCCTTCGGCACGCCGAGCCTCTCGAGGTCGCCCTTGAAGATGCGCGCCGCGGGGTTGGCGCGCGCCTTCTCGTTGTTCGGGTGCATCAGGTTGTTGACCAGCGGCGACTCGAAGGGCTCGTAGTGCTCGGGCAGCGGCCCTTCGGCCATGCCGGTGGGCGCGAACAGGCGCGCCACGCCCTCGGCGGTCATGATGAAGGGGCGCACCGCGTCGGCTTCCGTCGGGTTCGCGTCGGGGCGGATGTCGGGAATGTCCGAGCCGGCCCACTGCTTGCCGTTCCACGCGATCAGGCCGCGCTTGGCGATCCACGGCTTGCCGGTGGTCGGGTCGGTCGAGGCTCCGTTGTAGAGGATGCGCCGGTTCGCGGGCCAGGCCCAGGCCCAGTTCTGCACCATGCCGATGCCGTACGGGTCGGCGTTGTCGCGCCGCGCCATCTGGTTGCCGGCCTGCGTCCATGCGCCCGAGTAGATCCAGCAGCCGCTGGCGGTGCTGCCGTCGTCGCGCAGCAGGCCGAAGCCCGAGAGCTGCTCGCCGGCCTTGGCCAGCGGCGGCTTGGTCGGGTCCTTCGGGTCGGTCAGGTCGGCGAGCGCGCGGCCGTTGTATTCCATCGCCAGTTCCTGCGCGGAAGGCGAGTGCGGAATCTTGTAGGGCCAGGTGAGCTTGACGATCGGGTCGGGGAAGGCGCCGCCGTCCTTCGCGTAGGCGGTGCGCAGCCGGTTGAAGATGCCCGCGACGATCTCGATGTCGCCCTTGGCCTCGCCCGGCGGCTCCGCGCCCTTCCAGTGCCACTGCAGCCATCGGCTGGAGTTGGTGAGCGAGCCGTCCTCCTCCGCGAAGCAGGTGGAAGGCAGGCGGAACACCGTGGTCTGGATGTCGGCGGTCTTGACGTCGTTGAACTCGCCGAAGTTGCGCCAGAACTCGCTGGTTTCGGTCTGCAGCGGATCGATGGTGACCAGGAACTTGAGCTTCGAGAGCCCGTCGACGATCTTCTTCTTGTCGGGGAACGAGCCCACCGGGTTGAAGCCCTGGCAGATGTAGCCGTTGAGCTTGCCCTGATTCATGAGCTCGAAGGCCTGCAGCACGTCGTAGAGCTTGTCGATCTTGGGCAGGTAGTGGAAGCCCCACTCGTTCTCCGCCGTGGCCGCATCGCCCCACCACGACTTCTGCATGCTGACGAAGAACTTCGGATAGTTCTGCCAGTAGCTCATCTGGTTGGGCCTAAGCGGCTTGAGCGCGCGGGTCTTGTAGTAGTCCTCCAGCGTCTGCTCGCTGTCACGCGCCAGCGACATGTAGCCGGGCAGCGAGTTCGACAGCAGCCCCAGGTCGGTCAGGCCCTGGATGTTGCTGTGGCCGCGCAGCGCGTTCATGCCGCCGCCGGGCACGCCGATGTTGCCCAGCAGCAGCTGCACGATGGCGCCGGTGCGGATCATCTGCGAGCCCTGGCTGTGCTGCGTCCAGCCCAGCGCGTACATGATGGTCATGGTGCGCTGGGAGGTGCTGGTGCTCGCGATGTACTCGCACACCTTCAGGAACTTGTCCTTCGGCGTGCCGGTGATGCGGCTCACCATGTCGGGCGTGTAGCGCGCGTAGTGCCGCTTCATCACCTGCAGCACGCAGTTCGGGTCCTGCATGCTCATGTCGACCTTGGCCATGCCCTGCTCGTCGAGCGCGTAGCCCCACGACTTGGGGTCGTAGTTGCGCTTCTCGGGGTTGTAGCCGCTGAACAGGCCGTCCTCGAACTTGTAGTCGGGCCCGACGATGAAGGTCGCGTTGGTGTAGTTGCGGACGTACTCGGTCTGGATCTTGTCGTTGGTCAGCAGGAAGTTGATGACCCCGCCCAGGAAGGCGATGTCCGACCCCGCGCGGATCGGCGCGTAGTAGTCGGCCATGGCGGCCGAGCGCGTGAAGCGCGGGTCGACCACCACCAGGCGGGCCTTGTTCTGTTTCTTGGCTTCGATGACCCACTTGAAGCCGCACGGATGCGCCTCCGCGGCGTTGCCGCCCATGATCAGCACGACATCCGCGTTCTGGATGTCCTGCCAGTGGTTGGTCATCGCGCCTCTGCCGAACGTCGGGGCCAGACTGGCCACCGTAGGTCCGTGTCAGACGCGTGCCTGGTTGTCGAACACCAGCATCCCGGTCGAGCGGAATGCCTTGTGCGTGATGTATCCGGTTTCGTTCGACGAGGCCGAGGCGCAGAGCATGCCGGAGCTGGTCCAGCGGTTCACGGTCTTGCCGTCGGCGTTGGTGGTCTGGAAGTTGGCGTCGCGGTCGGCCTTCAGCAGCTTGGCGATGCGGTCGAGCGCCTCGTCCCAGCCGATGCGCTTCCACTCCGTGGCGCCGGGTTCGCGCACCTCGGGGTACTTCAGGCGCATGGGGCTGTGCACGAAGTCGAGCAGGCCGGCGCCCTTGGGGCACAGGGTGCCGCGGTTGACGGGGTGGTCGGCATCGCCCTCGATGTGGAGGATGTCGGACACCACGTTCTTCGCCTTGTCGCCAAGGCTGTACATGATGAGGCCGCAGCCCACCGAGCAGTACGGGCAGGTGTTGCGTGTCTCGGTGGTGCGCGCGAGCTTGAAGTTGCGGGCCTCGGCCAGCGCGGCGGTCGGCGAGAAGCCGAGCGCGGCGATGCTGGAGCCGACCAGCCCCGCGCTGCTGACGCGGAAGAATTGCCGGCGGTTCATGTCCATGACGGAACCTCCTGCGGCGGTGAAGTTGGGTGTTTCATCGGGGTCTCTTCTTCTTGCCTTGCGTGGGAAATCTGTAGGGGCTGTATCGACTGTACGGGGCCGGCCGTGCTACTTGGGTGCCGAGCCGTCGCCGCCGCTCGGCGCGGGCGCCGCGCCCCCGGACGTGCCACCGCCGTTCGGCCCGCTCATGCCGCCGATGGCCGCACCGCCTTCGGACGGGCCTTTGTGGGCGGCGGATTCGTCGACCTTGTCGCCGGAATCGGCGGGCTTGATGCTGCTCGGGCTCGCCCCCGGGGTGCCCGAAGCACCCGCGGTCGGCGAAGTAGGCGACGTCGGCGCAGCGGCACCGGCCGAGGGTTTGGGATCGCAGGCACTCAACAGCATGCCGAGGGCCAGACATAGGCCCAGGGTTTGCAGACGCTGACATCGCAGCATTGACACTCCTTCGGGGGAAAGGACGGCCAGATAGTGGAATGTTTTTATTTCGCCCGCCGCAGCCTGCAATAAATGCCTGATCTGCGCAGTGGGGTGTTTTCTCGCATCATGCGGCAGCACCATGACTCGGGCAAGTAGGCCAAAACCGGCAATAACCCTTGAATCCGGCCGCGCGGGGCCCGCTGGGCTATCGTCGCGGCCATGAATGCCTCCCTCCGCCTGGGTTGGCGCACGCTCTGGCGCGACCTGCGCGCCGGCGAGCTGCGCCTGTTGATCGTCGCCGTGCTGCTGGCCGTGGCCGCGCTTACGGCCGTCGGCTTCTTCGCCGACCGGTTGCAGGGCGGGCTCAAGCGCGACGCGCGACAACTTCTGGGCGGCGACGCGGTGATCGTCAGCGACAACCCGACGCCCGAAGCCTTCGTGGCGCAGGCGAAGTCACTCGGGCTCCAGGGCACATCCACCTACGGCTTCCCGACCATGGCCCGCGCCGAGGACGCGCAGGGCGGCGCCAGCAAGCTGGTGGCGCTGAAGGCCGTGACGGCCGGCTATCCGCTGCGGGGCAGCCTGCAGACCTCCACCACCCTCGACGGCACAGGCGCCGTCACGCGCGACATCCCGCCGCCGGGCGAGACCTGGGTCGATGCCTCGCTGCTCGACTCGCTGGGCCTGAAGGTCGGCGACAAGCTTCTGCTGGGCGACACCGGCCTGCGCGTGGGCCGCGTCATCACGCTGGAGCCCGACCGCGGCGCCGGCTTCATGAGCTTCTCGCCGCGCGTGATGCTCAACCAGGCCGATGTGGCCCGCACCGGGCTCGTGCAGCCGGCCAGCCGAGTCGGCTACCGCTACGCCGTGGCGGGCAGCGACGCGGCGGTCAAGCGCTTCACCGACTGGGCCGACGCCACCATCAAGAAGGGCGAGTTGCGCGGCGTGCGGCTCGATTCCTTCGAAAGCGGCCGGCCCGAGATGCGCCAGACGCTCGATCGCGCCGAGAAATTCCTGAGCCTGGTCGCGCTGCTCGCCGCGCTGCTGTCGGCCGTGGCGGTGGCGCTGGCCGCGCGCGGCTTCGCGGCCAGCCACCTCGACGACTGCGCGATGCTGCGCGTGCTCGGCCAGAGCCAGCGCACCATCGCCATCGCCTATGCCTTCGAGTTCGCGGTGATCGGCATCGTGGCCAGCGCACTGGGCGTGGCCATCGGCTTCGCGGTGCACTATGTGTTCGTGCTGCTGCTGGCAGGGCTGGTCGAGACCGCGCTGCCCGCGGCCACGCTGTGGCCCGTGGCCTTCGGCTTGGGCATGGGGCTCACGCTGCTCTTCGCCTTCGGCCTGCCTCCCGTGCTGCAGCTGGCGCGCGTGCCGCCGCTTCGCGTGATCCGGCGCGACGTGGGCGGGCTCAAGCCCGCGTCGCTCGCGGTGCTGGGCGTGGGCGTGGCGGGCTTCGCGGCGTTGCTGATGGCGGCGAGCAGCGACATCAAGCTCGGGCTCATCGCCGTCGGCGGCTTCGCGGGCGCGGTGGCGGTGTTCGCGCTCCTGAGCTGGCTCGCGGTGAAGGTGCTGCGCCGCAGCGTCAACGAAGCGACCGCGCCGCGCTGGCTGGTGCTGGCCACGCGGCAGATCTCGGCGCGGCCGGCCTACGCGGTGGTGCAGGTCAGCGCGCTCTCGGTGGGGCTGCTGGCGCTGGTGCTGCTGGTGCTGCTTCGCACCGACCTCGTGGCGAGCTGGCGCCAGGCCACGCCGCCCGATGCGCCGAACCGCTTCGTCATCAACGTCATGCCCGACCAGAGCGAGGCTTTCCAGAAATCGCTGCGCGATGCGGGCGTGAGCAAGTTCGACTGGTACCCGATGATCCGCGGCCGGCTCGTGGCCATCAACGACAAGCCGGTCTCGCCCGACGACTACACCGAGGACCGCGCCAAGCGCCTGGTGGACCGCGAGTTCAACCTCAGCAACAGCGTGGACGCGCCTGCGCACAACAGCATCACCGCCGGCAAGTGGACGCCCGGCGCGGCCGGCGAGGTGAGCGTGGAAGAGGGCCTGGCCGAGACGCTGGGCCTGAAGATGGGCGACGTGCTGCGCTTCGACATCGGCGGCATGCAGAACGATGCGCGCATCACCTCGCTGCGCAAGGTCGACTGGGGCTCGATGCACGCCAACTTCTTCGTGATGTACACGGTGGCGTCGCTCGCCGACGTGCCCACCACCTACATGGGCGCCTTCCGAGCGCCCGAGACGCGCGGCTTCGATAACGCGCTGGTGCGCAGCTACCCGAACGTGACCAACGTCGACATGAGCGCCACCATCAACCAGGTGCAGCGCGTGCTCGACCAGGTGATCCGCGCGGTCGAGTTTTTGTTCGGCTTCACGCTCGCGGCCGGCCTCGTGGTGCTGTTCGCCGCGGTGACGGCCACCCGCGAGGAACGCGCGCGCGAGTTCGCGGTGATGCGCGCGGTGGGCGCGCGTGCCAGCCTGCTGCGGCAGGTGCAGCGCGCGGAGCTCGCCGGGGTGGGCCTGCTCGCGGGCTTCCTCGCGAGCATTGTGGCCGCGCTCATCGGCTGGGGGCTCGCGCGCTACGTGTTCGAGTTCACCTGGACCGCTTCGCCGCTGGTGCCGGTCGCCGGCGCGCTGGCGGGGGCGGTGCTCGCGCTCGGCGCCGGATGGTGGGGCCTGCGCGAAGTGCTGCGCCGGCCGGTGATCGACACCTTGCGGCGCGCGGCCGAGTAATTTTTTTCTTTTCTTCGAGGCGAGATGAGGCAAGACAGGGCCGGGGATGCAATACATTCCCCGGCCCCGTATCCATTTCAGAAGAGAGAAATCCTCGCATGCGCCTGGCGTCATTCCAGATCACCAACTTTCGCTCGATCAACGACAGCGGCCTCATCGATTCCACGCAGATCACGGCGATCCTCGGCCGGAATGACAGCGGCAAGTCGAACCTGCTGCGCGCGCTGCACAGCCTGAACCCGGCGGAAGGCGTCGCCGAACTCAGCCCCATCAAGGACTTCCCGCGCCATCGCCGCCTGGAAGAGTGCACGGGCGACACGCCCGTCGTGTTCACGCGCTGGAGCCTCGACGAGAGCGAGCAGGCCGAGCTGGCCGCGATCCTGCCGCGCGCGGCCGGCGTGCGCCACGTCACCGCGAGCCGCGGCTATGCCGCCGTCCGCTCGGCCGGGTTCGAAGGACTCGGCGCCCTGTCGCTCGATGTGAGCGACACCAAGGCCAAGGTCCGCAAGATCGTGCCGGCCGTCAAGGCGGCGGCCGAGAAGGTCACCGACGAAGCCGCGAAGGCCGCGCTCGAGCAGGAAGCCGACGTCTTCGACGCCGCGATGATCATGAGCCCCGACTACATCAAGTGGTCGGCAGGCGCCATCAAGGCAGCCCAGGCCCTGCGCAAGGCGCTGGCCGTGGCCGGAGCCGAGCTCAGTGACAAGCAGGACCAGATGCTCGCCGAGCTGGAGGAAACCGCGCTTTCCATCGCCAATGACGCGCCCGCGCTGGAGCGCGCCCAGGAATGGGTGATCGGCAAGCTGCCGCGCTTCGTCTACGTCGACGAATACCCGGCGCTGCCAGGCCGCCAGAACATCGCCGAACACCTGGGGTGCGAGGGCTGGGGCCAGCTCACGCCCGAGCAGCAGAGCTTCGGCAGGCTGTGCAAGGTCGCGGGGCTCGACCTGCGGCAGCTGCAGGCCCTGCTCGAGAAGAACGACCAGGCCACGCGCAACCAGCTCGTCAACCGCGCCGGCTCGGTGGTGACCGCCGAGATCCGCCGCCTCTGGAAGGACCGCGCGTTGAAGGTGCGCTTCAACCTCGACGGCCAGTACCTCGACACGCTGGTGTCCGACCCGAACGCCGCCTATGAAGTCGAAGTGAACCTGGAGGAGCGCAGCCGCGGCTTCCAGTGGTTCTTCTCGTTCTACGTCGCCTTCTTCGCCGACACCCAGGGCGGCCAGGCCGAAGACGCCGTGCTGCTGCTCGACGAACCAGGCCTGCACCTGCACCCCCATTCGCAGGCCGACCTGCTGGCCCACCTCGAAAAGGACTTCGCCGGCAACCAGGTCATCTACACCACGCATTCGCCGTTCATGCTGCCCACCCACCGCCTCGACGCCGTGCGCACCGCGAGCCTGAGCGAGACGGCGGGCACCACGGTGAGCAATGCCGCGGAGGGCGACGAGCGCACGCTGTTCCCGCTGAAGGCCGCGCTGGCGCTGAGCCGGATGGCGAGCGAGCCGGTGAAGCAGGAGGCTGCGAAGCCGGTGGCGGCGGTGCAGGAACCGGTAAAGCCCGCGCCGCCCAAGCCTGCGAAGTCGGCAAAGTCCGCCGAGACGGCCAAGCCGGAGCCTGTGAAGCCAGAACTCGCAAAGCCCGTTGTCGTGGAAAGTGCCAAGCCGGTGGAAGCGGTACCTGTCGCAGTGGCCGCGCCTGCGCCCGCGATGGCTGAACCAGCGAAGGTCGCCGCCCCAGCAAAGGCCGAGGCAGTCAAGGCCGAGGCTGTGAAGCCCGTCGTCGTGGAAAGCATCAAACCGGCGGAAGCAGCGCCTGTTGCAGTGGCAGTGCCGGCGGTCCCACCTGCGGAAGTGCCGGCACTCGTGACGCCCGAGCCTGCGAAACCGGTGATTGCCGAAAGCGCCAAGCTCGCTGAACCCGTGGCGCCGGTCGCGGTGGTTGCCGTGCCCGCCGAAGCACCGGTGGTGCAACGCGCCGATGAGCAGACGGCCGCTGTGAGCTCGCAGGCAGAGCAGCCGGCAGAGGTCGCCTGACGGACGGCGCTGTCAGTGCCAGCCTGAACTCATGCGGCGCTGACCATGCGCCGCATGAGCAGGTTCTTCAGGTCTCTTCGCGTGTCGCAGACGACGTGGATGTAGGCGGTGTCAGCTCGAAGTTCGTAGATGATGCGATTCATGCCCGATATGACTTGCCGGTACTGAGCTGCGTTCATGTTCTCGAGCTCTTCGGGAACTCGCCCAGCCTCCGGGTGGGCTTCGATCATCGCGACGGACTTCCTGATCTTCCCGTAGCAGTCTGCCCAGCCCTGGGCTCCAAAGTTCTTGATGAGGTAGCGCCTCAGGTCCTTCAGATCGGCTTCCGCGGACCGCAGGAACACGACCTTCATTTCGCGTCTTTTTCTTCTTCTGCGTCTTGCCGGTCCAGGTCCGCGAACACATCCTCGGCGGAGCGGAACTGGCCCTGCTCGATCTCGCGGTTGCCGAGAGCCAGCACCTTGAGAAGCGCGAGCGTGGCTTCGTGTTCCTCGTAGGAGCGGACATCCATCACAACGAGCTTGGCTTCGCCGTTCTGGGTGATGAGCATGGGCTCACGGGTGTCGGACAGCGTCTTGACGATCTCCGCCGCATGGCTCTTGAGGTAGCTGATGGGTTTGACTTGGGTCGAGAAATTCATGTTTTTCATCCCTGATTTCTGATCGAACTCATTATGGTCTGAATTCAGTCTGGATTGGCTCGCGGCAGGTCATGGCCCATGGCTTCCTCCCTGAACATGTGCTCCCCCGCAAAGTCCACGAACGCCCGCACCTTCGGCGACAGCTGACGGCTCGACGGCCACAGCGCCGTGAACTGGCCCTGGCGCACGAGGTGCGTGGCCAGCACGCGCTGCAGTTCGCCGCGGCACAGCGAGTCGCGCGCGAGGAAGTCGGGCATGTAGGCCACGCCGAGGCCGGCGACCGCTGCGCCGAGCATGGCTTCCATGTTGTTGCACAGCAGGCCGGGCGGCAGCTGCGCGGGCAGGCCGGGCAGGACCCAGTCCTCGATCTTTCCGCCGGTGGCGAACTTGTAGCGCAGGCAGGTGTGCCGCGCGAGGTCGGCCGGGGTCTGCGGCACGCCGTGGCGCTCGAGGTAGGCCGGCGAGGCGACCAGCACGAAGCGGAACGGGCCGAGCCGGCGCGCCACCAGTTGCGAGTCGACCAGCTCGCCGCTGCGGATCGCCACGTCGACGCCTTCGGCGATCACGTCGACCAGCCGGTCGTTGAAGTCGAGGTCGAGCTCGATCTCGGGGTAGCGCTCCCTGAAGGCCGGCAGCATCGGCAGCAGGAATCGGTAGCCGATGGTCGGCAGGCTCACGCGCAGGCGGCCGCGCGGCGCGGCGATGGCGTCCTGCATCATGGCCCGCGCGTCGTCGAGCTCGTCGAGGATGCGGCGGCAGCGCTCATGGAAGAGGGCGCCTTCCTGCGTGAGCCGCATGTGGCGCGTGGTTCGGTTGAAGAGGCGCAGGCCTAGCTGCTCCTCCAGCCGCGCGACGTTCTTGCCCACGGCCGAGGCCGAGATACCCAGGAGCCGGCCGGCCTTGGCAAAGCTCGACAGGTCGGCCGCCCGCACGAAGGACTCGAGTCCGCTGAAGCTGTCCATGGATTGGCAACCTTTGGTTGGGAGTGTGTGGAGCAATGGGGCGATTCTCACCACATTGATTCCTTTCTATCTTCGTGCCTTCCTTTTCACCTTCCGCGAAAGCACGTTTCCGATGTCCGCCTCTTCCTCCAGAAACTGGCTCCTGGCCGCGGTCTGCCTCGCGGCGCTGGGCATGCCGCTGAGCTTCACCGGCCCGGCGGTGGTGCTGCCCGCCGTGCGCGATGCGCTGGGCGGCAGCCCGGTGCAGCTCAACTGGGTGACCAACGCCTTCATGCTGAGCTTCGGTGCCACGCTGATGGCCGCCGGCGCGCTGGCCGATGCGTACGGGCGCAAGCGCGTCTTCCTGCTGGGGCTCGCGGTGGTGGCGCTCAGCGCCTCGCTGCTGACCCTGGCGCCGGGCATCGTGGCCTTCGATCTGGCGCGCGCGCTGCAGGGGCTGGGCTCGGCCGCAGCCTTCGCGGCTGGTACGGCCGCGCTGGCGCAGGTGTTCGACGGCGCGGCGCGCACGCGGGCCTTCAGCCTGATCGGCACCTCGTTCGGCGTGGGGCTGTCCTGCGGCTCGATCGTGTCGGGCTGGCTCGCGGAGCGCTTCGGCTGGCAGGCCGTGATGCTGAGCCCGGGCGCGGTGAGCCTCGCGGCGCTGTGCATCGCTTCGCTGGCGATGCGCGAGTCGCGCAACCCGCAGGCGATGGGGCTCGACGTGCCGGGCACGCTGAGCTTCACCGCCGCGCTGAGCCTGCTGACGCTGGGCGTGTTGCAGGCGCCCGACAGCGGCTGGGGCAGCCCCTGGGTGCTCGGTGCGCTCGCGGGCGCGGCGGCGATGGGCGCAGTCTTCGTCGCCATCGAAAGGCGCGTGGCGCACCCGATGCTCGACCTGTCGCTGTTCCGCTTTCCGCGCTTCGTCGGGGTGCAGCTGCTGGCGGCCGCGCCGGCCTACGGCTTCGTCGTGCTGCTGGTGCTGCTGCCGATCCGCTTCATCGGGCTCGAAGGGCGCAGTGCCATCGAGGCGGGCGCCTTCATGTTCGCGCTCTCGGGGCCGATCCTCGTGGTGCCGACGCTGGCGGCATCGCTGGCGCACCGGTTCTCGGCCGGCGCGATCTCGGCCGTGGGGCTGCTGGTGTGCGCGGCGGGCCTTTTCTGGCTCAGCCGCTGCGCGCCGGGCACGCCGCTCACCGGGATGGCGTGGCCGCTGCTGCTGATCGGCGCCGGCATCGGGCTGCCCTGGGGCCTGATGGACGGGCTGGCCGTGAGCGTGGTGCCGCGCGAGCGCGCGGGCATGGCCTCGGGCATCTTCAACACGGTGCGGGTGGCGGGGGAGGGCATCGCGCTGGCGCTGGTGGGTGCGGGCCTGACCGCGCTGGTGACGGCGCATCTGGGGCAAGTCGCCGGCGCATCTCAGGCGGCGCAGCGCGTGACCACCGGCAACCTCGCGCAGGCGCTGGCGCTGCTGCCTGGCATGGACCGCGCGGCCTTGCTGAACGCCTATGGCGCGGCGTTCGGCACGCTGCTGTGCGTGCTGGCCGGGGTGACGGTGCTGACGGCGCTCGTCGTGTTCGCCTTCCTGCGCGGCCAGACGCATGCCGAGGCCGGCGCGGCGGCGCTGGAGTCGACGGCCTGCTGATTCAGGCTGCTTCGGCGGCCTCGAAGATGTCGCGCAGCCACTGCGTGAACACGCGCACGCGCGACGACAACTGCCGGTTCTGCGCATAGAGCACCGAGACAGGCATCGGCGGCGGCGCGAACTCCGGCAGCAGAACCGTCAGCCGCCCGTCCGCCAGTTCGCCGGCCACGCGGTAGCGCGGCACCTGCACCAGCCCCAGTCCTGCGACGGCCGAGCCGGTGTAGAGGTCGGCACCGGTCACCGAGACGATGGCGCCGAGCTGCACGCTCGTCACCCGACCCTGGACTGTGAATTCGAGCGGCAGGGCCTTGCCCGTGGCGCTGGAAACGTAGTGGATGGCGCGGTGCGAGGCCAGCTCCTCCAGGCTGCGGGGCTCGCCGTGCGCCGACAGATAGGCGGGGCTCGCGACCGTGACCTGCGGCAGCAGCGCCACGCGCCGCCCGACCATCGAGGAGTCCTGCAGCGTGCCGGCGCGCAGCACGCAATCGACACCTTCGCGCACCAGGTCGACGAGGCGGTCGTCCTCGCCGATGTGCAGCTCGAGCTCGGGGTAGCGCGCGAGGAAGCCCGGCAGCGCCGGCACCACGAAATGCCGCGCCAGCGTGCCCTGCAGGTTCACGCGCAGCAGTCCCTTGGGCGCGGCGTCGCGGAACAGGCCCTCGGCTTCCTCCACGTCTGCCAGCAGCCGCACGCAGCGGCGGTAGTAGGCCTCGCCGTCTTGCGTGAGGCGCACGGTGCGGGTGGTGCGCTCGAGCAGCCGGGTGCCGAGGCGCTGCTCCACGCGCTTGATCAGGTTGGTGACGGTCGCGCGGGGAATCTGCAAGTCTTCGGAAGCCTGCGTAAAGCTCTGGCGCTCGGCGATGCGCACGAAGGCCTGCATTTCCTGGAAGCGGTCCATGGGTGGTTGGCCGAGCTATTGTTGAAGTAAATGGAATGGTAATGGCGATTTGTCTCTGATTATCTTTTGGATGGAACGATCGAAGATTCGCCTCACCAACGAACTTCCACCAAAGGACACCCGCCATGAGCTCCTCTTCCAACCCCAAGATCGCCATCGTCACCGGCGCATCGCGCGGCATCGGTGCCGCCGTCGCCCAGCGCCTCGCCCGTGACGGCTTCGCCCTCGCCGTCAATTACGCATCGAGCCCTGCACAGGCCGAGTCCCTCGTCGCCGAGTTGAAGGCTGCCGGCGGCAAGGCCATCGCCGTCAAGGCCGACGTAGCCAGCGCCCACGAAGTGCGCGCCATGTTCGACGCCGTCGAGGCGCAGCTCGGCAAGGTCGACGTGCTGGTCAACAACGCTGGCGTGCTCAAGACCCTGCCGCTGGCCGAGCACAGCGACGCGCAGTACGACCAGACCTTCGACATCAACGTGCGCGGCACCTTCAACACGCTGCGCGAGGCCGCCGCGCGGCTCAACGGGGGCGGGCGCATCGTCAACTTCTCCAGCACCACGCTCGCGCTGAACATGCCCGGCTACGCGATCTACAACGCCACCAAGGCGGCGGTCGAGGCCTTCACGCACGTGTTCGCCAAGGAGCTGCGCGGCCGCAGCATCACGGTGAACGCCGTGGCGCCGGGCCCGATCGCCACCTCGCTCTTCCTCGACGGCAAGACCGAGGAGCAGGTCCAGGCCTTCGCAAAGATGCCGCCGCTGCAGCGCCTGGGCCAGCCCGAGGACATCGCATCGGTGGTGTCCTTCCTCGCCGGGCCCGATGCGGGCTGGGTCAATGGCCAGATCCTGCGCGCCAATGGCGGCGTGGCTTGAGTCCATCGGACACGAAGCGCATCGGCATGGCCGATCTGCTGGAGGCGAAGGTGCGTCGCTAAGCAAGGCGTCACAAAGAGCGGGACGGTCTTCCTGTCCAATAGCGGCATGGAAAACCCGTCCCACGACCTCATTGCCGAACGCGTGACCGAGCTCGAGATCAAGTCGAGCTACGCCGAAGACCTGCTCGACCAGCTGAACATGACGATCTACCGCCAACAGCAGCAGATCGACCGGCTGATCCTGCAGGTCACGCAGCTGAAGGAACAGATGCAGAGCTCAGGCCAGGATGGCCCCGCGGGCAACCCGCGCGACGAACTCCCACCGCACTATTAATAGAGGCTCTTTCGCGGAGCACCGCGGAACCGGCTTTGCCGGGCCGCCGGTGCTGCCCCCGGCGAGGGGGTTGGCGAAGCGACACGAAGTGCGCGAAGCCTGGGGGAGTTACCCATGGGCATGCCAGAGCACGGCGAAGAAGTGGCAGGTGCTGCCGGCGAGCACGAAGAGGTGCCACACCGAATGGGCGAAGCGCACCTTGTTGTCGAACAGGAACACCACCGCACCGGCCGTGTAGAACAGCCCGCCGGCCACCAGCCAGCCAAGGCCCGCTGCCGACATGCGCTCGTACAGCGGAACGGCGGCCATCAGCGCCATCCAGCCCATCGCCACGTACAGGCCGGTGGACCACAGCGGATGCTTCAGCCGGTTGAACAGCTTGGCGCCCACGCCCAGCGCCGCGGCCGCGCAGATGGCTCCGAACAGCGTCCAGCCCAGCGGGCCGCGCAGCACGCCGAACAGGAAGGGCATGTAGCTGCCCGCGATGAAGAGGTAGATGGCCGCGTGGTCCAGGCGGTTGAACCAGGCCTTGGCGCGGCCGATGGGCAGCGCGTGGTAGAGCGTGGAGATCAGGTACAGCACGATGGCCGTGCCCGCGAAGAGGCTGGCGCCGACCACGGCCGCGGCCTGGCCCTTCTGTGCGGCGCTGTAGACCAGGATCGGCAGCGAGGCAATCGCCAGCGCAAGGCCCAGGCCGTGGCTCAGGGCGTTGAAGAGCTCCTCCATCGCCGTCTGGTCGCGCGCGGCGAGGACGGCGGTTTTGCTGCGTTGCGGGGGCGGGGAAAAGGTCATCGTCTGTCCGTTCGCAATGAAGTGTGTCGGGTTGGAAGCCGAGAGGGCTTGCCTACTTGACCTGCTGCTTGCCCAGCTTGCGTGCCAGCGTCCGCCGGTGCATGCCGAGCCTGCGCGCGGTCTCGGAGATGTTGAAGCCGGTCTCGGCCAGTGTCTCGTGGATGCGCTCCCATTCGAGCGTCTTGATCGAGGTGGAGCGGTTGGTCAGTTCCACCTCGGTGGTGCCGGTGGCGCGGCCGAAGGCGGCCTCGATGTCGTCGGTGTTCGAGGGCTTGGCCAGGTAGTGGCAGGCGCCGAGCTTGATGGCTTCCACCGCGGTGGCGATGCTCGCGAAGCCCGTGAGCACCACGATCAGCATCTTCGGGTTGTGCCGGTGCAGCATCTGCACGCAGGCCAGGCCCGAGGCCTCGCCGTTGAGCTTGAGGTCGACCACCGCGTAGCCGGGCGTGGCCGTGGCCAGCAGCGCCTCGACCTCGCCGAGGTTGCTCGCGTGCGCCACCGCATAGCCGCGGCGCTCGAACGAGCGGCCGAGCGCGCGCGCGAAGGCGCCGTCGTCCTCGACGATCAGCAATTGGCGCTGCGCTTCAGCTTCTGTTTCGCTCATTGCCTTCCATTCCGATGGTCCTGCCGGCGGCCGCGAGGGCTTCCTCGTCGTCTGCGTCGTCGTCCACTTCCGTCTCTTCTTCCTCGAGCACGATGGCCGCGAGCGGCAGCGTGATCTTCACGACGGCACCGCCCTCGGGCCGGTTGGCCGCCGCGACGCGGCCGCCCACGGTGCGCGCCACGTTCACCACCAGGAACAGCCCCAGCCCGCCGCCGGCGCGGCCCTTGCTCGACTGGTAGGGCTTGCCGAACTCCTTGAGGATGGCCGGCAGGAAGCCGGGGCCTGCGTCGGTGACGGTGATCGTCAGCGCGTCGGCGTCGTGCGCCGCCTCGAGGCGTAGCCAGTGCGGCGACGCCTCCAGCGCATTGTCGAGCACGTTGCAGATCATCTGCTTGAGGGCCGAGTCGGAAACCATGGGCAGGTCGCGGCCGAAGCGGTTGTCGTACTCGAAATCTTCCACGGGGCGGGTGGTGCGCCACTCCTCGACGAGGTCGTCGAGGAAGGTGCTGACGGTGGTTTCCTCCGAAGACTCGCCGCGCGCCTCGCCGGCCGACAGCAGGATGCCGCTCACGATGCTCTTGCAGCGCTGGATCTGCAGTTCCATCTCGGCCACCTCGGTCAGCAGCTCGGGGTCGGAGCTGAAATGCGGCAGCCGGCGCCAGTCGCCGAGGATCACCGCGAGCGTGGCAAGCGGCGTGCCCAGTTCATGCGCCGCGCCCGAGGCCAGCAGGCCCATGCGCACGATGTGCTCTTCTTCCGAGGCGCGCTGCCGCAGGTCGGCCAGCCGCGCGTCGCGCGCGCGCAGGTTGCGGCTGATGCGGGTGATGAAGATCACGAGCAGCGCCGCATTCAGCGCGAAGCACACCAGCATGCCCTGGATGTACGGGCTCCACAGGCCGCGGTCATGGTCCAGCGGCAGCGCGAGCGGGCGCGAGAACAGCGCCAGCCCGGCGAAGCAGATGCTGGTGATGACCACCATGGTCCAGGTCGACCAGGCCTTCAGCAGCACCGCGCCCAGCGTCACCTGCAGCAGGAAGAGGAACACGAACGGATTGGTCGCGCCGCCGCTCAGGTAGAGCTGCGCGGTGAGCGTGGCCACGTCGACCAGCAGCGCGACGAACAGCTCGCCGTTGGTCACGCGCCGATGGCTGCGCGAGCGCAGCAGGCTCACCATGTTGAAGAGGGCGAGGCAGGCCAGCACCTGCAGCATGTGGTCCAGCGGCAGCCGGATCTCGAAGCCGTAGTGCACCACGAGGATGGTGGCTACCTGCCCGACCACCGCGAACCAGCGCAGCTGTATCAGCTGCTGCATGTTCTGGTGGCCGATGGCGTTGTCGAGGCTCGCGACGCCGGCGCGGGGCGGCTGCAGCTCGCCCGCGACTGCGGCGGATTCAGCCGTCGCGGCGGGCATCTTGGTCGGCGGGGCGGGCGTCGGCATGGGCCGCATTTTCGCTGCGCCGCACGAACCAGGCCGCGATCAGCACCATCAGGGCCAGGCCATACCAGGTCAGGGCGTAGACGAGGTGGCTGTTGGGGAAGGCAATGACCGTCAGGCCGGCTGCTGGCCAGGCGGGGGTGTCGGTGGCCGCGGCGCCGGGCTTGACTGGCGTGGCTTCGGCATCGACGAAGTAGGGCGCCACGTCGGCGAGCCCGCGCGCGGCGGCGATGGCCTGCACGTCGCGCGAGAACCAGCGGTCGCCGGCCGGATCGTTCTTGCGCAGGAAGCCGCCCTTGGGCTCGGTCAGGCGCAGGAGTCCTGCCACGGTGGTTTCGCCCTGCGGTTCGGTCGCAGTGCGGGCCTCGCGCTTCTGTGCTTCAGGAGGCACGAATCCCCGGTTGACGAGCACGACGCTGCCGTCGGCGCTGCTGCGCAGCGGGGTCAGCACCCAGAAGCCGGCGCCGAGCTTCGTGCTGGCCTGCACCAGCGTCTCTTTGTCGTGAAGGAAGGTGCCGGCAAGGCGGACATGCCGGTATTCGTCGTTGGCCGCGTTGACCGTGGGCCATTCGGTTCGCCCGGGGGCCGTGGTGGCCGGGGCGTGCACGCGCTGGTCGACGCGTGCGATGAGATCCAGCTTCCAGGCCCTGCGCTCGACCTGCCAGGTGCCGAGCGCGACGAACCCGGCGAAGGCGAGGACGGCGCAGACCGCCAGCGCCACCCGTGCGGCGGTGGAGCGCCGGCGGACGGCCTGCTGCGCCATCAGGGCATGTTCTTCATGTCGTGCACCGAGTGCGGCATCATGTTGGTGTTCATGTGGTACATGACCCACAGCGAACCGGCCAGCGTGATGACCACGAGCACGAGCGTGAAGATCAGCGCCAGCATGTTCCAGCCACCTTCGGACTTCGCGTCCATGTGCAGGAAGTACACCATGTGCACCACGATCTGCACCACGGCGAAGGCCAGGATGACGAGCGCGGTGGTGCTCGGCTTGTCGAAGACCTTGCCCATCACCAGCCAGAACGGAATGGCGGTGAGGATCACGGCCAGCACGAAGCCGGTCATGTAGCCCTTGAAGGTGCTGTGGCTCACCGGGCCGTCATCGTGCCCGTGGTCGTCGTGGCCATGGCCATGTGCGCCGTGGCCGGCGGTTTCGGTGTGCGCGCTCATTGCAGCGATCCCATCAGATACACGAAGGTGAAGACGCCGATCCAGACCACGTCCAGGAAGTGCCAGAACATCGACAGGCACATCAGGCGGCGGCGGTTGGCGGCGGTGAAGCCGTGCTTGGGCAGCTGGATCATCAGCACGATGAGCCAGACGATGCCGAAGGTCACGTGCAGGCCGTGGGTGCCCACCAGCGCGAAGAACGATGACAGGAAGGCGCTGCGCTGCGGGCCCGCGCCTTCATGGATCAGGTGCGCGAACTCGTAGAGCTCCAGGCCGATGAAGCCCGCGCCCAGCAGGCCGGTGATGGCCAGCCAGATCAGCATGCCGCGCATGCGGCGCTTCTGCATCTGCAGCATGGCGAAGCCGTAGGTGATGGACGACAGCAGCAGCAGAGAGGTGTTGATCGCCACCAGCGGCAGGTCGAACAGGTCGGCGCCCGAGGGGCCGGCCGCATAGCTGCGGCCCAGCACGCCGTACACCGCGAACAGGCAGGCGAAGATGAGGCAGTCGCTCATCAGGTAGAGCCAGAAGCCCAGCAGCGTGCCGTTCTCGGGGTGGTGGTCTTCGTTGCGGACGTTGAACACCTCGAAGGTGGGCACGCTCGCGGCGTTGCCCACGGTGTTCGTGTGGCTGGAGTGGAGGGCGGTACTGTTAGACATTGGCAGCCAGCAGGCGCGTGCGCGCTTCTTCGGTACGGACGACTTCTTCCGCGGGGATGTAGTAGTCGCGCTTGTAGTTGAAGGTGTGGATGATCACGGCGGCGAGCATGGCGACGAAGCCGATGCCGGCCAGCAGCCACATCTGCCAGATCAGCGCGAAGCCGCACACCGCGCTCAGCGCCGCGATGATGAAGCCGGCGGCCGTGTTCTTGGGCATGTGGATCGGGCTGAAGCCTTCCAGCGGACGCTGGTAGCCGCGGGCCTTCATGTCGGACCAGGCGTCGTTGTCGTGCACGCGCGGCGTGAACGCGAAGTTGTAGGCCGGCGGCGGCGACGAGGTCGCCCATTCCAGCGTGCGGCCGTTCCACGGGTCGCCGGTGGTGTCGCGCAGCTGGTCGCGGCGGATGAAGCTCACCACCAGCTGGATCAGGAACGAGGCGATGCCCAGCGCGATCAGCACGGCGCCGAAGGCGGCGATCTGGAACCAGATCTGCAGCGACATGTCCTGGAAGTGGTTCATGCGGCGGGTGACGCCCATCAGGCCCAGGATGTACAGCGGCATGAAGGCGAACCAGAAGCCGACGATCCAGAACCAGAACGAGCACTTGCCCCAGAACGGGTCGAGCTTGTAGCCGAAGGCCTTCGGGAACCAGTAGGTGATGCCCGCCAGCATGCCGAACAGCACGCCGCCGATGATCACGTTGTGGAAGTGGGCGATCAGGAACAGGCTGTTGTGCAGAACGAAGTCGGCCGGGGGAACGGCCAGCAGCACGCCGGTCATGCCGCCGATCACGAAGGTGATCATGAAGCCGATGGTCCACATCATGGGCAGCTCGAAGCGGATGCGGCCGCGGTACATGGTGAACAGCCAGTTGAAGATCTTCGCGCCCGTCGGGATTGAGATGATCATCGTCGTGATGCCGAAGAACGAGTTCACGCTGGCGCCGGAGCCCATGGTGAAGAAGTGGTGCAGCCAGACGAGGTACGACAGGATGGTGATCACGACCGTGGCGTACACCATCGAGGCGTAGCCGAAGAGGCGCTTGCCGGAGAAGGTGGAGACCACTTCGGAGAAGATGCCGAAGGCCGGCAGGATCAGGATGTACACCTCGGGGTGGCCCCAGATCCAGATCAGGTTCACGTACATCATGGCGTTGCCGCCGAGGTCGTTCGTGAAGAAGTTGGTGCCTGCGTAGCGGTCGAGCGACAGCAGGGCCAGCACGGCGGTCAGCACCGGGAAGGCGGCGACGATCAGCACGTTGGTGCACAGGGCGGTCCAGGTGAAGACGGGCATCTTCATCATGGTCATGCCGGGCGCGCGCATCTTCACGATGGTGGCCAGCAGGTTCACGCCGGACAGCAGCGTGCCCACCCCCGCTATCTGCAACGACCATATGTAGTAGTCGACCCCCACGTCGGGGCTGAAGAGGATGCCCGACAGCGGCGGATAGGCCAGCCAGCCGGTCTTGGCGAATTCGCCGACGAACAGCGACGCCATCACCAGGCCGGCGCCGAAGGTGGTCATCCAGAAGCTGAAGTTGTTCAGGAACGGGAAGGCCACGTCGCGCGCGCCGATCTGCAGCGGCACCACGAAGTTCATGAGGCCCGTGACCAGCGGCATCGCCACGAAGAAGATCATGATCACGCCGTGGGCAGTGAAGATCTGGTCGTAGTGGTGCGGCGGCAGGAAGCCCGCGTTGTCGCCGAAGGCGATGGCCTGCTGGGCGCGCATCATGAGCGCGTCGGCGAAGCCGCGAAGCAGCATCACCAGGCCCAGGATGATGTACATGATGCCGATCTTCTTGTGGTCGATGCTGGTGATCCAGTCGCGCCACAGCATGCCCCACAGCTTGAAGTAGGTCAGTGCACCCAGCACGGCCAGGCCGCCCAGGATCACGCCGGCGAAGGTCACGAGCAGGATCGGCTCGTGCAGGGGAATCGCCTCCCAGGAGAGGCGGCCGAAGACGAGCTTCGTCAGGTCTAGGTTCTGCAACATCTTATTCTTCAGTGGTGCACATCGCGGTGACGTACTTGCGCTTGGGCGTATCGAGGGATTCGACGTCCCATGCCAGCTTGGTGGCAACGTTGAAGGCGCCGGGCTTGCCCATGCCGCCGCTGGAGTCGATGGCCATCATTTCCTTCATGCACATCTTGTTGCGGTCCACGCACTGGTTGAGGATCGCGTCGTACAGGTCGGATGCAACGGTGGGGTAGTGGCGCACGGGCTCGCGCTCGCTCGGCACTTCGAGCTTCTTGTAGAGGTCGCGCGAGAGTTCGCCGTCCTTGCCCGTCTTGACCTTCTGCACCCACTGGTCGAAGCCTTCGTTGCTCAGGCCGTGGAACTTGAAGCGCATGCCCGAGAAGCCGGCGCCGCTGTAGTTGGCGGAGAAGCCTTCGAATTCGCCCGGCTTGTTGATGACGGCGTGCAGCTTGGTCTCCATGCCCGGCATGGCGTAGATCTGGCCGGCCAGCGCGGGGATGAAGAAGGAGTTCATGACCGAGGAGGCCGTGATCTTGAAGGTGATCGGACGGTCCACCGGGGCGGCCAGTTCGTTCACCGTGGCGATGCCTTGCTCGGGGTAGATGAAGAGCCACTTCCAGTCGAGGGCGACCACTTCGACCGTCAGCGGCTTGGTTTCGGCCGGAATGGCGCGCTGGGCGTCGAGGCGGCGCAGCGGCTGGTAGGGGTCGAGAACGTGGGTGCTGATCCAGGTGATGGCGCCCAGCGCGATGATGATGAGCAGCGGCGCGGCCCAGATCGCCAGCTCGAGCTGGGTGGAGTGGTCCCAGTCGGGGCTGTAGGTGGCCTCTTTATTGGACTGGCGATAGCGCCAGGCAAAGAAGATGGTCAGGGCGATCACCGGAATGATGATGATCAGCATCAGCACGGTGGAGACGACGATCAGGCGTCCCTGCTGATGGGCGATGTCGCCGGAGGGGTTCATCAGCACCGTGTTGCAGCCCGCCAGGAGCATGGCGGAGAGCAGCAGGAGTGCTCGGCGAAGGTTCTTGAGGATGTGCATGCCGGGGAAAAGAGATGCAGGGACGCAGGGGGCGGCGCAAAAAGACCCCACAATCTACGCCTGATGACGGGTTTCGCCTATTGGACGTTTTGTCCTATGGCGGTAAATGTGATTCGGTGCGACGCTCTAGGGTCTCCCATGGTCTTATGGTGTCGCGCCGCGGCGTTACATCTGAATTACAGCAAGCAATGACGACGTCCAGCATCATTTCGCAAGGCGCACAGCCGCTGCCGAACCCGGCCGATCACGGCGGCGCCCGGCAGGGCGACGACCACTCGCACATCGCCCCCGGCGAGATCGCGGTCGGTGTGGTCATCGGCCGCGCCTCCGAATATTTCGACTTCTTCGTCTACGGCATCGCCTCGGTGCTGGTGTTCCCGGCGGTCTTCTTCCCGTTCGAGCAGCACCTCGAGGGCGTTCTCTATTCGTTCCTGATCTTCTCCTTCGCCTTCATCGCGCGTCCGTTCGGAACCGTCATCTCGATGATGATCCAGCGACGTTTCGGGCGGGAAGCCAAGCTCACCTCGGCGCTCTTCGTGCTCGGCACCTCCACCGCCGGCATCGCCTTCCTGCCGGGCTATGCGAGCCTGGGCTTCACGGCCATCGTGCTGCTGTCGGTGTTTCGCTTCGGCCAGGGTCTGGCGCTGGGCGGCTCCTGGGACGGTCTGCCGTCGCTGCTGGCGCTGAATGCGCCGGCCAACCGCCGCGGCTGGTACGCCATGCTGGGCCAGCTGGGCGCGCCCATCGGCTTCTTCATCGCCAGCGCGCTGTTCGCGTACCTGTATTCGAGCCTGCCCTCGGAAGACTTCCTCGACTGGGGCTGGCGCTATTCCTTCTACGTGGCCTTCGCCATCAACGTGGTGGCGCTCTTCGCCCGCCTGCGCCTCGTGGCCGCCGACGACTACTCGCGTCTGCTCGAAGAGCGCGAACTGGAACCCACCAGCGTCGGCGAACTGGTCAGCTCGCAGGGCAGCAACATCCTGATCGGCGCTTTCGCCGCGCTGGCCAGCTATGCGCTGTTCCACCTGATCACCGTGTTCCCGCTGTCGTGGATCACGCTGTACTCCGACCAGTCGGTCACCGAGTTCCTGGTGATCCAGATGATCGGCGCGGCCTTCGGCGCAGCCGGCATCGTGGCCTCGGGCCTGCTGGCCGACCGCATCGGCCGCCGTTTCACGCTGGGCGGCCTGGCCGCGGTGATCGCGGCCTTCAGCGGTTTCGCGCCCACGCTGCTCGACGGCGGCCGCATCGGGCAAGACATCTTCATCCTGCTGGGCTTCGTGATCCTGGGCCTGTCCTACGGTCAGGCGGCCGGTGCCGTGACCTCCAACTTCGCGCCCAAGTACCGCTACGTCGGTGCCGCGCTCACGGCCGACGTGGCCTGGCTGATCGGCGCGGCCTTCGCTCCGCTGGTGGCCCTTGGCCTGTCGGCTCACTTCGGGTTGGCCTATGTCAGCGTCTACCTGCTGTCGGGTGCGATCGCCACGCTGGCGGCGCTGGGGCTCAACCGGGCGCTGGCACGGGACTGAGTCTTTTCCGCGCAACCACGAAAAAGGGACCTTCGAGGTCCCTTTTTCGTTTTTCATTACGATGCCCCGATGTTCGCCGCTGCAATCTTCGACATGGACGGGCTGCTGATCGACTCGGAGCGCCCCATCATGGCCGCCTGGATCGATGTCGCCCGCACGCTCGGCGTCGAGCTTTCGCACAGCCAGTACATGCAGGTGGTGGGGCTGTCCACGGCGGAGTCCCAGATCGTCCTTGCCTCACTGCTTGGCGGACCGGCCGCCTACACCCACGCGGTGGGCCTCGTGCGCCAGCGCCTGCAGCTGGAGCGCTCCGACGGCACGCCGCTCTTTCCCATCAAACCTGGTGCCGCCGAATTCCTGGCGGCGCTGCGCGAGCGTGGCACGCGCTGCGCCGTCGCCTCTTCGTCGACCAGTGTGCAGATCCAGGCCTGCCTGGGCAGCCTCGATGTGCTGCACCATTTCTCGGCCTTCGCGGGCGGCGACGAGGTGCAGCGCGCCAAGCCCGATCCGGCGCTCTACCTGCTTGCGGCCGAGCGCTTGGGCGTGGACCCCGCCGACTGCATCGCCTTCGAGGACAGCGAGAACGGCGCCAAGGCGGCGCTGGCGGCGGGCCTGCGGGTGGTGGTGGTTCCCGACCTCAAGCATCCGCCCGCATCGATCGTCGAACGGGCCTTCCACGTGCTCGATTCGCTGCACGATGCACTGGCACACCTGCCGCGCTGGTTTCCCCCGCAGGCCATGCAGAAGGTGTAGCGGCATGATCAAGATCGGCACGCTCTGCCACGTGGTCGACAGCTGCCTGGCGTCGCCCTTCACGGAGCGTGCCGTGGGCCGGATCGTGGAAGTGGTGTCCGCGCCCTATGAAGCGCCGAGCGAGCGCTACCTGCCCGGCACCTACTACGACGTGCTGTTCGAGGGCTGGACCTTCTACTGCCGCAGCGACAAGCTCGTGCCCATCTCCGACCCCGACGCCCGCGTCGAGCACTGGGAAGACGCGTTCCTCGAAGAGCCCGGTCTCCTGCCAGCGCCGGCTCCTGCCCCTCAGAGCACTTCGTCGCGCAGCTGGGGAAAGACCTTCGACACCTTCGCGAGCAGGTAGTCGCCGTAGCGCCCGTTGAAGGCGTGCACGTTGGCGCGGTCCCAGCGCTCGGCGCTGTCGTCGCGTGCTTCCGCTCCCGCCAGGCCCTCGATGCGCTGCACGCGCGCCTCGAAGTTCGGATCGAAGAAGAGGGGAAACGACAGCCGGTCGTGCCCCGAGGTGTTGCGCTTCACGCGGTGCGGCGTCGACTTGTAGAGCCCGCCGGTCATGCGGTCGAGCATGTCGCCGATGTTGCAGACGAAGGAGCCCGCAACCGGCGGCGCGTCGATCCAGCCGCCCGGCGTGTGCACCGCGAGGCCGCCGATGTGGTCCTGGTGCAGGATCGTCAGCAGCCCGTAGTCGGTGTGCTCGCCCACGCCCCATTGCACGTCGAGCCCCTCGGGCACCGGCTGCGAGGGGTAGTTGAAGAGACGGAACAGGATCAGCGGGTCGGCCGTGTAGCGCTTCGCGAAGTAGCCGGCCTCCAGGCCCAGGCTCAGCGCGATGCCTTCCATCAGCCGGTGGCCCAGCTGCGTGACGGCGTCCATGTATTCGAGGATGGTCTCGCGAAAACCCGGCACGTCGGGGAAGAGGTTCGGCCCGTGCACCGGCGTCTTCGCCTGCACCAGCGGATGCGTGGCGGGCAGCTCGGTGCCCAGGTACAGGCCTTCCTTCCAGTCGGGCCGGCCCGAGGTCAGCTCGCCGCCCAGCGGAAAGTAGCCGCGCCACGCGCGCCCGCCCAGGGCCATGCGCCACTGCATCTTGGTTTCCTCGGGCAGGTCGAAGAAGCGGTGGCTCAGGTCTTCGAGCCGCTTCACCAGCGCCGGGTCGACGCCGTGGCCGGTCACGTAGAAGAAGCCGTGGGCGCGGCAGGCGGCGCCGATCTGCGCCGCGACGGCATCGCGTGCGGCGGTGCCCGCGACGAGCGCGGACACGTCGATGAGGGGGAGGGCGTTGTCTTCCGTCTTGGTCATGCGTCTCTCGCGAAGGGGGAGCGGATGTCGGCCAGGAACTGCTGCGCGCGCGGATGCTGCGGCCGGTTGAAGAAATCGTCGGGCGTGGCGCGCTCCAGCACCTTGCCTTCGTCCATGAAGAGCACGCGGTCGGCCACTTCGCGCGCGAAGCCCATCTCGTGCGTGACGCAGACCATGGTCATGCCGTCGCGCGTGAGGTCGCGCATCACCAGCAGCACCTCGCCGACCATCTCGGGGTCGAGCGCGCTGGTGGGCTCGTCGAACAGCATCAGCGGCGGCTGCATCGCGAGTGCGCGGGCGATCGCCACGCGCTGCTGCTGGCCGCCCGAGAGCTCGCTGGGCCATGCGTTGGCCTTGTTCGACAGGCCCACGCGGTGCAGCAGCGCCATCGCGCGCTCGTCGGCCTGCTTGCGTGTGAGGCCGCGCAGCTGCATCGGCGCCATCGTGCAGTTCTGCAGCACCGTGAGGTGCGGGAACAGGTTGAACTGCTGGAACACGAAGCCGATGCGCGAGCGGAATTCGTTCACGTCCAGCCCCGGCGCATGGATGTCCTGCCCGTCCACCACGATGCGGCCCGACTGGATCGGCTCCAGCCGGTTGAAGGTGCGGATCAGCGTCGACTTGCCCGAGCCGGAGGGCCCGCACACCACGACGACCTCGCCCTTGTGGATGGTTTCGGTCACGTCGACCAGCGCGTGGTAGCTGCCGTACCACTTGTTGACTTTTTCGAGTTCGATCATGCGGACACCTTGGTGGCGGCGGTGGAGATGCCGCGGCGCGCGAGCCGGCGTTCGAGCCAGTAGGCGAAGCGCGAGAGGCCGAAGCACAGGATGAAGTAAGTCCCGCCCAATATGAGGTAGATCTGCGCGGGCTTGGTGAACACCTGCGTGTTGATCTGCGTCGCGATGAACGACACTTCGGCCAGCCCGATGATGTAGCCCAGCGAGGTCTCCTTGATGGTTGAGACGAACTGGTTCACCAGCGAAGGCAGCATGCTGCGCAGCGCCTGCGGCAGCACCACGAGGCGCATCGCGGCGCCGTAGCCCAGGCCCAGCGCACGGGCCGTTTCCATCTGCCCGCGCGGCAGCCCCTGGATGCCGGCGCGCACGATCTCCGCCAGGTAGGCGGCGTCGAACACCACCAGCGCGATCAGCATGGTGGTGAACTGGTCGGTCTTCACGCCGGTGACGCTGGGCAGGAAGAAGTAGGCCCAGAAGATCACCATCAGCAGCGGCAGTCCGCGCACCACGAACACGAAGCCCGTGACCGGCCAGCGCAGCCAGCGCCACGGGCTCACCCGCGCCAGCCCGAGCACGATGCCCAGCGGCAGCGCCAGCACCAGGCCGCAGGAGGCGAGGATCAGCGTGAGCACCAGCCCGCCGAGCGGGCCGTTCGGGTACTGGCCGATGAGAAAGTAGACCCAGTAGTCGTTGATGATCTGAAGCATCGCGCCGTCGCCTTCCTCAGATCGTCCGCACCGGGTAACGGTGGTGGTACCAGGTGGCAAGCCCCGTGATCGCCAGCGACACCGTCAGGTACGCCGCGCTCGCGAACGCGAAGGACTCGAAGCTGCGGAAGGTCGCGCTCTCCACTTGGCCCGCCTGGTACATCAGCTCGGCCACGCCGATCACAGTGGCGATGGAGGTGTTCTTCCACAGGCTCAGCGTCTGCGAGATGAGCGGCGGGATGGTCACGCGCAGCGCCTGCGGCAGCACCACGCGGCGCATGGTGGCAAGGTAGCTGAAGCCCATTGCCCGGCCGGCCTCGAACTGCACCGTGGGAATCGCGCGGATGCCGCTTCGGATGTCCTCAGCCATGAAGGCCGCCGTATAGAGCGCGAGCGCGATGATGGCGCTGTAGGCCTCGATGTGCCCCGCATAGAGCCACTGCTTGATGTCTTCCGGCAGCAGTTCGGGCGCGCCGAAGTACCAGAAGAGCATGTGCGCGAGCAGCGGGATGTTGCGGATCGACTCCACGTACGCGAAGCCGAGCCAGCGCAGCGGCGCGAAAGGCGACAGCCGCAGCAGCGCCACCACCAGCGCGATGGGCAGCGCCAGCACCAGCGAGGCCGCGAGCAGCTGCAGCGACAGCAGCAGGCCCGCGACGAGCATGTCGTGGTACTTGCCGGTCAGCAGCAAGGAATAGTCGAACAGGGGCATGGGGGGCGACAGTATCACCGCCGCGAGGGGAGGTGGCTCCCTCCCCCGCTGGGGGAGGGTTGGGGTGGGGTCACGGCGGCGTCTGGAAAGACGCAGCGCTCATGTGAAGGCCGCTTGCCCCCATCCCGGCCTTCCCCCAGCGGGGGAAGGAGAAACGCGTGATCAGTCGATCTTGTCGGAGTCGAGCTTGAAGTCGCGCGACTGGAAGCCCGATGCCGTGTTCGGGCCGTACCACTTGACGAAGATCTTCTCGGCGTCGCCCGACTTCTCGAGCTCGCGCAGCGTGTCGTCCACCACGGCCTTCAGCCCGCTCTCGCCCTTCTTGATGCCGATGGCCAGCGCCTCGGTGCTCAGGTTCTGCTTGAGCACCACGTACTGCGCCTTCTGCGGGCCCAGCTTGGCGTAGCTGCGCAGCAGCGCGGCCTCGTCGTCCACGTAGCCCACGCCCTTGCCCTGCTGCAGGGCCTGGAAGGCCTGCTGGCTCGTGTCGAAAGTCACGACCTCGACGTTGGGCACGGCCTTGCGGATGTTCGGCTCCTGCGTGCCGCCGCGGATGGTCAGCACCTTCTTGCCGGCGAGCTGCGGCACCTCGGTGATGCCGCTGTCCTTCTTCACGATGGCCTTCTGGCCCGTGACGAAGGTGGTGAGCGAGAAGTCGATCTGCGCCTCGCGCTCCTTGTTGTGCGTGAGGCCGGCGGCCACCAGGTCGACATGGCCCTGCTGCAGCTCGGGAATGCGCGCGGCCACGGCGATCTGCTTGAGCACCGGCTTCACGCCGATCTTCTTCGCGATGGCGTTCACCAGGTCCACCTCGTAGCCGACGATCTGGCGCGTCTTCGGGTCGACGAAGGTCGCGGGCTCGTCCGTGCCGAGCACGCCAACGACCAGTTCGCCCTTCTTCTTGATGTCGGCCAACTGGTCCGCGTGGGCGGCGGTGCCGAGCAGGAAGGTCGAAGCGGCGAGGGCCGCTGCTGCAATCAGTTTCATGCGCATGTTCTTCTCCTTGATGGAAAGCAGAGGGGCGGGACCATATCAATAAAACCGCTGATTATTAAATCGTCAATCGACATATGCATATGGTCAAGCTGAAGGCCGCTTTTTCGGGCTGGGTTAAATTCGCGGCGCAAAAACGCGCTTCTGGCGCCTTCCTCCTGCCTCCCTCAGCATCTCTTCGAGCGAGATCCTCATGATCATCAAACCCCGCGTGCGCGGCTTCATCTGCGTCACCACCCATCCCGCCGGCTGCGAAGCCAACGTCCGCCAGCAGATCGAATACGTCAAGGCCAGGCCCGCCATCGAGGGCGGCCCGAAGAAGGTGCTGGTGATCGGCGCATCGACCGGCTATGGCCTCGCCGCGCGCATCACCGCCGCCTTCGGCTGCGGCGCCGGCACGCTGGGTGTCTTCTTCGAACGCCCGGGCAGCGAGACCAGGCCCGGCTCGCCCGGCTGGTACAACACCGCCGCCTTCGAGCGCGCCGCGCACGCCGAGGGCCTCTATGCGAAGAGCATCAACGGCGACGGCTTTTCCGACGCGATGAAGCAGCAGGTCATCGACACCATCCGCGCCGACCTGGGGCAGGTCGACCTCGTCGTCTACAGCCTGGCCGCGCCGCGGCGCACGCATCCGAAGACCGGCCAGGTCTTCAACTCGGTGCTCAAGCCCGTGGGCAAGGCGGTGACCCTGCGCGGCCTCGACACCGACAGCGGCACCGTGAAGGAATCGGTACTCGAGCCCGCCACGCAGGAGGAGATCGACAACACCGTGGCCGTGATGGGCGGCGAGGACTGGCAGATGTGGATCGACGCACTGCAGCAGGCCGGCGTGCTGGCCGATGGCGCCAAGACCACGGCCTTCACCTACCTTGGCGAAAAGATCACGCACGACATCTACTGGAACGGTTCCATCGGCGCGGCCAAGAAGGACCTCGACCAGAAGGTGCTGGGCATCCGTGCGCAGCTCGCGGCCAAGGGCGGCGACGCGCGCGTGTCGGTGCTGAAGGCGGTGGTCACGCAGGCCAGCTCGGCCATTCCGATGATGCCGCTGTACCTCTCGCTGCTGTTCAAGGTGATGAAGGAAGAGGGCACGCACGAGGGCTGCATCGAGCAGGTGCACGGTCTCTACGCCGACAGCCTCTACGGCGCCACGCCGCACATCGACGATGAAGGCCGCCTGCGCGCCGACTACAAGGAGCTGGCGCCACAGGTGCAGTCGCGCGTGCTGGCCCTCTGGCCGCAGGTGAACGACGCCAACCTCGGCGAGCTCACCGATTTCGCCGGCTACAAGACCGAGTTCCTGCGGCTCTTCGGCTTTGCGGTGGAGGGCGTGGACTACGAGGCCGACGTGAACCCCGATGTGGGCATTCCGGGCATCGTGCAGCTCTAGCAGGCCCTTGAGGGGATACTCCCGCCCATGCAGATTCAAGAAAAGCCGCCCGCCGGCACGCCCTTCGACTGGATCGGCGGCGAGGCGAAGGTGGAGGCGCTGGTCGAGCGCTTCTACGACCTGATGGACCTCGAGCCCGCCTACGCGCAGCTGCGCGCCGTGCACGGCACCAGCCTCGACAACGCGCGCCAGCGCCTGTTCTGGTTCCTCTGCGGCTGGCTCGGCGGCCCGCAGCACTACACCGACCGCTTCGGCCACCCGATGCTGCGCGCGCGCCACCTGCCGCAGAGCATCGGCGGCCACACCATCGGCATCAAGGAGCGCGACCAGTGGCTCGCCTGCATGGACCAGGCGATGGGCGAGACGGGCGTGCCCGAGGACTTGCGCGCAAGGCTGCGCGATTCCTTCTTCAAGACCGCTGACTGGATGCGCAATAGAGGCGAATGATCGCCGGCCAGACACACGAGCAACGATTTCCGAAAGACGCTTCTTCCATCATGAATTCCATCGTCATCATCGGCGGCGGCCACGCCGCGGCCCAGCTCTGTGCGGGGCTTGCCGAAGCCGGGCAGGGCGCGCGCGTGCACCTGGTCTGCGAGGAGGCCTGCGAGCCGTATCACCGCCCGCCGCTGTCCAAGGCCTTCCTGAAGAGCGCGGAAGAGACGACGCAGCCGCACAAGGCCGCCGACTGGTATCACGAGGCCGGCATCACGCTGCACCTGGGCGATGCGGCCGTGGCCATCGACCGCGAGGCGCACACCGTCACGCTGCGCTCGGGCGCGATCCTGCCGTGGGAACAGCTGGTGCTGGCCACCGGCACGCGCGCACGCCAGATGCCCGACCTGAAGCCGGGCCTGGAGAACGTCGCCAGCCTGCGCGCGGCCGACGAGGCGCACCGCCTGCGCACGCGGCTCGCGGCGGCAGAGAAGGTGACGGTGCTCGGCGGCGGCTTCATCGGCCTCGAAGTGGCGGCCACCGCCAAGGCGCTCGGCAAGACGGTGCAGGTCATCGAAAGCGCGCCGCGCCTGCTGGGCCGCGCCGTGTCGCCCGAGCTGTCGGCGCACGTGCTGGCCACGCATCGCGCGTCGGGCATCGAGATCGTGCTCGGTGCGCAGACCGGCGCCTTCGAGGTCGAGGGCGACCGGCTGGTGTCGCTGCAGGTCAACGGCGCGAAGCAGCCGGTCGACCTGCTGCTGCTGGGCATCGGCGCCGTGCCCGAGACCGCGCTCGCGCAGGCGGCCGGCATCGAGTGCGCCGACGGCATCGTGGTCGACGAGCACATGCGCACCAGCGCGGCCGACGTGCTCGCGGTGGGCGACTGCACGCGCTTTCCCGATCGCCGCGCGGGCCGTGCGCTTCGGCTCGAATCGGTGCAGAACGCCAACGACCAGGCGCGCACCGCGGTCGCCACGCTCACCGGCGAGGCACGCGCGCACGACGCGGTCGCGTGGTTCTGGTCCGACCAGGGCGGCATGCGCCTGCAGATGGTGGGCCTGATGCCCGCCGAAGGCACGCCGGGCCTGAGCAGCGTGCGCCGCGCGGGCCCGAAGCCCGACGCGTTCTCGCTGTTCCACTATGTCGATGGCCAGCTCGTGTGCGTGGAATCGGTGAACGCGCCGGTCGATCACATGATGAGCCGCAAGCTGCTCGAAGCGGGCCGCAATCCCGATGCGGCGGCGGTGGCGGATGCCTCGGTGCCGTTGAAGAACCTCCTGACCTGAGCCGAAAAAGGTGCTCAGCGCCGCGAAGGCGCCAGCAGCACCACCAGCGCCCCGGCCCCGCCTTCGGCCGGCTTGGCCTGCACGAAGGCGATCACCTCGTTCTTCTGGATCAGCCAGCGCTGCGTCTTGGTCTTGAGCACCGGCTGCTTGCCCGGCGAACCCAGGCCCTTGCCGTGCACCACGCGCACGCAGCGCAGGCCCTGCTTGTAGGCGTTGCGGATGAATCCGCCCAGGGTCTCGCGCGCCTCGTCGCTGCGCAGCCCGTGCAGGTCGACCTGCGCCTGGATGGCCCAGTCGCCCTTGCGCAGCCGCGCGGTGACGTCGGTGCCGATGCCGGGGCGGCGGAAGCTCATGGCGTCGTCCACGTCGAGCAGCGTGGTCACGTCGAACTCGTCGGAGAGCGATTCGCGCAGCACGCGCTGCTCGTCGAGCTGGTGCTGCACCGGGATGGGCGCAGGCGGCTCCGGCGCAAGCGGCACCACGGCCTTGCGGCGCAGCGGCTCGGTGGCGCCGATGGCGCGGGTGAACAGGTCTTTCTCGGCCGCGCGCTTGCGCTCGGCCAGCGCCTTGGCCGCGGCCTCGGCGGCTTCGCGCTCGCGGGTCTCGGCGAGTACGCGCTGCACCTGCTTGAGGTCGGCGAGGTTCTTGATCGACGGAGCGCGCGCGGCCATCAGAGCAGCCCCTTCTCGGCCATCGAGAAGCTCTGCCCGGGGCCCACGATGATGTGGTCGAGCACGCGCACGTCCACCAGCGCCAGCGCGGCGCGCAGCGTCTGCGTGAGCGATTCGTCGGCGCGCGAGGGCTCGATGCTGCCGCTGGGGTGTAAGGATGCATTGGGCACTGTCAACATTATTGGCATGGCTGGGCCGTCTGCATAGACTTGCCCGAGTGATTCGAATTGGCCTCTTCTAGAGGCGAGTAGCCCTAAGGCGAAAAAACATCGAATGGTTGGTTTCAATGGTATCGCTCAGACGCGTTGATGCTGTGGAGTTGACACGACTGCGCCGAGTTGACGCCGAGCGTGCTTTGCGTTCGATCTCCGTTCACCTGAAGTTAGACCCCACATACGCGCCGACAAAGGATCTCCGGACTCGCCGATGGCATGCGACGACCAAGCGTGGTGAGTTCGAAATTCTCACGACCGGTGTTAAGTGGTACGACACGCGTGCTCGGGTCGGTGGTGGTGGCGCAATCGACCTAGCGATGCACGTGCTACGCCTCCCATTTTTAGACGCAGTGGCATACCTCGCGCGTGAGGAGCTGTGATGCATGTCATCCGCAAGGCTCGTCTTGAAAATTTGGCCGACCTAACTGAGGACGTGGCCGCCGCGATTGCTGCTATGCCTAAAGCCTCAGTGCGACAGCCACGGCCAGCTGGATTTCCGCTTCTCTTCTCGTCAGACTGGCAACTCGTAGAGCCGGTGGTCGCATATCTGCACGAGCACTCAATTCAACGTGGGCGTACAGACGACACGGTCAGGACCTACTCCGAGATCCTGTTTGATTGGTTTGAAACTCTGGAACAAAATGCGATCTGTTGGCGCAGCGCAGACGCGGTGGACTTGGTTGCCTACCGAAATCGGATGTTGAGTGAGCCAAGTGGCCACACCGGACGCCCATACCAGATCTCAACAATAAATCTGCGTGTGCGCGGCGTGCTTCGCTTTTACGCTTGGGCAGTGAGAAGCGGTTGGCTCGAATCTAGCCCGCTAGCTGATTCACTTGATGGTTCTATCGCCTCAGTTCCCGGGCCCAGGGTTGCAAGGGACGCTGATTCCAGCATCTTCCTGCTTCGGCAATATGAGGCCTTACCACGTCCCCTCAGTCCTCGACAGGCAAATCAACTGGCGGCATGCCTTTCGTCTCCCTACGACTTGATGGCGAAATGGCAGATTGCAACAGGCCTGAGGGTTAGCGAGCTGCTTCGGCTGAAGACTTCGGATGTTGCCACTGCTACAGGGAGGGCCGCAGAGAAGCAATTGATCGAAGTGGTGAGAAAGGGCCGCAAGCAGGGCTATGTTGTCGCACCGGTCAGCCTGTTGGAAGAAACCCGTGCCTATGTTCGGCTGCACCGAATCCTCTGGATCCGTCGCGTCCAGCGACGGCGAGGCGGCGAGGAGCCTAGCGACCTTTTCATCGGCCGCCGGGGGCGACCAGTGGTAAAGAACACGTATCAGCGCGCGATTCGGATGGCTGGTGAGTCGTGCGGATTCAAGGTTGTGAGCCACGCTTTGAGAGCTACGTTTGCGTGTGCACTGCTCGCTCGGCTAGAGCATGCCGCGCGAGATGGGGCTGCCGTGAATCCGTTGCTTATCGTAAAGATCTTGATGGGACACGAGCGTATTGAGACGACGGATAAGTATCTGCGCGCGATCGTTGTTGACGATTGCGTTCTGATGGATGCTCTCCAAGGGTTGGTGCCTGATGAGGGCTATGTATGAACCGGCTGCCAGCGGAGAGAAAACTGACGCGAGGGCATTCAGCGACATCGGATGGCGGAAACCATCTTGACTGGACCGCGTCCCGTCTTGTGCTCCAAACGAACATCGACATGGGCAGTTTAGCCTTGCCGGCGAGCATCCGATCACTGCTGGCCGAGGCGTTCTGGAATCACTATGGACACGAGACGCCCCGTTGCTTGGTCAGTCGATGGCTGCAGGTCAAGACCTTCGAGCGATTTGCTCAGGAGGTCAAAATCATCGAGGGCACAGCGGATATAGGCAGCGCGATGCTGCTGCGCTACATCGAGTGGCTAAATCGCCAGGTTCGCGCAGACGGGCAACCATGGGCTAAAGGCTATCGGTCGACAACCTATTCGTCGCTAAAGGCCTTGCTGAAATGGATACAGAGATGTCGTCCAGGCGTTCTCGGCGACATCGAGTATCCATTCAGTCCTTTCCCATATCGGAATAGAGACAGGAAAGAACGACCGATCATCCATCCGGCTGACTTGCGCAAGCTACTACAAGCATGCGAGCAGGACATCCGGCGATCGCGCGAGATCCGTGCTGCCGGTCTAGCCGCGCGGCTATCGACGGACCCTGCACAAGCATCGCTCGGTCGGCTTCTCCAAAGCATTGATGACGATTTCGGCGGCGTACTGCCTGAGTCCAAGGTGATCGGTTCGAAAGGGATGCATGCCACCCGAGTAGCCTTGAGAGCGCATGGCGGTGCTCGATCTGTAGAGCAATACCTCTATCCACAGGTCGAGACACTGCTGCCGTACTACTTGACGATCCTGATTCACACCGCAGGAAATGCGGAGCCGATCCTTGAGATGCGGACCGACTGCCTTCGTCCTATGCCTCTTCTCGACGACAGGGAACTGGTGGTGTGGATGAAGAGGCGAGCCGGCAGGGAGCAGCGAAGGGCCTTCAACGTCAACCGAGGGTTCGAACCGCCAACCCTGATTCGCGAGGTAATCGAATGGACAAGCAGGTTGAGGCCCACAGCTCCCACGGGCCTCGCCGATCGATTGTTCCTCTTTAAATTTGGGCCGCGGATAAATGCGCTTTCAATCGCCAGCGTCGGGAACGTAGTTCGGGGATTTTGTGAACGTCATGGTCTCCCAACGTTCGCGCTCTCGTCAATTCGATCGAGTGCTCTGACGTCCTTTTATCGCGCGACGAAAGATCTTAAGCGGACAAGCGCTATGGCAAACCACGCTGGTCTAGCAACTACCGCCAAATACATTGACTCTACAGAGGTACGAGCTCAGCACCAAGTGCAAATCGCGAATCTTCAAAGCGCATTTATCGGACACATCGAAACACAGTTGAAATCAGATTCGCCGCCTGCTGGCCGTGAGATCGTACAAAAATCGATACCTCAAGGTGAAGCCGTTTCTATGTTTGGCTTTGGATGTCGCGACCCATTTGAAGGCATCGCGCCGGGGACTTCGCCTGGTGAACTCTGCGGAAGCTTCCTAGGTTGCTTTACTTGCCCCAATGCGGTGATCGTCCCAGAACCGCGAACCATTGCACGGATGCTTCAGGCTCGAGATCATCTGCGTGCAGCAATGCAAACGGTGCATCCATCGCGCTGGCAAGCGATCTATTTTCCGCCATTTCAAATCATTGAGAGCGACATCCTTCCTCGGTTCAGCGAAGCCGAATTAGCGATTGCTCGCAAGCTAGTGCCGTTGCTGCCGCCATTGCCGGAGCTTCGATGATGACTGTTCCTAGCTTGAGCGCATCAAGACTCGACCCATTGATCGGAGGCGAATCCAGCGCGGTCGCCTTGGACCGTGAGTGGTTTCTGATGGGCTGCCGATGGGAGGACTCGGTGTGGGTACTTCGGCCGGCAAACGTCCTTGACGAAAAGTCCCCCGTACGACTTCACTGGGGTTTTCCGATGCCGGGCGGCGACAACTTTACAGACCCGCGCCACGCTAGTTTGCTTCAGACCTGCCGCACGGTGGTGAGGCTTTCAAGAGAGCGGTCGCCAATGACGGGGCTTCCCCAGAAGCCGTCGAGCATCGCAACGCATTTCTATCATCTCAAGGCGCTGGTGTACTGGATGGTTGACGCGGGCTATTCAAGGTTCTCAGACATTGATCGCTACGGCGCGCTTGAATTCTTGCACCAGGTGACTAAGCGCAAGGGGGCTGGCGGGAGGGCCATATCGCCGATCACGGTGGAAAAATATCTACACGTGTTGATGTATTTCTATTGGTATCGGCGCCATCTTGACGATGGATTGATGCGCGATCCGTTTGCAGGGGGATCCCCCGCGTTAGAGGCTGGAGTGCACGGGGCAGTGAGAAGTCCTTGGCCGCATACACCGGATGGAATCGCGGCTGAGCTGGTTACTAAGGCCATCGGTCTGTTAGAGGACGGAGCAGATCGGATCTTGCGGGCGAGAAGAGCGTACGCTGATGCGCTTGCCGAAGCGGAGCAAGCCGGGTATGCGATGAAGAGCGCTCGTGTCGTCGCGGCCCGCGCCATCAGTAAGGTCGATGCCGCTGCTACGGGCGCCCTTGCACGAATGCGCTCTACAAAGCAGCTCGCGAAGGCGATAAATCTACTTTACGCGGCATGTTTCATCGTGATCTCGTACTTGGTCGGAGCGCGGGCTAGCGAGATTCTTCATTTGCAATTTGGGTGCGTGGCGCGACGTGGGCCCGACGAGGCGGTGCCAGTCATCGTTGGTGCAATCTTCAAGCGCCAGATGGAATATCACGGCCGGCCTCACGAGTGGGTGGCACCGCCGCCTGTGATCACTGCGATTGAGGTGCTTGAGGCTCTTTCCGAGGGCCATCGTGTTCGCACCAATCGTCGGGAACTGTGGTTGCGGCAGGAAGACTTTGGTGCCACAGAATGGAAGGCCACTTCCGTGGCGGATGTTGAGGTCATCCCTACGCACCGAATGCGCAGGATTCTATGGCGTTTTGTGGTTTGGGCCGATCTCTCCAGTCTTGACGGAAAATCTTGGAAAGCGGGAACCCATCAGGGGCGCAAGACATTCGCGAGATTTGCAGCACTGCGTGACCGTACGGCCCTCCTTGCGCTTGCGCAACAGTTGGGACACCGGGATAGAGCCGTGACCGATTTTTCCTACGCTGGCTCGGACCACCGACTGCTTCGCGAGATCGAGGAGGAGGTCATCGAGCAGTCAACAATCGCTTGGCAGAACATGCTCGTTGTTCCCAAGCTTGGCGGAAAGGCCGGAGCCGAAATTGTTGCTAGACGTCCGACATTCAAGGGCTCGCGATTAAAGGAGGATGTCGAGAGCTTCGCGCGGCTCCTTGTGGACGCCGGGCTAAGCCTTGCTGTATGCGATTGGGGATTTTGTGTGTATCGCGAGGAGCACAGCGCTTGTGCTGGAAATGCGCGAGGGCCGAACCCAGCAAGGCGAGAGCCGTCGACCTGTGCGCGCTGCAAGAATTTTGTTCTCTCTGAACAGCATCGACCGTACTGGTCGGAGCAAATCCTTCGTCACGAGACTCTGCTAAACGAGCCTGGGCTGCCTTGGCAGACGATAAAGATCGTACGCAGTCGCCTGGATGAGGCTCGCACCCTTCTCCAGAGCCTTGAGCCAAGCGCATCAAATGGAGAGCATGGTGAGCACCAGTAGCGGTTGTGGAAAGCAGCGCTTGCGTTCGGCGTTCGATGCTTTGAAGCAGGAACTTCAGGGAGTTGAGTCGGCGCGGGTTATGACGGTAAAGGCGTTGTGCGAGAAGGCGGAAATCTCTCGGAATGCCCTCTATCGGTACCACGGCGATGTTTTGAAAGAACTCAAGGCTCACAATGCCCTTTGCGCTCGATCGAACGATTTCGTCGCCGCCGCTCGGCTGTCTCGTCTACAACAAGAAAATGCGTCGCTTCGAGTTTCAACTGAGCGCCTTGCTGCCCTGGTCGACTACTACTTCTGCGCATGGAAAGAAGCCACTCAATTGCTGGAACGACGAGAGCGGGAATTAGCGAACGTTCATCGTCAACTTGCAGCCAAGGTCGTGCCGCTTCAGGACGTGAGTCGGGGTAGTCCTCCAAGAGTGGATCGCGCGTGAGCCGTTGCTCGTGATCAGTACCACTCCAGGAACACCATTTCGGAGATCCGCGGCGGCACGAGGCGACGGATTGTGATCCGCAGGCTTTCTAGTCGCAAAGATAGCTGTCATCCATCTCGGGATGAGCTTCAAATTTTTCCGCCCCAAAATAGATTGAACCGACTCTCTTCGGGAGTGAGTCTAGTCTTGCGATTTCTGAATTAATACGCGCGCACTGCCTCGAATTTATGTAGAAGCGGTGCTCATTGAGCCAATTCCTCGAGTCGTGGTAGTTGTCAAGATTCGAAACCTCTAGTGCCGCAATATGCCGTTCAAGTAGCCGACGACTGACCAATTTCCGAAGCGGGGGGATGATCTCGACCGTGCGATCGTCCGACACAACGATGGCAAGCCGTCGCCGAATGCCCGCCTGAACATAGCGCACTCCAGAGTTGTATCGAGACCCCCTTGATGGCGTACAGTCGTCGTTGGCTCCGCCATCCAAAATGACCCCTATGGCATGGCAGAGTCCATGAGGGTCAATCAATACGGTTCCATCAATGCCGCTGACGCTCGCAAGCAATTCTTCGGAGAGTCGAATTGGCACGATGTTCGTACCCTGCCTCCTAAGTCGCTGCGCTTCGCTGGCCGCATCATGCGCGACCACAAGCATGCTGCCGTGCTCCTGACGAACTTGAGCCTTCATCAGGTTCCATACGTGCAGCCCGTCTTCCTGTGACGCTTGAGGAAACAGTCGGGCATAGCTTGCCATGAAGGCTGTTTTGTCAAAAGGTTCTTGAGGGAGCTTAGGGATTGCGTAATGGCTACGAAGCAGGGCATGCTTGCCGCAAAGAAGCTCCCAGTGATAGTGATCGACAAAATCAACGATGAACGCATCCTGTTTGCTGGGATCGTAGGATTCCTTCAACCGCCCTAGACCGTATATTTGTTGACTGTCCGCGATGATTCCAACACCTGTCACCGCCATCTGCAGCACTTTTCGAACCCATCGAGGTTCACGGAAGGGCACTGGTTCATCAAACCTCGCTACGAACTCAACCGCCTCGTTCTCAGGGTTGACCAAGAGGAGATGACCAATTCCTTTCGCTCCTTCATACATGAGGGAAGAAACAAGATTCAACGCATCGAAGAGGTCGGAATGCGTGTATCTCTTTTCGATCGATAGTCCTGGTGTGTGCAAAAAGTTCTTCGCGGCAATGCGCACGATCTCTGGCGCAGTTCTCATGCCGCGGTGAGCAAAACGACCAGGGTCTGGGTTATGCAATTCTTCGGTTGCCTCATGAAGAAGCGCGTACATCGCCGCATGTATCAGGCTGCGAAATCCGTACCCTTGCTTCCCTTCGTGAGTGGGTTTTGGAGGCAAGACTGGAAATCTAACGAAGGTTGCATTCGGGATCTGCACCACAGGAGTTACGTAGTAGTCACCGATGCATCGGACTTCGCCGCAGAAGGATGTCACGTCTTGCGCGATATCGAAGGCTTTGATCGCCTCAGCAACTGACGTGCGCACCGAATCGCGGCGCATCCATTCCGGCTTGTCGCGCATGCTCGGCGCATCGCTATAGAACATGTCCTGCAGATCATGATTCTGGTAAGTTGACTCAATAGTCTCCAGAAGGCCATTGAACATGGACAGAGGCCACTTTCCATCTTCCGGCGATACACAAACTTGGTTAGGATTTTTACTACCGGGTTTGCGTGCACCAACCAGAAAAACCTCGGCATCCGCTTCAGCACCGAGCTCCTTCAGTACGTTACGTGCCAATATCTGGAGCCCAATCCTGTAGCTCTCCTGATATCCCCACATGAAAAGATAAATGGTGCCACCTCCCATTTCAGCCCCTTCTGATCACATGCTGATTCCAGCTCTTCATACTAGATAGCCAGGTAGATCACCAGTTGTTCCAAAGTCTGATGGCAGCATTGAGAAAGGCCTCTGCATTGCTCTTTTCCCACGATGTTTGCGACCCCTCCCAAAGCAGGTAGTATTGCTCGTTAGCGCATACCAGCTTGCTCTTTTCAGATTCCTTCTGAATCCAGTTCATCGCGTTGACAAAGGTATCACCATAGCTAGACCCGAATTTTTCACTGGGCACGTTATAGAGTAGCCCTTCAAGGTAGTACGACGGAGCGATTCCAGCCTTCAAAGAGCCGTCGGCGACGAGCTTGCTCCGAAGATTCTTCAACACTCGAACCATAGGCTTCAGCTGCTTGCTGCTCTCCTGGTGTTTTGTGGTCAAGTTCTCCGAGTGCTGCTTGGGATAATTAGCAATACGCTCGCCTACCCCATTGAAGAAGCAGATTCCCTCGGTATAACTCGTGTCGTACGTGCTTTTGAATTTCGAGTACCGGCGAAACTGCATCGCAGCAATGACGTCCGCTTTGCGTCTACTGCCATTTGCCATCACGGCAATCGCCTTGTCACCGGCCTTCACATCAGATCCAAATCGATCCGTGAGCGCTTTGAGCACATCTTTCTTGTACTGACCATATGAGTAATCAGAGGGGATGCGAGCCCGGTCATATGCGTCCTTGTCCTCCACCGACAGCTGTGTGATATCGCTGTAGTAGACATCATCAAGCCGTATGACCACATCTACGTCACTTTCCGCATAGATGTTGGTGTCGTTGCCGTACGATCCCTGTAGGAAGACCTTGTAGTTCTTCCCCTGATAGCCGGCGCTTGTCGTCTCTAGCGCATTTTTTATCGTGCCGTAGGTTGCAGCAGACTGAGTAATCGATCCTTGATGGGACCAAGTTTCAAGCTGTGATTCGGGTATTCCCATACTCCCTCGCTTATGACAAGAACTCTCTTAGCTGTGTCTCGCGCGCGGCAAATGATTCACTGCCGCGTTGTCGAAGGATGTTAAGTTTGTCAAGGTTGTGCTCCATCAAGTCAGTTGCCATTTCTGGCCGCTCGAAGGTGTCGCTGATTCGGATAGTCGCAATGTCCTTGAACAGAATGTCACGCAGCTGATCCAGGGATTGAGTGTTGATTTCCAAGGTCTTCTGAAGCAACTGAACCGCAAGCCATTTTTTTGCAATCTTCATCAGGAGCCCAGGCTTCGGCTCGGGGTAAATTCCGACGCCGACATTCACCACTCGGATGTCTTTCCGCTCCTTTTTTAGAGCGACAGTCGCATCAGCAATTGCAAAAAGGGTTGGATTGTTGGCACAGTAGCCACCATCGAGTAGTTCGATCTTGTCTCCTGCAGAGGTAGTGACGATCTTCCTTTCAAAGAATGGATAAGCCGAGCAAGATGCTTGCACTGCATCTGCGATGCTTACGCCGAAACCTGGTTGAAAGGTTCCTTTGCGGCCATGCGCTTGTGCAACATTTCCTTTAAAAATGAGCGGTCGCTCGGTCATCCAGCGAGTGGCAACAATGCCGATACCTGTCAAGACGTTTTCAAAGGACTTATCCTTGAAAACTTCTTTTGCCAGGCTTTGAAGTGCAGATGTTCTGGTTGCGGCTGTTCTACAGGCCATCACCTTCGGCACATGAGCCTTGTAGAGCTCATGTATCTGGTCTATTTCATAGCCAAGCGCGATAAGTGCCGCGATGATGGCTCCGGTGCTTGTTCCGAATACAAGATCAAATCTCTTGTACAAATGGCAGCCCAGCATAGCCTCAATTTCCTTGAGGACTCCAAGTGTGTAGAAGCCCTTCGCGCCACCGCCATCGAGTGCAAGTATCCGACATACGTCGTCGCCCGCGTATTTGGCCGTGAGTAAAGAAGCTTGCTTGGAATCAGCCATTCATTTTCCCTCCATCATGGCACTCAATTGTTTTCTTATTTGGATACAGTTCAGCGCTCTTCCAAATTTCCCCACGGAGGGACTGAAACGACATCCAGAGGCTGGGGTATGCTTAGTGCCGTCGAGATCGTGGTGCAAATCTGAGGTGTCGCATTCATCGCTTCTCGGGCTATTCTCACCCGCGTTCGCAACGAATTTGCCTCTCGCTTATGAAAGCGCCCGAGTTGGCCGACGAGGTTCGATGTCCTATCCGCAAATTTGCGCAAATCGGCGCCGCCGTCGCCTCCGGCAACTCGCCGCTCCAGTTCGTAGACCTGGGTGCGCACGGCAGAGCGGCGCGTCTTGTTCCATGAGGGCTTCGCATTCACGATCAGCTTGGTGACGATCATCCGCTGCGAGCTTGAAAAAATCTCATGCTTCTTGCGTTTGGCGGAAAGTCCGTTCCGCCGCAACATGCCATAGACATCGGCAATGATTCGCTCCTGCTCAACAGGCGCGATGCTGAGCTTGGACGATATCGCCATATCGTCAACGTAGCGCGAATACGTTAGGCCGTGCTCTGCAAGCTTGGCCTGTAGGTGCGGCTCATCCCTCCAAAGGACTAGGTTCGCCAGGTAGCTGCTCGTACTGGCTCCTTGGGGCAAGGTGCCGGCCTTCGTGGTCAGCTTGGTCAACAGTTGGGCGACCTCGTCTCCGAAGCCAAAGAAGTGCCGCCAAATGTCCCAGACTCGCTTGGCATCTACAGAAGGGAAAAATTTGCTCACGTCCTCGCATATCAAGATGCGTGCACCAGCGTGAAGCCCAGCGTTCGTAACGTAATCCCGTCCCCTGACGCTGCCTGTAAGGTACTCGGGAAACCCGACTCGCCGCAGGATTGCCTCTTTGATGCGCCGCTGAATGGCTTTCAGTCGCGGCTTGGCCGAAAAAACCTCGCGGGTCGATCCAGGCTTCATCTGTACCGGACGATAAGAGCGATCCGCCACCGCGGCGATTGCCTCCAACTCGGTCAACTCGGTGCGGAGGGCCTTGGCCAGTTTCTCGGTAGTCCAAATTGGATCAGAGGGATAGCTTGGTTTGCTGAGGATCAGGCTCATTCAAAAGCTCCAAAGCTGTAAAAGCCAGCTGTCCTGCAAGCTCTCGGTCCAGCTTACCGAGTTCACTTCCTTCTGCACCGAGAAAGAAGAGTATTTCCACCGGCATTCCGAGGGCGTTGGCGATGCGGCTGACAGTCGAGAGAGGAGGGTCGCGCCGGTTGCGTTCGAGCATCGAGAGATACGACCCCGAGATATTCGCGCGATCAGCTAGCTCAGCTTGGGAGAGCTTGCGCTTTTTCCTTGCTAGCTGAATTGCGTTGCCGATGTCCATGCTCTGCCGTCCAAAAAAACAAAGTATGGGCTTGGGGTGTTCGGGTCCTCACATCTTGTCGCGAATGTTCGTCACGATACTGACGATCACCGCAATGATCTGAAGTCCACGAAGTGAAAGTGTTGCCACATCCACTCCGTGTGTCTGCGACTCGAGATGCTGCTCCAGCGCCTCGATTACCGCATCCAATTCAACCTTCACACCGCTGTCGAGTTGGCTATCGCAAGCACCACGGACCTTCTTCAGGACCGCGATGTGGTTCTTACAAGTTTGTTTATCCATATGGACTCTCCTTACAGAGCGGAATTGCCCTGCGTCCCCATTCAAGGCAGCGCCGTAAAGGAGCCAACTCGACACCAAGCCCACCACAGTTGCCGCCGACTGCCGAACGTCCCCTCGTCGCCGTCGTACTGCGTGCCACGCACTACGTACTAAGCGCCGCCGGACCTTCGTCGTCCACTCGCCGTCGAACCGACCGCGAGTTGCGTTTCAAGCTTCATCAACTGCCCGATGAAGCGGCGCCATCACTGGCGCCCAACTACTGAGCCTTCTGCCTTCTGGGTAAAAGAATCACAAACTTTTCGAACCGCGCCGGGGCCATGTTTCCCCCCGCCGTGGCATGAATTTAACCACAAACTCGCACTGGATCGCTCATAAATGAACTGTCAGTTCAAAGTATTGGGAATCAAAATGTAAGCAACGACGCGCAGAGTGAAGATCGCTGATGGCAGCGGACAAACTCTCGATCGGCACCGTCGTCAAACGCCATCGAGAAAGTGCGGGAACTCGTCTGCCTGGTCGACGAGCCGTGCGCCACTGGCTTCCTGGCCAACATTTAGATGAGCAAGCGGCACATCGAACTCCCACGGCGACGCAACAACATCGCCTGACTCAACGCCGTCGAGTATTTCCAAGTGGTGCCCCAGGAGTGCCGTCGGCGACTTTTTATGCCCTGCTGGCACGCGCCAGCGTCGGCCGGCCCTCGGGGCCCCAAGGAGTCAAGATGATCTCACCGCGCGCTTGCGGCTTACTAGTTGGGGGTCTGGCCTGACGGTACTGCGCGGGGTCTTGCACCTATGCGGGCTGTGTTCGATGAGGCACCGAATTCGACGCCGATGGGGGACCAAGGCATGACCTCCTGACCATGCAACTCCGGCTGGAACTGTCGGAGCATGGCGGCAAGATCCGGCCCGCCGCGGCTACCTTTCCGGCCGGCGTGCGGTAGGGGCGATTTCAGGTCAAAGTCAGAATGGGTCATGGGAGGCTGTCCGTTATATCGAGTCGATTTCCCACCTGTCTGTACCGGGTGGCCGTCATTGACGAGATCTTCTCGGGCAGCAGCGCTGCCTGTCCTTATGCGCCCCGATTGGTCGACGGGGCCAAGCACGGCAACCCGGTGTCTGTTTTGCGCCGGGTAAGGACTAAAGCCCGGCCTCAGCGACCAAATCGGTGACAGATATCCCGATCCCTGCGGCAATTTGAACTATGGCCATGACGCCCGGGTTTTGCATCCCTCGTTCGATGCTGCTCATGTAGGACCGCTCGATTTGACTGCGATGAGCGAGCTCTTCTTGAGAGATGCCCCTTGCCTTGCGTGTAGAGCGAATAGCCATCCCAAGCGCCACGAGCGCAGGATCCAGCGCATATTTGGGCGAAGGGACAGGCATGGACAAAATGGTCCAGCCATGCGTACGATTAAACCACGGACGATCTTCCACATAAAGTAGGAGGCCCTATGTTTCGCGTTCAAGCGCAGTTCGAACTTGTCAGCTCCGCGCTAAGCGCAATGGCCCCCGGAGTTCAGCATTTCCATCTTGTTGAGCAAGTCTTTGAGGTTCCTCTTTGGCTCGTCAAGGTCCGCCCGTCTACATCTTCTGTCGTGAAACGCGTTCGCTGGAACTGCTACTTGGCCACCCGCGCGGCCGACGCATGCGGAATCGTGCTGAGCGGGCAATGGGCGCAGTCTCGAGTACACGTGCTTCTACCGGGCTATATGACCGCTGACGGTATGCCGACACTAGTTCGATGCGATGCGCTGTGGGAGTGCTGCGCAATCGACAAGCAGGGGCAAATCAGCTGGCTGTTTGAAACTGATCATGGCCCGTTCATTGATCCCCAGGATGAAGAGATCTCCGTGGGTAACGCAAGCAAGACACTGCGCTGGAAAAACCTAGACGATGATCGTGCAACCCTTTAGGGGGTGTTAACACCGTCGAAGGGTGGGCGAATGCGATTTACTCAGTCCCCTGTACTCGGTCGGCCATTGCGTCTTGAGATGTTGCCAAGCAACCTTGGATGCTCTGGTCGTCCTGCACGAGTGGTGTGTTCTGGCGAGGGTCGTTCCAGACCAGTGGTTTACACCGCCAAGTAAACCTAAGGGGTGGTTGTGCGCGAGCACCACCGCCGCGGCATGGTGGTGGATGGCGCGCGTGACCACCTCGCGCGGGTAGACGCTGGTCTGCGTGAGCGTGCCGCGGAACATTTCCTCCAGCGCGAGCATGCGGTGCTGCACGTCGAGGAAGACCACCGCGAACACCTCGTGGGGGCGCGTGCCGATGTGCAGCTGCAGGTATTGCTTCACCGCATCGGGCGAGTCGAACACCGTGCGCTCGCGCAGCTTCTCGCCCATGGCGCGGCGCGCCAGCTCGAGCACCGCGATGAGCTCGGAGCGCTTGGCGCTGCCGCCCATGCCCTTGACCGACTTGAGGTCTTCGGGGCCCGTGTGCAGCAGCCCCGAAAGGCCGCCGAAGCGCTCGAGCAGCTGCTGCGCCAGCTGCAGCACGTTCTTTCCCGCCACGCCGGTGCGCAGCAGCAGGGCCAGCAGCTCGGCGTCTGCCAGCGCGGAGGCGCCGCGCGAGATGAGCTTTTCGCGCGGGCGGGCGTCGAGAGGGAGATCCTTGAAAGACATGAAACCCCGGGGTGAAACCTTGGCGGAGCCGGGTGGAAGCCCCGGTCCTTAAAATGAGGCCAGTTTATCGGGACACCTCCCCGTCTTCGCACACATCAGCTGCTCCATGTCCCAAGTCGTGAATTCCGGCTCCTTTCTCACCCTGCACTACCGGCTGGCCGGTCCGGCGGGCGACATCATCAACACCTTCGCCGACAAGCCCGCGACCCTGTCGCTCGGCACCGGCGAGCTTTCTCCCGCCATGGAGCAGCGCCTGATGGGCCTGGAGGAGGGCACGCATGCCACCTTCGAGCTGCCCGCCGGCGAAGCCTTCGGCGAGCGCAATCCCGACATGCAGCAGTGGGTGGCCCGAAAGCTGCTCGCGCAGATGGGCGACCCCGACGAGCAGTACGCCGTGGGCGACGTGGTGCAGTTCCCCACGCCCGATGGCACGGGCAGCTATGCGGGCGCGGTCATCGAGTCGAACGACACCGCGGTGCGCTTCGACTTCAACCACCCGCTCGCGGGCCAGCCCGTGACCTTCGAAGTGAAGCTCATCGGCGTGCTATGAACCCCGGAATCTCCGAAGTCATCCTGGCCGAGCCGCGCGGTTTCTGCGCGGGCGTGGACCGCGCCATCGAGATCGTCGAGCGCGCCATCGCGAAGTTCGGCGCGCCGATCTACGTGCGCCACGAGATCGTGCACAACACCTACGTGGTGAACGAGCTCAAGGCCAAGGGCGCGATCTTCATCGAGGAGCTCTCCGACGTGCCGACCGGCGCCACGCTGGTGTTCAGCGCGCACGGCGTGAGCAAGGCGGTGGAGCAGGAGGCGCGCGACCGCGGCTTCTCGATCTTCGACGCGACCTGCCCGCTGGTGACCAAGGTGCACGTCGAGGTCGCCAAGCTCGCGAAGGAAGGCTACGAGTTCATCATGATCGGCCACAAGGGACACCCCGAGGTCGAGGGCACGATGGGCCAGCTTTCCAGCGGCATCCACCTGGTGGAAGACGTGGAAGACGTGGCCAGGGTCGCCCCGGGGCAGACCGACAAGCTCGCCGTGGTCACGCAGACCACGCTGAGCGTGGACGACGCCGCCGACATCGCCGCCGCCGTGCGCGCGCGTTTTCCCAAGGTGCGCGAGCCCAAGCAGCAGGACATCTGCTACGCCACGCAGAACCGCCAGGACGCGGTGAAGATCATGAGCCCGCAGGTCGACCTCGTGATCGTGGTCGGCAGCCCCACCAGCTCCAACAGCAACCGCCTGCGCGAACTTGCGCAGCGCCTGGGCACCGAGAGCTACATGGTCGACTCGGCCGCCGAACTCAAGCCAGAGTGGTTCGAGGGCAAAGCGCGCATCGGCATCACCGCCGGCGCCTCGGCACCCGAGGTGCTGGTGCGCGACGTGATCGACCAGGTGCGCGCGTTCGGCGCGGTGTCGGTGCGCAAGATGGACGGCATCGAGGAAACCATCAAGTTCCCGCTGCCCAAGGGCCTCAAGCTCGACGACATTCCTCCCCCTGGACACATCTCTTGAACACCACCCAGACCGCCGGCTGGCGCTCCGAAATAGATAGCGCATCGCAACGGCTGGCCGAACGCGCCGGCCACTTCCTGCGCCAGACCCCGCTGTGGAAGCTGCCGGCTTCGGCCTTCGGCATCGACGCGCCCGGCGCCGAGATCTGGCTCAAGCTGGAGCACATGCAGGTCAGCGGCAGCTTCAAGGCGCGCGGCATGATGAACCGGCTGCTTGCCAACGACATTCCGCAAAGCGGCGTGATCGTCGCCTCGGGCGGCAATGCGGGCATCGCCACCGCCGCCGCGGCGCGTGCGCTGGGCGTGCCCTGCCAGGTGTTCCTGCCCGGCGTCTCGCCCGAAGCCAAGCGCGCGCGGCTGCGTGCGCTCGGCGCCGAGGTGGTCGTGGTCGGCGAGCTGTATCCCGATGCGCTGGCCGCCTGCCTGACGCGCCAGAAGGAATCGGGCGCCTTGCTCACCCACGCCTACGACCAGCCTGAAGTGGTGGCCGGCGCCGGCACGCTGGGCCGCGAGATCGAACAGCAGGCCGGCCTGCCCGACGCGGTGCTCGTGAGCGTGGGCGGCGGCGGCCTGATCGGCGGTCTTGCCGGCTGGTTCGAGAAGCGTTCCCGCGTGGTCGCGCTGGAACCCGAGAAGGCGCCCACGCTGTTCCGCGCCCGCGAGGCCGGCGAGCCGGTCGACGTGGAAGTGGGCGGCATTGCCGCCGATTCGCTGGGCGCGCGCCGCATCGGCGCCATCGCCTGGGAGATCACGCAACAGCACGTGCAGGACGCGCTGCTGCTGTCCGACGAATCCATCCGCGCGGCCCAGCAGTGGCTCTGGAAGGAGCTGAAGCTGGCCGTGGAACCGGCCGCCGCACTGCCGCTGGCGGCGCTGCAGACCGGTGCCTACAAGCCGCGCGCGGGCGAGAAGGTCTGCCTGATCGTCTGCGGGGCGAACGTCGATCCCGCGACGGTCGCCTGATGGCTTCCTGCTTCTCGCAGTTCACCCTCCAGGCCACGTCGACCCTGTCGGCGGGCATCGTCAGCCTGCCGCCTTCGGCCAGCGTACGCCCACCTAAAATCCCCCCATGCTCGACATCACCCTGCTCCGCAAAGACCTGGCCTCCGCAGTGGCCGGCCTCGAAAAACGCAAGAAGAACCAGCCGTACCTCGACGTCTCGGCATTCACCGCGCTCGAAGCCGAACGCAAGACGCTGCAGACCCGCACCGAGGAAATCCAGGCCCGCCGCAATGCGCTGAACAAGCAGATCGGCCCGCTCAAGGCCAAGGGCGAATCGACCGACGCGCTGATGGCCGAAGTGAATGCGCTGAAGGCCGAGCAGGAGTCGCAATCCAAGCGCCTCGACGAGATCCAGCCCGAGCTGCACGCGCTGCTGCTGGCCGTGCCCAACCTGCCGCACGCCAGCGTGCCGGTCGGCGAGGACGAGACCGGCAACGTCGAGATGCGCCGCTGGGCTCCCAAGGGCGGTGCCGGCGCCAGCGCCACGCCGCTGGGTTTCACGCCCAAGGACCACGTCGACCTCGGCGCGCCGCTGGGCCTGGACTTCGAAACGGGCGCCAAGCTCGCGGGCTCGCGCTTCACCGTCATGAAGGGCCCGATCGCCCGCCTGCACCGCGCGCTCGCGCAGTTCATGCTCGACATTCAGACCGAGAAGCACGGCTACAGCGAGTGCTACGTGCCCTACATCGTCAATGCCGCCACGCTGAGTGGCACCGGCCAGCTGCCCAAGTTCGAGGGCGACCTGTTCGCCGCGAAGAAGGGCGGCCAGGACGGCGAACCCGCGCCCGACCACTCGGCGCTGTACCTCATTCCGACCAGCGAAGTGCCCCTGACCAACTTCGTGCGCGACGAGGTGGTGCCCGAGTCGCAGCTGCCGATCAAGCTCACCGCCCACACGCCGTGCTTCCGCTCCGAAGCCGGCAGCGCGGGCCGCGACACGCGCGGCATGATCCGCCAGCACCAGTTCGACAAGGTCGAGATGGTGCAGATCGTGCACCCCGAGAAGAGCTACGACGCGCTCGAGCAGATGACCGGCCACGCCGAGGCCGTGCTGCAGGCGCTGGAGCTGCCGTACCGCGTGGTGCTGCTGTGCACCGGCGACATGGGTTTCGGCTCCACCAAGACCTACGACCTCGAAGTCTGGCTGCCGGCTCAGGACACCTATCGCGAGATCAGCTCCGTCTCCAACTGCGAAGCCTTCCAGGCGCGCCGCTTGCAGGCCCGCTTCAAGAACGCCCAGGGTAAGAACGAACTGGTGCACACCCTCAACGGCTCCGGCCTGGCGGTGGGCCGCACGCTCGTGGCCGTGCTAGAGAACCATCAGAACGAAGACGGCTCGATCAACGTGCCCGCCGCGTTGCGCCCGTACCTCGGCGGACTCGAAGTTTTGAAGGCCTGATCGACAGGGGCTTCAAAACCCGGCTTTTTGTCTGCTAGAATCGCAGGCTCGACAGCACCGGAGAGGTGGCAGAGTGGTCGAATGTACCTGACTCGAAATCAGGCGTACTAGCGATAGTACCGAGGGTTCGAATCCCTCCCTCTCCTCCAAATATGATTCCGCGGTAGTCCGTTACCGACCAGGAAACAGCAGCAAAGCCCCGCTAGACGGGGCTTTTTTGTGCGCGGTTGTCCGTCAGCGTCTTTCGACCGCCAGCCCGAAAACGGGGGCAAATTTCGGGGGCATGAATCGCGGTTCGCGAGACCCGCATCCCGAACGACGAGATGCGACCTGCGGAAAGATCAGGATCTCTCGCTAGCGTTGCGACTAGCACGTGCGGGCCCCCGGCGGCGCCGCAGCCATCCCAGACGCCAACTGCCGAGCAGGGTGAGCGGAAGCGCGATGCCGGCAGATACGACTGAGACCACAAAAAGCACTTGGCCGAGCGTAGGGCTTCCTTTGCTGTTGAGATCTATGTAGCGCTTGAGAGTGGCGACGGTTGGAGTTCGGATGTCGTACGCGATCAATTGCTTCTGTTGAGCGTACTCCCGCGCCCCCTTCTCATCCGTTCTAGTCGTGCTAACTCGGTAGGTCGCATCGCCTACTTGATACCTGAAATGAACGACATAAGACCCGTCTCCCTTGTTCGAGACCTTGGTGGTCCCGTCATAGATGCCAAGGGTAGTGCCGGGAGCCTGAGCGATCTTGGATCGAGTCGAGAAACCCTCCATCTCTTCGCTTCCGAAGATGTAGAAGGCGATGAGGAAGATCGCTGCGAAGAGAGCAAGTGGTTTCATGTTGACCGGCTGGTGATCGGGATTGTCTCTGGTTGATTCTCGGTGTCTTTTTTTTCTGGTCGCGCTGCCGATCGGTGTTGAGCATGGGGCGATCAGTTGGAAGATACGGCCACCTTGTGATGCGGGCGGCGCCTGTCACAAATGCATTTGAGTTTCAGCACACCTGGCCCATTCATCGCTCCCGCTTCCTGCTCGTGGTCGCCAAGAAGACAATGCGGCCATGAAATCGACCATGGCTCTTTTTTCTGCTGTAGCGTGGTGCACATCGGCGCTCTCGTTTGCTGCTGATGCTCCGCGGCTGGTCCAAACCACCATCCACGGGGTTCTCACCTTGCAAGGCAAGCCTGTAGCGAACAAACTAATCTCCAGTTGCGAGGATGGGCTGAGAACGCAGCCAGGGCATGAGGCGGAGGCCCCTTGCGCGTCTCCAATCCGTACAAGAACGAATCAGCGCGGCGAGTTTTCGTTTCAACAGATCGGAGGAGTGCTGCCGCCCGAGCGGCCCATTCCCGTTGGCGATCCACGGTACTCATACTGGTTCGAGGTCCGAGACGGCGGCCAAGCGAAGTGGTTCATTGAGTCTGGGATGGGCTGGGCCTGGAGTGAGCTCGACCTTAGATGTGAGATGCGCCCGCCGCGCTCGCCTGCTGAAACATTGCAGCAATATCGGCAACGGGACCTGCTTGACTGCAAGGTTCAAAGGCTGTCTCTCAACAACTAGGGGGCTCCGGACTGACGGATGAGCCGATCACTAGCCTGCCTGTGAAACTCCGCAAGTTCACATCAATGTGCCTGCGCAGCGGTCGTTTCGATGATGGCAAGGTGCAAGTCAATCGAGCCGCCAAAGCTTGCGCACATCGACCTCTGAAGCAGAGCAGCGATGATAGACAGGCTTGCCTTCCGCGAGGCGGCCGTCCCTATATGTGCACAGCGATTTGTCGGTTCGGTACCACTGCAGATGCCCGTCTTGAAAGTAGCTCGTGAAGGAAAGCGTCATTGGAGCTCTGCTACCGGCGTCGCGATGCCAGAAGTAGTGGCAGCCGCTGTAGCCGGCAGGTATCCGGCTGGGCATCGCGAGGGTTTCGAGCGAATCCTTGGCTGCCGGCTTGATGTCCATCGCCGGAACTGTCTCAGGGCACTGGTGCAAGGCCGTGCGCGAGAAGCCCAATACCCTGATGCCGAACAAGTCATCAGACCCCAACTGCACCTCCGTTCCATCCGGATAGTTGGCAGTGGGCACAGACTCGTAATCGGGACCGCAATCCGCGCCGATCGCGGCACCCACGAACGTGAACTCCTCTGACACCGGGAGCTCAGCGTAAGCGCTTTCCAAGATCCGCACACGCAGCCCTGTCAGTCTCGCCGCAGGCCGCAATGGCTTTGCCTTTGTCGTGATGGCTTCTTCTCCGATGACCTCCGCCCAAAATCTATAGCGTCCTTTGATTCGTTCGGCGTGCTGCGAACGGGCTGTGGGATCGCTGGACGGAGAGCACGCTATCGCAGGCGCACTGCAGGCCATCAGCAGGCACGCGATGCTGAAGCCGATTTTTTGTGATCGCATCTGATTTGTCCGGCGCGTCGGGATAGAAGACCGAGCCAAGTAGTTGGGTATGGCCAGAATGTAATAGGACGTGTGGGTGGTTGCGCCGCGTCGGGTCCCATACAATGCCTCCCGCTCGGGCTCGTGCCCGACCGTGCGGTCCAAGATCGCACCCGCCGAAAGCACACAAGGCACGGCGCCCGCACTGCACCAAATGCAACCGGGGACTTCCAAGATCAACCTTCGGAGTTCCCTATGCGGACATCACATCTTCAACGACTTCGAGAACGCGCTTGCCGAGTGCAGCGCGGCATCTGCATCTACTGCGGCTTGCTCATGGGCGATGACGTGACCGCCGAGCACCTGGTGGCTCGCGTGGACGGCGGCCGGAACACCGGCGGCAACATCGTTGCGGCGTGCAGGCGCTGCAATGCCGGGCGCCACACGCTCTTCATCGCTGACCCGCCGGACTCGGAGACCTATCAGGCTTTCGTGCTGCTCATGCGCAAGGCTGGCATGTGGCCCATCGAGCGCCCATGAAAAAGCCGCCTCGAGGGCGGCTTGCTGCCTTGCGGTTTTAGAGCTGGTTATGAGGTCGCCAGCTTCTTGCCGCCAGTTGCCTTGTCGGAAAGAGAGGAGATGCCCTCGCTCTTCGAGCGAAGGGATGCTTTCCCTTCCGAGGTCAATGTCAGCTTTACGACCCTGATTGCAGCGCCGGCAGTCGAAACGACTTCGCGTGAAGCAATCATGCTTTTCGGGACTTTAACCGCTGTCACATTAGACATAGCGTTCTCCTATGTATTGAGCAATTCCCGCGCAACCATTCACAACTGCATCCGTCACAGGCTGAGGACTGAAGAAGTTTTTTTGATTGCTGTCCAAGTAAACCACACCCAGAACCGTCTGTCCATCTTTCGACTTCACTGGAACAGCAATTGCCGAAAATCGGTCGCTTGTAGCATTTCTGGCATCCCTTTCTGTGTAGTGCCAATCTCGAATTAGTTCCTTCTTGTAGTCTTCGAAACTGTCGCTCTCGCGTTCCATGAGATAGATTTCGTCCTCCCTGATCGCTGCGCCAGTTATGCCGGAACGAATTGGAAAGGTGCGGCCAGCTCCGTTTGCGTCGCCGCCAACGTAATCGATGATCTGTTCAATGTGATCGCTTTCTCCAAGGGGAGGCATAACACGATGAAAGGTCGCCCGAAGGCACTTTGCTTTGTCTGCTGGTGCTAGATTGCCCGCGCGCGCTGCCATTTCATGCACGACGTGCATCGCCGCAATAAGCCCCGTCGTGGCTTCGAAGGTCATCATCCTTTTTGTCTTGGCGATGAGCGTTAATTATTTTTACGCCTGAGCTAATAAGAAGCCATATCGACGCGGCCGCAAGGATTTGCCAAATGTGATGATTTTTACTTTCCTCGTAAGCTTTCCAAGCTGCCACTACGCCACCAAATATCACAGGGCCTGCCGAAAACAGTTCAACAAACCACTTCCTGTCCAGCAAACTTTTCTTTTTACCCCGTGGATTGGGTTGTTCTTTTTTGATGCCATCATCCCTCACAGCGAGAAAAAGAGCATCTTCTTACAATTGGGGTGGTGTTGTCGATCTGTTCGACCCTAGCTTCACATGATCATGGGACCCTACGTCGGATCTTCACCGGCCCGATGCCGCTGTAGACGTGGCCTTCAGCGACGTGACTCTCCATCGTGTCGCGCGCTTGGGAAAGAATGTGCGCTCAACACAACAGTGTCTGAGCGGCATGAAGCCGAAGAGTGGCGTGAGCCAGTGAGACGGGTAGCAAAACGGATTTAGGGGCATCGGTGGGGGCATCGGAACCGATTCGAATCGGGCAAGCCCAGCATTCATGCGGCCTATAGGCTGACATGCAGCCGCCTCCCTCCCTCCCTCCCAAGAATGGCCCCGCAAGGGGCTATTTTTTTGCCTGCGGCTCACCCACGGCAGCCTCCCGGAGGCCGCCAGCCACCCTCCTAGAATGCCCCGCGTCCCCGATCAAGGGCGGCCGTACAAAAGGGGAGTTCCAGTTGGCCAACCGTTCCTACCTCTACAGCCTCGGCAACAGGCCCGTTGCCTATGCCGACCGCCCGGAAACCATCTCGGGCCTGTCCGAGTGGCCGTACGACGTGCCGTTCATGTTCCGGCTGCTCATGTCGGGCGATCCGCAGCTGTGCGCCTCGCTGGTGTCCGATGGCTTCGACGGCGACGAGCCGGGGAGCAAGACGAGGCTCCATGCGATCAGCAGTTCCTTCGACACCGGTTTCGAGCGTGTGCGGCGTTTCATCGACATCGTCCGGGCGCTGCTTCTGGCTGCCACCCAGACCGACCCGCAACCCGCCGCCGAGGCGCAGCCGCAATCGCTGCTGGGGCGCTTCAAGGAGCTGATCTCGCCCGGCAGGAAGGCGCCAGCGTCGGCCGCGCCGCCATCCGCCCCGGTCCAGCTTCCGATCTGGCTGGACGAGACGATCGCGTTCCTCGAAGCCAATCGCGACCGCTACCTGCTGCTGGAGACGGTCGAGCTCGACACCATGTCCGAGGAAACGGAAGACGCCTTGCGTACCTGCGTGGAGCAGGAGATCGCGCGATGCCTCCACGCGGGTGCCGCTCTCGACGCCCTGCCGGCTAGCACCGCCGAAGCGGGCCGTCTGCTGAAAAAGGCGATTGCGCAGAAATGCCCGGCTCCGCTCGATGCCTTCTTCGGCCTCCGTCTCGACGACGACTGCGACAGCACCCGCAACGGCGCCACGAAGCACCCGCTGGGCCTTCAGTGGTCGGATGTGCTGTATTTCGATTTGTGGAATCGCGCCGAATTCGAGGCGCATCGCGACGAGCGCTGAGCCGCGAGCGCTCGTCAGCTGCCTGGTGACTGCCGCGTCACCGTGCCCTGGAACTCCTCGACCGACGCAAGCAGCGGCGTCGCCCTGAAGCAGACGATCTGCACGTCTTCGGCCGTCTTTCGCTCGATGCACAGGGCCACGGCGTGCGCGTCGTCCGGCTGCATGCGCCAGAACCGCCAGCGCTGGGGGGCATCGTCAGCCAGGTCGTGCCCGAAGGCGATGGCGGTGCCTCCGCCCTCATCGAGGCCGAAGGAGAAGCGGTCCAGCGGAATCGACAGGCCCATGCCGCGCGCCTTGATGTAGCTTTCCTTGAGCGTCCACAGGTCCCAGAAGCGCGCCGGCTGCAGCCCAGCGGGCAGTTGCCCCAGCGCCCGCGCCTCCTTCGCGGAGAAGAAATGCTCGGCGATCTCCAGCGGCGCGTTCCTTGCCGTGTGCTCGACATCCACGCCCACTTCGCGCTCCACCGTCAGCGCCGCCACCACCAGCGAGGCGCTGTGCGAGATGTTGAAGCGCAGGCGCCGCGCCTGCGGCAGCGCGTTGGCGATGGCCGGCCGCCCGTAGGCGTTGCTCTCGAATTCCCAGTCCCGCGGCGCGATGGGCGCGTAGCGCGATAGAAGCGTGCGGATCAGCCCCCGCGTCATCAGGTACCTGCGACGGTCCCGGGCGAAGTGAAAGCGCCCGTGCTTCGCGCGCTCCTCGGGCGTCATCAGGGCCATGGTGGCCTCCTCGCAGGCGGCGTCGTCCTGTTCCGGAACGTACAGGTGCCAGAGATGCACCTGGTGCGGGTCGATCTGCAATTGCATGCCCCGGATTCTGGCCTGCCCCGGCCGCATTCAGCCCGGCTTAAGTTTGGCCGCCGATACTGCAGGGGACGGTCAGCCGGCGTTGGTAGAGGTGGCCTGGATCAGGTCCCGCCCCCTTCGATGTTGGCGGTTCCTCGAGGCCGGCGATCGTCACGTTTCTTCCCGGGCCCCGCATCGAAAGTCATGCGCGGGCCGCTTCCCCCAGCCAGAGCGGTTCGTTCGACGTGTCCGGAAAGCCCGAATCGTCCACCGATCCCGCCTGCGCCGCGGCCGTCACGTGGCGAAGCTCGTAGCCGCGCCCGTACACCGAGTGCAGGACGAATTCACTTCCCTTGTGCAGCGACAGCTTGCGGCGCACGTTCGCCACGCAGCAGTCGAGCACGCGGCTCTTGCGCTCGATGCGCGAATCCGTCCACAGCGAGCCCAGCAGCCATTCGCGCTCCAGCAGCCGGTCTGCATTGCGGAACAGCAGCAGCGCCAGCTCGAACTCGCGCGGCTTCAGGCGCACTTCCTGGCCCTTGAACGCCACCACCTTGCGGCTGCCGATGAAGCGGTAGTCGCCGAAGGCCGCGCTCACCGCCTGCGTGTTGAGCACGGCCTCGTTGCGCCGCAGCGCCTCGCGCACGCGCAGGCCCACCTCGAAATCGTCGACAGGCAGCACCGCGAAGTCGACGCCGGCACCCCGCGACTCGGGGTCGGTGGTCGACAGCACCTCGGCCAGCAGGTCGCGCTGCATGGCGTTGGCAATAAGGAAGATCGGCAGGCGCAGCGCCTTGCACATGGCCGTGAGCAACGGCCACGCGCCTTCGTCCTTGAGCACCACCAGCAGCAGGTCGAAGTGGCTGCCGCGGGTCGCGGCCCGCAGGAAGTCGGCGCTGCTGTCGAAGCAGACCGGCGTGCAGCCCATCAGCCGCAGCTTCTGGCCCCATGCCCGTCCCTGGGCCTCGTCGCAGCCCACCATGGCCACTTGCCGCAAATCGCCGTGAGCATCGTTGTCCATGTCGGGAGCTTCCATGTGTGGTGATCGTGATGGTGTTTGCGATTCCGGCAGCTGTCTCAGCGCTCGTGCGCGGAGCGCGGGAGCTTCCAGCCGATGCCGGCGTTGAAGCCCCAGTCCCGCCCCGCGTTGGCGAGGGTCATGCCCCAGGCCATCCGCCCGTCGTCCCACATGGCCCTGAAGCCCAGGCTCGCCGCGGCGTAGCCCTTGTAGCTGCCCGCCGCCAGGCCGATGGCCTTCTCGCCCGGCTGCAGCGCCAGCACGTACGCGGCCGTCATGGCCGCGGCCATCGCCGTGCCCGAGTACGCGATGCGCTCCATGTCGCGCAGCGCGGCACCGGCCTGGTCGAGCTGCCCGAGGTTGATCGCATCGCCGGGCAGCGCGCCCGGCGCCACGTTGGTGACCAGCGCGCCCTCGGCCGCTTCCGCCACGCCCGCCACGCCGTGCAGGGCGGTGGCGCACAGCCACAGCGCGACCAGCAGCCCGGCGCGCACGCGATCAGCCCGCCGCGAGGCGGTTGCCCGAGCCCGCCTGTGTCTTGCGCACGCCGTCCGGTCCATAGAACAGCTGCGCGCTGGCCTGCAGGAAATGCAGCGCCTGTTGCGTGAAATCGAGGTGCGCGTAGACCATCGAGCCGTTGCGCAGGTTGTGGTCCCGTGCCTGACCGGCGACCTGCAGCAGTGCTTTCCAGGCCCGTTCCGCGTCCGCGCCGCCTGCCGCGGCGGCCGCATCGGCCCCCGCGCGGCCGGGGCCGAAGCCCAGCATCGCCTGCAGGGCCTCGCGCTGGGCGTCCAGCTCGGCCATGCGTTCCAGCAGCACGGTTTTTCGCGCGGCAATGGAGGCCAGGTCGGCGAAGGTGCGGTCCGACATGGCCAGCGCCTCCTGGTCCAGCACCGACAGAAATTCCTCGATGCAGGCGGTTTCGGTGCGCAGGTGGCCCAGCAGGCTCGGTTTCATTCGTTGCCGCCCTCGCGTTTCGGGCCGTTCGCGGCGTCCTGGACATTCGGGCCGAGCAGGTCGCGCACGCTAGCCAGCAGGCCGTCGGCGATGCGCTCGGGGCGGACCTGGTAGCGCCCGGCGCGGATGTCCTCGCGAATGGCCGCCACCCGGGCCGCGTCGAAGTCCGCCGCGGCGGCGCCGGTGGCGCCGGGCAGCGAACGGACCTGCGCGGAGGCTGGCGCAGCTTGCCTGGCGCGCTGGGCGGCGTCGGCGCCGCTCACCTGGGCCGCGTTGGCCGCGGGCGTTCGGGTAATGGGCTTGGCCGAAGGGGCGGGGGGATCGATTTTCAAGTTGATTCCTCAGGGGCTGACCCGTATATCGGCAGCCGGCGCAAGAACTTTAGGAAGAACGAATGGCGGCATGCGCGGGTGCCTGGCTTCACTGCGCCAGCTGGATCTGCCCCTCTTCGTCCGCCACGCCGCTGACCAGCCGCCCGTCGCGGGTCCTGGCCTGCACGACGGCCCCCACGGCCGCCCCGGTCATGGCCTTGGCCTCGGTGCTGACGACGAAGCCCTGGCCCTGGGCCACGACCTTCACCGCCTGCCCCTGCTGGATCACGGTGACGCCGCGCACCAGCTCCTTGCGCAGCGGCGCGCCGGGCGCCACGCGGTTGACCGTGACCACGCCGGCCAGCTCCGTGGCGCTGGTGATGACCGAGCGCGGCAGCCGCGTGAGGTCGCCGGTGCGCTCGGCGACGTCGCCCGCGCCCAGCGGCCGGCCTGCGTCGATCGCGCGCGCCGCCACGAAATAGCTGCCTTCCACCGCCACGTGCGCCTGCACGAAGCGCGTCCACGGCCGCTCCGCCTGGCAGCGCACGCCCACCGAGACGCGGCCCCACGGCTTCGCGCCCGGCGGCAGGAAGGCCTCGGGCGCTTCGCACGCGGGCAGCGCGGCGGTGCCGCGTCCCTCGATGCTGATCGTCACCTTGCCCGGCATGCCGGCCGTCTGCACCTGCAGGTATTTCTCGATGACCGCGGCGGCGGCGTCGGCGGTGCCGGTGGAGTTGGCGATGCCGGCGGCGAACGCGAACGCGGATGCCGTGCACGCCATGGCCGCGAGCACCGGCACAACGGCGCGCAGGGCGTGATCGCGAAGCTCGGAAGAGGTCATCGGGTCGTCGGATATGTGTGGATGAGAGGGCCTGGATCGCGGTGTGCCACGCGGGAAGAAGGCACGGCGCCGCACGGAAATTCTAGAAATCCGCGGGCTGATCGAAGTTGCGAGCAGCAGGCGAAAACCCCCTTTGTTCGGACGATTGCAAAAGCGGCTCGTGCATAGACTCGCTTTCCATCTGTCGCTGCGCCTTCGTGCGCCTGCGATGCCTCAACGGATGGAAAAGACATGATCGACAAGCTGGATGCGGCGCTTCGCTTCAATCGCGAAGCCCTCAACCTCCGCGCGGAGCGCCAGGAGGTGCTGGCGGCCAACATCGCCCATGCGGACACGCCCAACTACAAGGCGCGCGACTTCGACTTCGGCGCACGCCTGAGCGAAGCCGTGGAGCGCGGGCGCGCATCGCAGTCGATGTCGCTGTCCACCACTTCGTCGCGCCATCTCGCGGGACAGGCGCAGGCGGTCTCCGACAAGGACCTGCTCTACCGCGTGCCCAACCAGTCCAGCCTCGACGGCAACACCGTCGAGATGGACGTCGAGCGCATCGCATTCGCCGACAACGCGCTGCGCTACGAGTCGAACCTCACGGTCATCAATTCGAAGATCAAGTCGCTGCTCTCCGCGGTGCAGCAGTAAGCAGCGGGAGCCCGTTCCATGCCCTTCAACAGCACCTCCATGAACATCTTCAACGTGGCCGGCTCGGCCATGACCGCGCAGTCGCAGCGCATGAACGCGACCGCGAGCAACATGGCCAACGCCGAAAGCGTGGCCGGCCCCGACGGCATGCCCTACCGCGCGAAGCAGGTGGTGTTCCAGGTCGCGCCTTCGTCGTACGGCGGCGGGGACATCGGCGGCGTCAGGGTGGCCGGCGTGGTGGAAGACCAGTCTCCGCCGCGGCTCGTGTTCGACCCGAAGAGCCCGCACGCCAACGCCGAAGGCTACGTGGCGATGCCCAACGTCAACGTGGTGGAGGAGATGACCAACATGATCTCCGCCTCGCGCAGCTACCAGGCCAACGTGGAGGTGCTCAACACCGCCAAGACGCTGATGGTCAAGACGCTGACCCTCGGCCAGTAACTCCCCAAGTCCCGCAAGACGCACAAGAAAGAACAGGCACGACCGCGCCATGGCCATCTCCAACACCTCGTCCATCACCGGACAGAACGCCGCCTCCGCTGCCGGCGGCAACAGCAGCACCTCCAACGTCGACAGCGAGCAGCGCTTCCTGAAGCTGCTGGTCACGCAGCTGAACAACCAGGACCCGCTCAACCCGATGCAGAACGCCGAGCTCACTTCGCAGCTCGCGCAGATGAGCACCGTCAGCGGCATCGAGAAGCTCAACAGCACGCTCTCGGGCCTGGTGAGCCAGACCGGCTCCAACCAGCTGCTGCAGGCCACCTCGCTCATCGGCTACAACGTGCTGTCGCCGGGCAACACGCTCACCACCAAGGACCCCGAGGCGGGCAAAGACCCCGCTTCGCAGGCCTTCGCCGTGGAGCTTCCGGGCACCGCCTCCGACGTGGAGATCAAGATCGTCGACGCCACCGGCAAGGTCGTGCGCACCATCGATGCCGGCTCCATGAAAGAGGGCGTCAACGCCGTCACCTGGGACGGCAAGGACGACGCGGGCGCCGTGGTGCCCGCGGGCGCCTACAGCTTCAGCGTGAACGCCGCCAACGGCGGCACGACGGTGAAGTCCACCGCGCTCACCTTCTCGCAGGTGGCGGCCGTCAAGCAGGGCGCCAGCGGCGTCACGCTCGAGCTGATGACGGGCAACAACATCGGCCTGTCCGACGTGCGCCTGTTCCTCTGAGCCGCAGGGCTTCTTTCCCGATCGCATCCAGCGAACGCATCCATCGCACCGAAACCAACAAGCAAGGAACCATAGATCATGGCTTTTTCCCAGGGCATCAGCGGGCTCGGCGTGGCCGCCGCCAACCTCGACGTCATCGGCAACAACATCGCCAACTCGGGCACGGTCGGCTTCAAGTCGGCCGCGGCCACCTTCCAGGACGTGTACGCGGGTTCGCGCGTCGGCCTGGGGGCTTCGGTGTCGGGCGTGACGCAGAACTTCTCGCAGGGCGTGACCCAGTCGAGCAGCCGTCCGCTGGACGTGGCCATCCTCAACGGCGACGGCTTCTTCCGCCTGACCAGTGCCACCGGCGAAGTCATGTACTCGCGCAACGGCCAGTTCACGCGCGACAAGGACGGCTACATCGTCAACGCCTCGGGCCTGCGCCTCACCGGTTTCGGCGCTAACGCCAACGGCGGCATCAGCGGCGGCACGCCGGCGGCCATCCAGATCCCGACCACGCCCATGACGCCCAAGGCCACGACCGGCATCGACGCCGAGTTCAACCTCGACGCGCGCAAGACCGCGCCCACCAAGACGCCCTTCAACGCGACCGATTCCGACACCTTCAACTACTCGAACGCCGTCGGCCCCATCTACGACTCGCTGGGCAACCCGCATGACGTGTCCGTCTACTTCGTGAAGAGCGCGACGCCCGCCAACACCTGGAGCGTGTACGGCACGGCCGACGGTGCGGCGCTGAACGGCGGCGCCGCGCTCGGCACCCTGACCTTCGACTCCGCCGGCAAGATGACCGCGCCCGCCAGCGGCCAGCTGAGCCTGGGCACGCTCAACCTCACCAACGGCGCCGCGGCACTCACGCCCACGCTCGACATCACGGGCACCACGCAGTTCGGCGCCGCCAACGCCATGAGCAAGCTCGCGCAGGACGGCTACCGCTCGGGCGAGCTCACCTCGTTCTCGATCAACGCCGACGGCACCATCACCGGCAAGTTCTCCAACGAGCAGACCAAGCTGCTGGGCCAGGTCGTGCTGTCCTCCTTCGCCAACCCGAACGGCCTGGAGCCCAAGGGCAACAACGTGTGGGCCGAGACGCAGGCCTCGGGCAACCCGCTGACCGGCACGCCGGGCGAAGGCACCAAGCTCGGCTCGCTGCAGTCGGGCGCGCTGGAGGCGTCCAACGTCGACCTCACCTCCGAGCTGGTCAACCTCATCGTCGCGCAGCGCAACTACCAGGCGAATGCGCAGACCGTGAAGACGCAGGACCAGGTCATGCAGACGCTGATGAACATCCGCTGACGCGGCGATACCGACCGACCGATAAAAGCAGGAGCACCCAGTGGATCGCATGTTGTACGTCGCCATGAGCGGCGCCAAGCAGGTCATGGAACAGCAGGCCGCCGTCGCCAACAACATGGCGAACGTGTCGACGCCGGGCTTCCGCGCGCAGATCGCCAACTTCCGCGCGGTGCCCGTGGTCGGCCAGGAGGCGCCCACGCGCGCCTTCGTGGCGGCCACCACGCCCGGCGCCGACTTCACCCACGGCCCGCTCACCGAAACCGGCCGCTCGCTCGACGTGGCCGTGAGCGGCCAGGGCTGGCTGGTGGTGCAGACGCCCGATGGCGGCGAGGCCTACACCCGCGTGGGCAACCTGCAGGTCGGCGCGGACGGGCAGCTCACCACGATGGGCGGGCGCCCGGTGGTGGGCGACAACGGCACGCTCACCGTGCCGCCCGGCTCCACGGTGAGCATCGCCGCCAATGGCCTGGTGGGTGCGCGCGACGCGTCCTCCACCACGCTCACGGGCATTGCCGAAGTCGGCCGCCTCAAGCTGGTCAACCCGCAAGTCACCGACCTCGAGCGCGGCGACGACGGCCTGTTCCGCATGCGCGCCGGCCAGCCGCCGGCCGAGGCCGACGAGGCCGTCACGCTGGTCAGCGGCGTGGTCGAGGGCAGCAACGTGAACCCGGTCGAAACCATGGTGGCAATGATCGCCAACGCACGCAGCTTCGAGATGCAGATGAAGTCGCTGCAGACCGCCGACATCAACGCGCAGGCGGCCAACAAGCTGCTGGCCTACGGCTGACGCGCGCGCTCTCTTTCTCGCAACTTCTTCCGCAGGACTTTCGTTCAAATGATCCGCTCCCTCTACATCGCCAAGACCGGCCTCGACGCGCAGCAGACGCAGCTCGACGTGGTCTCCAACAACCTCGCCAACGTCGGCACCACCGGCTTCAAGCGCAGCCGCGCCGTGTTCGAGGACCTCGTCTACCAGAACCTGCGTCAGGTCGGCGGCCAGTCGTCGGACCAGACGCGCCTGCCTTCGGGCCTGCAGGTCGGCACCGGCGTGCACGTGGTCGCCACCGAGCGCATCCACTCGCAGGGCAACCTCACCAAGACAGACAAGCCCACCGACGTGGCCATCAACGGCAGCGGCTTCTTCCAGGTGCTGATGCCCGACGGCACGACCTCGTACACGCGCGACGGCTCGTTCCAGACCGATCGCGAGGGCCAGCTCGTCACCGCCAGCGGCTTCCCCGTGCAGCCCGCCATCACCGTGCCGGCCAACGCCACCAGCATCACCGTGGGCCGCGACGGCATCGTTTCGGTCGTGCAGGCGGGCAGCACCAACACCGTGCAGATCGGCCAGCTGCAGCTCGCCACCTTCGTCAACCCCACGGGTCTGCAGAGCAAGGGCGAGAACCTCTATGCCGAAACCGACGCATCGGGCGCACCCAACCAGGTGAACCCCGGCGTCGACGGCGCGGGCACGCTGAGCCAGGGCTACGTGGAAGCCTCGAACGTGAACGTGGTGGAAGAGCTGGTCAACATGATCGCCACCCAGCGCTCGTACGAGATCAACAGCAAGGCGGTCCAGACCTCGGACCAGATGCTGCAGCGACTGGCCCAGCTGTGATGCTTGAGGCGCTGCGTCTTCTTCGCCGTTGTGCGGCCGGTGCCAGGGCACGGCTGCGGCCGCTGCTCATGGCTACGGCGGCGGTGCTGGCCACCGGCTGCGCGCAGGTTCCGCGCGAGCCGCTGGTGCACCAGCCGATGACCGCGCGCGCCGACAGCTACGCGGCGGCGCAGTCCCGGCGCTCGCCCGGCGCGATCTTCCAGGACGGCCCCGGCGCCAACGCGCTCTTCGAGGACCGCAGGCCGCGCAACGTCGGCGACATCCTGACCATCCTCATCAGCGAGAAGGTCAACGCCACCAAGAATTCGGGTGCGAACGCCAGCCGCACGGGCAGCACCACGAGCGTGTTCTCCGCCATTCCCAAGCTCATCGGCGGCCTGCTCGACGGACAGGGCACGAATCTCTCGGGCACCAACAAGCTCGATGCCAAGGGCGGCGCCAACGCCAACAACACCTTCAACGGCGTGATCACGGTCACGGTGACGGACGTGATGCCCAACGGCAACCTGCTGGTGAGCGGCGAGAAGCAGATGGGCATCAACCAGGGCACGGAATACATCCGCTTCTCGGGCGTGGTGAACCCGCGCACCGTATCGGGCAACAACACGGTGCCCTCCACATTGGTGGCCGATGCGCGCATCGAGTACTCGGCCAAGGGCTACATCGACGAGGCCCAGACCATGGGCTGGATGCAGCGCATCTTCCTCAACGTCATGCCATTCTGATGAAACACCCCCAGGCTTCGCGCACTTCGTGTCGCTTCTCCAACCCCCTTGCAGGGGGCGATGCCAATGGCCCGGCAAAGCCGGTTCCATGGCATCCCACGAAATTTTCTGCTCGCTTGCGCATCGCGGCGGCTGCGGTGGTTGCGTCTTTGTTCTTCGCGCCTGCGCATGCCGAGCGGCTCAAGGAGCTGGCGAGCATCCAGGGCGTGCGCGACAACCCGCTGATCGGCTACGGGCTGATGGTGGGGCTGGACGGCACGGGCGACCAGACGATGCAGACGCCGTTCACCACGCAGAGCCTGAACAACATGCTGCAGCAGCTGGGCATCACGATTCCTCAGGGCGTGAACATGCAGCTGAAGAACGTGGCGGCGGTGATGGTGACTGCCACGCTGCCTTCGTTTGCGCGGCCGGGGCAGAACATCGACGTGACGGTGTCCTCCATGGGCAATGCGAAGAGCCTGCGCGGCGGCACGCTGCTGATGACGCCGCTCAAAGGCGTGGACGGCATGACGTACGCGGTGGCGCAAGGGAACATGGTGGTCGGCGGCGCGGGTGCGTCGGCCAACGGGAGCAAGGTGCAGGTCAACCAGCTCAGCTCGGGGCGCATTCCGGCCGGGGCGCTGGTGGAGCGCACCGTGGAGGCGCCGGTGGGCGCGGAAGGCACTTTCTCCATCGAGCTCAACCGCTCCGATTTCGGCACCACGCAGCGCGCGGTGGATGCGATCAACCGGCAGTTCGGTTCGGGCACGGCCGAGGCCGTCGATGCGCGCTCGATCCGCGTGCGTGCGCCCGAGCCTCAGCAGCGCGTGGGTTTTCTCGCGCGGCTGGAAGACCTGGAAGTGACACCCACGCAGGCAGGTGCCCGCGTCGTCGTGAACGCGCGCACCGGCTCGGTGGTGATGAACCAGGCCGTTCGCGTGAAGGACTGCGCCATCGCGCACGGCAACCTGTCGGTGGTCATCAACACCGAGCCGGTCATCAGCCAGCCGGGCGCGTTCTCGGGCGGCAGCACGGTGGCGGCGCAGACCTCGCAGATATCGGTGAACCAGGGCGGCGGCGCGATCCAGATGGTGCGTGGCGGCGCTTCATTGTCGGACGTGGTCAAGGGGCTCAACAGCCTGGGCGCGAATCCGCAGGACCTGGTGTCGATCCTCCAGGCCATGAAGTCGGCCGGCGCACTGAGCGCCGAGCTGGAAATCATCTGAGGCCGGCGCGATGACCGTATCCGCCACCGACCGCAGCGGCGCGCTCGACCAGCGCTTCGCGCTCGACGTGCAGGGCGTGGACGCCCTGCGGCACACCGTGCGCAGCTCGCCGGAGGAAGGCCTGCAGCAGGTCTCGCGGCAGTTCGAGGCGCTCTTCATGAACATGGTGCTCAAGAGCATGCGCGAGGCGACGCCTTCGAGCGGGCTCTTCGACAGCCAGGACCAGAAGGTGTACCTGTCGATGTTCGACCAGCAGCTCACGCAGAACCTCTCGGGGCGCGGCGTGGGGCTGGCCGAGGCGATGCTCGCGCAGCTGCGCCGCAGCATGCCCTCGGGCCCGCCCGACGCGCAGGCCGATGCGGAGATCGGCGTGAAGCCGATGCCGCTGGATCCGGCCATGCCCGGCTTCCCGTTGGGCGCGCGCGCAGGCATTCCGATCGGTTCGGCTCCTGTCGCATCGACGGCGCGCACGGCCGACCTCGGCATCTACCAGGTCAACAGCGAGCGGCGCGCACCGGGCACCGGCGCGAATGCCTCGCTGCAGGCGCAGGCCGACGAGTTCGTCGGGCGCATGGGTGCATCCGCGCAGGCAGCGAGCACGGCCAGCGGCGTGCCCGCGCCGCTGATCCTCGCGCAGGCCGCGCTCGAATCGGGCTGGGGCAAGCGCGAGATCCGCGCCGACGACGGCACGCAGAGCTTCAACCTGTTCGGCATCAAGGCCGACCGCAGCTGGAAGGGCCCGACGGTCGAGACCACCACCACCGAGTACGTCGACGGCGAGCCGCAGAAGGTGCGCGCGAAGTTCCGCGCCTACGGCTCGTACGAGGAAGCCTTCACCGACTACGCACGCTTCATCACCCGCAACCCGCGCTACGCGAACGTGCTGGCCACCGACGACCCGACAGAGGCCGCCCACGGCCTGCAGCGCGCCGGCTACGCGACCGATCCGCGCTACGGCGAGAAGCTGGTTCGCATCATGCAGAAATTCGGCTGAGCCGCGAGCGCGCTCACCGCATCAAGGAAGACCCATGGCAGAGATCGCAGCAGGAACAGCACGCGCGCAGGCGCCCCAGCAACAGGGCGCAGGCGCCCCCCTGGAGGTCGTGACCTTCAAGCTGGGCGAAGAGGAATACGGCATAGACATCCAGAAGGTGCAGGAGCTGCGCGGGTACGACGCGGTGACGCGCATCGCGAATGCGCCGGAATACATCAAGGGGGTGGTGAACCTGCGCGGGATCATCGTTCCGATCATCGACATGCGCATCAAGTTCAGGCTGGGGGAGCCGACGTACGACCAGTTCACGGTGGTGATCGTGCTGAACATCGGCGGGCGGGTGGTGGGGATGGTGGTGGACAGCGTGTCGGACGTGATCACGCTGGCGGCCGAGCAGATCAAGCCTGCGCCGGAGATGGGCTCGGTGCTGGACGCGGACTACCTGATAGGGCTGGGCACGCTGGAGGACCGGATGCTGATCCTGGTGGACATCGACCGGCTCATGTCCAGCGAGGAAATGGGCCTGGTCGAGAAGATCGCCGCCTGAGCGCCCCAACCCGAACAACAAAGAGACAAGCAAATGTTCCGCATGATGAAGAACTGGACAGTGGGGCGGCGCATGGGCGTCGTATTCGCGTGCTTGCTGGCGCTGCTGGTGCTCATCGCCGGCATCGGCGTGCTGCGCCTGCAGGCCGTGGGCGACGCGACCGCAGGCATGGCCGGCGATTCGCTCGCCAAGGAGCGGCTCGCGGCCGCATGGCAGCTGGGCACCAATACCAACAGTATTCGCACTTTCTCGCTGCTCAAGAGCGACGATCCGGCCGTGCAGGAGTATTTGCAGAAGAACATCTCGGCCACCAGCGCCCTCATCACCGAGACGCAGAAGAAGCTCGAGGCGATGCTGGACTCGCCCGAAGAACTGGCGCTGAGCGCGGACATCAAGAAGAAGCGCGGCGACTACGTCGAGCTGCGCAACCAGATCCTCAAGCTCAAGGGCGACGGCCGCAAGGACGAAGCGGCGCAGCTGACCGACACGCGCCTGCTGCCCGCGCTGGACGCCTACGACGCGAGCATCCGCGCCATGGTGAGCCACCAGCAGCAGGAGATCGACAAGGCCGCCGCCGGCATCGGCGACCAGTACCGGTCGGGCCGCAGGTGGATCGTCGGGCTGGCCGCGCTCGCCATCGTGGCGGGTAGCGCGATTGCATGGCTGCTGACGCGCAGCATCGTGCAGCCCATCGGCGAGGCGCTGCTCATCGCGGAGACGGTGGCCGCGGGCGACCTGAGCCAGGAATTCGAGACCGAGCGCGGCGGCGACTTCGGCCGGCTGCTGCGCGGCATGGGCGAGATGGAGGACACGCTCACCGACCTCGTGACCCGCATCAAGGCGTCCACCGATTCGATCGCGGTGGCATCGCGGCAGATCGCCGCGGGCAACCAGGATCTCTCTTCGCGCACGGAAGAACAAGCCAGCTCGCTGGAGCAGACGGCGGCTTCGATGGAAGAACTGACCTCGACGGTCAAGCAGAACGCGGACAACGCGCGGCAGGCGAACCAGCTCGCGGTGTCCGCTTCGGAAGTGGCCGTGAAGGGCGGCAGCGTGGTCTCGCAGGTGGTCGGCACGATGGGCTCGATCAATGCGTCTTCCAAGAAGATCGTCGACATCATCGGCGTGATCGACGGCATTGCGTTCCAGACCAACATCCTCGCGCTGAACGCGGCGGTCGAGGCTGCGCGTGCGGGCGAGCAGGGCAAGGGCTTCGCTGTCGTCGCATCCGAGGTGCGAAGCCTGGCCCAGCGCTCGGCAGCGGCAGCCAAGGAAATCAAGACGCTGATCGGCGATTCCGTGGAGAAGGTCGAGGAAGGCAGCAAGCAGGTGGAAGAAGCCGGCCGCACGATGGAAGAGATCGTGGGCAGCGTGAGGCGCGTGACCGACATCATGGGCGAGATCACCGCTGCGAGCCAGGAACAGACCTCGGGCATCGAGCAGATCAACCAGGCGATCACGCAGATGGACCAGGTTACGCAGCAGAATGCCGCGCTGGTGGAAGAAGCCTCGGCCGCAGCCCAGTCGTTGCAGGAGCAGGCCGAGAACCTCGTGCGCGCTGTCAGCACCTTCAAGCTCGACGCCGAAATCGAAGAGGCAGAGGCGGTCTGAAGCACCCATGCGCACACGTCTCAGTCCCAGGCGCGCCCTGCGCATCGGCACGCGCTTCGCCATTCTCCTGACGATGCTGGTCGTGGCGCTGAGCCTCGGCTTCGGGGCCGGCGCCGGCTACGAATGGGCGCGCCTGACGGTCTGCGCCCTGGGCGTGGCCGCGTTGTTCACCGCCGTCGCCATCGTCTGGATCGTCATGCACTCGGTCACCCGTTCGACCCACGACGCCGTGAAGGTCTCCGAGCGGCTCGACCGGGTGTTCGAGCACGTCAATGCCCAGGATTCCTGAAAAAACTCTCTCTCAATGAACTCGTTTCTCAATCTCAAGATAGGTACTCGTCTCGGCGTGGGGTTTGCCGTTGTCCTCTTGCTGCTGGTCGGCATCGCCGGCCTCGGACTCCGTGCAATGACCGACATCCAGGCGCGGCTGAACGGCATCGTCACGAACAACAACGTCAAGGTGGCTTCGGTCAACAAGATGGTGGACGCCATTCGCGACATCGCCATCCTCGATGGCAACCTGATCCTCATGGTCGACGATGCCGCCATGCGCGAAGAGATAAAGAAGATTGCCGCGGCACGGGAGCGCTTCGCCGGAAGCCGTGCCGTGCTGGCCAAGCTGCTGGTCTCCTCCGAAGGCAAGGCGCTGCTGGCGCGAATCGACGAGAAGGTCACGGTGCTCGCGCCGCTGAACACCCAGCTCGGGGAGCTCGCCCTGCAGAACAGGAACGACGAGGCATCGGCGATCTTCATCTCGAAGTTCCAGCCGGCCGCGCGGGCCTTGCTCGCGGAGCTCGACGCCATGGCCGAACACCAGGAGCGGCGCTCGATGGAAGCCAACCAGGAGGCCAGCGACGGTTATGCATGGTCGCGCAACCTGATGCTGCTGCTGGGCGCCATCGCCGTCCTGCTCGGCACAGGCATCGCGTGGCTCATCACGCGTTCGATCACCCGGCCTGTCGGCGCGGCGGTGCAGGTGGCGGAGAAGGTCGCCGGCGGTGACCTCAGCGCGCGCATCGAGGTGCGCTCGAAGGACGAGACCGGCCGGCTGATGCTCGCGCTCAAGGAGATGAACGAAAGCCTCGTGAAGATCGTGAGCGAGGTGCGCACGGGCACGGACACGATCGCCACCGCATCGGCACAGATCGCCTCGGGGAATCAGGATCTGTCGTCGCGTACGGAAGAGCAAGCGAGTTCGCTGGAACAGACGGCGGCTTCGATGGAGGAGCTGACCTCGACGGTCAAGCAGAACGCCGACAACGCCCGTCAAGCCAACCAGCTCGCCGTGTCCGCTTCGGAAGTGGCCGTGAAGGGCGGCAACGTCGTCTCGCAAGTGGTCGACACGATGGGTGCGATCAATACCTCGTCGAAGAAGATCGTCGACATCATCGGCGTGATCGACGGCATCGCTTTCCAGACCAACATCCTCGCGTTGAATGCGGCTGTCGAAGCCGCCCGCGCTGGTGAGCAGGGCCGTGGCTTCGCTGTGGTGGCCTCGGAAGTCCGCAGCTTGGCTCAACGCTCGGCAGCAGCCGCCAAGGAAATCAAGACGCTGATCGGCGACTCGGTCGAGAAGGTCGAAGAGGGCAGCAAGCAGGTCGAAGAAGCCGGTCGCACGATGGAAGAGATCGTCGGTAGCGTGAAGCGCGTGACCGACATCATGGGCGAGATCACCGCTGCGAGCCAGGAACAGACCTCGGGCATCGAACAGATCAACCAGGCCATCACGCAGATGGACCAGGCCACGCAGCAGAACGCGGCACTGGTCGAGGAAGCCTCGGCGGCGGCGCAGTCCATGCAGGAACAGGCCAGCAGCCTCGTGCGTGCGGTCAGCGTCTTCAAGCTCGATGCCAATGCCGTGGCCCCCACACGCCCCGCCTTCACGCGCATCACACCGATCCCGAAGCCAACCAGGCCCGCGCCCAAGCGCCCGGCCAAGGCCCTGCCAGTGCGGCAGGAGCCCAAGGCTGCGCCGCAGCTCGCCATGGCCGGCGGCGCAAAGGGCGACTGGACCGAGTTCTGAGAAAAAAGACTCAAGTCTTGCGCTCCGATGCCGATAACAGGACGAACCCCGATACCTGTTGTTGAAGAAAGAGAGCAATGAGTCTGAAGAATCCGGAAATCGGTGCCCGCCTGGTGGTACTGGACTGACAGGGAAGCCGAAAGACCATGCGCGTCAACCTGCCCGTCACCGGCATCGAATACGAACTGTCGCCCGATGCCGCCCTGGTGTCCCGCACCGACCTGAAGGGTCGCATCACCTACGTCAACCCGGCTTTCGTCGAGGCCAGCGGCTTCACCGTGGCCGAACTCATGGGCAAGGCGCACAACATCGTGCGCCATCCCGACGTGCCGCCCGAGGCTTTCGCCGACCTGTGGCAGACGCTGGGCCAGGGCCTGCCCTGGACCGGGCTCATCAAGAACCGCCGCAAGAACGGCGACTTCTACTGGGTGCTGGCCAACGTCACGCCGATCCGCCGCGATGGCCGCACGCAGGGCTACATGTCGGTGCGTAGCAAGCCGGGCCGCAGCGAAGTGGCGGAGGCCGAGGCGCTGTACGCCCGCATCCGCGAAGGCCGCGCGAAGGACATCGAACTGCTGCAGGGCGAAGTGGTCTCGCGCGGCTGGACCAGCCCGCTGGCCCGGCTGCGCCGCATTCCGGTTCGCCGCCGGGTCTTCGCCGTGGCCTCCGCCGCGGCGCTGCTGTCGCTGGGGCTGGGCATCGCGGGCTGGATGGAGGCCTCGCGGCTGGCCGCATCCGCTGGCACGCACAGCTGGCTTGTGGGTGCCATGGCCATCGGCGGTGCGGGCTTCGCCCTCGCATGGCTGGGGCTGGGCCAGTTCCTCGCCCGCACGGTGTTCCGACCGCTGGACGAGGCGGTGCACGTTGCGCGCGCCATCGCCGGCGGCGACCTCGCGCGCTTCGAGGTGCGGCGCGGCGACGAGATCACCGGCCTGCTGCGCGCCCTGAACCAGATGAGCGCGAACCTGTTCGCGATCGTCGCGGACGTGGGCGCCAACGTGGCGGGCGTGATGTCGGCCTCGAGCCAGATCGCCTCGGGCAACCAGGATCTCTCCTCGCGCACGGAGCAGCAGGCCAGTTCGCTGGAGCAGACGGCGGCCTCGATGGAAGAGCTGACCTCTACCGTGAAGCAGAACGCCGACAACGCCATGCAGGCGAACCAGCTGGCCGTATCCGCCTCCGAGGTCGCGGTGAAGGGCGGCAGCGTCGTCTCTCAGGTGGTCGACACCATGGGCTCGATCAATGCTTCGTCGAAGAAGGTGGTGGACATCATCGGCGTGATCGACGGCATCGCGTTCCAGACCAACATCCTCGCGCTGAACGCGGCGGTCGAGGCCGCGCGCGCGGGCGAGCAGGGCAAGGGCTTTGCCGTGGTGGCTTCCGAAGTGCGAAGCCTCGCGCAGCGCTCCGCTACCGCGGCCAAGGAGATCAAGACCCTCATCGGCGATTCCGTGGAGAAGGTCGAAGAAGGCAGCAAGCAGGTAGAAGAAGCCGGCCGCACGATGGAAGAGATCGTGGGCAGCGTGAGGCGCGTGACCGACATCATGGGCGAGATCACCGCCGCCAGCCGGGAGCAGACCCAGGGCATCGAGCAGATCAACCAGGCCATCACGCAGATGGACCAGGTCACGCAGCAGAACGCAGCGCTGGTCGAGGAAGCCTCGGCCACCGCCCAGCTGCTGCAGGAGCAGGCCGACGGCCTCGTGAAGGCCGTGCGCGTGTTCAGGGCCGAGACCGCAGAGGCGGTCGCCGAAGCCGCATGAGCCGGCCTGAGCCCGCCAGAACCCGCACGAAGCCACGCGAACACACCAACCCCATTCAATCCGGAGAAGAAAAGATGCTGAACAAGGCAAAAGATCCCCTGCAACAAGCCGCATCCACGTCGGCAGCGGCCGCTGGCGCGTCGCGCCTGGAGGTCGTGACCTTCAAGCTGGGCGAGGAGGAATACGGCATAGACATCCAGAAGGTGCAGGAGCTGCGCGGGTACGACGCGGTGACGCGCATCGCGAATGCGCCGGAATACATCAAGGGGGTGGTGAACCTGCGCGGGATCATCGTTCCGATCATCGACATGCGCATCAAGTTCAGGCTGGGGGAGCCGACGTACGACCAGTTCACGGTGGTGATCGTGCTGAACATCGGCGGGCGGGTGGTGGGGATGGTGGTGGACAGCGTGTCGGACGTGATCACGCTGGCGGCCGAGCAGATCAAGCCTGCGCCGGAGATGGGCTCGGTGCTGGACGCGGACTACCTGATAGGGCTGGGCACGCTGGAGGACCGGATGCTGATCCTGGTGGACATCGACCGGCTCATGTCCAGCGAGGAAATGGGCCTGGTCGAAGCGGCCGCCACCGCCTGAGCCCGGCGCCACGGCCGCATGGCCGGCACCGGTTCCGAATCTTCACCCTTGAATGGCTGCACCATGAAGTTCTTCTCCAATCTCCGCATCGGCAACCGGCTGGCGCTGGCCTTCGCGGTCGTGCTGGGCCTGACCGTGGTCTCGACCGCCATCGCGCTCGTTTCCTCGCTCAAGAACGCCGAGGCCACCCGGGTCATGATGGAAAGCCCGCTCGCCAAGGAGCGGCTCATCTCCGACTGGTACGTGCTCACCTATTCGGCCATCGCCCGCACGTCGATGATCGCCCGCACCACCGACGAGAGCCTGCCGGTGGTCTTTGCCGACGTCATCTCCGACAGCGTGAAGAAGGGCAGCGAGACCATCGCCAAGGTCGAGAAGCTGCTGGTGACGGACGAAGAGAAGGCGATCCTCAAGTCCATCGTCGAGCTGCGCGCTAAGTACCAGGCCGCGAAGGAGGACGTGGGCAAGGCCAAGGCCGGCGGCGACACGGTGGCGACCGCGCGCGTCTTCAAGGAAGTCTTCCAGCCGGCCGCCAAGGCCTATGAAACCCGCGTGCTCGACCTGCTGTCGCTGGAGCGCAAGGCCATCGACGACATGAGCAAGGCCATCGACGCGGCGAACGCGCGCGCCTTCAACCTGCAGATGCTGCTGACCTTCCTGACGGTGGTGTGCGGCGCCATCTTCGCTTTCTTCATCTCGCGCAGCATCGTGCGCCCGCTCGCGCAGGCCGTGGAGGTTGCAGAGACGGTGGCCGCGGGCGACCTGAGCGCGCGCATCGAAGTGCACGGCCGCGACGAGGCCGGCCAGCTGATGCAGGCGCTGAAGAACATGAACGCGAACCTGGCGAAGGTGGTGGGCGAAGTGCGCAGCGGCACGGAGACGATCGCCACCGCTTCCGGGCAGATCGCCTCGGGCAACCAGGATCTTTCTTCGCGCACGGAGCAGCAGGCGAGTTCGCTGCAGCAGACCGCGGCTTCGATGGAGGAGCTGACCTCGACGGTGAAGCAGAACGCCGACAACGCGCGTCAAGCCAATCAGCTTGCCGTGTCCGCCTCGGAAGTCGCGGTGAAGGGCGGCAATGTGGTGTCCCAGGTGGTGGACACCATGGGCTCGATCAATGCCTCGTCCAAGAAGATCGTGGACATCATCGGCGTGATCGATGGCATCGCGTTCCAGACCAACATCCTGGCGCTGAATGCGGCTGTCGAAGCCGCGCGTGCAGGCGAGCAAGGCCGTGGCTTCGCCGTGGTGGCTTCGGAAGTCCGAAGCCTGGCTCAACGCTCCGCTGCTGCAGCCAAGGAAATCAAGACGCTGATCGGCGACTCGGTCGAGAAGGTCGAAGAAGGCAGCAAGCAGGTGGAAGAGGCCGGTCGCACGATGGAAGAAATCGTGGGCAGCGTCAAGCGCGTGACCGACATCATGGGCGAGATCACCGCAGCCAGCCAGGAACAGACCTCGGGCATCGAGCAGATCAACCAAGCCATCACGCAGATGGACCATGTGACGCAGCAGAACGCGGCGCTGGTCGAGGAAGCCTCGGCCGCTGCCCAGTCGCTGCGGGAGCAGGCCGGCAGCCTGTCGCAGGTGGTCGGCGTGTTCCGCCTGGGCGGCAGCCATGCCGAAGGCCAGGCACATCGGCTGGCGTTTGCAGCGTCGGCGGCATGAAGGAAGAAATGGAAGGCAAAGCAATGCAGTGGTTTCAGAACCTTCGCGTCACCGTCCGGCTGATCATCAGCTTTCTCGTGGTCGCGGCCATCGGCGCAGCGGTGAGCGCGCTCGGCATCTTTCACATGGGGCGCATCAGTGCGTCGACCGAGGCGCTCTACGCCAACGAGCTTCGCGCCCTGCAGGCGGTGCAGGACGCCAACATCCGCCTGCTGTACGCCAGCCGCGCGCAGATGACGCTGCTGTCGGCCGGCACGCGCGGCGAACGCAATGCGGGCGCGAACGAGGTCAAGGCATCCGTCGAGAACCTCTCGGCGCGTGCCGCGGAGGTCAAGTCCTTCTTCGGAGAAACCGAGGAGGGCGCCAAGCTGTTCGGCCAGTTCGAGGCGCTGATCGCGCCCCTGACGGCGCACATGAACGACTTCGTGGCCCTGCTGAACAAGCAGCCGCTGGACAGCTCCCAGTTCGACAACCAGGTGAGCGAGGACAGCGCGCGCCTGCTGAAGGAATCGCGCGGCCTGGAGGAAGTGCTCCAGCGCATGGTCGCCTACAGCAAGGATCTTGCGCGCGAGCGTGCCGTGCATGCCGACGAAACCTACAAGAGCTCCAGGCTGACGATGCTCGGCCTGGCGCTGGCGGGCATCGTGGTCAGCGTCGGGCTGGGCGTGCTGGTTGCGCGCCTGATGGGACGCCAACTCGGCGGCGAGCCGCAATACGCCGCCGACGTGGTCGGCCGCATCGCCGGCGGCGACCTGTCGCTGGCGGTAGAAGCCGACGCCGCGCATGACAACAGCCTGCTGCGCTCCATCCAGAAGATGCAGTCGCAGCTGACGTCGATCGTCGTGGAGATCAAGGATTCGAGCGAAACCATCGCCACGGCCTCGAGCCAGATCGCGTCGGGCAATCAGGATCTGTCGTCGCGCACGGAAGAACAGGCCAGCTCGCTGGAACAGACGGCGGCTTCGATGGAAGAGCTGACATCGACCGTCAAGCAGAACGCGGACAACGCCCGTCAAGCCAACCAGCTGGCCGTGTCCGCCTCGGAAGTGGCGGTGAAGGGCGGCAACGTCGTCTCCCAGGTGGTCGACACCATGGGCTCGATCAATGCCTCGTCCAAGAAGATCGTCGACATCATCGGCGTGATCGACGGCATCGCGTTCCAGACCAACATCCTGGCGCTGAATGCTGCGGTCGAAGCCGCACGTGCAGGCGAGCAGGGCCGCGGCTTTGCCGTGGTGGCCTCGGAAGTCCGCAGTCTGGCCCAGCGCTCGGCTGCAGCAGCCAAGGAAATCAAGACACTGATCGGCGACTCGGTCGAGAAGGTCGAAGAGGGCAGCAAGCAGGTGGAAGAAGCAGGCCGCACGATGGAAGAGATCGTCGGCAGCGTGAAGCGCGTGACGGACATCATGGGCGAGATCACCGCCGCGAGCCAGGAACAGACCTCGGGCATCGAGCAGATCAACCAGGCCATCACGCAGATGGATCAGGTCACCCAGCAAAACGCGGCGCTGGTCGAAGAGGCTTCCGCAGCGGCCCAGTCGCTGCAGGAGCAGGCCGGCATCCTCGTGCGCGCAGTCAGCATCTTCAGGCTGGGTGGAGACCAGCAAGCCGCTTCCCGCGCGCAGGCCGAGGCGCCGGCCCTCGCGCGTGCCGCTCCATCGCTGCCCGCCGCGCCGCAACTGGCAGTTGCAGGTGCCGGCGACTGGCGCGAGTTCTGAGTCGGGAGCACTCTTCATGAATACCGCGAACCCTGCAAGGCGCGAGCACGCCTTCGTTCCGCTCGCCCGCACCATGACCCTGGCCGCGGCCGGCGGCATGCTGCTGGTGGCGACGCTGGTGCTGGCGGTCTTCTACGCGATGGCCTCCGCGCAGCAGAAGCGCAGCGCTGCCCAGTACGCCAATGCGAAGGCCGAGGCCATCGCCCGTTCGCTGGACATCTTCGACCAGACCATGCGCCTCACGGCGGAGAACGCCTTCGGCGTCTTCCGGCGCCAGTTCGCGTCCAGCCTCGTGCTCGACAACACGGGGCAGGGGACCCTGAGCAGCGACGGCACGCCCATCGACGCGTCGCGCATCGCCGAAGTGGATGTCTTCGCGCGCGATTTCCCCGGCGCCAATGCCACCGTGTTCATTGCGCAGGGCGACGACTTCCGCCGCGTCACCACCTCGGTGAAGAAGGAGAACGGCGAGCGCGCCGTCGGCACGCTGCTGGATCGCAAGAGCGGGGCGTATCCCGTGCTGCGCGAAGGCAAGCGCTTCGTGGGGCGCATCACGCTCTTCGGGCGTCCCTACATGACCGTCTACGAGCCGGTGCGCGATGCAGGCGGCCGCGTCGTGGCGGTGCTCTACGTCGGCCTGGACATCTCCCGGCAGCAGGCCTCCTTCGGCGAAGCCGTGAGCGGAACGCGGATCTTCGACACCGGCGGGCTCTACATCGTCGACCCGGCGGGTGCCGGCGGCGCGGCAACGCTGGTCTTCCATCCCACGGCGGCCGGCAGGAAGATGGCCGAGCTCCTGCAGGACGATGCATCGGCAGCCTGGCTGTCGCGGATCTCCGCCGCCGACGCAATGTGGATCGACGACGCGCGCCCGGTGCTCGCCCCGGCCGAGGGCCAGCAGCGCTATGCCTCGGTGGCCAGGAGCGAAGCGGCGGGCTGGCTGGTGGTGGCGGAGTTTCCTGCGTCGGAAGTGCTGGCCGTGCTCTATCGCCAGATGGCATGGATCGCGGCCTGCATCGTGCTGGCGGCGCTGGTGCTGGGCATCGCGCTGATCGTCTTCATCCGCCGCACGGTGCGGCCGCTCGGCCTGCTGAGCGAGCATGTGCAGGCGCTGGGCCGCGGCGACCTGTCGCGGCAGCTGGCCTCCGAGCGCCGCGACGAGATGGGCGTGATCACCCGCGCCGTGGAAAGCATGCGCCAGAGCCTGGCCGGCGTGGTGAGCGGCGTGCGCGCCGGCACCGATGCCATCGCCACCGCCTCGGGCCAGATCTCGGCCGGCAACCAGGACCTCTCGGTGCGCACCGAAGAGCAGGCCAGTTCGCTGCAGCAGACGGCCGCATCGATGGAAGAGCTCACCGGCACCGTGAAGCAGAACGCCGACAACGCGCGGCAGGCCAACCAGCTGGCGCTGTCGGCCTCCGGGGTGGCGCTCAGGGGCGGCGAGGTGGTGGGCCAGGTGGTGGACACCATGGCCTCGATCCATGCGTCGTCCAAGAAGATCGTGGACATCACCGGCGTGATCGACGGCATCGCGTTCCAGACCAACATCCTCGCGCTCAATGCGGCCGTGGAAGCGGCCCGCGCCGGCGAGCAGGGCAAGGGCTTCGCCGTGGTCGCCTCCGAAGTGCGCAGTCTCGCGCAGCGCTCGGCGGCGGCGGCCAGGGAAATCAAGGGCCTGATCGACGACTCCGTCGGCAAGGTCGATGCGGGCACCGCCCTGGTGGGCGAGGCCGGACGGACCATGGAAGAGATCGTGGGCAGTGTCCGGCGCGTGACCGACATCATCGGAGAGATCAGCGCCGCGAGCCAGGAGCAGACCTCCGGCATCGAACAGATCAACCAGGCCATCGCGCAGATGGACCAGGCGACGCAGCAGAACGCGGCGCTCGTTGAGGAGGCCTCGGCCGCCGCCCATTCGCTGCGCGAACAGGCCGGCGGCCTCGTGCAGGCCGTCAGCATCTTCAAGCTGGACGAAGAACCGCGCCGCCCCGCGCGCGCCGAACCGTCGCCGTCCGCGCGGCCGCGGCTGGCGGCCGCCGATGCGGGCGGCTGGCGCGAGTTCTGAGCCCGGCGAGGACACACGAACAACACACGCCAACACGCGCCAACAAGCTATCGGGCTGCGGCCCCAAGGAAAGATCATCAAAACCTTCTACAACCTCAAGATCGCGACCAAGCTTCTCGTGTCGTTCGTCGCGGTCCTCGTGCTCACGGCCTGCCTGGGCGCGATTTCCGTGCTGCAGCTGGGCAAGGTCCACGAGATGTCGACCGACCTCTCGACCAACTGGCTGCCCGCCACGCGCTCGCTGCTCGAACTCAAGGGCATGGTTTCGGGCTTCCGCAACCAGGAGATGGCGCACGCCCTGTCGGGTTCGTTCAACGAGATGGCCGAGTACGAGAAGGCGATGGACGCCTCGTGGGCGGCACTGCAGAAGAAGCGCGCCGAATACGAGTCGTTCATCTCGGAGCCTGAGGAGCGCGAGGTCTATCCGGTGTTCGCGAAGCTGCTGTCGCAGTACGAGCTGGAGCACAAGAAGATCATTGCCGTCTCCCACACGCAGGACACGGACCAGGTGAGCGGCATGATCCGCGGCAAGTCGCTGCAGCTCAGCCGCGAGATGAACGCCGCGCTGGACAGGCTCACGCAGGTGAACCTGGCCGGCGCCGTCCACGCGGGCCAGACCGCCGACGCGGTTCATGCGCAGGCCAGGCTCTGGGTGATCGGCCTGCTGGTTGGCGCCGTCGCGCTCGGCCTGGGGCTGGCGCTGTGGATCGCGCGCATCGTCGCCCGGCCCCTGGAGGAAGCCGTGAAGGTCGCCCAGTCCGTGGCTTCGGGCGACCTGACCAGCCGCATCGAGGCGCACACGACGGACGAGACCGGCCAGTTGCTCGACGCACTGAAGGGCATGAACGACAGCCTCGTGAAGATCGTGAGCGAGGTGCGCACGGGCACCGACACGATCGCCACCGCATCGGCGCAGATCGCCTCGGGGAATCAGGACCTGTCTTCCCGCACCGAGGAGCAGGCGAGCTCGCTGGAGCAGACGGCGGCTTCGATGGAAGAGCTGACCTCTACTGTCAAGCAGAACGCCGACAACGCGCGGCAGGCCAACCAGCTGGCCGTGTCTGCCTCGGAAGTCGCGGTGAAGGGCGGCAACGTCGTCTCGCAGGTGGTCGACACCATGGGCTCGATCAATGCCTCGTCGAAGAAGATCGTGGACATCATCGGCGTGATCGACGGCATCGCCTTCCAGACCAACATCCTGGCGCTGAATGCGGCTGTCGAAGCTGCCCGCGCTGGTGAGCAAGGGCGCGGCTTCGCAGTGGTGGCTTCGGAAGTCCGCAGCCTGGCTCAACGCTCTGCCGCAGCAGCCAAGGAAATCAAGACGCTTATCGGCGACTCGGTCGAGAAGGTCGAAGAAGGCAGCAAGCAGGTGGAAGAGGCCGGCCGCACGATGGAAGAGATCGTGGGCAGCGTGAAGCGCGTGACGGACATCATGGGCGAGATCACCGCTGCGAGCCAGGAACAGACCTCTGGCATCGAGCAGATCAACCAGGCGATCACGCAGATGGATCAGGTCACCCAGCAGAACGCGGCGCTGGTCGAAGAGGCTTCCGCAGCAGCCCAGTCGCTGCAGGAACAGGCCGGCACCCTCGTCCAGTCCGTGAGCATCTTCAAGCTCGATGCCAACGCCCTGGCCACCACGCGCCCGGGCTTCACGCGCATCACGCCCATCCCGAAGCCTGCAAGGCCCACCCCCAAACGCCCGGCCAAGGCCCTGCCGAAGCGGCAGGAGTCGAAGGCTGCACCGCAGCTCGCCATGGCCGGTGACGCCAAGGGCGACTGGACGGAATTCTGAAACCGGAGAAGGAAGTCAAATGAACCTGAGCAACCTGAAAATCGGCACCCGGCTGGGCCTCGGCTTCGCGCTGGTGCTGCTCCTGATGGCGGTCATCGCCACCACCGGCGTGCTGCGCCTGAAGAGCGTGGGCAAAGCCACCGAAGAAGTGATGCAGCATGCCCTGGTCAAGGAGCGCCTGGCCAACCAGTGGTCCGTGTTGCTCGGGCCCGCCATCGCCAACTCCTTCGCGATGGTCAAGGCCACCGACCCCAAGGTCGTCGCCTACTTCGAGAAGGCCCGGGCCGACAAGTCGGCGCAGATCAACCCGGTGCAGAAGAAGCTCGAGGAACTGCTGAACTCCCCGGAAGAGAAGAAGCTGTATGCCGGCGTGGCGGAGCCGCGCGGGCTCGTGCTGACCATCATCGGCAAGATCAACAAGCTCAAGGCCGAAGGAAAGAACGACGAGGCCATGGAGATGGCCGACAACCAGTTCGCGCCCGCGCTCGCCGTCTACGAGGAAGCCGTGGCGAAGATCGCGTCGTACCAGCGTGACCGCATCGACGAGCTGGCGCGGGACATCGAGGCCGAGCACTCGAACGGCGAGACCACGCTGCTGGTGCTGTCGGCCATTGCGCTGGTGCTGGGCGCGCTGTTCTCCTGGCGCCTGACGCGGGGCATCGTGCGCCCGCTGGGCCACGCGGTGGAGGTGGCCGAGACGGTGGCCGCCGGCGACCTGAGCGCGAACATCGTCGTGGAAAGCCGCGACGAGACGGGGCAGCTGATGCACGCGCTGCGCGAGATGAATGCCAGCCTGGCCAAGGTAGTGGGCGAGGTACGCATGGGCACGGACACGATCGCGACTGCTTCAGGGCAGATTGCGGCGGGGAATCAGGATCTGTCGTCGCGCACGGAAGAACAGGCCAGCTCGCTGGAACAGACGGCGGCTTCGATGGAAGAGCTGACATCGACCGTCAAGCAGAACGCGGACAACGCCCGTCAAGCCAACCAGCTGGCCGTGTCCGCCTCGGAAGTGGCGGTGAAGGGCGGCAACGTCGTCTCCCAGGTGGTCGACACCATGGGCTCGATCAATGCCTCGTCCAAGAAGATCGTCGACATCATCGGCGTGATCGACGGCATCGCGTTCCAGACCAACATCCTGGCGCTGAATGCTGCGGTCGAAGCCGCACGTGCAGGCGAGCAGGGCCGCGGCTTTGCCGTGGTGGCCTCGGAAGTCCGCAGTCTGGCCCAGCGCTCGGCTGCAGCAGCCAAGGAAATCAAGACACTGATCGGCGACTCGGTCGAGAAGGTCGAAGAGGGCAGCAAGCAGGTGGAAGAAGCAGGCCGCACGATGGAAGAGATCGTCGGCAGCGTGAAGCGCGTGACGGACATCATGGGCGAGATCACCGCCGCGAGCCAGGAACAGACCTCGGGCATCGAGCAGATCAACCAGGCCATCACGCAGATGGATCAGGTCACCCAGCAAAACGCGGCGCTGGTCGAAGAGGCTTCCGCAGCGGCCCAGTCGCTGCAGGAGCAGGCCGGCAGCCTCGTGCGCGCGGTCAGCGTCTTCAAGCTCGACGCCAACGCCGTCGCCACCACGCGCCCCGGCTTCACGCGCATCACGCCGATCCCGAAGCCTGCAAAGCCTGCCGCGAAGCGCCCCGCCAAGGCCGCGCCGCAGCTCGCCATGGCTGGTGACGCCAAGGGCGACTGGACCGAGTTCTGACACTCAACTTTCGGCGGCACCTGCCGATATAGACACCAAGGCGTCGGATCGCATCGAAGAGATCGAGCGACCGACGCCACTGCAACCCACACACCGCATCGACAGGTAAAGCCATATGTCCGGAAGTCTGTTCTACACGGGTCTGAGCGGCCTGGGCGTCGCGCGCACCGCGCTGATGACCACCGCCCACAACACCGCCAATGCCTACACCACCGGCTACAGCCGCCAGGTGGCCGAGGTCGCCACCGGCGCCGCCATCTCCAGCGGCTCGGGCTTCATCGGCTCGGGCGCCAACGTGACGACCGTCTCGCGCAGCTATGACCGCTACCTGACCGCGCAGCTGTCGATGGCGCAGTCGGCCTCGGCCGCGCTCGCCACCAACGGCACGCAGGTCAGCCGCATCGACACGCTGCTGGCCGACAAGACCTCGGGCATCGCGCCGCTGATGCAGAGCTTCTTCACCAGCGTCCAGGGCGTGGCCAACACGCCGGCCGACCCCGCCGCGCGCCAGCAGATGATCAGCTCGGCGCAGGCGCTGGCCGGCAAGTTCCGCTCGACCGACCAGTACCTGTCCGACCTGAACTCCTCGATCAACGACCAGATCGTCGGCAGTGTGGACCAGATCAACACCTACGCCGGCAAGATCGCCAGCCTCAACCAGCAGATCAGCCAGATCAGCGCCATGGCCGGCGGCCAGCCGCCCAACGACCTGCTCGACCAGCGCGACAAGCTCGTGAGCGACCTCAGCCAGGTCGTCGACGTGAAGGTGCTGCAGCAGGACAACGGCAAATACAACGTGTTCATCGCCTCCGGCCAGTCGCTGGTGGTGGGCGACTACGCATCCACCATGGCGGCGGTGAGCTCCGCGGCCGATCCGTCGCGCAAGGTCGTGGCGCTGCAGGGCTTCGCGGGCACCACCGCCGAGCTGTCGGACGGCGTCATCACCGGCGGCGTGCTGGGCGGCCTGCTTTCCTTCCGCCGCGACACGCTCATTCCCACGCAGAACGCCATCGGCCGCCTCGCCATGTCGGTGGCCGATGCGGTGAACGCGCAGCACAAGCTGGGCGTGGACCTGGGCGGTGCGCTGGGCAAGGACTTCTTCACGCAGTCCGTGCCGGCGGCGCTCTCCAATGCCAGGAACACGGGCAACCTTGAGATCGGCGCCTCGATCTCCAACGCCTCGCAGCTCACGACCAGCGACTACAGCGTCGAAGTCACCAACGTGGCCGGCACGCTCACCTACAACGTCACCCGCCTGTCGGACAAGCAGTCGATGGGCGCGTTCACCACCTTCCCGATCAGCTTCGACGGCGTGAGCCTCGCCGCGGCCAGCGGCACCGCGCAGGCGGGCGATTCGTTCCTGATCCAGCCCACGCGCACCGGCGCGCGCGACCTCGACGTGCTGACGCGCGACCCCTCCAAGGTGGCTGCGGCATCGCCGATCGTCACCGGCAACGCAGCCGGCAACAAGGGAACCGGTGCGCTGGGCGCGGCCACCGTGGACGCGAGCTACCCCGCCACGCCCCTGGCCGCGAACCTCACACTGAGCTTCGATGCCGCCACCGGCAGCCTGACGGGCTTTCCCGCGGCCTCGGCCGTGACCGTCACGCTGGCCAACGGCACCAGCACCACCTATGCGGCCGGCGCGCCCGTGCCCTACACCGCTGGCGCGAAGATGAGCTTCGACGGCGTCAGCGTCACCATGACCGGCGCACCCTCGAACGGCGACACCTTCACCATCGGCAAGAACAGCTCCGGCGTGTCGGACGGCAGCAATGCGCTGCTGCTGGGCGCCCTGCAGCGCAAGACCCTCATGTCCAACGGCACGGCCACCTTCAACGGCGCCTACTCGCAGATCGTGAGCGAAGTCGGCAACCGTGCCATGGCCATCAAGGTGGCCGCCACCACGCAGGACAGCGTCACCAGCCAGATCAAGGCCAGCCGCGACTCCATCTCGGGCGTGGTGCAGGACGAGGAAACCGCCAACCTGCTGATGTTCCAGCAGATGTACCAGGCCAACGCGAAGGTGATCCAGACCGCCTCGACCATCTTCGACACCATCCTCGGCATCGGCCGCTGAGCCCGGAGTCCGTCCGGAAGATCCACCAAGCCAAGGCAAAGCGATGCGCATCAGCACCCAATCCTTCTACGACCAGAACGTGCTGGCCATGGGCCAGCAGCAGCAGAAGCTGTTCAAGGTCCAGCAGCAGCTGGCCACCAACTCCAAGTTCCTCTCGGCCGGCGACGACCCCGTGGGTGCGGCCCGCGCGCTGGGCGTGAGCCAGACGCTCTCGGAGATCTCGCAGTACGCCACCAGCCGCCAGCGCGCCTCGCTGTCGCTGTCCAACGAGGAGAACGCCCTCGACTCGGTGACCTCGATCCTGCAGAACATCAAGACCCTGACCGTGCAGGCCGGCGGCGCCGCGCTGTCGGATGCCGACCGCGCATCGATCGCCACCGCCATCCAGAGCAGCTACGACCAGCTGATGGGCATCGCCAACTCGACCGACAGCAACGGCCAGTACCTGTTCGCGGGCTTCAAGAGCGGCACGCCGCCCTTCGTGGCGGCGGCCGGCGGCGGCGCGCAGTACGTGGGCGACCAGGGCCAGCGCCTGATGCAGGTCGACGTGGCACGGCAGATGCCCACCTCGGACGACGGCCGCACCGTCTTCCAGTCGGTGCAGGGCAGCGCGGGCTACGTGGCGTCCGGCGCCCCGGCCAACACCGGCACCGGCGTGTTCGGCTCCGTCAGCGTGACAGACGCCACCGCGCCGAACTACGGCAAGGACTTCACCATCTCCTTCACCGCCACCGACTACACGGTGATGACCAAGGACACGCCCCCGGTGGTCGCGGCCACGGGCACCTTCTCGCCCGACACGCCCATCAGCTTCGGCGGCGTGCAGGTCAAGATCACGGGCAAGCCGGCCGCGGGCGACAGCTTCGACGTGTCGACCGCGAAGAACGCGGGCACCGACGTGTTCGCGGCCATCGGCGAGCTGGTGAGCGCGCTGCGCACGCCGCTGGCCGGTGGCGGCGCGGCCGCGCAGGCGAAGCTGCAGAACGCGCTGAGCACCGCCAACGTGAAGGTGACGAACGCGCACGACAACGTGCTGACGGTGCTGTCCTCGGTCGGGTCGCGGCAGGCCGAGATCGATTCGCTGGATTCGGGCGGCGCGGGCCGCAAGCTGCAGGAAGAGTCCTATCTGTCTTCCATCGAAGACCTGGACCCTTACACCGCCATCTCGGAGTTCTACCAGCGCCAGTCCTCGCTGCAGGCCACGCAGATGACCTTCGCGCGGCTCAACAGCATCTCGCTGTTCAACTACCTGTAGCGGAGAAAGAGGGCCGCCGAGGAGCCGGCCGGACGGCGTTCGAAGAAACAGGAAAACAAGAACAAGTCCTCGAGCGCCGGAGCCGGAGGCGAAAGACGGGTGCCTCGCTGCAGGGCTGCAGGGCTGCAAGCGCGGGCACGAGGAGCAGGTGAGGTGTCCGCGAAGGCGCGGGCAGCGTGACGCAAGAAAACCAGGGGAGCATGAGCGTGTGGGAATTCGTTCTTTCCGCGTGGAAGGCCGAGCTGGCCAACTATCCCATTCTGCTGATGCAGTCCGCGGCAATGCTGGGCATCTTCAGCCTGGTGCTGATGCTTTCGAGGGTCTCGAAGGTGTCCGAGGCGATGCTGCACGCGCGCGCCAGCTTCTACGGCTGGACGCTGGGCCTCACCGGCTTCGTGCTGCTTGCGATGGCGTTCCAGCTGATGAACCTGCCGTCCAAGCCGTACATCGGCTCGGACCTGCTCTTCATGGCGGGCCTGCTGGGCGGCTGGCGCGGCGGGGGCATCTGCTGGGCGCTGCTGGTGGGCGGCCGGTTTCTCTTCGGGGGAGCGCACCAGGCGCCTGCCTTCGTGCTCGACATGTCCATGCTGGTGCTCGGCGGCATCGTCATGCACTACCGCATCGGCTACAAGCCGATCACCTCCTTCGGTTGGCGCGACGTGCGCAACGCGTGGCTGGTGCGGGTGGCGTTCTCGATGCTCTCCACAGGGCTGGTTCACGTGCTCGCGCTGGTTCCTGCGCACATCAACGCGCGCGTCTTCGCGCTTCGCATCCTCGGCTGCGCGCTGTCGCTGCTGATCATCGGGTGCATGCTTGCCCTGCTCCGCAGGGATGCGAGGGAACGCGAGTCCCACGCCCGTGCGCTGTCGATGTCGCACACCAACCTGCTGACCGGACTTCCGACCCGGCTCGCGCTCGGGGAATTCCTCGAAGAGTTGCTGAGGGCCGACGCCAGGCAGCATGTGCTCATGACCTTCCAGGTCGCCAATCTCAAGGAGATGGTGCGCGCGCTCGGCCATGACTGGACGGACCACTTCTGGGGCGAGCTTTCCTGCAGTCTCACCCAGGGGCCAGCCGGCCGGATGCTGGAAGGCTTCAAGCCCCGGAGCTATCAGTTCAGCGATTCTTCGCTGATCGTGGTGCTGCAGGGCGTTTCGCTGGAGTGGATGGAGCAGGAGCAGATGGCGCTGAGGGTGCAGGCGGAAGCGATGGCGGCGCTGCGCAACACCCATGCGGCCTACATGCAGCTGCAGCTGCGCATCGGCGTCTCGAACGCGCGGATGGGGCCGCAGGTCAATGTCGCCTCGATCCTGCGCGACCTGAGCCTGGCGCTGCAGAGCAACGAGCAGATGGTCCGCTACTTCCACTCGTCTTTCGCGGAGCAGTCCGACAAGGACGAGGACGTGCGCCGTCAGCTGATCGACTGGATCCACACGGCGAACCCGCCGATGCAGTACCAGCCCAAGTTCCACCTGATGACGCGCCACGTGTGCGGGGCGGAAGCCCTGCTGCGGGCGCAGTCGGTGAAGGAGCAGCCGCTGGCGCCGCCCTACGTGATCGAGATCGCGACCCGCCACCAGCTGCTGTCGCAGTTCGAGTGGTGCACCCTGGAGGTGGTCGCGCGCGACATCAAGCGCTGCCTCGCGGCCGGCTACCCGATACCGCTGGCCGTCAACATCTCCGCGACCACCCTCACGCTTCCGCGCTTCGGCGATCGCGTGCTGGCCTTCCTCGACCTGCTGAGCGTGCCGCCCCGGCTTCTGTTCATCGAGATCACTGAAAGCGGCCACGTGCCCGACGTGGAAACGGTGCGCGCCAACATCGTGGTGCTGCAGCGCGCGGGCGTGGGCCTGTCGCTCGACGACTTCGGCACCGGCTATTCCGCGCTGACCACCCTTGCGACCATTCCCTTCACCGAAGTGAAGATCGACCACAGCATGATCGCGCGCATCGACCAGCCGCGCATGCGCGAGGCCGTCGCGCTCGCGCTGGAGAGCGCGACCCGCTACAACGCCGCGCTCGTCGCGGAGGGCGTGGAGACCGAGGCCCAGTCCGCGGTGCTGCTGGAGATGGGCGTGCTCTTCGGCCAGGGGTACCTGTTCTCGAGGGCGGTGCCGATGGAGGAGCTGATCCAGATGGCCCGCCGCAAGGGCGCGTTCTGCGCGGACGGAACGCTCAGGAGCCCGGGACCCATACGGGCCTGAGAAGAACGGGCAATCGCCCTCCCACTGCCCCCGGACCGCTCGAGCGGCGTGAACCAACAGGTTGCAGGTCTTCGATCATGATCGTTTGCTACCCATCCGTCGACGAGCGGGCCCGGCTGAAAGACTTTCTCCGGCTCATCAAGCCGATCTCCGTGGGCGTCCAGGTGATCGGATTCGTGTTCTGGGGCGCGGCATGGTGGCTCGCGGACCCAGGCTACCAATACGTGAGCTGGCACCTGGCGCTGCTTGCATGCTGCGTGGCCCTGTCCATCGCCGGAAGCTGCGCGACCAGGTTCCTCTCGTTCTTCTCGATCATCTCCGTCTGGCTGCTGTGCCTGGGTTTCTCCATGCTCATGGCGCAGAGCCCCGATCGCGAGGTGTGGGCAGTCTCCATGAGCGTGATCGTCTCAGTGGTGGGCGCGCCGCTCTTCTCGCGGTTGAGCCTGTCGGCGCTGGCGAGCTCGGGGGCATGGCTGATCATGGGAAGGGGCGAGTGGGTGGGCACGCCCCATGGCCTGGATTCCGGCTGGACCTTGCTGATGCCTTGCGGGACCATCACCATGGGGCTGCTGATGAACGTCATCTTCGCGACGCTGCACCGCGAGAGCCTGAGGCTGCGGCAGGAGCTCGAGCAGCTCGCATACAAGGACGTGCTCACCGGCATGTGCAACCGCCGCAAGCTCCTGGCCGACGTCCAGCAGCTCCACGAGCAGGGCCGGCTCGGCGACGGATGCTTCCTGATGATCGACGTGGACGACTTCAAGAAGATCAACGACGACTTCGGGCACGCGGCCGGCGACCTGGCGCTGCAGCGCGTCGCGGCCGTGCTCAGGGAGGCCGCGCTCGGCAATGCCTTGGGCAGGCTCGGCGGCGAGGAGTTCGGCATCATGCTGACGGGCGGCGGCACGGCGCATGCGCAGTCGATGGCCGCGCGCATCCTGGAGCAGGTGCGCGGCATCCGCATCGAAGGCCGCCTCGTCACGGTCAGCGTGGGCATATCCGACCTGGGCCGCCATCGCATTCCGTCGGAGCTGATGCGCGAAGCCGACATGGCGCTGTACGAGGCGAAGCGCATGGGGAAGGACAGGTTCGCCTTGCACGGCGCGGGCTGACCCCGCTTCATTCACCGCGGATCGCCCGTGTCCAAGGCATTGCGCAACGACTGAAGCGCAGATTCAGCCATCTCGATCCGCCGCTTCAATTCCTCATTCACCACCCGCACCAACGCTCCGAGTTCGGTACGGGTCGGATGGATCTCTTCCGTGTCGTTCACGGTCTGCGAAACGATGAGCTTTTCCAGGCCCGCATATGCATGCTGCAGCTCGTGCAGGCTGTCGATGTCGTCGCTTGCCTGCAGCGCAAGCGATTCGACGCTGGCGGTTTCGGATGATTCGGGAGAGGAAGAGACGTGCGCGGATGCGCGAGCAGATGCAGCCATGAAAGGCCTCCAAGGGTTTCGGTTTGCTGAAACCGACGCATCCGAGGCCAATCGAAGGCGGCGGCTCGACGGGTTGGCCTACCGGGAAACCACTTGCGTGAAACCGGCCGGGCTCGCGCCCGCCCATCGAGCCGCCAAAAAATGGAGGCACGAAAGACGAAGCCGCAGACCCTGCGGGTGACTGCGGCTTGCGTCGCAGTGATTTCAGTGGGAGGCCAATCCCGATCACGCCTGTTTTTGACGTGACGGCGGCCAGTATATCTACGCAGGTACCCGCGACGCTGGAACAATCCCCCGGTCCGCGCGAATGGCGAAATCCGCCGCGCGAGACTCCAACATCGAACCTACAGGACCTGATGACCACCGAAGACCTGACCCCTCTGCTCCTCGACGCCCTCGGCAAGCGCATCGACGACCCCGCCGCAGTCCGTCTGGCCGAAGCCCTCGGCAAGAAGCCGTTCAAGAACGCGACGCCGAACAACAGCCCCGACATCGTCAATCGCAAGCTCGGCATCGAGGTCGGCACCAGCATGAATCTCAGCACCCGCGCGCATTTCCCGCCGCGCAAGGAGGGGCGTACCTGGGTGACCTGGGTTTCCCATGCCTTCGTCTATCCCAACTTCCGTGGCTCGCTGCCTGGCGGCTTCGACTGGAAGATGGATGACGCGGCGCTCAGCTCGCGCTTCATCCGGCGCGTCGAAGGCATGGTCGAGGAGGTGCGCTTCACGCTGCCGCCGCCGCGCGAGGGCCTTCGGGCCAAGGTCACGGTCGATTCGGAAGGGCTGCCGGAGGTCATGCTGCTGGGCGTCGATGAGGAGGAGACCTACGCAACCATCTACCCCGGCAGCAAGCCGGAGCATTCGGTGGAAGAAGCCTTCTTCGCAAGCTGGTGCGCATTGAACGGCATCCTGCGGGAAGACCGCCTTGCCGCCGGCCGGCTCGAAGCGCTTCGCCAACGGGAGCTGTCGCCCGTGGACTTCCTGTCTTCCAGCCTCGACGGGCTGCTCTGGGAAAACGACGTGCGCCCAGAGCACGCGGCGTTCTGCCATGCCTACATGAACCGCCTGATGCAGCCGGGCGAGGCAGCCGCTCTCCCCGACACGGAAGAGATATTCGGCGACAGCAACAACTGGCGCAAGCCGGGCGAAGCGATGACGCAGGACACCTGGGAGAACTACGACCGCATTGCGCCGCGCTACACGCAAAGGCTGGCCCAGTGGCGCCAGGGCGAGATCCGCTCCAAGGTCGACCGGCCGGATCAGCCCGCTGCGTCGGCCGCACCGGCCGAACCCGGGGAACTGCCCGAACTCCTGCGCTGATTCCGCTCAGGGCCGCAGGCCCTGCGTGAACCTCAGCGCATTGGCAATCGCCTCCCCGAACCTCGGCTCCAGGAACGCCCCGAGGTTCGGCATCAGCAGCTGCAGCATGAAGATGCCCGCCAGCAAGGTGAGCGGAAAGCCCACCGCGAAGATGCTGAACTGGGGCGATGCGCGGTTCAGGATGCCCATCGCCAGGTTGAGCGTGAGCAGCGCGGTGATGAGCGGCAGCGCCAGCATCAGCCCGCTCGCGAAGATCTCTGCACCGGCCAGCACCAGGAACATCCAGCCCCCGGCGGCCAGCGGCGCATCGGCAATGGGCAGCGTGTGAAAGCTCTGGGCCAGCGCGTTCACCATCAGCAGGTGCCCGTCGAGCGCCAGGAAGATCAGCATCGCGAGCATGTTCAAGAGCCGCGCCACCACCATGGTGCTGCCGTGGCTCATCGGGTCGAAGAAGGATGCGAACGACAGGCCCATCTGCAGCCCGATGTATTCCCCCGCGGCCAGCACGGCGGTGAACACGAGCCGCACGGTGAAGCCCATGGCCACGCCGATCAGCACCTGCTGCACGATGATCCACACGCCGCCCGCGGACACCACCGGCACCGCGGGCAGCGGCCCGATGGTGGGCGAGACCACGAAGGCCAGCATGGCGGCGATGAGCACCTTCACGGGCCGCGGCACCCATGCCTCGCCGAAGATGGGCGCGGTGCTCACCAGCGCGAGCATGCGCACGAAGGGCCAGAGGAAAGCCACCATCCAGCCCTCGAGCTGGGCCGAGGTGACCGAGATGATCGACGGGGTCACGTCAGGTCGGCTCGCGCTTGGGGGTTGCTCAGTTCAGCAGCAGCGGAATGCCGGAGAACAGCACGCGCATGTAGTCGAGCATGCGGTCGAGCATCCACGGCCCTGCGACCACCAGCGTCGCGAACACGGCGAGCAGCTTGGGAATGAAGGACAGCGTGGTCTCGTTGATCTGCGTGGCTGCCTGGAAGATGCTCACGATCAGGCCGATGACGAGCGCCACCAGCAGCAGCGGCGCGCCGATGAGCAGCGAGATCTCCATGGCCCGGTGGCCCATGGTCATGACGGATTCGGGTGTCATCTCGGGGCGGGCCCTAGAGGTAGAAGCTCTGCGCCAGCGCGCCGATGAGCAGCTGCCAGCCGTCGGCCAGCACGAACAGCATCAGCTTGAAGGGCAGCGCGATGGAAGCCGGCGGCACCATCATCATGCCCATGGACATCAGCACGCTGGCCACCACCAGGTCGATGATGAGGAAGGGTATGAAGATGGTGAAGCCGATCTGGAACGCCGTCTTCAGCTCGCTGATGACGAAGGAGGGCAGCAGTATGCGCAGCGGCACGTCTTCGGGGCCCTGCATCTCGGGCACCTTGGCCAGCCGCGCGAAGAGCGCGAGGTCGCCCTCGCGGGTCTGCTTGAGCATGAAGGTCTTGAAGGGCGCGATGCCGCGCTCCAGGGCCTTCTCGGCGCTGATCTTGTTCTCGGAGAAGGGCTTGTAGGCCTCGTCGTAGGCCTTGTCGAGCACCGGTGCCATCACGAAGAAAGTGAGGAAGAGCGACAGCCCCACCAGGATCTGGTTGGGCGGCGAGGTCTGCGTGCCGATGGCGGTGCGCAGCAGGCCCAGCACGATGAGGATGCGCGTGAAGCTGGTCATCGACAGCAGCAACGCGGGCAGGAAGGTGAGCGAGGTCAGCAGCACCATGGTCTGCACGCTCAGCGACCAGGTCTGGCTGCCGCCGGGGCCGGGCGTGCTGGTGATGCCGGGCAGGCCCTGCGTCCAGGCGGCGGCCGGCAGCGTGGCGGCGAGCAGGAGCAGCGCGGCGCGCACGCCGCGGCGCAATGCGGGATGCTTCATGGAGCGGGGCTGGCCTTGCCGGAGATGGATTCGCGCAGCTTGCGCGCGAAGAGTTCCACCGCGCGGGGCGCGGCGGTGGTTGCAGTCGAGGCGAAGGCCGTCGGCGCGGCGTGAGGCTGTACCTGCGCCGGCAGCGTATGCAGCGTGTTGACCTGGCTGGGCGTGACGCCCAGCACCAGCCAGGTGTCGGCCACTTCCACCACGACCACGCGTTCGCGCTGGCCGACGGCGGCGCTCGACACCACTTTCACGAACTGCCCGCCGCCCAGGCGCTGCAGGCCGAAGCGCCGCGCCGCCCAGGCGCACAGGAAGATCAGGCCGACCACCACCGCCATGCCGAAGCCGGCCTGCAGCAGGCCCGAGGCGCCGACGGCGGCCGGCGCCACTTCATGGACGGGCGTGGGCACGGTGGGAAGACTCATGCCCGTGCGAGCTTCTGCATGCGCTCGGAGGGGGTGACGATGTCGGTCAGGCGGATGCCGTACTTCTCGTTCACCACCACCACCTCGCCCTGCGCGATGAGGTAGCCGTTGATCAGCACGTCCAGCGGCTGGCCGGCCAGGCCGTCGAGCTCCACCACCGAGCCCTGCGACAGCTGAAGCAGGTTCTTGATGGTGATGCGCGTGCGGCCGATCTCGGCGGTGAGCTGCACGGGCACGTCGAGCACGCGCGCGATGTCCACCGGTGCGGCTGCGGCCGCAGCGGCTGCCGCGGCGGCGGCCGGCGCGTCCTGGATCTGCTGGAAGACCTGCGCGGTGGCCGGTGCCACGGCGGGTGCCGGGGCCGGCGCTGCCGACGCGGCGGTCTGTTCGGCCAGGGCCGCGGCCCAGTCGTCCGCGTCGCTGCCTGCGGAAGAGGTGTTGTCAGTCATGTTCGTTCTTCAGGTCGCTGTCTTGATGGGAGATCATGTTTTGCACGCGCAGCGCGTAGCGCTCGTTGGAGGTGCCGTAGCCGCACTCCATGACCGGCACGCCGCCGACCTTGGCGACGACGGTCTCGGGCAGCTCGATGGGGATCACGTCGCCGACGCGCAGCTTCATCACCTCGCCGATGGTCGAGGGCATGGAGACGAAGTCGGCCACCAGCTCGACGTCGGCCGACTGCATCTGGCGCGACATCTGCGTCACCCAGCGCTTGTCGACCTCGACCTCGTCCTGGATGGGGTTCGAGAGCAGGTCGCGGATCGGCTCGATCATCGAGTAGGGCAGGCACACGTGCAGGAAGCCGCCCACGGGGCCGAACTCGATCTGCAGCGTGGTGTTGATCACCACCTCGTTGGGCGCGACGATGTTGGCGAGCTTGCCGTGCATCTCGGCGCGCACATAGTCGAAGTCGAGCGGGAACACCGGCTGCCATGCGTCGCCATAGCACTGCAGCGACAGGTCGAGCAGGCGCTTGATGATGCGCTGCTCGGTGCGCGTGAAGTCGCGGCCTTCCACGCGCACGTGGTAGCGCCCGTCGCTGCCGAAGAGGTTGTCCACCACGAGGAACACCAGCTTCGGGTCGAACACGAACAGGGCCGTGCCGCGCAGCGGCTTCATGTGGATCATGTTGATGTTCGCGGGCACCGGCAGGTGCCGCACGAACTCGCCGAACTGCTGGATCTGCACCGGCCCCACCGAGATGTCGGGGCTGCGCCGCATGAAGTTCAGCAGCGCGCCGCGCAGGCCGCGCGCGAAGCGGTCGTTGATGACCTCCAGCGTGTGCATGCGGTTGCGCACCACGCGGTCGGGCGCGCCGAGGTCGTAGGCGGGCAGGCCGTCCTTGGGCGGTGGCGGGGGAGCCGCCTGGTCGACGTCGCCGGTGACGCCCTGCAGAAGCGCGTCGACCTCGTCCTGCGAGAGCACCTGTTCATACGCCATGGATCGCTTGTCGTCCGGAGAAAGATGACGTGGTGCTCACTGCACGACGAAGATGTTGAACGAGACGCTGGAGATACCCAGCTCGGGCGTCTCGGGCGTGAGCGGCGCGTTCAGCGCGGTGCGGATCTCGCCGGCCAGCTTGGCCTTGTCTTCGGGCGTGACCAGCGACTCGGGCGGGCGGTTCGACAGCAGCACCAGCAGGCGGCTGCGCAGCTCGGGCATGAACTCGACGATCTGCGCCTTGGCGCGCTCGTCGCGCACGCGCAGCGCCATGCCGATCTGCAGGAAGCGGCTGCGGCCTTCGGCCTGCAGGTTGACGGTGAGCGGGTCCAGCATCACGAAGATGGGCTTCTCGGGCGCGGACGGCTTGGGCGCCTCGGCGGCGGAAGCGCCGCCGCCCGTGAAGCGGGGAAGAAGGAAATAGGCGGCGGCACCGGCTGCCGCGGCGAGGCCGACGGCGACCACGATCCAGATCAGTAGCTTCGATGAGCGGGCCGGGGCCGGCAGGGAGGCGGTTGCGACAGTTGTTGGGGGAGCCATGGTGAAGCGGTTTTCTTGTCCGATCTATTCTTTGCGAAGTCCCGCGCGGACGAACGGCCGAACAAGCGCACAAAGGCGTTTCATATCCGTTCATTGCGAGGCGCCGGGCGGGCGGCGGCCTCGTTGCGCGCGGGGCGAAGGTGTGGCGTGAGTTGGCGGGCCTCAGGCGAAGGTGTCGACGCCGGAGCGTGCGTGGCCGGGTGCGGCCGGGCGCACGGCTGCGGCAGCCGCCGACGCACCTGCGACCGTGCGGTCCCCCCCGGGGTAGGACGACGCAGCCTGCTGCCGGGCTGCGCCGTGCTGCTGCTGGCCCTGCTGCTGCGCGAACGCGGCGCCGTTGCCGAAGGGCTGGCGCGTCTCCGCGCCCACCGATGCCTGGCCCAGCGTGATGCCTTGCTCCGACAGCGAGTTGCGCAACTGCGGCAGCGCGGCCTCGACCGCCTTGCGCACGCTCTCGTGCGCCGAGACGAACATGGCCTGCGCCTGGTTGTCGCCCATCGACAGCGTGACCTTGAGCGGGCCGAGGCCCGCGGGGTTCAGGTTGAGCTCCGCCGTGTGGCTGCCGCTGGTGCTCATGCGCGCCAGGTGCTGGCCCAGGGCCGGCGTCCACTTGTCGCTGCCGACTTCGGGGGCGATGGTGTGCACGGAAGTGCGTGCCGTGGCGCTTGCCTCGCTCGCGTGCTCCGACGCAGCCGTCGTCACCGGGGCCGGCTGCTGGAGCGCGGCGGGCGGGACGGCGGGCTGGCTGTCCGCGCTGCCGGAGGCCGCGGCAGTCACCACGACAGGGGCAGCCTTGTCGGCCTGTGCGTCGGCGGCGGCTGCGGGTTGCGCCGCGCTCGCGAGCTGCTCGGCGGTGGTCGCGCTCACGGGAGCGCGCGAGCCGGCGGCGCGGCCGATCGCGGCGGTGCCCACGGGGGCGCCAGCGGGCGTGGATGCGGGCTTCGCGAAACCCGTGCTCATGGTCTGCGCGGCGATGGCGGCGCGGGCGAGTTCGTGCAGCGAAGTGGCCTGGGCGGCGTCGGGCTGCGCGGCGGCTGCCTGGGTGCCGGGCAGCGCCGATGCCTCCGATGTCGCGGGCTTCGCAGCGGAGTCCTTCGCGGCGGCTGCGGCTTCGGGCACGGCCTTGGCATCGATGGCCGTGGTGGCCGCATCGCCGGCGAGCGTCTTCGCAGCGGGAGCCTGCAGGGCAGGCTCCCGCGGAATGTCCTTTGCCGTGGTGGCGGTCGCCGCAGCGGCGGCAGTTGCATCCGCCGCGCCGTCACCGCCCTGCTTCCGGGCGGCGCGTCCCGCGAGCGTCAGCGCATGCAGCGGCGAGTTCGGCGGCGCGAGAAAGGCGAGGTTCGGGTCGGCGGGCAAGGTGCCGTCGTCCTTCGCGTCTTCGTCCGCGCCGGGCTTGCGCGCCGGCTTGCGGTCCAGCGTGGCGGCATCCTGGGTGCCGCCTTGCGCGGCTTCACCGGTGTTGTTCGAGCGCGAGCGCTCCAGCGCCGCGCCGAAGCTGCGGTCCTGGTCTTCGTCGGCGGCGCGGCTGCGCGTGCCGGCCTGCGCCGCCGGCTGGGCAGCAGCGGCGTTCGTCATGACGGGGGGCGTGATCATGGAAGTCATGTCGGGTCCTGCGTGGAGATTCGGTCTGCGTGGCTCAAAGCGTGGGATGCGAGGCGCGGTCGAAGAACTTGCGCGCGGCGCGCTCGTCGCTGTCGCGCTGCTCGCGCTTGGCCTCGGCCATCATTTCCTGCATGCGCACGCGCTCGGCCAGCGTGTCGAAGGAGCTCAGGCGGCGCTTCTGCTGCTGCCAGTCGGTACGGCCGTGGTCCAGCCGGCTCTCGGTCTGGGCGGCGATGGCGCGCTGCTGCTCGATGGCTCCGTCCAGCGTGCCGAGGAAGTTGCGGTAGTTGCGCCACTGCGAGGAAGCCAGGCCGTCGCGCATCAGGGCGTCGAGCTGGTCGTGATAGTCCTGCCGGTACTGCAGCAGCAGTTCGAGCTTCTGGCGGGCATCGAGGTGCGCGTTCTGCAGCGCGCCCAGGCGCCGGGCGGCGTCGTCGGTCTGCGTGTGCGCCAGGTCGATCAGCATGCCGAGGGGTAGCTTGCGTGTCATGTCTTCTGGAGTTTTTGTGTTGAAGATGCGCGTGCGTCGGGCGCGAACAGGCTCTCGAGGTGCGCGATCGACTCCTCGTAGCCCGCGCGCTCGTCCATCGACTGCTGCAGCAGCCCCTCGATGCGCGGGTACATCGCGATCGCCTGGTCGAGCTGCAGGTCGTGGCCGGGCGCGTAGGCGCCCACGCTGATGAGGTCGCGGTTGCGCTGGTAGCGCGAGAGCATCTGCTTGAAGCGGCGCACGGTGTCGAACTGCGAGGACGGGATCAGCGCGGTCATGGCGCGGCTGATGGAGGCCTCGATGTCGATGGCGGGGTAGTGCCCGGCCTCGGCCAGCGTGCGCGAGAGCACCACGTGGCCGTCCAGGATGGCGCGCGCCGAGTCGGCGATGGGGTCCTGCTGGTCGTCGCCTTCCGACAGCACCGTGTAGAAGGCGGTGATGGAGCCGCCGCGTCCGTTCGCGTCGCGCGCGCCGTTGCCGGCGCGTTCCACCAGCGCGGGCAGCTTGGCGAACACCGATGGCGGATAGCCCTTGGTGGCGGGCGGCTCGCCCACGGCCAGCGCGATCTCGCGCTGCGCCATCGCGTAGCGGGTGAGCGAGTCCATGATGAGCAGCACGTCCTTGCCGCGGTCGCGGAAGTATTCGGCCAGGCAGGTCGCGTAGGCCGCGCCCTGCAGGCGCAGCAGCGGCGAGTTGTCGGCGGGCGCCGCCACCACCACGGCGCGGGCCAGGCCTTCCTCGCCCAGCGTGTTCTCGATGAAGTCCTTAACTTCGCGGCCGCGTTCGCCGATCAGGCCGACCACGATGACCTCTGCGCTGGTGTAGCGCGCCATCATGCCCAGCAGCACGCTCTTGCCCACGCCGGAGCCGGCGAACAGGCCCATGCGCTGGCCGCGCCCCACGGTGAGCATCGCATTGATGGCGCGCACGCCCACGTCGAGCACCGAGTCGATGGGCGCGCGCGACAGCGGGTTGACCGGCGGCGAGCTCAGTGGCACCTTGCGCGCCACGTCCAGCGGGCCCAGTCCGTCGAGCGGGCGGCCGGCCGCGTCGACGACGCGGCCGAGCATGCCTTCGCCCACCGGCAGGCGCTTGGTGTGGGCGTTGCCGGTCGATCCCTTCTCGTCGGGCTCGGGTGCGCCGGGCCGTGCGTACACGCGCGCGCCCGGCAGCAGGCCGGCGACTTCGGTCTGCGACATCAAAAAGAGCCGGTCGCCGGCGAAGCCCACCACCTCGGCTTCGGCATGCCGTTGCGGATGGCCGGGCGGCAGCTCGATCAGGCAGTCGCTGCCCACGGGCAGCTGCAGGCCCACGGCCTCCAGCACCAGCCCCACGGCGCGCGTGAGGCGGCCCGAGGCGATGGTGGTCTCGCAGCGCGCGATGCTGGCGCGCGCCTTCTCCAGCGTGCCGAGCACCGCCTGAAGGTGCGGGTTGGGGGCGGCGGTCGCGGCGGCTGCGGTGGGGGCCTGCATGCTCGTCACGGCGCCTCGGCCGGGTGTCCGTCGGCGTCGCCGTCGAGCGCGGAGGCGACGCGCTTCCATCGCGTCTCCAGCGTGCCGTCGAGCTCGCCGGTGGCCGACTGCACGCGGCAGCCGCCGCGCGTGATGCCATCGTCGGCGCGCACCTGCCAGCCGGCGGCCTCGATCTCCTCGCCGAGGCTGCTTCTCACCAGCGCCACGTCGTCGGGATGCAGCAGCAGGCGCGGCTCGCCGCGCAGCGCGGGCTCGGTGTTGAGCAGGTCGCGCACCACGGGCAGCACCCATTCGGGCTCGGCCTTCAGCGTGCGGTGCACCACCTGGCGCGCCACGTCGAGCGCGAGCGCGAGCACGGTGCTGGAAAGCTCTTCCTCCGCTCGGCGCAGCGCGTCGGGCAGCGACCGGGCCAGCGCGCGCAGGCGTTCCGCATGCGCGCTGGCGGCGGCGAGGCCGGTGGCCAGGCCCTCGGTGTGGCCCGTCCTGCGGCCTTCCGCGAGGCCCGTGGCGAGGCCCGCGGCGCGGCCCTCCGCCTCGCCGTCGATGCGGGCCTCCATGCGGATGCGCGCGAGGTCGGCCAGGTCGATCTTCGGCTGGGGCGGCTGGGTTGGCTGGAGCGGCGCGTTCCTGCGCTCGGCGGCCTTGCGGCCAGCGGATGGCTTCGGGCTGCCGTCGATGGTGCCCATTTCCCAGCGCTCCCATGCGGAGAGCGCCGGCGGGTTCACTGCGGCGGGCAGAGGGCGCGCGACCCTCGGGCCGCCGGCCGCATGGCGCGCGGCGGCGTGGATGGCGGCGAGGCGCTCGCGCGAATCGCCGAAGGCGCTTGCGGTGGTGTCAGACGAACTCATCGGTGCCAGGCGTTGCGATCACGATTTCGCCGGCCTCCGCAAGGCGGCGGGCGACCTGCAGGATGGCCTTCTGCTCGGTCTCGACCTGCGACACGCGCACGGGGCCGCGCAGCTCCATGTCCTCGCGCAGCGTCTCGGCGGCGCGCTGCGACATGTTGTTGAGGAACTTGTCGCGCAACTCCATCGGCGCGCCCTTGAGCGCGATGATGAGCGAGTCGCTCTCGATGTCCTTGAGCAGGCGCTGGATGCTGCGGTCTTCCAGCCCCAGCAGGTTCTCGAACACGAACATCTCGTCGACGATGCGCTGGGCCAGCGCCTCGTCCTGCTCGCGCACGTGGGCGATGGCTTCTTCCTCCACGCTCGTGCTCATGAGGTTGACGATCTCGGCCGCGGTGCGCACGCCGCCCAGGCGGCTGCGGCGCACGCCCTGGCCGGCGAGCATCTCGGTGAGCACGTCGGTCAGCTCGTTGAGCGCCGAGGGCTGCACCCCGCCGAAGGTGGCCACGCGCATGATCACGTCGTGGCGCAGGCGCGGCGGCAGCTTCTCGAGCACTTCCGAGGCCTTCATGCGGTCCAGGTGCACGACCAGCGTCGCGAGGATCTGCGGATGCTCGTCGCGGATCAGCTCGGCCACTTCGCCGGCCTCCAGCTCGTTGAGACGCTCGATGCCGCCGCGCGGCTCGTCGGGCTGCAGGATGTCTTCCAGCAGGTTGCTCGCGCGGTCGTCGCCCAGCGCCTTCTTGAGCACGGCGCGGATGTAGCTGGTCGAGCCCAGGTGCAGGGCCGAGAGCTGCTCGGTCTCCTGGCGGAATTCGGCGAGCACCGCGGCCAGCTCGTCCTTGGAGACGGAGCTGAGCTTCGACATCGCGAGGCCCAGTGCCTGCACCTCGGAGGTGGGCAGTTGGTGCAGCGCGGCGGCGGCACGGTCTTCGCCCAGGGCCATCAGAAGGATGGCGCTCTTGCGGGTTCCCTGTTCGCTACTCATCGTTGTTCATCCAGTGCTGGATCAGGGCCGCGACCATCTTCGGATCCTTGTCGGCGGCCTGGTGGGCGTATTCCATGTCGGCCCTGCGGCGGTTGGCCTCGCGTTCGCGCAGGCTCTCGTCGGGCGACGGTGCATTCGGGTCGGGCTCGGCGGGAGCCTGGGCGTCGGCGACCGGGGCGGCCACCACGGGCGCGGGCGGCGGCGCCAGGTGCTTGCGCATCAGCGGCCGCAGCACGGCGAACCAGGCGAAGAGCGCGAGCAATGCGTACAGCAGGTACTGGCCGGCCGTCTTGGCGAGCTCGATGTTCTCGCGGTCGCGCCAGAACGCAACCTCGGGCGCGGGGCCGCTGTCGGCATCGCGTGCGAAGGCGCTGTTCACCACGTTGAGCGAGTCGCCGCGGTCCTGGCTGAAGCCCATGGCTTCCTTCGCGAGGTTGCGGATCTGCTCCAGCTCGGCCGGGGTGAGAGCGCGGCTCGTCGCCTTGCCGCCCGCGTCGAGGGCGTCGCGGTTGTTCACCACCACGGCGACCGACAGGCGCCTCACGCCGCCGGCGGCTTGCTGCACGTGGCGGATGGTGCGGTCGAGTTCGTAGTTGGTGGTGGTGTCCTTGCGCGTGCTGCTCGGACCGGTTGCGGCGGTACTGGCCGTCGAGGCGATGGAGGCGCCCGGTGCTCCCGGTGCGCCGGGCGTTCCCGGGGCCGGCGGCGTGCCGGGTGCGTTGGGCGCCCTCGGGCCGGTGATCGGCGCGGTCGGGTTCACCGGCGGCTGATTCGACAGCGCGCCGGGCACGCCGCCGGGCTGGCCGCCGCCGTGCTGCGCCGACTCGCTGCTCTGCTGGCTGCGCACGGCGGCCTGCGACGGGTCCTGGTTGGGCTTGTATTTCTCGTCGGTGTGCTCGACCACCGAGAAGTCGATGTCGGCCGCCACCTGCGCGCGCACGTTGTTCGCGCCCACGATCGGCTGCAGGATCGCCTCGATGCGGCGGATGTAGCCCTGCTCGATCTCCTGCGTGTACTTGAGCTGGCTCACGTCCAGCCCGCGGTCGGTGCCGCGCGCGGAAGACAGCAGGTTGCCGCGCTGGTCGACCACGGTGACGCTCTTGGCGTCGAGGTCGGGCACGCTGCTGGAGACCATGTGCACGATGGCGCTGACCTGGCCCTCGTCGATGCCGCGCCCGCGCGCCAGCGCGAGCACCACCGAGGCCGAGGGCTTCTTCTGCTCGCGCACGAACAGCGACGGCTTGGGCAGCGCCAGGTGCACGCGGGCCGACTCGATCGCGCCGATGGATTCGATGGAGCGCGCCAGCTCGCCCTCGAGCCCGCGCTGGTAGTTGATCTGCTCGGCGAACTGGCTGGTGCCGAACTTCTGGTTGTCCATCAGTTCGAAGCCCACGCCGCCGGCCTTGGGCAGGCCCTGGGCCGCGAGCTTCAGGCGCGTCTCGGCCACCTTGTCGCCCGCGATCAGGATCGCGCCGCCGCCCTCGGCGAACTTGTAGGGCACGTTCATCTGCTGCAGCGACGCGATGATCGCGCCGCCGTCGCGGTCCGACACATTGGTATAGAGCACCTTGTAGTCGGGCCCGCGGCTCCAGAGCGCGAACGCGGCCGCGGCGGCCACCAGGGCCGCGCCGCCGATGATCAGCGGCAGCCGGGGCTGCGCGCGCATGCGTTCGAGGAGCGAGGCCGGGGCGGCGCCGTTGTCTGCCGCGGGCAGCGCGCCCGCGGGCGCAGCCGTGCTCATGGATGCACCTTCTTCTTCGCGGCCGTTGCCATGCTGGGAGAGGAATTTCGATGTAGAGATTTCATTCCGGATGGCCGGTGATGTCGTCCACGGCCTGTTCGTTTCGCGGACGATTGTCAGCAGTCACCCGGAATTCGAATGGCCGAACAGCCGGGGTTTTCGCCCTCAGTTGCGCGCTTGAATCGGGGTCTTCCCTTGATACGCTGCAGGCCAGCCGGAGGACTTCGCTCCTCCGTGTCAAGTCACGCGGAAGTGTTCAGACAAACAAGAGGAAGAGGATCACCATGTCCATCAGCGCCATCGAATCGGTCCTGCAGCAGATGCGGACCACCGCGGTCCAGACGGGCATCGGGCCCGCGGCCGCAGCGCCTGCCGAGGCCGGCGGCTTCGCGGCCGAGCTCAAGCGCTCGCTCGCCAACATCAGCGGCGCCCAGCAGCAGGCCTACGCCCAGGCCGAGTCCTTCGAGATGGGCAAGCCCGGCGTCGCGCTCAACGACGTGATGGTCGACCTGCAGAAGGCGAACGTTGCGTTCCAGACCGGGCTGCAGGTGCGCAACCGGCTGGTGACCGCCTACCAGGAAGTGATGAACCTGCAGGCCTGAGCGATGCAAAGGTGATGTGGCGGGGGGCGTGCAACTTTTTCCCGCATGCCCCTAAAGGTTCTCGGGGGTCCGCCGATAACCAAGTCAACGATGGCTTGAGTCTCTAAGTGGAAGCGGGTCCAGCGTTACGGCCGAAAGCCGGAGTCCACAACCTTTTTTCATCAATCAGGAGTCGAACATGGCGCAAGTCATCAATACGAACAGCCTCTCCCTGCTCACGCAGAACAACCTGAACAAGTCGCAGTCGGCGCTGAACAGCGCCATCGAGCGCCTGTCTTCGGGCATGCGCATCAACAGCGCCAAGGACGATGCAGCCGGCCAGGCCATCGCCAACCGCTTCACGGCCAACATCAAGGGCCTGACGCAAGCCACCCGCAATGCCAACGACGGCATCTCGATCGCCCAGACGACGGAAGGCGCCCTGACCGAAGTCAACAACAACCTGCAGCGCATCCGCGAACTGGCCGTGCAAGCCGGCACGGGCACGAACTCGGCCAGCGACCTGGACTCGATCCAGGCTGAAATCGGCCAGCGCATGGACGAAATCAACCGCGTTTCGCAGCAGACCCAGTTCAACGGCGTGAAGGTCCTGTCGGCAGACGCCGGCAAGCTGACCGTGCAAGTCGGCGCGAACGATGGCGAAACCATCGACATCGACCTGCAGGAAATCAGCGCCAAGACCCTGGGCCTGGACGGCTTCAACGTCAACGGCAAGGGCGTGTCCGCCAACGCCAAGGCCAACGTCAACGACCTGACCAAGGCCGGCGCCACCGGCACGGGCCCCTACGTCGTGACCACCAGCTTCGCCAAGGTGACTGCCGAGCAGGCCGTCGACGCAATGCAGGACGGCAACACGGCTGTCGTGGGCGCGACCACCTACAAGTACGACGCAGCCGCCGGCAACTTCACGACCACCGTCGCGGTTGCCACCGGTGCTCCCACCACGGCTTTCGCCGGCACGCTGCTGCCGACCGCCGGCAACAAGTTCTCGGGCACCTTCACGGGCGTCAGCGGCACCACCAACTTCGAAGTCGACAGCGCCGGCGCGATCACCATCGGCGGCCAGGCAGCCTACCTCTCGGGCGGCAACCTGACGACCAACAACGTCGGTGCTCCCCCGGCCGCCACGCTGTCGGGCCTGTTCGCCAGCGGCGACACGACCGCCAGCGCATCCAGCATCAAGCTCAACGGCACGAGCTATGACTTCGGCGCCGCCGCAAACTCGGGCTTCACCTACACGAAGACCGTGTCGAAGGACGACGTGAAGACCGCCGTTGCCGGCGCCGCCTCGACGGTGAACCTGGGCTCGGGCATCTTCGCCTCGACCGTGACGTTCGCCGCTGCCGGTGGCCAGTCCAGCGACACGTACATGGACAACGACAAGGAGATGACCAAGACCGCGTCGTACACCACGAGCTACAACGTCAACGCTGTCAACGGCGAAGTGACCGTGGCCTCGACGACCGGCACGGGCAAGTACGCAGCCGACGTGGGCGCGGTGGCATACGTCAACTCCGCCGGCAAGCTGACCACGGACACGACCAGCAAGGGCACCAAGACGAGCAACCCGCTGGCCGCTCTCGACGCAGCCCTGGCCAAGGTCGACACGCTGCGCGGCAGCCTGGGCGCGGTGCAGAACCGTTTCGACTCGGTGATCGCCAACCTCGGCACCACGGTCGTCAACCTGTCCTCGTCGCGCTCGCGCATCCAGGACGCCGACTACGCGGTCGAAGTGTCGAACATGACGCGCGCCCAGATCCTGCAGCAAGCCGGTACCTCGGTGCTGTCACAGGCCAACCAGACCACGCAGGGCGTGCTGTCGCTCCTGCGTTGATCGAAAGGACCTGAGAAGCCAGAGAAAAGCCGGGCCCCTCCCTTGGGATGGGGGCCGGCCGACGCAGGCCTTCGGCGCGAGCCGGGAGCGCCTGCGCTGTCCTCTGCGGCCATGCCCCCGCGGGCGAGGCCGCAGAGGACAGCGAACCCAGCACATCAAGGTGGAAAAGATGTTGAACCCCGTGTCGGCGAATTCCGTGAAGGACAACCAGTGGACGCAGCTGCTCGTCGGCGGTGCCGCGGGTGCCGCGGCGGCAGGCGCCGCCACGGCCGAGAAGGACGACGCGAAGGAGGCTGCGACGCCGGTGCAGGTCGAGCAGGCGGTGCGGCAGGTGAACGAGTCGCTCGCGCTGCGCGAGGTAGGCCTGCGGTTCGAGGTCGACAAGGAGACCGACATGGTCATCGTCAAGGTGGTGGACCGCGCCAGCGGCGAGGTCATCCGCCAGATTCCCAACGAGGAAGTCGTGCGCATCGCGAAGCTGATGAACGACGGCAACGGACTGCTGGTGGACCACGCGGCCTGAGGCCTGCGCCCGGGCATCGGCAATCTCAATCAAGGACAGACAGGAAAGCACCCACATGGCAACCATCAGCAGCCTCGGCGTCGGCGCCAATCTCGACCTCGCCTCCCTGCTCACGCAGCTCGAGACGGCCGAGAAGCAGCCCATGGTGGCGCTGCAGGCCAAGGCCAAGAGCTACACGAGCAAGCTGTCGGCCTACGGCACGGTCCAGAGCGCGCTCGCCACGCTGCAGGCGGCGGCCAAGAAGCTCGGCGACCCGACGTTCTTCCAGAGCGTGACGGGTACGCCCACGGTCAGCGGCATCCTGTCGGCAACCGCCACCGACACGAGCGCGGCGGGCAACTACACCATCGACGTGACGCAGATCGCGCAGTCGCAGACGCTGGTGAGCGCGGGGCAGGCCGACGCCAAGGCCGCCATAGGCACCGGCAAGATCTCCATCGATTTCGGCGCCATCGCCGGCGGCACGCTCGACCCGGCAACCGGCCAGTACAGCGGCGCCACCTTCACCGCCGACGCGAGCCGGCCCGCCAAGTCGATCACCATCGATTCGACCAACAATACGCTGGAAGGCATTCGCAGTGCCATCAACGGCGCGAATGCGGGCGTGACCGCCAGCATCGTGAACGACGGCAGCGGCACGCCCAACCGGCTGGTGCTGACTTCCACGCAGACCGGCGAGAAGTCGAGCGTGCGCATCGCGGTCGATGGCGACGCGGCGCTGCAGGGCCTGCTGAACAACGACCCCGCCGGCGCGCAGAACCTGAAGCAGACTTCGGCGGCGCAGAACGCGAAGCTCAACGTCAACGGCATCGACATCACGAGCTCGACCAACACCGTGAAGGAAGCCATCCAGGGCGCCACGCTGACGCTGGTGGGCACCGGGAAGACGGGCCTCTCGATGAAGGAGAACACGGCCAGCGCGAAGACGGCGATCAACGACTTCGTGAAGGCCTACAACAGCCTGCAGAGCACCGCCAAGACGCTGACCGCCTACGACGCCGACACCAAGACGGCCGCGGCGCTGGTGGGCGACAGCACGCTGCGCAACCTGCAGACGCGCATCCGACAGGCGCTCATCACGCCGCAGGCCGGCGGCACGAACGACATGAAGGTGCTGACCGAGATCGGCGTGTCCTTCCAGAAGGACGGCACCCTGGCCGTGGATTCGGACAAGCTCGACAAGGCCCTCGCCAACAACCTCAAGGGCGTGGCGAACCTGTTCTCCAGCGCCACCGGCAGCACGGCCGGCTACGGCAAGCAGATCGACGCGCTGGTGGACGACGTGACCAAGGGCTCCCTGAAGGTGGCGAGCGACGGCGTGACCGCGACCATCAAGGAACTCGACACCCAGTACGACGCGATGCAGATGCGAGTGGACGCCACGGTCGACCGCTACCGCAAGCAGTTCAACGCCCTGGACGTGCTGATCAACAACCTGAACAACACCAAGAACTACCTCACGCAGCAGTTCGATGCGATGTCGAAGCAGTCCAAGTAGGACGCAGGACACGCGGAACCCGGAGCACCAGCCGATGTACACCCCTCACAACATGCGAACCGGTGCCGGCGCCTATGCGCGCCTCGGCGTGGAGACCAGCGCGATGAGCGCGTCGCCGCACCAGCTCATCGTGATGCTCTTCGATGGCGCGAAGACCGCCATCGCCATGGCCCGCCACCACATGGCCACAGGCGAGATCGAGGCCAAGGGCAACGCGATCTCCAAGGCCATCGGCATCGTCGACAACGGCCTGAAGGCCGCGCTCGACGCCGATGCGGCCGGCGAGGCCGGCGCCGAAATGGTGGGCAACCTGTCGGCGCTGTACGACTACGTCGTGCAGCGGCTGTTCCGCGCCAACCTGCACAACGACGCGCAGGCCCTGGACGAGGCCGACCGCCTGCTCGAGAACATCGCTTCCGCCTGGCGGGAGATCGACGAACGAGCCCGCAGCTGAAATGCAACCTAAAGAGAAACAAGACAACATGGCATTCCGCAGTGAGGTCGTTTATTGCTACGAAGAGCTGGCTGCGACCATCGCGTCGATGCTCGTGCTGGCGCATGCCAAGGAATGGGGCCGGCTCCCCGCGCTCGAGGAACGCTGCTCGGCCATGGTGGATCGCCTGCGCGCCATCGAGCCGCACGAGTCGCTGGATGCGCAGCAGGTCGAGCACGTGCTCTATCTGCTGGAGCGCATCCGCTCGGACCAGGCGGAGGTGTCGGGGCTCATCAAGCCGCAGCTCGAGGACCTGATCGGCCGCATGGGCTATCTCACCCAGCAGAAGAACCTCGGCCGCGCCTACGGGCCGCCGCACTGAGCGCGCCCGCCGCCCGGACCCGACGCACCGAACTAGCTGAACCAGCCGAACCATGACTGCACTCGCCGGATTGATCGACGCGCTGCTTGCCGCAAGGCTGGCGCCGCGCCTCGACGTCCTCGGCATCAAGCCCGAGGCCGCGATCGGCGCGCCCGGCCCGGCGGTGGCGATCGGCAAGGTCGAGAACGATGTGCGGCTGCCTTCCAATGCCGCGCTCGACAGGCAGATTCCCGGCGCCGCGACCGGCGGCACCGCGCATGTCGCCGCGGGCGCCGTGCCCTCGATGGCCGCGCGGCTGTCGGTGGCGGCACGCGTGATCGGCGCCGTGCTGGCCGACCTGCAGGCGCAGCCGGGCCCGGTGCGCGGTGCGGCACCGCTGGTGCCGTCGAGCGGACAGCCCGTGAATGCGGCCCAGTTGGCCGGTGTGCTGGCGCAGGCCGTGTCTGACAGCGGCCTTTTCTACGAGTCGCACCTGGCGTCGTTCGCGGCGGGTGGCCGCTCGCTCGCGCAGATGAGGCAGGAACCGCAGGCTCAATGGGCCGTGCCGGTGACCGTGGCCGCGAAGGCGCAGGCGAGTGCGCCGGCCGCGCCGCCGGCGGCAGCTGCCGCGGCGCTGGCGGCGATCGTCGATTCACCCGATGCACTGCCGTCGCTCGCGACGCAGGCGCAGGCTCAACCTCCGGCGCACGAGGGCGATGGAGCCGGCGCGGCGAAGGCGGCCGTGCCGCAGGCTTCCGCCAGCGATGCGCCATCGCGCAGCGCCGGCGGATCTTTCATGCAAGGCAAACCGCAGCCTTTGGAACAGGCTGCGGCGAACGACGCGGCGCGGGTGCAGGCGGCCTATCGCCAGCCGCAGGGCGCGTCGTCGCCCGGCGGCACTCTCGAGTCTTCGATGGCCGCCCATCGCATGGCCGATCCCGTGCGCCAGGCCGACAGCGCCGCGGCCTTGCCGGCGTCGCGCCCTGCCGAAGTGATCCATCCGCAGGCTGTCACGCTCGTGCACCAGCAGCTCGACCTGTTGGCCAGCTCGGTCTTCCGCTGGAACGGCCAGGCCTGGCCCGACGTGCCGATGGGCTGGACCGTCGAGCAAGAGCAGGCCCGGCCCGGCTCCCATGATGGCGCCGCGGTCGGTGAAGAGGGCGCGCGCCGCTGGTCGACCACGGTGTCGCTGGCGCTGCCGAAGCTCGGTGAGGTCGACCTGCGGCTGAGCCTGGACGGCTTTGCCGTGCAGGCGCATCTGTTCGCACGCGAGGCTTCGACCATGGCGCGCCTGCGCGGCGACACCGGCCGGCTCGCCGGGCGCTTCGATGCCGCGGGCCTGCAATTGCAGCAGGTGCTGGTCGCGCAGAAGGAGCCCGCATGAGCGAAGAAGTGCTCGACAACCGCAGCAGCGCCGTCGCCCTGTCGTATGCGGACAAGACGCGCGCGCCCGTCGTCGTGGCCAAGGGTTACGGCGTGGTCGCCGAATCCATCATGCGCGAGGCGCGCGAGCACGGGCTGTACGTGCACTCGTCGGCCGACCTCGTGAAGCTGCTCATGCAGGTCGACCTGGACCGGCAGATCCCGCCGCAGCTGTACCTCGCGGTGGCCGAGGTGATGGCCTGGATCTACGGGCTCGAGGGTCGCGAAGGCGACTAATTGACCATATGGACCAATGTGAAATCATGGATCGGAATATTTCGGGCTATGGAATTTCATTGAGTGGAATTAGGCCCATAGCATTTATTAATTCGATGTTGTTTGCGAATAAATTACAGCCGAAAAAAGTTGCATCGGTAACTTTTGTTACCGTAAAGCCTGACACCTGTAAACAACACGCTTCACTGGGGATGCAGCTGTAGCTTGTCAGCCACCTCCTACTTTTTTTGGACCCTTGTCATACAAAACACTTCAACATGTAAAACTTTGTGTATATAATGTATACACGATTGTTAGGAGCACGAAGTGAGCTTTGAATCGGAAATGGGATCAGACGTGGAAAACTGCAACATCACCGCAAGCGGCGTGATTTCGAGAGAAATCGGCGAGATAAATCTGGCCTATATGCTGCTGGCGCAGAAGCTGGTCAAGCAGGACCGGGCCGAGGCGATGTTCCGCCTTGGCGTAGGCCGCGAACTGGCCGATCTGCTGGCGAACATGTCGCTCAGCCAGATCGTGAAGCTGGCCGCTTCCAACTTCCTCCTGTGCAGCTTCCGGCTGGACGACCGCCCGATGTTCGCGGTGGTCGGCGAGGGCAAGGAGCCCGCGCTGCAGCAGGCGCACATGTCGATACTGATGGCCGCGCGCCTGGCGCAGGCCCAGGTCGATTCGCAGGCGCAGATGCGCGCAGCGGGCGCGGCGTGACCAGCAAGAGCGTCCTGGGCGAGGTCCGCCAGGTGCAGCTCGCGATCGAGCTGATCGGGCTCGGCGCGCGCCTGCAGTTCCTGGAGGGCGCCGTGGCGCTGAGCCGCGAGCGGCTGATCCGGCTCTACAAGGAGCTCAAGGGCGTTTCCCCGCCCAAGGGCCTGCTGCCGTTCTCGACCGACTGGTACATGACGTGGCTGGCCAACATCCACTCGTCGATGTTCTACAACATCTACCGCTTCATGCTCGACGAGGCGGACGAGAACGAACTGCCTGCGCTCATCAAGGCCTATCGCCTCTACACCGAGCAGGTCGAGGCCAACGGCGGCGAGGTGGTGCTCGACTTCACCCGCGCCGAGACCATGGTGCGCTTCTTCGACAGCGACATGCTGCAGCTGAGCACCTGCTGCCGTTGCGGCGGCCACTTCGTGGCGCACGCCCACGACAACAAGAACGGATACGTGTGCGTGCTGTGCCGTCCGCCTTCGCGCGCGGGCAAGGCGCGCAAGCCCGGCAAGGGCGCCGAGGTGCGCCGCAACGGGCTGGCTGCGATCGCACCCACGCCCGTGATGGACATCGGCGGCGCCGTCTAGGAAGAGTGCCGGGCCCGTGCGTACCGCGGACCCGGCTTTGTTGATTCGACGCCTCGAGGGGCGATAGGGGAAGCGCGTGCTGGTTCTGGTTGGATATCTCGTGGTGATAGGCGCCGTGTTCGGCGGCTACGGCCTCATGGGCGGGCACTTCGGCGTGCTGTTCCAGCCGGTCGAGCTGCTCATGATCGGCGGCTCGGCGCTGGGCGCGTTCATCGCGGGCAACAACGGCAAGACCATCAAGGCGACCATCAAGGAGCTGCCGCTGCTGCTGCGCACCTCCAAGCACAACCGCCAGCTCTACATGGACCTGCTCGCGCTGCTGTACGAGCTGCTCGCCAAGGCCCGCAAGGAAGGGATGATGAAGCTGGAGACCGACGTCGAGGACCCGGCCCAGAGCGAGATCTTCACGCGCTACCCGAACATCCTGGCGCACGAGGGCATCACCGTCTTCCTGTGCGACTACCTGCGCCTGGTCATCAGCGGAAACACCGACGCGCACGAGATCGAGGCGCTGATGGACCACGAGATCGAGACCATCCGCCACGAGGCCGAGGTGCCCGGCCACAGCCTCTCGCGCGTGAGCGACGCGCTTCCCGCGCTGGGCATCGTCGCGGCCGTGATGGGCGTGGTGCACGCGCTGGGCTCGGCCAACCTGCCGCCCTCGGAGATGGGCGCGCTCATCGCGCACGCGATGGTGGGCACCTTCCTCGGCGTGCTGCTGGCCTACGGCTTCGTCTCGCCGCTGGCCTCGCTGATCGAGCAGAAGGTGGAAGAGGGCATGAAGATCTACCAGTGCGCCAAGGTCACGCTGCTGGCCAACCTCAACGGCTATGCGCCGCAGCTCGCGGTGGAGTTCGGCCGCAAGGTGCTGTTCTCGACCGAGCGCCCCTCGTTCACCGAGCTGGACGACCACGTCCGCGAGGTCAAGGCGCGCTGACGCGCCCATCGCACGAGCCAGCACAGAGCAGCGAGCGATCATGAGCGACGACAAGCCAAGGGTCATCTTCAAGCACGTCCACAAGGGCAAGCACGGCGGTGCCCACGGCGGCGGCTGGAAGATCGCCTATGCCGACTTCATGACGGCCATGATGGCCTTCTTCCTCGTGATGTGGCTGCTCTCCATTTCCAGCCCGAAGCAGCGCGAAGGCATTGCCGAGCACTTCCGCATGCCGCTGCGCGTGGCGCTGAACGGCGGCGACAAGTCCAGCCTCAGCGCCAGCATGATTCCCGGCGGCGGCGCCGATCCGATGCACGCCGAGGGCGAGGTCAGGTTCGCCGAGGCGAACAGCCAGGAGGACGCCGACGCCAGCCGCCTGGCCGAGATGAAGAAGAAGCTCGACGACCTGATCGAGAAGAGCCCCGTGTTCCAGCAGTTCCGCTCGCAGATCCTGATCGACATCACCACCGAGGGCCTGCGCCTGCAGATCGTCGACACCGAGAACCGGCCCATGTTCGAGTTGGCCAGCGCCCGCGTGGTGCCGCACATGCGCGCCATCCTGCGCGAGCTGGCGCCCGCGCTCAACGGGCTGCCCAACAAGATCACGCTGTCGGGCCACACCGACGCCATCGTCTACACCAACGACCGCTCCTACGGCAACTGGGAACTCTCGTCGGACCGCGCCAACGCCTCGCGGCGCGAGCTCGTGGCCGGCGGCATGACCGAGGGCAAGGTGCTGCGCGTGATCGGCCTGGCCGACAGCATGCACCTGGACAAGGCCGATCCGCGCAACCCGATCAACCGCCGCATCAGCATCATCCTGCTCAACCACCGCACGCAGGAGCGCATCGAGCGCGAGAACAGCACCGAGCCCGTCGGCATGCGGATCGGCAAGGCAGCCGCCAGGACGGAATGACATAACTACAACGACCCGACAGATGGACCTCAGCCAATTCACCCAAGCCTTCTTCGTCGAAGCCATCGAACTGCTCGCGGAGATGGAGCAGCTCCTGCTGGAACTCGACGTCGACGCGCCCGACAGCGAACAGCTCAACGCCATATTCCGCGCGGCGCATTCCATCAAGGGTGGCGCCGCGACTTTCGGCTTTACCGCCCTGACCAACACCACGCATGTTCTCGAGTCGCTGTTGGACCGCGCCCGCCACGGGCAGCTGCGCCTGACCGGCCGGATGATCGATGCATTCCTGGAAACGAAGGACGCCTTGCAAGAACAACTCACTGCCTACCAGGCCGGCAAGGAGCCGGACGCGGACATGGTCGCCCACATCTGTGGCGTGCTCCAGCAACTCGCGCTCGAAAGCGGCGACGGCAGCGCGGCCGTGCAGGCGGCAGCGCCTGCACCGGCCCCGGCTCCCGTTCCTGCACCCGCGCCGGCGGCCGCTCCCGAGCCCGCTGCCGCTGATGCCGGCGGCGGCGAAGGCGGTGCCTTGCGCATCCGCTTCGCGCGCCTGTCCGACAGCGAATGCGACCTGCTCGCCGGCGAACTCGCCAACCTCGGCAAGGTGCTGTCGCGCACGCGCAGCAACGACCAGCTGACCGTGCTGCTCGAGACGACCTGCTCGCCGGACGACATCGTCGCGGTGTGCTGCTTCGTCATCGACGAGTCGCAGATCGACATCACGCGCGAAGCCGTCGCGCAAGCCGCGGCGGCAGTGGAAGCGCCAGCGCCCGTGGCGGCACCGGTGGAAGCCGCAAAACCGCAGGCTGCGCAGGTCGCACAGGCTGCGCCGGCCGTGGCGCCCGCCGCCGCGCCGGGGGCCTCGCCGGCGGCGTCCCCAGCAGGTGCGAAGGAGTCCAGTTCCATCCGCGTCGACGTGGAGAAGGTCGACCAGCTCATCAACCTCGTGGGCGAGCTCGTCATCACGCAGTCGATGCTCACGCAGGCCGCGACCATGCTCGACCCGGTGGCTTACGAGCGCTTCCTCAGCGGCCTGGGCCACCTGGAGCGCAACGCGCGCGACCTGCAGGAATCGGTCATGTCCATCCGCATGATGCCGATGGACTACGTGTTCAGCCGCTTCCCGCGCGTCATCCGCGACGTGAGCGCCAAGCTGGGCAAGCAGGTGCGCCTGGACACCTACGGCAAGGAAACCGAACTCGACAAGGGCCTGATCGAGCGCATCGTCGATCCGCTCACGCACCTGGTGCGCAACAGCCTCGACCACGGCATCGAGACGCCCGACGTGCGCCTGGCCAAGGGCAAGGAAGCCACCGGCCAGCTGCTGCTGTCGGCGCAGCACCATGGCGGCAACATCGTGATCGAGGTGAGCGACGACGGCGCCGGCCTCAACCGCGAGCGCATCCTGGCCAAGGCCATGCAGCAGGGCCTGCCGGTGAGCGAATCGATGCCCGACGAGGAGGTGTGGCAGCTGATCTTCGCGCCGGGCTTCTCCACGGCCGAGCAGGTCACCGACATCTCGGGCCGCGGCGTGGGCATGGACGTGGTCAAGCGCAACATCCAGGAGATGGGCGGTCACGTGGAGATCCACTCGCGCGGCGGGCAGGGCACCACCACCCGCATCGTGCTGCCGCTGACGCTGGCCATCCTCAACGGCATGTCGGTGAAGGTGGGCAGCGAGGCCTACATCCTGCCGCTGAGCTACGTCATCGAGTCGCTGCAGCCGCTGCCCGAGCACCTGCATTCCATCACCGCCGACGGCCACGTGATCCGCGTGCGCGGCGAATACCTGCCGCTCATCGAGCTGCACCGCGTGTTCGACGTGGCGGGTGCGCAGACGCATCCCACGCAGGGCATCCTCGTGATCGTGCAGGCCGACGACAGCCGCTTCGCGCTGCTGGTGGACGAGCTGCTCGGCCAGCACCAGGTGGTGGTGAAGAACCTGGAGACCAACTACCGCAAGGTGCCCGGCATCTCCGCCGCGACCATCCTCGGCGACGGCAGCGTCGCATTCATCATCGACGTGGGTGCCATGCCGCGGATCCAGCGCGCGCAGGCCGCGAGCACGGCCGCGCTCGCGGGCGCCGCCCGGAGGTCCGACTCCATTGCGATCTGACGACACACGACCGGGTGGAGACAGCTGAATGCGCTTCGATTTCTTCCGTCGCACCTCCGAAGACGCGGCCTCCGGCGCGGGCTCGCCCGCGCAGGCAGAGGCAGGCTCCGGCGGCCACGTGACCTACGCCATGCTGCTCGACGCGCAGCGGCGCGTCATCGGCTATCGCATGGGGTGGCGCGCCACGGGCGGACCGGAGGCTTCCGGCGCCGCGGGCGTCAAGGCGCTCATGGACACGCTGGCCATGCATCTCAACCCGGGCGGCGATGGCTGGCTGCTGGGCTCGCAGCTGCTGTTCGTCGACGTCACGGTCGATGCGCTCTTCCAGAGCGAGCTGCAGTCGCTGCCGCCGCAGCAGGTGGTGCTGTGCATGGGCGCGGAAGAGATGCTCGACGCCGACCTGCGCTCCATCGTGCTGTTCCTGCGCGAGCAGGGCTTCGGCTTCATGCTGTGCGGCGCCTCCGCCCTGCCCGAAGACCCGGAGCTGCGCTCCATCGTCACCCACTTCGAGGTGGGCGCGCACGACGTCGACACCGTGATGCGGCTGCGGCAGGACGCCCAGCTCGGCCACCCGCCGGTGGAGCCCGTCGTCTCGCGCGTGGAAGACTGGGCCGGCTTCGACGCCTGCGCCGGCCGCCGCGTGAGCGTGTTCGTCGACGGTGCCTTCCGCAATCCGCCGGTGCTCGAGACCGAGGACGCGCTGCAGCCCGAGTCGCTGCTGATCGTGCAGCTGATGCAGATGCTCCAGCGCAACGAAGACCTGCGCGTCATCGAGGCCGCGCTCAAGCACGACGCCGCGCTCACCTACCGGCTGCTGCGCTACATCAACTCGCCCGCGGTGGGCATGGCGGTGGAGATCCATTCGCTGCGCCATGCCGTGGCCATGCTCGGCTATTCGCCGCTGTACCGCTGGCTCTCGCTGCTTCTGGCCACCAGCAACAAGGCGGGTTCGCCCTACATGATGAAGAAGGCCATCCTGCGCGGGCGCTTCGTCGAGCTGATCGGGCAGGGCATGCTGCCGGCCGGGGAGGCCGACAACCTGTTCGTGGCCGGCATGTTCTCGCTGCTCGACCAGCTGCTCGGCGTTTCCATGGAAGGCGTGCTGCGCAAGGTGCAGCTCACCGAGGCGGTGCAGCAGGCCATTCTTTCGCGCGGGGGGCTGTACGGCCCCTTCGTGGCGCTGGCCGAGAGCTGCGAGTGCGACGACGGGCAGGCCGCGCGCCTGTCGGAGGCGCTGTTCCTGAGCCCGGAGCAAGTCAACGCGGCGCAGCTGGCGGCGCTGGTGTGGGCGCAGGACGCGAGTCCGGCCGCGGGCGGACCATGATGCGAAGGAGGCCTGAAGTGCGGGGCATTCGCGCGTCTGATCGGTCCATTGGAAACGGTGGGCGCTATGTACATTGAAAGCCAAGCTTCCAGGCTGGCCGTGACGACCGAGTTCCATTTCACCGACAACGACTTCTCGCGCATACGGACACTGATCCACCGCCGCGCGGGCATCGCCCTGGGCGAACAGAAGCGGCAGATGGTGTACAGCCGGCTCTCGCGGCGGCTGCGGGAGCTGCAGTTGCCCGACTTCGCCTCGTACCTCGACTGGCTCGAGCAGCGCCAGGACGGCGACGAGTGGCAGCTCTTCATCAACTCGCTGACCACCAACCTCACGTCGTTCTTCCGCGAGGCGCACCACTTCCCGACGCTGGCCGACCACGTGCGCAAGGCGAAGCAGCCGGTCACCGTGTGGTGTGCGGCGGCATCGACGGGCGAGGAGCCCTATTCGATCGCCATCACGCTGATGGAGGCCCTGGGCGACAAGGCCGCCGCCTCGCGCGTGATCGCCACCGACATCGACACCGCCGTGCTCGCCAAGGCCGCCACCGGCGTGTTCACCGCCGAGCAGGTGCGCCGGCTCGCGCCCGAGCGGCTGCGGCGCTTCTTCAACAAGGGCACGGGCGCGAACGCGGGCAAGGTGCGCGTGCGCCCCGAGGTCGCGGCGCTGGTGAAGTTCTCGCGGCTCAACCTGCTCGACAGCACCTGGCCGGTGAAGGAGCCGGTGGACGCGATCTTCTGCCGCAACGTGATGATCTATTTCGACAAGCCGACGCAGAAGAAGGTGCTCGACCGCTTCGCGCCGCTTCTCAAGCCCGATGGCCTGCTGTTCGCGGGGCATTCGGAGAACGCGTCGCTCGTCAACCAGGCCTTCCGCCCGCTGGGGCAGACCGTGTACGAGCTGGCGCGGACACGCGCCGCGGGTGCTTCCGCATGAACGCGGCCTCCAGCGCGGCCGCACCGGGCTCGGTGGCCAGCCATCACTACTTCGACCGCGACGTCGGCATGATGGCCGTGAAGCTGCTGCCTTCCGAGTACTACGTGACTTCGAGCAACACCGCGCTCAGCACGGTGCTGGGCTCCTGCGTGGCCGCATGCCTGCACGACCGCGAGGCCGGCGTGGCCGGCATGAACCACTTCATGCTGCCCGACGACGGCGAACCGGGGGCCGGCGCCGGCACGCGCGACGCCGTCGAATCGATGCGCTATGGCGCCTACGCCATGGACGTGCTCATCCGCGAGCTGGTGCGCGCGGGCGCGCGCCGCGACCGGATCAAGGCCAAGGTATTCGGCGGCGGCGCGGTGCTGGCCAACATGACCACGCTGAACATCGGCGACCGCAATGCCGACTTCGTGCTGCGCTACCTGAACAACGAGCGCATCGAGGTCGCCGCGCAGGACTTGCGCGGGCCGCACGCGCGCCGCGTGTGCTTCGTGCCGGCGACGGGCAAGGCCATCGTGCGCAAGCTGCGTGCGCAGACAGAAGTGCGGCAGGTGCAGCGCGAGGAGGGCGAGCTGCTGCGCAGGCTGTCCGGCCTGCGTGCGGCGCCCGCGGCCGACAACAAAGGAATCCAGTGAGCGTCAAGAAAATCAAGGTGCTGTGCGTCGACGACTCGGCGCTCATCCGCAGCGTGATGACGGAGATCATCAACAGCCAGCCCGACATGACGGTGGTGGGCACGGCCGCCGACCCGCTGGTGGCGCGCGACCTCATCAAGGTGACCAACCCCGACGTGCTCACGCTCGACGTTGAAATGCCGCGCATGGACGGGCTGGAGTTCCTCGAGAAGCTCATGCGGCTGCGGCCCATGCCGGTGGTCATGGTGTCGTCGCTGACCGAGCGCGGCTCGGAGATCGCGCTGCGCGCGCTCGAGCTGGGCGCCATCGACTTCGTCACCAAGCCGCGCCTGGGCGTGCGCGACGGGCTGCTCAACTACACCGAGCTGATCGCCGGCAAGATCCGCACGGCCGCCAGCGCGCGCCTGCTGCCCGCGCGGCCCGCCGCGGCCGCGCGCCCCGGCGGCGACGCGCCGCAGGAATCGCTGCTGCGCAGCCCGCTGCTGAGTACAGAGAAGCTCATCATCATCGGCGCCTCCACCGGCGGCACCGAGGCCATCCGCGAAGTGCTGCAGCCGCTGCCGCCCGATTCGCCCGCGGTGATGATCGCGCAGCACATGCCCGCGGGCTTCACGCGCTCGTTCGCACAGCGGCTGGACGGCCTGTGCCGCATCAACGTGAAGGAAGCCGAGCACGGCGAGCGCGTGCTGCCGGGCTATGCCTACATTGCGCCCGGCGGCTTCCACCTGTCGCTCGCGCGCAGCGGCGCGAACTACGTGGCGCACCTCGACCAGGAGCCGCCGGTGAACCGCCACCGGCCGTCCATCGACGTGCTGTTCGATTCGGCCGCCAAGCACGCGGGCAAGAACGCCATCGGGATCATCCTGACCGGCATGGGCAAGGACGGTGCCGAGGGGCTGCTGCGCATGCGGCGCGCCGGCGCGCACACGCTGGCGCAGGACGAGGCGAGCTGCGTGGTCTTCGGCATGCCGCGCGAGGCCATCGCGCTGGGTGCGGTGGACGACGTGTCGCCCCTGGGCGAAGTGAGCCGCCGCGTGCTCGCACACCTTCGCACGTTCGGCGAACGCGCGAACCGAGTTTGAGAGAAACAGAAAACGACTTGTTGGAGCTGGAAATATCGTGATGGACAAGAGCATCAAAATCCTGGTTGTGGACGACTTCCCGACCATGCGCCGCATCGTGCGCAACCTGCTGAAGGAACTCGAGTTCCACAACGTCGACGAGGCCGAGGACGGCGCCGCCGGCATCGAGAAGCTGCGCGGCGGCAACTTCGGCTTCGTGGTGTCGGACTGGAACATGCCCAACATGGACGGCCTGACCATGCTGCAGACCATCCGCGCCGACCCCGAGCTCAAGAAGCTGCCGGTGCTGATGGTCACGGCCGAGGCCAAGAAGGAGAACATCGTTGCCGCGGCGCAGGCCGGTGCCAACGGCTACGTGGTGAAGCCCTTCACCGCCGCGACGCTCGAGGAAAAGATCACCAAGATCTTCGAGAAGCTGGCCAAGGAGGCTGCGTGACATGAGCCAGAACACTGCCGCCGCCGTGGTTGCTGAACCCGCCAACACCACCGAGGAACTGCTGGGCCGCATCGGCCAGCTCACGCGCCAGCTGCGCGACGGCCTGCGCGAGCTGGGCCTCGACAAGCAGGTGGCCAGGGCCGCGCAGGCCATTCCGGATGCGCGCGACCGCCTGAGCTACGTGGCCGAGACCACCGAACGCGCGGCGCACCGCGCGCTCAACGCCATCGACGTGGCGCAGCCGCTGCAGGAAGCGCTGGCCACCGATGCCAAGGGCCTGAGCAAGCGCTGGGACGAATGGTTCAAGAACCCCATCGAGCTCGACCATGCGCGCGAGCTGGTGCTCGACACGCGCGGCTACCTCGACGGCGTGCCCGAGCGCGCGAGCGCGATCAATACGCAGCTCATGGAGATCCTGATGGCGCAGGACTTCCAGGACCTGACGGGCCAGGTCATCAAGAAGATGATGGAAGTGGTCAACGACGTCGAGACGCAGCTGCTGCAGGTGCTGATCGACAACTCGGCGCCCGAGAAGCGCCACGAGGCCGTGCAGAGCCTGCAGAACGGCCCGCAGATCAAGCCCGGCAACCCCGATGCCGTGACCGACCAGGCGCAGGTCGACGACCTGCTGGAGAGCCTCGGCTTCTGATTCCGGAGGTCGCTTCTATTGTCCGAACTGCAGGGGTATCAGGCCCCTGATCGGCAGATTGTTCCGAGGGGCCGAATCCAATAATTTGGCCATGGGCAAGGCGCATTGCGCCAGTGCCGGTTCGGAGCATGAATGGCTGAGGAAAGCGATCTCGAGAAAACGGAACCCGCCTCCGAGCGGCGCCTGGAAAAGGCGCGCGAGGAAGGCAACGTAGCCCGTTCGCGCGAGCTCACCACCTTCGTCATGCTGGGCACGGCATGCGCCGGCCTGTGGTTCACGGCGCAGTCCCTGGGCACGAGCATGAGCGGCGCGCTGCGCCGCGGCCTCCAGTTCGACCGCGCGAGCGCCTTCGATCCCTCCCACATGCTGGCCCAGACCGGGCTGATGTCGCTGCAGGCGATGACGGCGGTCGGTCCGCTGTTCGCGATGATGGTCGTCGCGGCGGTGCTCGCGCCGATGCTGCTCGGCGGCTGGCTGTTCTCCACCAAGTCGGCCGCGCCCAACTTCGGCAAGCTCAATCCGCTGGCCGGCATCGGCCGCATGTTCTCCGCGCAGGCGCTGGCGGAACTGGTGAAGGCGCTGGCCAAGTCGGCACTCATCGGTGGCGTGGCGTGGTGGGTGGTGTCGCGCGACATCGAGGCGCTGATGGCGCTGATGGCCCAGCCGGCGCAGTACGCGCTGCCGCACGCGATGGTGCTGGTGGCCAAGCATTGCGCGCTGATCGCCGCCACGCTCTTCCTGGTGGCGCTGATCGACGTGCCCTTTCAGCTCTGGAGCTACTACCGCAAGCTGCGCATGTCGCGCGAGGACGTGCGCCAGGAGCACAAGGAGAGCGAGGGCGACCCGCACATCAAGGCCGCGATCCGCCGCCAGCAGCAGCAGATGGCGCGCCGCCGGATGATGTCCGAGGTGCCCAAGGCCGACATCGTGCTGACCAACCCCACGCACTTCGCCGTGGCGCTCAAGTACCAGGAAGGCGGCATGCGCGCGCCGCGCGTGGTGGCCAAGGGCACCGAGCTCGTGGCCGCGCGCATCCGCGAACTGGCCAAGGAGCACAAGGTGGCGATCCTCGAGGCGCCGCCGCTCGCGCGCTCCCTCTACAGGCACACGAAGCTGGGCGACGAGATTCCCGCCGGCCTCTACACCGCCGTGGCCGAGGTGCTGGCCTGGGTCTACCAGCTCAGGCGCTGGAAGGCCGAAGGCGGCGAAGCACCGCGCACGCCCACCGATCTTCCGGTTCCCGCAGACCTTCAATACAACGCCGCCGATGCGGCAGAGCAAGCCGCATGAACGCGATGACAAACCTGATGCGCCTGCCCGCGCGCTTCTTCCCGGGCTCGCAGCTCAAGGGGCTGGCCGGGCCGATCCTCATCATCCTCATCCTGAGCATGATGGTGCTGCCGCTGCCGCCGTTCCTGCTCGACCTGCTGTTCACCTTCAACATCGCGATGTCGGTGATGGTGCTGCTGGTGAGCATGTACACGATGAAGGCGCTGGACTTCGCCGCCTTCCCGGCGGTGCTGCTGTTCTCCACGCTGCTGCGCCTGTCGCTGAACGTGGCCTCCACGCGCGTGGTGCTGATGAACGGCCACACCGGTCCCGACGCGGCGGGCAAGGTGATCGAGGCCTTCGGGCACTTCCTGGTGGGCGGCAACTTCGCAGTGGGCGTGATGGTGTTCATCATCCTCGTGCTCATCAACTTCATGGTGATCACCAAGGGCGCGGGCCGCATCGCCGAGGTGGGCGCGCGCTTCATGCTCGACGCGATGCCGGGCAAGCAGATGGCCATCGACGCCGACCTCAACGCCGGCCTGATCGGCGAGGACGTGGCCCGCAAGCGCCGCACCGAGGTGGCGCAGGAAGCCGACTTCTACGGCTCGATGGACGGTGCCAGCAAGTTCGTGCGCGGCGACGCGATCGCGGGCCTGCTCATCATGGTGATCAACATCATCGGCGGGCTGGTGGTGGGCATGGTGCAGCACGGGCTGGACTTTTCCACCGCGGGCAAAACCTACACGCTGCTGGCCATCGGCGACGGCCTGGTGGCGCAGATCCCGGCGCTGGTGATCTCCACCGCCGCGGGCGTGATCGTCTCGCGCGTGACCACCGACGAGGACGTGGGCAGCCAGCTCACGGGCCAGCTCTTCTCCAACCCGCAGGTGCTGTTTCTCACGGCCGGCATCGTCGGCCTGCTGGGCATGATCCCCGGCATGCCGAACCTGGCCTTCCTGTTGATCGCGGGCGGCCTGGTGTGGCTGGGCCGCGGGCTGCTGCAGCGCAAGCCGAAGCAGCAGGCCGCACAGGAAGCCGCGGCCGCGCAGGCCGCGAACATCGCCGCGTCTTCCGCCGAGACGGCCGAGGCCACGTGGGACGACGTGGCCATGGTCGATCCGCTGGGCATGCAGGTCGGCTACCGTCTCATCCCGCTGGTGGACCAGTCGCAGCAGGGCGAGCTGCTGGGCCGCATCAAGAGCATCCGCAAGAAGATCGCGCAGGAGGTCGGCTTCCTGGTGCCGGTGGTGCACATCCGCGACAACCTGGAGATCAAGCCCAACACCTACGTCATCACCCTGAAGGACGTGGAGATCGGGCGCGGCGAAGCCTTCCCCAACCAGTGGATGGCCATCAACCCCGGCCAGGTGACGGGCTCGCTGCCCGGCACGCCCACGCGCGACCCGGCCTTCGGCCTCGCCGCGACCTGGATCGACGCGAGCCTGCGCCAGCAGGCGCAGGTGTACGGCTACACGGTGGTCGATGCCTGCACGGTGATGGCCACGCACCTGAACCACCTGATACAGACGCATGCCGCCGAGCTGCTGGGCCGCCAGGAAGTGCAGCAGCTGCTCGACCAGATCGCCAAGACCGCGCCCAAGCTCACGGAAGACCTGGTGCCCAAGGTGCTGTCGCTCAGCACGCTGCACAAGGTGCTGCAGAACCTGCTCGACGAGGAGGTGCCGATCCGCGACATGCGCACCATCCTCGACGTGATGGCCGAGTACGCGCCGACCGTCAAGGACCCGACCGAGCTCACCACGCTCACGCGCCTGGCGCTGGGCCGCGCGATTACGCAGCAGCTGTTCCCGGGCGACACGGAGATGCAGGTCATCGGCCTGGACGGCTCGCTCGACGGCGTGCTTCAGCAGGCCCTGGGCAACAGCAGCGGCATCGAGCCCGGCATCGCGGACAACCTGCTGCGTCAGGCACAGGCCGCCATCACCCGCCAGGAGCAGATGGGCCTCGCGCCCGTGCTGGTCGTGCAGCACTCGCTGCGGGTGCTGCTGTCGCGCTTCCTGCGGCGCAGCCTGCCGCAGCTCAAGGTGCTGTCGCACGCAGAGATTCCTGATTCCCGAACCATCAAGGTCACCACCGCCATCGGAGGACGAGGTTGAATTCCCCCCAACAGACAGACGTGCGCACCACCGCGCGCAAATTCGTAGCGGCCACCAGCCGCGAAGCCCTGCGACTGGTGAGGGAGGCGCTGGGCGCCGACGCCATCGTGCTCACGCATCGCGCGACCGCCGAGGGCGTGGAGATCGTCGCCATGGTCGAGGGCGAGGTGCAGGGCGTGCTGCAGGGCAGCGCGGCTGCGAAGCCCGTGGCAGCCGCTGCGCCTTCGATGCCCGTCGCGGCGCCGGCCGCCCGCGTGGCGCCCGCTCCCTTGCCGACGGTTCCAGTTCCTGTGGTGGCCGCGGCGCCGGTCGCCTCGATGCCGGCGCCGCTGCCTGCACAGGCACCCGTGCAGGTCCATGCGACCGCCGCCGCGCCGGCCGACACCGTGCTCGAAGAGCTGCACTCCATGCGCGGCATGATCGAGGAGCAGCTCGCCAGCGTGGTGTGGAACGACAGACAGCGCCGCGACCCGGTGCGCGGCCGCCTGCTGCGCACGCTGCTGGGCGCCGGCTTCAGCGCGCGGCTGTCGAAGGCCATGCTCGAGAAGCTGCCCACCGGCCGCACCTACGCCGAGGGCATGGCCTACGTGCGCTCGGAGCTGATCCGCGCCGTGCCCGTGCATGAAGACGAGGACGCGCTGTTCGCCGCGGGCGGCGTCTATGCGCTGATGGGCCCGACCGGCGTGGGCAAGACCACCACCACCGCCAAGCTGGCCGCGCGCTGCGTGATGCGCTTCGGCGCCGACAAGCTCGCGCTGGTGACCACCGACAGCTACCGCATCGGCGCCTACGAGCAACTGCGCATCTACGGCCAGATCCTCAACGTGCCGGTGTACGCGGTGAAGGACGCCGCCGACCTGCACCTGGTGCTGCAGGACCTGCGCGAGAAGCACATGGTGCTGATCGACACCGTCGGCATGAGCCAGCGCGACCGTGCCGTGCCGGAGCAGATCGCCATGCTGGGCCAGAGCCCGCGTCCTGTGAAGAAGCTGCTGCTGCTCAACGCCACCAGCCACGGCGACACGCTCAACGAGGTGGTGCACGCCTACCGCCATGGGAACGAACTGGCCGGCTGCATCTTCACCAAGGTGGACGAGGCCACGCACCCCGGCGCGCTGATCGACACCGTGATCCGCCATCGCCTGCCGGTGCACTACATCTCCAGCGGCCAGAAAGTGCCCGAGAACCTGATGCAGGCCGACCGCGCGCAGCTGGTGGACAGCGTGTTCCAGCCGCGCCAGCACAGCCCGCTGTTCGTGCCCGCCGAGGGTGACCTGCAGGAAGACGCCGCTGCGGGCGCCGCCTCGCAGCAGGCGGTGCAGAAGGCGCAGGGCGAGACCGACCTGCTGCGCCTGAAGTACCAGAACCTGATCCGCGCGATGGCGCACGACGCGCAGGAACTCGCCACCACCGCGAGCGCGCTGGCCGGCGCGCAGATCGGCTTCGAGCGCGCACGCGCGCTGTGGCGCCAGGCCACCGACGAGCAGGCGGGCCAGAAGGCCGTGCTGCAGGATCTGCTGGTGCACGCGCGCGGCGAAGTGGCCGCCGCCTGCGAAACCCATGTGCTCGCGCTGTGCGGGCAGGTCGGGCTGCGCTCGAATGAGGGCGGGGACGCCTATGAATGCCACGGCAGCCTGCTGCTGTCGGACCGCACGGGCCTGCCGCTGGCGGCGCCCAACCAGTGGCTCTCGACGGCGGCCACGCGCGGCACGAAGGACGCCGCGCGCAAGCCTGGCGCACGCCAGGTGCCGTGGCTTCGCCAGCAGGACTTCGGCCATCGCCCGATGGTCCATCTGCTGACGCGGCTGCCCGGCATCGAGGCCATGGTGCAGTGGCAGGCTGCGGGCCAGCGCTGGCTGGCGCGCGCGCCGGGCTCCACCGCAGTGATCGACATGCGCACCGGCGCGCCCGACACGCTGGCGCGCATGGACTTCGAGTTCGGCGAAGCGCGTCCCGTGCGCTTCCGCGGCAAGGCGGCGCTGCTCGCCGAGTCGCAGGCCGACGTGGTGCTGCGCTTCAACGCGGCGGCCATGGCCGCGGGCATCGCCCGCGACGAGATGCCGGCGCTGCGCTGCGTTGCCACGCGCGTGGTGGATGCGCGCACCGGCAACGTGCTGACGCAGGTGCACGCGCTTTCGAACATCGGCCCCGAGGTTTCCGCGCGCCAGCTCGCGCAGTGGCTGAGCTGGGCGGTGGACGCCGAGCCCTGCTTCCGCCTGCTGCGCGACGGCGTGCAGCTCGTGGGCGGCATCGGCGAGCTGGGCGATCCGGACATCATGAAGCGGCTGCTGATCGCCGGCCAGATGAGCACCACCGTGTGGCGGCTGCTGCAGGCCGAGGGCGAATGGGCCGACCGTGCGCGCGCGCTGCTGGGCCAGCTGATGGGCCGCCCGGCGCGCAATGGCCGCGCCATGAGCGGCAGCGCGCTGTATGCGGGCGTGGGCAAGCTCTTCCTGCTGCTCGATGCGCTGGGCACCGAATCGACGGCGCCCGTGCAGGCGCCGCGCGAGTCCGCGCAGCCGCAGAAGCTGGAGAAGCAGGATTGAGGGTGGCGCAATGAACAAGCTGGTTGCGGATCAGGCGGACGGCCTGCGACGCCTGCTCGCGCCGACGCAGGCGCGCGTGGTCGCGGTGGCCGGCATGGGGCAGGCCGCGGGCGGCACCACCATCGCGATGAACCTCGCGGTGGCGCTGGCGGGGCAGGGCCGCAACGTCCTGCTGCTCGACGAACACTGTCCGGCCGAAGGCTCGGCATGCGAGGTCTGGGACATCGATCCGCTGGGCAGCCTGGCCGACGTGGCCGGCGGACGCCTGACGCTCGACGGCGCCGAGGCGCGCGCGGCCTGCGGCGTGCACGTGCTGCCGGCGCCGCCCGGCGCGGTGCGTGGCGCCGGCGGCGATCCGCGCAGGTTCTGGTACGACGGCTTCGTCATCGTCGATGCGGCCTTCGACCGCGAGGGCCGGCTGTCGGCGCTCGCGCAGGGCGCGGACGACCTGCTGGTGGTGCTGCAGCCGCACCCCGCGTCGGTCACCTCGGCCTATGCGGGCATCAAGCACCTGCAGCGCGCGCACGGCATGAGCCAGATGCGCTTCCTGGTCAACGGCGTGGTCGACGCGCAGGCCGCGCGCCAGATCATGAACAACCTCGCCCATGCCGGCAGCCGCTATCTCGCGCTGTCGCTGCAGCCCGCCGGCTGGGTGCGCTTCGATCCGCTGGTCGCCGACGCCTGGCGGCTGAAGAAGACCATCGCCGAGGCCTTTCCCGCGAGCCATGCGGCCGTCGACCTGCGGCGCATTGCCGGCGAGATGGACGGCTGGCCGTGGCGCGCGGCAGAGCTTCAGCAGGCCGCGGCCTGAGCCCGGGGAAGGACGGACCGACGTGTACACCGCACAGGGAACCATCGATAAATCTCACCTGCTGGCGCAGCACCAGCCGCTGGTGCGCCGCATCGCGCTGCAGATGATGGCCAAGCTGCCCGCCAGCGTGGAGCTGGACGACCTGATCCAGGCCGGCATGCTCGGCCTGCTGGACGCCTCCAGCCGCTACCAGGACAACCGGGGCGCGCAGTTCGAGACCTTCGTGAGCCAGCGCATCCGCGGCGCCATGCTCGACGAGCTGCGCGCCGCCGACTGGGGCTCGCGCGGCCTGCGCCAGTCGGCGCGCGGCATCGAGAAGGCCATACAGGCGCTGGGCCACAAGCTCGGGCGTTCTCCCACCGAAGGGGAGATCGCCAAGGAGCTGAAGATGGACATCGAGGCGTATCAGTCGCTGCTGCAGGAGATCCAGGGCTGCCAACTGCTGTACGTGGAAGACTTCTCCAAGGACGACGCGGACAACGCCTTCCTCGACAGCCATTCGCAGGACGCGCGCAAGGACCGCCGCAGCAGCGACGACCCGCTGGAGCAGCTGCTGGAAAGCGGCTTCCGCCACCAGCTGGTGGACGCCATCTCGGCGCTGCCCGAACGCGACCAGCTGCTGCTGAACCTCTACTACGAGGAAGAGTTGAACCTGCGCGAGATCGGCGCCATCCTCGAGGTGAGCCAGTCGCGCGTGTGCCAGCTGCACAGCCAGGCGATCACCAGGCTGCGCGCCAAGCTCAAGGACGTGCTCTAGGGCCTGTTCACACTATTTCCGGGGTCGCGAAGGGCAGCAAGGGCGGGCCAATCAAGGCGCGGGACGACGCGTGTGCATGCGCACACGCTAGGAGCGCAACGCCGAGTGGCCCGCCCTTGCTGCCCTTCCCGCAGGGTTGGCGCTCCAAGGGGCCGTCTGCGGCGTTGCCCGCGCTTGCAAGGCTTCAGCCTTGCTGCGCACGGGCGCCTTGCAGCCAGCCCCTTGGAGCACCAACGCGACCCCGGAAATAGTGTGAACAGGCCCTAGCGGCCCTCAGGGGCCGCCCGATTGGGCCTTGTCCGGCAGCGATGCGCGCCCTGCGCTGGCGCACCGCGCCCGCGCGGACGGCAAAGCTCTGGCTCTTGCCAAAGACCTCCAAGCAACCTTCCGTCAAGCTGCACGGCGATCGCCCCATCGGCGACTACGCCCTCATCGGCTCGACCCACAGCGCGGCGCTGGTGCATCGCGGTGGCGACATCGAGTGGCTGTGCCTGCCGCGCTTCGATTCCGCGGCGATGTTCGCCAGCCTGCTCGGCGACGAGCGCAACGGCCACTGGTCGATGCGCGCGACCGACCCCAAGGCTCGCGTCACGCGGCGCTACCTGCCGGGCACGGTGGTGCTGGAGACGACCATCCGCGTGCCCGGCGGAACCGCCGTCGTCACCGACTTCATGCCCCGTCCCGCGCTCGACGGCACGCACGAGGTGGTGCGCATCGTGCGGGGCGTGCGCGGCACGGTGGCCATGCACACCGAGTTCCGCATCCGCTTCAACTACGGCGAGTGGTGCCCGTGGGTGGACCGGCGCGACGGCGCGGTGTTCGCCACCGCCGGGCCCGACTCCGTGCGCATCAGCTCCGGCGTGCCGTTGACCAACGAGAACTTCGCGAGCTTCGCCGACTTCACCGTGTCGGCGGGCCAGTCCATCGCCTTCAGCCTCGACTGGTTTCCCTCGCACCTGAAGCCGCCGGTGACGCGCGACGCCAATTCGCTGCTGGCGCGCACCGTCGCCGAATGGAGCGCATGGACCGAACGCTGCGGCTACCACGGCGAGTTCCGCGAGCCCGTGATGCGCTCGCTGCTCACGCTCAAGGCGCTCACCTACGAGCCCACCGGCGGCATCGTCGCCGCGCCCAGCGCCTCGCTGCCCGAGCTGCCCGGCGGCGAGCGCAACTGGGACTACCGCTTCTGCTGGCTGCGCGACGCGGCGCTCACGCTCTATGCGCTGATCGGTTCGGGCTATGTGGAGGAGGCCAGCGCCTGGCGCTGGTGGCTGATGCGCGCGGTCGGCGGCTCGCCCGAGGAGCTGCAGGTGATGTACGGCCTGCACGGCGAACGCTCGCTGACCGAGCTCGAGCTCGGCTGGCTCGCAGGCTACGAAGGCAGCCGTCCGGTGCGCATCGGCAACGGTGCGCACGGGCAGCGGCAGCTCGACGTCTACGGCTCCGTCATCGCGGCCTTCCATGCGGCGCGCAAGGCCGGGCTGGCGGACATGGAAAAGCTCTGGCCGCTGGAGCGCGCCATCGCGAAGCAGCTGATGGAGCTGTGGCGGGAGCCCGATTGCGGCCTGTGGGAAGTGCGCGGCGAGCCGCGCCACTTCGTGCACTCCAAGGTCATGTGCTGGCTGGCCTTCGACCGGGTGATCGCGAGCGCCACCGAGTTCGGCCTCGAAGGCCCGGTCGCGCGCTGGCGGGAGGTGCGCGACGAGATCCATGCCGAGATCTGCGCCCGCGGCTACGACGCCGCGTCCAATTCGTTCATGCAGTACTACGGCGCCGACACGGTGGACGCCGCGCTGCTGTGGATGCCGCTGATCGGCTTCCTGCCGATCCACGACCCGCGCGTGCAGGGCACCATCGCGCGCATCGAGAAGGAGCTGATCTTCAACGGGCTGGTGTACCGCTACCGCACCGAAAAGGGCGTGGACGGCCTTGGCGGCGGGGAGGGCGCGTTCCTCGCGTGCAGCTTCTGGCTGGCGAACGTGTATGTCGCCATGGGCAGGCTGCGCAAGGCGCGGGCGCTGTTCAAGCGGCTGCTGGCGCTGGCCAACGACCTGGGGCTCTACGCCGAGGAGTACGACCCGGTGGCGCGCCGGCAGCTGGGCAATTTTCCGCAGGCCTTCTCGCACATCGGGCTGATCAACAGCGCGCACGCGCTGGTGTCGGCGGCCGGCGGGATCTGGGAGCTGGCGGACCTCGACGGCAAGGCGTCGGTGCGGAAGCAGAAGGAGAAAAGGAAGAAAGAAGAGGAGCCGAAGGCGCCCGTCAGGAAGCGTTCGCGAGCGCGAACTCCTCGGCGCTGAAGACGGTGTGGAAGACCGTGCCGTCGAACATCTCGAAGAGCTTCTTCGAGACCTCGCGGCTTTCGTGGCGCACCGGCGAATCGAGCGCGCGGGCGATGTCCTCGCGGCTTGCGTAGCGGATCGACAGCACCATCGCCAGCTCGGGGTCGCTCACGTCGCTTTCGAGCTGGCGCAGCACGCGCACTTCGAGCGCGCCGGGAAAGCGGGTCCACAGCGGCACCAGCCTGTCGTGCACATGGCGGTCGAAGGCTTCTTCCATGCCGGCCTTGACCCGGCCCCTGAAGAATGCGCAGCGGATGAACATGGGTTCTCTCTTTCCTGTGTGTGTTCGCGTGATGAGGAGGCGAGAGCGGTTCAGCCGCGCTCGTAGCCGCTGAACTGCCGCATCATCTCGGCCGTGTCCCGCGCGCCGAGTCCGGCCGCGACGAAGGCGCGATGCAGGTCGGAGACGGCGCCCGCCAGCGGCAGCGGCAGGCGCTGGCCCTGCGAGAAGGCCTGCACCGCCTCGAGGTCCTTGAGCATGTTGTCGATGCGGCCGGTGGGCGTGTAGTCGCGCGCGGCCATCCTGGGGCCGAACTCGCGCAGGATCTGGCTGTCGGCGCGTCCGCCGGACAGCGCGGCGGGCAGCTTCGACGCATCGACGCCGCCGGCCTCGGCCAGCCGCACCGCTTCCGCCACGGCCTGGAAGCCGATGGCGCACAGCAGCTGGTTGACCAGCTTTGTCGTCTGGCCCGCGCCGCTCGCGCCCATGTGGGTGTAGTTGGCGCACAGGCTGTCCATCACCGCGCGTGCGCGCTGCACGTCTTCCGCGCTGCCGCCGGCCATCACCGTGAGCTGGCCGAGCAGCGCCTTGGGCGCGCCGCCGGAAAGCGGCGCATCGACGAAGCCCATGCCCGTGCGCTCGCGCAGCGACTGCGCGAGCCGGCGCGTGGAAGGAGGGTCGATGGACGACATGTCGATCAGCAGCCGCTGCGGGTTCGCAGGCATGGCGGCGGCGATGCCGTCGTCGCCGAAGATGGCGCGCTCCACCACCGCGGCCGAGTTGAGGCTGGTGATGACGAAGTCGCTCGTGGCCGCCGCCTCGCGTGCCGTGGCGGCGGCCGTCGCGCCGTGTTCCGCCAGCGCCGCGACCTTGGCGGCGTCGAGGTCGAACACGCTCACGCGGTGGCCGCAGTCGAGCAGCCGGCGCGAGATGGCCGAGCCCATGATGCCGACGCCGATCACGGCCACGCGCGTCGTCGGGGCGGTCGTCTTCGTCATGCGAAGGCTTTCATGAATGGCCGAGGCGGGCACGCGCCACGCTGCTACAGGCTCGCGGTGATGCCGCCGTCCACATACAGGATGTGGCCGTTGACGAAGCTCGATGCGTCCGAGGCCAGGAAGATGGCAGCGCCGCCCAGCTCTTCCACGTCCCCCCATCGGCCCGCGGGCGTGCGGCCCGAGAGCCATGCGGTGAAGGCCTCGTCGGCCACCAGTGCCTGCGTGAGTTCGGTCTTGAAGTAGCCCGGGCCCAGGCCGTTGACCTGGATGCCGTGCTTGCCGAGGTCGATCGCCATGCCCTTGGTGAGCATCTTCACCGCGCCCTTGGTGGCCGCATAGGGCGCGATGCCCGGGCGGCCCAGTTCGCTCTGCACGGAGCACACGTTGATGATCTTGCCGCGCTTGCGCTCGATCATGCGCTGCGCGACGGCGCGGCCGACCAGGAACACGCTGTCGATGTTGGTGGTGGTGATCTTGTGCCATGCGTCGACCGGAAATTCGGCGAAGGGCCCGCGATGCTGCATGCCGGCGTTGTTCACGAGGATGTCGATGGGGCCGATGCCGGCTTCGATGGAGGCCACGCCGGCTTCCACCGCGGCGGCGTCGGTGACGTCGAAGGCCGCGGCTTCGGCCGCGATGCCCCGGGCGCGCAGGGCGTCGCGGGCTGCGGTGAGCGCGGCGGCATCGCGCGCATTGAGCACGACGCGGGCGCCCGCGTTGCCCAGCGCGCCGGCCAGCGCGAAGCCGATGCCCTTGCTGGAGCCGGTGACGAGGGCGGTGCGCCCGGATAGGTCGAACAGTTTCAAGGGGAGTTCCTGGGTACTGGGTGAGGGGGCGTGACTGGCGAAGAAAGTTACCGGTATCTTTTGATTTCGTCAATGGGTAAAACCTTCGATGGCTTTGCAGAGGCGCATCGATTAAAGTTACCGGTATCAATTGACTCGGACCGCTGCCCCCAGCAGGAGACACCCGCTTGACCGCTACCGCCGCCGCTTCCCCGCATGTGCTGATGATGGGCGCCTACCCCGAGTGGGACATGGCGCCGATGCGCGAGTCCTACACCCTGCACCGCCTGTGGGAGGCACCCGACCGCCAGGCCTTCATTGCCGCGCATGCGCAGGAGATCCGCGCGATCGCCACGCGCGGCGAACTGGGCGCGAGCGCCGAACTCATCGCGGCGCTGCCCAGGCTGGAGCTGGTCGCCTGCTACGGCGTGGGCACCGACGCCATCGACCTCGCCGCCTGCCGCGCGCGGGGCATCCGCGTGACCAACACGCCCGACGTGCTCAATGGCGACGTGGCCGATCTCGCCGTGGGCCTCATGCTCGCGGCGCAGCGCCGCGTTCCGGCGGGCGATGCCTTCGTGCGAAGCGGCGCATGGGCCAATGCCGCCATGCCGCTGGCCACGCGCGTCTTCGGCCAGCGCGTCGGCATCGCGGGCTTCGGCCGCATCGGCAGCACCATCGCGCGGCGGCTCTCGGGCTTCGACGTCGAAGTGGGCTACTTCAGCCGCACGCCGAAGGCGGAGAGCCCGCACCGCCACTTCGCCAGCCTGAGCGCCATGGCCGAGTGGTGCGACGTGCTCGTCGTCATCCTGCCCGGCGGCGATGCCACGCGCGGCATCGTGAACGCCGAGGTGCTGCGCGCGCTGGGGCCCAAGGGCTGGCTCGTGAACGTGTCGCGCGGCACCACGGTGGACGAAGGCGCGCTGCTGCAGGCACTGGAGACACGCGCGATCGCCGGTGCGGCGCTCGACGTGTTCCTCAACGAGCCGGGCATCGACCCGCGCTTCGCCGCGCTCGACAACGTGGTGCTCACGCCGCACCATGGCAGCGGCACCGAACAGACGCGCCGCGCCATGGGCGAACTGGTGCGCCGCAACCTCGAGGCCCATTTCGCGGGCCTGCCCCTGATCACCCCCGTCGCCTGATACCTGACACCTGACAGAGAGAGAAGGAAAAGAACCATGCGCCTGCGTTGCATGTGCCTCGTGATCCACGCCCCCGACGACCTGCGCCTGGACGAACAGGATGCCGGAGAGATCGGCCCCGGCCAGGTGCTGGTGAAGGTCGGAATGGGCGGCATCTGCGGCTCCGACCTGCATTACTTCCACAACGGCGGCTTCGGCACCGTGCGCATCAAGGAACCGATGGTGCTGGGCCACGAGGTGGCCGGCACCGTGGTGGCGGTGGCGCCCGGCGTCGAGAACGTGCGCATCGGCGACAAGGTGGCCGTCAACCCGAGCCGCCCCTGCGGCGCCTGCAAGTTCTGCCTGGAGGGCCTGCCCAACCAGTGCCTGGACATGCGCTTCTACGGCAGCGCGATGCGCACGCCGCACGTGCAGGGCGCGTTCCGCAACATGCTGCTGTGCGAGGCCACGCAATGCGTGAAGGTGGCCGACCACGTGCCGCTGCGGCTGGCCGCGCTGGCAGAGCCGTTCTCGGTGGGGCTGCACGGCGTTTCGCGCGCCGGCCCGCTGCTGGGCAAGCGCGTGCTGGTGTCGGGCTGCGGGCCGATCGGCGTGCTCGCCATCGCGGCGGCGCGCGCGCACGGCGCGGCCGAGATTACCGCCACCGACGTGGTCGACGAGCCGCTGGCCATCGCACGCGCCATGGGGGCCGACAACGCCATCAACGTCGCGCAGGACAAGGACTGGGTCTCGCGCTACTCGGCCGATAAAGGCACCTTCGACGTGATGCTCGAATGCTCCGGCAACGAGCGCGCGCTGCGCGACGGCCTGGAGGTGATGCGCCCGCGCGGCGTGGTCGTGCAGCTCGGCCTGGGCGGCGACGTGAGCATTCCGCAGAACATGGTGGTGGCGAAGGAGCTCAGCATCTGCGGCTCGTTCCGCTTCCACGCCGAGTTCGCGCTGGCGGTGAAGCTCATCAACGAAGGGCGCGTCGACCTTTCCCCGGTGGTCTCGCACACCTTCCCGATGCTGCAGGCGCGCCAAGCCTTCGAGCTGGCGAGCGACCGGAAGAAGGCAATGAAGGTGCTGATCGACTTCGCGGGAGAGGCGGCGCAGGCGGAGGCCGTCGCGTCCTGATTCGTCGAGGAAAGGCCCTTGATCACGCCGGGTGAAGCGGCTTCGCCCGGTTCCTCGAATCGTCGTCAGTCTTGCGCATGCGATTTCTTGTGCGCGTCCTGGAAGATCTGATGGATCAGCTCCCTGAACCATTTGTGGCCGGGATCGTGGTCGTTCCGGGGATGCCAGACGGCATCGATGGAAAGCGCCAGTTCGGGCAGCGGGAACGGAAAGGCGACGCAGTTCGAGCCCGAGAGCACGCTGCCCATCCAGTGGGCCGGCATGGCGGCAATCAGGTCGGTGGATTCGATCACCGGCACCATGCCTTGCCAGGTGGGCACCTGGATCATGACCCGGCGTGCCAGCCCGCGCTCGGCCAGCAGTTCATCGAGGATGCTGCTGCCCACCCCCGAGACCTTCAGGTGCCCGAGTTCGAGGTATTTGTCCAGGGTCAGTGGCGCGGATGCCGCGGGGTGGCCTTTCCTCATCAGCACCATCCATCGGTCGTCCAGTATTCGTCGGGAGGCGGAAAGAACGGAGTGCCCCCGGGAAACGGAGAGCCTGATCTCCACGCCTTCGTATTCGACGCGGTCTGACGGCTGGCGCATCTCGAAAGACTGCACCGAGAGGCTGACACCTGGCGCCACGGTGCACAGTTCGACGCACAGGCGCGGCAGCAGGAGGATGCCGACATAGTCGGACACGCGCAGAAGAAAAGTCCTTCTCGCGGTGGCAGGGTCGAACTCCCCGGCAACCCCGATGGCGTTCTCGATTTCGCTGAAAGCCTTTCTAAAACTCTTGGCGAGGCGAACGGCCTCGGGGGTCGGAACCATGCCTTCCGCGGTTCGCAGCATCAGCGGGTCCTTGAACTGCTCCCTGAGACGGCGCAACGCATGGCTCACGGCTGAAGAGGTCAGGTTGAGCCTTGCCGCCGCCTTGCTCACGCTTCGCTCTTCGACGAGCGCTTCGAACATCACCAGGAGGTTGAGGTCGATCCGGCGAAGGTTGATCGCTGCGCGATCCTGGGTTGGGGAAAGCTGAATTTCATTCATCTGAATGATGATGGTAATGAATTTGACTGACTGCGGGCCGAGCCAAAACAATCTGGCCTGCACTCAACCAGACAGTTCGGAATCCATGGCAATCACAGGCCGCCAAGGCGCAGCCCACCAGGCGCTTCCTGGTGAAAAACAAAGAATCTTTCCTGAGGGGGCATGCGACACGCACTTGCATGTTTTCGGATCTCCGGAGGAATTTCCGTTCATCGCCGAGCGCTCGTACACCCCGCCGCCGGCCACCATCGAACAGTACTGGTCCGCCTATGGACCCTTGGGCATGGATCGCTGCGTTCTTGTCCAGCCGAGCGTGTACGGCCGCGATCACTCGCTCCTGAAGCGGACACTCGGCGACGCGGCTCCCGGCAGCATGCGCGGCGTGGCCGTGATCTTCGAAGACACGCCAGATGCCGAGATCGAAGAACTCCATCGACTCGGAGTCAGGGGCGCCAGATGCAATGCGCTGTTCAGCGGAGGCGTTTCTGCCGCCGGCCTGCAATCCATTGCGGATCGGGTGAAGGGCCTTGGGTGGCACATCCAACTGCTCGTGAACATCGATTCGGATTTCGGCCTCGTCCAGCGCCTGGCCGAAAAGGGCATGAGCGTCGTGGTGGACCATTTTGGCCATCCATCGAACTGCGGCGACATCGACAGCAGGGGCGTCAAGGGCCTTCGAAGCCTGCTTCAAGAGGGATGCGCCTGGGTCAAGTTCTCGGGCGCATACCGGATATCCGCGACGGCTTCAGGTGTCGACCCCGCTGTGCTGCCGCTCGCGCGCAGCCTGGCGCAGGCGAATCCCGATCGCATCGTCTGGGGCTCGGACTGGCCCCATCCCGGCATCGATGCGAAATCGACCGCCAGCACCGATCTGGCAAAGCTGATCACTCACTGGTTTCCCGAGGAAATCAGGCGCAAGGCCCTGGTCGACAACCCGACCCGGCTTTATTGGAACGACTGATTTTTCAAAGAGGAGACATTCATGTTCAATCACAAAAGTAGCCGCAGAGCTTTCCTGCAAGGTGCCGCGTCGCTCGCTGCTTGCGCCGCACTCCACCCCGCCACTGCGCAGAGTCGCTTTCCTTCCAAGCCGATCACCCTGGTGGTTCCCTTCGCACCGGGAGGGAACGTGGACATCGTCTCGCGTTCGCTGGCCGTGCCGCTGACCAAGTTGGTCGGGCAGTCCGTGATCGTCGAAAACCGCGCTGGCGGCGGCGGTGCGGTGGGAACGGGCACGGTTGCGCGGGCCGAGCCCGACGGGCATACCTTGCTGGTAGCGACCCCGGGACAATTGGGAACCCTTCCGGAGATCATCAAGCTGCCCTACAAGGCCGACAGCCTGACGCCGGTTGCATTGCTCAGCCGTACGCCGGTCGTCGTGGTCGTGCGCGCCAACGACACGCGGTTCAAGACCGCGGCGGACTTCCTCAAGGCCGCCAAGGCTGCCAGCCAGAGCGTGACGGTCGGCCACGCAGGCCCCGGCTCTCCCAACCACCTGGCGCTGCTCCAGTTCGAGGATTCCGCCAAGGCCCAGGTCAATGCCGTGCCCTACAAGGGGTCGGGGCCCGCTCTGGTCGATCTGATGGGCGGCCAGATCGACGCCGTGATCGACCAGATCACAAGCTCCACCCCGCACATCAAGAGTGGCGCGCTGCGTGCTCTCATCGTGCTGGGCCCGCAGGCCGGCGGGCTTCTCGCAAACGTCCCGACACTTGCTCAACTGGGCTTGCCTTCGTTCGACGCAACCACCTTCGTCGGATTGTTCGCGCCCCGGGGCACGCCTGCCGCCAGCGTCGCCAGCCTGCAGGACTGGGCGACCAAGGCCGTGGCCCAGCCGGAATTCTCCAACGTGATAAGAGACCTGGGCAGCGAGCCTGTGGGAGGCACCGGCGCCGCGCTCCAGAAGCTGGTCAGTGCCGAGGCGGCGCTGGCTGCGCAGATGGTCAAACAGGGACGCCTGAAGCCCGACTGATCGGAAGCGGCGCGCCTGGCGCGAGGACCGCGACGCGCTGACTTACTGAATAGAGAGCGGCCGTGCAGGCGCTGTCGGCCGGCAGGAGCTCTTCCGGCTTTCCACGCTACGCCCTTGCAGGCAAAGGCGGGCCGGCCGACTGCTCCTCGCAACCGTGGAACCCCGAAATTGATCGAGATCATTCCAGCTCCTGCCGCGCTGCAAAGCGGCTACCAGCGCTTTCTTCATGCATTGGCCGCACAAGGCTTCCGGGGCGAGATATCGCCGCGATACGCCGACCGCACCGTCCTCGCCACGGACAATTCGATCTACCAGCGCCTGCCCCAGGCCGTGGTCTTTCCGCTGGACGCGGCCGACGTCGAAATACTCGCGAAGCTGCTCGCCGCGCCGGAACATCGGCAAGTGGTTGTTGCTCCGCGAGGCGGGGGGACGGGCACCAACGGGCAGTCGCTGACGGACGGCATCGCGGTCGACCTTTCCCGGCATCTCAACCGGATTCTCTGGATCGATCCCGTCCGGCGAGTGGCGAGGGTGCAGGCGGGCGTAGTCAAGGACCAGCTGAACGCAGCGCTGCAAGAGCACGGACTCTTCTTTGCCCCGGAGCTGTCGACCTCCAACCGCGCCACGATAGGCGGGATGATCAACACGGACGCGAGCGGCCAGGGAAGCTGCACCTACGGCAAGACGCGCGACCATGTGCTGGAGCTGGACATGGTCATGCTGGGCGGCAATCGCTTCTCGAGCAGGTCTGTCGATGCCGGCGAACTGCAGGTGCAGTTGCAGAAAGACGGGCCGGTGGGCGCTGTCTGGCGCTGCGCACACCAGATCGCCACTCGGCATGCCGATCTGATCGCCGCGCGCTTTCCTCCGCTGAATCGCTGCCTTACCGGCTACGACCTGGCGCACCTCCGGGAACCCGGCGATCGCTTCAATCTCAACAGTGTCCTGTGTGGCGCCGAAGGTTCGCTGGGATTCGTGGTCGAGGCCGAGATCGGCCTGCTCCCCATTCCCCGGTATTCGGTGCTGGTCAATGTGCGGTACGCCAGCTTCATGGATGCTTTGCGGGACGCACGATTCCTGATGCAGCATCGCCCGCTGTCGATCGAGACGGTCGATTCGCAGGTGTTGAGCCTGGCGATGCGCGACATCGTCTGGCAGGACGTGGCCGAGTATTTCCCCGTCGATGCCGACAGCCTGCCGACCCGCGGGATCAACCTGGTCGAATTCTGCGCAGACTCGCAGGAGGAGTTGCACGAGCGTGTGGCGGCCCTCGTCGGCCATCTTGCCGACGATGCCACTGCGGCGCGCATCGGCCACACGGTCGCGTGGGGGAAGGCTTGCGTGGATAAGGTCTACGCCATGCGCAAGCGCGCTGTCGGATTGCTGGGCAACGTACCGGGCGAGGCCCGGCCCCAGCCTTTCGTCGAAGACACGGCGGTGCCGCCGGAGAAGCTTGCCGACTACATCGAAGAGTTCAGGTCCTTGCTCGACGGCCACGGGCTGAGCTATGGCATGTTCGGCCATGTGGACGCGGGCGTGCTTCATGTCCGGCCGGCGCTGGACCTGAGAAACCCGGCCCACGCGGCGTTGATTCGCACGATCTCCGATGAGGTCGCCAGCTTGACGCTGAAGTACGGCGGCGTGTTGTGGGGCGAGCACGGAAAGGGAGTCCGCTCCGAGTACGCGCCCAAGTATTTCGGTCCGCTGTATCCGGCACTGCAGGAACTCAAGGCTGCGTTCGACCCCTGCAACCAGCTGAACCCGGGAAAGATCGCCACACCCGCGGGCCGGACGGCACAGCTGCTGCGTATCGACGAAGTCCCTTTGCGCGCCGAGGCTGATCGCCAGATCGACGAGCGTGTCTGGCAAAGCCATGCGAGTGCGGTTCGCTGCAACGGCAACGGCGCCTGCTACAACTTCGACCCCGACGACGCGATGTGCCCCTCATGGAAGGCCACGCGTGAACGCAGGCATTCCCCGAAGGGCCGCGCCGCCCTGATGCGGGAGTGGCTGCGGCTGCAGGGCAACGCAGGGGTCGACGTGCTCGGGGCGGCGGCGCGGCAGCCTTCGTTCGTCGCCGGATTCGTCAAGCGCTGGAAAAGCGGCCGTGGGCGCGTGGTGGCCGGCGACGGTGCTTCGGATGACTTTTCGCACGAAGTCTACGAAGCGATGAGCGGTTGCCTGGCCTGCAAGTCGTGCGCGGGGCAGTGTCCCGTCAAGGTCAATGTCCCGGATTTCCGCTCGCGCTTCCTGGAGCTTTATCACTCCCGCTACTCGCGGCCGATGAAGGACTACCTGATCGGTTCGCTCGAATTCAGCGTGCCGTTCTTCGCGCGGGTTCCGCGGCTCTACAACGCCGCGATGTCCTCCAACCTGTTGCGCCGCATGCTCGAGCGCCATGCGGGCATGGTCGACAGCCCGCTGCTGAGCCGCTTCGACTTCCAGGCCACGCTGCGTCGCTGGGGCGTACGCAATGCCACAGCGCGATCACTGATGGCTCTGACGGATGCGCAGCGGGCCCGGTCCGTCGTGCTCGTGCAGGATGCCTTCACGCGCTATTTCGATACGCATGTGCTCTCGGCCTTCGTCGAACTCGCTTCACGGCTCGGGTACACGGTATGGCTGGCGCCTTTCATGCCCAACGGCAAGCCGCTTCATGTACTCGGCTTTCTGCGGGGGTTCAGCCGTGCGGCGCTCAAGAACGCTGCAATGCTCGACGAACTGGCGTCATGCGGCGTGCCGCTCGTCGGCCTCGACCCTGCCATGACGCTGGTGTATCGACAGGAATACGCGAAGCTTCCATCCCTGGAAAAGCCTCCCTCCGTGCTGCTTCCCCAGGAGTGGCTGCTGGACGCTCTGCCCCCGAGGAAGCCGGAATCTGCATCGGGAGATTTCCGGCTTCTGGGCCATTGCACCGAAAGGACGAACGCGCCTGCGGCCACGGCTTTGTGGCCCGAGGTGTTCGCCCGCGCCGGATTGAGGCTCCAGCAGCAAGCCAGCGGCTGTTGCGGCATGTCGGGCACCTATGGCCATGAGAGCGTGAACGTCGCGACTTCCCGCCATATCTACTCGCTGTCCTGGGGGCCGATACTGAAGGACGGGGAGACGCAGAAGACGGAGTTCCTGGCCACGGGCTACTCCTGTCGCAGCCAAGCCAAGCGAATGGAAAGCCGGCATCTCCGGCATCCTGTGGAGGTATTGCTCCAACTCCATACCCAGCCTGCGTCATCGTCGCCGGGCCAACGGCAATGACCTGCGCTGCGCGATGAGGAGCTGACTCGGCAAACGTCTACGCGAACGGTCGCGCCGCGCACGAGTCCTCCGCGAAGCTCAGGCGCCTTCGCTATTCAATCGATGTAGCAGGGTGCCCGGCGCGTCGAGCTCGGCCTTCAGCACATTGCCGTGCGTCGAATCGGTGACGAACAGCGTGGACCTGTCCGGCCCGCCGAAGGCGATGTTGGTCGTCGAGGCTCCCACCGGGCCGCGCAGCACCACGACCGGCTCCGCGCGCGCATTGAGCACCCAGACGATGCCCAGGCCCGGGTTGGCGATCAGCAGCCGCCCTTGCGTGTCGACCGCGAGCCCGTCGGGGCCGCTCGGGCCGTAGGAGGTGAAGAACTGGCCCACCTTGGCGACGCTGCCATCCGCGAGCAGCGGCACGCGCCAGATGCAGTTGCCTCGCGTCACGGCGAGGTAGAGCACCTTGCCGTCTGGCGAGAGCGCCACGCCGTTGGGGCTGGGCACGTTCGACAGCAGCAGGTCGAGCTGTCCGTCGGGCCGCAGGCGATACAGGCGCCCCGATGGGTCGTGCAGCCCGCTCTGGCCCTGGTCGGTGAAGTAGACGTTGCCCCGCGCGTCCAGCACCAGGTCGTTCACGCCCTTGAAGCTCTCGGTGTTGCGCCGCTGCAGGTGCGGCGCGACGCTGCCGGTGCGCACGTCCACGCGCATCAGGCCGTTCTTGTAGTCGGTGACGAGCAGCGTGTGCGCATCGATGAACTTCATGCCGTTCGGCTCGCCGTCGTACTCGGCAACCAGCGTCCATGCGCCCGAGGCGTCGATGCGGAAGATGCGGCCGAAGGGAATGTCCGAGACGTAGAGATTGCCGGCGTCGTCGAACACCGGCCCTTCGAGGAAGGAATCGGTCGGCTGGCCGCCGCGGTTGGCATCGGCCCAGACGCTCGGCTCGCGGCGTCGGAAATGTTCGGGCATGCCGGTGAAGGTCTGGAGTTCCAGCACCTGGGGCGCTTGCAGGAAGTACATGTGGGTCTCCTAGTCTGCGCGGATCAGGCGGCCGCGAATCCATAGAGTTTGGCCGGGTTGTCGACGAGGATGCGCCTGCGCACCGCCTCGTCGCCGCACCAGGCTGCGAGCACGTTGGCGAGCGCGGCGTCGTCCACCGTTCCCGGCGTCTCGGTCGTGTGCGGCCAGTCGCTGCCCCACACCAGCCGCTCGGGCGCGGCCTCGACCAGCGCCCTGCCCAGCGCGAAGGCATCGCGGTAGGCGGGCGCGCCGTCGCGCGAACGCATGTAGACGCCCGAGAGCTTCATCCACGTGTTGCCGCCGTCGAGCAGCCGACGCGCCACGGTGAACGCCGCTGCATCGGCACCTTCGGCCGGGTCGATGCGCGCCATGTGGTCGATGACCAGCGGCACCGGCAGGGCGGCCAGCACCGGCTCGAGCTCCACCAACTGCTCCGGGTGCACGAACACCTGGATGTGCCAGCCCAGCCGCGCGACCTTGCGCGCCAGCGTCGTCAGCATCCGCGGCGTGGTGGTGCCCCAGGACTGCGGCGTCACGAAGTTCACGCGCAGGCCGCAGACGCGCTGGGCCGCGAGGCGGTCGAGTTCGTCGTCGGCCACGTCCTCGGCAACGACCGCGACGCCGCGCGCCTGCTCGCCCAGCTGCGCGAGCGCATCGAGGGTGCAGGCGTTGTCGGTGCCGTAGGTCGACGGGTTGACGACCACCGTGCGCGAGGTGCCCAGCCGCTGCTGCAGCAGCCGATAGGCCGCCACCTCGGCGCGCGGCGGCTGGCGCTTCCAGTGCGGCGATGCGGCAAAGCGCGGATCGAAGATGTGCATGTGGCTGTCGCACGCGTCCGCGGGCAGCGCGGGCGCGGGGCGATCCAGCCCCACCGAGTGGGGAACCGGCTGCGTAGTGGAGGTGGCGTTCATTCGTGCGTTGTCTTCAGTCGAGCTTGATGTTGCCCTTGCGGATCACGTCCGCCCACTTCGCATCTTCCTTCTTCAGGAAGTCGGCGAACTCCGCAGGGGTGGAACCGACCGGCTGCACGCCGACGTCGACGAAGCGCTTCTTCACTTCCTCTTCCTTCAGCGCCTCGACCACCGCCTTGTGCAGCTTCTCGGCGACGGGTGCCGGCGTGCCGGTGGGCAGGAACAGGCCGTTCCATTCGTAGGCCTCGTAGCCGGGCACCACGGTCTCGGCGAGGGTCGGCACCTCGGGCAGTCGTGGCGAACGCTGCGGCGAAGACACCGCCAGCGCGCGCAGCTTGCCGGAGGACACGAGTGGATACGAGGCGGCGATGGTGCTGAACATGAAGTCCACCTGCCCGCCCATCACGTCGGTGATGGCGGGGCCGCCGCTCTTGTAGCCCACGTGCACCATGTCCAGCCCGAGCCGCTGGCGCAGCAGCTCAGCCGCGAGCCGCTGCACGGTGCCGCTGCCGCCCGATGCGAAGTTGATCTTTCCCGGCTCGGCCTTCGCCTTGTCGGCGAGGTCCTTGATGCTCTTCAGGGGCGACTCGGCGCGCACGATCACGATGTTGGGCGCCAGCGCCACGAGCGCGAGCGGCTGCAGCGCATTGGCGGCATAGGGCATGCGCGCGAAGAGATGCGGGTTGATCGAGTAGGGCGTGGCGTCGTAGAGCACGGTGTAGCCGTCGGGCGCGGCCTTGGCCGCGAAGCCCGCGCCGATGGTGCCGCTGGCGCCGGGCCGGTTGTCGACGATCACGGTGGCGCCCAGCTTCGTGCCCACGCGCACAGCCAGCACACGTGCGAGCGCATCCGCCGATCCGCCGGGTGCATAGGGCACGACCAGCGTGATGGGGCGCTCCGGATAGGCGGCCTGCGCGGAAGTCGCTGCGGCCGCGATGAGGATGCATGCGGCGAGCATGCGTCGGATGGCTTTCATGGTGTGTTCCTCTTGTATGCGTTCATTCGGTCTTGAGGTCGAGCGATCGGGCCAGATCGCCGTAGAGCCTGACCTCGCCCGCGAGCTGCGCAGCGAATGCGTCGCCGCAGGTGTTGCGGGCCTCCATGCCCAGCGAGCGCAGTTTTTCCTGCGTGGCAGGCGCCTGGGAAAACTCGGTCGCCACGCGGCGCAGCGTGGCCAGCACCTCGGGCGGCGTCTTCGCCGGTGCGAGCAAACCGTACCAGGCGTCGGCCGTGTAGCCCTTGACGCCGGCCTCCTCGAAGGTCGGCACGCCGGGCAGCAGCGCCGAGCGCTTCGGCGCGGCCACCGCCAGCGCGGTCAGCTTGCCGCTCTGCACCTGCGCGAGCACCGAGCCCAGCGTGGCGAATGAGCTGTCGACCTGCCCGCCGATGAGATCGGTCACGGCCTGCGCCGCGCCCTTGTACGGGATGTGGTTCATCGCCGTGCCCGTGAGCTGCGTGAACTGCGCGCTCGCGAAGTGGCCCGAGCTGCCCGATCCCGGCGTGGCATAGGTGCGCTTGCCCGGCTCGGCCTTCACGGCCTGCAGAAAGGCGCCGAAGGTCTTCACCGGCATCGACGGGCCCACCACCAGCACGGTGGGGCTCACGGCCAGCGAGCACACCGGCGCGAAGGAGCGCACCGCGTCGAACTTGACGCGCTGGCCGTAGAGCGCCGGGATCATCGTGTGGTTCGTCGCGCCCAGCAGCAGCGTGTAGCCGTCCGCCGGCGCGGCGGCGACCGCCTCGGCCGCGAGGATCGTGTTGGCGCCGGGCTTGTTGTCCACGACGAATGGCTGGCCCAGCGCGCGCGATGCGTGGTCGGCGAAAGCGCGCGCCACCACGTCGGTGGGGCCGCCCGCCGAGAAACCGACGAGCACGCGCACCGGCCTGGCCGGCCAGGCCTGGGCCTGCGCCTGCATGTGGACCGCCAGTGCGACCGGCAGGCCGAGCGCGAGCGCGAGCCCGGCCCGGCGGCCTTTCTTGCCGCTCTTCATTCTCTTGTCTCCTTGTTCTTGTTCAGGATGGCGGCGAAGCCTTCAGCTGCTCGCCGCCGTCTGCCGCTCCAGCACCTGCAGCAGGTTCTTCGCGGCGCCCACGCCCATGTTGACGTAGGCGTCGCTGGTCACGCCGCCGATGTGCGGGCTCAGCACGATATTCTTCTCGCCCTGGAAGGGGTGGCCCGCGGTCATCGGCTCCACCGCGAAGCTGTCGAGCCCGGCCATGAAGACCTGGCCCGAGCGCAGGGCCGCCAGCAGGGCCTCTTCGTCGATCAGGCCGCCGCGCGCGGTGTTGACCACGATCACGCCGCGCTTGCAGCGCGCCAGCGTGTCCGCATTGATCAACCCCCGGTTCTCGTCGGTCAGCGGGCAGTGCAGAGAGATGACGTCGGACTCGGCCCAGATGGTCGCGAGGTCCGCGGCCTGCACGTGGGCCGGCAGGTTCTTCGCATACGGGTCGAATCCGAGCACGCGCATGCCCAGTGCGTCGACCATGCGCGCGAAGCGCAGCCCGATGGCGCCGAGCCCGATCAGGCCGATGGTGCGCCCGCCGAGTTCGAGGCTCTTGTGCGTCGCCTTGTCCCAGTGGCCCGCGTGCATGCGCGCATCCAGCGCCACCACCGACTTCGCGCAGGCCAGCAGCAGCGCGAGCGCCTGCTCGGCCACCGCCGCCGCGTTCGCGCCGACGGCCGCAACCACCTCGATGCCGCGCGCCTTAGCCGCCACCTTGTCGATGGTGTCGGTGCCGCTGCCATGCTTGGAGATCACCTTCAGCGAAGGCGCTGCGTCCATGACGGCCGCGCCCACCTTGCCGTAGCGCACGATGATGGCCACCGGGTCGTGCGCGCGGCACAGCACGACGAGGTCGTCCTCGGTCGGCGTCCTGCCCGCGTAGACGAGCTCGTGGCCTTCGAGCAGCTTCACCGCCTGCGGCGCCAGGTCGGCGCCCGTCACCAGAATGGCCGTCACAGCGTTTCGCCTTCCTTCAGAACGCCCGCTGCGCGCAGCGCGGAATCGAGCCACTTGGCGGCGGTGTCGCCTTGCTTGATGGCGGCGACGCGCGCGGCTTCGTCCTTTACCTTCTTCGCAGCCAGCGGCAGCAGCGATTCGATCTTCTCGCGCTCCACCACCACCACGCCGTCGCCGTCGCCGATGACGAAGTCGCCCGCATGCACCGTCACGCCGCCGATCGACACCGGATGCCCGATGCGCCCGCCGATGCTCTTGGTCGGCCCGTTCGGATTGGTGCCCGCGCAGAAGACGGGGAAGTCCATCTCGTCGATCTCGAGGCTGTCGCGGCAGGCGCCGTCCATCACCACGCCGGCGAAGCCGAGCTGGCGGCAGGCGGTCATCATGATCGTGCCCATGAGCGCGGAGCTGAGGTCGCCCTTGCCGTCGATGACGAGCACGTCGCCGGGCTTCGCCATGGCGATGGCGGCGTGGATCATCAGGTTGTCGCCGGGGCGCACTTCCACGGTGATCGCGGTGCCCGCGAGCTTCATGCGGGGGCGCAGTGCCTTGATGCGGCCGTCCAGCGCGCCGCGGCGGCCGGCCACGTCGGCCAGGATGGCGGGCTGGAACTCGGCCGCCTGCGCGACGATGTTCGCGGGCACGCGCTCGAAGTCACGGATGACGTCGGGGAGGGGAGATGACATGGGAAACCTCTTGGAGTGATGGTGATGGATGGGAGGAAATGAAGAGGGCCAGGCTCATTCGGGCCTGATGCCCGCGTCCTTGATGACCTTGGCCCACTTGGCCAGGTCCGCTTTCTGGGTGTCGGCGAGCTGCTGTGGCGTGCTGCCCACGAGGGTGACGCCGAGCTTGTCGGCCATGGCGGCGATCTCGGGGTCCTTCAGGTGGCGCACCACCTCGGCGTTGAGCTTCTGGACCACGGCGGCGGGCGTGCCTGCCGGCGCGTAGAGCGCCTGCCACTGCTCGACTACGAAATCCTTGAAGCCGGCCTCGCCCATGGTGGGCACGTCCGGCAGCGCCTTCAGCCGCGCGGCCGAGGTGACGGCCAGCGCCTTCAGCTGGCCGCCCTGGATGTGCGGCAGCGCCGCGGCCACCGGCGCGAACATGAAGCTGGTGTGGCCGGCCAGCACGTCCTGGATGGCCGGTGTGTCGCCCTTGTAGGGCACGTGCGTCATGCGCGTGCCCGTCTGCAGCCGCAGCAGTTCGCCCTGCATCTGCAGGATGGTGCCGCTGCCGCCCGAGGCGAACGACAGCTGCTCGGGCTTCGCCTTCGCCTGCGCGACGAGGTCTGCCACGGTGCGCAGCGGCTGCGCGGCACCGACCACCAGCACGTGGGGAATGGTCCCGATCAGCGTCACCGGCGCGAAGGCTGCGACGGGGTCGTACTGCATCTTCTGCAGCAGGCTTGGCACGATGGCCTGCGGGCCGATCGAGGTGCCCAGCAGCGTGTAGCCGTCGGGTGCGGACCGCGCGACGAAGGCCGAGCCGATGGTGCCGGTGGCGCCGGCCTTGTTGTCGACGATCACCGTCGTGCCCAGCGATGCGCCCAGCCGCTGCGCGATGGCGCGCCCGAGGATGTCGGTGGTGCCGCCTGGCGGGTAGGGCACCACCCAGGTGATGGGCCTGCCGGTGGGCCACTGGCCTTGAGCGAGTGCGGGCAGCGAGGCCGCGGCGAGCGCGGCCAGGCCCAATGCGCCGAAGCGGCGCCTGTGCATGCGGATCATGTTGTCTCCGTGGAAGCGTTGTTCTGTCTGTCGAAGCCGTAGAGCGCGGCCGGGTTGTCGACCAGCACGCGGCGCAAGGCGGCTGCCGTTTCGGTCCAGCCGGCCAGCTGGGCCATCTGCTGCGCGTCGTCCGGCATGGCCTGGTGGCCGGCACTGGCGCTGGCGTGCGGCCAGTCGCTGCCCCACAGCACGCGCTGCGGCGCAGCCTGCAGGAAGCTCCTTGCCAGCGGTGTCACGTCCGCGAAATGCGGCGGGCCTTCCTCGCTCACGATGTAGCTGCCCGAGAGCTTGACCCACGCGCGGCCCGACGCGAGCAGGCGCAGCACCAGCGCATGCGCCGCGTGCCTGCCGGCCGTCGACGGTGCGAGCCGTGCGAAGTGGTCGAACACGATGGGTACGGGCAGTTCTTCCAGCACGTCGGCGAGCTGCGCCAGCAGATCCGCCGGCGCGAGCAGCTGCAGGTGCCAGCCCAGCGGCGCGATGCGCCTTGCAAGCGGTGCGATCTGCGCGGCGGTATTCGCGACGCCGAGCGAGAGATTGAGCCGGATGCCGCGCACGCCGCAGTCGTGCAGCGTGCGCAGTTCGTCGTCGCCGGTGTTCTCGTCGATGACCGCCACGCCACGCGCCTGTGCGCCGAAGGCGGTGAGCGCATCGCGCAGGGGGCGGTTGTCGGTGCCGTAGGTGGAGGGCGTCACGAACACCACGCGCTCGGTGCCGGTGCGCCGCTGCAGTTGGCGGTAGTCGTGCGCGGTGGCGTCCGGCGGCGTGAGCTTCGCGCCCGGGGCCGGCGGATAGCGCGAGTCGTACAGGTGCACGTGGCAGTCGCAGGCGCCGGGCGGCACCTCGACCGGTGCGCGTCCCTGCCCGGCCGAGAAGGGCGCAGTGGAGCCGGACATGCCGCGTCAGTCGAGCCGGATGCCCGATGCCTTCACGATCGCACCCCAGCGCACGCCGTCGGTGCGGATCAGCGAGGCGAACTTCTCCGGCGGGCCGGACAGCACTTCCGCGCCCTGTGCCGCGAGTTTTTTCTGAACGTCGGGCGTTGCGAGGGCCTTGTTGAAGGCGGCGTTGAGTTTGGCGACCGCGTCCTTCGGCATGGCCGCAGGGCCCGCCACGCCGAACCAGGTGACGGCCTCGAAGTCCTTGTAGCCTGCCTCGACCATGGTGGGCACGTCGGGCAGGTCGCGGTTGCGCTGCAGCGAGGTCACGGCCAGCGCGCGCAGCTGTCCGCTCTTGATCTGCGCGATGAGCGTCGGCACCGACGACACGTAGAGCTGGATCTGCCCGCCGACCAGGTCGGTCATGCCCTGCGATGCGCCCTTGTAGGGCACGTGCGTGAGCTGGATGCCGGCGACCTTCTGGAACTGCTCGGTCGCGAGATGGGCCACGGTGCCGTTGCCCGAGCTCGCGTAGTTGAGCGCGGTGGGCTTGGCCTTCGCGGCGGCGACGACGTCGGCGAGCTTCTTGTAGGGTGAGGCGGAAGACACGACCACCACCAGCGGCGCCGATGCGACCAGGCCGACTGCCGCCAGGTCCTTCACCGGGTCGTAGGGCAGCTTGGTGTAGAGCGACGGGTTGATCGCGAGGTTGCTGGTCTGGCCCAGCACCAGCGTGTAGCCGTCGGGGCTGGCCTTGGCCGCCGCGTCCACGCCGATGTTGCCGCCCGAGCCGGGCTTGTTGTCGATGACGATGGTCCAGCCTTCGGAGGTCGCGACCTTGTTCGCCACTTCGCGGGCGATGATGTCCGTGCCGCCGCCCGGCGGGAACGGCACGATGAGCTTGATGGGGCGCGCCGGATAGGCCTGCGCCGCAGCAATGCCCGAGGCAAGAAGAAGGGCGAGGCCGAGGGCCGCGCGGCGGGGAATGGAGCCGAGGCTCGAGGTGCGCATGGATCTGTCTCCGAATCGTTCGTTGGGTGCCTGCAGCCCGTGCTGCGAGGCGTGAAGCGACTTTAGGCAGGCGTTCCATTCCATACAATGGTGGTCCACTGAACGGACCATGGACCACTGTGTGAAACAAAGTTCGAAGACCGGATCCACGCGGAAGGAAGTGATCGAGGTGCCCCGCGAGGCCGACGCCGAGGCCTCGGGCGGGGTCACCGCCGTTACCCGTGCGCTGCAGTTGCTCGATGCCTTCGGCATGCAGGACGAGCACCTCTCGCTCGCAGAACTGACGCGGCGCAGCCAGATGCACAAGACGACCGCACTGCGCCTGCTGCGCACGCTGGCGCTCGCCGGCTACGTCGTGCAGCGCGACGACGGCGGCTGGCGGCTCGGCCCCGCGGCGGGTTGGCTAGGCGCGCGCTACCAGGCCAGCTTCGACGCCAACGGCGTGGTGGAGCCGATGCTGCTAGCCCTCTCGAAGGCAACGGGCGAGAGCGCCGCCTTCTACGTTCGCGAAGGAAACTCCAGGACCTGCCTGGCGCGCGTGGAAGGGCCGCAGCCCATCCGGCACCACGCGCGCATGGGCGCGATGCTCCCGCTGGACCTGGGCTCACCGGGGCGCGTGATCCTCGCGTTCTCGGGCGAGCCCGGAAAGCTCTACGAGGACATCCGCAAGAAGGGCTACCACTACTCCATCGGCGAGCGCGAGAAGAACGTGGCGACGGTGTCCGCGCCGGTCTTCGGGCTGCGATGGGCGCTGCTGGGTTCGGTATGCATCTCGGGTCCGTCGGACCGGTTGCCCAAGGCGAAGCTGATCGGGCATGCCAAGACGATCATGAAGGCCGCGAACGAGCTCTCCTATGCGCTCGCGGGCCGGCCCACGGCGCAGACGCCTGCGGTGGTGTCGACGTGGCACCCGTGAGGGGGAGGGCTCAGGAACTCTCGCGCTGCTCGATATGGAACGGAATCAGCACCGTCTCCGCAGGCGGCCGATGCCCCTCGCGCGTGCCGTCGATCACGCGCAGCAGCAGTTCTCCCGCTGCCTTGCCGATGCCCACGCAATCCACCGCGACGGTGGTGATGCGCGGATGGCAGGCGCGCGCGACCTCGAAGTCGCCGAAGCCCGCGATCGCGATGCGGCCGGGCACTTCCCAGCCGCGGCGCTGGCATTCCATCAGCGCGCCGAAGGCCGAGAGGTCGGAGACACAGATCACGGCGTCCACGTCGGGCCACTGGCGGATCAACTGCGCCACGGCCTCGCCGCCCTGCGCCATCGAGATCGGCGGCTGGCCGAAGCTGATGACGCGGCCGTCGGGCAGGCCCAGTTCGCGGATCGCGTTCGCGTAGCCGCGCTGGCGGTCGGCGCCGCGCGTGTCGCGGTTGGAGGTGCCGCCGATGAAGGCGATGCGCCGGTAGCCCTTGGCGTGCAGGTGGCGCACCATCGATGCGGCGGCCTCGGCGTTCGAGAAGCCCACGGTGTGCTCGATGGGCGTGGCCGGCAGGTCCCAGGTCTCGACCACCGGCACGCCCGCCGCCTGCAGCATGGCGCGCGCGGCCGGCGTGTGCGAGCCGCCGGTGAGGATCACGCCCTCGGGCCGGCGCGCGAGCATGGCGCGCAGCAGGCGCTCCTCGGTCTCCACGCGGTAGTCGGTGTAGCCCAGCAGCACCTGCAGCCCACGCGCTTCGACGGCGGCGGTGATGCCCTGCGCGGTTTCCGAGAAGTTGGAGTTGTTGAGCGAGGGAATCAGCACCGCGACGAAGCCCGATCGCTTGCTGGAGAAGGTGCGCGCCGTCTGGTCGATGACGTAGCCCATCTCTTCGCAGGCCTGCAGGATGCGCTGGCGCAGCGCCTCGGAGGTCACGCGGTCGCTGCTCGCGTTGCGGTTGAGCGCGCGCGACACCGTCATCTTCGACACGCCGACGCGCGCGGCCACGTCGGCCATCGTCGCGGGGCGAGTGAGGGCTGGAGCAGGGGCGGCGGAGGCTTTGGTCGGGGGCAAGGCGCTTCTTTCTTTCTCTCTCGGAAGGCGGGAAGGCGGGAAAGGCGGGTTCGAGGATATGCGACGAGGAGCGGGCGACGTACGATACCGATAACCATATCAGTACCGAAATCTTCGAGCGAAGAATACCTCCAATGGCCTTGAAAGCAGAATGACAAGATGGCCTTGCTGCATACGGGAAAAGCCTAAGTTACCGGTATCTTTTTGGTGCCACACTGCGAGCCCGAATTCAGGGAAACCAGCGCCGTGGCCATGACCATCGAAGTCTTCGACTCCCGTTTCGCTCCCGTCGCCCAAGGGGCCGGTGCGCTCGAACGCCTGTGCACCGGCGCCGTCTGGAGCGAGGGCCCGGTGTGGATGCGCGAAGACGGCTCGGTGCTGTGGAGCGACATACCCAACAACCGCATGCTGCGCTGGCACGCCGAAGAAGGCATGAGCGTGTGGCGCGAGGGCGTCGAGTTCACCAACGGCCACGCGCGCGAGGCCGACGGGGCGCTGCTGCATTGCTCGCACGGGCTGCGCGCCATCGTGCGCACGCGCTTCGCGGCTTCCGGCGAAGGCCTCCAGCCGCTGCCCGACGAAGTGGTGGTCGACCGCTACCAGGGCCGCCGGCTCAATTCGCCCAACGACATCGTCGTGAAGCGCGACGGCAGCATCTGGTTCACCGACCCGCCCTACGGCATCGTCTCCGACCGCGAGGGACACAAGGCCGAGAGCGAGCTGGGCCGCAACCACGTGTTCCGCTTCGACCCGGCAAGCGGCGCGCTGCGCTCGGTGAGCGACTTCGTGGAGGAGCCCAACGGGCTGGCGTTCTCGCCCGACGAGCGCATCCTGTACGTGAGCGACACCTCCGCCGCGCTGCGCAGCGACGGCTCGGGGCACCACCACATCGTGGCGTTCGACGTGATCGGCGGGCAGGACCTCGCGAACCCGCGCGTGTTCGCGGTGGTGAACCCGGGGCTGGCCGACGGATTCCGCATCGACGTGCACGGCTTCGTCTACACCAGCAGTGCCGACAGCGTGCAGGTCTACCACCCCGACGGCACGCGCCTCGCGCGCATCGCGGTGCCCGAGAAGGTGGGCAACCTCACCTTCGGCGGGGCCGACGGCAACGAGCTCTTCGTGTGCGCGTCGACCTCGCTCTACCGCATCCGGCTGAACACGAGCGGGGCGGTGCGCGCATGAGCACGCCGCTGCTGCAGTTCCAGGCCGTGAGCAAGCGCTTCGGCGGCACGCAGGCGGTCGACAAGGTCACGCTGGACGTGCGTGCCGGAGAAATCCTCGCGCTGCTGGGCGAGAACGGCGCGGGCAAGTCCACGCTCATCAAGCTGCTCGCGGGCATCCACGCGGTGGACGACGGGGAGATTCTTTTCGACGGCCGGCCGCAGTCCGACTGGCGGCGCGGCGACCGGCGCGAGCAGCCAGTCGCCTTCATCCACCAGGACCTGGGCCTCGTCGAGTGGATGACCGTGGCCGAGAACGTGGGCCTGGGCACCGGCTACCCGCGCCGCTTCGGCCTCATCGACTGGAAGGCGGCCAACGACACGGCGCGCCGCGTGATGGCGCGCGTGGGCTGCGACATCGACCCCGGCCGCCGCGTGTTCTCGCTCACGCGCGCCGAGAAATCGCTGCTCGCCATCGGCCGCGCGCTCGAAGTGAAGGCGCGGCTGCTGGTGCTCGACGAGCCCTCGGCCAGCCTGCCGATGAGCGACGTGGAGCGCATGTTCGGCGTGCTGCGCGAACTGCGCCGGCAGGGCATGGCGATGATGTACGTGTCGCACCGGCTCGACGAGGTGATGGCCATTTCGGACCGCGCGGCCGTGATGCGCGACGGCAGGCTGGTGGCGGTGAAGGACACCGCCCGCACCAACGAAGGCGAGCTCGTCGGGCTCATCGTGGGCAAGGCGCTCGCGGCCTCGGTGCAGAAGGCGAAGGCGCCCGCGCGAAGCGAGCCCGTGCTGAAGCTCGACGGCGCCGCCAGCGGCAACGCCGGTCCGCTGAGCCTGGCCGTGCACCGTGGCGAGGTGCTGGGGCTCGTGGGCCTGCGCGGCGCGGGGCACGAGGCCATCAGCCGCGCGATCTTCGGGCGCGAGCCGCTGTCGGCCGGGCGCATGCAGCTGCTGGGCAAGGCCTGCGCCTTCGGCTGCCCGGCCGATGCGATCCGTGCCGGCGTGGCCTATGTGGCCGGCGAGCGGCTCGAGGAGAACCTGGCCGGCTCTATGAGCGTGCTGGAGAACCTCTTTCCCAATTCGACGCTGCACGGCGACCGCGGCCTGGCCTTCGACCGGCCGCGCCGCGAGAACGAGGGCGCGCTCGCGCTCATCCGCCGCTTCGACATCAACCCGCCCGCGCCCTCGGCCGAGGTGCAGCAGCTCTCGGGCGGAAACCAGCAGAAGGTGGTGCTGGCGCGCTGGTTCCACCTCGACAAGCCGCTGGTGGTGCTCGAGGAGCCGACCGCGGGCGTCGACGTTGGCGCCAAGCGGCAGATCTACGGCGTGCTGCGCGAGCGCGCCGAAGCCGGCACGGCGCTGGTCGTCGTCTCCACCGACTTCGAGGAGATCGCGACCGTGTGCACACGCGTGCTCGTCTTCCGCGACGGGCTGATCGCGGCCGAGCTCACGGGCGAGGCGATCACCGTCGAAAGACTCCTGGCATTGGCAGCAGGCGCGGCGACGCGCGAGGAACATCCCGTATGAGCAGCTCGATCAAGTCCACGGCGCTGGAGCCCGACAAGTCCTTGGACGGCGAGGCCGTCTCCCTCGCGCAGAGCCTGGGCCGCGCGATGCCGGTCTACGGCCTCGTCGTGCTCACGGTGGCGCTCGCGCTGCTGTTCTCGGTGCTGCTGCCCGAGACCTTTCCGACGCTCTTCAACCTGCGCGCGATCCTGGCCGACAAGTCGGTGATCGCGCTGCTGGCGCTGGCCGCGACCATCCCGATGATCACCGGCAAGATCGACCTCACCGTGGGCTACGGCATCGTGCTTTGGCACATCCTCGCAATCAGCCTGCAGACGCAGCTGGGCCTGCCGTGGCCGGCGGCGGTGCTCGTGGTGCTGCTGTGCGCGGCGCTGTTCGGCGTGCTCAACGGGCTGCTGGTCGAGCTGGCGCAGATCGACTCCTTCATCGCCACGCTGGGCACGGGCACGGTGATCTACGCCGTGGCCATGTGGCACAGCGGCGGTCGGCAGGTGGTGGGCGAACTGCCCGATGGCTTCGTGGGCATCGCGGGCGGCAGCCTGCTGGGGCTGCCGGTGGGCGCGTTCTACGTGCTCGCGGTGAGCCTCACGCTGTGGGTGGTGACCGAGTTCACCCCGCTGGGCCGCGCGCTGTACGTGATCGGCGCGAACCCGAAGGCGGCGCAGCTCAACGGCATCTCGGTGCGCAGGCACGTGATGGGCGCCTTCGTCGCCTCGGGGCTGCTGTCGGGCTTTGCGGGCGTGCTGCTGGCCTCGCGGCTGCAGATCGGACAGGCGAGCGTGGGGCTCGAATTCTTGCTGCCGGCGCTGGTGGGCGCGTTCCTCGGCTCCACCACCATCCGGCCCGGCCGCGTGAACGTGTGGGGCACGCTGGTGGGCGTGGCGATTCTCGCCATCGGCATCTCGGGCATCCAGCAGTTCGGCGGTGCCTTCTACGTGGAGCCGCTCTTCAACGGCCTGACGCTGCTGGTGTCCATCGGCATCGCGGGCTGGGCGCAGCAGCGGCGCAACCGCTCGATCAAGCGGCGCATCGCCGAGCGGCAGCTCGATCACGCGCAACCGGTTCCCTCAACGCCGTCGGAATGACGGCCCACTACGACGACTGGAGACAAGCATGAAGAAAAGTGTTCCCGCGCGCACCGTCGCCGCCGCGGTCCTGGCGCTGTGCGCAGCCGCGCTGGCGCCGAAGGCCATGGCCGACGACTTTCTCGATGCCGCGAAGAAGAAGGTCGAGGTCGCGACCATGACCAAGGAGAAGTGGGACGGCCCCACCGCGGGCCCGAAGGCTGCGGCCGGCAAGACCATCGTCTTCGTCGCGGGCGACATGAAGAACGGCGGCATCGTCGGCGTCAGCAAGGGCGTGGAAGAAGCCGGCCGCGCCATCGGCTGGACGGTGCGCGTGATCGACGGGCAGGGCACGGTGAGCGGGCGCACGGCCGCGCTCAACCAGGCGCTGGCGGTAAAGCCCGCGGGCATCGTGGTCGGCGGCTTCGACACCACCGAGCAGAAGGCCGCGTTCGCGGGCGCGGCCAAGTCGGGCGTTCCGCTGGTCGGCTGGCACTCGGGCGAGCAGCCCGGCCCGAACGACAAGGCGGGCCTCTTCGCCAACGTGACCACGGTGACCGACGACGTGGCCGACGTCGCCGCTTCGTGGGTGGTGGCCGATTCAGGCGGCAAGGCCGGCGTGGTGATCTTCACCGACTCGCAGTACGCCATTGCGCTGTACAAGGCGCGGGCGATGGAGGCCGTCATCAAGAAGTGCGGCGGCTGCACCGTGCTGAGCTTCGAGGACAGCCCCATCGCCGAGAGCTCCACCCGCATGCCGCAGCTCACCACCGCGCTGCTGCAGCGCTTCGGCGACAAGTGGACGCACTCGCTGGCCATCAACGACCTGTATTTCGACTTCATGGGCCCCTCGCTCACGGCCGCCGGCAAGAAGGGCGACGGCGCGCCCAAGGCGGTGTCGGCCGGCGACGGCTCGGAGGCGGCCTACCAGCGCATCCGCACGCAGCGCTTCCAGGCCGGCACCGTGCCCGAGCCGCTGAACATGCAGGGCTGGCAGATCGTCGACGAACTCAACCGCGCATTCGCCAAGGAGAAATGGTCGGGCTACGTGCCCAAGGTGCACCTGGTGACCGTGGGCAATGTCGGCAAGGACGGCGGGCCCAGGAACGTGTTCGACCCCGACAACGGCTACCGCAACCAGTACAAGGCGATCTGGGGCAAGTAGGCGGCAGCGCGCCGGAAGGCCAGGAGGCCTTCAGCGGATCTCCTGGTGCATGAAGGTGGCGTTGTCGATGACGTTGTGCTTTTCCAGCCCCTTCTTGTCGTAGAGCTTGATGTCCGTGCTCTCGGGCGTGTATTCGAGGATGCCGAAGTTCTCGCGCTCGCCCGTGAGGTAGTACTTGGTGACGAAGGCGCCCGATGAGACCACCTCGAACATCTTCGTTTCGCCGGCCGGCGGCAGGAAGGCGTTCTCGTGGATGTCGCCGGTCAGGAAGATCGACTTGCGCCCCTGGATGATTGCGCGGAACTTCGCGTAGTCGTCGCGGTAGCGCAGCCAGCCGTTGCCGGTCGCGCGGATGGGCATGCCGGCGCAGATCAGCACGTAGCCCTGTTCGCCGGCGAGTTCCTGCTTCAGGTAGTCGAGCTGCTTCTGCCCGAGCAGCGGGCTGGCGTCGCCGGGGTCGGCGCTGTACCAGCGGGTGTCGAGGAAGATGGCCTTGCCGATGCGCTGCTGCTGGTGCATCAGCGGGATCGAGTAGTAGATGCCGTCCACCGCCGGGTCGAGATGCGCGGGGTTGTTCAGTTGCCCGATCTGCATGTATTTGGTGAAGAGCCGGCGGGTGTGCTGCTTCACCGCGGCGCCGACCTTCGAGCCGAGTGCGTTGTTCCAGGCGAAGTCGTGGTCGTCCCACGTGCCGTACACGCCGCCGCCGTTGTCCTGCTTCTGGCGCAGCGCGCCGCGCAGGGCCTTGAAGTTCGGCACGGCCCATTGCGCTTCGTACTTGCCCTGCATCAGTTCGGCGAAGCTGGCGGGGTCTCCGTTGGACGGATCGCCGAGCTTGGGAAAGTAGTCCATGTAGATCTGGTCGCCGAGCAGGAACAGGTAGTCGGGCTGTTCCTGCGCGATGCGGTTCCACACGCGCTGATAGCCGTCGGGGCCGGGCTTGAAGTTCATGCACGACGTGAAGGCGATCTTCATGGGGGCTCCTCGTTCCGCCGGTCTGGGCGCCGGGGTGAGGCGGATCATAGGCAGCCGCCGCGCGCCGTGCCTCCGCAGAATATGGGATGGCGCCGCGCGCTCAGGCGCGCTCTTCGTTCAGCCGGCGCGCAGGCCCCGAGTTCCCGCTCAGAGCCAGTTGCCGCTCTGCGGCATCTGCACCTTCTCGGCGGGGTCGCCGCCGGTGACGAGCGAGCCGATGACGATGCTCAGCAGCGAGATGAAGATGCTCGCGAACAGCGCGGTCCAGAAGCCCGACACCCTGAAGCCTTTCACCAGCGCGGCCACCAGCAGGATCATCAGCGCGTTGATGACCAGCAGGAAGAGCCCGAAGGTCACCAGCGTCAGCGGCAGCGTGAGCACGATCAGCAGGGGCTTGACGATGGCGTTGGCCAGGCCCAGCAGCAGCGCCGAGACGATCAGCGCGCCAGTGCTGTCGAACTTCAGTCCGCGAAAGAGATGGCTTGCGACCCACAGCGAGATGCCGGTGATGGCCCAGTGGACGAGGAAGGGAGTCAGGTTGTTCAGCATGGATTCGGTGGAGTGTGGCAGCAGACGCAGAGCTTGTTGCCATCGGGATCGCGGAAGTAGGCCCCATAGTAGTCGGCGTGGTAGTGCGGCCTGAGGCCGGGCGGGCCTTCGCAGGTGCCGCCTTGCGCCAGCGCGGTGGCGTGGGCGCGGTCCACCGTGGCGCGGTCGGCGGCCATCAGCGCCACCATCTGGCCGTTGCCGGGCGAGGCCGCCTGTTCGTCGTACGGGGTACCCACCAGCAAGAGCGGGCGGGGCGCGTCGGGGCTTTGCCAGCCGGCCCAGGGCTTGCCGTCGTCCCGGAACCTCAGCTTCAGGCCCAGTTCGCCCATGAGCGCCGAATAGAAGGAGAACGCGCGCTCGAAGTCGTTCGCACCGATGTAGACGTGGGACAACATGCGCGTTAATTCTTCCTGGTTAAGGACTCGATTGTTGACCTGATTCTCGATTGTTACCCCAAGAAACAATGGCGGACTGCCCGTTAAGATCGCCGGCTTATGGCCAATGCGTCGATCGCCAGCATGACCCCCGCCCCGGCTTCGGCCGATGAAGCCGAATCGTGGGTACGCGGCGAGCTCATCCGCAGCCTGATGCGCTCGGCAAAGGGCTCCTATCTCGTCTCCGCCGCGCTGATGCCGGCCATGGTCGGCCTGAACTGGGCCTATGTACCGCGCTGGGAACTGCTCATCTGGCTCCTGGCCGGCCTGATCGCCACAGCCTGCCGGGCCTGGGGCGCGCGGGTCTACGCCCTGCGCTACGCCGGACGCAGCGCCGCGGCGCAGCAGCAGTTCACCGAGCGCTACGGCTTCGTCTGGAGCACCAGCGCGGTGGTGTGGGGGCTTTCGGTGCTGCTGTTCTTCGAGCGCACGCCGCAGGTCAACCAGTTCATGAGCTGGCTCATCGTGGCCGGCGTGGGCACCTTCCCGCTCAACGGGCTGGCGCTGCACCCGCCGCTGCTCAAGCGCTACGTCAACACGCTGTTCATCACGATGCTGGGGGCGGTGCTGATACGGCTGGTGTCCATCACGATGCATCACCCGCAGTTCCAGTACGGCTACCTGATGCCCATACTGCCGATCCTTCACTGGTTCCTGCTGCTGCGGGCCGGGCGGCACATCCACGAGACGGCGCGCAACAGCCTGGAGTTGCTGTTCCACAACCACATCCTGATCAAGTCGCTGACCCAGCAGCGGCAGGCGGCGGTGTCGGCCGTGGCCATGAAGAACCGCTTCCTGGCCAGTGCCGCGCACGACATGCGCCAGCCGGTGCTGGCGCTTTCGCTGTACGCCGACTGGCTTCGCAACGAGCCCGAGCTGGTGCTCGAACTCGCGCCGAAGATCGTGCGCGCCACCCACGCGGTGAATGCGCTCTTCGACTCCATGTTCGACCTGGCGCGCATCGATTCGGGCCAGGTACGCCTGCACGTCGAGCGGGTCGACGTGCCCGAGCTTCTGCACGACCTGGAACTGCAGTACCGCCCCGTTGCCGAGAGCCGGGGCCTGGATTTCCGCGTGCACATGTGCGAGGGCTCGTTCCTGACCGACCCGATCCGCGTGCGCCGCATGATCGGCAACCTGCTGGCCAACGCGATCAAGTACACGACCGAAGGCGGCGTGCTGCTCGCCGCCCGCCAGACCCGCGACGGCCTGCGCGTGGAGGTGTGGGACACAGGCATCGGCATCGCCCCCGAGCACCTGCGCGACGTGTTCCTGGAGTTCTACAAGGTCGCCGACCACGCCGGCACCTCCGACGGCTTCGGCCTCGGCCTGGCCATCGTCGCGCGCCTGTCGCACGTGCTGGGTCATCCGGTGAGCGTGCGTTCCCGCCTGGGCAGCGGCAGCGTGTTCCGCGTGGCGCTGCACGACGCCGACGAGGCGGTGGCGCAGGCGCGAGTGACAGCCTCCGGCGGCTAAGCACGCACCAGCCCCATTCCCAAGAAAAAAACCGCGCCAAGGCGCGGTTTTTTATTTCGGGAACACCGAGGATCCGGCTCCGCCGGTCCTCAGGTGTTGCCCCCTGCAAGGGGGTTGGCGCAGCGACACGAAGTGCGCGAAGCCTGGGGGTCAGCCAGATAGCAGGCCGTTGGTGCGCGCGTAGTGCAGCGCCTGGGTGCGGCTCTTCACCCCCAGCCTGCGGAACAGGCGCCACAGGTGAACCTTCACCGTGTGCTCGCTGATCTCCAGGTCGGTCGCGATGTCGCGGTTGCTCATGCCCTTGTCGAGCATGGCGATCAGCTGCGTCTGGCGCTTGGAGAGCTTGCCGCTGTTGGCGGCGGGCATCTCGTCGGCTTCGTCTTCCGAGCCGGCCATCAGCAGCCCGCGCAGGGCCGCCGCCAGTTCGTTGGAGCTGGCCGACTTCTCGATGTAGGTGTCGGCCCCCGCCTCGATGCAGGCGTCTTCCATGTCGGCGGACGGTGCCGCCGAGTACACGGCGATCGGCACGTTCGGATAGACCTGCTTGACCGCGATCACGCCCGAGACGCCGTTGGTGTCCGGCAGCTTCAGGTCCAGGCAGAAGAGCGTGGGCGCGCCACGCTGCTGCACGGAGCTTGCGAGCTTGTCGAGGCGTTCGAGCTCGACGATGTTCTCGGCCGGGCGCAAGCGCCGCAAGACCATCACGATCGCGTCGCGCATCAGGGGGTGGTCGTCGATGACATAAATGCTCATGTTTTCTTCCTTTGTGATCGCACCGTCTTCTCTCGTCATGCTCACCGGCCGATAAGCCGATGGGCGTTGCCGGATCAACTCCCGCTGGTTGTGCCGGGTGTCGTTTCCGTCAGTGCCTCCAGCGCCTCTTCGACGGCGCGTATTTTTTCTGTACCGATAGGTTCCAGCTGGCCGGCCAGCGCGGCCATTGCTTCGCCGCGTTGTGCCTGCAGGATTGCGATGGTACGGCCCGCTTCCTGCGGCGACGCGAATCCACGGCTTTGCAGCAGGGTTTCGCCGCGCGCATCCAACAGCTTGAAATAGAAAAGCCCGTCCGCCTTCTCGCGGTACTGCTTGAAACTTGGCTTGGCGACCTTGGCCGCCTTGGCTTGGCCCTTGTCCTTGCCAGCCGCGAGGTTGCGCAGGCCGACCGCGTGGCGCAGGCTGGCCATGAAAGGCTTCGACAGGGCCTGCGCCTTCCCGGCGCCGGCGAGCAGGGTGCGCTCGATCTGCGCGGGGTCGTTCATGAGCGCTTCATAGCGCTCGCGCAGCGGCGCCACTTCGAGGTCGATGCGCTCGAACAGCATCTGCTTGGCATCGCCCCAGCCGATGCCGTCGGCGTACGCCTTGCGCAGCGACTCGGTTTCTTCGGCGCTGGCGAAGGCCTGGTAGATCTGGAAGAGCGCCGAGCCTTCGGTGTCCTTGGGCTCGCCGGGCGCGCGCGAGTCGGTCACGATGCTGGAGATCTGCTTTTGCAGCTGCGCACGCGGCGCGAACAGCGGGATCGTGTTGCCGTAGCTCTTGCTCATCTTGCGGCCGTCGAGGCCGGGCAGGGTGGCCACGGCGTCGTCGATCTCGGCCTCGGGCAGCGTGAAGTGATCGCCGTAGAGATGGTTGAAGCGCTGCGCCATGTCGCGCGCCATCTCGATGTGCTGCACCTGGTCGCGGCCCACTGGAACCTTGTGGGCGTTGAACATCAGGATGTCGGCGCCCATGAGCACCGGGTACATGAAGAGGCCGGCGGTCACGTCGGCGTCGGGGTCCTCGCCCTTGGCCACGTTCTTGTCGAGCTGCGCCTTGTAGGCATGCGCGCGGTTGAGCACGCCCTTGCCGGTGACGCAGGTGAGAAACCAGGTCAGCTCGGGAATCTCGACGATGTCCGACTGGCGGTAGAAGGTGACCTTCTCGGGATCGAGGCCGCAGGCCAGCCAGCTGGCGGCGATCTCGAGTGTGGAGCGCTGGATGAGCGCCGGCTCCTGCACCTTGATGAGCGCGTGGTAGTCGGCGAGGAAGAAGAAGCTCTGCACACCGGGCGCGACGCTTTGCCGCACCGAGTGGCGGATCGAGCCGACATAGTTGCCGAGGTGCGGCGTGCCCGATGGCGTGATGCCGGTCAGGACGCGCAGGGGAGCTTGGGAAGACGAAGCCATGGAACGACGAAGAAATACTTAAAGCAACAGTGCCTTGAGCGGGGTGATCACCAGGTTGACGACGAAGTAGCCCACGTCCATCAGCGGCCGCAGCCAGTATGTGCTGACGATGCCCGCAAGAACGAGGCCCATCACGATGAAAAAGCCGTATGGCTCGATGCGCGCGAGGAACATCTGGGCCTGGCCGCTGGGCAGCAGGCCGGCCAGCACGCGGCCGCCGTCGAGCGGAGGCAGCGGGAACAGGTTGAAGGCCCACATCACGAGGTTGACCAGGATGCCGCCTTGCGCCATCTTGATGAAAAAGGTTTCAGTGACGCCCGCCGCGACCAGCGACACCAGCAGCAGCGCCCACAGGAGCGCCTGGATGAAGTTGGAGGCCGGCCCTGCCAGGGCCACCCAGATCATGTCGCGCTTCGGATGGCGCAGCCGCCCGAAGTTGACCGGCACCGGCTTGGCATAGCCGAAGAGGAATGCGCCCGAGGTCGCGAAGTACAGCACCAGCGGCATCAGGATGGTCCCGATGGGGTCGATGTGCTTCATCGGGTTGAGCGTGACGCGGCCCATCATCTCGGCCGTGTTGTCGCCGAAGTGGCGCGCCACGTAGCCGTGCGCCGCCTCGTGCACTGTGATCGCGAAGATCACGGGCAGTGCGTAGATCAGGACGGTCTGTATGAGGTTGGAAATATCCACTGGGTGATTGTGTCAGACAGGAGTGGTTCTCAGCCCCGATTTCAGAGGCCCAGCGCGGCCAGCGCGCCACGCCCCTGGCGCACCACGACCGGGTCGTCGCCGGTGCCCATGGGCGTGAGGTCGACCACGGTGGTGGGCTGCGAAGGGCAGGCGCCCGCATCGATGACCGCGGCGATCTGCTTCTCGAAGCGCTCGCGGATGGTCTGCGCGTCGTTCAGCGCCTCGGTCTCGCCCGGAGCGATCAGCGTGGTGGCCAAAAGCGGCGCGCCGTGCAGCGACAGCAGCTCCAGCAGCACCTTGTGATCGGGCACGCGCAGGCCGATGGTCTTGCGCTGCGGGTGGCTCACGCGGCGCGGCACTTCCTTGGTGGCTTCGAGCAGGAAGGTGTAGGGCCCGGGCGTGGCCGCCTTCAGCAGGCGGTACTGCTTGTTGTCGACGCGCGCGTAGTTGGCCAGCTCGCTCAGGTCGCGGCACAGCAGCGTGAGGTGGTGTTTCTCGTCGACCTGGCGGATGCGGCGCAGCTGGTCGACCGCGTCCTTGTCGTCGAGGTGGCAGGCCAGCGCGTAGCTGGAGTCGGTGGGCACGGCCACGATCTCGCCGCGCTCCAGCAGCGTGACGGCCTGCTTCAGCAGCCGCTGCTGCGGGTTCTCTGGATGGACTTCGAAGTACTGGGCCATGATGAAGAAGGGCTCCTGTTCAGGATTCGGCGGGCTCGATGGGCACCCGGCGCTCGCGCACCGTAAGCCACGCGCCTGCCGCTCCGCAGACCGCGATCATCCCCATGCCGATGAGCGAGAAGCTGTCGGGCACGTGGGAAAAGACGATCCAGCCGCCGAGCATGGCGAACGCGATCTGGGCATAGAGATAAGGGGTGAGCGTGGAAGCCGGCGCGCGCTGGTAGGCCAGGATCAGCATGAAGTGCCCCACCGTGCCCATGAAGCCCATGAGGCACAGCAGCGCCCACCACTCCCACGAGGGCAGCGAGGTCCACACGAAGGGCACCGCGAGCGAGACGATCAGCGTGCCCACCCAGCCGGTGTAGAAGTGCATGGTCAGCGGGTTCTCGGTCTGCGCGAGCTTGCTCGTGAGCACCTGGAACCAGGCGTTGGTCAGCACCAGCCCCAGTGGAAGGAAGACGGCCCAGCTGAACGCGCCGCCGCCCGGCCGCAGGATGACCAGCGTACCGATGAACCCGCCCGCCACCAGCGTCCAGCGCAGCGGCGACACGTGCTCCTTGAGCGTGGTCGCCGCCAGCAGCGTGATGACCAGCGGCGCGATCAGCACGATCGAGGTGAACTCGGCCAGCGGCATGTAGCGCAGGCTCAGGAAGGCGAAGATGCTCGACGCCAGCAGCAGCGCCCCGCGCAACGCCTGGTAGCGGGGATGCTTCGTGTGCAGCAGCGCCGTGCCGCGCAGCGGCAGCAGCACCAGTGTGGTCGCCACCGCCTGGAACGCATAGCGGAACCACACGCCCATGAGGATGGGCACGCCCAGCGTCGAGTATTTGGTGGCCGTGTCGAGCGTCGCGAAGCAGGCCACGGCCAGTATCACGAGGCCGATGCCGGCGAGGATGCGTTCCGATTCCTTTGCGCGGCTACGCTGCTGCGCCACGCGTGCGGCGGTCAGCGCAACGGTCGCCGCGCTGTCGGTGCTGGTCCCGGGGCTTGGGCTCACTGCTGGATGCGGTCGCCGAGCAGCTCCCACACGGGAGTGAGCGCGCCGGGCAACGGCGGCAGCTTGCCGAGATCGCAGTGGCTCTCGTCGGGGCTGTGGAAATCGCTGCCGCGCGAGGCGGCGAAATCGAACTCGAGCGCCTTGTCGGCGTACTCGACGAACTCGGCCGGCGTGTGGCTGCCGGTGACCACTTCGATCGCCTTGCCGCCATGCGCCTTGAATTCGAGGAACAGCGCGTATTCCTCGTTGGCGGTGAACTTGTAGCGGCCCGGGTGCGCGATCACGGCCATGCCCTTGGCGGCGGTGATCCAGTGCACGGCATCTTTCAGCGTGGCCCAGCGGTGCGGCACGTAGCCGGGCTTGCCCTCGGTGAGGAACTTGCGGAACACCTCGGGCGTGTCGCGGCAGTGGCCCTGCTCGACGAGGAAGCGCGCGAAGTGCGTGCGCGAGATGAGTTCGGGGTTGCCGACGAACTTGAGCGCGCCTTCGTAGGCGCCGTGGATGCCGACCTTGGCCAGTCCCTCGGACATTTCCTGCGCCCGCTTGCCGCGGCCGCCGCGCGTGTCGTAGAGGCCCTGCGAGATGGCCGCGTCGTCGGGATCGAAGCCCAGGCCGACGATGTGCACCGTCTCGCCCGCGAAGGTCACGGAAATCTCGGTGCCTGTGAGATAGCGCATGCCGTTGGCACGGGCCGCGGCCGCTGCGCGGTGTTGGCCGCCGACTTCGTCGTGGTCGGTGAGCGCCCAGAGCTCCACCCCGTTGGCAGCGGCGCGCGCTGCCAGTTCTTCGGGCGTCAGCGTGCCGTCGGAAACCACGGAGTGGCAGTGAAGATCGGCATTGAGAATGGAGGACACCCCCGCATTCTATGGGGTCTGGAACATCGTTGCGGGCGCGTGGATACTGCGCAAGATGCTATTAAATAAATAGCATTACTGCACCGCTGCATGCGCCTCAGCGCTTCTTGCGAAAAGCCGCCCAGGCCGCCACCGCGGTGAAGCTGATCACGATCCCCACCACGATCCAGAAGCCGTGCTTGTGCTCCGCCAGCGGAATGCCGCCCACGTTCATGCCGAACAGGCCGGCCAGGATGTTGATCGGCAGCGCCAGCACAGTGACCACCGTCAGCACGAACAGGCTGCGGTTGTTGTCCTCGTTGACGTTGGCTGCGATCTCTTCCTGCAGCAGCTTGATGCGCTCCTGCAGCGCCTGCATGTCGCGCAGCACCACGGAGAATTCTTCGGTCGAGCCGCGCAGCGCCTGCGCGTCGGGCTCGGCCATCCAGCCCGGCGGCCCCTGCAGCAGCCGGAACAGCGCTGCCGGCTCGGGCGCCAGCAGCCGCTGCAGCCTCACCAGCAGCCGGCGCAGCACGCCCAGGCGTGCGCGCTTGTGGTCGAGGCGGCCGGCGAGCAGTTCGTCTTCTATGCGGTCGATGCGCGAGGTGACGCCGCGCACGATCTTCACCAGCACGTCGGCCTGAGCGCGCAGCAGGTGCTCGAGCAGTTCGGTGCTGGAACGCGGCGCGTCGCCTGCCTTCACCGCCGTGCGCAGCGCGTCCACCGAGCGCAAAGGCTTGGTGCGCGCCGTGACCACGAGGCGCGGGCCCACGCTGATCCACAGCGTGGAGATGTCCGAAGGCTCGAAGCTGAATTCGAAGTGCACGTCGTTGATGACGGCGATCAGCGAGTCGTCGTCGCGCTCGATGCGCGTGGAGGGCAGGCCCTCGTGCAGCGTCTCGTAGAAGGTGTCCGAGAGGTTCGCGTGCCGCAGCAGCCAGCGTTCGGCGTGCGCATTGCTCAGGTTGAAATGCAGCCAGACATAGGGCGGGTCTTCTTCGCTGCATTCGCTTTCGCGCTGCTGTGCCAGCCATGCCGCGGCCTGCGCCGAGTCGATGGCCCGCGCGGGCTCGGCCGCGCGGGCGTCGAAGAGGTAGCCGCAGATCAGCCCGGCTTCGTCGCCCCCGTACGACTGGGCTGCGAGATCATGGAATGCCGACAAGATGGTAGGTGCGCGAGTTCAGAAGATGCGGGTGAAGAGCCAGTAGAGCGAGCCCGACAGCAGCATCGCCACCGGCAGCGTCAGCACCCAGGCCAGCGCGAGGTTGCGCAGCGTCGACAGCTGCAGGCCCGAGCCGCTGGCGGTCATCGTGCCGGCCACACCCGAAGACAGCACGTGCGTGGTCGACACCGGCAGCCCGTACATGTCGGCCGCGCCGATGGTGACCATGGCCACCACCTCGGCCGAGGCGCCCTGGGCGTAGCTCAGGTGCGTCTTGCCGATCTTCTCGCCCACCGTGACCACGATGCGCTTCCAGCCGATCATCGTGCCCAGGCCCAGCGCGATGGCCACCGCCACCTTGACCCACAGCGGGATGAAGCGCGTGGCGCTGTCGAGCTCCTGGCGGAAGGTGTTCACGCGCAGCTTCGTCTCGTCGTCGAACCTGGCCGCGCCGCTCTTGTCGAGATGGCGGATGGCCTCGGAGGCCAGGTACATGTCGTTGCGCACGTTGGCGACGGCCTCCGCCGGAACGCCGGCCAGCGAGCCGTGCTGGCGCACCTGCGTGCCGATGCTGCCGGCCGTCGCGGCAAGGGCCGGCACCACGGCCGGGGTGAACTCGCGGGTGCGCACGTAGGTGGAGAGCGTGTCGCGCGCGGCAGCGGATGCCATGGCTGGCAGCGAAGCCGGCACGCTGCGGTTCAGCGCGTTCTGCGCCATCTCGGCCACGGCCACGAACTTGACGTTCTCGTCGGCGGGCATCGCGCGGTTCAGCGCGTAGGCCATCGGCACCGTGCCCACCAGTATCAGCATGATCAGCCCCATGCCTTTTTGGCCGTCGTTGGAGCCGTGCGCGAACGACACGCCCGTGCAGGTGAGGATCAGCAGGCCGCGGATCCACCACGGCGGCGGCTCGCTGCCCTTGGGCTCTTCATAGAGTGCGCGGTTCTTCACGAAGGCGCGCAGCGCCAGCAGTAGCAGGGCGGCGCAGCCGAAGCCGACCATGGGCGACAGCAGCAGCGAATAGCCCACCTTGGTGGCCTGTGCCCAGTCGACGCCGCTGGTGCCGTCGCGCCCGTGCATCAGAGCGTTGGCCACGCCCACGCCGATGATCGAGCCGATCAGCGTGTGCGACGACGATGCCGGCAGCCCGAGCCACCAGGTGCCCAGGTTCCAGATGATGGCGGCGATCAGCAGCGCGAACACCATCGCGAAGCCTGCGCCCGAGCCCACCTGCAGGATGAGCTCCACCGGCAGCAGCGCGATGATGCCGAAGGCCACCGCGCCGCTGGACACCATCACGCCCAGGAAGTTGAAGAACCCCGACCACACCACCGCGAAGTTGGGCGGCAGCGAGTGGGTGTAGATGACTGTCGCTACCGCATTGGCCGTGTCGTGGAAGCCGTTGACGAACTCGAAGCCCAGCGCGATCAGCAGCGCCACGCCAAGAAGCATGTAGGGCACCCAGGTGGTGACGGGCGCACCCGAGGCGGTGACGTCGCCGACCAGGCTCCAGGCCGTGAAGAGCAGGCCGGCGGCCAGCAGGCCCACGAAGGTGATCAGCGTGAGCGGACCGGGCTTGGCGTCGAGCTTTGGCCGCTGCGAGGCGGACGCGGACGGCACCTCTGCATGCGGGGCAGCGAGCGTGTTCATGGAGGATTCTGGGGTGTTGGAATGGCTCCAGATGGTGTTCGCCGTATATGACGACTACATGTCAACGGCGCAAAAACCGTCACGTAGTCGTCATACGGGGCGAGCAGCATGCTTTTCGACACCCTTTTCAATTCTTTCTTCTGCTACCCATCATGCTGACGAGCGCACTTCCCGACCACGAAGACCTGATGCAACGCATCGCCCGCGACCTGATCGACAGCTACGACGAAGAGCTCGAGCTGGAGATCGAGGACCGCAACATCGACGGCCTCGACCCCGCCTCGGTCACCGCGGCGTCCTCCGCCGACAAGGCCGCGCGCCAGGCCTACTTCAAGGAACTGTTCCGCCTGCAGGGCGAACTGGTCAAGCTGCAGGACTGGGTGCAGCACAGCAAGCAGAAAGTCGTCATCCTGTTCGAAGGCCGCGACGCGGCGGGCAAGGGCGGCGTCATCAAGCGCATCACCCAGCGGCTGAACCCGCGCGTGGCCCGCGTGGCCGCGCTGCCGGCGCCCAACGACCGCGAACGCACCCAGTGGTACTTCCAGCGCTACGTGGCGCACCTGCCGGCCGCGGGCGAGATGGTGCTGTTCGACCGCAGCTGGTACAACCGCGCCGGCGTCGAGCGCGTGATGGGCTTCTGCACCGACGACGAGTACGAGGAGTTCTTTCGCACCGTTCCCGAGTTCGAGAAGATGCTCGTGCGCTCGGGCATCAAGCTCATCAAGTACTGGTTCTCCATCACCGACGACGAGCAGCACATGCGCTTCCTCGGCCGCATCCACGACCCGCTCAAGCAGTGGAAGCTGAGCCCCATGGACCTCGAAAGTCGCCGCCGCTGGGAGGAATACACCAAGGCGAAAGAGATCATGCTGGAGCGCACCCACATCCCCGAGGCGCCTTGGTGGGTGGTGCAGGCGGTCGACAAGAAGAAGGCGCGGCTGAACTGCATCAGCCATCTGCTGGGCCAGCTGCCCTACCAGGAGGTGCCGCATCCGCCGGTCGAGCTGCCCGAGCGCGTGCGCCATGCCGACTACCTGCGCCAGCCCGTGCCGGCGAACATGATCGTTCCTGAAATTTACTAACCCCCAGGCTTCGCGCACTTCGTGTCGCTTCTCCTCCCCCCTTGCAGGGGGCAACACCTGCGGACCGGCGCAGCCGGATCCGCGGTGTTTCTGGCATTTGGCCGCGGTTTGGCCCGTAGACGCTTTGCCTTCACACTGCGCCATGGCCCGTCGTTCCACCGCTTCCGTTTTTGCCCGTGCTTATGAGCGAAACCTCAAGGCGCTGACGCGGCTCACGCTGAGCAACAGCAAGCGCGTGGCGGGGCAGGTGCAGCGCGCGACCGCGAAGCGGCTCAAGCCGCCGCCGGGCCGCGGCGACTGGCTCAGCGGTGTGGCGGTAGGGGCGGGCGGGGCCCGGGGCTATCACCTGTTCCGGCCGGCCGGGCTGCAACTCGCACCCGGCGAGCGCCTGCCGCTCATGGTCATGCTGCACGGCTGCGGCCAGACCGGGCGCGACTTCGCCGCGAGCACCCGCATGAACGCGCTGGCCGTGCGCCAGCGCTTCCTGGTGCTCTACCCCGAACAGGACCGCATCGCCCATCCGCAGGGCTGCTGGAACTGGTACGAGCGCCGCTCCGGCAAGGCCGACGCCGAGGCCGCCACGCTGATGGCCGCCGTCGACCAGGCCTGCATGCTCTATCCCGTCGACCGCGATCGCGTGGCGCTGGCCGGCCTTTCCGCCGGTGCGAGCATGGCGGCGCTGCTCGCGACGCGCTATCCGAACCGCTTCCGCGCCGTCGTGATGCATTCGGGCGTGGCGCCCGGCGCGGCGAAGTCGCCCGCCACGGCGCTGGGCGCGATGCGCGGCGAGCACGTGCCGCCCATGCCGACCACGGCCGTCGGCAAGGCGATGGGCGCGGCAGCCGTCTTCACCACACTGCCGCCGATGCTGGTGCTGCACGGCGATGCCGATGCGGTGGTCGCGCCGAGCAATGCCGTCAGCAGCGCCGCGGTGTGGGCCACTGCCGTGGGCGCGCGGCCCGGGTTGACGCGCGAGGTGCAGCGCGGCAAGCGCCGCGCGATGCGGGTGACCGACTTCAGGCGCAAGGGGCGCACGCTCGTCACGCTGTGCGAGATCGCGGGGCTTGGCCATTCGTGGAGCGGCGGGGCGCCGAAGCTGCTGTTCAGCGACCCAGAGGGGCCCGATGCGACGCGCATGACCTGGGCTTTTGCTGCTGCGCAGTTCAAGGCCGCTGGAGGTCCGAAGAAGGCCTGAAGAAATACCAGAGGGGTGGGCGCCTATGCGGCGACCGCTCCTTCGCGCGCCGCGGCCCGCCACGCACTGGGCGCCATCCCCTTGCTGCGCTTGAAGGCCTTGCTGAACGCCGCCTCCGACTCGTAGCCCACCGCCGCGGCGATCGCCCCCATGGCAGCGTTGCCTTGCCCCAGCATGTTGCCGGCCTTGAACATGCGCCATTGCGTGAGGTACTCCAGCGGCGCCTGTCCCACCCGCTCGCGAAAACGCTGTGCGAAGGCCGAGCGCGACAGGTTCGCGACGGCGGCGAGTGCCTCCACCGTCCAGTCGTGCGAGATTTCCTTGTGCATCGCGCGCAGCGCGGGGCCGATGCGGGCATCGGCCAGCGCGGCCAGCCAGCCCGTCTGCGATTCGGCATTGGCCGCGACGTGCGCGCGCACCGCCTGAACGAACACGATGTCGGCCAGCCGGCTCACGAGCAGGCTGGAACCCAGGCCCGGCTCGCCGGTTTCCATGGCCAGCAGCTGCAGCGTGCCTTGCAGCGCAAGGGCGCGGGCCTGCTCCATTTTCACGTGCAGCAGCACCGGCAGCAGATCGAGCAGCGGCCGGGCGGCGCGCTGGTCGAAGTGGAACCAGCCGCAGATCACCGAAGCCGCCGTGCCCGTGCCGCCGAGTTCCACCAGCCCGCCGATGCGGTCGCGCACGACGGAGGCGCAGCTCACGGTCGGCGTGTTCGGATGGTCGCGCAGGATGTAAGGCGTGCCATGCGCCAGCACATAGCAGTCGCCTGCCGCCAGCGCCACCGGCTGCGCCATGCCCTCGATCTCCAGCAGGCAGCCGCCGCGCACCACGAGCCCGAAGCGCGCGCTCTCGCCGCCGGCCAGGCTCACGCCCCAGGGCGCGCCGGCCTCGAGGCGGGCATACAGGGCGCTCTGCACCCTCATGGCGGCAAAGATGTCGTCGAGCGGGTCCATCGAAGGCTCCTTCAGTGGTGGACGAATGGACAAGATTTTCGGCCTCCTGGGCATTCACTGTCCAGTGTCGGCGGCAGAAACTGCGGCCTCACTCATTCAAGAACCAGCAGGAGCAGGCCATGAACACCAGGACCGATCTCACCGTTTTCACCGACTTCACCCAACTCGCCGACCGCTACGTCGCCGTCTGGAACGAGCCCGATGCCGACGCGCGCCGCGCCGCCATCGCCAGCCTCTGGGTGCCCGACGGCGAGCACTACGTGCGCACGCTGCAGGCCAAGGGCCACGAGGCGCTGCAGCAGCGCGTCACGGGCTCGCATGAGAAGAACGTGCGCGACGCCGGGTTTCGCTTCGTCCGCGCGGGAGACGCCCAGTTCCTGCACGACGCGGTGATGTTCCATTGGCACATGGTCCCGGCCGCGGGCGGTCCGGTGGCCGCGCTCGGGCTGGAGTTCCTGGTGCTCGCCGAAGACGGCCGCATCGCCACGGACTACCAGTTCATCCTGCCGACGCCCGCCGCCTGACCCTGGCCGATGACCTCCGAGGTCATTGCCTTCGTGCCGCTTCCTTCCAACACTCGAATCCATCATGACGCAGTCAAACATCGCTTCGGCAGCATCGCTTTCTTCCGCCGGCAGCCAGAGCCCGGGCGCCACAAGGCCCGGCCGGCTGGGCCTGTGGGTCATGCTCAGCGGCACCTTCCTGGTGGTGCTGGACTTCTTCATCGTCAACGTCGCGCTGCCGTCGATGCAGCGCGAACTGCAGGCGAGCGCGGGCACCCTGCAGCTGGTGGTGGCCGGCTACGGCCTCGCCACCGCCGCGGGCCTGATCACCGGCGGCAGGCTCGGCGACCTGTTCGGGCGCCGCCGCATGTTCATGCTGGGCCTGCTGCTGTTCACGCTCGCCTCGGCCGCCTGCGGCATGGCGCCGAACGCCGAACTGCTGGTGGCGGCACGCGTGCTCCAGGGGCTGGCCGGCGCGCTGCTGCAGCCGCAGGTGCTGGCGATGATCGGCCTGGCCTACACCGGCGAAGACAGGGCGCGCGCCTTCGCGGCCTATGGACTCACGCTGGGGCTGGGCGCGACGCTCGGGCAGCTGGTCGGCGGCCTGCTGATCCATGCCGACCTGGCGGGTCTCGCCTGGCGCAGCTGCTTTCTCATCAACGTGCCGATCGGCCTGCTGGCGCTGATGCTCGCACCGCGCGTCATTCCGCCGCTGGCGAACAACGGCAACAGCAGGCTCGACCTCGTCGGCATGCTGCTGGTGGCCGCGGGCTCGGCGGCAGTGGTGCTGCCGCTGGTGGAAGGCCGCGAACAGGGCTGGCCGCTGTGGAGCTGGCTGTGCCTTGCGGCCGCGCTGCCGCTGCTCGCAGCCTTTGCATACCAGCAGCGCCGGCTCGCCGTGCGCGGCGGTACGCCGCTCGTGGCTCCGGTGATGCTCGCCAATGCCCGCTTCGGCATGGGCCTGCTCACGACGCTGGCCTTCTACGTGGGCAACGCCTCGCTGTACTTCGTACTCGCGCTGTACCTCCAGCAGGGCCTCGCACTCGATCCGCTCAGCTCGGGCATCGTCTTCACGTCGCTGGCGGCCGGTTTCTTCGCGACGTCGATGGCGGGTGCGCGCCTGGCACGCCGCTTCGGGGGCAAGCCGCCCATCGCGCTCGGTGCCCTTGTGCTCGCCGCGGGACATGCGCTGCAGTTCGTCAACGTGGCCGTCTGGCCCGGACACTCGCACGTCGTGGCGTGGATGGTGCCGTTGCTGCTGGTGCAAGGCGCGGGGCTCGGCATGGTGATGGCGCCGCTGGTCTCCACCGTGCTGGCCGGCCTGCCGCCGCAGCATGCGGGCGTGGCCTCGGGCGTGATCTCGATGGTGCAACAGGCGAGCAACGCGCTGGGCGTGGCGCTGATCGGCATCCTTTTCTACGGACGGCTCGGCCATGCGCCGGATGCGGGGGCATATGCGAGTGCTTTCGGGGTGGCGTTGCTGTACCTGACGGTGTCGGCGCTGCTGGTGGCGGCCTTGCACCGGCGCGGCAGCCGGCAGGCCTGAAACCGAAGCGCCGTGCGCTGAGGGTGGCCATGCCAAACTCTCCTGTCCGCAAGACAGGACAGACATGGCCACCGATCTGCAGCAACTGACCCAAGCCCTGCGCGACTTCGCCCAGGCCCGCAACTGGGAGCAGTTCCATTCCCCCAAGAACCTTGCCTCCGCGCTCTCCGTAGAGGCGGCCGAATTGCTCGAACACTTCCAGTGGCTCACCGAAGCCCAGAGCCGCGACCTGCCGGCCGACAAGCGCGCCGAGATCGGCACCGAGATCGCCGACGTCTTCCTCTACCTGCTGCAGCTTGCCGACAAGCTCGGCATCGATGTGGTCGAAGCAGCGCGCAGCAAGATGCTTGTCAACGCCCGCAAGTACCCTGTGCCGCCCGCCTGAGTACATCCGTGTACGCCACCCGGCGTATTTCCCCTTTGTGGTGCATTCCGCAGACTCCCTCCCACGCCAGCCAAGGCTGTCGAAAAGGTTCAACCACCCCGGAGCAGGAGTCAACATGCAACGTCGTTTCACACTCAAGGCGCTCACCGCCGCCGTCGCGCTGGCCAGCATTTCTGCTGCGCCCGCATTCGCCGCCGACACCATCAAGGTCGGCGTGCTGCACTCGCTGTCGGGCACGATGGCCATCTCGGAAACCGTGTTGAAGGACACGGTGCTGATGGCGATCGACGACATCAACAAGAAGGGCGGCGTGCTGGGCAAGCAGCTCGAGCCCGTGGTGGTCGACCCGGCCTCCAACTGGCCGCTGTTCGCCGAGAAGACCAAGCAACTGCTCGGCCAGGACAAGGTGTCGGTCATCTTCGGCTGCTGGACCTCGGTGTCGCGCAAGTCGGTGCTGCCGGTGGTCGAGGAAATGAACGGCCTGCTGTTCTACCCCGTGCAGTACGAGGGTGAAGAGCTCTCGAAGAACGTGTTCTACACGGGCGCAGCGCCCAACCAGCAGGCCATTCCGGCCGTCGACTACCTGATGAGCAAGGAAGGCGGCGGCGCCAAGCGCTGGGTGCTGCTGGGCACCGACTACGTCTATCCCCGCACCACCAACAAGATCCTGCGCGCCTACCTGAAGAGCAAGGGCGTGAAGGAATCGGACATCGACGAGAAGTACACCCCCTTCGGCCACAGCGACTACCAGACCATCGTCGCCGACATCAAGAAGTTCTCGGCAGGCGGCAAGACGGCCGTGGTGTCGACCATCAACGGCGACTCCAACGTGCCCTTCTACAAGGAACTGGGCAACGCCGGCCTGAAGGCCAAGGACGTGCCGGTGGTCGCCTTCTCGGTGGGCGAGGAAGAACTGCGCGGCGTCGACACCAAGCCGCTGGTGGGCCACCTGGCCGCATGGAACTACTTCATGTCGATCAAGAACCCGACCAACACCGCCTTCATCAAGCAGTGGAGCGAGTACGCCAAGGCCAAGAACATCGCCGGCCACAAGGACAAGCCGCTCACCAACGACCCGATGGAAGCCACCTGGATCGGCATCCACATGTGGAAGCAGGCAGTGGAGAAGGCCAAGTCGACGGACACCGACAAGGTGATCGCCGCCATGGCCGGCCAGACCTTCACCGCTCCCTCGGGCATCGTCTCGAAGATGGACGAGAAGAACCACCACCTGCACAAGAGCGTGTTCATCGGCGAGATCAAGGCCGACGGCCAGTTCAACGTGGTGTGGAAGACGCCGGGCCCGGTCAAGGCCAAGCCGTGGAGCCCGTATATCGAAGGCAACGACAAGAAGCCGGATTACCCCGCTGGCAAATCAATGTAAGTGTGTTTCTCCCTCCCCCGCTGGGGGAGGGCAGGGGTGGGGGCTGACGGCGGTCGATCCGAGCACTGCGCTTGTTCAGGCGCCGAGTGCCCCCACCCCAACCCTCCCCCGGAAGGGGAGGGAGCCAATCCAACTTCCAGTCTCATGATGCTTCGACGAACCCTTCAATGCGCACTGGCCGCCATGCTGCTGATGGCATCGGCCGCCCACGCGCTGACCGCCGACGAAGCCCGGGCCATCGCCTCCGGCGATTCCGAAGCCCGCATCGCCGCGCTCAACAAGGCCGTGCTCACGGCCGACGACAAGACGGCAGCATTCATCCAGGCCATGTCCGACGACGCGGTCAAGTACACCGAAGACAAGGTCTTCGTGATGAGGGACGACAAGGGCTACGACCCGGTGACCGGCGCCGAGCTCAAGGTGCCCGACACCGCCGAGGACGTCGTCAACAACAACCTCATGCGCGGCGCGCTCGATGCCGCCCAGGCAGCGCTCAAACTCACGAGCAAGGACGACGCGGTGCGCGCCGAGGCCGCGCAGGCGCTCTTCAAGGAGCCCGACGAGTCGCGCGTGCCCATGGTCGAGAAGGCGCTGGCCGCCGAAACCAACCCCAAGATCAAGGCGCAGCTCGAACTGGTGCGCGCCGCCAGCATGCTCACCAGCGCCGACAAGGCCAAGCGCCTCGCCGCGGCCAAGGAACTGGGCAACAACCGCAACCCCGACACCAAGCTGCTGCTCAACCAGCGCCTGGCCGACGAGACCGAGGCCGACGTCAAGGCCGCCATCGTCGCGTCCATTGCGAGCATCGACGGTGCGCTGGTGTGGGGCGACCGCATCAACGCCGTGTTCAGCGGCATCAGCCTGGGCTCGGTGCTGCTGCTGGCCGCGCTGGGCCTTGCCATCACCTACGGGCTGATGGGCGTCATCAACATGGCCCATGGCGAACTGATGATGATCGGCGCCTACGCCACCTACGTGATGCAGGGCATCTTCCAGAAGTACATGCCCGAGGCGGCGTTCGGCTGGTACCTGGTGGCCGCCATTCCCGTTTCCTTCATGGCATCGGCGCTGGTGGGCGCAGTGCTGGAGCGCGGCGTGATCCGCTTCCTCTACGGCCGCCCGCTCGAGACGCTGCTCGCCACCTGGGGCATCAGCCTGATGCTGCAGCAGCTGGTGCGCTCCATCTTCGGCGCGCAGAACGTCGGCGTCGAGAACCCCGGCTGGATGAGCGGCGGCTTCACCATGCTGAGCAACGTCACGCTGCCGTGGAACCGCATCTGCATCATCATCTTCGCGGCGCTGGTGCTGCTGGCGATGGGCTGGCTCATCGGCCGCACGCGGCTGGGCCTGTTCGTGCGCGGCGTCACGCAGAACCGGCCGATCGCCTCGTGCATGGGCGTGAACACCGCGCGCATCGACACCTACGCCTTCGCGCTCGGCTCCGGCATCGCGGGCCTGGCCGGCTGCGCATTGAGCCAGATCGGCAACGTCGGGCCCGACCTTGGCCAGAGCTACATCGTCGACAGCTTCATGGTCGTCGTGATGGGCGGCGTCGGCCAGCTGGCAGGCACCGTGTACGCGGCGCTGGGGCTGGGCATTCTCAACAAGTTCATCGAAGGCTGGGCGGGCGCGGTGCTCGCGAAGATCGCGGTGCTTGTCTTCATCATCATCTTCATCCAGAAGCGCCCTCAAGGCATCTTCGCAATGAAAGGCCGGAGCGCAGAGGCATGAGCAAGGTCGTACTTCCAACCAAGGGGCCGCTGCTGAGCGGCAAGGGCTGGACGGCCTTCTTCGTCGCGCTCATCGTGGTGTGCGCCGTGGCGCCGGTGCTCAACATGTGGGTGCCGCCCGACAGCCCGCTGCACATGAGCGACTACGCGGTGGCGCTGGTCGGCAAGATCATGTGCTACGCGATCTGCGCGCTGGCCATGGACCTGATCTGGGGCTACACCGGCATCCTCTCTCTGGGCCACGGCCTGTTCTTCGCGCTGGGCGGCTACATGATGGGCATGTACCTCATGCGCCAGATCGGCCGCGACGGCAACTACAAGAGCGACCTGCCCGACTTCATGGTGTTCCTCGACTGGAAGACGCTGCCCTGGCACTGGACATTCAGCGACAGCTTCATCGCCACGCTGGTGCTGATCGTCGCGGTGCCTGGCCTGATCGCATTCGTGTTCGGCTTCTTCGCTTTCCGCTCGCGCATCAAGGGCGTGTACTTCTCGATCATTACGCAGGCGATGACCTTCGCGGCCATGCTGCTCTTCTTCCGCAACGAGACCGGCTTCGGCGGCAACAACGGCTTCACCGACTTCAAGCGCATCCTGGGCATCCCGATCGCCACGCAGGAGATGCGCATGACGCTCTTCGCGCTCACGGGCGCCACGCTGCTGGGCTTCTTCCTCTTCGCGAAATGGCTCATCGGCAGCAAGTTCGGCCGGGTGCTGCAGGCGATCCGCGACGCCGAAACGCGCGTGATGTTCTCCGGCTACAACCCGCTGCCTTACAAGCTCACGATCTGGGTGATCTCGGCCGTCATGTGCGGCGTGGCCGGCGCGCTGTACGTGCCGCAGGTCGGCATCATCAACCCCGGCGAGATGAGCGCTGCCAACTCCATCGAGATCGCCATCTGGGCGGCGGTGGGCGGCCGCGCCACGCTGATCGGGCCGATCATCGGCGCCTTCATCGTCAACGGTGCGAAGAGCTGGCTCACCGTGGCCTATCCGGAGTACTGGCTGTACTTCCTGGGGGCGTTGTTCATTGCTGTCACGCTGTTCCTGCCGAACGGCATCGTGGGGCTGGTGCGCAAGTGGCTGTCGAGGGAGAAGAAGGAAGAAGAGAAGCCGCAGCCCGAGCCGTTGTTGCAGGAGGCACGGCGCGCAGTGGCCGCGGAGCAGGGCGTCGAGCCCGATGCGCTGGCGTCGCTGCCGGTGGACGCGAAGGGAGCACGCGCATGACGCCCGACCTGATGGAAGCAGGCGCCGAGCGCGCCGCACGCGCCAGCGGCATCCACTACGTGAGCGGCAGCACCGAATCGGGTGGCCGCGCCGCCGACTTCGGCCGCCACGTCACGCCGGGCGAAGTCGACGTCACGCACGGCCGCATCCTCTACCTCGAAGACGTGAGCGTGAGCTTCGACGGCTTCAAGGCCATCAACAAGCTGTCGCTCGACATCGCGCCGGGTGAGCTGCGCTGCATCATCGGGCCGAACGGCGCGGGCAAGACGACGATGATGGACATCATCACCGGCAAGACGCGGCCCGACGAAGGCACCGTGTTCTTCGGCAGCACCATCGACCTGCTGCGCCACCGCGAGGCCGAGATCGCGCAGCTGGGCATCGGCCGCAAGTTCCAGAAGCCCACGGTGTTCGAGCACCTGACCGTGTTCGAGAACCTGGAGCTCGCGCTGAAGACCGACAAGGGCGTGCGCTCGTCGATGCTCTTCAGGCTCGACTCTGCACAGAGCGACCGCCTGGCCGAAGTGCTCGAAACCATCCACCTGGCCGACAGCGTCTCGCGCCTGGCCGGCAACCTGAGCCACGGCCAGAAGCAGTGGCTGGAAATCGGCATGCTGCTGATGCAGGACCCGAAGCTGCTGCTGCTCGACGAACCCGTGGCCGGCATGACCGACGAAGAGACCGCGCGCACCGCCGAGCTGTTCCTCACTCTGAAGGGCAAGCACTCGCTGATGGTGGTGGAGCACGACATGAGCTTCATCCGCACCATCTCCGAGATCGTCACCGTGCTGTGCGACGGCTCCGTGCTCGCGCAGGGCACGCTGGACGAGGTGCAGGCCGACGAGCGGGTGATCGAGGTCTACCTGGGCCGCTGAGGGAACGAACCATGCTGACAGTCAAGAACATCCACCAGTACTACGGCGGCTCCCACATCCTTCGTGACGTGAGCTTCGAGGCCAAGCTGGGCAAGGTCACCGTGCTGCTGGGCCGCAACGGCGTGGGCAAGACCACGCTGCTGAAGTCGCTCATGGGCCTGGTGCCCATCAAGAGCGGCAGCATCGAGCTCGAAGGCAAGCCGATCCACAAGGCCACGCCGTATGAGCGGGCCAGGGCCGGCATCGGCTTCGTGCCGCAGGGCCGCGAGATCTTCGCTCGGCTCACGGTCGAGGAGAACCTGCGCATGGGGCTGGCCTACAAGAGCGGCGGCACGCCCATCCCGGCGGAGCTGTATGAGCTGTTCCCCGTGCTCAAGCAGATGATGAACAGAAGGGGCGGCGACCTCTCCGGCGGCCAGCAGCAGCAGCTGGCCATCGCCCGTGCGCTGGCACCCAAGCCGCGCCTGCTGATCCTCGACGAGCCCACCGAAGGCATCCAGCCCAGCATCATCAAGGACATCGGCCGCGTCATCCGCATGCTGGCCGACCGGGGCGACATGGCCATCGTGCTGTGCGAGCAGTACTACGACTTCGCCCAGGAGCTGGCCGACGACTACCTCGTGATGGAGCGCGGCGAGGTCATCGCGCGCGGCCTCGGCAAGGACATGGAAGCACAGGGCGTGCGGCAGCTGGTGGCCATCTGAGTCCACGGGCGAGGCCTTCGCGGCCCTGCCAGTACAAGGTCATCGGCATCTGCGTATCGGTGCGGTTTCAGGGTTTACCCTAAAATCGGGCCTTGCCCGCGGCTGCCGGGCACCCCTCCCAGGAGCCTGGCCTTGAACGCCTCCCCACCCGCGCAGGACAGCGCGGTCACAGACATTTCTTCATTCACCCTGCCTTCGGGCGCGCCCGCCAACTTCCTTCGCGCGGTGCTCGCGCTCGGCGTCGGCGGCTTCGCCATCGGCACCGGCGAGTTCGTCATCATGGGCCTGCTGCCCGAGGTCGCGCGCGACATCGGCGTGAGCATCCCGCAGGCCGGCCACGTCATCAGCGCCTATGCGATCGGCGTGGTCATCGGCGCTCCGGTGCTCGCGGTGCTGGCCGCCGGCTGGCGCCGCCGCGCTCTGCTGATCGCGCTCATGGCCGTTTTCGCGGCCGGCAACTTCGCCAGCGCCATCGCGCCCAACTATCTGCTGCTGAACCTGCTGCGTTTCGCCGCGGGGCTGCCGCACGGCACCTACTTCGGCGTGGCCGCGCTGGTGGCCGCCACGCTGGCGCCGCCGGGCCGGCGCGCGCGGGCCGTGGGGCTCGTGATGCTGGGGCTCACCGGCGCCACGCTGGTGGGCGTGCCCATCGCGGCGTGGCTGGGCCAGTTCTTCGGCTGGCGCGCGGCCTTCGTGTTCGTGGGCCTCATCGCGTTGGTGGCCATCGCGCTGCTTCGCCGCGACATCCCCGACATGGCACCGGCCGCCGGCGCCAGCCCCTGGCGCGAACTCGGCGCGCTCAAGCGCAAGCAGGTGTGGTTCACGCTGGGCATCGCCGCCATCGGCTTCGGCGGCATGTTCTCGGTGTTCAGCTACATCAAGCCCACGCTGATCGAAGTGGCGGGCATGTCGGTGGGCGGCGTGCCCATCGTGCTCGCGCTCTTCGGCCTCGGCATGGTGGTGGGCAACCTGGTGGGCTCGCGGCTGGCCGACAAGTCGGTGATGCGCACCATCGGCGGCGTGATGGTCTACGCTGCGCTGGTGCTCGCGGTGTTCACCTTCGCGGCCCACAACGTGGTCGCGGCCGCCGTCAACGTGTTCCTCATCGGTTCGACCGTGGCCATCGGCCCGGCACTGCAGATCCGTCTCATGGACGTGGCCGGCGACGCGCAGACGCTCGCGGCCGCGCTCAACCACTCGGCCTTCAACATGGCCAATGCGCTGGGTGCGTGGCTCGGCGGCGTGGCAATTTCCGCGGGGCTGGGCTGGACTTCCACCGGCTGGGTCGGCGCGCTGCTGGCGCTGGCCGGCCTGGGCATCTTCGGCTGGGCGGTGGCGAGCGCCCGTGCCGCCGCACGCAGGCCGGCAGCCGTCGCCTGCTGAGCCGCTACTTCGGCGAAGGCGCCGGCGCGGTTCGCTCGCGCAGCAGCACCGCAAAGTTCTGCAGCTCCGTCGCATTGAGATCAGAAACCGCCCAGGCCTGCATGCCGCCCTGGGCCCAGTGCACGAGCTGGTAGCCCTGCCGGGCCGAAGCCACCGGCCCTTGCGCCTGCGCTCTCTTTCCATCCGGCGCCGGCCACACGAACAGGTTGATCACGTGCGGCCCCGAGCGGTAGACCAGCGCTGCCACGGTGCGCCCGTCCAGGTAGTCGAGCCGGCCGCCCGCGAGCGCAAAGCCTTCCGCGGCGAGGTCGACCACCGGCGGTGAGAAGTCGAGCTTGCCGGCGAACCAGGGCTTGACCGTGTGATGGTCGGACGAGGCCACGTCAGCTAGGTGCGAGGCCATCAGCGAGCGCACGTGGTTCGCGGTGACGCCTTCGGCGAGCACGTCGGCTGGCGGCACCGGTGCCGCCAGCAGCACGAGCGCCAGGCCCCAGGCCGTGGCGGCACCGGTGCCGAACCATGCCAGCACCTGCCACAGCCCCCGACCTTGCCGCGCGGGAGATGCTGCCGGTGCGGGCGCGACGACTTCCTCCTCACGCACCGCATTCCCGATGCGCGCGGCTAGCCCCTCGGGCGGCATGTGCCGCGCGGCATGGCGCCGGATCAGCGTTCCTAGTTCCTCTTCAGACATTGACATGGCGTGTCCTTCCTCCCGCGTCACCGGGACGTTCGTCGCGCAGGCTCTCGCGCAGCATCGAGCGCGCGCGCGACAGCCGCGACATGACGGTGCCCAGCGGCACGCCCGCGATGCGCGCGATGTCCTCGTAGCGCAGTTCCTCCAGTTCGCGCAGCACGATCACCTCGCGGTACACCGGCGGCAGCGCATCGATGGCGGCGTTGACGCGCTCGCCCTGCACGCGCTGTTCCCACTGCCGCGCCGGATCGCCGGCTTCGGGCGAGGAGGGCGCTGAAACCGCCTCGCTGTCTCGCAACTCGTCGAACTCCACCTGGTCGGCCAGCTGCCGGTTCTGCCGCATCCAGTCGTAGCAGGCGTTGCGCACGATGCCCAGCAGCCACGGCCGCGCGCTCTCGCCGCGCAAGCCCTCGAAGAAGCGGAACGCGCGCAGGTAGGCCTCCTGCACCGCGTCGTCGGCCAGCTGGTCGTCGCGCAGCAGCCAGCGCGCGAGGTTCCATGCCGCATCGAGATGCGGCAGCGCGGCGGCTTCGAACTGGCGTGTGCGGTCGGTCGACAGGCTCAAGTGCTCCTTCTTCCTGCATGACGTGACAGTCCGGCGCTTTATTCCAGCTCTTTCCGATTTTTCTTTTTGCGCCGCTGGAATAAGCAGGGCATGCCATGCGTCATGCCCTCTGCGGATTCTGCTTCTTCTTTCTTCTTCCAGGAGATCTTCACCATGATCGCCATGCCCGGCTTCGCACGCATCCTCGTCATCTTCGCGGCCCTGGCGGCCTCGGCCGGCCCGGCGCTCGCCGCGGGGCCCAAGGCCTATGTCGGCAACTTCAAGGACAGCACGGTCAGCGTGATCGACACTGCTTCCGAGCGCGTCGTGGCCACGCTGCCGGTGGCGGCGGGGCCCGACGGCATCATCGTTGCGCCCGATGGACGCAGCGTGTTCGTCAGCGGCTCGGGCGCCGCCGCCGTGAGCGAGATCGATGCCGCGAGCGACCGCGTGACCCGCACCATCGACGTAGGCAAGGGCCCCCAGGGCCTGGCCATGACAGCCGACGGCAAGTGGCTGCTGGTGGCCGTCAACGGCGACGACCGCGTGGCCTTCGTCGACACCACGGCGCATGGCGTGAGCGCCACCGTGCCGGTGCCCAAGCCGCACACCATCGCCATCCGGCCCGACGGTCGGCAGGCGTACGTCGCGTCGCAGGAGCCGGGGCACTTCGCGCTGGTGGTCATCGACATGGCGACGCGCGCCGTGGTCACGCAGGTTCCGCTCGACAAGCCGCCGCGCGACCTCGAGTTCAGCCATGACGGCAAGTCGCTCTACCTCACGCTGGCCGGCGTTGCGGCCGTGCAGGTGCTCGATCCGGCCAACAACCAGTGGGGCGCGCCGGTGCCCACGGGCGTGTCGCCGCACATCGCGCAGCACTTCGCGGGCATGGCCAGCGGCGTGGTGGTGGTGCAGGGGCCTGGCGAAGTCATGCTGTTCGACCCCGCAGCGCACACGGCCGTGCGCAGCATTCCCGTGGGCAAGCAGCCGCACTGGCTCGACCTCTCGGCCGACGGCAGGAAGCTCTGGGTGAGCAACGAGGGCTCCAACGACGTCAGCGTGGTCGACCTCGCGGGCGGGCCGATGCACACGGTGCAGGTGGGCAATGCGCCGCGCAAGATCGCGCTGCAGCGCACGGCGGCCACCGCTGCTTCGCCTGCAGCGTCTGCGGACGGTGCGCACGCGGGCGGTTCGGCGCACGTGACCATCCGCAACTTCGCTTTCGAGCCCGCGCAGATCACCGTCAAGGCCGGCCAGCGCGTGAGCTGGCAGAACGACGACGGCGCGCCGCACGGCCTGGCCTTCAAGGACGGCGCGGCCGGCATCGATCTGCTGCTGCCCGGCAAGGCCTTCGCCCGCGTCTTCGACAAGCCGGGGGTGTACGACTACGTCTGCTCGGTCCATCCGTACATGACGGCGCGGGTCACCGTGGTGGGGCCGTAGCCGGGTTCACGCTATCGGCCCATGCGCCGCCCGATTGACAGGAGCGAGCGAAGCGCACGACATTGCACTGGATGAAGGAAGAAAGACTCTCGCGCCGACGCCTGCTGTGCGGCGGCCTCGCGGCCGCGTCGCTGGGCCATCCGTTCTTGCTGCTGAATGCGCAGCCGTCGGGTACGACATCGGGCGACCGCTATCCATTCACGCTGGGCATCGCCTCGGGCGTGCCCCGCGCCGACGGCTTCGTGCTCTGGACGCGGCTCGCGCCAGATCCGCTGCATGGCGGCGGCATGGGCGATGCGCCCGTCGACGTGAACTGGGAGGTCGCCGACGACGAGGGCTTCAGGCGCATCGTCGCCAAGGGCAGGGCCGTCGCGACAGCGGAGCTCGCGCATTCGGTGCACGTCGAGGTGCAGGGCCTGTCGCCGGCGCGCTGGTACTGGTACCGCTTCACCGCCGGCGGCGCGCGCAGCCCCGCCGGCCGCACGCGCACTACGCCAGCCGACAACGACGAAGCCCTGCAACAACTGCGCTTCGCCTTCGCCTCCTGCCAGCACTACGAGCAGGGCTACTACGCCGCCTACCGCGACATGGCCGCGCAGCCGCTCGACTTCGTGGTGCACTTGGGCGACTACATCTACGAGAGCTCCCGCAAGTCGCACCAGGTGCGCCGGCACGAGGGCGGCATCCCCACGCAGCTCGCCGAGTTCCGCGACCGCTACGCGCTGTACAAGGCCGATGCGCAGCTGCAGGCCGCGCACGCCGCCTTCCCATGGCTCGTGACCTGGGACGACCACGAGGTGGCCAACGACTACACGAACGACGAGTCGCCGCGCACGGCCGACCCTGCGCAGTTCCTCGCGATCCGCGCGGCCGCGTACCAGGCCTGGTACGAGCACATGCCCGTGCCCGCCAGCATGCGCCCGCGCGGCCCCGATGCGCTCATCTACGGCCGCCACCGCTTCGGCCGCATGCTCGACCTGCTGCTGACCGACGGGCGCCAGTACCGCTCGCACCATGTCTGTCTTTCTGGCCGCAGCGCCTCGCCGCTGGCCGACTGCGCCGACCGGCTCGCGCCCGAGCGCAGCCTCTTCGGGGCGCAGCAGGAGGCCTGGCTCGCCCGCGAACTCGCCGCGCCGCCCGCGCGATGGACCGTGCTCGCCCAGCCCACGCTGCTGGCCGAGGCCGACCGCAAGCGCGGACCAGAGCACGGCTACTGGATGGACGGCTGGGACGGCTATGCCGCGGCCCGCGCGCGCCTGCTCGACGCGCTGGCCGAACACAAGTCGCGCGGCGGCAATGCGCTGGTCGCCAGCGGCGACGTGCACGCCTTCTGGGCCGCCGACCTGCGGCGCGGCGATGCGCAGCAAGGGCCGCTGGTCGCGACCGAGTTCGTCGGTGGCGCCATCACCTCCGAAGGGCCGAGCGCCGCCAGCGTGGCGAACATGCTCGCGAAGAACCCGCAGCTGCGCTACGGCCGGGCCGACAGGCGCGGCTATGCGCTCGCCACGCTCGATGCGCGCGGCGCCACGGTCGAGTTCCGCGCTGTGGAAGACGAGAAGACGGCCGATTCGCCGGTCGGCACCATGGCGCGCTTCTCGGTCGAGCGCGGTGCGCCCGGCGTGCACGCCGAAGCCAGCTGAAACGCCCACCCGCCTGCAGGGTCGCGCGGCCGTGCCTATGATGGCCGCCGCTCCCTCCCTTCCATCTCATCTCCTTCCTTCCAGAGCGAGAACCGAACACCATGAGCATTCCCTCCACCCGTCTCGGCCGCACCGGCCTCACCGTCTCCCGCCTCGCCCTCGGCACCATGACCTTCGGCCTGCAGACCGACGAGGCCGTGTCGCACCAGATCCTCGACAAGGCGGCCGAAGGCGGCATCAACTTCCTCGACACGGCCGACGTCTATCCGCTCGGCGGCACCATCGAGACGGCAGGCCGCACCGAAGAGATCATCGGCAACTGGCTCGAGAAGCAGGGCCCTTCCGGCCGCCGCCGCTTCGTGCTGGCGACCAAGGCCGTCAACAAGGTCGGCCCCAACAGCTGGGACCAGGGCGCATCGCGCAAGCACCTGCTCGATGCCATCGACGCCTCGCTCAAGCGGCTGAAGACCGACCACGTCGACCTCTACCAGCTGCACATGGACGACCGCGAGACGCCGCTCGAAGAGAGCCTGGAGGCGCTCGACACCATCGTGAAGTCGGGCCGCGCGCGCTACATCGGCGTGTCGAACTTCCTGGCCTACCGCCTGGCCCGCGCGCTGGGCAAGTCAGACCTGCTGAGGCTCACGCGCTATGTGTCGGTGCAGCCGCGCTACAGCCTGCTGTTCCGCGAGATCGAACGCGAACTGCTGCCGCTGGCCGCCGAAGAGGGCCTGGGCGTGATCCCCTATAACCCCCTGGCCGGCGGCCTGCTCACCGGCAAGTACAAGCCCGGCGGCAAGCCCGAGGAGAACACCCGATTCACCCTCGGCACGGCTGGCGGCATGTATCAAGACCGCTACTGGAACGAACGCAGCTTCAACACCGTGACGCAGCTGCACAAGCTCGCCGACGAAGCCGGCGTGCCGCTGGCCACGCTGGCCGTGGCCTGGGTGATGGCGAACCCGCTCATCACCGCGCCGCTGCTCGGCGCAAGCCGGCCTGACCAGCTCGACGCGACCATTGCGGCGGCGGAATACAAGCTCGATCCGGCGCTCAAGCAGAAGCTGGACGAGCTGACCGCCGAGTACCGCAAGGGCGACGCACCGCGCTGAGCGGTCTTTCTCCTTCCCCCGCTGGGGGAAGGTAGGGATGGGGGCAGGCCACCGAACAGGCGCTGCGCTTTCTTGAGCGCCATCGTGCCCCCACCCCAACCCTCCCCCAGCGGGGGAGGGAGGAAGACCGAAACTGTCAGAACTGTCAGTTAGTCGACAGCGAGGGGTTTGGCGGGCGCTCCTAGAGTCCCCGCATCATGGCCCTCTCCGACGCCCCATCCCTCCCGCGCGCAGCCCTCGCGCTGGCCGCCTTGCTCCTCGCGGGCTGCGCCGTCGGCCCCGACTACGTTCGCCCGCAGCTGGACGTACCCGCCGCCTTCAAGGAAACCGGCGGCCCCTGGAAGACCGCCGCCCCGCAGACCATCGATGCCGACCACCCCTGGTGGGACGCCTTCGGCGACAGCACGCTCAGCGCGCTCATCGCTCAGGCCAACGCGGCCAACCAGAATATCCGCGTGGCCGAGGCGCAGTACCGCCAGGCGCAGGCCCTGTCCGCCGCGGCGCGTGCAGGCTTCTTCCCCACGGTGGGCCTCAACGCCGGCGCCACGCGCTCGCAGACCAACAACACCGGCACCGTCAAGCTCGGCACCACCGACACCCTGGGCCTCGCCGCGAGCTGGGAGCCCGACATCTGGGGCGCGGTGCGCCGCTCGGTGGAGGCCGGCAATGCCGGCGTGCAGGCCAGCGCCGACGACCTAGCCGGCGCGCGGCTCAGCATCCAGACCACGCTGGCGCAGGACTACCTGCAAATCCGCGTGATCGACCTGCAGCGCAACCTCTACGCCAGCACCACCGCCGCCTACGCCAAGGCGCTCGAGCTCACGCAGCACCAGTACGCGGCCGGCACCGTGCTGCGTTCCGACGTGGCGCTGGCCGAGAGCCAGCTCAAGACCGCGCAGGCGCAGGCGGTCGATCTCGAAGCCCAGCGCAGCCAGCTCGAACATGCCATCGCGGTGCTGACCGGGCAGGCGCCTGCGTCGTTCACGCTGCCACCGCTCGAAACATCGACGAATCCGCCGACCGCCGAATCGCTCTCGTCCGCCGCCGCGCTGCACCTGCAGTTGCCCGTGACACCCGCCGGCCTGCCTTCGGAGCTGCTGGAGCGCCGTCCCGACATCGCCGGCGCAGAGCGCCGCGTGCAGGCCGCCAACGCCAACATCGGCGTCGCCAAGGCCGCCTACTACCCGCAGATCGTGCTCAGCGCGAGCGGCGGCTTCAGCGCGGCCACGCTGGGCAATCTGTTCAACACGCCCAGCCGCGTGTGGTCGCTCGGTGCGGCGCTGGCGCAGAGCGTGTTCGACGGCGGCCTGCGCAAGGCCCACACCGACCAGGCCGTGGCCGCCTACGACGCCTCCGTCGCGCAATACAAGCAGACCGTGCTCGCGGGCTTCCAGCAGGTGGAAGACAACCTCGCCACCCTGTGCGTGCTCGACAACGAATCCGCGCTGCAGGCCGACGCCGTGCGCGCCGCACAGCTCGCCGAGCGCATGGCACTGAGCCAGTACCGCGCCGGCACCGCCACCTACCTCAGCGTGGTGACGGCGCAGACGCTCTCGCTCACCAACCAGCGCACGGCCGCGCAGGTGCTCGGCCGCCAGCTGGCCGCCAGCGTCTCGCTGATCGCGGCCACGGGCGGCGGCTGGAATGCCGCTACCGCTACCGCCGCCGCAGATGCCGCACCGAAGACTTCCGGGAATTGATGCCATGACGACGACCGCAGAAACCACCACGCCCCCCTTGTTCCAGCGACGCTCCACCTGGCTCGCGACCGCCACCCTGGTACTCGTGCTCGGCGGCGGCGCATGGGCGCTGACCCACCACGCGGCCAATGCAGCCAAGCCCGATGCGCCGAAGAGCCCGCCGGTGCAGGTGACCACTGCGCGCGTCACGCCGCAGACCGTGCAGGTCTACCGCTCGGGCATCGGCACCGTCGCCTCGATGGCGACCGTCACCGTCAAGGCGCGCATCGACGGCCAGCTCGACAAGGTCGGCTTCGTCGAAGGGCAGGACGTGAAGGCCGGCCAGCTGCTCGCCCAGCTCGACCCGCGCACGCTGCAGGCCCAGCTCGCGCAGGCGCAGGCCACCAGAGCCAAGGACCAGGCCACGCTGGCGAATGCCCGTGCCGACCTCAAGCGCTACACCACGCTGATCGCGCAGGACGCCGCCACGCAGCAGCAGGTCGATACGCAGAAGGCCCTGGTCAACCAGCTCGAAGCCGCCGTGCAGAACGACGCGGCCCAGGTGCAGTACGCCGAGGTGCAGCTGAGCTTCACGCGCATCACTTCTCCGATGAACGGTCGGGTGGGCGCGCGGCTGGTGGACCCGGGCAACATCGTGCATGCGGCCGACACCAACGGCCTGGTCGTCATCAACCAGATCGACCCCATCGCCGTGCAGTTCACGCTGCCCGAAGAGGCCGTGCAGGACATCAACCGGGTGCAGCAGCAGAGCAGCCAGCCGCTCTCGGTGGTGGCCTACGACCGCAGCGGCACGCAGATGCTGGGCACCGGCAAGCTGATATTGCTGAACAACCAGATCGACACCACCAGCGGCACGGTGCAGCTCAAGGGCAGCTTCGCCAACCCGCAGCACACGCTGTGGCCGGGCCAGTTCGTCAACGTGCGGCTGCAGCTCGACCGCCGGGCCGACTCGCTCACGCTGCCCGCCGCCGCGGTGCAGCGCGGCCAGGACAGCACCTACGTCTGGGCCGTCGATGCAGAGAACAAGGTCGCCAACGTACCGGTGCACGTGGTGCAGATCGCCGACGGCACGGCCGTGATCGACAAGGGCCTGGAGGCCGGCCAGCGCGTGGTGGTCGACGGCCAGTACAAGCTCAAGCCCGGCGCCACCATCGTCGAGCCGCCGCCCGCCGCAAAGAATGCAGTGAAGGACGCCGTGAAGGACGCGGCCAAGGTCGCCAGCAGCAGCGGGAGCAGCAATTGAGCATCTCCGCCGCATTCATCAAGCGCCCCATCGGCACCACGCTGCTGGCGCTGGCCATCCTGCTGGTCGGCGCGGCGGTGTTTCCGCTGCTGCCGGTGGCGCCGCTGCCGCAGGTCGACTTTCCGACCATCCAGGTCTCGGCCAACCTGCCGGGCGCCAGTCCGGAGACCATGGCGTCCAACGTGGCGCAGCCGCTGGAGCGGCAGTTCTCGCTGATTGCCGGTCTCTCGCAGATGACCTCGACCAGCGGCCTGGGCTCCACGCAGATCACGCTGCAGTTCGACCTCGACCGCAACATCGACGCCGCCGCGCTCGACGTGCAGGCGGCCATCAACGCTTCGACCGGCCAGCTGCCCGCTAACCTGCCGAGCCCGCCCACCTTCCGCAAGGTGAACCCGGCCGATTCGCCCATCCTCATCCTCTCGGTGCAGTCGAAGACGCTGCCTCTGACCGAGGTGAACGACTACGCCGACAACATCCTCGCGCAGCAGATCTCGCAGATATCGGGCGTGGGCCTGGTCAACATCGGCGGCGTGCAGAAGCCGGCGGTGCGGGTGCAGCTCGACCCGGCCAAGCTCGCGGCGCTGGGCCTGAGCCTGGAAGACGTGCGCACCGTGCTCGCATCGGCCACCGTCAACGCGCCCAAGGGCACCATCGACGGACCCAACCAGAGCTTCACCGTCTACACGAACGACCAGCTGCTGAAGGCCAAGCCCTGGAACGACGTGGTGCTGGCCTACCGCAACGGCGCGCCCATCCGCGTGAGCGACCTGGGCGTGGCGGTGGATGGGCCCGAGAACGCCAAGATCGCCGGCTGGGCCTATGCCGGCGCCGCCGCGCCCGAGGGCAGCAGCGTGCAGAACGGCCGCTCCATCGTGCTGGCCATCACCAAGCAGCCGGGCGCCAACGTCATCGAGACGGTGGACCGCATCAACGCCGCGCTGCCCAGGCTGAAGGCATCGATCCCGCCGACGGTGGAGGTCAACGCCATCATCGACCGCACCCAGACCATCCGCGCCTCGGTGAAGGACGTGGAGTTCACGCTGCTCTTGACCATCGCGCTGGTGGTGGCGGTGATCTTCGTGTTCCTGCGCAACGTGCCGGCCACGCTCATCCCCAGCGTGACGGTGCCGCTCGCGCTGCTGGGCACGGTGGCGGTGATGTACCTGCTGGGCTACAGCCTGGACAACCTCTCGCTCATGGCGCTGACCATCGCGGTCGGCTTCGTGGTGGACGACGCCATCGTGATGCTGGAGAACATCTACCGCTACGTGGAAGAAGGCATGTCGGCGGTCGAGGCCGCGTACAAGGGCGCGGGCGAAATCGGCTTCACCATCATCTCCATCTCGGTGTCGCTGGTGGCGGTGTTCATTCCGCTGCTGCTCATGGGCGGCATCGTGGGGCGGCTGTTCCGCGAGTTCGCGGTGACGGTCACGCTCACCATCGTGGTCAGCGTGGTGATCTCGCTCACGCTCACGCCCATGCTGTGCTCGCGCTTCCTCAAGAACGAGCACGGCAGCAAGCACGGGCGGCTCTACCAGCTCTTCGAGCGCGGCTTCGACGCCATGCTCGGCGCCTACAAGCGCGGGCTGCACGTGGTGCTCGACCACCAGTTCATCACGCTCATGACCTTCATCGCCACGGTGGCGGCCACGGGCGTGCTGTTCGTGTTCATTCCCAAGGGCTTCTTCCCGCAGCAGGACACGGGCTTCATCTCGGGCTTCGCCGAGTCGGCGCAGGACGCTTCCTTCGCGTCGATGAACGCCCGCATGGTCGAGCTGGCCGACGTGGTGCGCAAGGACCCGGACGTGACCGGCTTCGGCATGAACGGCAGCTCCTCCACCTACAACACCGGCAACTTCTTCATCAGCCTGAAGCCCAAGGACGAAGGCCGTACCGCCACCGCCGACGAGATCATCGCGCGGCTGCGCCCGCAGCTGGCCAAGGTGCAGGGCGTGAACCTTTTCCTGCAGGCCGGGCAGGACATCCGCGTGGGTGGCCGCGCATCGCGCACGCAGTACCAGTACACCGTGACCGACGCCAACCTCGACGAGCTCAACACCTGGGCGCCGAAGCTGCTGGAGCGCTTCAGGCAGCTGCCCGAGATCACCGACCTGGCCACCGACCAGCAGAACGCCGCCGCATCCGCCGTGCTCACCATCGACCGCGACCGGGCATCGAGCTTCGGCATCTCGCCGGCCACCATCGACGCCACGCTGTACGACGCCATCGGCCAGCGCCAGGTGGCGCAGTACTTCACCCAGCTCAACAGCTACCACGTGGTGCTGGAGGTCACGCCCGCGCTGCAGCAGGACCCGGCGCTGTTCAGCAAGCTGTATCTCAACTCGCCCATCACCGGCCAGCAGGTGCCGCTGTCGACCTTCGTGAAGGTGGACACCAGCAAGACCGCCTACCTCTCGATCAGCCACCAGGGCCAGTTTCCGGCCGTGACCATCTCGTTCAACCTCGCGCCGGGCCATGCGCTGGGCGACGCGGTGAACGCCATCAACAAGGCGCAGGCCGACATGGGGCTGCCGCAGTCGCTCACCGGTTCGTTCCAGGGCACGGCGCAGGCCTTCCAGGATTCGCTGGCTTCGCAGCCCTACCTGATCGCGGCGGCGCTGGTGGCGGTGTACATCGTGCTGGGCCTGCTTTATGAAAGCTACATCCACCCGCTGACCATTCTCTCGACGCTGCCCTCGGCCGGCGTGGGCGCGCTGCTGATATTGATGGCGGGCGGCTACGACCTGAGCGTGATCGCGCTGATCGGCATCATCCTGCTCATCGGCATCGTGAAGAAGAACGGCATCATGATGATCGACTTCGCGCTCAAGGCCGAGCGCGAGCAGGGCATGACGCCGCAAGAAGCCATCTACCAGGCCTGCCTGCTGCGCTTCCGCCCGATCATGATGACCACCATGTGCGCGCTGCTCTCGGGCCTGCCGCTGATGCTGGGCCACGGTTCGGGCTCGGAGCTGCGCCGGCCGCTGGGCTACGCGATGGTCGGCGGGCTGATACTCTCGCAGGCGCTCACCCTCTTCACGACCCCGGTGGTCTACCTGTACCTCGACCGCGCCCACTACTGGTACATGCGCCGCAAGGAAGCGCGCAAGGCCCGCAAGGCAGCGAAGCAAGGCCAGGCCCCCGTGCCCGCCGAGGTGCACGGATGAACACCGGCTGAGATCGCGGGGGTGGAGACAAAGACAAGAGGGCAGAAAGCGCCATGAAGATCCTGATAGTCGAAGACGAACTGAGAACCGCGGACTACCTCTCCAAGGGGCTGACCGAGCAGGGCTGCGCCGTCGACATGGCACACAACGGCATCGACGGCCAGCACCTCGCGCTCACGCACGAGTACGACGTGATCGTGCTCGACGTGATGCTGCCGGGGCAGGACGGCTTCTCGGTGCTGCGCGCGCTGCGTGCCGTGAAGCAGACGCCGGTCATCATGCTCACCGCGCGCGACCGCGTCGAAGATCGCATCAAGGGCCTGCACGAAGGGGCAGACGACTACCTCGTCAAGCCCTTCTCCTTTCTCGAACTGCTGGCGCGGCTTCAGGCGCTCAACCGCCGCGGCCGCAAGCAGGAGCCGATGCAGCTGCGCATCGCCGACCTGCAGATCGACCTGCTGGCGCGAAAAGCCTTCAGGGGTAGCACCCGCATCGACCTCACCGCCAAGGAGTTCGCGCTGCTGGCCGTGCTGGCGCGCCGCCAGGGCGAGATCCTCTCGAAGACCGCCATCGCCGAGCTGGTGTGGGACATGAACTTCGACAGCAACACCAACGTGGTGGAAGTGGCCATCAAGCGGCTGCGCGACAAGATCGACGCGCCCTTCAGCCCGAAGCTGCTGCACACCATACGAGGCATGGGCTACGTGATGGAGTTGCGCGAGGGAGCAGGGGAGGGCGCCGCCCCGTGAAGCGCTCCATCACCGCGCGGCTGGTGATCATGTTCGCGGCGGTGGCGCTCGCGACCTTCGCGCTGGCCGGCTTCGCGTTGCACAACGTGCTGGCGCGCGAGCTGGAGCGGCATCAGTACGAGGAGCTCGACACCACCCTCAAGAGCCTGCAGTTCTGGATCAAGGCCATCGGCAGCCCCGAGCGCTGGCCGCGCGTGCAGGCGCGCATGGACGCGCTCACGCCCGAGGACGGCAGCGTGCGCTTCTGGGTGCTCAGCGACGATCCGCGCTTCCAGTACGGCAAGGGCCTGGCCGAGATCGACGGGCTCACTCGACAGGCCAACGGCCACACCAGCGTGATCGAGCTGCCGGGGCAGGAGCGGCCCTTCCGTACCCTGTCGGTGCACATCGACCCCTTCGAGCAGCGTCCGGCCGTGCGGCTCATCGTCGGGCGCAACACCGAGCCCTATGCGCGCACGCGCCAGAACTTTTTGACTGCGCTGGTCGGGCTCGGGCTGTGCGCGGTGCTGGTGGTGGCCGCGGCGGGCTACTGGATCGCGCAGCTGGGGCTGCGGCCGCTTGAGCGGCTGTCGAGGGAGGCACAGGCGCTGCGGCCCAAGACGCTTTCGCAGCGGCTGCAGGTGGAGCGTCTGCCGGTCGAACTATCGGCGCTGGCCGAAGCGTTCAACGGCGCGCTGAGCCGGCTGGAGGAGGCCTACGGCCAGCTCGAAGCCTTCAACGCCGACGTGGCGCACGAGCTGCGCACGCCGCTGGCCAACCTCATCGGCAGCACGCAGGTGGCGCTGTCGCGCCAGCGCAGCGCGGGCGAGTTCCAGGAGGTGCTGCAGGCCAACCTCGAAGACCTGGAGCGGGTGCGCTCCATCGTCAACGACATGCTCTTCCTCGCGCGCGCCGACCGCGGCGAGGTGGCGACCGGGCTGGTGCTCACGCCCGTGGCGCTGGAGGTGCGCAAGACCATCGAGTTCTTCGAGTTCGTGCTCGACGAGACGCGCGCCCAGGTCGTCATCGAGGGCGACGTGCAGGCCGAGGCCCGGCTGGAGAGCGCGCTCTTCCGTCGCGCGATGTCGAACCTGCTGCAGAACGCCATCGAGCACTCGAAGCCCGGCGCGCAGATCGCCGTGAGGCTGCGCGAGGAACCCGCTGCCACCTGGATCACCGTGTCGAACCCCGGCGAGCCCATCGACGCGCAGCACCTGCAGCACCTGTTCGACCGGTTCTATCGCGTCGACGAGGCCCGCAACGACGGCGGCGAGCACCACGGCCATGGGCTGGGGCTGGCCATTGTGAAGGCGGTGGCGAGCATGCATGGCGGGCAGGTCTCTGCATCGAGCGAAGGGGGCCTGAATACCTTCGGCTTCAGCGTATCGCGCTCTCCCGAGAAAGCCACCGGCTGACGATGGCTCAAGGCGCCAGGCAATGGCCTGTGCCCGGTACGTTCTTGGGCCATGCCGGAGAATCGCTGCCGGCATGAACAGCACGCAACCACCGCAATTTCCACCCGCACCCGGGCCACAAGGGCAGTCATGGCACAGCTGATGTCCCTGCTCGTGCAGAACGCGATCCTGGTGGTTTTTGCCGCCAGCTTCGCCGCGCGGCTGGGTCTACCGGTGCCGGCCGCGGCGGTGCTGGTGCTCACTGGCGCGCTGCTCGCGGCGGGCGATGTGTCCGTGGCCGGCGTCGTGGTGGCGGCCGTCATCGCCAACCTGCTGGGCGACGGGGCGTGGTTCTATGCTGGGCGGCGCTTCGGCTACCGCTTCATGCGCCTGCTGTGCCGCATCTCCCTTTCGCCCGACTCCTGCGTGCGGCGCGGTGAATCGCTCATTTCGGACTGGGGCGGCCTCTCGCTGGTGGCCGCCAAGTTCGTGCCGGGCGTGTCGGTGGTGGCGCCGCCGATGGCGGGGGCGCTGGGCATGTCGGTGCGGCGCTTTATCGGCTTCGATGTGGGCGCGGCGCTGGTGTGGACCGGGATCTTCCTCGGGCTGGGTTGGGTGTTCCGCAACCAGATACAGGAAGTGCTGGCCATCATGGCGCAGGCCGGCGGCGTGGCCACCGCGGCGCTGGGAGTGGTGCTGCTGGTGATTCTGGCGGTGCGCTACTGGCGCCGGCGCGCCTTCATGCGGCTCACGGGCATGCCGCGCATCTCGGTGGAAGAACTGCACGAACTGCTGAGCGGCGAGGAGCCTCCGCTGGTGATCGACGTGCGCGGCAAGGCCGGTGTGCAGGTCGATCCGCGCCGCATTCCGGGGGCACAGTCGTACACGCTCAAGGCGCTGCAGCAGCGCAGCCTCGACCTGTCGCACGCGGCGGGGCGCGACGTGGTGCTGTACTGCAACTGCCCCAACGAGGTGTCGGCCGCGCAGGCCGCGCGCGTGCTGCTGGCACGTGGTGCGCGTCGAGCCCTGCCGCTGACCGGCGGGCTCGACGCCTGGGTGGCATCGGGCCGGCCGACCACGGTCGACTGAAGGCGGCGACGTTGTTCCGAGGGCCTGCCCAAGGCCCACGCCTGCAGAAACACGCCCCGCGTGCTATGGTGCCCGGCCTTCGGGTTAACCCGAGGGCAGACCTCTCGCAACCGGGATTCCTCCGTGTCCTCTCCATCCTCCGCGGCACGTGCCGCCCATTCCGCCCACCCCGCCGCACCGGGCCTCAGCCCGGCCCTCACCCTGGTCTTTGCCGTCGCATGCGGCCTGTGCGTAGCCAACATCTACTACGCCCAGCCGCTCATCGGCCCCATCTCCGACACGCTGCAGCTGCACGCCGGCCTGGCCGGGCTCATCATGACGCTCACCCAGCTCGGCTACGGCGCGGGCCTGCTGCTGCTGGTGCCGCTGGCCGACGTGGTCGAGAACCGCAGGCTCATCGTGGGCGCGCTCTTCGGCGCGGTGATCGGGCTGGTGGGCATCGCGCTGTCGAACTCGGCCATCACTTTCCTCGCCGCTTCCTTTGTGGTCGGCACCTGCGCCGTCGCGGCGCAGGTGCTTCTGCCCTTTGCCTCGCACCTCGCGCCCGAGGCCACGCGCGGCAAGGTGGTCGGCAACATCATGGCCGGCCTGCTGGGCGGCATCATGCTGGCGCGGCCCTTCGCCAGCATGGTGGCTTCGGCACTGGGCTGGCGCGCGGTGTTCTGGGTATCGGCCGTGCTCATGGCCACGCTCATCGCTGTGCTGTGGCGTGCGCTGCCGCAGCGCCACCCGCATGCATCGATGGGCTATGCGCGCACCATGGCCTCGCTGCCGGGCATCGTGTGGACCACGCCCGTGCTGCGCCGGCGCGGGCTGTACCAGGGAATGATGTTCTCGGGCTTCCAGGCCTTCTGGACGGCCGTGCCGCTGGCGCTGGCGCATGAATTCGGCATGGGCCAGGGCGGCATCGCGGCCTTTGCGCTGGCCGGTGCCGCCGGTGCGCTGATGGCGCCCATCGCCGGCCGGCTGGCTGACCGCGGGCTCACCCGTCCGGCCACCGGCGTCGCCATCGCGGTGGCGCTGTTCTCGTTCGTGCTCGGCGCGGTGGCCATGCACTACCACTCGCTGGCCGGCCTGGTCGCGGCGGGCATCCTGCTCGACGGGGCGGTGCAGCTGTGCCAGGTGCTCAACTTCCGCAGCCTCTTCATGCTCGCCCCTGAGCTGCGCGGCCGGCTCAACGGGCTGTTCATGACCTTCATCTTCATCTGTGCGGCCGTGGCCTCGGGCATAGCGGCTGCGGTGTACGCCTTCCACGGATGGAGCGGGCTGTGCCTGTTGGGCGGCGGGTATGTGCTGGTGGCGCTGCTGTATTACGCGACGGAGTTCCGCCGGCAGCCTTCGCCCGCAGCCGTTGGCCAGTAGCCGTGTTGGCCGGTGATAGCCGGCAGCCGACGCATGCGGCCGTAGACTCGCCCGCTTTCGCGTTCAATTGCCTTCAATGAGTTCTCCGGCGTTTTCGCGGTCCATCCAGGTCACGCAGATCGATGCCAGCGGCATCTGGCCCATCCTGCTGCTTTGCACGGCCTACTCCGTCCTGATGTTCGCCGGCGCCGCGTGGATTCTCGACCCCGACGCGACGGGCTGGCGCATCGCGCGCGACATGGTGGCCATGGTCGTGCTCTTCGCGCTGTGGCTCGTGGGCCTGGTGGTCGTCGTGCGCGGGTGGCTCTGGGTCGAAGAGCATTGGCTGCCATCGGCCAAGCGCCGCGCAAAGCTCTTCAGCGGACGCACGCAGGTCGACGCCGGCGAAGCCGGCTTCAGCGTGCAGGGCCTTGGCCATGTCGACTGGATCGACGTGCTGGCCATCGAAGGCATTCCCGACAGCGACAACTACCTGATCGTTCACACCCGGCCGTTCAGGAAGCTGCTGCTGACCGTGTCCGTCGACGAACTGGCCCCTGTCATCAGCCACTACCTTGACCGCATAAGCAGCATCGAGGCAACGCGCTGGGGCAAGCTTCAAAGCCGCGCCATGGTTTTCTGCTGGCGGTGCTTCAGGGCCTGGATCTGGGCGGGGTACGCACTGGCGGGCGCGGCGGGCATTGCGCTGCTCCTCAACGCGGGGGATGCGGGCTTCGTGAAGACCGCGGTGGGCCTTTGCGTGCTCGTGCCGATGGTCGCGTGGCTGGTCTGGGCCATTCCCATCTCGCAGATCAGCACCTTCTCGCCTTCGCGGGTGCGCGCCTTCGAGCTTGATGGCTCGCGGCTGCACAGCACCGATGGCGAATGGCAGTTCGACCTGAGCCGGGCCCGCATCAGCCGCCGCCGTGTCAGCGGCATCGGCTACGAGTTCACCTTTCTCGCCATTCGCCCGGAGTCGGGAAAGAGGCTCGACCTGATCCTCGAAGGCGGCGCCGACCAAGAGGCGCTGCTCGACGCCCTGAACGACCGCGGCCTGCTGCCGCTGACGAGCCCCGAACTCTGAAAGGGCCTGCCAGGCGCCGGTGGTAGCCTTGCCACCCGATGAACCTCCGCACCAAGATCGTTGCGCTCGCCGTCGCACCGCTGCTCATCGCGCTGGTGCTGGTAGCCCTTGCGGTGCGCCACCAGGAGCATGACCTCGCGCAGCGCGAGCGTGCCCTCATCGAGAACAGCTACATGGCCCAGCGCCGCAGCGAGCTGCGCAGCTACGTCGACCTGGCCGTGAGCAACCTGCTGCCGCTGTACGAATCGGGCCAGGACGACGAGGCCACCCGCAACGAGGCCCTGCGCCGGCTGGCCGCGCTCAACTACGGCGACGACGGCTACTTCTTCGTCTACGACCTCGAGGGCAACTCCCTCATGCATTCGCGCCAGCCCGAGCTGGTGGGGCAGAACCTCTGGGAGCTGCGCGATTCGCATGGCCGCTACACCATTCAGGAGCTCATCAAGGGCGCGAAGGAAAAAGGCGGCGGCTTCGTCGAATACGAATGGCGCAAGCCTTCGAGCGCCCAGATGGCGCCCAAGCTCGGCTACGTGACCGCGCTGCCGCGATGGAACTGGATGGTCGGCACCGGCCTGTACCTCGACGACATCCAGTCGACCATGGACACCCTCGACCGGCAGATGAACGCCAACGTCACCGCCACGCTGCTGTGGATTGCCGGCATTGCCGCGCTGTGCCTGGGCGTGGTCAGCGCCGCGGGCCTGCTGCTCAACCTGAGCGAGCACCGCACGGCCGAAGCCAAGCTGCGGCTGCTCGCGCGGCGCGTGGTGCAGTCGCAGGAAGAAGAGCGCGGCCACCTCGCGCGCGAGCTGCACGACGGCACCAGCCAGACGCTGGTGTCGGCCAAGCTGCTGATCGAATCGGCCGTCGAATCGCTCGACCGCCAGCAGCAGCCCGCGCCGCCCGCGCTCGCAAAGGCGCTGCAGCGGCTCAACGATTCGCTCATCGAGGTGCGCCGCATATCGCACCGCCTGCGCCCCGCGTTGCTCGACACCCTGGGCCTGCCCGCCGCGCTGGAGCGGCTGGTCGACGAGTTCAGGGAAGAGGGCGGCGGTGTCGATGCATCGATGATGGTCGGCGGCGAATCCTTCGAGCTGCAGCCCGAGGTGAAGACCGCGCTCTTCCGCCTCACGCAGGAGGCACTGACCAACGTGCGCAAGCACGCCAAGGCGCAGCACGTGCACATAGCGCTGAACTTCAGCGAAGAAGAGGGCGTGCGCCTCGAAGTGAGCGACGACGGCACCGGCTTCGACATCCAGGCCGTGCAGCTCGACGCCCGCCGCGGCATCGGCCTGCGCAACATGCGCGAGCGCATGGAGGCCATTGGCGGGCGGCTCATCATGTGCAGCAACGCCGGGCGCACATCCATCGAGGCCGAAGTGCCGACCCGCAGCGCGAAGGCACAGGCAGCAGCATGACGAACGAACCCACGCCCACCACCCCTTCGACAGTCGCGACGACGGTTCGCCTCTTCCTGGTCGACGACCACCCGCTGGTGCGCGACGGCTTGCGCGCAAGGCTGGGCTCCATGCCCAACCTCGAAATCGTCGGCGAGGCCGGCAGCGCCGCCGAAGCGCTCGCGCAGGTAGAGAGCGTGCGGCCCGACCTCATGCTGGTGGACGTCGGCATGAAGGACATGAACGGCATCGACCTTGCGGCACTGCTGCTGCAACGTCAGGGCGCGCCGTACGTCGTGATGCTCAGCATGTACGACAACCCCGAGTACGTGCAGAAGGCCCTTCAGGTGGGCGCGCGCGGCTACGTGCTGAAAGACGCGCCCGCGGCCGAGATCGTCGCGGCCATCGAGGCCGTGTCGGCCGGCGGCACATTCCTGAGCCCGGCCGTGTCGAAGAAACTCTTCCGCACGCAGGAGCCCAGGCCCTTGCTCACCCCGCGCGAGAGCGAGATTCTTTCGGCGCTGGGCCGAGGCGAATCGAGCAAGCAGATCGCGCGCGAACTGGGCCTGAGCGTGCGCACGGTGGAGGCGCACCGGCAGAGCATCAAGCGCCGCCTGGGCATCGAGGGGCAGGCCGAGCTCATCAAGTACGCGGTGGAGCACGCGCGCGAATTCGGGCGCGATTCCTGAGTTGACGCAGCCGCTTCTGCAGCCTCTTTTTCGCTGATCGACCCCGCGACTGTCAGCGCTTTGTGGACTGGCGCCGCCGCCTCGCGATCAAGCGAAGGAATCGGCAGGTTCTGGGCAGAAAGTCACTTCTGCGCAGCCTGGTCTTCTATACAGTGAATGCCCCTGTGGTTGAACGACCCACCTAGTGGGCATGGAGGGCAGAGCACACAAAGACTTCTCTTGAGTGAAACCGCATTGCCTTGCGGCGGGCTGTCGGTGCGACTGCATCGACGCGAACGTGAGGCGCAAAAGGCGACGGCCAAGGTGTTCGCGCACCTTGACCGTCTGACCAAGTGACGTGCATTACCTTAGAAAGGGCACACCAAGTGGCTAAACGAATTATGGCCGGCGCAGCAAAGCCGGCATCCGCGGACGCAACGACCACCACGACACGGGACCCGGCCGGTCTTCTGGAGAACAAGCTGGAACAGTTGAACTCGCTGCTCTGGTGCTTCTACGGCGCCGGGGACGGATGGTTCCAGGATGCGGGGGAGGCGCATCGGGAGAATCTGCTTTGGATTGCTTCTGATTTGGCGCGGGAGGCGGTGGCGCTTTATCAGGAGGTGAGCCCGGCTGGATAATCGGGCGTAGGGCGCCGAGTCTCTGAAGATGGCTTGGCGCTCGATGTGATTCTTCGTTTCCTTTGCACGCTTCCGCTTTGCAGCGAAAACGGTCTTGCGGACCTCGCGCGCGGAACAATGCGCTGCGCCTCTCAATAGGCGACCGGCCCAAAGTGACCCAAGTATCCAATCTGAGTCAAGATCATTCGATTGATACATTTGACTTCAACGTGCCCTTCATCAATCGGCCGGCCGAAGAGAGCGAAGTTGGGAATCGTATACGCGCTGGCGTAGTTCTCAGCTTGCGGATGAAACTGACGGAGCGATAGGCCATATGCGGTGTCGAAAGGACTGCCGCCCGTGCGAAGTAGGCTGAAATACGAAGGATAAATGACGCCATCGAACCCGGCACCTCTCGCTGCTACGGCGATATCGCGTGAAATTTCGTATGAATGCGACTTCGCAAGAAAGAGCATGTGTACGGCTAAATCCAAGCTCTCGAACTCTGAAACATCCTCCTTCAGAACCGCTGTCAGATCCAAAAGTCGCAAGTCCTGGAGCGGCCGCAATGTTGCGACATACATGTCGTCCTCGGCCGTGGCACGGCACTCGTGGATGCAAATGTCAATGTCTTGTGATCCGTACATCACTGCGAAGCCAACGGAATCGAGCCGTCCCTTACCGGCGATATGCGACGGCGGGCTGTCGTATTCGCTCGGCGCGGCAGGTTGCAGAGGATTCACGCGAACGCGATAGAACAGTTCATTTTTCGCAAGCTTTCGCTCCGGGTACTCTTTCAACACACGCTCGATGATCTGGAAACGTGTCGCAGGCTTTTGAAGCGCCTTTAGCGGCTCAATCTCTCCAAACATCCAAAAGCGGGGGCCGTAGTGGAAGAAGCCAATCCTCCCCGCCTCCTCGAGCAGTTTCATGTCGCCTTGAAGCCACGCCGATGGCGAGACATCACTTCGGCCGTAATGGCTCTCGTTGAACTGAACGCGCGGAGCCGCACCGTAGTCGAAGCGGATAGTCGTCCCACTCACAAAAAATCGGTGCGCGATGCTCAACACGTGCTCCTTTGTGAGCTTCCTTCCCTTAGGACTCTTGCAGTTCGGACACTCGCTCTGATGTTCCGTGCCATGTTTCCACCCATCAATCCGCAGCCCTTCATCGAAGAAGCAATCGGAGCAGAGGATGTACTGTTCTTGGCTATCCGATTCGTCGATCATTTCGAATTCACTGGTTGGCTATGCACCGAACTGTCCCATAGCCTCGCCCAGGTCCAGAGCCTGGATGGAGGTCTCAAACGTTACAGTGGACAGCACGATTGAGTCTTCCGCGCCCAAGATCAGGTTGCCGAGGACTTCCACGCTGTACCCCAAAGGAGTTGCACGATGCACGTGGGCAATAAGACCGTCTAAGTAGAAGCGGTACGTGGGAATCGCAATTGGAGTTCCGCCCGGAACGAACGGATTGGGCGCGAACTTCATTACCGGAGTCGGGCTCTGATTGTGCATAACGCCCCTCGTAGATAACTGTGTCAACTGGACTGGGTAGAAAGACAAAGGCGGCTCATCAACGCCAAGAATGGCGCTCTTGAGTAGTTCCAAGTCCTCATCTGTCAGCAGAATGTCGTTGAACTCTCTCAGAGTACTAGCTGCCGAGCGCCACAACAGGCTGTGGAAGAAGAGCCGAAGTTTCTTGCCGTCGATGCCTTCAACCACCCTGGCCCCAACACCCTCGAAACTAGTCGGGAAATGCTCGCCCAGGTCTACCTCGTCCCCCCATCCGCTCCACACGAGCCTGTGTTGACGAAGCACAGCTATAGCCCAGTTGTCCAAGTCCGATAAATATTTCTCCCCATCCGCTGTCACTAGTTCTGGGTCGTACCAACTCGTCCACCGCCGCGTCGGCCGCAAGCCGTCACCATGTTGATACAGCGGACTTCCCGGTTTGGAGGGGCGCGTCAATGCCGCTGGAATGATGTGTGAATCGACGAAAGGGCCAGTTTTACCTGTCAATCTGCAGATGCCAAGGGGACGGGCGGGAGTTTTTTTGCTGGGCATTTGAGGGGGTATTCCGGGGCGTACAAGTGCCATCATGCAGCCTTATCGCGTTTCACTCCACCATGGCCATGAGCCAGATTGCTAGGCTAATGATTGGCAGAACCCGGCCGCGCGTGTTGCCTTTAGCGTGTCGGGATGAGCCAATAGCACTCTTTCGCGGGAGCGTACGGAACGTCTGCAACCAGTCTGAGGCTGCCATGCGGTAGAGCGGGCTTGGTGACTGCTGCTTGACCGCAAATGTAGGCCTCTTCACTGTGCGCGGCAGCGTAGTACGCTTTATTTCGCAGCCTCACGTCCACTCTTGGCCTGCTGCCGAAGAAATAGCTATGAACCAATTTCAGAAGAGTTTTTTCATTGACAGCGGACACCAGCGACTGGAAGGCTTCCATTCAAAGAAGGCGATTGCCGGCATCAGGAGGAGGTTGCTCGATGAGTTCAAGCGGCTGAATTCACAGCGAGGAGGACAAGGTTCGGCGAGCTCTCTGCAAAAGCTCCCTGTCTTTCAACAGATCGGAAAGCTGTCGGCGCTCGTCAAGGTTCCGCGCTTGCATGAAACGCTAGCCAATGCCGAACTGATCGACTACATCACTCGTCTAGGTGGCCGCGCCCCATCCAGCGTTCAAGAAACACAACTACTCCTGTCCCCACCCAACCAAGGCACCTCGACACTCGAAAACCTGAACTGGCACGTCGACATCGCCGCAAACCCCAAAGGCTCATTACCCGGAATCCAGGCCTTCTTCCTCATCGACGACGTAGCCCCAGGAGGCGGGGCAACGCTGGCACTGGCCGGCTCGCATCGCGTCGACACACGGGGCATGCCCACGTCCTCACGACTGCGCGAAGTGCTGAAGACCCCCGGCGACCTGAGGGGCAACCTGCATCAGCTAGGCATCGAGATCATCGAAATGTCCGGCCGCGCAGGCGATGTGTTCCTGATGGACTTGCGAGTGCTGCACACCCCATCGGTCAACTCGACGAAGAACGTGCGGATGATGGCCACGACGCGCTTCTTCTTCGACGGGCCTTCGCGCTAGGCCCGTTCGCATCACGACGCTGAACAGGGCACGCCAACTGCGCCGGCCCTCTCAACCCAAACCCTCAATACCCCCGCCCCGGATCAACCACATCCACCGGCTCTTCCCCCTCCGCCACACGCAGGACGTTCGCTGCGATCTGCCGCGCCGACGAGGAGGGAATGGCAACCGAAGCCAGATGCGGCGTGATCAGCACCTGCGGCATGCCCCACAGCGGATCATCGGAAGGCAGCGGCTCGCGCTCGAACACATCGAGCGTCGCGCTGCCGATGTGCCCGCTCTGTAGCAGCGCCGTAAGCGCAGCCTGATCGACCAGCGCCCCGCGGGCCACATTCACGAAGGCGGCGCCGGGTCGCAGGCGCTCAAGCCGCGCGCGGTCGAAAAGGCCTTTGGTGTGCGGCGTGAGCGGCAGCATCAGCACGACGATGTCGGCCTGGCCGAGCACGGTGTCCAGCGTCTCCATGCCACAGAAGCATTCCACGCCTTCAATCAGCCGCTGGCTGCGCGACCAGCCGAGCGTTCTGAAGCCCTGGCGCTGCACTTCGGTTGCGGCCATGGCGCCGAGATGGCCCAGGCCGAGCACGGCCACCGTGATTTCCTCGGGCGAACGCGGGTGGCGGTAGGCCCATTCGCCGCGTCGTTGGGCCTGCTCGAAGTGGGGAATGTCGCGCGCATGGCGCAGCACGGCGAACAGTACGTAGCCGGCCATCATGCGAGACATGTTCGGATCGGTGATGCGCGTGATGGGGATGCCGGCCGGCAGGTCGCTGCGCGAGACCAGCGCGTCGACGCCGGCGCCCAGGTTGACGATGAGCCGCAGGTTCGGCATCTGCTGGAAGAAGCCCTCGGGCGGCTTCCACACCATCGCATAGTGCACGTCCTCGGGCCGGTCGAGGGCGCTGGAGTGGACCACCTGCAGGTCGGGCAGCTGCGCCTGCAGTGCCTTCTGCCAGGCGCCGAAATCGTCGAAGTCGCTGTAGAAGACGAGCGTGCCGAGGCGCTGCTGTAGTGCCATCTTCAGGCGCTCTTCTGCTGCTGTTCGCTGGCACTGCGAACCAGCCGTGCCACGGCCTCGATCGCGAACTCGTAGCCGTCGCCGCCCAGGCCCGCGATCACGCCATGGGCCGCCTTGGAGATAAAGGAGTGGTGGCGGAAGGGTTCGCGCTTCCAGATGTTGCTCATGTGGGCTTCGATGATCTTGCCGGGGAAGGCCAGCAGTGCATCGAGGATGGCGATGGAGGTGTAGGTGAGGCCGGCCGCGTTGATGACGATGCCGTCGGCCACGCCGCGCGCCTCCTGGATCCAGTCGATCAGCTGGCCTTCGTGGTTGCTTTGCAGAAAGCGCAGGTCCACGCCCAGCGAGGCGGCCTTCTGCTCGCAGCGCGACTGCAGCACCGGAAAGCTGTCGCTGCCGTAGGTCTTGTTGGCATCCAGGCCATAGAGGTTGGCGTTGGGCCCGTTGAGAAACCAGACCGTGAGGCTAGGAGGAAGCGTGGTGGTGTTGCTCATCGTGGGTGCTCTCAGGCTTCGTGGGGAAGGGTGGCCTGCATGGCGGGCAGCTGCGCGAACTCGGCATGCCAGCGCGTTGCGGCAGGGTGGCTGGCGCGCCAGCCCAGTTCGGGAAAACGGAAGTCGAGATAACCGAGGCCGCAGCCGATGGCGACTTCGCCGATGGTGGGGCGGTCCACTGCCAGCTCCGGCGCAATGGCCTCGATGGCGCCCAGGCAGGCCGTGACCTTGGTCAGCAGCGCCTGGCGCCACACGGGCCACTGCATTTCGGTAGGCCGTGCCGTGAGTTCGTAGCGCGCAAGCAGCGCGGCGTCGAGCAGGCCGTCGCCCATCGACTGTCGCGTGAGCGCCTTCCACCGCGCGGGGCCGGCCGGCGGAAAGATGCCGGCGCTGCCCAGGCTGTCGATGTACTCGCAGATCACGCGGCTGTCATAGAGCGATTCGCCGTCGTCAAGGATCAGCGTGGGCACCTTGGCCAGCGGGTTGTGCACCGCGATGCGGCTGTCGCGGCGCACCGGATGCGCGGCGCTGTCGAGCCACTCGATGCGTTCGGCCTGGCCGCTCAGGTGGGCGCAGACCATGACCTTGCGCACGAAGGGCGAGGTGGGGGCGTACAGCAGTCGCATGATGCTCAAGGCTCCAGGACGAGTTTGCCGAACACCTGGCCGCTCTCCAGTAGCGTGTGGGCCTGTGCGGCCTGGGCCAGCGGCAGCCGCGCGTGCAGGCGCGGCACGATGCGTCCGCTGGCGAGCAGCGGCAACACGTGGCGCGAGATGGCCTGCGCCACGCGCGCCTTCTCGGCATGGGTCTGCGGGCGCATGGTGGACGAATGCAGGCTCAGCTGTCGCTGCATCAGCATGAGCAGCTCCACCGTGACGGCGGACCCCTGCATGAAAGAAAGGCTCACGTGCCGGCCACCGAAGGCCATGGCCTGCAGGTTGCGGTGCACGTAATCGCCGCCGACGATGTCGAGCACCACGTCCACGCCGCGCCCGTTGGTGAAGTCCGTGCAGGCCTGCACGAAGTCAGTGGTGGGCCAGCAGATTGCGAGGTCGGCGCCCATGGCTTTCAGATCGGCGAAGCGGGCCTCGTCGCTCGCAGTCGCGATGACGGTGCAGCCGGCCGCATGCGCCATCTGCACCGCCAGTGAGCCGATGCCGCCTGTGGCGCCGTGTATCAGCACGGTCTCGCCCATGGACAGCCGGCCCAGCTCGAAGAGGTTGTGCCAGACGGTGAAGAGTCCTTCCGGCAGGGCCGCGGCCTCTGCGTCGGACAGGCGGGCGGGCACTGCGAACGAATGGTCCACCGCGGTCACGCACCAGGGCGCATAGCCGCCGCCGGGCACGAGCGCCATGCGTCGCGTGCCGCGCAGCGCGTTGTCGACGCCCGGGCCGCAGGCGACGACCTCGCCGCAGACTTCGAGGCCCAGCACGTCGGTGACGCCGGGCGCGGGCTTGGAGATGCCCTGGCGCTGCATGATGTCGGGCCGGTTGATGCCGGCGGCCAGCACGCGCAGCAGCACCTCGCCGGGGCTGGGTTTAGGCACGGGCCGCTCGGCGGGCACGAGCACGCTGGCATCGCCCGGTTCGCGGGCCACGATGGCCTGCATGGTGGAGGGCAGGGCTTCGGTCACCGCTTCGGTCATGGGGCTCACGGCGCTCATGGCTGCGGGCTGAAGACACTCACGCCCTCAGGAGCCAGCGCCAGTCCTGCGACCGAGCCGACCGGCCATTGCCGCATGGCCGTGAGGCCGGGGCTGCGCACGGTGACGATCTGGCGCGCGGTCATCGGCAGATCGACGTCGACGAAGGTGTTGATGTGGTCGCCCTGGAACACGTGGTTGACCACGGTGCCGCTCAGCGCCGAGGCCGGGTGCAGGTTCTCCAGCCGCAGGTGCTCGGGCCGCACGTACACGTCGAGCCGCTCGCCTTCATGCGAGGCGTGCACGAGCCGGTCCTGCGACAGGCTGATGAGCCCCGAGCCCAGGCGCAGCTGCACGTCGCCCGCGCCCTTGCCGTGGTAATGGGCCGGAAGGATGTTCACGTCGCCCAGGAAGGACGCGACGAAAGGGTCCTGCGGGCTCTGGTAGAGCTCGGCCGGCGGCGCGATCTGGCGGATCACGCCCGCCGACATCACCGCGATGCGGTCGGACATGGCCAGCGCCTCGCCCTGGTCGTGCGTAACGAACACGGTGGTCAGGCCCAGGCGGCGCTGTATCTCGCGGATCTCCACCTGCATGGAGCCGCGCAGGCTCTTGTCGAGCGCGGAGAAGGGTTCGTCGAGCAGCAGCACCTTGGGCTGGATGACGAGCGCGCGCGCCAACGCCACGCGCTGCTGCTGGCCGCCCGAGAGTTCGCGCGGCTTGCGATGGCCCAGGCCGTCGAGCTTGACCATTGCCATGGCATCGCGAATGCGCCTGGCTGCCTCGTCCGTGGGCACGCCCTGCATGCGCAGGCCGTAGCCGATGTTGCGCTCCACCGTCATGTGCGGGAACAGCGCGTAGTTCTGGAACACGAGGCCGATCTTGCGCAGGTGCGGCGGGTCGCTGGTGACGGGGCGGCCTTCGATGAAGACTTCTCCGCTGTCGGCCTCGGCAAAGCCTGCGATGAGGTTCAGCAGCGTGGTCTTGCCGCAGCCCGAAGGCCCCAGCAGTGTGAGGAACTCGCCGCGCCGGATCTTCAGCGAGACATCGCGCAGCACGGTCTGGTCGTGGTACTTCTTGACCACGCCTTCGATGCTGACGGCCACATCGGACGCATTGGCCACGTTGGACGCATTGGCCGCAGCGGGGCCGTGCTCGGAAGGGACAGGATTCATGCCCGAAACGATAAGCCAACAGGCTGCCATCGGGCCTTTGCAGATATTGAGGCGGGCCCTCGGAAAAAACGAAACGGGCGATTCGTACAGCGCGATTGCGCCGCCTTCGCAGCGTGGCGGCTGCGCTTCGCTTTTTCCTAAGCCTTGCGTCTGAAAAACATGATTTTCAAACGCGGTGCCCTTCATCAGACTCGCCCCCCAATCGGTGCCTGGCAGTGCCGGCCCGCCCGGCCGAAATCGCCGACGCCGATCATCCTGAGGAACATCAAATGTCAGTGGAGTCAGTGGAGAAAATCAACACCCTCGTGGTCGGCGCAGGCCAGGCCGGCATCGCGATGAGCGAGCATCTGGCGGCCATGGGTGTTTCGCACCTCGTGCTCGAACGCAATCGCATCGCGGAGCGCTGGCGCTCGGAGCGCTGGGATTCGCTGGTCGCCAACGGCCCGGCCTGGCACGACCGCTTTCCGGGGCTGAAGTTCGAAGGCATCTCGCCCGAAGCCTTTCCGCCCAAGGAGCGCATGGCCCAGTACTTCGAGGACTACGCAGCCATGCTGAAGGCACCCGTGCGCACAGGCGTGGAGGTGCAGCGCGTGGAGCGCCATGTCGGCCGACCGGGCTTCAAGGTGACGACTTCTCAAGGCGTCATCGAGGCGATGAACGTGGTCGCGGCCACCGGCCCGTTCCAGATACCGGCCTATCCCTCCATCGTGCCGGCCGATGCACCGGTCGCGCAGCTGCATTCGTCGGCCTACAAGAACCCTGGCCAGCTGGCCGACGGCGCCGTGCTGGTGGTGGGCGCGGGCGCTTCGGGCTCGCAGATCGCCGAAGAGCTGCGCCAGGCCGGCCGCAAGGTGTATCTCTCGGTGGGCGAGCATTACCGTCCGCCGCGCTCCTACCGCGGGCGCGACTACTGCTGGTGGTTGGGTGCACTCGGCCTGTGGGACGAGGTGCGCATCAAGCCGAAGAAGAAGCACGTGGCCTTTGCCGTGAGCGGCTATGAAGGCGGACGCACGGTGGACTTCCGGCGGCTTGCGCACGCGGGCATCGAGCTGGTGGGCCTGACCGAGTCGTACGAGAACGGCGTGATGCGCTTCGCCGAAGGCCTGGCCCGCAACGTGGCCGAGGGCGACCAGGCTTACTTCGACGTGCTGCGCGAAGCCGATGCGTACATCGAGCAGAACGGCCTGCCGTTCCCGCCCGAGCCCGAGGCCTGGGAACTGCTGCCCGACCCCGCATGCCTGACCGAGCCCACGCTGAGCCTGGACCTGCGCGAGGCCGGCATCACCACGGTGCTGTGGGCCACGGGCTTCAAGTTCGACTACAGCTGGCTGCAGGTCAACGCCTTCCACGAGAACGGCGAGCCGTATCACAAGCGTGGCATCTCGGCCGAAAGCGGCATCTACTTCCTGGGCCTGCCGAACCTGGTGAACCGCGCCTCGTCGTTCATCTACGGCGTGTGGCACGACGCCAAGTACATCGCCGACCACATCCTTTTGCAGCAGGGCTACATGTCCTACGAGAAGAGCTGATCGCGCGAACTGCTTGAATGAGAAGGCCGCCGGATCCTGCGATCCGGCGGCCTTCGTCATTCGATGCGCGCCGTGGGCCGCAGCATCGTGCGGCGTGGCTGATCTATCTATCCAGTCAGCGGCAGAGGAAGTCGACGAGCCCGGCCAGCATGCGGTCGCAGGCCTGCAGCTGCGACAGCTCCACGTATTCGTCGGCCTTGTGCGCCACCGTGATGCTGCCGGGGCCGCACACCAGCACGGGCGTCTGCTGCCAACTCTGCTGGAACAGGCCGCCCTCGCTGCCGTAGTCGACCTTGGTGGTGGGCGTGCCCTCGGGCAGCAGAGCGCGCAGCAGGCCGACGGCGGGCGCGTCTTCCGGCGTTGAAAGGCTGGGGTAGCTGTTCTGCAGCGTGACCTCGGGCAGCGGCGCATCGGTATGCTGGGCCTCGCGCTTCACGCGTGCGGCCAGGTTCTGCAGGATGCGTTCGAGGATCTGCGCCGGCTCGTCCTGCGCGACGTTGCGGATCTCGAAGTTCAGCGTGCATTCGCTGGGCACGATGTTGAGCGCGCGGCCGCCCTGGATGGTGCCGACGTGCACGGTGGAGTAGGGCACGCCGTAGCCTTCTTCGCGCGGGCCGCTCTCGGCCAGCTCACGCTGCACCTCGCGCGCCGAGGCCACGAGGTCGCTGGCCATGTGGATGGCATTGACGAACTGCGGCGCCAGGCCCGAGTGCCCGGCCTCGCCGCAGCAGACTGCACGGTAGGCGGCCTTGCCCTTGTGGCCGGTGCCGATGCGCATGAGCGTGGGCTCGCCGACGATGCACAGGTAAGGCGCCGGCAGATGGCCTTCGAGCCGGCGCAGCAGATGGCGCACGCCGACGCAGCCGATCTCCTCGTCGAAGGACAGCGCCAGCTGCAGCGGACGTTGCAGCGGTCGCCCGGCGGCGGCCACCATGGCGGTGACTGCGCAGGCGACGAAGCCCTTCATGTCGGCCGCGCCGCGTCCGTAGATGCGGCCATCGCGGTGCGTGGCCTCGAAGGGCGGCGAGGTCCAGGGCTGCCCTTCCACGGGCACCACGTCGGTGTGGCCCGACAGCAGCACGCCGGGCACGCCCTCGGGGCCGACCGAGGCGAACAGGTTGGTGCGGCGCGGGTCCTCGGGGTCCGGCGCGCGCGTGGAGGCGATGCCGGCGGCCGAAAGAATCTCTTGCACCGCGGCGATGAGTCCGTCGTTGGGCTGGAGCGAGACGGAGGGAAAGGCGATCAGCGTCTCCAGCAGCGAGACGCTGGAGACACTGCTAGAGCGTTCAGTGGTCATGGTTTTTGCGCGGGTGGCGCGTCGGAGGCTTCTGGCGCCACGGGATGGGGATCGAAGAAGCTGGCCGCGCTCATGCCCGGGATGTACTGGTCGGAGATGTAGGCGCGGCAGCGGTCCATGAAGGCCTGGGTCAGCCGAGACTGCTTCATGGGCTTGTAGGTGGCCAGCCCCAGGAGCATGGGGCGGTTCTTGCCGGCCAGGCGCACGCGCACCAGGCGCTTGCCGTCCAGCGACAGGTTGGACTTGGGCCGCACGTTGAAGAGCGCATAGCCGATGCCGTTGGCGGCCATGGAGCGCACCACCTCTTCGGAACGCGAACGCGCCACGATGTTGGGCGTGAGGCCGACGCTGGCGAACAGCGAGGTGAAGTAGTCGCGGCTCATGGGCAGATCGAGCAGCACGAAAGGCTGAGGCGCGAGTTCCTCGAAGGTGACGGCCTTCTGCTGCGCGAGCGGATGCAGTTCGCTCACCAGCACGTAGGGCGGCAGCGTGGCCAGGCTCTCGAACTCGATGTCGTCGTCCAGGCGCAGGTCGTAGGTGAGGGCCACGTCGATCTCGAGCGACCGCAGCTTGTTCATGAGCACTTCCTGGTCGCCCTCCACCATCTGCATCTCGACGCGCTCGAAGGCGCGCGCGAAGCCGAAGATCACCTCCGGCGCGATCATGGCCGTGAGCGACTGGAAGCTGCCCACGCGCAGCGGCCCCTGCATCACGTCGCCGGCGTCGGAGGCGATCTCGTACAGGCGGGAGGAGCGTTCGAGCACGTCCTGGCACTGGTTCAGCACCAGCGTGCCGATGGCGGTGAGCCCCAGTCCCTTGGAAGGGTGGCGCACGAACAGCTGGACGTTGAGTTCGCTCTCGATGTGGGCGATGGCCGCGGAGATCGAAGGGGAGGAGATGTGGATCTGCGCGGAGGCCGCGGCGATGCTGCCGTGCTTGGCCGTCGCGACGAAGTACTCCATCTGGCGCAGGGAAACGCGGTTGAGCATATCGGAACAGGATGGCGCGCCACGCGCGGCGCGAAAGCGAGCGCGCCAGTTTAGCGACACCCTTGCTTCAGAGATTGCCGGGCACACCGAAGCTGGGGGCCGCGCGCGGGTCCAGCGCCCGCGTGATGTAGGCCTCCTGCTGTGGCGCGTAGATCTTCCAGGTGGCGTACAGCGCCTGCACGGGGTCGGATTCCACCCAGTCCAGCCGCAGGTCCACCACGGGCCAGTTCTGCGCTTCGTAGACCAGCAGTCCGGCCGAGTGCACGGGGCCTTCTTCTCCACCGGCCGCCTGGCCGGCGAGCATGGCCTGCATCAGGCGCTCCGCCAGCGCGCCCTCGGCTGTCTCGAAGGCCGCCAGCATGGCCACCGGCACCTCGCGGCTGTGCAGCATGTTGCCGGCGCAGGCCGCGTGCGTACCCACCACGCTCGCCAGGGTACCCAGCGCGTTGGCGCCAGTGAACACCACCGGCGGGTTGTGTGCGTCGATGGCCATGAGCTGGCGATAGTCGATGAAGGGCCGCTGCTGCTGCAGTTGCGCCACGGCCTGAGCGGGCGTGTTGCCGGCGGCCATCAGGTCGAGCAGCAGCGGGCCCAGGTCGGGGTCGGTGATGTTCTGGCTGGCGGCTGCACCCACGCCCCGGCGGCCGCGCACGCAGCGCGACGCCACGGCAGGCGAAGAAGAGGCCACGGCCGCACCGAACTGGCCGGTGGCGGGGCAGCGCGCGACGATGGAGAAGGTCATGGCGTTCAGTCGGGGATGACGGCGGTGGCGTCGATCTCCACCAGCCACTCCGGGCGGGCCAGGGCCGAGACCACGATGCCCGTGGACACCGGGAACACGCCCTTGAGCCAGCGGCCGACGACAAGGTAGACGGCCTCGCGGTAGCGTGGATCGATGATGTAGATGGTGATCTTGCAGATGTCCTGCAGTTCGCCGCCGGCTTCCTCCAGCAGCATCGCGATGTTGGACATGGCCTGCTCGGCCTGTCCGGCCACGTCGCCGATGCACACGCTCTCGGAGGTTTCCAGGTTCTGGCCGATCTGTCCGCGCAGGAACACGGTGCGGCCGCGCGCGACGACGGCCTGGCAGAGGTCGTTGTCCAGCTTCTGTTCCGGGTAGGTGACCTTGGTGTTGAAAGGACGGATGCGGGTGTGCTTCATGGTCGCTGCAGGGGGCTGGGGCAAGAGACGCCGATGGCGCCGGGACCGGCATGGTCGTCGGCGCGGGCCGCTGGCGCCATTTGTTTTTTCCGTGCGACCGTTTAGGAATTTCCGAGCGGCACGCGCGCCGGGGGCCTCGGAAAATTTGAGCCACCTGTACGTAAAAGGCGATTAGGCCGCGGCGGTAAGCCATTCCTATGATCCGGCCCCGTGATGCAGGTGCTGCACACGCAGAAGGTGTGTTGCAGGTGTTTCAGGGCATCTGCAGCCGCAGTACCGGCAGATGTTCAACTTTTACGATCGAGGTTCAATCAATGTTTCGCAAGCTTCTGACTTTGTGCGCGCTCTCCGTCACGCTGGGCGGCACCACCGCCTGGGCACAGGACAACGCGCTCGTGGTGAGCACCTGGGGCGGCAGCTTCCGTGACCTCATCGACGACAACATCGGCAAGGAATTCACCCGCCAGACCGGCGTGCCCGTGAAGTACGTGACGGGCGGCACCATCGACCGCCTGAACAAGGCCAAGCTGGCCTCCAAGCCCGAGAGCGACATCACTTTCACGACCTCGCACGTGGGCTGGCTCTATGTGAACAGCAACCTGTTCGAGCAGATCGACACCGCCAAGGTCCCCAATTACGCCAACCTGGTGGACCGCGCCAAGATCAGCCCGTACCACATCGGCAGCTGGGCCTACGTCTACTCCATCGGCTACCGCCCCGACCTGGTGCCCGCCAGCATCAAGCTCGAAAGCTGGAACGACCTGTGGAACCCGGCGCTCAAGGGCAAGCTCAGCGCGCCCGACTTCGACCCGAGCCACATCATCACGGTGTCGTCCATGCTCTCGGGCGGCGATGCCGCCACCTGGGAGAAGGGCCAGGACAAGCTCAAGGCGCTCAAGCCCAACTTCAAGGCCTTCTACACCAACGACGCCAACGCCCAGCAGCTGATCGCCACCGGCGAGACGCCCGTGGAGGTGATCCTGTCGATGAACGCCTACTACATGGCCAGCCAGGGCGTGCCGATCAAGGTCGTGATGCCCAAGGAAGGCGCGGTGCTCGGCGTGGACACGATGGCCATCATGAAGGGCACTACCAAGGCCGACCTGGCCTACAAGTTCCTGAACATCGCGCTGTCGGCCGACGTGCAATCGAAGATCGTCGCCTCCAAGAAGGCCAGCCCCGTCGTCACCAACGCGAAGGTCTCGGCCGAGGACGCCAAGCTGCCCGGTGTGTTCACCACCAAGGAGCAGTGGGACACCCAGGCCATCGTGATCGACAACAAGCTGCGCGCCGAGAAGACCGCCGAATGGCGCAAGTGGTTCACCGAAAACATCATGAACTGATCCCCCGCGGGAACATGCAAGCCGGGGAGACCGGCGCGGCCGGTGCCGCGCCGGTCTCCCCGCGACGATCGAGCATCTGAAGAAGAAGTTGTTGTTGATGTTGTTGGGAAGGGCAGGAATGCGTTCCGATCTACGGGCCTGGCTGGTATCTCCGGCCGTCATTGTTGCGGCGGGTATTGCCGTGTCGCTGCTGGCCGTGCTGCAGTTCAGCTTCCGCGCCTTCGTGCCCGGCTCGCTGGACGTGGGCGGCCTCACGCTGGAGAACTTCAGCGGACTGACCAAGTCGATCTATCTCGCCGCGTTCGCGAACACCCTGCTGCTGAGCGTGGAGACGACGGTGTTCTCGCTGCTGGCCGCCTATCCGCTGGCCTATGCGCTGGTGCGGGTGCGCAACCGGGCGCTCAAGTCCTTCATCCTCGTGGTGTCGATCACGCCGCTGTTCCTGGGCGAGATCGTGCGCACCTACTCGTGGATCGCGGTGCTGGGCAGCAACGGCTTCATCAACGGCGTGCTGCGCCGTCTGGGTCTGATCGAGTGGCCGCTGGAGCTCATGTTCACCCACCTGGGCGTGCTCGTGGCGCTGGTGCACGTGACCATTCCTGTGGTGGTGCTGATGCTGGCCACGGCCATCTCCCACATCGACCGCGACTACGAGAAGGCCGCGCAGAGCCTGGGGGCGGGCCCGGTCAAGACCTTCCTCACGGTCACGCTGCCGCTTTCGATGCCCGGCATCCTGGCCAGCATCACCACGGCGTTCGCCTGGACCTTCAGCGCCTTCGCCACGCCGCAGATGATCGGCGGCGGCCGCGTGCCGACGGTGTCCACGCTGGTCTACCAGCTCGGCTTCTCGTCGATGAATTTCCCGCTGGCCGCGAGCCTGAGCGTGGTCGGACTGCTGCTGACCGCTGCCGCGCTGCTTGCCCTGGGCCAACTGACCAAGCGGCTGAAGGCCGTCGGAGGGCACTGACACCATGAAGATCCAGAGCGCCCTGCCGCTTCCGCTGCGCATCGCCGGCCCCTTGCTGATCGCCGTTTTGCTGGGCTTCGTGCTGCTGCCGGTGGTGGTGGTCACCATTGCCGCGTTCAACGAGAAGGCCATCCTCAGCTTCCCGCCCGAGTCGTACTCGCTCCAATGGTTCGCGCGGGTGTTCAGCTACCCCGACTTCCAGCATGGCTTCAAGGCCAGCCTGGTCGTCACCGGCTGGTCGTCTATCCTGGCGCTGGTGATCGGCACCTGCCTGGCCATCGCAGCGAAGCGGATGGAGTTCAAGGGCAAGCAGACCCTGCTGGCCATCCTGCATTCGCCGCTGGTGGTGCCGCACTTCACGCTTGGGCTGGGACTGCTGATCCTGGTGTCGCAGGCATCGGTGCAGCGCGGCTGGGGCATCGCCATCCTGTGCCATGTGATGCTGGTGCTGCCCTTCGTGATGCGCAGCGTCTACGTGTCGATGGAGAACCTGGACGAGCGCCTGGAGCAGGCCGCGGCCAGCCTGGGCGCATCGCCGCTCAAGGTGCTGCTGACCGTGACGGTGCCGCTGCTGGCGCCCGGGCTGTTCGGCGGCTGGCTGTTCGCGGCCATCATGTCCTTCAGCGAGTTCACGGCGTCGCTGTTCGTGACCACGCAGGACACGCAGACACTGCCCGTGGCCATGTACAACTACGTGCGCGAGTTCGCCGACCCGACGCTGGCGGCGCTGTCTGTGGTCTACATCGCAGTCACGGCCACCGTGCTGGCCCTGGCCAACTACTTCCTCGGCCTGGGCAAGATACTGAACATCGAAGAGTGACGATGGCCCTTGCGCACGCGGCAGGGCGCCGTCGCGTGCGTTCCAGGCCACGGCGTTGACTGGGTCTGCGAACGGGGCCACCATGGTGTGGCGCCGCCGATGCCCGATACGGCGGCGCGCCTGTCGAGGCCACACGGCTCGCGCCTGAGCTGGATAACTCGAACAGGGCACCCAAGGGCGATCAAGGGCACTACACAGGCCCAGCTTTCAAGGAGCCATCCCATGACCGAAAGCGACAAGCTCTTCGCAGGCTCGATCCCCCGGCTCTACGACACGCTCATGGTCCCCTTGATCTTCGAGGCCTACGCCGCCGATACGGCCGAGCTGGTCGCGGGTTTTTCCCCCAGCGCTGTGCTCGAGACAGCGGCGGGCAGTGGCGTGGTCACGCGGGCGCTGGCGCCCAGTCTGGGCAAAGGCACGCGCTACGTGGTGACCGACCTCAACCAGCCCATGCTCGACTACGCCGCCACCCGTCAGGGCAGCACCAGCAGCATCGACATCGAATGGCAGCAGGCCGACGCGCTCAAGCTGCCGTTCGAAGACGACTCGTTCGACGTCGTCCTCTGCCAGTTCGGCGCTATGTTCTTCCCCGACCGCCCCGCCGGCTATGCCGAGGCGCGCCGCGTGCTGAGGCCGGGCGGGCGCTTCGTGTTCACCGTGTGGGACCGCATCGAGGACAACGCCTTTGCCGACGAGGTCACCAGCGCCGTTGCGGAGATCTTTCCGCAAGACCCTCCGCGCTTCCTGGCGCGCACGCCGCACGGTTATCACGACGTGGCGCTGATCCGCAGCGACCTGGGCCGCGCGGGCTTCACAAGCATCGAGATCGACACGCGCGAGAAGACGAGCCGCTCACCCTCGGCGCGCGATGTCGCCACCGCCTACTGCCAGGGAACGCCGCTGCGCAACGAGATCGAGGCGCGCGATGCCGGGGCGCTCCAGGCGGCGACGGACCGGGCGGCGCAGGTCATCGCCAGCCGCCACGGCGAAGGCCCGGTGGCCGGCAAGATCCAGGCGCATGTGATCGTGGCGGCGGCGTAGGGCGCAAGCCGTGCGGGTGTTGCCGGCCCCTTGACGCAACCGTTGAGCCAACTGCGGGTACAAACTGCAGTTCGTCGATCTTGCTCATCGCTCAACTTCAAATTCCAATGTCCAGCCTTCCTCGCAGCCCCGCCGCCGACCGCAACAAGCAGCCGATCCTCGATGCGTTGACCGGCATCCTCGGCGAAGAGGGCGCCGCCCTGGAGATCGCATCCGGCACCGGCCAGCATGCAGCGTGGTTCGCGGCGGCGTTGAGCAAGTGGACCTGGCAGCCCACCGACGCAGACGCGCGCATGCTGCCCGCAATGGCAAGCCGCGTCGCGGAGGCCGCACTGCCCAATCTGCGCGCGCCGCTGCCGCTCGACGTGATGGCGCCTCGATGGCCATCCGAGGGCTTCGCGTTCGCAGCAGGGGAAGAAGAAAAGCAGTTCGACGCGATCTTCTGCGCCAACATGCTGCACATCTCGCCCTGGGCCACATGCGCCGCGCTGATGCAGGGGGCCGCGCGGCATCTGCGCGATGGCGGGGTGCTCATCACGTACGGTCCCTACATCGAAGAGGATGTGCCCACGGCGCCGAGCAACATCGCTTTCGATGAAGACCTGCGCGCGCGGAATCCTCAGTGGGGCATTCGGTGGCTGAAGGATGTGGCCGTGGAGGCGCGGAGGGCGGGGCTTGTGTTGCGGGAGCGGCATGCGATGCCGGCGAACAATCTGCTGCTGGTCTTTGCCGGCCCATAGGCCTCGATCGACGTCGGGGCGACTCCATCACGCCGGCCGGCTCTCCAAGCCTGAAAACGCTCGAACAGCCTCATCGTCGGTACTTTTCATCCGCTCCGGTCCGGAGTTTCGTGCATCCACAACGTGCATCGATCACGATGTTTCACTTTTGAAACGCCTGCGCGTGTCTTCTTCGCTCGGCGGGGCGTTTAAAGTTCGAGCCCGGTGCGCCGCGTGCGCACCGATTTCATTTCAATCCATTCATCCACCGTCCCACCAAAGAAAGACACCCGTTTTGAACAAGACCGACCTCATCGCCGCCATCGCCGCCGACACCAACCTGAGCAAGGCCGACGCCTCGCGCGCGCTCGACTCCGTCATCGACAACCTGTCGCGCGCGCTGGCCAAGGGCGACACGGTGCAACTGATCGGCTTCGGCACCTTTGCCGTGGCTGCCCGTCCCGAGCGTGAAGGGCGCAACCCTTCGACCGGCGAGAAGATGACCATCAAGGCCAGCAAGGCGCCGAAGTTCACCGCCGGCAAGGCGCTGAAGGACGCGGTCAACGCGCCCGCCGCACAGTAAGCAAGCAAGAAAAAAGACCCAAAAGACCCGGAAGAGGCACGCGCAGGCCTCTTTTCCACACCTCCCTCCGTGGCGCCCGCGCAGCAGTGCGGGTCGCGGAGGGGCGGCATCTTCAGGAAACCGTCGCATTCCGCGCTAGAGTTCGTGCAGGTTCACGAGCCCAGCCATCCGACATGTACGACGCGCCTGTGCCGACGCCCTCATTCCCCACCCCATCGCAGCAGTGGCTGCTTCGGCTTCTTTCGATAGGGGCCTGCCTTCTGTTCATCGGCTGTGCGAGCCCCTCGGGGCCGCGGCAGGGCGGTGGACCCGGGCCCGTCATGGGCGGCACCAGCACCCTGACGCCCGAGCAATCGAACAGCATCGCGATCCATGCGCTGGGCCTCGTGGGCACGCCGTACCGCTACGGCGGCAACACGCCAGACGGCGGCTTCGATTGCAGCGGGCTCATCGGCTACGTGTACCTCAACAGCGTGGGTGAATCGCCGCCTCGCACGGTGGCGCGCATGACGGGTTTCGGGGCCCCGGTTCCGATGTCGGAGCTCCGCACTGGCGACCTCGTGCTGTTCGGTTCTTCGACGCCCTCGCATGCGGGCATCTACGTGGGTAACGGGCGCTTCGTGCATGCGCCTTCGACTGGCGGCGTGGTCCGGCTCGACCGGCTCGATGGCGTGTACTGGTCGCGCCAGGTGGTGCAGGCGCGGCGGCCCTGAGCTGCCTCAGCTGCCCTTGCTGCCGCGACCGCTCTTCTTCGTGCCCTCGCCGCGCGGGCTTGCCGCATTTGCCGCAGTGGCACCGCCACCATTCAACTGCTCGACCCACGACAGCGCATCGACATACGCCATGAACCGGTTGAGGTACTCCGGCGACATGTCGCGCATGAGCGTGAGCGAGCGGTGCACGAGCTGGTGCGAGTTGAGCGGGCCGGCGTTCTGGGGCACCTTCGCCAGCGACTGGTTCAGCCGGCGGTCGGCGCTGAGCCTGGACCAGGTGCTCTTGAAGTAGCGGATCGACTTCAGCTCGGCGGCTGGCGCAGGTGCAACTGAAGGGGACGACCGCGGGCGGGGCGCTGGCTTGCCCGGTGCCGTTGTCTTCGCCGCTGCAGCCATTGCGGGAACATCATCCGCAGCCGGCGCATGCCTGGCGATGTGCTCGATGAGGTCCGCGAATGCGTCGCGCTCGGGCTGCGCCTGTTGCTTCGTGACCTCCGCCGCTTTGGCCTTCTCCAGGTCCTCGCCATACACCGCAAGCAGCGCGATCACCTTGTCGTCGACGATGCGACGCACTTCGCCATCGAACGCGGCCGCGCGCCGGGCCATCGCCTCGATGACGCGAAAGCGCACGGGGTCGAAGCGCTGGTCGCCACGCGCGAGCGCCTCGGCGACCATGGCGCCGGTGTCGCGAGTGGTGGCGTCTTCCTGCTCAGTCACGAGGCTTTGCGCTGGCGCTGGAAGAAGAGGAAGGGCGCGGCGCGGGCGCCATCTCCACGCGGCGGTTCTTCGAGCGGCCGTCCGCATCGGCATTCGACGCCACCGGCTGCTCGGAGCCGAAGGCGGCGGCGAAGATCGCCGACGAGGGCACGCCGGCTTCGATCAGCGAGCGCGTCACGGTCAGTGCGCGCTGCGCCGAAAGCTCCCAGTTGTCCGCGAACTGGCGCGCGTTGTCGCGCATCTGCCGGTCGTCGGTGAAGCCGCTCACCATGAGGATTTCGTCGCGCGACTTGAGATACGTGGCCAGCGGCGCGGCCAGGCTCTTGAGCAGTTGCTTGCCTTCGGGCTGCAGTTCCGCCGAGTTGAAGGCGAACAGCACGCTGCCGCTGATGCCGATGCGGCCGTTGGTCAGCGTCACGCGGCCGGCGGCAAGCGGCGCCGCCAGGGCCTGCTCGAGCGTCTGCAGGCGCTTGGCCTCGGCCTGCCGCTGCTTCACCTCAGTCTCGAGCTTCGAGGCCAGTTCCAGCTGCATGCCCAGCGCGCACACGAGGATGAGCACGAAGGCGCCGAGCAGGCCCGCCATGAGGTCGCCGAACACCGCCCACACCGGCACGCCGGGCTCGTCGAAGCCGGCCTCGATGTCTTCGCGGGTGCCCATCATGCTTCGCTGTCCGCGGGCGCCTGCTGCGGCTGCTGTTGGTGCTGCTGTCGCTGCCTGATGGCGATCTGCTGCATGTCCTCGACGATCTGCTTCTGCGACATGATGCTCAGGTCGATCACTTCGCGCGCCTGCGCGACGTAGTAGGCAAGCTGCTCGTCGCTGCGCGAGATGGACTTGCTGAGCGCGCCTTCGATGCGCTGCAGGTGGCCCGCGAGCTTGTCGTTCGACTGGCTGAAGAGCTGCACCGCTAGGCCGAAGGCCTCACCCAGGCTGGCCACTTCGACGGCGCTGCCGGCGATCTGCGCGGCAACGGCGCCCATCCTGTCGGACTCGGCCTCGGCCTTCTCGGTGAAGCGGCTGCCGACACGCTCCAGCATTTCGGCCGATGCCGACACCAGCGTGTCGATGGCCGCGCGCTGTTCGGTGGAAGCGTGGTTCACGGCGTCGAGCAGGGTGGAGAGGGTTTCGAGGATGCGGCTGCGCTCCTCCAGCATGGTGTTGTCGCGCGCCATGCTGTCGGCGAGCTTCTGGCGCAGTTCCGTCACCACTTCGGCTGCGGCGCGTGGCGCTTCAGACGCGGCCTGCAGCAGCTGCGCGATCTCGGTGACGGTGCTCTTCGCGTGCGCCTCGGTCTGCGCCGACATGTCGCGCGCGGTCTGGGCCATGGTGTCGAAGAGCTGCTGCTGCTGGCTCGCGTTGTGCGCGTTGGCCTGTTGCCATTCCTCCTGCAGCGAGGCGGCCATGGCGCCCAGCGATTGCGTCCATGCCGCAAGGCGCTCTTCGTCGCGCGACGCCATCTGCGACATCGCATCGGCCGCGGCCTGCGGTGCCTCGGCGGCGGCCTGCAACAGCCGCGAGATTTCGGCGACGGTGTTCTTCGCGTGCGCCTCGGTCTGCGCCATCGTGTCGCGTGCGGTCTGCACCATCGTGTCGATGAGCTGCTGCTGCTGACCCGCGTGGTGCGCGTTGACCTGCTGCCATTCCTGCTGCAGCGACGCGGCCATGGCGGTCAGCGATTGCGTCCAGGCGGCGAGGCGCTGTTCGTCGCGCTGCGCCATCTGCGACATCGCGTCGGACGCTGCCTGCGGCGCTTCGGCCGCGGCCTGCAGCAGGCGTGCGATCTCGGCAACGGTGCTCTTCGCATGCGCTTCGGTCTGCGCCATCGTGTCGCGTGCCGTCTGCGCCATGGTGTCGAGCAGCCGTTGCTGCTGGCTCGCGTTGTGCGCGCCGGCCTGCTGCCATTGCTGCTGCAGTGCGGCGCCCATGTCGGCCAGCGATTGCGTCCAGGCCGAGAGGCGCTGTTCGTCGCGCGCCGCGAGCTCGGCCTGCAGCTTTGCATGCGCCTGATCCACGGTCTGCAGCAGCGATGCGGTGTGCTGCTCGAATGCGGCAGTGGCGGAGGTGAGGGTCTGGTGCGCATCGCCCGACAGCTTCTCGCTGACCTGCTGGTGCCGCGCGAGCGCGTCGCCCCAGGTTATGGACACGCTGCCGACGGTGCTTTCCAGGCGCGCGGAGACGCTGTCGACCAGCGCGGCGGAGCGCTGCTCGAAGGTCTGCGCGAAGTGGTCGTGCGAGCCGCGCACGTCCTTCGACAGCGCCTCGGTGGTGTGCTGGTGCTCGGCGAGCGCGGTCTTCCAGGTGTCGGCCACGCGGTCGGTGGTGGCTTCGAAGCGTCCCGAGAGGCCGTCGAGCTGCTGCTGCACGGTGTTCGAGATGGTCTGGTGCAGCGCGGCCGTTTCGCGCGCGATGCCGGCCATGGTGGCTTCGACCACAGGCTGGATCGCGGCGCCGGCGACGCGCGCGCTCTCGGTCAGGCTCTGCTTGAGCGACTGGTCGACGGAAGAAGCGAGGCTGCCGTACACGGCCTCGGCCTTGCTGTGGAAGCTGTCCTGGCTGGCCGCGAGCCGGTCGCCGAGCGCCTGGTTCTGCCGCTCGATGGCCTGCACCATCGCCTGCAGCTGGCCGACCAGCTCGGGCATGGCGTGGGCCTGCTGCTGTAGCAGCTTGAACGACTCTTCGCGCTGGTGCGTCTGCGAGAACACGCGCAGCACGGTGGCGATCTTGGTGTCGAGCACCTGCCCGGCCTGCAGCCGCTCGCGGCGGCTCAGCGCCGAGGCCAGGCCCAGCATGGCCGATGCGGCCACGCCCGCCACCGAGGTGCCGAAGGCGAGGCCCAGGCCCTTGACGGGCGCGGAGAGCGAATCGCGGATGGTCTGCAGGTCGGTCGAGCTTTCCAGCGCGAGGCCGGTGCCCCGGAGCGTGACCACCATGCCGATGAAGGTGCCCAGCATGCCCAGCAGCACCAGGAAGCCGGCGAGATACGGCGTGAGGGCGGGGCCTGGCAGGCCCACGCGCTCGCCTTCGATGCGCAGGCGCACGGCGTTGCGCAGCGAGGGATGCAGCCGGTCGAGCCAGTTGCCCAGGCTCTCGGGCGGGGCCGAGAGCCCGGCGGTGGCCTGTGCCAGGCTCGTCGTGGCCTGCTGGAAGCGGTGCAGCTCCAGCGCGCCCATGATGTAGAAGGCGCCGATGATCAGCGTGACGGCCAGCGCCAGCGGGTTGGTGCCGATGTATCCGGCGCCTACCCAGCCCACGACGGCAAGGCCAGCGACAAGTACGGCGTAGTGGAGGAATCGGGTCATGAGGTCCTGGTGGCCTGGGTGCGAAGGGCGTCGAGCAGCCCTTCGACCGGTTGGAATCTGAAGTCCAGTTCGGCGAGCAGCACGTCCTGGGCGTCCTTGCGGAACACGTCCAGCCATTCGTCGGTGGGCTGGGCACTGTGGGGTTTGTCTTCTGTCTCGGATGCCTCGGCGTCGGCTTCTGCCTGCGGTGCTTCGGCAGCCTTGCGTAGCCGTTCGAAGTGCCGCTCGAGGATGCCCGGCACGGACGACAGCAGGCTGTATTCGCGCGCTTCGAGCACCTGCGCCATCACCACGTCCACCGAAGCGAGCCGCGCCATGGCCGGCGACCTGGCCGCCATGGCCGCGCGCAGCTTGCCGCGCAGCGAGCTCGCGCCCGCTTCCATGGCCTGTTGCCGGGCCAGGTAGCGGCGCTTGTAGGGGGTGAAGTCGGAAGCGGCCTCCTTGCCGGCGCCGAAGGTGTTGTCCTCGACGATGGCATTGGCCAGCGCGGCTTTCACGCGCTGGCATTCGCTTTCCTCGTTGTTGCGGGGGGCGCGGAGGCCGGTTTGCGGCGTTGCCGGAGCACCGTCGAGCGCCGCGGACAGCGAGATGGCGTCGGTCCAGCCGAACCACTGGCTCAGCCGGTCGGCGGTGGGTTGCGCGGGCTCCCGGGCGTCGACGTTGGAAAGCCTTGAAAGCAAGCGAATGAGCGCCGAGCCGTTGAAACCTGTGCGCCTTGAAACTTGCTCCATGCCCCCTGAAAGCGCCCGAATGCGCGTGGTCCGAAAAACCCGGCAGTCTACAACAGGGCCCTCTGTCCGAGCCCTCCCGTCGGGCGCCGCGAGCCCCCGGCTGTGTAACGAAATGCCAGTTTTTTCATCATGTGCGCGCGGAGCGCGGCGAAGTCACATGCTCGGGCCGCAGGCCCAGCCCCACGGCCCGCGCCGGCAGCCTGCGCAGCAGCGGCCAGCGCGCGAGCAGCCGCAGCGCCAGGGGCAGGCGCCGTGGCCCCGCAGCCGGCCTGCCGTCGAGCACGGCCATGAGCACGCGGTCCTGTATGAAGCGCTGCACGGCCTGGGTGACCTGCACGGGCAGTTCCCTGCGCCGCTGCAGCTGGGGCAGCAGGGCGTCGATTTCCTTTTCGCTCGCGTCGCCGGCCAGCGCGGCGGCCAGCAGGTTGGCGGCGGCCACCGCGTCCTGCACGGCGAGGTTGATGCCGACGCCGCCCACGGGCGACATCGCATGCGCGGCGTCGCCGATGCACAGCAGCCCCCGGCACGACCAGCTCTCGAGGCGGTCCACCGTCACTTCGAGCAGCTTCACCGAATCCCAGCCGGGCAGCGCCGAAGGCAGCCTGTCGGCGAGGAAGGGCGCGATGCGGCCGATCTCCTCGTGGAAGGCCGCGATGCCCCGTGCCTGCAGCGCGTCGTGGCCGCCCTTGGGTATGACGAAGGCGCACTGCCAGTAGTCGCCGCGGTTCAGCGTCACCAGAATGCGGCCCCCCGCGATGTGGCCCCCGGTGGACGACGGGTCGCTGGCGAGCCTGGGCACGGCCATCCACAGCACGTCGATGGGTGCTCCGTAGCTGATGTGCGGCAGGGCGGCGGCATCGCGCAGCGTCGAATGCCGGCCGTCGGCCGCCACCACCAGCGAGGCGTGCAGCTCGACCTCCTGCGGCTGGCCCGCGCGGCGGCCGCGCCGCACCTTCACGCCGTTGACGCGGCCCTTGTCCTGCAGCAGGCCGACGGCCTCGGCGTCGGTCCAGAGTTCGAAGCAGGGGTAGCGCCGGGCCTCGTCGCACATGAAATCGAGAAACTCCCATTGCGGCATCAGCACGAGGAACTTGCTGTGCGAGGGCAGGTGGGTGAAGTCGGCCACCGGCACGGTGCGGCCCTCGAAGGTGCCGCGCAGTTCGTCGATGCGGTCGTGCGGGCGCTGCAGGAAGGCTTCCAGCAGGTTCAGTTCGTGCAGCACTTCGAGCGTGGACGGGTGCACGGTGTCGCCGCGGAAGTCGCGCAGGAAGTCCAGGTGCTTCTCCAGCACGACCACGGGCACGCCGGCGCGGGCCAGCAGCAGGCCCAGCACCATGCCGGCGGGGCCGCCGCCTGCGATGCAGCAGCGTGGCGTCGAGGATGCGGGCGCTTGGGTGGCTTGTGTGTCCATGGCTCCGATCGATCGATCCGGTCGCGCCGCGGACGGCGTGGCCTGTGTTGCACGGCGCCGCCCGGTGTGCCGGGCCCAGCCCGGGTTCAGCCCGGATTTAGCCCGGATTCAGGGCTGCGCGAAGGTGACGCGCTGGGCGATGAGCACGCCGTCGACCACGCGGTCTCCGACGACTGTCACGCGCTTGCCGTTGCCCAGGTCCGCGGCGGTGCCGTTTTCGAAGATGGTAGCGGAGCCGGCGGCGTTCACGCGCTGGCCGCGCACCATGAAGTCGGAAGCCGACTGGTAGCCGGCGACCGGGCCGATCACCGTGAAGGACGCCGGCCCGCCCATGCCGGGCACGTAGCGGACGCGCAGCTTCTTCGCCACGAGCACCTGCCCCGAGAGGAAACCGTCGACCTCGACCTTGACCCCGTTGCCGATGGCGCCCGCCTGGCCGCCGGGTATCTGGGCGTTGCGCGCGTCCACCTTGTTGCCGAGCACGCGGAAGTCGCCGAGCGAGACGAAGTCGGTGGCGACGCCCGCGAGCTGCAGCGCGATGCCGTCGGCGGTGGGAATGGCGTACCAGCCGTTGACCGTGGTGGCGGTGAAGCGGTCGGCCACCGGTGCAACGGTGCCGCGCACGCGCACGATGGCGCCTTCGGCCAGGCTGGCGGTGTCGAGGCCGGGGCCGAAGTCGACGGTGAGCAGGCCGAGCGTGAATTGCCGGCCGGCAAGGTCGAGGTTCTGGACGGTGCCGGTCGCCAGCGGCTCGACGGAGGCCGGTGCGACGTGGACGCGCGTGGCGCGCAGCGTGCCCGGCGCGGCGGGCAGGCCCCAGACCTGGATCACCGCGCCGTCGAGCAGGTCGGCCGGGCCGCTGGCGTCGCCCCAGACGGTGGCGTTGTCGGTGGTCACGCGGCTGCCCATGACGGTGAAGCTGCCGCTTGCCAGGTCGATGTCGGAGACCGCGCCGCGCAGCTCGGCGGCCGAGACCACCTGCGCGGCCGTGCCGCTGGTGAAGTTGGCATCGACCTTGCCGGCGATGCGCGCACTCATGCCGATCTGCAGCTCGGTTGTGTCTTCGAGGCTGAAGGTGGCGCTGTCGGTGTTGTAGCGCAGGCCGTTGAGGATCACGCTGCCGAGGCCGTCCGCCGCGCCGATGCCGGCGGCGTCCGCGCTCACGCCGGTGCCGCCCGAACCCACGCCGGAGCCGTCGCCGTTGGTGTTGCCGGCGGTGCTGGTGCCGTCGCCGCCGGTGCCTGCACTGCCGCTGGTACCGCCTGTGTCGCCCTGGCCCCCGGAGCCGCCGGTGTCACCGCCACCGCCGCCGCCGGTCGCCGTCGAGGTGCCGGAGCCGGCCGCGCCGGCCGCGCCCAGGCCGGACGCACCGCTGCCGCCGCCACCTCCGCCTCCGCCTCCGCAGGACAGGAGCATGGCGATGCCGCCCGCAAGCAGCAGGCCGCGCAGGAAGCGGTGCGCGAGCCGGAAGGAGGGAGCGAGGGTGAGGATCGTGTTCATCGTGAGGGCGGCCCGCTCTTCTTCGGCGTGGCTTCGTCGTCTTCGTAATAGGTATAGATGCCGACGCGGATGCGCGCCTTGCTGCCGGCGGGCGCGCGCTCGACGGCCCCGGTCATCTCGCGGGCCAGTTCGTGGTGCAGGCCGGCCCAGCGCTCGCGCGCGAGGAGCTGGATCTTTTCGCAGTCTTCCAGCGTGAGGCCGTGCGCGTACACCGCGCGCTCGAGCATGCGGGGCGATTCGCCCAGGGTGTTGGAGACGGCCGCCAGCAGGTGGTCGCGGCCGTTGTCGCCCATGAAGGCGAGCATCGACTGCAGGTCTTCGACCGGCACGAAGCCGTCGGCCGTGAGCTCGGCCTTGCCGTTGTCCTCGGCCACCATGTTCAGGCGCACGAGTTCATCCAGGATGGTGCGATGGTGGATGTTGCCCCGGCTGGCCAGCCGCGCCACGCGCTCGAAGGAGGGCGCGTCGTCTTCCGTGGTGACCGGCAGGCGGCGCAGGGCCTCCTGCTCGGTGGTCAGCTGCAGCCACAGCGTGAAGGTCTTGGCGGCGGCCGAGAGTTCGGTGTGGGGCAGGGGGTCGACGGTGGCGCGGACCTTGGCGGTGACGGCCTTGCGGTTCAGGCCGGTGGTCACCGAGATCTGGCTGAGGTTGGGCCGCTTCACGCCCTGCTGGCGCCAGGAGCGCTGCGCCTCCTCGATGAGCAGGTCGCGCAGCAGTTCCTCGAGGTGCGGGTGCTTGACGCCCATGGCAAGCGCCAATCGGACCACGGGACGAAGGATGCGAGCGCAGGCTGCGAGGGCCCAATCCAGCCGGTGTTCCATGAATGCGGTCGTTGCTCCTGGGTTCGTGGGTTCTTGGACAAGGGGCCGGGCCGCCATCCGGACCCCGTCGCTGCGGCGTATTGTCGTCGGTCCGCCGCAGCGGCCTTTCCGGCGGCGTCGTCCTAGCTCGAAGCGCAGCTCCCGTCGTTCGACTTCGTGACGTTGGTGCGCCCGGTGGCACTGATGCTCACGGCGCGCGACTGGTTGGCGCTGGGGGTGGCGCGGCAGATGTTGATCCGGCTCTGGCCCGCGCCCATGCCGGTGGCCTGGAACACGATGGAACTGGCGCCGCCCGCTTCGCGCAGCAGGTAGCCGGAGGCCGCGGCGCTTTCCACGCGCAGCACCTGCGTGCCGCTCAGCACGATCCAGCCGGCCTCCCATTGCCCGTTGGTGCTGCAGCTGGTGCCGTTGGCAGAGGCGCACAGGGTGACCGGGGCGTTGCGCTTGATGGCTTCGCTGCGCGCGAGCTGGCTGCCCGAGACCAGCGATGTGGCATAGCTGCTCAGGCGCGTGGACAGCCGGATGCTGTCGAACGAAGGCACGGCGATGGCGACGAGCACCACCAGCACGGCCACCGTGACCATCAGCTCCACCAGCGTGAAGCCGCGCGCGCGGACTGTGCCGGGGTTGCGCATGAGGCCGGTGCTCCGAGTGCTCATCACTTCTGGATGAACCAGTAGACCCGGCCCTTGGGCTGCTTGAACGCGGCCTTGGGCGAGGTGCCCTTGGGGCTCAGGAAGGAGTCGGGATTGGCGCCGATCACCACGTCGCGCATGCTGCCGTCGTCGAGCTGGACGCGGCCGACCACGGGCGAGGGCGCGAGGCCGCCGCCCACCACGTTCTGGAAGCGCCCGCCCGGTCCCTGGGGCGCGGCGTTGACGTACGACACGTTGTAGACGCGCGCGGTGCCGAGGTCGGCGCGGCACGACTGCGTGTTGGGGTTGGTCGGCGTGTGGGTATTGAAGGTGGTGACGCCGTAGGCGGTGACCGAGCTGGTCACCACCTGTTCGCCGGCGGCCAGGGCGAGGTACCAGCCCTTCTTGGTCGCGAGGTCGGAGGAGGTCGGCGTGGAGGTGTCGGTGATGGGCTGCAGCGAGGCCTGGCACAGCAGGCCGTTGCCGGTGCCGCAGTTGCTGGTCTCGCTGCTCAGCCAGCTGCTGTCGGTGGGCTTGTCGACCAGCATGTAGAAGCGGTTGGCCACGCCGAGCGCGGAGTTGTAGTAGCGCAGCGGCTTCTCGCGGTCGCCCGAGCCGAGAAGGATGACGAAGGAGCCGTTGTCCTCCACCACGTCGGGCGCGAACATGAACTTGCGGTTGGGCGTGCAGGTGGTCACCGTGTCGCAGCCCAGCGAGGCGACCTGCGTCATGGTCCAGCCCGAAGGCGCGCCGCTGCCGAGTGCGATGCGGTAGACGTTGCCGCCCAGGTCCGCGGCATAGGCGATGCGGGCGATGCCCAGGGAGTCGGTGACCACGGTGACTTCGCCGACCACCGGCCGCGCGGTGGCGAACATCTGCAGGCGCGCGCCGGTGTCGGCGTCGAGCACGTAGATGCCGCTGCCCTTCGCGCCGGTGCCGCAGGCTTGGGCTGCGCTGTTGGTGTCGACGTCCTCGCACTTGTCGTAGCCGCCGCCGAAGATCAGCAGCGGGCTGTTGCCGCCGCCGTAGCCGCTGGCGCGCATCACCTTGGGAGCCGACCAGGTCTGGCCCATGCCCTCGAAGCCGGTGTCGCAGCCGATGTCGTCGCCCTGGTTGGGGCAGCCCTTGCGCCACTTCAGGGTGGGAGCGGTGGCGGAGGAGACGTCGAAGGCGTAGACCAGCCGGCCGCCGCGGCGCATGCTCGCGTAGAGCCAGGCGGTGCTGCCTTGGCGGTAGGCCGAGACGGGGCCGTCCATGCCGTAGGGCTTGGGCGCCACGGCGCCGGCGGTGACCGGCAGGCCGGGGAAGTTGATGCGCGTGGTGTCGTCGTACAGCCGCTTGATGCTGCCGTAGAACTCCGGCGGCATGAAGGACCAGAGCTCGTCGCCGGCGGCGGCCGAGCCCAGGGCCGCGGTGCGGTTGCCGTTGACGGCGCGCAGCACGCCGTCGTTGCCGCCGTAGAACACCACCACCTGCGGCGCGGCGTCGGTGCCGTAGTTGATGGCCACCGGCCGCGAGTGCACCACGTCGCCGTGCACCGAGGGGCGCATCGAGGTGGAGGTGACGGGGTTGCCCTGCGCGTCGGGCCGCTCGTCGCCCTTGTTGTCGAGGCCGCGCGCCCAGTTGATGAGCGCGGTGCGATCGGTGTCGGCGGTGACGCCCAGCGCGGCCTTGGTGATGGAGGCGTTGCCGTCGACGAAGGAGGTGAGGGCGGTGCAGCTGCCCGGCGCGCAGGTCTTCATGTTGCGGTTGACCACGGCGATGCGCCGCAGCATGTAGCCTTGGGCGCCCTTTTCCACCACGTTGCCGTCGGGGCTGTCGGCGGCTTCCTTGCCCAGGCAGTCGCCGGAGGGCCGGAAGCTCCAGTAGACGTCGGTGTCGCTGGGCGCGGGCGTCCAGAAGCTGCGCGCGCAGGGCGCCACGAAGCCGGTCTGGTTGTTCACCGCGTTGGCGCCCACCGAGTCCTGCAGGATCAGCTGGTTGCTGCTGTCCAGCCCCAGCTTGTATTGCTTGAGGTTGCCGTTCCAGCGCGGGAAGGCGTCCTGGTCGGGGCGGAACATGCCCACGAACACCTGGTTCAGGTAGGTGCCCTGGGTGTTCACGCTGACCGGCAGGCTCACCGAGGAGAACACGCTGTTGACAGACTGGATCTTGCTGAAGATGTCGTCCAGCGCCGCGCCCAGCGCGCCGCCCAGGTCGGGCTTGGCCGAGATGTCGTAATACTCGCCCTTGCTCTGGGTGGCCATGCTCTTGAGCAGCGAGGTCCAGCCGGGCCCCTGGCCGCCGGTGGCTTTGGCGGCCTCGATGGTGTAGACCTTCACGCCCATGCTGGTCTGCAGGAAGCGCGACCACTCGTCGGCCGTGTTGTCCTGCGAGCCGCTGGGGCTCAGGGCGATCTGCGTGGTGTCGCCGCCCGCGGCGCGCAGGGCGGCGTTGGAGATCTGGCTGTCGTTGTTGTTGTCCTGCGCCGCGCCGTTGCTGATGTAGATGACGTAGGTGCCGGTGCAGTTCTCGGTGCTGGGGCCGACGTAGGTAGTGGCGGAGAAGCTGCCGAGCGCGTTGCGCGGCAGCGCATAGATGGCCTGCGACGCCGCCGTGCCGCTCGTGTTGCCGCTGTAATCGGCCTTGTTCTTGCCATTGCCGGCGATGGGCGTGCCGCTGGCGAGGTAGCGATAGACCTCGGCCATGGTCTTGCCGGCCTTGCCGCCGTTGGATTTGTCCGCGAGCTTGTCGAGGCTGCGGATGAGCGCGCCGTACTTGACCTTGGTGCCGTCGTCCAGCGTGCGCACCGCGGCGCGCACGTAGCCGCCGTCCGAGTTGGAGTTGCCCTGGCCGGTCTCGGTGAACATCATCAGGCCGACCTTGAACTTGTTGGCCTTCAGGCTTTCGAAGGCCGAGGCGAGCGCGGTCATCTCGGCGGTGAAGGGCTGGTTCCAGTTGGCCGTGTTGTCCAGCACGAACAGCACGTTCGGCGCCTGCGCCGCGCTGGGGTTGTAGCCCACGAAGAGGTCGATGTCCTCGGCGCGGGCAGGGCCCGCCGTCAACGCAGCGAGCGCGGCGGCCGTCCACAGCGAAGCGAGAAGTTTCCGGGTCATGGTGCGAGCCTGTTCGTCGTCGGGTTGTCTTGGGGTGGCATGCCTAGGAAGCGCAGAACGCCTCGAACTGCGCCTTGTTGAGCAGGGCGCGCACGCCCTGGCGCACGGCGGTGGTGGCGCCGTTGGTGTTGCGGGCATCGGTGACCGTGGTGCTGATGTCCCACACCGAGTTGTATTGGTCGGGCAGGGTCGAGAGCCCCGAGCCGCTGCTGGAGGCACCGCCGGTGATGCCGCCCGGGCCCGTGGTGCCGCCGCCGCCGCCGGTGTCCAGCGCCTTGGTGGCGCGCACGCACACGGGGGGAGCGACGGTCACGATGTAGTCGGTGACGCCGTCGTTGTCGATGTCCACCATGCTCACGGTCTGCTGCGGCGCCGCGAGCGTCGGGCTGCCGTCGCTGCCGGGCACCAGCAGGCTGGTGGCCACTTCCTCGATCGCGCGGTTGCCGGCGGCCACCGCCTCGTTGCGCGCCTGCAGGTTGCCCACTGCCTTGAGGTTGGCGTTGCTCAGGTTGAAGCCAGCGGTGACCACCAGGGTGATCAGCAGCAGCATGATCATCCCGATGAGCAGCGCGGCGCCGCGCTGGCCGGCGCCGCGGGCGAGTGGCGCGCGTGTGTTCATGGCGTTTCCCTCCGGCCGGTGACGTTGGTCAGGCGCACGGAAGTGGAGAAGGCGTGTCGCTTGTAGTGGTCGTTGAACGGGCCCAGCGTGGCGCCGCCCAATTGGTAGGTGCGGGTGTCGGTGTGGCCGGGCGATGCCTCGGAGCTGCGCGCCAGCACGTGCAGCTTGACGGCCACCACATTGACGAGCTGGTCGGCGGTGCAGGCGGGGCTGGCGACGCAGTGCACGAAGTTGCCGTCGGGGCTGCCGTCGCCGCGGTTGGCGGGCGTGGACTTGTTCGCGGGATCGGCCCATGCGATGGCCGTGGTGTAGTCGACGGCGGCGCCGGTCTTGCTCAGCGTGTCGAGGCCCAGCTCGACGCGGAAGCCTTCCACGCCTTCGATCAGCGGCACGGGCGGCTGCTGCGCGAGCGTGCCGCCCGCGAGGTCGAAGCGCGAGCGCGCCAGCGTGGGAATGCCGTCTCCGACCGTCTCCGCGTAGTCGCGCACGTAGTAGATGTCGGCCACGAGCTTGCGCTTGGGCGACGGGGTGGTGCAGTCCTTGCGGAACATGCTGCCGAAGCCGGCGGTCGAGAGGTCGAAGGACGACGGTTTCTGCGTGCCGCACAGCGACGACTGGAAGTACATGGCGCCGGTCGTGTCGGCATCGCAGTTGGGCGTGCCGGGCAGGCAGGTCTCGGCGTGGCGCACCACGATGATGTCGGTGTTGGCCTTCTTGTTCTTCAGCAGGTCGGCGCAGCTGGCGGGCACGCTGTCGTAGGTCTGCACCGGAATGTCCAGCAACTGGCGCTTGTAGTCGTCGGTCCAGTTCGCGGCGGAGTAGGGCAGGCAAGGGTCGGGCAGCGCGCCGGTGGGCACGTGCGTGGGAGCGCCGGTGACGGTGAGGTCGTCGAACTCGGGCATGTAGTTCTCCCAGAAGCCGGCGTGGGAGATCTCGTTCTCGAGCACGAAAGTGCTGAGGCGCCCGGTCTCGATCTGCCGGTTGACCCGCTCCAGCTCGCGGTGGGAGTTGCTCACGTTAAGAAAGAGCGCGAGCAGCGCCGCCACCACGATGAGCGTGATGGTGATGGCCACCATCAGCTCGATCAGCGTCAGGCCGCGCTGGCCATGCCGCAGGGCGCGTGGGCGGTTCATGAAAGCGACCCGATGCGCACCAGCGTGGTCACGGTGCGGCGGCACTTGTCGTCCGTGCAGGTGGTGCCGCTGTCGTACTGGCCCTTGCCGCAGGCCACGCCGTCGGGCGGAGCGGAGATCGGTCCGAGGCCCTGCCAGGCGACGGTGACGAGGTATTCGTTGTTGCCCATGTCCTCCACGCAGCCGCGTCCGCCGATCACGGTGCCGAGCTTGCTGTTGCCGTAGACCTCGGCCGCGCCCTGCAGCGCGTTGCACCACTCCTTGGCGTCCACCTGCTGGCGCGTGCCGGTGGCGGTGGGACAGGTGGTGGCGGCACCCAGCGGCGCGCTGGTGACGTAGCTGGCCGCCGTGCGGCGGTTGGTCGCGATGCGGCTGGCCATGTCGTTCAGCAGGATCAGCGCCTGCGAGCGCTGGTACGACTCCATCTCGGAGGCCTGCATGCGCGCCTGCAGCCCCACGAGGCCGAACAGGCCGATGGCCAGCACGAGCAGCGTGACCAGCACCTCGATGAGCGTGGTGCCGCGCTGGCGGCGGATGGAGCGGCGCGTCACCATTTGCCCGCCGGCGATTTCACGCCTTCGCTGGTGAGGCTGAGGTTGCCGTCGCCCGATTGCGATCCGGTCGGCGTGAAGGTGAGCGTGTAGCCCGGCGCGCCGGAGGTGGAGAGGGTGACGTCGTAGCCGTAGTTCGCCGAGACCTCGGAGGGCAGGCTGTAGCCGCTGGCGGTGAGCGCCGCCTTGTCGGCGTAGTTGCGGTTGGCGATGAGGTACTGCTGCTGCCGGTTGGCGATGTCCATCATCTGCGCCTGCGCCGCGGAGCGCTTGGAGCGGATGACGTACTGCTGGTAGCTCGGCAGGGCGATGGCGGCCAGGATGGCCACGATCGCCACCGTGACCATGACCTCGATCAATGTGAAGCCGCTGCTGCGTCTGCGTGCCTGCGAATGCTGGTTCATCGTGGCTCGAAAGGAATGTTTCACATTGTTAATTATGTGAATTTATCACATTTATGGGAAATACAAGGGCCGGAAAGCTCCGGTGTGCGGTGCCCGCCACGGAGGGTTCCAGGGTTTTCCATTACGCAAAGCCACGCGCCTGCCTTGCGCGGTCCGACGGATGCGCCGGCGCCCCTGCCCGGCAAAACTCCCCGGGTTCAATTCCAAGGAGACATCCGCATGCACAGCATCCGACGCCATCTGGTGTGGCTGGTCGTGGCCGTGATCGGCGCGTTCGCGCTGGGCACCGTGGCCCTGACCCGAGGCGAAAGCGTCAACGCCCTCTGGGTGGTGGCCGCCGCGATCTGCACCTACCTGATCGCCTACCGCTACTACAGCCTCTTCATCGCCGACAAGGTGCTGGGCCTGGACGGCAACCGCAAGACGCCGGCGCACCGCCACAACGACGGCCTGGACTACGTGCCGACCGACAAGAACGTGCTGTTCGGCCACCACTTCGCGGCCATCGCGGGCGCGGGCCCGCTGGTGGGGCCGGTGCTGGCGGCGCAGATGGGCTACCTGCCCGGCCTGCTGTGGGTGCTGGCCGGCGTGGTGTTCGCCGGCGCGGTGCAGGACTTCATCGTGCTGTTCATCTCCACGCGGCGCGACGGCCGCTCGCTGGGCGACCTCGTCAAACAGGAGATGGGGCCGGTGCCCGGCATGATCGCGCTGTTCGGCACCTTCATGATCATGATCATCATCCTGGCGGTGCTGGCGCTGATCGTGGTGAAGGCGCTGGCCGAATCGCCGTGGGGCACCTTCACGGTGGCCGCGACGATTCCGGTGGCGCTCTTCATGGGCGTGTACCTGCGCTACATCCGCCCGGGGCGCATCGGCGAGGTGTCGCTGATCGGCTTCGTGCTGCTGATGCTCGCCATCTTCGGCGGCCAGGCCGTGAGCCAGAGCCCCGAGTGGGCGCCGCTCTTCACCTTCGACGGCAAGGCGCTCACCTGGATGCTCGTGGGCTACGGCTTCGTCGCCGCCAGCCTGCCCGTGTGGCTGCTGCTCGCGCCGCGCGACTACCTTTCGACCTTCCTGAAGATCGGCACCATCATCGCGCTGGCCATCGGCATCGTGTTCGTGATGCCTACGCTGCAAATGCCTGCCGTCACGCAGTTCGCGCAGGGCAACGGCCCGGTGTGGTCGGGAAGCCTGTTCCCGTTCCTGTTCATCACCATCGCCTGCGGCGCCGTCTCGGGCTTCCACGCGCTCATCTCCTCGGGCACCACGCCCAAGATGCTCGACAACGAACGCCACGCGCGCTTCATCGGCTACGGCGGCATGCTGGCCGAATCGTTCGTCGCCGTGATGGCGCTGGTGGCCGCCTCGTGCATCGAGCCCGGCATCTACTTCGCGATGAACAGCCCCGGCGCGCTGGTCGGCACCACCGCGCAGCAGGTGGCGGCCACGGTGTCGGGCTGGGGCTTCGTGATCACGCCCGAAATGCTGATTCAGACCGCCAAGGACGTGGGCGAGACCACCATCCTCGGGCGTACCGGCGGCGCGCCGACCCTGGCCGTGGGCATGGCCCACATCCTTCACCAGGCGATAGGCGGGCAGGCCATGATGGCCTTCTGGTACCACTTCGCGATTTTGTTCGAGGCGCTCTTCATCCTCACGGCCGTGGACGCCGGCACCCGCGCGGGCCGCTTCATGCTGCAGGACCTGCTGGGCAGCTTCGTGCCCGCGCTCAAGCGCACCGACTCGCTGCCGGCCAACCTCGTCGCCACCGCGCTGTGCGTGGCGGCCTGGGGCTACTTCCTGTACCAGGGCGTGGTCGATCCGCTGGGCGGCATCAACACGCTGTGGCCGCTCTTCGGCATTTCCAACCAGATGCTCGCCGCCGTGGCGCTGATGCTGGGCGTGGTGGTGCTCTTCCGCATGAAGCGCGAGCGCTATGCGTGGGTGGCGATTGCGCCGGCCGCGTGGCTGCTGGCGTGCACGCTCACGGCGGGCTGGCAGAAGATCTTCTCGTCCGACCCGAAGATCGGCTTCCTCTCGCACGCGGCCAAGTACACCGAAGGCATCGCCAACGGCGTGCTGGTGGCGCCGGCCAAGACGCCCGAGGCCATGTCGCGCATCGTCTTCAACGACCGTCTCGACGCCGCGCTGTGCGCGCTCTTCATCTTCGTGGTGCTGAGCGTGCTGGTGTACAGCATCAAGGCCTGCTTCGCGGCGCGCGCGGCCAACCGCCCGACGACGCAGGAAACGCCTTTCGAACCCATGGGCGCCGCCGCCGCGACGGCCGCCCATTGAAGCCATGGGCCTCGCATTGCCGGAAGCCGGGCGCTATTTCGCGCGCTCGCTCAAGCAGTCGCTGCGGCTCATGGTCGGGCTGCCCGACTACGACGCCTACCTGACCCACATGGCGGCCACCCACCCCGACCGGCCGCCGATGAGCTACGAGGCCTTCTTCCGCGAGCGGCTGGAGGCGCGCTACGGCGCCGGCAAGGGCCGCTGCTGCTGAGCCCGGCGCGGCATTGCGTTACAGCTCTTTCCGATCGAAGCCCCGCCCCGCGGGATGGACGGGCCCGTCCCCCGGGCCTAGAGTCCCTTCCATGTCTGCAGCCTGGTGGCTGGCATGGAGGGTGATATGTCGCAGGATCCCTTTGCAGAGTTCAAGAACCGGCAGCGCGAGATGTGGTCGACCTTTGCGCCGACCGCCATGTTCACGACACCGGTAGCCGGGCATCTCGTCAGCTTCGCGCAGATCGCCGAGGGCGAGACGGTGCTGGACGTGGGCACCGGTACCGGCGTCGTGGCCGTTACGGCCGCACGCCGCGGCGCACGCGTCACCGGGCTCGACCTGACGCCCGAACTGATCGAGGCCGCGCGCGAGAACGCCGGCATCTCCGGGCACGGCGACATCGCCTGGACCGAAGGCGACGCCGAGAACCTGCCGTACGCCGATGCCTCCTTCGACGTGGTGCTGAGCCAGTTCGGCCACATGTTCGCGCCACGCCCGGAGGTGGCCATCTCCGAGATGCGCCGCGTGCTGAAGCCCGGCGGGCGAATCGCCTTCGCCACCTGGCCGCCCGAGCACTTCGTGGGCCGCATGTTCGCCTTCATCGGGCGCAACTCGCCGCCGCCTCCGGCCGGCGCGTCGCCGCCACCGCAATGGGGCAACCCGGCCATCGTCACGGAGCGCCTGGGGCAGCACTTCGACGCGCCGTTCTTCGGCCGCGGCACCATGCACTTTCCGGCCCTGAGCATCGGCCACTTCCGACTGTTCCTGGAACGTTCGGTCGGCCCGATGCGCAAGCTGGTCGAAGGCCTTGCCGACGATCCGCAGAAGCTGGCGGCGCTGCGGGCCGAGTTCGACGCGCTCGCCGAGCCGTACTACGTCGACAACGTGGTGCACCAGAGCTACCTGCTGACGCGGGCCCGCGCGCGCTGAGCGGCGCCGCGGCGGCGGCCGGAGCCGGCCCGAGAGCCGGCCCGGAACGTCGTTGCATTTATTTAGAATCCGCGGGTCGCGCGATGCGATCCCTCGCCCGAAGCCCCGGCCACCGTGCCGGCGCGGGCTGGCGAAGGCACCCAACCCAGATTCATTCAAGGCAGGGCACACACGGTTTCTCCGTCCAAGCGACGCAGGCGCCGGCGTGGCGCTTCGCGATTTCAAAAACAAATCGCCTTGAGGGAATTCCTGCCATGTCCGTCCGTTCTCGCGCGCCGCGCCTTCGCCTTGGCCTGCGCAATCCGTCCCTGTTCGTCGCCGCCCTGGCCGCTGCCCACTGCGCGGCCCAGGCCCAGAATGCCGACGCCACGCTGAAGGAGGTGACCGTCACCTCCGAGCAGGACGTCGGCTACGCGCCTTCCGTCGGCAGCACCGCCACCAAGGGCAGTGCGCCGCTGCGCGACGTTCCGCAGGCCGTCAACGTGCTGCCGGCGCAACTGCTGCGCGACCAAGGCGCCACCTCGATGCAGGACGCGCTGCGCAACGCGCCGGGCGTGTCGTTCAACGCGGGCGACGGCCAGCGCGACCAGGTGGTGATCCGCGGCTTCACCGCGATCGCCGACTGGTTCGTGGACGGCGTGCGCGACGACGCGCTGTACTTCCGCGATCTCTCCGACACCGAGCGCATCGAAGTACTCAAGGGCCCGGCGGCCGTGCTGTACGGCCGCGGCTCGTCCGGCGGCCTCGTCAACCGCGTGACCAAGAAGCCGATCTTCGAGCGTCCCTTCGGCGAGGTGTCGCTCGGCCTGGGCTCGCACGACTTCAAGCGGGCCACCGCCGACCTCAACACGCCCATCGGCGAGAACATGGCCTTCCGCCTCAACGTGGCGCGCGAGAAATCGGGCAGCTACCGCGACCAGCAGTTCATCGACCGCTACAACATCGCGCCCTCGCTGGCCATCAAGTTCAATCCGCAGACCGACCTGCTGCTGCAGTACACCAACGCCTACGACCAGCGGCTCACCGACTTCGGCATTCCGGCGCTCAACGGCCGCCCGGTGAACGTGCCCATCGGCACCTACTACGGCTCGGCCTTCGCGAAGCGCGACGACACCACCACGACCAAGGTGCAGTCGTTCACCGCCACGCTCAACCACCGCTTCAGCGACGCGCTGAGCCTGCGCAACACCACGCGCTACTACAGCTACAAGCTCGACCGCTTCAACACGCTGCCCAGCGGCACCACCGACCCGGTGCGCCTCACGGTGGGCCGCACGCGCGGTTTCGTCGACCGCGACGAAAGCGGCTGGTTCAACCAGACCGACCTGACCTGGCGCAACGAGCTGGGCGGCTTCAAGCAGGAGTGGCTGATCGGCGCCGAGTTCGGCCAGCAGGACAAGCGCCTGTACTCGGTGAGTTCCGCCACCGGCTACGAGCGCGTGAGCATCCTGAACCCGGTGGCCGTGCCGGCGCCGCTGCCGCTTTCGAGCTACACCGCCACCAGCGCGATCCCGAGCAATTCCACCTTCAAGACCGCCGCGCTCTACGCGCAGAACCAGATCACGCTCGCGCCGCAATGGAAGGCGCTGGTCGGCGGCCGCTACGACGTGTTCGGGCAGGACACCTCCTTCGAGCGCACGCTCGCGCCGTTGTCGCGCACCGACCGCAAGTTCAGCCCGCGCGCGGGCGTGGTCTGGCAGCCGAGCGAAACCCAGTCGTACTACGTGTCGTACAGCCGCTCGTTCCAGCCCTCTGCCGAGACCTTCGCGCTGTCGGCCGGCAACACCGCCAACGACCCTGAGATCACCGTGAACAAGGAAATCGGCGCCAAGCTCGACTTCCTCGACGGCGCGCTCAATGTCACGGCGGCACTGTTCAACCTGGAGCGCTCGGGCATCAAGAACACCGACCCGACCAACCCCGCGCGGCAGATCAACGTCGGCACGCAGCGCACCAACGGCATGGAGCTGGCGCTGGCCGGCAAGCTGCCGGGGCGCTGGGACATCAGCGCGGGCTATGCGTACCTCGACGCCCGCATGACCAAGTCGCTGGCCACGGTGAGTTCGCTGCAGCTGCCGGTCGGCCCGGCGATGCCGGTGCAGGGCAAGATCGCGCCGCTCACGCCGCGGCACTCGGCCTTCGTGTGGCTCATGAAGGACCTGGGCAACGGCCTGAGCGCCGGAGGCGGCGTCAACTACGTGGCCTCGCGCTATGCGTCGCTGAGCAACCTCGTCACGCTGCCCTCGTACGTCACGGCCGATCTGGCTGCGAGCTACAAGACCGGGCGCTACGAGATCTCGGCGAACCTGAAGAACATCACCAATCGCAAGTACTACGTGTCGGCGCACGGCAGCGTGGACAACCTGATCATGCCGGGCCCGGGGCGCGAACTGCAGGTGATGCTGACCGCGAAGTTCTGATCCCGGAAGCGGTTGCGGGCTCAGTCTGCGGCTGAGCCCGCCTGCGCGAATTCCAGCTTTTCCGTTCGGCGCGGCAGCGCGACGATGCCTCCACGACAACATCATTCGTGGAGCCCATCGATGCCATCCGAACAACTCGACCTCAACCAGATGACAGGCCTGTCGCTGCGCCTGCGCGTCCTGCTGGCGGGCGCGCTGTTGCTGGTGGCGGCGATCAGCGCGGCGCGCCCCTCGGGTGCCGAGCTCGACCTGCAGGCCGAGCAGCGCTTCCAGCTCGCCCTCGAGGCGCAGGCCGCGCGCGACTACCGCGCGATGCTCGACCACCTGCGGCAGGCCGCCGTCGAAGGCCATGCCGAGGCGCAGGAGATGCTCGGCATGGTGCTGATGACCGGCCCCGCGCTCTACGGTACCGCCGTGAAGGCCGACCGTTGCGAAGCCGGCGAATGGATGCGCCGCGCGGCGGTGCAGGGCAGCGAGACGGCGAAGGTGCAGCTCACCTTCCTCAACAGGCTGCGCACCGCGCCCGGGGGCAAGCTCGCCTGCGGATGAGCGAGGCGGGCGCGCCGGCATCCCGTGGACGGTGCCGGTCGCACAATGTGCATGCCGGGGACACTGCCGCCCCCGGCCTTGCACGAAGAGGGCATGCCATGTTCAGAGACCGTGCTGACGCTGGCCGGCAACTGGCGTCGTTGCTGGACCGATACCGCGACGCGCAGCGCTGCGTGGTGCTCGCGCTGCCGCGCGGCGGCGTGCCGGTGGCGGCCGAAGTGGCGCGCGTGCTGCACCTGCCGCTGGACGTGCTGGTCGTGCGCAAGCTCGGCCTGCCGGGGCACGAGGAGTACGCGGCCGGCGCCATCGCGGTCGGCGGCATCCACGTGACGGGTGAGGACGCGCCCGGCATGGCCCGCGTACTGAAGCGGGAGCGGCGCGAGCTGCAGCGGCGCGAACGCGAGTACCGCGAGCACTGCGTGCCGCTGGACCTGCGAGGCATGACGGCGCTGCTGGTGGACGACGGACTCGCCACCGGCCTTTCGATGCGCGCGGCGGTGATCGCTGCACGGGCGCTTGGTGCTGCGTCGGTCGTCGTGGCCGTGCCCGTGGGCAGCGCAACTGCCTGCGATGCGTTGAAGGGCCGGGAGCCCCGTGCCGACGAGGTGGTGTGCATGCATGTGCCCGAGCCCTTCGTCGCGGTCGGCAACTGGTACCGGTCGTTCGGTGCGACGACCGACGAGGAAGTGCGCGAGATATTGGCGCAGTGGCGCTGACCCTTTCCCCGGCGCTGCCTGTGCAGGCAGGGCTACTGCGACGCGGCGTTCATCGCATCGAACCCGCTTTCAAGATCCCCAGTCAGATCCGCCGGCGCCTCCAGCCCGACGTGCAGCCGCACCACCGCCCCGCGCCTGCTCCAGTCCGTCACGCTGCGCGCGGCGCGCATGTTGGTCCAGGCGACGAGGCTCTCGTAGCCGCCCCATGAGGAGCCGCGACCGAAGAGCCTCAGCGCATCGACGAAGCGCTCGACCGCCGCGTTCTCGACGCCCGGCTGCAGCTCGATCGAAATCAGCCCGTTCGTGCCGCTGCAATCGCGCTTCCAGATCTCGTGCCCCGGGTGCTGCGGCAGCGCGGGACAGAACACGGTCGCGACCTCGGGCCGCTCCTGCAGCCAGTGCGCCACTTCGAGCGCGTGCCGCTCATGCATCTGCAGCCGTGCCGACAGCGTGCGCATGCCGCGCAGCACCAGCCATGCATCGTCGGGGCTGACGGTCATGCCGAAGGCGTCGCAGCGTTCGTTGAGGGGGCGCCATGCGGCCTCGGTGGTGGCGACGGTGCCCATCATCACGTCGGAATGGCCCGAGAGGTACTTGGTCGCCGCCATCGTCGAGATGTCGGCGCCCAGCGCGAGAGGCCGGTACTGGACGCCGGAGCCCCAGGTGTTGTCGGCCGCGAGCAGCGCGCCGCGCGCGTGCGCCAGTTCGGCGAGCCTGGGCAGGTCGCACATCTCGTAGACCAGCGAGCCGGGGCACTCGGCGTACACCAGCCGCGTGTTCGGCTCGAACAGTTCCTCGATGCCGCTGCCGTCCGCCGCGAAGAAGGTGCTGCGGATGCCGTAAGGCTCCAGGAAGGAATGCACCAGGTTGCGCGTGGGCTCGTACACGCTGTCGGACATCAGCACGTGGTCGCCCGGCTTCAGGTACGACAGCAGCACCATGCCGATGGCCGCCAGGCCGGTCGGAAAGAGCCGCGTGCGGTAGGCGCCTTCGAGCTCGCTCACCGCGTCTTCCAGCGCGAAGGCGGTGGGCGTGCCGCGCGCGCCGTAGCTGAAGACGCGCTCTTCGTCGCGCCGCGTGCGTGCATCGCGCATCGCGCCCACGCTGTCGAACAGCACGGTGCTCGCGCGTACCAGGGGCACGTTGACGGGCGATCCGCCGGCGTACGACGCGGTCTTGCCGGTGCGGGTGAGCCGGGTGTCGAGCTTCAGGTCGGCGGGAGCGTTGTGCGAGTCGGACATGGTGAGGTGGAGGCGAAGGGAGGTCGGGCCGCTATGTTGCTTCAATCAGTCGGCGCGCGCACCGGAAAGCTTGACGATGCGCGACCAGCGCTCGATGTCCTGCTTCAGCTGCGCCGCGAAGGCCTCGGGCGTGCTCGCCACCACCTCGCTGCCGCCGTCGGTGACCAGCTTGCTCACCTCGGGCAGGCGCAGCGTGCGCACGATGGCTTCGTTGAGGAAGGCCACGCGCTCGGGCGGCGTGCCGGCGGGGGCGAAGAAACCGTACCAGTCCTCGAAGCGTGCGCCGTTGTAGCCCAGCTCTTCCAGCGTGGGCACCTTGGCGAACACGCCGATGCGGCGCGGGCTGGTCACGGCCAGCACGCGCAGCTTGCCGTTCAGCACGAAGCCGGCCACAGAGGCGGTGGACGTGACCATCACGTCGACCTGCCCGCCGATCAGGTCGGTCAGCGCGGGGCCGGCGCCCTTGTAGGGCACGTGCGTCATCTCCACGCCGTTGTCCTTCGCGAGCACCACGCCCACCAGGTGCGAGAGCGTGCCGTTGCCCGGCGTCGCGTAGGTCACCTTGCCGGGGCTGGCCTTCGCCTTGGCAGCGAGGTCGGCGAAGCTCTTGATGGGCGAGTTCGCCTCCACCACCAGCGCGAGCGGCGCGGCGTTGATCTGCGTGATGGGCACGAAGTTCTTGACCGGGTCGAAGCCCGGCGAGGCATAGAGCGAGGGGTTCACCGCCATGATCGACACCTGCGAGGTGAGCACGGTGTAGCCGTCGGGCTTGGCGTCGGCCACCGCCTTGGCGCCGATGTTGCCGCCCGCGCCGCCGCGGTTGTCGACCAGCGCGGGCTGTCCCATGATCTCCGGCAGCTTGGTGGTGACCAGGCGCGCCGTCGCGTCGTTGCCGCCGCCGGGCGGGAAGGGCGAGATGAACTTCACTGTCTGCGACGGAAAGCCGTTGCGCGGCGCCATCGGGTCGGCGGTGGCGGGTTGCAGCGCGAGCGCCGAGAGCCAGGCGGCTGCGACGGCAAGTCGGGCGATGTGGGCGATACGGGCGATGTGCGGGATGCGGCTGGCGAACGGCATGACGGAACTCCTGGGGCTGGGAACTGACAAGGACGAACGGAAAGCGGGGGGTGGGGGCTGGTTCAGCCGTGGTGCGCGGCGGCCGGCAGCCGGAAAGCCGCGCGCTCCTGCGCATCGAGCTGCGCGACCAGGCCGGTCTCCCATGTGAGGTAGCGGCGCGCGGCTTCCTTGTTGCCGTCGTGCCGGTCGTGCACGAAGAACAGGTAGTCGATGCAGTCCGCGTCGGCGGGCAGCGCGGGAGTGGCTTCCACCGGCAGGCCGGCGGCGCTCCAGGCGGCCATGCCGCCGGACAGCAGCAGCAGCGGGGCGGGCGAGATGCCGGCGAGTTCGGAGGCGGCAGCCCATGCGGCGAGCGCGGCTTCGTCGGCCACCAGCACGATCTGGCGCGTCTCGCCCTTCAGGTCGGCGGCGAGGCGCGGGCGGATCGACCAGCGCGCCTGCGCGATGTGGCCGGCGCGAAACTGCATGCTGCCGCGCAGGTCGATCACGGCCACGTCGTTGCGCTCGATGCGCGCGGCGAGCGCCTTCGCATCGATGGCGCCGAGCGCGGGTGCGGCTGGCGCTTCAGCCGGCGTGAGAGCGAGCCCGCTCGCCAGCCCGCCTTCGAGCACGCTCGCGTCGTGCCCCATCTGCCGCAGCCAGCTCGCGACGGTGGGTGCGCGCACGCCGTCGCTGTCGAACAGCACCAGCCGCGCGCCGCGCACGCCGAAGTACTGGTCGCCGGCCTGCATCAGCTGGCCGCCCGGCGTGTGCTGCGCGCCGGGCAGGCTGCCGGCCGCGAATTCCTCCGGCGTGCGCACGTCGCACAGGAACAGGCTGCGGCTCGCATCGTCGGCCCACTGGCGCACGGTCTGCGCGCTCACCGTCGGTACGTCGAAGCGCGCGGCCAGCGCCTTGGCTGCGGGGCGCAGGTCGGTGTTGCCGCTGTCGTCGGCATAGCGCTGCGTGCCGCCGTGCTCCAGCTTGTGGTCGTTGAGGTACCAGCCCTGTGTGCCGTTCTCCAGCGCATACACCGGGTTGGGCAGGCCGAGGTTGATGAGCGTCTGCGCGCCGATGATGCTGCGCGTGCGGCCCGCGCAGTTGATGACGATGGGCGTGGTGGTGTCGGGCACCAGCCGGCGCACGCGGTAGGCCAGCTCGCCGTTGGGGCAGCAGGTGGCGCCGGGGATGTTCATCTTGCGGAACTCGCTGGCGGGGCGGCCGTCGAGCACCACCAGCTTGTCCTTGCGCGCCAGCATGTCGGCCAGCTGGTCGGCGCTGACGCGAGGCGTGTGATAGACCTCCTCGGCCAGCTCGCCGAAGGTCTTCGAGGGCAGGTTCACCCCCGCGAAGAGCACGTAGCCCGCCGCCTTCCATGCGCGGGCGCCGCCCTGCAGAACGTGCACGTCGGTGTAGCCCAGCGCGGCGAGCCGTGCCGCGGCGCGCTCGGCGACCTCGCCGCCGTCGCCTTCGTCGTAGACCACGGTGCGCACGCCGCGGCGCGGCACCAGGCGCGACGCGTCGATCTCCAGGCGGCTGAAGGGCAGGGGAATGCCGTAGAACAGGTGGGCCTCGCCGTACTGTCCGTGTTCGCGCACGTCGAGCAATGCGATCTCGCCGCCGTCGTGCAGCCAGGATTTGAGGGTCTTCGGGTCGATGAAGAGAGTCATGAGAGCGAGTCGTTGGGACGAACGAAGTCCTGCGAGACCGCCAGCGCGGCCCGCATGAAGAACGGGAAAAGGTGAAAGGAAGAGCGGCTAGCGGCGCGTCTGCACGCCGATGCCCATGGTCTGGTACGTGCCGGCTGCCAGGTCGTAGGCGGTGCGGCTGTTCAGCGTCTCCAGCGCCCGGCCGTACATGTGCAGATGGCGGATCACCTGTTCGCCTTGGATCTCCACCGAGTGGATGTCCTCGGGCATCAGCGCGATGCCCTTGCCCGGCGCGACGACGACCAGCTCCGTCTGCTTCAGCCTGCCCACGCCCGGCACGCTGCCGTCGTCGGTGCGCTCGTACACGCGGTTGTGCTCGGTGCCTTCCACGGCTGCGATGCAGGCCCAGGTGGTGTGGTTGTGCGGCACGATCTTCTTGCCCGGGCGCATCACGTTCAGGTAGAGCGCATAGCTCTGGTCGGGGTCTTCGGCGATGAGGTAGCGGGCCTGGTGCTCGCCGGCTTCGGGCGGCGGGAAGTCGGCGGCGCCCCAGTACTCGGTGTGCGCGGCCAGGCCTTGCAGCGACTCGAGCACCACGTCGAGCTTCTCGCGGGTGGCTTCAGCGCCGCCGATGGCTTTCTTCATCTCGGCGATGGACACCTGGACGGCTCGGCTGCGTTGCTCGGATGGGGTGCTCATGCGGTTTCTCCAGTGGGGTTGCCTGTTTGGTGTGCATCCACTGTAGTGACGGGGGCGTGACGCAACAATCCAGCCGGCGCAGTAAACACATTAATAAAATTGATGCATGCCCACGCTCGATCTCGAATTGCTGCGCTCCTTCGCGGCCGTCGTCAGCCTCCACAGCTTCGCGGCCGCGGCGGTACACCTGGGGCGCACGCAGTCGGCCATCACGCAGCAGATGCAGCGGCTGGAAGAGCAGATCGGCCATCCGCTGTTCGTCAAGCAGGGGCGGCAGAAGCGGCTGACGGAGCACGGCGAGAGGCTGCTCAGCTACGCGCACCACATGCTGGCGCTGAACGACGAGGCACTGCGCAGCCTGCGGCAGGGGCAGCTCGAAGGCAACCTGCGCATCGGCGCGCCGCACGACGTGGCCGAGACCATGCTGCCGCTGCTGCTGGCCGAGGTGGCGCGCACCTCGCCGCTCTTGCAGCTCGACATCCACATCGGCCGCAGCCCCTATCTGATGACCTCCCTCAAGAGCGGCGAGGTCGACATGATCATCTCCAACCGCGCCGACGCGCAGTCGCAGTTCGAAGGCGTGGTGCTGCGCAACTCGCCCACCGTGTGGCTGTGTGCCGCGAGCTACGTGCACGACCCGACCAAGCCGGTGCCGCTCATCATGGCCGACGGGCCCAGCATCTTCCGCCGCATCGGCCACGAGGCGCTGGACACGGCGGGCGTGGCCTGGACGCCGCGCTACACCTCGTCGAGCCTGATCGGCATCAAGGCCGCGCTGCGCGCCGGGCTGGGCGTGACGGCGCGCGGCGTGGAGCAGCTCGATGCCGGGCTGCGCGTGCTGGGCGCTGGCGACGGCATGCCGCGGCTGCCCGACCTGGCCTACTACCTCTACGTGCGCAGCCACGTGGTGAACCCGGTCACGCGGCAGGTGTTCGAGACGCTGAAGAAGCACCTGCGGCTGCCGCGCACGGACATGCCGGCGTAGCGAAGAAGGAAAAGGGGGCGCGGCCGCGGGCCCCCTACGTACCGGTCGCGGCGCCCGTCATCGCGTAGCTGCCGCGCCCGCCCTGCTTGGCCCGGTACATGGCCTTGTCGGCCGCGGCGAGCAGGTCCTGCGGCGTTTCGCTTCCGTTGCTCAGGGCGATGCCGATCGACGCGCCGATGGCCATGCCCGCCAGCTCCTGCGGCAGCGGCTCGGCGATGGCGTCGACGCATCGCTGCGCCAGCACCTGCGCGCCCTGTTCCGCGGGCGCCTTGAGGCCGGTGGCGACCAGCACGAATTCGTCGCCGCCGATGCGCGCGACGGTGTCCGTCTGCCGCACCAGGCATTGCAGGCGGCGCGCGATTTCCTGCAGGGCCTTGTCGCCCGCCTCGTGGCCGAAGGTGTCGTTGAGGCTCTTGAATCCGTCCAGGTCCAGGTAGAGCACGGCCACCTCGTGCCCGTGCCGCCCGGCGTGGGCCAGCGCCTGCTGCAGCCGGTCGCGCAGCAGCTGGCGGTTGGGCAGGCCGGTGAGCGCGTCGTGGTGGGCGAGGTGGGCCAGCGCCTCCTGGTTGTCGACGAGCTTGGCCAGCAGGCGGTTGAAGGCCTGTGTCAGGTGCCCGATCTCGTCGTCGCGCACCACCCGCAGCGGCGCCAGCGCGAGTTCGCCGCGCGTCATGCGGTCGGCCTGGTCGGCGGCGCGGAAGAGCGGCCGCAGCAGCCAGGCCATGATCAGGCCGATAACGATCAGCACCGCGGTCACGGCGGGCGCGCGCTGCTGCAGGATGAAGGTCTGCATGCGCGCCACCGGGGCCAGCGCTTCCGAGACCGGCAGCCGCGCCACCACGAACCAGCCCGCGCTGGGCACCGATGCGATGGCCGATATCTCGTCGATGCCCCTGGCGTTGCGCGTCGTGCCGCTGCCGCGAAACCCGGCCATGGCGCGGTCGTGCAGCAGGTTCACTCCGTCGGCGGGCGTTGGCTTGAGGGACATCGAGACATCCGTCGAGGCGACGAACAGGCGGTCGCGCGGCGAGATCACCAGGATGCCGCCGTTGCGGCCCACGCGCCCTTCCTGAAGGTGATCGAGCAGGCCGTCGGCCGTGAGGTCCGCCATGCCGAGCAGCACCGCAGTGACCTGGCCGGCGGCGTTGCGCACCGGCACGCCCATGGGCAGGGCCGAATGCTGCGAGGCCGTGGCGCGGGGCCGCCCGACGGCGCGCCGCCCGGCGGATGCGTCGGCGAATTCCGGAGTGTCCGTCGAGATCTGCCCGGTGTCGTCGAGCCGCTTGCCGTCCACCTCGGCGAGCGCCAGGCCCAGCGGGAAGAGGTCGCTGAGCGCGCCGCGCTCCGCCAGCCACGCATGCAGTTGCCGGGGCTGCGACAGGAGCTCGGGCGGCAGGGCGAGCGCCAGGCGCTCCAGGAAGGACAGCCGCTCGACGATGTAGTTGTCGACGTCGCGGGCCACGTAGGCGGCCAGCGCCGTCTGCTGCGTCGCCACCGACTTCGTCAGTTCCTCCCGCAGGAAGCGGCTGAGCTGGATGTAGCTGGCCGCGGTGCCCACGAGCGCCATTGCCAGGCCCATGACGAGAAGACGGAAAACCAGGCTGTTGACGGATTTTCGGAAGGTCACGCTGGCGGCAGGTCTTGAGGCTGGGTGGTGCGGGACTGTATCCGAAGCGCTCCTGCTGCCCGTTCGGCGCCGTTTCTCGTGCCGTCCCTCGCGCCCTCCCGCGCGTCGTTGCCGCGCTGCCGCTCAGGTGTCCGTGTTCACGCCGGAATGCCGAAGAAATGCTGTCGGTAGCGCGGCGAAACCTCGTCCACGCGCAGCATCAGGGGCAGGTCGGCGGTGTTGAAGGCCACGTCGAGCGCGGGCGGCCCGAGCAGGCGCGCGCCGCAGCGCAGGTAGCCCTTGATGAGCGGCGGCGTGGCGGGCGCGGGCAGGTCGGTGTCTGCATCGGTGTCAGGCTCCGCATCCAGCGGCAGCGCGATGCGCGGCTCCACGCGCCAGCGCGCCTCCACCAGGTGGGTGCGGCACAGCCGGTGCCACAGCCGCGCCGCGGCCGTGCCCTGGTCGTCCAGCCCGATGCTGGCGCAGCCGATCATGGTGTCGAGCGCGTGGTCGACCATGTACTGCCCGAGCGCGGTCCACAGCGCCATGATCACACTGCCCGAGCGCCAGTCGGCGTCCACGCACGAGCGGCCCAGCTCCAGCGCGCTGGCCCGCAGCGGGGCGAGCGGCGCCAGGTCGAATTCGGTGTCGGTGTAGAAGCCGCCAGCGCGGCGCGCCGCCTGCGGCGTGAGCACGCGGTAGGTGCCGATGAGCGGGCCGGGGCCGTGCACCGGGTCGACGGCACGCACCAGCAGGTGGTCGCAGAAGGCGTCGAAGCGGTCCGCGTCCAGCCCGGGCGGCGTGCCCTCGGGCGGTGTCAGCCGGGCGCCCATCTCCTGCGCGAACACGCGAAAGCGCAGGCGCTGCGCGTCGCGCACGTCCTCCTCGCAATCGGCCCAGCGGGTTTCCAGGACGGGCGCCTCGGCCGCGAGAGCCGTGAGCGAGCGGTGGGGCAAGGCGTGCGGGGCGATGATGTCCATGTGCGTGCGATGACTCGGTTGAAGGCGCTCGGTTGGAACGTGCTCAGTTGGAAGGCGGATAGCGGTCGACCAGCCGGTTCTGCCGCCGGTTGAGCCGCGCGAGCGCCAGCAGGCCGATGGGCCGAACGCCGGCCCTGCGCTGCGCCGCGCCGATGGCGAACAGCAGCCGCTGCTTGGCGAAGACCATGCGCAGGCCCTGGATCACGCCGATGTCGGGGTCCCACGCCTCGATGGCCTCGGAGCCCGCGCCGTTGACTTCCATGATGGTGAAGCCGCGCCCGGCGGCGAGTTCGCGCAGGCTTTGGTAGCGCACGTCGAAGCGGCCGAAGCGGAAGTCGGGCATGTCGCGCGCGACGGCGTCGATGGCGCGCACCAGATCCGGCGTGACGAGCGCGGCGCCGTTGCGGTAGAGGCCGCCCACGCGCGTCGAGCCGATGGTGGCCAGCCGCACCTGTTGCCCGGCGGCGGGCACGCTGTCCGGCGGCACGCTGCATTGGTGGCGCGGCGTGCGCGCGATGCGGCGGGCGCGCACGTCGGCCGCCACGAGCTGCGCGACGGTGCTGCGGCCGTCGCCCGTCACGCGCGGAAAGTAGCGCAGCGCCAGCCCGATGACGCGGCCCTCGTCGGTGACGGGATCGCGGGCGTAGAAGATGCCGGCCTCGCCTTCCTGCGGCAGGTAGCGCTGCAGCACCGCCGTTTCGCCTGCGGGGAAGGCGGCCAGGTAGGCGCGCAGCGCCGCCATGTCGGGCACCAGGCGCACGCCGTAGCCGCACAGGCCCAGGTCGGGCTTGGCGACCACGGGAAACGCGAGGCCGCTGGCGGCCATGGCCTGCCGCAGCGCGTCTTCGGTGGCCGTGCCGTCGTTGAGCACGCCGCAGTGTTCGGCCGTGACCGACCGCGCCAGCGGCCCCATGCCCCGGAAGTATTCGAGCTTGCCTTCGCCGGCCATCCCGCCGGAGGTGATGTGTGGATTGGCGGCCGTGGGCACGGTGGCGCCGCCGTAGCGCACCGAGAGCCACAGCCACTGAACCACCAGCGGCACGCAGATGAGCCACTTGGGCATGCGCTCCAGCACGCTGCACTCGCGCACCACGGCGAGCCGGGCGGTGTCGATGCCGAGATCGAGTCCGGCGGCCATCAGGCTGCCTCCGCGGCGCGGGCGGCGACAAGGCCCACCGCGGCGATGCGGTCGATGTGCGCGTACACCGGCCGCTCCAGTTCCTCGCCGAACACGTCGGGGTCGATCTCGGCGTACGACCATTCCAGGCCCGGTGCCGCGAGCAGCGGCTGCATCTCCGCGAGGAACGGGTCCTCGCCATCGACCATCGCCACGCCGGTGTAGAGCAGGAGCTGCCCGCCCGGCGCCAGCCGCTTCAGCGACTCCGCCGCGATGCGCACGCTGAGCGCTCGCCCCAGCCGCGCGCCGCCGTGGCGGTAGGCGCGCTGCGCAGCGTCGTCGAGGTAGGGCGGGTTCGACACGATCAGATCGAATTCGCCATCGACGGCCGACAACGCATCGCCCTGCGCGAGCGTGACCTCGACGCCCGCCACCTCCGCGTTGATGGCCGTGTACTGCAGCGCGAGCGGGTTGATGTCGTTCATCACAAGCGTCGCAGGCGTGCCGGTAGCGGCCAGCGCACGCGCTACAGCGATGCCGCCCGCGCCGCTGCCGCAGCCCACGTCGAGCACCCGCAGGGTCGCGTGCTGCGCTTCGCGCGAGGCCAGCGCATGGCGGATGAAGCGCGCGAAGCGGCTGGTGTCGGGGCCGAAGAACACCGCGTTCTCCTCGACCGTGGGATAGGCCGAGTGGAAGAACAGGTCGTCGCCCAGGCTGGCGATACGCACCGTGCTGCGCAGCAGCGATCCCTCGCGCCGCACGATGCCGGCGCGCTCCATGCCGGCCAGCAGTTCCGGCGGCAGCGAACGCGCTTCGAACGGCAGGTTCCAGCCGAAGATGTCGCGCAGCGTGGCACCCGGCTCGCGTCCGCGCCGCGCGAGCACGCGCTGGTGCGTCAGCGGCGTGACCGCGGTGAAGCGGTAGCCGGTGGCCGCCACCTGTCGCAGCACTTCGGCCGCGTTCAGCATGCAGCGACCTCTTCTGCTTGCCGTAGCTCGGCGCTGTAGCGCTCGAAGCAGCGTTCGCCGCAGGCGAGCCGCATCAGCGCGCCTTCGGCGATGAACTGGCCGCAGGCCGGGTCGGCCTCCACAAGCGGCAGGATCACCTCGCGGTTCCATGCGCGGGAGTGCGACACGTCGAGCGCCGCGTGCAGGTCGAAGTAGGCGCGCGCACGGCCGCCAAGGCCCAGCCGCCGCATGCCGGCGGCCACCTGCTTCACGCGGCCGGGGGCCGTGAGCTCGATCACACCGAGCGCGCCGATGGCATGGAAGGCGTAGCGCCGCGTGGTGGCCAGCGCGACCATGGTGTTGGCCAGCGCCAGCGACTCCCACACCGTGGTGTCGATGGCCGGGTGCAGGTCGAGTTCGCGCACCATCTGCTCCAGCATCTGGCCGTGCATGGCGCTTTGCTTGCCGTGCCCCATCTCGTCCCAGAAGTTGCGCGCGCACTCCAGCTTGGGCTGCGGCGGCAGCTTGACCTGGGCATAGGCCAGCAGGTCCTCGAAGCCGGCCTCGCCCGCGGCCTCCTGCGTGAGGAACCAGCGCATCTGCGCCAGCGTGGCCTCCTGCGCCAGCCAGTCGAAAAGCGGATGGCCCTGGCCCGGTCCGGTGCGCGCCAGCGACTCGAACCAGGCGAGGAAATGCGCCGCGTTGCCGCAGGCCGCCGACGCGGCCGCCTGCACGGAGGCGCGCAGGTCTTCGATGTATTCGCCTTCGAGCAGGCGGCACGCATGCTCCTGCTGCAGGTCGTTCTTCCACCGGGGCGAAGGGATGCCGGGCCTCAGCCGTGCGGCGTTGAACCGCGCCAGTCGGCGGTGAAGGGTGTCCGGGGTGTCGTCAACAGGCATGGCCGATCCTCGTCATCCGCTGGGCAAGGGGCCAGAGTGCGCCTTTGCGCGGCGGCTGTCCGTCAGACGGCGCCTACAGATTCACCCCCGAGTGCCGGGGGGCAGGGTCAAACAGTCTCAGGTGGACCAGATGCGCGGCGTGGCCGGCGGCAGCCGCCACAGTTCCGTGCGCCATGCCTGCCACACCTGCCGCAGCAGCAGCATCGCGGGCTCGACCACGGGCGCCAGCACCCGCAGCACCACCACCTCGGCGTGCGGGCTGGTGGCACCGGCGCTTTCGGCCAGGGGGCTCGCGTCGAGCAGCGTGCGTGCGTGCGCGAGCAAGGCGTCGCGCCGGGCCCGCGCGATCGGCGACCCCGCCACGAAGAAGAGCGAGGCCAGGCAGCGCTGGCCGCCGAGGCCGATGGGGCTCTGCAGCAGCCGCTGGTCGGCCGCGTCGATGCGCCCGCGCTCCAGCCAGACGCCGGGCACCTCGATGTGCTGCAGGTAGGTGCCGCGCTCGAAAGGCTGGCCGGCATTGGGCAGGCCCAGCGCGGTCACGTCCCAGCCGATCAGCTCTGCACCGGGCTCGGCTTCGATGCTGAGCCGGTTCTCGGCCCGGCAGCCGCTGTAGCAGATGGCTTCGAGCGGCAGCCATTCGAGCCGCGCGCCGGCAGCCAGGCGGATGCGCGTGCGCTGCAGCGCGAGGTCGCCCTCGGAGCGATAGAAGCGCGAGGCGCCGGGCGTGGTGATCAGCCCGTGGCTGCCATCGGCACCCTCGACCTCGATGTCGAGCGTGTCGCCCCCCACCAGCCCGCCCGGCGGATGCACCAGCACGTTGTGGCAGACCGCATCGCCCTCCGGATACAGGCTCTGCAGGATGCGCAGCGGCCCGTCATGGCGGAAGCGGGCGACGGTGCGTTCGGATTCGTGCTGGTAGGAGAGATGGAGACGGGCGTGCCAAGACATCCGGCGAGTCTAGTTCGGCGGTTCGAGGGCTCAGACCTTCCACGCGCCGTCGTGCGCGGCGCTGGCCTCGTCGATCAGCGCCGGCCCGATGCACTCGATCGGATGCGGCGAGGCGCGGAACACGTCGCGGCACGACAGCTCCGCATCGCGCTGGTCCTGCCGTTCGCCGCGGAACACGCGCAGCCGCTCGGCGTCGATGCCGAACACCACGCGGCCGATGTTCGACCAGAAGATCGCGCCCGCGCACATCACGCAGGGCTCGCCAGAGGCGTAGAGCGTGGCGCCCGCCAGTTCCTCGCGCGAGAGCCCGCGCCCGGCCAGTGCGCGCAGCGCGTTGACCTCGGCATGGGCGGTGCAGTCGCCGGTTTCGTTGTTGCTGTTGGCGGCCTCGGAGAGCACTTCTCCGGCGGCCGAGACGATCACGCAGCCGAAGGGCCGGTTGCCCCTGCGCCGCGCCGCGTGCGACCACACGATGGCCTTGCGCAGGTAGCGCCCGTCGCGTTCGTCGAGGGCGATCTCCGGCGGATAGAAGGTGCCGATGCTGTTGCTGTCGATGGAATCGTTCATGCCTTGGAGGATTTGGGAAGAGTGCGTTCGCTGCGCGATGGGAGCATCGAAGTGTTGAAGATGGCGTCGGACGCAGGCTTGACCTTCAGGCCGAAGACATCGGCAACCTCGTCGACCTGCTGCTCCAGCGTGAGCTTCCTGATGTCGCCGAGCCCATGGCCCTGCGTGTCTGCGGCGCCCACGTACTGGGTCGTGATGCCCCAGCGCTCGATCTCGATTTTCTCATCGAGGATGGGCTCGCGCTGCCGCATGGCCGCGATGCTCGGCGCCGGGTTGGCGAAGGTCTCGACGATGGCGCGGTTGCTCGCGCGCAGGAAGGCGGCCACCACCTTCGGGTTCTGCGCGATGAGGTTGCTGCCCGCGAGGATGGCGTTGCCGTACAGGTTCACGCCCGCGTCGGCGTACTTGAGAATCGACAGCTCCTCGGGCTTCATGCGCGCGAAGAGCGAGACGGCCGAGTCGTGGAAGTAGGTGGCGGCATCGACGTCGCCGCGCACCATGACGTTGTCGCGCGCGCTGAAGTCGGTGGTCTGCCACTGGAAGGCATCGGCGCGCATGCCCTGCTTGCGCGCCACCAGCGGCCAGGCGCGGCGCGTCGATTCGACGGCGGCGGCCGCGACCTTCTTGCCCGCTAGGCTCTTGAAGTCGCTGGTGATGCCGCGGTCCTTGCGGCCGATGATCGCGAACGGTGCGCGGTTGTAGTACTGGTAGACCGCCTGCACCACCGGCGTGCCGGGGTTCTGGGCGTTGAACTCGACCAGCGAGCTGATGTCGCCCAGCCCCAGCTGATAGACGCCGCTCGCGATGCGCGTGATGGAGGCCACCGAGCCGGCGCCGGTGTCGATGCTCACGTCCAGGCCTTCGTCCTTGTAGTAGCCCTTGGCCAGTGCGAGGAAGAAGGGAGCGGTCTGCCCGTTGATGCGGAAGTCGAGCGTGAACTTGAGCGGGGTGAGCTTGCCGCCCTGCGCGAGCACGGCGGGGGCGGCGATGGCTGCAATGGTCGCGGTACTGGCCGCGAGGAAGGATCGACGTTGCATGTGGGGCCTCGGAAGCTTCGTGTCTTGAATCCGGTCGCCTTTTTCCGGTGAAGGAAGAAGGGCTGCGGGCATTTCAAGAGCAATTTCCGGGCGGGCGCACAGTCGTGGTGCGTGCGCTGCTGAACGCTTCTACTCTTGCTGCTGGAGATGCACGAGGCATGCCAAGGGCTTTTGCTCGGGATTGGGCTCTGGGGCTTGGAGCCACGGACGGCCGCGCGCACAATCCGGGCGCGCAACTTGCAAGGCAGCTTGCGCAGAGTAGAAGCGTTCAGCCTTCGGCATTCGCCGGGTCCAGGCAGGAAATTGCTCTTTCAGTTCGTCCCCCACGACCACAGAAGGAGTCCGCGCATGCTCGTCACCCGTCAACCCGTCTTCCGCAAGTTCTGGCATGCCGTCATGCCGCTCACCGAACTGGCCAACGGCCCGAAGCCTTTCAGGCTGCTGGGCGAAGACATCGTCCTCTTCATCGATGCCGACGGCCAGCCCGCCGCCTTGCGCGACCGCTGCTGCCACCGCACCGCCAAGCTCTCCAAGGGCTGGTGCGTGGACAGCGAGGGCCAGGCCTGCGGCACCGGCGCGATCCAGTGCGGCTACCACGGCTGGACCTACGACCGCAGCGGCCAGGTCATCCGCATCCCGCAGTACGAAGCCGACCGCAAGATCTCGCCCGAGTACCGCACCACGGCCTACCGCTGCGCAGCCCGCTACGGGTACGCGTGGGTAGCTCTTGAAGAGCCCATCGCCGACATCCCGGCCATTCCGGAGTTCGACGACCCGGGCTACCGCACCATCTTCCAGTTCTACGAGGAGTGGCAGACCAGCCCGATGCGCGCGCTGGAGAACTCCTTCGACAACTCGCACTTCAGCTTCGTGCACCGCGCCACCTTCGGCGTGGCCGCGAGCCCGAAGCCGAGCAAGTACGAACTGGTGGAGAACGATTCGGGCTTCTACGCGGAGACGGTCATCGAGGCGACCAACCCGGTGAAGTTCCACGCGATCAGCGGCGTGACCGACCCGATCACCACGCGCCACATGCGCAACGCCTACTTCCTGCCGTTCTCGCGCAGGCTCGACATCGAGTACCCGAGCGGCGTGCGCCACATCATCATCAACTGCTTCACGCCCATCGACGACGGCCGCATGCAGTTGTGCCAGTGGCTCTTCCGCAACGACACCGAGGCCGACTGCACCGCGCAGATGCTGATCGACTTCGACGAAGCCGTGACGCGCGAGGACAAGGACATCCTCGAATCGACCGACCCCGACGCGCTGGTCGACACGCGCCGGCGCGGCGTGGAGTACTCGATGGAGTCGGACCGGCCGGGCATGCTGATCCGCAAGCACCTGATGCAGCTGCTTGCGAAGCACGGGGAGGCGGAGGTCTATCGCGGGATGGACGACAGCACCGTGATTCCCATTGCAAAGGCCGCCTGAGCGGCCCCTGCATCAAGCGGGCGCGGTCGTGGGGTTCGGGCGCGCTGCGCGCGACGAGCCCGTTTCGTAGCGGTCCATCGCCAGGCCGTCGGTGCGGATCTCGGGGCGCTGGCCCATCACCATGTCGGAGATGAGCTTGCCGGAGCCGCAGGCCATGGTCCAGCCCAGGGTGCCGTGGCCGGTGTTGAGGTACAGGTTGGGGTAGCGCGTGCCGCCGACGATGGGGGTGCTGTCGGGCGTCATGGGGCGCAGGCCGGTCCAGAAGGTGGCGCGGGGCACGTCGCCGCCGGGGAAGAGGTCGGTGACCACCTTCTCGAGCGTTGCGCGGCGGGCAGGGTTCAGCCGCAGGTCGAAGCCGCCGAGCTCGGCCATGCCGCCCACGCGGATGCGGTTGTCGAAGCGCGTGACGGCCACCTTGTAGGTTTCGTCGAGCACTGTCGATTGCGGCGCCAGTGATTCGTCGACGAGCGGAACGGTCAGCGAGTAGCCCTTGACCGGGTATACCGGGATGTCCAGGCCCAGCGACGCGATGGCTGCGCGCGAGTAGCTGCCGAAGGCCATCACGTAGCGGTCGGCCGTGAGGATCTTGCCGGCGGTGGTGCGCACGCCGGTGATGCGGCCGCCGTCGGTCTCGAGGCCGGCGATGGTCTGGCCGAAGCGGAAGTCCACGCCCATTCCGTGTGCGATCTCGGCGAGGCCGCGCGTGAAGAGGTGGCAGTCGCCGGTTTCGTCGTTGGGCAGGCGCAGGCCGCCGGTGAGGCGGTCGCGCGCGCCGGCCAGCGCGGGCTCGATGCGGGCGAGGCCGTCGCGGTCGAGCAATTCGTAGGGCACGCCGCACTCTTCGAGCACGGCGATGTCGCGCTGCACCGCATCGAGCTGGGCCTGCGTGCGGAACAGCTGCAGCGTGCCGCCGGTGCGCTGCTCGTACTGCAGGCCGGTGTCGGCGCGCAGCTGCTGCAGGCAGCCGCGGCTGTATTCGGCCACGCGCATCATGCGTTCCTTGTTCACCGCATAGGCCTCAGGCGAGCAGTTGCGCAGCATGGCGGCCATCCAGCGCAGCTGGAACAGCGTGCCGTCGGGGCGGATCGACAGCGGCGCATGCTTCTTGAACATCCACTTGATCGCCTTCAGCGGAATGCCCGGCGCGGCCCATGGCGTGGAGTAGCCGGGAGACACCTGGCCCGCGTTGCCGAAGCTGGTTTCCTCGGCGGGGCCGGCCTGCCGGTCGAGCAGGGTGACCTCGGCGCCCGAACGCGCGAGGTAGTAGGCCGTGGTGGTGCCGATCACGCCGCCGCCGAGAACGATGACTTTCATGGTGTATTCGCCGATTCAGATGGAATGAAGGGAATCTAAAGTTCTCCAGCCAGTGGATTCCACTGATTTATTCGATTCGGCGGTGGAATACACTGCCGATAACCTTCCAAGGCTGCCGCCGGAGTGAAATGCCCGAACTCGACCGCATAGACCGCAAGATCCTCGACGTCCTGCAGCGCCAGGGGCGCATGTCCATGACCGAACTGGCCGAGCACATCGGCCTGTCGGCCTCGCCCTGCGCCGAGCGCGTGAAGCGCATGGAGCGCGACGGCGTCATCACCGGCTACCACGCCCACGTATCGCCCGAGGCGCTGGACAAGACGCTGCTGGTGTTCGTCGAGATCAAGCTCTCGGCCAAGTCGGGCGACGTGTTCGACAAGGTGCGCAAGGAGCTGCTGCACATGCCCGAGGTGCTCGAATGCCACCTGGTGTCGGGCAGCTTCGACTACCTGGTGAAGGCGCGGCTGAGCGGCATGAGCGAATACCGGCACCTGCTGGGCGACATCCTCAAGAAGCTGCCGGTGGCGGCGGAGTCCCACAGCTACGTGGTGATGGAGGAAATCAAGGAAACGCTGATGCTGGCCGTGGACCGCTGAATCGCCGAACCGATGAGCACGAACAACGACGTACCCGACATCACGATCCGGCCGTGGCGCCTCGAAGACTTCGACGCGGTGAAGGCCATCCTCGACGACACCTTCGCCGTCACTTGGCTGCCGGAGCTCACGCCCGAGGCCGCTAAGGCCTACAGAGAGAGCGGCGCGCCCGTGGGCTACATCGACCAGAAAGGCCCGGCCTTCTTCGTGGCCGAGATCGACGGCGAGGTGATCGGCATGGTGCATTGGGAGCACGACTTCGTGCACGCCCTGCACGTACCGGCCAGGCACCAGCGCAAGGGCATCGCGAGGGCGCTGATGGCCTTCGCGGAAGAGGGCATGCGCGCCGACGGCGTGGAGCTTGCGCGGCTGGAGACGGACACCTTCAACACGCAGAGCCAGGGCTTCTACCTCGCGCTCGGCTACCGCGAGGCCGACCGCTACCCCGACCTCGAATGGCACAGCGGCTTCACCACCATCCTTTACGTGAAGACGCTTTCTCCCCTCACCGCAACCACTTCCCCGAGGAAACACGCATGAGCATCACGATCCGCCGCGACGGCATCACCGGCACCCGCCACATCCTGAAGATCCGCAACCACGAGATCCCGGTCGATGCCTCGCCCGCCGGCGGCGGCAGCGACGCCGGCCCGGAGCCGCACGACCTGTACGACGCATCGCTCGCGGCCTGCAAGGCGCTCACCGTGCTGATCTACGCGCGCCGCAAGGGCATTCCGGTGGAAGACATCGAGGTGGTGGTCGACCGCGACGACAGCGAGGAGCGCAAGGGCGTCTACCGACTCAAGTCGGGCCTGCGCCTTAGCGGCAACCTGAGCGAAGCGCAGCGCGACGAGCTGCTGCGCGTGGCCGGCAAGTGCCCGGTGCACAAGCTCATGACCGAGGTGAAGACCGAGATCGAGACCGGCTGGGCTGAGTGACCCGGCTTGCCGGCTTTGCCGGTCAGTGCAGCGCGCGGCAGGTGCGCACTGCGCGCAGGCCCAGCACACGGAGGGAACTGCGCGGCCTTTATCCGCGCCCTCACTTCGCCGCCTCGGCCCGCGTCCGCGCGGCCTCCACGCGCTTCGCATAGCGGTCGCCCCAGTCGGCCAGCGGCGCGAGCGCCGCGTTGAGCGTGGCGCCCAGCTTCGTCTCCGAGTACTCCACGCGCGGCGGTACTTCGTGGAACACCTCGCGGTGGACGATGCCGTCGGTCTCCATCTCGCGCAGCTGCTGGATCAGCATCTTCTCGCTGATGTCGGGCAGCGCCCGCTTCAGCTCGCCGAAGCGCAGCGGCTGCACGTGCAGCTCCCACAGGATGACGGCCTTCCACTTGCCGCCGATCACGTCGAAGGCAAAGCCGATGCCGCTGTTCGAGGGTTTTCTTGATTTCATCTCGATCCGCTGTTGAATGCCTGCATCCGTGGCAGGCGGGTGGACACGCGCTCTACATCCATCCTGGCTCAGGCCCATGTCATGAACCGGATGGCGCGCAGCACCTCGGCCTCGCGCTCCATGATGAAGTCGCCGTGGCTGGCGTTGTCCAGCGTCAGGCGGTTCGGCGTATCGAGCGCCGACACGAGCTGGTTCGAATTCGTGATGGCCACGCGGCGGAAGATGCGCAGGTAGTCGGCAGCGTCTTTCTGTGTCTTCGCATCGAGCGGCAGCTCCAGCCACGGGAACATGTCGCGGTTGTCGGCGGGCAGGGCGGTCACGACCAGCGACGGCGCGCGCACGGCCTTGTAGTCGGGGGAGAAAGAGTGTGCTGCTGTATCCATGGCGGTCTCCACTTCATCGGGGGTATTGAGGCGCACGCTTGCGTCGGTGCGTATGTCGATGGCGTCGCGCAGATTCGCTTCCAGCGCAGGCCACCAGTTCTTCGAGTTGCGCCGGAAGAAGGCGATGGCGGCCTGCAGGGACCGGCCGTCGTCCGGCGTGGGCCGGGGCTCGTGGAGCAGGCGGTTGTCGGGCACTGTCTCGCCTGCGCTGTCGGCTTCGACGGTGTAGTCGAAGGTGGTGTCCAGGTAGACGAGGCCTTGCGTCCGTTCCGGATGCAGGCCCGCGAATCTGGTGAGCTCGTTGCCCGCGATCGAATGGCCGCCCAGCACCGCGCGTCGCACGCCCAACGCATCGAGCACCGCCTTCAGGTCCGCGACCAGCGTGTCGACCTCGTAGTACTGCGTGGCGGTCTTCATCGGCAGCGGCTTGTCGGAAAGCCCGTAGCCGCGCCTGCTGATGGCGATCACCCGGGATCTCGCGGCCAGCGCAGGCGCGAGGCTGTCGAAGTAGCGCGCATTGCCCCCGAGTCCGGCCAGCAGCACGAAGACGGGCCCCGTGCTGCTGCCGGGCGGCTGCCAGTCGCGCACCTGCAGCGAGACTTCGGGCGAGGCCGAGACCTTCACCCGGCGATCGATGACGACGGGCTTGCCGCCGGCGGTGCCGACCCCACCGGCTCCGCCAACCCCGACGCCGCCATGGCTGCCGCCGCCGCAGGCCGCGAGGCCCGCGACGCCGGTCAGTGCGATGGCATGAAAGAGGTCCCGCCTCCGGAGGCCTTGGCGGTCCGGTCGGGCAGTACGTGCGGGTAGCGAGGGCAGGCCATTCACTGGGGTGTTCCGTTTCCGTGTGCAGGGAATGGCTCCAGTGTCCCGGCCGCACCTGAAGAGCTGCTTCGGCCTTCATGAAGATTTCCTGAAGTACGGCTTCGGCGCTTGGCAGATACTTCCGCCACATTCCGGAAGCGGAGTGGTCAGTTCACGTGGAGGCTCATGAATCTCTTGCTCGTTGAGGACGACCTTGACCTCGGCAATGGCGTGCGCATCGCGCTGGCCAATCAAGGCATGGATGTGGTGTGGGTCCGCAGACTCGACGACGCCCTGCGCACCCTCGACGGCGGCACCTTCGACATGGTTCTGCTCGACCTCGGCCTGCCCGACGGCGACGGGCTCGACCTGCTGTTCCGCCTGCGTCGCGACCGCCAGATATTGCCGGTGCTGGTGCTCAGCGCGCGCGACGCGCTCAACGACCGCCTGCGCAGCCTGGACGACGGCGCCGACGACTACCTGGTCAAGCCCTTCGCGCTGGCCGAACTGCTGTCGCGCGTTCGCGCGCTCGCGCGCCGCAGCTACGGCTTCAACGACGAGACCATCCGCATGCGCGGCCTGGCGATGCACGAGCCCACGCGCGGCGTGATCGTCGACGGCGAGCCGGTCGAGCTCTCGCGCTGCGAGTTCGACCTGCTGGCGCTTTTGCTCAAGCGCACCGGCCGCGTGGTCACGCGCCGCGTGATGGAAGAGCAGGTGCTGCCCGGCGGCCAGGCCAATGGCAGCAACTCGCTCGAAGTGCACATCTCCAACCTGCGCAAGAAGATCGGCCAGGGCTACATCCGCACGGTGCGCGGCATCGGCTACGTGATCGACGTGCAATCGCTCGCGCGGAGCACGCAGAAATGATGCTGTCGCTGGCGCGGCGATGGAGGAACTGGATTCAGCCCTCCCTGATGCGGCGCCTGCTGCTCGCGCAGGCGGGCGTGGTCGCCCTGCTGTGGACCATGGTCATCGCGCTGCTGCTGTACGACTCCTACGAAGACCCCGAACTGCTGAAGCTCGACAAGATCTTCCACACGGTGATCGCGATCGCGCAGAACACGGCCGACCGGCCGGCCCGGCAGCAGGAGACCCTGGCCGCTTTCGATGCCGCGTTGCTGGAGGCCGTAGGCGACGGCAATGCGGCCTCCGACACCTCGCCCGTCCTGCAGGTGTGGCAGGGCGACAGGCTCATCTACCGCTCGACGGCCGCCGTGCCCGTCATTCTCAATATCATGCCCAATCGCATCGAGACCGTGAGCGCGGGGGGGCGTGAATGGCGCGCGCGCACCCTGGTTTCGACCACTTCGGACACCCGTGTGATGCTGGCCGAGCCCAGCATCTGGCGGCTGACCGTCACCATCCTCAATCGCGGCTACTACCTGCTGCCGCTGGTCATCAGCCTGCCGTTCCTGGTGTTTCCCGCATGGCTTTCGGTGCGCCTCGCGCTTCGGCCGTGGCGCCGTGTGAGCCAGGAGACGGCCGAGCGCGGGCCGGCCGACCTCACGCCGCTGTCGTACATGCCGCCGCACAAGGAGCTTCAGCCGCTGGTGCAGAGCATCAACAGCCTGCTGCAGCGCGTGCGCGACAGCACCTCCCGCGAACGCAGCCTGATCGCCGATGCCGCCCACGAGCTGCGCACCCCGCTGGCCGCGATGCGCGTGAACGTGGAGGCGCTGAAGGAGCAGAGTACCGACGAACGCCAGCGCGAGCTCATGGGCAACCTGCTGCGCAGCAACGACCGCGCGGCGCGGCTGGTGGGGCAGCTGCTGCAGCTGATGCGCAGCGACGCGGTGTCCGACAGTGCGCTCCCCGTCATGCTGTCGCTCGACGGACTCGTGCAGGACCGGCTGGCCATGATCGAAAGCCTGGCCAGCGCCCGCGGAGTGGAGCTGGAACTCGAGTGCGAAGACAGCGTGCCGGTGCTCGGCGAGCGCGAGAGCCTGGTCTCGATGATCGACAACCTCGTCAACAACGCGATCAAGTACAGCCCGACCGGCGGCACGGTGGTGGTGAACGTGTCGCGCGATGGATCGCAGGCCCTGCTGACGGTGGCCGACCAGGGCCCCGGCATCCCGCACACACTGCGCGAGCGGGTGTTCGACCGCTTCTTCCGCAACCCCGACCAGAGCCAGAGCGGCAGCGGGCTGGGCCTGGCCATCGTCAAGTCGGTGGTCGACCGGCACGGCGGCGAGGTGAGGCTCGGCGAAACCGCGAGCGGCGGCCTGCTGGCCACCGTGCGGCTGCCGCTGGCCGTGGCCGAAGCGCCCCAACCCCTGCTGTGCAGCTGAGACCTCCCCGGTGCACGGACAAAGGGCATAGGAACGCGGTCAGGCCCGAATCGGGGCGAGGAATTACACTAGCCGGCGCTTTACAGGACGCTTTCCCATGAAGTGGGTCATTCTTGCCATCTTCGCGCTCAGCGCGCTCTACGTTCATTTCCGCGGCCAGGTTCGGCACCGGTTCTTCAGGCAGCTCTCCGATCACTCGACCTTCCTGGCGCCGCTGAACGTCTTCATGTACCTCTTCTCGAAGGTGCCGGGTACGCCCTACCTGTCTCCGGCGGAGTTCCCCGAGATGCGCGTGCTCGAGGAAAACTGGGAAGTAATCCGCGAGGAAGCCCTGGCCATGCGCAACGGCGGCAGCATCAAGGCCTCCAGCCAGTTCAACGACGTGGGCTTCAATTCCTTCTTCAAGAGCGGCTGGAAGCGCTTCTACCTGAAGTGGTACGACGATGCGCATCCCTCGGCTGCCGTGCTCTGCCCGCGCACCACCGAGCTGCTCAAGGGCATCGGCACCATCAAGGCCGCGATGTTCGCCGAGCTGCCGCCGGGCAGCCGCCTCGTGCGCCACCGCGACCCCTTCGCCGGTTCGCTGCGCTACCACCTGGGCCTGTGGACGCCGGGCGTCGAGGGCTGCTACATCGACGTGGACGGCCAGCGCTATCACTGGCGCGACGGCGAGGCCGTGGTGTTCGACGAAACCTACATCCACTACGCCGAGAACACGACCGACCACGACCGCGTGATCCTGTTCTGCGACATCGAGCGCCCGCTCAAGTACCGCTGGGCCAGCGCGGTGAACCGCTGGTTCGCGAAGAACCTGCTGGCCGCGGCCGCATCGCCCAACGATGCCGGCGACAAGACCGGCGGCATCAACCGCGCCTTCAAGTACATCTACCAGATCCGCGTGGTCGGCAAGCGCCTGAAGGCGTGGGACAAGCGGGTGTACTACCTCGTGAAGTGGGCCATCTTCGGTGGCCTGGCGCTCTGGATCTTCTGGTAAGGGCTCAGGCCTCGTTCCATGCCAGCCGGGCGCGCGCGGTGCCTGCCCGGCTCACGACGGCCGCCAGCAGCGTGCCGCCGAGCACGTCGAGCAGCACATGCTGGCGCGTCGCCAGCGTCGAGTAGACGATGCCCATGGCCCACAGCACGTTGAGCACGCGCACCCACGACGGCGCCCGCACCTCGCGAAGCTGACGCTCCAGCAGCACGGCGGTGAACACCGCGAAGGCCACGTGCAGCGACGGGAAGGCATTGCCGCCCGCGTCGGCGTTCTTGAGGAACATCAGCGACGGGTACTGCGCCCAGTCGACCGCGAATGCCGGCACCGTCGTCGGAAAGAACCAGAACACCGCGAGGCCTGCGCCCGCAATGAACGCCGCATCGCGCGCGCAGGCGCGCAGCCCGGCCCAGTCCTTCGCGAAGGCGGGCGGCAGCGAGATGTAGAACCACAGGGAGCCGTAGAGAAGCATCGCTTCGTCGCTCACGCCCACCCAGTGGTCGAGCAGCGTGAGGGGCATCACGGTCGGCTCCGAGGGCGGGTTGTGCATCACCCAGAAGTAGATGGAGAAGAAGCCCGAGATGCCCACGGTGGTGCCGATCATCTTCGCCACCCAGAGAGTGGCGAAGCGACTGCCCAATGCCTGGTACCAGGGAACGCAAGTTGCGGGGAGGGAAGTCGCCGTGCGGGAGTTCATTGGCGCCTCAGCTTATGCAACTGCATTGCGTGAACATTGCGCTTTCCGCGAGAGAGCCTCTCCTAGAATGGCCGGCCTTTGGCCTCCCTTTTCTCCGTACTTCCGCTTCTGCTTCCGCTTCCAGCTCCATGAGAATCCTGCTCGTCGAAGACGAAGTCGACCTCGCGCAAGCCCTGGCCTCCGCATTGCGGCAGAACCAGGCGGTGGTCGACGTGGCGGGCTCGCTGCGCGAGGCAGAGGATGCGGCGCTGTCCGCGCAGCACGACGTGATCGTGCTCGACCGTGGCCTCCCCGATGGCGACGGCCTCTCGCTGGTGGCCTTCCTGCGCGAGAACGGCATTCCCGCCGCCGTGCTGGTGCTCACCGCCATGACCGACGTGGCCGAGCGCGTGCTGAGCCTCGATGGCGGCGCCGACGACTATCTCGCCAAGCCCTTCTCGATGGACGAGCTCATGGCGCGCGTGCGCGCGCTGGCGCGGCGCCCGGCGGTGCGCGCCAATCTCGTCATGACGCTTGGGCAACTGCGCTTCGACCACCACACGCGGCAGGCCCACGTGGGCGAGCACAGCATCACGCTTCCGCGCCGCGAACTGCTCGTGCTCGAGGCGCTGCTCGAGCACCGTGGCCGCACCGTGCTGCGCGAGGCGATGCAGGAGCGCGTGTATGGCCACGAGGACGAGATCCAGTCGAACGCGCTCGACACGCACGTGTCGCGCCTGCGCTCCAAGCTCGACAGGGCCGGCGCGCTGGTCGAGATCCACGCCATCCGCGGCGTGGGCTACCTGATCTGCGCGGCGCGTCCGGCGGCATGACCATCGCATGAGACTCGGCCTGCTCTCACTGCGCTGGCGGCTGATCTGGAGCCTGATCCTGCTGCAGGTGGTGGTCGGCGTGCTCGTGATGGGCGGTTTTCTCGGCCTTGCCTGGGTGCTGGGGCGCGTGGTCGACGAGACCGGGCAGGAGACCATCAAGGCCATCCAGCGCGCACTGGTGCTGGCGCCCGACGGCAAGCTCGCGATAGAGCCCACGCCGGAGGTGCAGCGCCTGCGCGAGGCCGATCCGCCCTTCTGGTTCATCGCGCGCGACAGCCGCGGTTCGGAGCTGCGCAACGGCGAGGTACCGCCCGTCTACGCCAGGCTCTTCGATTCGCTCGACGGCATGGAGCGCATGGCCATCGACCCCGAGAGCGACAACACGCGCCCCAAGGCCCGCTTCGAGCGGGTGGAGACGCGCGCGGGCCCCGTGGCCCTGATGACGCAGACCGGCAGCCCGCTGACGGTGAGGAACACGCTCAAGGGCACCGCCATCGCCTTCCTGTTCCTGGTGGCGCCGATGGCGCTGGTGACCTGCCTCGGCGTGATCCTCGCCACGCCCTTCGTCGTGAAGCGCGGCCTCAAGGGCGTGGTGGCCACGGCCGAGCATGCCGAGAGCATCGACGTGCACGAGCGCACCACGCGGCTGCCGCTGGCCAATGTGGCGAGCGAGATCCGCCCGCTGGTCAACGCGGTGAACCGCGCCTTCGACCGGCTCAATGAAGGCTACGACCGGCAGGAGCGCTTCCTGGCCGATGCCGCGCACGAGCTGCGCACGCCCATCACCACTTTGCAGATCCATCTCGAGGGGCTGCAGGACGGCCCGCTCAAGGTGAAGCTCATGCAGGCCTCGGCGCGGCTCGCCACGCTGGCCGAGCAGCTGCTCGACCTGCAGCGGCTGGACCGCATCGCCGCGCACGACCAGCACGAGGTCGACCTGAAGGCACTGTGCGAACGCGTGGCGGGCGACATCGCGCCGCTGGCCATCATGAACCGCTGCACGCTGTCGGTGGAAGCGCCGAAGCCGCTGTGGGTGCGCGGCGATGCGCCCTCGCTGGAGCGTGCGCTGAGCAACCTGATCCAGAACGCCATCGAGCACGGCGGGCAGGGCTGCGACATCCAGGTGCGGCTGTGGGAGCCCTCGGGCTTCGAGGTGCTCGACTCCGGCCCCGGTATTCCCGAGGCCGACCGCGAGCGCGTGGTGGCGCCGTTCCACCGGCTGGTGCCGCGAGGGCGCGGCGCGGGGCTGGGCCTGCATCTGGTGGCCGAAGTGGCGCGCCTGCACGGCGGCCAGCTCACCATCGGGTCGAGCGAATCGGGCGGGGCGAAGATGCGGCTCGAACTGAACCTGCCGGCCTGAAGACCTCTGCACCATGAACCCCATCGACCGGCTTCCCGAACCCACCAACCTCGCCGGTGCGCAAGCGCTGATCGAGCACGTGCAGGCGCTGCTCGATGCCCAGGGCCTCACGCTGCGCCCACCGCCGCCCGAGCCCACCACCTGCTGCGGCCGCGGCTGCAATGGCTGCGTGTGGGAGGGGTGGCTCGCCGCGGTGAACTACTGGCGCGACGAGGCTTCGCTGCTGCTCGCCTGAAGGCCCGAACGAGGGCGGCGCGGCAACCGGGCCCGGGCGGGCTTGCCCGCCGGTCGCCGCCGGGTGAGCGCGAGGTTGGCGGTCATCATGGCCGCGAGCAGCGTGACCAGCCATGAGAAGTACACCCACAGCAGGAACATGGGCAGCACCGCGAACGCGCCATACAGCGCCTTGTACGTCGGCACCTTGACGAGATAGGTGGTGAAGCCGCGCTTGCCGAGCTCGAAAGCCATGCTGGCGACCAGGCCGCCCGCGAAGGCATCGAGCAGCCGCACCCTGGTGTTCGGCACAAGGTAGAACATGCTCGTCAGCACGACCGTGCCGAGCAGCAGCGGCCCGAGGTCGAGCACGAATGCGAGCGAGGCCGGCAGCGCGCCGATCAGGCCCATGGAGATGCCCAGCAGATACGACGTGGCCCACAGGCTCAGGCCCAGGACGGGCGGGCCGACCGCCAGCATCGCCAGATAAAGGCCGACCCTCTTGAAGAACGGCCGATTCTTCCGGATCTTCCACATCTGGTTGAGCGCGTTCTCCACGGTGAGCAGCATCGCGATGGCCGTGCCCAGCAAGAGGAGGGAGCCGACCCAGGTCAGGCCGCTGGCATTTGCGGCGAACTGGTTCAGGTACTTCAGCACCGTGCGCGCGATGTCCACCGGAAGCAGCCTGCTCAACAGGAACTCCTGCAGCGCATCCTTGAACCGCGCGAAGGCATGGAATCGCGTGAGCAGCGCGAAGCTCGCCGCCAGCAGGGGCACGATGGACAGCAGGGTGGTGAACGCGAGGCTTCCGGCGACCTGCGGCAGGCGCTCATTCCTGGCGCGGTCGATGGTCAGGCGGGTCAGGGCAAACATGTATCGCTGAGGGAGGAGAGACAGGGCGGTTTTGCGGGCGCGATGGGCACCGCCGCTACGGCCGATTGTCATCGGTTCCCTGCTACAGGAAATCTTCGTCCACCACCAGGGACAGCATCGACCAGCGCAGTCGCTGGGCCCAGTTCGATTCGGGCTCCCGGTGCAGCACCCAGCGGCGTCCGTCGCGCAGGAAGCTCCATTGCAGGCCGCCGCGCCGGGGCGCTTCACTCACGGCGAAGCTCGCGGGCACGCGCACGCGCCGGATCAGGTCGGCCAGTTCGCCGGCCAGTGCGGGACTGTCGACGATCAGGCCCAGCTCGGTGTTGCAATGTGCCGAGCGCCGGTCCATGTTCATCGACCCGACGTAGAACCAGCGCCGGTCGACCACCGCCAGCTTGGCGTGCAGGCGGCCGAGCGAGCCGCGGCCGTTTTCGGTGTCGCTCCAGGCCGGATGCGGTTCGCTGGCCGGCATCAGTTCATACAGCGCGGCGCCCATCTGCAGCAGGGCGCTGCGGTAGCGCGCGTAGCCGTAGTGCACCAGCGGCTCGTCGGTGGTGGCGAGCGAATTGGTCATCACCGACACGCTCGCGCCCTCGCGGCTCGCGTGGGCGAGCGCCTCGATCATCCGGGGCATGGGGACGAAGTAGGGCGAGACGACGAGCACCTCGGAGCGCGCGGTGCGGAAAAGGTCGAGGTTCGCGGCCATCACCGCGCCTTCGCGGCCTTGTGGTTCTCCGGCATCCCCGGCATTCCCGCCGGCGTCGCTCGCGAACGGGGCCTGCACCATCGCATCCGCCACCACGCGCACCCTCGCGGGCACCAGCTCGACCAGCCCCCGCGCCAGTTGCGCGCCGACCGGGCCGCGCCCCAGCGCGTCGAGCTCGTTCGCGGGAGGCACGAAGCGCCCGAGGTCGCGCACCAGCTCGGCGAAGCGTTCGCGGGCACGGGCTGGCGTCGGGCGCTGGCCGGCAGCGATGGCCTCGAACGGGTACGACAGCGGCCCGTTCCAGAAAGCGTCGAAGCTCGCCGACAGCGCGCGCACCGCCGGCCCGGCCAGCAGCGCGTCCATGTCGATGAAGTTCGCCGGCTTGCTGCGCCCGAAGTACTCGTCGGCAACGTTGCGCCCTCCCGTGATCGCGAAGCTGTTGTCGGCGATGAAGAGCTTGTTGTGCATGCGCCGGTTCACGCGGCCTATCTCGTGCAACGACAGCAGCACGCGCGTGCGCACGCCGCCGCTGCGCACCGGCAGCGGGTTGAAGACGCGCACCTCGACGTTGGCGTGCGCGGCCAGCCCGGCCAGCATCTCGTCGTCTCCGCCCGCGTACAGGTCGTCGACCAGCAGGCGCACGCGTACGCCGCGCACAGCCGCGTCGCGCAGCTCGCGCAGGAACTGCCGCCCCGAGGCGTCGCCGGCCACGACGTAGTACTGCGCGTCGACGGTATGCCGCGCGGCCTGCACGAGCGCGATGCGTGCGTCGAAGGCCTGGTCGCCGCCGGGCAGCAGGCGTACGCCCGACACGCCCGACACACCGGTTGCTTCGGCCATCGCGCCGTCCGGGCCCGGCAGCGACGCGGCGGCGATGCGTGCGAGCGCACTGTCTTCGACGTCGGTGCGCACCTGCGACGCGACCCGCTGCACGTCGCCGGGCAATGCGGCGCAACCGGCCAGCAGCGAGATCGCGGCCATGGCCGCGGCGCACAGCGCGCGGGCGAGCACCGGGTGGTGCAGCGCCAGGATGCAGAACCGGCAAGCAAGCGGCTCCCATGCGGCACGCAGCATGGCAAAAGGCTTCGGGGTTTTCATGGCGGCGGTCCTCGGTGCATCGGAGGCGGCCAGTCTTCCGCGCGGTGCCCGCCGCAACAATTGAACGCAGCGCCTAGTCTCCGGGGCGGTGCCGGGGTGGCCGATCGACTAGGCCTTTGGTGTAGGTGCGTGCGCTCGCTTGTTGGGAAGCTTTGCGCTAATCTGCATCAGGACGGGGAGGGCCACCGTAGACGAGAGGCCCGTATGAAGGTTCTGCTGGTCGATGACCATGAGATCGTCTGGAACGGCACCCGCCTCCTGCTGGAGCGCATGGCCGCCGAGATCGAACCGGGCCGCCCCTTCCACTTCGAAGCCGTGCGGGACGCCGAACAGGCCTGCCGGCTCGACCCCGCCGGCACCGACCTGCTGCTGCTCGACTACCACCTGCCCCAACTCTCCGGCCTGGCCGCGCTCAAGGCCGTGAAGGCGCATTTCGAGGCCACGCCCGTGTGCATGCAGTCCGCGGAAAGTTCGCCGCAGCGCGTGCGCGAGGTCATCGAGGCCGGCGCGGCCGGCTTCATACCCAAGTCGTACCGGCTCGAGGACATGGAGGCCGCCCTGCGCGTGGTGCTGCGCCACAGGATCTACCTGCCGGCCGAGTTCGTGCTGGCCGACGACGTGACTCGCGCGCGCGAGCCCGACGAGTTGCCGCGCGAGGATCTGGCCGGCTTCCTGCGCGTCGAGCTGTCGCCGCGCCAGCGCCAGGTGCTGGCGCTGGCGATGCGGGGCATGCCGGTCAAGCTGATCGCGCGCCAGCTTCAGATTGCCGAGGGCACCGTGAAGGTGCACCTGTCGATGGTCTACCGCGCGCTCGGCGCGCGCAACCGCACCGATGCCCTGTGCCGCGTCTTCGACGCGCAGGCTGCATGGGCGCTCGAGGCTGCCTGAGCATGCCGGCCGCATCCGACGAACTGGACGAACGGCGCCTGCAGGTGGTCGCCGAGCAGGCCGTGGGGCTGCGCTGGCAGATCCTGCTGACCGCCGCCGTCGTCGCGGCCATCGTCTGGCGCGACCTTCCGGCGCCGTGGGTGCTGGGCTGGTTCGCGGCGGTGATCGCCAGCCGCGAGTGGCGTGCCGCCGCGCTCGCGCGCATGGCCGCCGACCGCACCCGCCCGATCGCCGCGCGACTGCGCGCCACCGTGCGCTGGAACGTGCTGATCGGCGCCTGCAACGGCTCCGCGGCGCTGTTCATGGCCCGGCTCGACCCGACGCTCGATGCGGTCCTCACGATGATCCTGGTGTCATGGGGCGCGGGTGCCGTGTCCACGAGCGCGACCGTGATGCCCGCCTTCCTGGCCTACGCGGGGTTGCTCTTCGTGCCCACGGCGGCCATGTGGCTGATGGCCGGCGGCTGGCTCGGCTGGGGCGTGGGCGCGCTGGTGCTGATGTTCTTCGGCGTGCAGACGCGCTTTGCCCGGCGCAACCTGCAGACCTTCGAGGAGTCGTTCGGCATCCGCGCAGAGAACCAGGCGCTGGCCACCTCGCTGGAGTTCGAGCGCACGCAACTGGCCATCGCCCGCGACGAGGCGGTGCGCGCCAACAACGACAAGAGCCGCTTCCTGGCCGGCGCCAGCCACGACTTGCGCCAGCCCCTGCAGGCGATGGCGCTCAACGTGGGCGCGCTGCGGCACGTGGCGATGGCGCCCGACGCGCGCGCCATCGTCGAGGTGGTCGACAGCAGCCTGGAGCAGCTGCGCGCCATGCTCGATGCCCTGCTCGACGTCTCGAAGCTCGATGCTGGCGTGGTCGTGGCCCAGCCCCAGCGCGTGCGAGTCGACCGGCTGCTGACGGCCGTGGCGGCCAGCTTCGGTGCGGCGGCGGCGGCGCGGCGGGTCGGCCTGCACACCGACTGCCCGCCCGGCCTGGCGGTGCGCACCGACCCCGACCTGCTGCGCCGCATGCTGGCCAACCTCATCGACAACGCGATCAAGTTCTCGCCCGCGGACGGGCAGGTCGAGGTGCGGGCCCGCGTGCGGGACGCAGCAGCGGACGCATCGAATGCCGAGGTCGAGCTGACAGTGCGGGACAGCGGCCCCGGCATCGCGCCCGAGAACCACCGGATCGTGTTCGAGGACCTGGTGCAACTCCATGCGGCGGGCGGCGCCGCGGCAGCTGCGGGGCACGGCCTGGGCCTGGGCATCGTGCGACGGGTGGCCGAACTGCTGGGCGTGCCGGTCGAGCTCGAGTCCAGCCTTGGCGCGGGGGCCTGTTTCCGTTTGCGGCTGCCGCTGGCCGCACCGCCCGGAGCCGAGGGCGCCGAGGGAGACGGCGCAGATGCTCCATGGAGCCTGGACGGTCGCTGCGTGCTGGTGCTGGAGGACGACCCGATGGTGCGCGGCGCCTACCTCAACGCGCTGGGCGCGATGGGCTGCCGCGTGCTTGCCGCCGCCACGCTTGACGAGGCGCTGCAGCAGATCGACGAGCCCGATGCGCTGGTGCTCGACTGCCGGCTCGGCGGCGTCTCGGGCTTCGAGGCGGCCGAGCGCCTGCGTGGGCGGCGCTGCGCACGGCCCGCGCTGCCCGTCGTCATGGTCACGGCGGATACCGGCCCGGCGGTGTTCGAGGCAGCGCGGCGGCAGGCGCTGCCGCTGCTGCGCAAACCCGTCGACGACCGGACGCTCGGCCGCGCGCTGGCCGCGGCCATCGAACGTTCCTGAACCGCGAACACCCCGCGAGGAGCCGAACATGCACGACGACGGCGGCCGCCACCACGACCAGACCCCGGGCGATCGCCTGCTCTCGGAGGGCGCCGAAGTGCTGGTGCGGGAGATCCTCGCGGCACCGCTCGACGCGCAGCATTGCGAGGTGCTGGTCATCGGCAGCGGCTACGGCGGCGCGGTGGCGACGGCTCGGCTGGCGGGCGCGCTGCCCGTGGATGCATCGGCCGGCGGCGCAGCGGCCGCGGTGCCGGTCAAGGTCTACGTGCTGGAACGCGGCAGCGAATACCTGCCGGGCGAATTTCCGGCCACCTTCGCCGAGCTGCCGGGGCACGTGCGCTTCAGCCTGCAGGACGGCAGGCCCGCACGCGGCAACGCGTCGGGCCTGTTCGACCTGCGCCTGGGCGGCGACGTGAACGCGCTGCTGGGCAACGGGCTGGGCGGCGGGTCGCTCATCAACGCGGCGGTGATGGAGCGCGCCACGCCCGATGCCTTCGAGGGCGGTGCCTGGCCCGCGGGCCTCGACCTCGCCGCGCTGGCGGAAGGCTACGGCAAGGCCGAGGCCATGCTGGGCCTGGAGCAGATCCCCGAGAGCGTGTCGAAGCTCGACTCCCTGCTGAAAGCCGGCGAGCGGCTGCATGCGGAGCGCGGCAAGGCCCATGTTGCGATCGCCTTCGCCGACGGCACGCGCACGCCGGCCCAGGTGGCGATGCACCGCTGCCTGCGCTGCGGCGACTGCGTGAGCGGCTGCAACCACCGCGCGAAGAAATCGCTGGACACCAACTACCTGGCGCTGGCCCGTGCGCGGGGCGCGCGCCTGTTCACCGGCGGCACCGCGCACCGCATCGTGGCCCTTCCGGGAGGAGCCGGCTTTGCGGTCGAGTTCTTCTTCACCGACCGGCGCAAGGCACGCAGCGACAACAGCCGGCCCTACGTGGTGCGCGCGCGCCGGGTGGTGGTGGCTGCCGGAACGCTGGGCTCCACCGAATTGCTGCTGCGCTCCAGGGCCGCCGGCCTGCCGGTTTCGCAGGCGCTGGGCGCGGGCTTCTCGGCCAACGGCGACATGATCGCGGCGGCGGCCGGCCAGCACGACGAAGCGCTGTCCTGCGCGTCCGAAGGCGACGCGCCGGCGCAGCGCGGCGTCGGGCCGACCATCACCGGGCTGCTGCGCACGCGCGCGAAGCAGGGCGAGCGCCCGCTGGTGATCGAGGAGTTCGCCATTCCCGCGCCGCTGCGCCGCCTGCTGGCCGAAGTGGTGACCACCACGGACGCCCTGCAGGCACTCGCGCACATGGACCTCGACCTTCACACGCCGGACGAGGGCCGCGATCCGCTGGCCGTGGACGACGACATGCTGCGCCGCACGCCCGTCTACGGAATGATGGGCGACGACGGCGCCGCCGGCACCATCGAACCGGTCGGTCTCGGTGGCAGCGATGCGGTGCTGGCCGATGCGCAGGTGCGCGTCGCATGGAACAAGGTCGCGGCCCTGCCGGTGTTCGCGGCGCAGATGCGTGCGCTGCATGCGGCCCACGACGGCGCGGACGGGCTCGGCGGCCGCGTGCTGCCCAACCCGCTGTGGAATCCGCTCCCGCCGTTTCGCAGCCTCGAGTCGCTGGTGGACGCGCCGGGCTCGGTGCTCACGGTGCACCCGTTGGGCGGGTGCCGCATGGCAGACGGGCGCGAGCGCGGCGTGGTCGACGGCTGGGGCCGCGTCCACGACGGCGCCGCTGCCGGTGCGGCTGCGCTGGTGCCCGGCCTGGCGGTGCTCGACGGCTCCATCGTGCCGGTGTCGCTCGGCATCAACCCATCGCTCACCATCGCGGCACTGGCCGAGCGCGCAGTGCCTGTGCTGGCCGCGGACTGGGGCCTGGCACTGGCCGATTCGCCGCAGCCCCCGGCGTCGGAGCGCCCGTTGCGCCGCGACCTGACCCGGCCCCGCGCGCCCGTGCCCACGCGCGTCTCCCTGCGCGAGCGGATGACGGGCCGGGTGAACATCGACGGCCAGGACTTCGCGTTGAGCGCCGAGGTGGAATTCGAGCCCTTCGACGTACCGGCCCTGCGCGCGACACCGCGCGCGCTGGCCCAGCCGATGGTGGTGCTGCGCTTCGGCAAGGGCGACGACGCGCCCGTCGCGCATTGCACCGGCACCGCATCGATGCTGGTGCGCGAGAAGAGCGACAGCATCGAGCGCATCCTGCGCAGCCACGCGCTGGCGCGCAAGAAGCTGAAGGCGCTGGCGGGGGTGCTGCTGCCTTCGCGCGCGTCCACGGGTGGCCCCAACGGCGGCAACGTCGAAGACGAAGAAGGCCTGGCCTTCGACGGTCCGGTCATGGCCGACCTGATGGCGCTGTGCTCGCACCTGGGGCAGGCGCGCCTCATCGAATACGACTGGACGGTGGCGCGGGTGGAGCACGGCGCGCCGTTGAAGGAGGGCGACCGGCTGCGGCTCACCAAGCGCATCGCGTTCGTCGAGGGCGGCAACCCGTGGCGGCAGCTCAGCGAGGGCGAACTGCAGCGGATCGATCGCCTCGGCGCGCAGCGGTTGGGCCGTATGGTGCTCGACCCTTCCTACTTCGTCGAGAAGCTGCAGCCGCTGCTGCGCGTCGAGCATCAGCAGGACATGCCCAACCAGCTGGGCGACCTGGCCGAACTGGCGCTGTGGGTGCTGCGCATCGTGCTTCACGTCCACCTGCTGGACTTCGTGCCGCCGCCCGACTCGCCTCAGCGCGACTGGGAGCGCCTGCCCGGCGAGGTGTACGGCGTGCGGCCCGAGCCGGTCGAGCTCGACGCCGCGAACGGCCCGGGCAGCGCGCCGCCGCGGCTGCTGTCGCGCTATCGCCCGCCGGTGCGCCGCGCGGGCACGAGGCCCGTGATGCTGATCCACGGCTATGGCGCGAGCGGTTCCACCTTCGCGCACAGGAGCATTCCCGGCAACCTGGTGCACAGCCTGCTCGCGGCCGGGCGCGAAGTCTGGGTGCTCGACCTGCGCACCAGCATCGGCTTTTCGAACCGGCCGCGGCCCTACTGGTCGTTCGACGAAGTCGCCGAGACCGACATTCCGGATGCCTTGCGCACCGTGCAGGCGGCGTACGCCATGCCCGACGAAACCAACGAAAGGGCGCCTGTGCAGGTCGACGTGGTGGCGCATTGCATCGGCGCCGCCATGTTCAGCGTGGCGGTGCTGCGCCTGCCGGGACTGCATGCGTCCATCGGCGCGGCGGTGCTGTCGCAGGTGGGACCGTTGCTGCGCGCCACGGCTTTCAACCGCTTCCGGGGCTATGTGGCGGGCTACCTGCAGCAGTTCATCGGCGTCGACGAGTTCGACACGCGACCCATGCTCACGCACATGAAGCGCCTGCTCGTCGACGGCCTGCTGGCGACCTTTCCCTACCCCGACGGCGACGGCGAGGCGCAGCGCCTGCGCGAGGCGCCGGGCTTCGCGGCCGTGCGGCACCGGGCCGACGCCATCTTCGGCCAGACCATGCGGCTGCACAACATCGGCAAGGACACGCTCGAAGCGCTCGATTCGATCTACGGCTTCGTGAAGCTGCGCGGCCTCGCCCAGGTCGGCAACTACGCCCGCGAAGAGGTGCTGACCGACGCCGGCGGACAGGGCCACGCGGTGGGCTTCGAGCAGATCGGCGAGCGCTTCGGATTCCCGGTGTTCATGCTGCACGGCCAGCGCAATGCGGTGTTCGACTGGCGGGGCTCGTACGACAGCTTCTGGCTGCTCAAGCGCGTGTTCGGCAAGGATGCCGGCCTGCCTCGCCAGCCGCCGGAGCTGCCGGACCCATCTGACCTATCGGACTCGGCGAACCTTTCCGGCGGCGACCTGTTCCTCGGCGAAGGCACCCCGCACCAGCTGCTGGTGCTCGGCGCCTACGGCCACCAGGACACGCTGATCGGCGAAAACGCCTGTCGCGACGTATTCCCGCACATCGTGCGGTTCCTCGAGGCCTTCGAGACGAAGCCAGGCCCCGAGGCGCCGGTGCCGCCGGACTGGCGCGCCAGCCTGCCGTGGACCGGCCCCTGGCTCGGCCATGCGAGCCGCGAGGCCGGCAACGTGGGCCGGCTGCATTGCCGGCTGGCGCTGCGCCCGCCGCCCGCGCATGTGTCGGCGCGCGCCGTGGTCTTCGTGCCCGCGTGGCGCCGTGGCGGGCGATGGTGCTTCGACTTCGAATGGATGGTGGGCCTGCAGACCACGCGCGAAAAGCTGCTGCAAGAAGCGGTGGAGATCGACCTCTTCGACGACCGGCTCGCCGAGTACCAGGGCTTCGCGGTGCTGACCGCGCACGACGACCTGCCCATGGCGCGCAGCCCCGTCGACGTGCTGGGTCGGCGGCTGGAGGCCGGGCTGTTCGCGCAGCCGCAGGACGAACCGGTCGAGCCCATCCGTCGCCAGGTGACGACAACGCTGGAGGCGGCCACCGACGCGCAGCTCGAGCGTGCCGTGGTGCGCCTCGACCCCGCATGGACCGGCGCGGTGCAGCCCGAGGGCGAGCCCGCGCAGGACTCGCTGTGCCTTGCGCTCGCCAGCTGCCAGTACGTGCCGGGCCTGGTCGACCGGGTGCCCGCGCAGGCTTCGTACCGGCGGCTCGCGCAGCGGCTGGAGGTGCTCGAGCCGCCGCACAAGCCGCAGCTGCTGTTGCTCGTCGGGGACCAGGTGTATGTCGACCAGACCGCGGGGCTCTTCGTACCCGCGGGCGGCGACGACGTCGGCCAGGCCTATGCGCTCACCTTCAGGCTGGAGGCGCTGCGCCAGGTGATGGCTTCGCAGCCGACCTATCCGCTGCTCGACGACCATGAGGTGATGGACGATTGGGAGCCCGGCCCCGACCCCTATGCAACGCCGGCAGTGCGGGCCGCGCTCGAGGCCTACTACGCGCAGCAGCAAAAGCTGGTGCGCGACGCCGGGCCGCGCCGCGACCAGCGGCCCTTCGACTACCGCATCGCGCCGGCTGGCTTTCCGTTCTACATGCTCGACACGCGCAGCACGCGCCAGCAGCGGGTGCTGCGCACCGCCGCGCAAGCCGCGCCCGTCGCCGCGCCGCTGGATCGGGCCGCAATTCGTGCCGAGGCCGGCATGGGCGACCTGAAGAAGTGGCTGGAAGCCGCGCCCGCCGGACTGCCGAAGTTCATCGTGTCGCCGGTGACGCTGTTCCCGATGCCGCGCGCGGCCGTCTTCGGCGACCCGGCGCAGCGCCTTGGGCTGGACGACTGGAGCGGATACCCGGCCCCGCAGCGCGCGCTGCTCGAGTTGCTGCGCGACACCACCGCGCGCCACGTGGTGATGCTGTCTGGCGACCGCCACATGTCGAGCGTGTCGAGCCTCTGGCTGCAGGGTGCGGACGGGCCGGTGGAGGTGATCTCGGTCGTGTCCTCGGGCCTGTATGCGCCCTGGCCCTTCGTCAATGCCCGACCCGACACGTTCTGGCTCGACGGCCGTGTCGATCCCGGTCCCATGGCGGGAGCCTTCGGCGGCACCATGGTCACGGCGGCCACGGGCACCGGCAACGGCTTCGCGGTGCTGCAGGTGGAGCGCGGCGCCACCGGCCATTGGCGGATCGGCGTCACGCTCGACCTGGACGACGGACTCACGCGCTGCGTTCGCGACCTCGACCCGGCCGCCGGCAGCGGCTGGCAGGTGGACGGGCCGGCGCGCTTTGCAGGCACACGGCACCCATGAGTCTTCGGCTCCAGCCTTGATGTCTTCGATGGCTTCGGTCTTGGCCCCGCCTGAGGGTGCCTGCGGGCGTGAGCCGCGCCTGCGCCGGGTCGAAGGTCGCGCTGGGCGGAGACCTGCCTACTGGTTCTGCGACCCCCGGTGCGCCCAGCCCGTGGTGTGCTTCTCGACCACGCTGAAGAGTTCATACATCAGCATCGCCATCGCACCCACCACCATCAGTCCCGCGAAGGCCAGGCCCATCTGCATGGCCGAGCCTGCCGAGATCAGCAGGTAGCCGATGCCTTCATTGGCGGCCGTCATCTCGCTGACGGTGGTGCCGACGAAGGCCAGCGTGATCGCGACCTTCAGCGAGCCGAAGAAGTAGGGCATGGAGCGCGGCAGGCCGATCTTCATGAGCACGTCCCAGCGCTTGGCACCGAGCACGCGCAGCACGTCTTCCAGCTCGGGTTCGAGCGTGGCGAGGCCGGTCGCGATGTTGACCATGATCGGGAAGAAGCTGATCAGGAAGGCCGTGAGGATCGCCGGCCCGATGCCGATGCCGAACCACACCACCAAAATCGGCACGAAGGCGGCCTTGGGCAGCGCGTTGAAGGCCGTCATCAGCGGGTAGATCGCCGCGTACGCGATGCGCGAGCTGCCGATGACGAAGCCCAGCAGCACGCCCACCACGATCGCGAGGCCGAACCCCGCCATCGTGACCCAGAAGGTGCGCCATGCGTGGCCCGCGATGACTTCCTTGAATTCCCAGAACTGGTTCCAGATGCGCCACGGGCTCGGGAAGATGAAGTCCGACACCTCGAAGGCCGAGCAGATGATCTGCCACAGCAGGATCACCGCCACGAGCAGCAGCCAGGGCGACCAGCGTTCGATTTGCTTGGTGTTTCTCATGAGATCTTGCGCCTCAGTGGGAAACAGCCGCGGCCGACTGTGCGGCGCTCGCGCCGGTATTGCGGATGGCGCCGATGTGGCCGCGCAGTTCCAGCACGATGTCGGTGAATTCCTTGGTGTAGGTGAGTTCGAGCTCGCGCGGGCGCGGCAGGTCGATCTCGCGCTTCACCACGAAGCGGCCGGGACTCTTGCTCATCACGTACACCGTGTCGGCCAGGAACACCGATTCGCGCAGGTCGTGCGTCACCAGGATCACGTTGAACTGCTGCTCGGTCCAGAGGTCGCGCAGGATGCACCACAGCTCCTCGCGCGTGAACGCGTCGAGCGCGCCGAAGGGCTCGTCGAGCAGCAGCATCTTGGGCTCGTGGATGAGCGCGCGGCAGATGCTCGCGCGCTGCTGCATGCCGCCCGAGAGCTGCCAGGGGAACTTGTCCTCGTAGCCGCCGAGGCCCACCTTCTGCAGCAGGCGACGGGCGCGTTCCTCGTACTCCTTGCGTTTGGACTTGAAGCTGGAGCGATAGGGTTCGACGATCTCCAGCGGCAGCAGCACGTTGTCGACCGTGGTGCGCCACGGCAGCAGCGAGGGCGCCTGGAAGGCCATGCCCGAGATCTTCAGCGGCCCTGTCACCGGCTGGCCGTCGATGCGGATCTTGCCCATCGACGGCATCTTCAGCCCGGTGGTGAGCTTCATGAAGGTCGACTTGCCGCAGCCCGAGGGCCCGACGATGGCGATGAACTCGCCGCGCTTCACCTTCAGGTCGATGGCCTCGACCGCGAAGTGGTTGGCGCGCAGCAGTTCCTCGTTGTAGGCGAGCCAGACGTCCTGGAAATCGACGAAAGGGGCGACGAAGGGAGCTGCGGCCGCGTCCTGCGATGCGGCTGCCATCACTTCTTCAGGATGTTCAGTTCGGCCGCGGGCGGCAGCAGCGCGGCGGTCCACACCGCGTCGGGGCTCACGCGCGTCTTGGTATTGAAGGCGTCCGACACCTGCGAGGCCATCAGCGACATGCGGCCCGCGTTGACCGCGCCGAAGCCCTCGGCGCGTGCATCGGCGCTGTTGATGACGGTGTCGATGGCCAGCTGCAGGCGGCGCGTCTCGAGCTTGCTGTCGATGATGCCGTCGCGCGCCTTCACCGACTCGATGGCCACCGCCGGATTGGCGATGACTTCCTTCGCGCCCTTGGCAAAGGCCGAGAGGAATTTCTTCACCGCCGCCGGGTTCTCCTTGATGAGCTTGGGCGAGGCGATGATGACGTTGCCGTACAGCTTCACGCCGTAGTCGGGGTAGGGGAGGATCACCACGTCGGCCGTCTTGGCGCCGCGCGCCTCGAGGTTGAGCAGCGAGGTGAAGGTGAAGCCGGTGATGGCGTCGATGTCGCCGCGCATCAGCATGGTCTCGCGCAGCGTCGGGTCCATGGCGGTCCAGTTGACGGCGCCGATGTTGTTGGCCTTGGCGAAGATCGGGAAGGCGCGGCGGCCCGCGTCGAACACCGGTGCGCCCAGCTTCTTGCCTGCGAGGTCGGCCGGCTTGGCGATGCCGCTCTTCTTGAGCGCCATGACCGAGGCCGGCGTGTTGTTGTAGACCATCATCACCGCGACCGGCTTGTTGGGGCTGTCGGGGTTGTTGGCGTGGAACTCCATCAGCGCCGCGAGGTCGGCGAAGCCCATGTCGTAGGCACCCGAGGCCACGCGCGTGACCGTGCCGCCAGAACCGTTGCCCGCGTCGATCGTCACGTCGAGGCCCGCGGCCTTGAAGTAGCCCTTGGCGGCGGGGTGCAGGAACAGCGCCGCCGGTCCCTCGAAGCGCCAGTCGAGCTGGAACTTGATCGGCGTCGGGCTCTGCGCAAAGGCCGGTGCGAGGCCGAAGCTGATGGCCGAGGCGGCGAGGAAGGACTGGAGCAGTTGGCGCTTGTTCATGCGGAGATCGATCCGTTGGATGAAAGGGGATTGAATGCTTCTGGATTCAAGCAAAAACGGTGCCCGCACGTGATTGGTGCGAACCCTTCCTCGTGGATCGAAGCAGTGCGCGGGCGGCGCGATCTGCACCCGCTCAATGCAAAAACGCGGCCTAGGCCGCATTTTGAAGCACCGAAAGCGGGATTTCCTCCCGCTGGACTGCCTTCCTGCTTACTTGTCGACCGTGACCTTCGCCACCGCCAGCGCCGTCATGTTGATGATGCGGCGCACCGTCGACGAAGGCGTGAGCACATGGGCCGAGCTCGCGGCGCCCAGCAGCACCGGGCCCACCGTGATGCCGTTGGCGCCGGTCATCTTCAGCACGTTGTAGAGGATGTGCGCCGAGTCGAGGTTCGGGCACACCAGCAGGTTGGCCTCGCCGCTGAGCGTGGTCTCGGGCAGGGCGGTGCGGCGGATTTCCTCCGACAGCGCCGCGTCGCCGTGCATCTCGCCGTCGCATTCGATGTCGGGCGCCATCTGCGCGAACAGGTCGCGCGCCAGCCGCATCTTGCGGGCCGACGAGCGGCTGGAGGTGCCGTAGTTCGAGTGCGAAAGGAACGCCACCTTCGGCGGCAGGCCGAAGCGGCGCACTTCCTCGGCGGCCATCACGGCGATGCTGGCGAGCAGTTCGGCGCTCGGGTCTTCGTTCACGTTGGTATCGGTGATGAAGACCGTTCGCTTGTCGAGCGTGAGCGCGTTCAGCGTCGCGAAGCCCGGCGCGCCGCGCTTCAGGCCGATCAGGTTGCGGATGTGCTCCAGGTGCACGTCGAAGCGCCCGACCAGGCCGCAGATCATGGCGTCGGCATCGCCCAGGTACATCATGAGCGCGGCGATGGTGGTGTTCGAGCGGCGCACCATGGTCTTGGCGGCTTCCGGCGTCACGCCGCGGCGGCCCATGATCTTGTGGAAGCTCTCCCAGTAGGTGCGGAAGCGCGGATCGTCCTCGGGGTTGACGATCTCGAAGTCGACGCCCGCGCGGATGTGCAGGCCGGCCTTCTTGATGCGCGCGTCGATCACGGCGGGGCGGCCCACCAGGATCGGCTTGGCCAGGCCTTCGTCGACGGCCCACTGGGCGGCGCGCAGCACGCGCTCGTCCTCGCCCTCGGCGTACGCCACGCGCTTGGCGGCGGCGATCTTGGCGGCGCTGAACACCGGGCGCATGAACATGCCGGTCTGGTAGACGAAGCGCGTCAGGTGCTGGCGGTAGGCGTCCATGTCCTCGATCGGGCGCGTGGCCACGCCCGAGGCCGCGGCCGCCTTGGCCACGGCCGGCGCGATGCGCAGGATCAGGCGCGAGTCGAAGGGCTTGGGAATGATGTAGTCGGGGCCGAAGGCCAGTTCCTGGCCGGCGTAGGCGGTGGCCACCTCTTCGCTGATGTCGGCCTTGGTGAGCTCGGCGATCTCGCGCACGCAGGCCAGCTTCATTTCTTCCGTGATCTTGCTCGCGCCGCAGTCGAGCGCGCCGCGGAAGATGTACGGGAAGCACAGCACGTTGTTGACCTGGTTCGGGTAGTCCGAACGGCCGGTGGCGATGATGCAGTCGGGCCGCACGGCCTTGGCCAGCTCGGGGCGGATCTCGGGCTCGGGGTTGGCCAGCGCCAGGATGATGGGCTGCGTGCCCATGGTCTTGACCATCTCGGCGGTCATCACGCCCGGGGCCGAGCAGCCCAGGAACACATCGGCGTCCTTCACCACGTCGGCCAGGGTGCGGGCGCCGGTGTCTTTCTGGGCGTAGCGTGCCTTGGATTCGTCGAAGCCGCCCGCGCGGCCCATGTAGATCAGGCCCTTGGAATCGCAGGCGTGGATGTTGGCGGGCTTGGCGCCCAGGCCGACCATCACGTCCAGGCAGGCGATGGCGGCTGCACCCGCGCCCGAGACGGCGATCTTCACGTCCTCGATCTTCTTGCCTACCAGCTCCAGGCCGTTGATGAGCGCCGCGGCCGAGATGATGGCCGTGCCGTGCTGGTCGTCGTGGAACACCGGGATGTTCATGCGCTCGCGCAGCTTCTTCTCGATGTAGAAGCACTCGGGCGCCTTGATGTCTTCCAGGTTGATGCCGCCCAGCGTGGGCTCCAGCGCCGCGATGATGTCGACCAGCTTGTCGGGGTCGCGCTCTGCCAGCTCGATGTCGAACACGTCGATGCCGGCGAATTTCTTGAACAGGCAGCCCTTGCCTTCCATCACCGGCTTGGCGGCCAGCGGGCCGATGTCGCCCAGGCCCAGCACGGCGGTGCCGTTGGTGACCACGCCCACGAGGTTGCCGCGGGCGGTGTATTCGGAGGCCGTTGCCGGATCGGCGGCGATGTCGAGACAGGGATAGGCCACGCCCGGCGAGTAGGCCAGCGACAGGTCGCGCTGATTCAGCAGGGGCTTGGTCGGGGTGATCGAGATCTTGCCCTTGACGGGCGATCGGTGGTATTCGCGCGCTGCTTCGCGAAGTGCTTCTTCTGCGGGGGAAAGGGGTGCAGCCATGAAAGTCTCCTTGTTTCTGACGGGCAATGAGGCTACCGCAAAAGCAGGGCCTCCTATTACTGGGGAAATGCCGAAAACGCCTGAATCCATAGCTTCTGCCTGACAAGGCGGGGTTCCGGCGGATGGGAGCGGGCTGGCGGGTTCGCTAAACTGCCGATCGTTACCAACTGGTTAACAGACCGGCCGTCCAGCCGGGAATCGAGCCGGGGGTATCGCCGACAACGACAACACCACGACAAGAGGGGCAACAGCGCATGACTTCCGGACCTTTCACCAGCAACGACCCCGATGTCGTCGTCATCGGAGGCGGCCCCTCGGGCTCCACGGTGGCCGCGTTGCTCGCGGACAAGGGGCACGACGTGGTGCTGATCGAGAAGGCGCAACACCCGCGCTTCCACATCGGCGAATCGCTGCTGCCGATGAACATGCCGCTGTTCGACCGCCTGGGCGTGCGCACCGAGGTCGAGGCCATCGGCATCCGCAAGCATGGGGCCGAGTTCGTCTCGCCCTGGCACGACCACTCCAGCCAGTTCCATTTCGGCGAGGCGATGGACAAGAGCTTTCCCTACGCGGTGCACGTGCGCCGCTCCGAATTCGACGAGCTGCTGTTCCGCCATGCCGGCAAGCGCGGCGCGCGTACCTTCGAGGGACAGCGCGTCACCGGCGTGGACATGGACGCCGGCAAGGGCACGCCCGACAACCGGCCGGCGGTGAAGGTCAAGGCCGACGACGGCACCGAGACCACCTGGCGCCCGCGCTTCGTGATCGACGCCAGCGGGCGCGACACCCTGCTGTCGAACCAGTTCGACGCCAAGCGCCGCAACCGCAAGCACGCCAGCGCCGCGCTCTTCGGCCACTTCGCCAACGCCGAGCGCAAGCCGGGCCGCTTCGAGGGCAACATCACGCTGTTCTGGTTCGACCACGGCTGGTTCTGGTACATCCCGCTGAAGGACGGCACGGTGAGCGTCGGCGCGGTGGCCTCTCCCGCGTACTTCAAGAACCGCAAGGGCTCGCTGGAAGAATTCCTGATGGAGACCATCGCGCTCGCGCCCAAGCTGGCCGCACGGCTGAAGAACGCCACGCTGATGGAAGGCGCCACCTCCACCGGCAACTACGCCTACGACTCCAAGTTCTGCCGCGGCGACCGCTTCATGATGGTGGGCGACGCCTACGCCTTCGTCGACCCGATGTTCTCTTCGGGCGTGTACCTGGCGATGAACAGCGGCTTCGAGGCCGCGACTTGTGCCGACCACTGGCTCAAGGGCGAGGCGAAGGAGGCCGAGAAGGCCTTCCGCCACTACGAGAAGGTGATGAAGCACGGGCCGAAGATGTTCTCGTGGTTCATCTACCGCATCACCTCGCCGGCCATCCGGCGCCTGTTCATGAACCCGCGCAACATCTGGCGCATGCAGGAGGCGTTGCTGTCCATCCTGGCCGGCGACCTGTTCCGCAACACGCCGATCGGCCCACGCTTCTGGGGCTTCAAGGTGACCTACTACGCCTCGTGCCTGGGCATCCTGCCGCAGGCCATCAAGACCTGGGCATGGCGCCGGCGCAACCTCAAGGAGTCGCTGGAAGCCGCGAAAACTTAGCTCGCCCCCAGGCTTCGCGCACTTCGTGTCGCTTCGCCAACCCCCTGCCGGGGGCAACACCGGTGGCCCGGCGAAGCCGGTTCCACGGTGTTCCTGGCTTCAGTCGGGGGTCACCGTGTGTTGTGCGAGCGCTTCGAGCGCGCGCACCAGCGCCGAGTGGTCGAGCTGGCCGTAGCCCAGCGCCGCACAGGCGTTCATGAGCTGGGCCGCGCCGGCCGTCTGCGGCAGCGACACGCCCAGTGAACGGGCGCTCTGCATCGCGAGGTTCAGGTCCTTCTGGTGCAGCGCGATGCGGAAGCCCGGCGCGAAGGTGCGCTTGATCATGCGTTCGCCGTGCACTTCGAGGATGCGCGAGCTCGCGAAGCCGCCCATCAGCGCCTGGCGCACCTTGGCCGGATCGGCGCCGGCCTTCGAGGCGAACACCAGCGCCTCGCTCACGGCCGCGATGTTCAGCGCCACGATGATCTGGTTGGCCACCTTGCAGACCTGGCCGTCGCCGGCGCCGCCCACGAGCGTGACGTTCTTGCCCATCCTGTCGAGCAGCGGCTTCACGCGCTCGAAGGTGCCTTCGTCGCCGCCGCACATGATCGTGAGGCTTGCGGCCTTGGCGCCCACCTCGCCGCCGGAGACCGGCGCGTCGATATAGCCGGCGCCCAGCGCGGTGATGCGGCGCGCGAAGTCTTTGGTGGCGATCGGGTCGATGGAGCTGCAGTCGACCACGATCTTGCCGCTCGCGCCCTTCAGGCCGGCGGCCACGCCTTCGGAACCGGGCGCGCCGAAGAGCACCTTCTCCACGTCGGGCGTGTCCGGCACCATGATGAAGACGATGTCCGACTGGCGCGTTACTTCCGCCGCCGAGGCGCAGATGGTGGCCTTCGACACGAAGGGCTCGGGCGTGTTGCCGTGGGTGTTCACGAACAGCTGGTAGCCTGCCTCGAGCAGGTGGCCCGCCATGGGCGCGCCCATGATGCCGAGGCCGATGAATCCGATTTTTTGTTGCTGGGTCGTCATGTCTCTATTTCCTTGTCCGATGTCGTTCATTCATTGCTGCTGCGTGAGCGCGTGGCGCCAACCCAGGCCCTCGACAGTCGTGGCGCGGGGCTTGTACTCGCAGCCGATCCAGCCGTCGTAGCCCAGCGAGTCGATGTGCCTGAAGAGCCATGGGTAGTTGATCTCGCCCGTGCCCGGCTCGCCGCGGCCCGGGTTGTCGGCCAGCTGGATGTGGCCGATGCGCGCCAGGTTCTTCGCGAGCGTGTTGCCCAGTTCGCCTTCCATGCGCTGCGCGTGATAGATGTCGTACTGCACGCGCAGGTTGTCGGAGCCGACCTCGTCGATCAGCGCCAGCGCCTGGTCGGTGCGCGTGAGGAAGAAGCCGGGAATGTCGAAGGTGTTGATGGGCTCGATCAGCAGGCGCAGGCCCGCCGCCTCCAGTTCGCGCGCGGCGAGGCGCAGATTGGCGACCACGGTCTTGTGCGCCGCGTCCCTGTCGACGCCAGCGGGCACCTTGCCCACCAGGCAGTTGACCTGCGGGCAGCCCAGCGCAGTGGCGTAGTCGATCGCCACGCCGATGCCTTCGGCGAACTCGCCGGTGCGGTCGGGATGGCAGGCGATGCCGCGCTCGCCCTTGTCCCAGTCGCCGGCCGGCAGGTTGTGCAGCACCTGCTGCAGGCCGTTGGCGCGCAGTGCGGCGGCAAGCTCCTTCTTCTCGAAGGGGTAGGGGAAGAGGTACTCCACAGCCTCGAAGCCGGCCTTGGCGGCGGCCTCGAAGCGTTGCAGGAAGGGCAGCTCGGTGAAGAGCATCGTGAGATTGGCTGCGAACTTAGGCATGTCTTGTCTCTTTCTTGGTCTCAGTCGAGCAGCGCCGCGACTGCGGTGGGCGCATCGGCCGGCGTCTCGGCCAGCGGCTCGAACTCGGTGATGTTGTCGATCTCGGTGCCCATCGCGATGTTGGTCACGCGCTCCAGCATCACCTCGATCACCACCGGCACGCTGAACTCGGCCATCAGGGCCTCGGCGCGGCGGATGGCCGGCGCGATCTCTTCCTGGCGGTTCACGCGGATCGCCTTGCAGCCCAGGCCCTCGACCACCTTCATGTGGTCCACGCCGTAGCTGCTCTCGATGCCCGCGTCCGGCGCCGCGTTGATGTTGTCGAACGCGAGCTGCACGCAGTAATCCATCTCGAAGCCGCGCTGCGCCTGGCGGATCAGGCCGAGGTAGGAGTTGTTGACCACGATGTGGATGTACGGCAGCTTGAACTGCGCGCCCACGGCCAGCTCCTCGATCATGAACTGGAAGTCGTAGTCGCCCGAGAGCGCGACGATCTTGCGCGTGGGGTCGGCGGCGCGCACGCCCAGCGCGGCGGGAATGGTCCAGCCCAGCGGGCCGGCCTGGCCGCAGTTGATCCAGTGGCGCGGGTTGTAGACGTGCAGGAACTGCGCGGCCGCGATCTGCGAGAGTCCGATGGTGCTCACGTAGCAGGTGTCGTTGCCGAAGTTGTTGTTCATGCACTGGTACACGCGCTGCGGCTTCATCGGCACTTCGTCGAAGTTGGTCTTGCGCAGCATGGTCTTCTTGCGCTCGATGCATTGCTTGGCCCAGCCGCGGCGATCGGTCAGGCGGCCGGCCGCCTTCATCTCCTCGGCCACCTCGACGAAGAGTTCGAGCGCGGCCTTGGCGTCCGACACGATGCCGAAGTCGGGCGTGAACACGCGGCCGATCTGCGTGGGCTCGATGTCCACGTGCACGAAGGTGCGGCCCTTGGTGTAGACGTCGACGGAGCCGGTGTGGCGGTTGGCCCAGCGGTTGCCGATGCCCAGCACGAAGTCGCTCGCGAGCATCGTGGCGTTGCCGTAGCGGTGGCTGGTCTGCAGGCCGCACATGCCGGCCATCAGCGGATGGTTGTCGGGAATGGAGCCCCAGCCCATGAGCGTGGGAATCACCGGCACGCCGGTGGCTTCGGCAAAGCGCACCAGCAGGTCGGAGGCATCGGCGTTGATGATGCCGCCGCCGGCCACGATCAGCGGGCGCTCGGCCGCGTTGAGCATGGCGATGGCCTTCTCGATCTGGGCGCGCGTGGCGGCCGGCTTGTAGGGCTTGAGTGGCTCGTAGCTGTCGATGTCGAATTCGATCTGTGCCATCTGCACGTCGAAGGGCAGGTCGATCAGCACCGGCCCCGGGCGGCCCGAGCGCATCAGGTGGAAGGCCTGCTGGAACACCTGCGGCACCTGGCCCGGCTCGCGCACCGTGACCGACCACTTGGTGACGGGCTTGGAGATCGATTCGATGTCCACCGCCTGGAAGTCTTCCTTGTAGAGCCGCGCGCGCGGCGCCTGGCCGGTGATGCACAGGATGGGAATGGAATCGGCCCAGGCCGAGTACAGCCCGGTGATCATGTCCGTGCCCGCCGGGCCCGAGGTGCCGATGCAAACGCCGATGTTGCCGGCCACCGCGCGGGTGTAGCCCTCGGCCATGTGCGAGGCGCCCTCCACGTGTCGCGCGAGGATGTGCGCGATGCTGCCGCGCTGGCGCAAGGCCGAGTACATCGGGTTGATCGCCGCGCCCGGAACGCCGAAGGCCTGTGTGACGCCTTCTTTTTCCATCACCAGAACCGCGGCCTGGACCGCTGTCATCTTTGCCATTTGAAGTCTCCTAGAGGTGGTCCCACTGTAGGAAGCAGGGCGGATTCCAAGAAGACGGCTGCGGACCATAAAACCTATTCCACGCAGGAATAAGTGACTACCATCCCGCCCATGGACAGATTGCTGGCAATGGAAATGTTCGTGCGCGTGGTCGAGACGGGAAGCTTCTCGAAGGCCGCGCGCGAGTTCAACACCACGCAGCCCACGGTGACCAAGCAGATCGCCGCCACCGAGGAACGGCTGAAGGTGCGCCTTCTCAACCGCAACACGCGCGGCGTGAGCCTCACCGAGCCGGGCGCGCTCTACTACGAGAAGTGCAAGACCATCGTGCGCGAGGCCGAGGAGGCCGACAGCATCGTGCAGCTGCGGCAGAACCAGGCGCAGGGCCTGCTGCGCGTGGGCACCTCGGTGGCCTTCGGGCGGCGCGTGGTGGTGCCGCTGGCGCTCGAGTACATGCGCAGGCACCCGCAGGTGCAGCTCGACCTGAGCTTCGAGGACCGCTACGTCGATCTCATTGCGCAGGGCATCGACGTCGCCATCCGCATGGGCAAGCTGGCCGACTCGTCACTGGGCGCGCGCTACCTGGGCGCCAATCCGTGGGTCATGGTCGCCTCGCCCGCCTACCTGAAGAAGCATGGCACGCCGAAGCGCGCGCAGGACCTGAGCGCGCACGTGGCGCTGATCTACAGCAGCGTGGTGGGCGACGAGTTCTGGCGCATGCACACGCCTCGGGGCGAACCGGTCACGGTGCCCGTGTCGGGCCGCTTCCGCTCGAACAATCTCTCGGCCGTGCTGGCGGCGGCGCGCGACGGCCTGGGCATTGCGCTCATGCCGCGCTACGTGGCCAGCGACTCGCTGGCGGCCGGCAAGGTGCGCGAGGTGCTCGGCGACCACGCGCTGCCCGAGCAGGAAATCCACGCCGTCTTCCCGTCGCCCAAGCTGGTGCCGGGCAAGGTGTCGGGCTTCGTGGCTTTTCTGCAGGGGCGATTCGACGAAGGCTGGTGGGAGGCCTGACCGCCTGATCGCCTGACCGCGTAACTCAGGCCGGCACGAAAGCCCCGTGCAGCCCCAGCGGCAGGGCGTAGGGCAGCGTGGCCTGCGCCACCGGCCCGGCCGCCAGGTTGTCGGCCGCGAAGCACGACAGCACCGTCTTGCCCTTCCCGAAGTCGAACGCCGTGCCCAGCACCCAGCCCGGCTTCGAGCCGTCGGGCACGAAGACGTGTTCCTCCACCATGGTTTGCGCGCTGTAGCTGAAACGCTGGCTGCGGCCGGTCTCGACGTCGGTGCGCGCGATTGCGCCGAAGCCGGGAAGGTCGCGCCGGATCTGCGTGGCGTGCACCACCTGGCGATGCCGCAGGCCGACGCGGCGCGGGTCGATGCGCGGGAACTCGGCTTCCTGCGCCAGCGTGGCCTGCGTGGCCCGTTCCGTGGACAGGTTCAGCGTGGCCACGGTCAGGTGCGGCTCGGTGGTCTTCACGCGGCGTGCGCGCATCACTTCGCGGTTGCTGATGAAAACCGAGTCGGCGTTCTCGGAGCGCACGTAGTCGACGTGGATCTGCGTACCGCGAGGCGTGTCTTCCTCCCAGGCGTTGCCGACGTGGAACAGGAAGCCCGCCGGCAGCGCCAGGATCTGGCGGCGCTCCCAGTTCTGCTTGTCGATGACCAGCGCGCGCATGCCCAGCTCCGGCCGCCACACGTGCGCATCGAGAAAGCTGGCGCCGGCTTCCTTGCGCTTGCCGTCGTAGACCAGCGGCGGCAGCAGGAACACCAAATGCCGCTCGGTCACGGCGAAGTCGTGGACCATCGGCATGTCGGCCACCGGCACCACGGCCGCGCGGCGCAGCGCGCCTTCGGACGCGATCTCGTACAGCGCCAGCAGGCCCTGGCCCGAACTCACGCCGAAGTTCCACACCGTGCCGTCCGGATCGACCTTCGGATGGGCCGAGAACGGCATGCCCGCGAGATCGGCGCGCCAAGTCTTCACGCCCAGCGTGTCGAGCGTGAGCGCATCGACGCGCGTGGCCGAGCCGCCCTCCCACAGCGCCAGCACCTCGCCGCGCAACGGCAGCACGCTGGTGTTGGCGACGTTGATGCTGTCGGCGGAAGTCGGCGGCTCCACGCCCGGCGGCATGGTGCCGAAGGCCTCGAACAGGCGTCGGCCGGCCTTCGTCTCGGCCACGCGCTTGGGCGTGGCCACGTAGCGACCCTGGTGCCGCACGTCGGAGCCCTCGATCACGAAGCGGTGCACCATGCCGTCGCCGTCGAACCAGTGGTGGTAGCGCTCGCCGCCCAGGTCGTGGCCGGCCGGGCCGATGCGGAACAGCGTGCCCGCCACCGCGTCGGGGAAGCGCCCGCGTACCGTGGCGCGCGTCAGCGGGAAGTCGCCCGGCGGCGTGGAGAAGCCGATCTTCCAGGGGGCGCCGGCAGCCTCGAACTGGGTCTGCCAGTCGTCCGTGCCGGCAGCGCGCGCCAGCGGTGCCAGCAGGGGCAGGGCGCCGGCCGAGGCCAGCATGCGCAGGAGTTCGCGTCGTTCCATGGTGTCGTGCTCCTCAGCGCAGGTGGATGACGGTCTGCATGTCGGCGTCGACGGCGATCGCGGCGGCCTCGAAGTCGGGCGCGGCGCGGTTGCCCTTGGCGTCGTTCGAGAAGCCGTAGCGCTCGATGGGCATGCCCATGAGGTTGGTGTCGAGCTTGCCGTTGCCGTTCTCGTCGGCGAATGCGCGCAGCGCGTAGCGCCCGGGCGCCAGCCCCGCGAACACGAGACGGGCCTTGCCGCCCTGCATCGGCGCGGTCTGCGACGCGACGGCCTTGCTGTCGGCGTAGCCGGCGGCGTCCTTGTACAGCGCGACGTAGAGCGTCGCGTCCGCGGCGGGGCCGTCGGCGACGCTCAGGCTCAGGTCGGCGGCGAAAGCGCCGGCGGGCAGGAGGATCGCGGCGGCGCACAGGGCGTGCGCGGCCGGGCGGGACATGAATGCGGGAAGTTGCATGGCGGGCCTCGTTGGAAGTTGGAGGCCCGACGATCCCGCAGGCCGGGCACGGTGCCCAGCGCCATGTGACGAAACGCGGGATTGCGCGCGCCAAATGCGCGCGAGCGGGGTGGAATGAGGAGGGAACGAAGAGCGGAACGGGGCCGGACGAAGGAACGGGCCGGTACCCCGCCCGGTCGGCCTCAGCCCTTCTTCTTGCCGTTGCTCTCGGCGGCTTCCGCCCCTTCGGCCGCCTCGTGGCCGTTGCCCACGTGCCCCGAATCGGCAAAGAGGCTCCACGCCGCCATGAACAGCGCCGCGATCACCGGCCCGATCACGAAGCCGTTGATGCCGAAGATCGCCATGCCGCCGATGGTCGACATCAGCACGATGTAGTCGGGCATCTGCGTGTCCTTGCCCACCAGCACGGGGCGCAGGATGTTGTCGACCAGGCCGATCACGAACACGCCCACGAAGATCAGCACGCCGCCCTGCCAGAAATGCCCCGTGGCCAGGAAGTAGATGGCCACCGGCCCCCAGATCAGCGCCGCGCCCACGGCGGGCAGCAGCGACAGGAAGGCCATCAGCACCGCCCACAGCAGCGCGCCCTGCACGCCGAGGAACCAGAACGCCAGCCCGCCGAGCGAGCCCTGCGCGATCGCCACCGCCACGTTGCCCTTGACGGTGGCACGGATCACGGTGGTGAACTTGTTGAGCAGGTAGTGCGTGTGCGGCTTGGCCAGCGGCACGGCGTCGCGCATCGTCTTCGACAGCGTCGCACCGTCGCGCACCAGGAAGTACAGCAGGTACAGCATCACGAAGAAGCTGACGATGAAGTCGAAGGTGTTCTGGCCGATGGCGAGCGCCTGGCTCGCGATGATCTGGCTGGCCTGCCCGGCGGCGGCCGAGATGCGCGCCTGCCAGGCCGCCATGTCGCCGAGGTTGAAGCGCTCCACCAGGTTGAGCAGCCACTGCGGCGAGGCATCGAGGATCTGCTGGAAGTAGGCCGCGAAGTTGATCTGCCCGGAGCGGATGTTCTGCGTGACCAGCGCGATCTCCTGCACCAGCGAAACGCCCACCATGGCCAGCGGCAGGATCACGATGAACAGGCAGATTGCCAGCGTCGAGAGCGCGGCGGCATTGGGCTTGCCGCGCATCTTCTTCAGCAGCCACTTGTAGAGCGGCGTGAACAGGATCGCCAGCGCCACGCCCCACAGCACCGCGCCGAAGAACGGCATCAGCACCCAGAGGAAGGCGACGGTCACGACGGCGAGAAGGGCGAGGAACACGCCGCGCTGGAGTTGGGGTGAGTTCATAGGTGTCTCGGACTTTAGCCGAGCGCAGCGGCGGCGCGATCCGGTCACCGGCTGTCTTTCGGCGATTGGTTCACGCAGAGGTCTTTTTTGCGTTACGTATATAGAGATAAATCACGCGCCAAAAGCCATTCGCTTATTTGCACCCGTACCTGCGTCGAATTGCTCTCTAGAATGGTTCGCAAGAAATAAAAGGGAGGTGGGCGTGAAGCTCGATTTGCAAACAATATTCGTATTGAACGAATTGTCACCAAGCGGTTTTTCTTATTTGCCAGTCGTGCTCCAGCAAGGGCCTGGCGCCTTCGGGTTTCGATGCCGTCGGGCAGAAGCGCTGCAATTCCGCCAGTTGCGGTAAAGCCTTTTCTTTCCCCCAATTGATTTTCACGACAGCACAAACACAGTCAGGGAGACTGGACAATGGGACCAGGCACGCCGCAGCGGCCACCATCGGGCACACCTCAGGGCCAGCCCGCACCGGCATCGACCACCGAACGCGAGCCTCAGACGGCGGTCGCCCCGCTGAACACCATCGCCAAGGAAGACATCGCCGCCGCGAGCAAGGTGGTGGACGAATGGCTGCGGTCCTTCACCGGCGGCTACGTCACGCTCGATCGGCTGACCACGGTGCTGGGCAGCATCCCCATCGTGGGCAACATCATGGCGCTGGTGGATGTGTTCCTGGACGTCATCACCATCATCGAGAAGAAGTCCACCGACGCCGTCACCCGGTTCCTGAACTGGGCCAGCCTGGGCATCAACCTCATCGGCCTGATTCCGGCGCCGCCCACCATGGCGGCGGCGCGCATGAGCCTGCGGCCCACGCTGCACCTGGTCAGGCAGGAGCTCATGCATGGAGCCCGGAATCTCGGCGAGACCATCGTCACCACGCTGGTGGGGCATCTGAACGCATCCATCGTCGGTGAACTGGAGACCTTCATCGACGGGGCCATCGCAAGGCTCTCGGGCATTCTGGAAGACTGCGCGAAGCTCTCCGACAGCATCCTGGACAACCTGATCGGCATCCTGCAGCGCGTGGTCGGCGGGCAAGACCTCTTCACCGTCGCCAAGCCAGGCGCCGCGGAAACCAACGACTACGACCCCAAGACCCAGAGCACGTGGAGCGGCATGTGGCGCCGGGCGGTGAAGTACTCCGAAGGCACGGCCAAGCGGGCCGCCAACTACGCTGCCAGGAAGGCAGCCGGCTACCTGCCCGAGAGCGTCAAGGGCAAGGTCAACGAGGTGATTGAGAGTCTTGGCACCTTGAAGGCCGATTTCCGCAAACAACTGACGGACCTCGCCAGCCAGGAACTGCAGGGCAGCATCATGTGGCTGCTGCACAAGCTGCTGGCGGCCATTGCGCACAGGAAGAGCCCGCGCGCGGCCATCGTGCCACCCGTGGCCGGCGCCGAGGCAACAAAAAACAGGCCCGACACCCGGGTCGAGCACATGCGTGTGCAGGCGCCGGTCAACGGCGACCCCGGTTGCAAGAACTGTCCGGTTTCCGGCGCACCGGTTCCCTCGGCAAGCAAGTTCGCCATCAGCCTTGCGACCGGCTGCGAAAGCTTCACCCACGTCGACTTCACGCTGGCTGCGCCGCTGCCCATCGCCTGGGCTCGCACCTACCGCAGCAATCTTGGCGCGTTCGACCAGGGCAGCCTCGGCGCGAGATGGCTCACGCCCTACAGCACTCGCGTGGACATCGTCACCCCGGCCCAGGGGCCGCGGGCTGGCCAGCTCAGCCTGATCTATCACGGCGCGGACGGCCGCAGCCATGCCTACCCGCTGCTGGCCGTGGGCCAGAGCTACCGCGATGCCATCGAAGAAGCGACGCTCACGCGGCTGAGCGAGACGCTGTTGACCGTGGATTTCGGCAAGGCCACGCCGGCGGTTGAGGCGAGCGAGGCCAGCGACTGGCGCGAGGTCTACGAGCTGGTGAATACCGCGGCTCGCAAGGTCGCTGCGCAAGGCAAGCAGCACTTCCGTCTTGTCGCGTTGCATGCCGGCAAGGAAGTCAGCATCGGCTTGCGCTACGACCACGTGATTGCAACCACGGGCGAACAGGTCTTGAGCGACATCATCAGCAAGCAAGGCGATCTCACGATTGCCCATGTGGGCACTCGCCCCGATGCGCGAAGCGGATTGATCGCCAGCCTGTGGGAGATCAAGGGCGGCAAGGTCGTGCGCCAACTCGCCGCCTATGTGCATGACGCCGAAGGCGACCTCGTCTCGGCCCAGGACGAGAACGGCGAAACCTGGAACTACAGCTACAGCCACCACCTCGTGACCCGATACACCGACCGCACGGGCCGGGGCATCAACCTTGAATACGACGGCACTGGCGTCGATGCCAGGGCGGTGCGCGAATGGAGCGATGACGGGAGCTTCGCCCTCAAGCTGGAGTGGGACAGGAACATCCGCCTGACCTATGTGACCGACGCGCTTGGCGGCGAGACCTGGTACTACTACGACATCCTCGGCTACACCTACCGGATCATCCATCCCGACAAGCGCCAGGAATGGTTCTTTCGCGATGAAGCAAAGAACATCACGCGCCATGTCCACACCGACGGCAGCACGGACGACTTCAGCTACGACGGCGACGGCAACCTGCGGACCCACACCCGGGCCGACGGCAGCCAGGTGCACTTCGCGCACGACAAGCGCGGGCGCCTGACGGGCCTGCGCGACGCCGAGGGCGGCGTCTGGAAGCGCGGCTACGACGCCGAGGGCAACCTCGTCGAAGAAATCGATCCGCTGGGGCACAAGACCGAATACGCCTACGACAAGGCTGGCCGGCCGGTGCGCGTTACCGATGCGAAAGGCGGCGTCAAGGCGCTGGCTTACACACAAGCTGGTCAACTCGCCAGCCACACCGACTGCTCGGGCAAGACCACGCGGTGGGAATACGACGAGCAGGGGCGATTGGTCAAAGCGACCGATGCAATGGGCCAGAGCACCCGCTATCGCTACACCAAGGCGAACGAAAAAGGGCAGGGCGCGACTGCGGCGAATGCCAACCGTCCAGGACAGCTCGAAGAAATCACCCTGCCTGACGACACCGGCGAGCATTTCGTGCACGACGCCGAGGGGCGCCTGCTTGCGCACACCGACGCGCTCGGGCGCAGGACGAGCTACGACTACACGCGCTCCGGCCTAGTCTCCGAGCGCACCGACGCGGCAGGGCACACGCTCAAGTATCGCTGGGATCTGCTGGGACGTTTGAGCGAACTGCACAACGAGAACGGCAGCCGGTACGACTTCCGCTATGACCCCGTGGGCCGTTTGCTGGAAGAAGCCGGCTTCGACCGCAAGATCACACGGTACGGCTATGAAGGGTCCACGGGGGTGCTGTCGGAAGTGGTCGAAGGCGGTCACACCACGATGCTGCAATTCGACCCGATCGGCCGCCTGATCGAGCGCAGCGCCGGCGGTGTTGCCGAGAGCTTTGCCTACGACCGCAACGGCCGGTTGGTCGAAGCCGGCAATAGCGACGCGAAGCTGCAATGGTTCTACGACCCCGCGGGCAACCTGACGCGCGAGCATCAGCACTACGTGGAGAGCGCGCGTACCGCGGTCTGGCAGCATCGCTACGACGAACTCAACCAGCGCATAGCGACCATCCGCCCTGATGGCCATGCGACCCAGTGGCTCACCTACGGCTCCGGCCACGTGCACGGATTGCTCGTCGACGGGCAGGACATCCTGGGCTTCGAGCGCGACGACCTGCATCGCGAGATTGCGCGCGAGCAGGGCAACGGGCTCCTACAGAAACAGAGCTACGACCCGGCCGGCCGATTGCTGGAGCAGCAGATCTCCCAGACCAGGCGCGGCGCGCTGCAATCCACCGGCATCCGCCGCAGCTACCAATACGACAAGGCGGGCCAGTTGATCGCCATCGGCGACAGCCGGCGCGGCAACCTCAGCTACCGCTATGACCCGGTAGGGCGACTGCTCGAAGCCAACAGCCGACTGGGACGGGAGACCTTCGCGTTCGATCCGGCGGGGAACATCGGCGACCCGTCTTCAGACGTGGAAGGCGGTGCGCAGGCTGCGGGCCGCATCACCCACCGCGTCGCCGTTCGCTCAGGCGGTGACGGCCGCAGCATGGCCGGCAAGCTGATGGACAACCTGCTGAAGGACTACGCCGGCACCCACTACAAGTGGGACGAGCGCGGCAACCTGATCGAGCGCAGCCGCAACGGCGAAAAGACGGTATTCACCTGGGACGGCTACAACCGCATGCGCAGCGCCGAAACCTTCGGCGAAACCACGAGCTTCAGCTACGACCCGCTGGGCCGGCGCATCGCCAAGCGCACGCGGCATGCCTGCACCTTGTTTGGCTGGGACGGCGACACGCTGGCGTTCGAGAGCACGCAAAGCATAGAGGGCCAGCAGGAACAGGCATGGCGCGGCGACAGCGTCCACTACATCCACGAACCCGGTTCGTTCGTGCCGCTGGTGCAGATCCGGCAGGCCCAGGCAGTCGTGTTGAGCCAGACGACGGATGTGAAGGCACTGATGGCCGACAACGGCGGACGCTACGACATCGAACTGGACCCGCTATGGAATGGAGAACAGAGCCGAGCGCCTGCGCCATTCCTGAAGGAAGAGATCGCCTTCTACCAGTGCGACCATCTGGGCACGCCGCAGGAGTTGACGGATCATGAGGGGCGTGTGGCTTGGTCTGCGAGCTACAAGGCTTGGGGGGAAGCGAGGCAGGCGATCAGTGAGGCGGGAAGGAAAGCGGGGTTCCGGAATCCGATTCGGTTTCAGGGGCAGTATTGGGATGAAGAGACCGGGTTGCACTACAACCGACATCGGTATTACGACCCGGTAGTAGGGCGATTCATAAGCAATGATCCGATCGGGCTCCTTGGCGGCTTGAATCTGCAGCAGTTCGCGCCGAACCCAGTGGAGTGGATTGATCCATTGGGTCTGGCTGGCAATCGTGCTAACCGTAGGGCCGGAAAAATCCTCCGAGATCAGGAGGCTGCCTCGGGCGGTCACCCTTATTCGCGGCATGGAGCGCACACGACCATGGCGGAGCAGGAGCATCGGGCCAAAACCGGTATTCCTCCGGATGATCCTTGCCCTAGAAACCCGCGGCCAGTGAATTCCACCCGGTTCTTGAGCAACGTCGATCAGTTGGATGCCATCCAGCGTGCGAATCAGGAGATGGATAAGACTGGAAGATCACGCGCCACTATTGATATGAAGCGTGTTATTGGTGAAGGTTATAGAAGAGGTGGAGGCTGTCCGGAGACAGCCACGAAGGCAACCGTATTCCGGGGGGCAAATGGGATCATTACCGCGTATCCAGAACTTGGACCTTGATATATGAAGCAAATATTCCCTGACTACATTCGCGAACTGGACTACTACCTGGGATCCATGAGCGACGACGATTTGGCCGATTTCTATATCAATGATTCTGATTGCCGCGCTAGGCTATTTGACGCGATGAAGCTTGACTTCGACCGCTTCGGTCCCCTGAGCAAGCAGCGAGTCTTGGAGGCAATTGAGTTCATCCTGTCGTCGGGTCAGATCGACAAGCTTTGGGGATACGTAGTGCCACATGCTGTGCCGCTTGATGAGGTCGAGGACAAGTCGGGCTATTTGCGCGAGCTCTACGAGAAATTGGCGGGGCGTGAGCCGCAGCCAAGAAACTTCGGCTCGGATGTGGAGTTGGTCGATGCCATCGGACCGCATGGCATCGATGTCAGGCAATAAAAATCCAGACCGTAAATTCAGTTGAGCGAAGTCCAAGTCATCACTGCCCGGACCAATCAATTTGGCGGGTTTTTATCTGAGTGCAACCGAAGGAAGCTGACTCAATGGAGCGATCCGCTTGAGGAGGGGCATGCAAATTTTCCCTGACTACATCTCCAAGCTGAACTACTGCTTGCACGTCATGAGCGATGACGAGCTGGATGATTTCTATATCAACGATGCAGGCTGCCGTGCCAAGCTGTTTGATGCGATGGAGGCCGATTTCCACCGTTTCGGACCGGAGAGCCGAAAACGAGTGCTGGATGCGATCGAATTCATCCTGTCGTCGGGCAATATCGAAAAGTACTGGCGCGCAGTGGTGCCTCATGAGGTACCTCTAGATGAAGTGGAAGACAAGCCGGGCTACTTGCGATCGCTTTACGAAAAGCTTACGGGCCATATGCCGTCGCCAAGGGGCTTGGGTTCCGATGTGGAGGTAGTCTATGGACGTCACAGCATCGACACTCGCACTTAATCGTGGTGAAGGTCAGCAGCTCTGATTTAAGAGGGGATAGAAGGGTTGTATGTTCAGATTGGGTGAAAAAAAGATCCAGCTAATGAGGTCGAAGAGTTCGCAGTCACCCAATGACTGACCTTATCCAAGGCAATAAGGCTAGGCTAAGATCATCTGTCGAAAAAATCCGACGAACGCATGGGCGAGGTAGTTTATCCAAGGAATGTATATGGCGGATATTAGGGAGGTTTGGGTTTTTAGTGGCGTAAATGCAAAATTCCCTTCTGCAGTTTTTGCGGTCAAGGAAGATGCCTTTGAATGGATAAGGAAGTATGAATTAACAGGCGTCTTGACAAGGTATCCGGTGGGTATTTCGGTATATGAATGGGCGATCGAGAGTGGTAACTTCAAAGTCAGATCGCAAAGAGATTCGGCGCCGGAGTTTGCGGGGAAGTTTTCGAGTGCGATGCAAGAGCATATGCATTTCGAAAATGGAATTTTCGCTTAACCTCCGTCTTAAGAAATTTGATCCTCTTATTTGCGAGGCATCGAATTGATAGAGAATTTCGATAGATTTGGCTGGAATGTAGCCGTGCTCCTGCTGTTCCAAATGGACCCGATTCATTGGTAACGTCAATCAACTCGATGCGATTCAGCGCGGCATGACGAAGATGAATCGAACGGGGCTCATAGAGCAACCGCCTCCATGGTGCGACTCGGCTCTAATGTGGAGGTGGTTTCCGCAATCAACCCGCCTGGAATTCGACATACACGAGTAGCCATAGCTAGGAGACTCGGTTCGGATGTGCAGTTTGTTGGTACCGTCGGACCACATGGCATCCACGTCAGACAATAGAAATCCGAAGTTCAATTCCGTTGCGGGAAGCCCAGGCCATCACCACCCAATCGCTTCGGCGGGCGTGTATCTGATTGATGCTCCCATGGAGTGACGGATCACCAAAGGCGCATTGCCCGAGGGGGCACGGATCACTGCAAGCCAGACGGCGGTATCAACTGCACCAGCGTTGCGACGGCACAAGCCCCCGCGACCCTCAGCGCCGCGCGCGCGGCAACGCCACAGGCGCCAGCGTGGCCTTGAGCCTGCTGGTCGCATCCGGCTCCGCCGCAGCATCTACTTCCAGCGCAAGCTCGACATTGCCGATGTGCTCCAGCATCAGCCGCCGCGCCCCGGCCGTATCCCCAGCCTCCAGCGCCGCCACGATCGCGCCATGCTCCGCACAAGACTGCCCGGCCTCGTGCTTCGACTGGTAGAGCGTGGCTGCCAGCGTGGTGCGAGCCGTGAGGTCGCGCAGCACGTCGACGAGCAGTTGGTGCCCCATCTGCTCGGCCAGGCAGACATGAAAGTCGGCCAGCAGGAAGGCGCGTGTCGCTGCATCGGCGCCCTCGATGGCGCGCTGCTCGTCGGCGATATGGTCGCGCAGCTTGCGGATCACCTTCGCGAGCGGCCGGCCTTCGCTGGCCTCCAGGATGCCGGCTTCGACGATGCGCCGCGCCGAGAAGGCGTCGCGCGCTTCCTCGGCCGAAGGCTCCACCACGTACCAGCCGCGGCGCGACTGCACTTCGACGAAACCGCGCGCCTGCAGCTGCATCAGCGCCTCGCGCACCATCGTGCGGCTCACCGAGAAGTTCTCGGCCAGCGCCTGCTCGCCGAGCCGTTCGCCCGGCGCGAGTTTCTGCGCGAGGATGGCCTCGACGACGCGTTCGGCTATGACGGTGGGGCTGACGTCGGCAGGCATGTTTTTTCTCTTCTGTTCCCTGTTCAGTGGGCGCGCGATGCGGAGGCGGTGGCGGTGGCCGTGGTGCTCACCACGCCCTCGCCCTCAGCCTCGGCCAGCGGCTCGTCGTCGGGCGAGTAGGTGCCGTCGAGCACCGCATGGGCCCGTTCGCGGTCGATGTCGCCTTCCCATGCGGCGATGGCCACGGTCGCGACGCAGTTGCCGATCAGGTTGCCCAGCGCGCGGGCGATGCCCATGAACCAGTCGACCGACAGCACCAGCACCAGCCCGATGGCGGGAATCGCCGGAATGGCGTGCAGCGTGGCCGCCAGCACCACGATGGCCGAGCCCGGCACGCCGTGCGCGCCCTTGGAGGTGACCAGCGCGATCGCCAGGATCGTCAGCAGGTCGGCCATCGAGATCGGCGTGTTGGTGGCCTGTGCGATGAACACGGCCGCCAGCGTGATGTAGATCGAGAACGCGTCGAGGTTGAACGAGTAGCCGGTGGGAATGACAAGGCCCACCGTCGAATCGCGGATGCCCATGCGGCGCAGCTTGGCCATGACCTGCGGCAGCACGCTGTCGGAAGAGGTGGTGGCGAAGACGATGGTGAGCTCCTCGCGCAGGTAGCGCAGCAGCTTGATCAGGCTGAAGCCCGACATGCGCATCACCACCCCCAGCACCACGAACACGAAGACCAGCACCGCGCCGTAGAAGAGCGCCACCAGCATGCCCAGCTGCTTGAGCGAGCCGATGCCGTACTGGCCCACCGTGAACGCAATCGCGCCCAGCACGCCCAGCGGCGCCAGCTTGATGATGATGCCCATGATCTTGAAGAGCACCAGCGAGAGCGCGTCCACCACCACGGCCACCGGCTTGCCGCGCTCGCCCAGCAGCGTGAGCGCGCAGCCGAAGAGCACCGCGAACAGCAGCACCTGCAGCACGTCGCCGGTGGCGAAGGCGTTCACCACCGTCGTGGGGATCAGCTTCATCAGGAACTCGACCGTGCCGCCGCTCGTGAGCTTGTCGGCGTTCGAGGCGTAGGCGCTCATCGCGGCCGGGTCAAGCTTGGACGGGTCGACGTTCATGCCGGCACCCGGCTGGAACACGAAGGCCAGCACCAGGCCCATGGCCAGCGCGATGGTGGTCAGCACCTCGAAGTAGATGAGCGACTTCACGCCCACCCGGCCCACGCGCTTCAGGTCTCCCGCGCCGGCGATGCCGTGCACCACCACGCAGAACACCAGCACCGGGATGATCATCTTGATCAGCTTGATGAAACCGTCACCGAGCGGCTTGAGCTTGACGGCGTACTCGGGCGCAAGAAGCCCCGCGAGCACGCCGAGCACCAGCGCGATGACCACCTGTCCGAACAGCGATTTGGCGAAGCGGGGCATGGAGTCTCCTGTCTGTCTATCTGTCGTGCTTGGATTTGCATGCAAGCAATGCCATCTCTTGCATGCAAGAAATGTAGGCAAGGCGAACTGGGAGGCGTCAGAGGGTATTCCCGGGCGTGGGCCGGGAGGACGGCGGCGCGGAGCCGCCTTGAGGGGGACTGGTATCTGGTGCCGGAGCGAAGCCCCGCAGGGCTCAGCCCGGGATGTTCGGCTCGACCAGCTGGGCCAGCGAGACCAGCGACTCCTGCCAGCCCAGGTAGCACATCTCGGCGGGAATCACGGCGGGAATGCCTTCCTGCACGATCGAGACGTCCGTGCCGCAGGACACCGCCGCCAGGCTCACGGTCGTCTTCATGGTGCCCGGAAGGTTGGGGTCGTCGAAGCTCGCGTCGTAGGCGATGCGGCTGTGGGGAACGAGCTCCAGGTACTTGCCGCCGAACGAGTGGCTGTGGCCGGTGCCGAAGTTGGTGAAGGACATGCGCCAGGCGCCGCCCACCACCGGCTCCATCGCGTGGACCTTGCCGGTGTAGCCGAACGGGGGCAGCCAGCGTTCGAAGGCGCCGGGCTGGGTGAATGCGCGATAGATGCGCTCCGGCGGGGCGCGCAGGACGCGGTGCAGGCGGACGGTATTGGTATTGGTGGGGGTGTTGGTAGCCATGGTTGATTACTCCTGAAGAACCGAGGATGACCCTCAGCAGCACGTCGGGCGAGCGTGAGGAGAATCGACACGCCGCGAGATAGGTGAAAACCCTTGTCTGCACGCGCTCCGCTTCATGCGCCCGCGGCTCCTTGCTCAACCCGCGCCCGGGGCCGGCTCCTCGCGCGGCCGGCCCGCGCGATGGGTACGTAGTTCCCCTCACGCCTTCGTCAGACAGCGATCAGCTAGCCCCAAGAGCATCGCATCGTCCGGATTCCCATCCGGATGGAGACGGAACCGGGCGGATTCACTCGCTCCGGTGGCATTCAACTACCCAGTACATCGGGAACGTATGAGAAACAGAAATCTTGTCAGGGGACTCTTCCTCATGGCAATCGCGCTGGCCTTCGGCCTCACTGCGCTTCGCTACCCCATTGGAGACCTGAGCCGCGCGGGGCCGGGACTGTTCCCCGCGCTCGTCAGCGCCATGCTGCTGGTGATCGCCGTGTCGACCGTGATCCGGTCGTTCTTCGTCGCGCCGGTGCGGCTGGATTTCAACTACAAGAACATCTCGCTCATCCTCGCAAGCCTCTGCGGGTTCGCGCTGATCTCCACCTTCCTGAACATGATCGCCGGCATCGTCTTCATGGTGTTCTGTTCGGCGTTCGCCGGCACTTCGTACTCGTGGGTGCGCAACGTCAAGGTCTCCGCGGGCCTGATCGTGATGGCGCTGGCCCTCCAGAAGCTCCTCGGCCTGAACCTGCCGCTGTACTGAGGAGACGACGATGGAAGTCCTGAACAACCTGGCGTTTGGTTTTTCGCACGCCCTGACTTGGCAGAACCTGATGTTCTGCGCCATCGGCTGCACCGTGGGCACGCTGGTCGGCCTGCTGCCCGGCCTGGGCCCTCTGGCCACCATCAGCCTGCTGCTGCCGCTGACGTATTCCATTCCCACGACCGGCGCGCTCATCATGCTGGCCGGCATCTACTACGGTGCGCAGTACGGCGACAGCGTGAGCGCCATCACGATGAAGATCCCGCATGCCAGCAGCATCGTGGCCTGTATCGACGGGTACGCCATGACGCTCAAGGGGCAGACGGGGCTGGCGCTGTTCACGGCGGGCTTCTCCAGCTTCATCGGCGGTACGGTCGCCATCCTGGTGCTGACGTTCCTGGCACCGGTGCTCGGCGAGGTCGCCTTCCTGTTCGGCCCCGCCGACTACGTCGCGATGATGCTGGTGGGTTTCGTTTGCGTGAGCTTCGTCACCACGGGCAGCCTGCTCAACGGCCTGGCCATGTGCATGATCGGCGTGCTGCTCGGAACGATCGGCACCGACGTGAACAGCGGCATGCAGCGCTTCACCCTCGACCTGCCTTTCCTGGTGGACGGCGTCGGCATCGTGAGCATTGCGCTGGGCTGCTTCGGCATTGCCGAGATCACCAAGAACCTCGACTCGCGCGAGGAGCGCTCGCCTTTCAACGGCAAGATCAACCTGATTCCCACCTGGGCGGAGTTCAAGCGGATCATTCCCAGCGCACTGCGCGGCAGCGTGATCGGTTCCTTCCTGGGCATCCTGCCCGGCGGCGGCCCGACCATTGCGCAGTTCGCGGCCTATGCGATCGACAAGAAGGTCAGCAAATACAAGGACGAGATCGGCACCGGCTGCATCGAAGGCGTGGCCGGACAGGCCGCCGCCGACGAAGCTGCAGCGCGCACCAGCTTCATTCCGCTGATGAGCATCGGCATTCCGGAGAACGCCGTCATGGCGCTGATGCTGGCCGCCTTCATCATCAAGGGCATCCAGCCTGGACCGAACATGATCGGCAGCCATCCCGATCTGTTCTGGGGCCTGGTCGCCAGCATGTGGATCGGCAACGTCTTCCTGCTCGTGCTGAACGTGCCGCTGGTGCGCTACTGGCTGTCGGTTTTCAAGATTCCGTACGCCGTGCTGTTCCCGTCGATCCTGTTCTTCTGCTGCATCGGCACCTACAGCGTGAACAACAACCTGGAAGACGTGTTCATCACTGCGGCCTTCGGCTTCATGGGCTACATGTTCATGCGCCTCGAGCTGGACGCGGCGCCGCTGATGCTCGGCTTCATCCTCGGCCCGATGCTTGAAGAGAACTTCCGCCGCGCGATGCTGCTGAGCCGCGGCAGCTTCGGCACCTTCGTCAGCCGCCCGATCAGCGGAACGCTGCTGGGCCTGATCGCGATCTTCGTCGCCTGGCAGGTCGTTTCCTTCGTCCTGCAGGCCCGGAAGAAGGGTGTTCCGGCGGCTCCGGTGGCGCTCGAGCCGCAGGAATAACGCGAGAGCACATCGGCGCTGTCGGCATCGCCCTGAAACCGGGGCGGTGCCGACAGCGCTTTTTCTTTTTCGAAGCGGGGCGGCTTGCCCGGATTCCAGCCCGCGAGTCGCATGAGGCAGGACGGCAAGTACCGTTTCACGGAACTCCCTCCTGAACTTCACTGCGAATTCACGCGGCGCCAGCACACTGCGTCCCGACAGCGGTTCGGCGCTGGTAGAGGCCAGGGAGAAAAAAGCCGCTCAGGGAACCGCCTCGATGCCGACCGCTGTCGCCTTTCTTTCCATCCCCAAGACACCGCACCGGGCCGGCCCCGGAACCGCAGCGCCGGTGCTCGTCGGAAGCTTCGGGCGCATCCGGCTCCAGCCGGTGCCCTGAGCGAGCAATCTCAACCGAACGTGGTCGAAGGAGCTTCCGGCTCGTAGCGCATCGCGGCGTCCTGGCTGGAAAGGCTCGGAATAGGCCGGGTGAGGATCCGGGCCAGCCAGTGATCGAGCGTGTTGCCCTGCGGCGGTGCGGCGCGTTGCTCGCGCAGGGGCTTCGCCATGGTGGCCGCATCGCGCGAGATCGGGCTCACCTCGTCGGGAAACCATCGGAAGATGTCGACCCTGCTTCTGTAGCCGTCGCCCGATCGCACGAAGAGAAATCCCTGTCGTGCGTTGCCTTCCGCATCCACCGGGACACCGGCCGCCCGAAGTGCCTTGACCCTGGCGTCGGTGTCCAGGTCGAACGGCAGCTTCAAGGTAATGGTTGCGTTGTGGACCATCCGTTTCGCCATGGCTTTACCCTCATGCTTTCTGGTGGATCGAACGATTCGAAAAAGCTTTCCCGGGATATCGCGTCGGGAGGTGGCAAACCTCCCGGCGGGGCGATGGCGCCCCTGTCTGTCTGCCTGCCTGTCTTACTTGTCGTGATGCAGATAGCTCGCCTGCTTCGGCAGCAGCAGGCTCACGGTGAACGCCACGACCATCATGGCCGTCACATACCAGTAGAAGTACGACTCGTGCCCGATCGACTTCAGCCCCAGCGCCACGTACTCGGCACTGCCGCCGAAGATGGCGTTGCCCACCGCGTAGGAGAGGCCGACGCCCAGCGCGCGGATCTCGGACGGGAACATCTCCGCCTTCACGATGCCGCTGATCGAGGTGTAGAAGCTCACCACCGCCAGCGCCAGCGTGATCAGCAGGCCGGCCGCCAGCGGGCTGCTCACGTTCTGCAGGTTGCTCAGCACCGGCACCGTCATCAGCGCGCCCAGCGCGCCGAACAGCAGCATGTTGCTGCGGCGGCCGATGCGGTCCGACAGCGCGCCGAACAGCGGCTGCATGCACATGTAGATGAACAGGCAAGCCGTCATCACGTTGCTGGCAGTCTTGATCGACATGCCGGCCGAGTTCACCAGGTACTTCTGCATGTACGTGGTGAAGGTGTAGAAGATCAGCGAGCCGCCGGCCGTGTAGCCCAGCACCACGAAGAAGGCGCGCTTGTGGTGGGTGAACAGCTCGCGCATCGTGCCCGCGCCCTTGGCGGCGCGGGTCTTGGTGCTGGCGGTCTCGGTCAGCGTGCGGCGCAGCAGGAGCGCGACCACGGCTGCCACGGCACCCAGCACGAACGGAATGCGCCAGCCCCAGGCCTTGAGCTCGGACTCGTCCAGCAGTTGCTGCAGCACCACCACGACCACCACCGCGAGCAGCTGGCCGCCGATCAGCGTGACGTACTGGAACGACGAGAAGAAGCCGCGCTGGCCGCGCATCGCCACTTCGCTCATGTAGGTGGCGGTGGTGCCGTACTCGCCACCCACCGACAGGCCCTGCAGCAGCCGCGCCAGCAGCAGCAGCGCCGGAGCGGCCGCGCCGATCTGCGCATAGGTGGGCAGGCAGGCGATGACCAGCGAGCCCACGCACATCATGACGACCGAGGTCACCATCGAGGTCTTGCGGCCCTTGCGGTCGGCGATGCGGCCGAACAGCCAGCCGCCGATCGGGCGCATCAGGAAGCCCGCGGCGAACACGCCAGCGGTGTTCAGCAGCTGGACGGTGGGGTCGGACTTGGGAAAGAAGGCCGGCGCGAAATAGATGGCGCAGAAGGCGTAGACGTAGAAGTCGAACCACTCCACCAGGTTGCCGGAAGAGGCCGCGAAGATCGCGAAGATGCGCTTACGCTTTTCCTCGAAGGTGTAGGGCGTGCTGTTGTTCTGGGCGTTGGCGGAGGCCGCGTCGGGGCTGGATGCACCGGCGGCCGCGCTTGCGATGGCGGTCATGAAAGGGGTCCTTGTCTCTGGCTGCGGCCCGCGGCGTAAGAAGAAAAGGCACGCGGGGGCCGTTGCGGCGAGTCTGCCCCGCCCGTGCAGCGCTGTCGTCCGTAACCGGCCGTTGGCGGTCTACGTATCGGTACGCAAGGGTAAACCCTAGATCGGGGCGCCCGGCAGGCTACAACCCATGCTCCCGCAGAAACCGATCCAGCTGATGGCTGTTCGCCAGCCCCAGCTTCGCGAACACGTGCGCCCGGTGCGTTTCCACCGTGCGCTGTTCCAGCGGCGCGAGTTCCTGCGCGATCTGCTTGTTGGGCTTGCCCTCGGCCACCAGGCGGGCGACCTGCATCTCGCGCGGGGTGAGCTTGTCCCACAGTGCCTGCGCGGCCTGGCGGGCCTGGCGGCGGGTGGCGATCTCGCCGGCCTGCTGCAGGGCGCGGGCGATGGTGTCGAGCAGGCGCTCGTCGTTGCAGGGTTTCTCGAGCCAGCCGAAGGCGCCGTTCTGCACGGCCTCCACGGCCACGGGAATGTCTCCGTGGCCCGAGAGGAAGATCACCACCAGCGGGCTGTCCTGCGCGCGCAGCGCGTCGAACACCTGCAGGCCGCTCATGCCGCCCAGGCGCAGGTCCAGGATCACGCAGCCGGCGCGCTGCAGGTCGGTGCCTTCGAGAAACGCCTCGCCCGATGCAAAAGTCTGCACCGCATAGCCGCGCGACAGCAGCAGCAGGCCCAGCGAGCGGCGCACGGCCTCGTCGTCGTCCACGATGCACAGGTTGTTGGCGGCAGCGGCGGTGTTGTTGGTCATGGCGGAGGCGATATTTCCAGCTCGAGCGTGAAGACTGTGCCACCGCCGGGCCGGTTGGCGAACGACAGGCTTCCCCGGTGCGCCTCGACGATGGTGCGGCAGATATTGAGGCCCAGGCCCAGCCCGCCGGTCTTGGTGGTGAAGAAGGGCGAGAACACCTGGTCCGCCACGGCCGGGTCGATGCCCGGGCCGCGATCGGCCACGCGGATGTGCATGCGGCCTCCTTTCAGCCCGGCCTCGACTTCCACGACCCGCTGCTCCGGCGGCACGGTCTGCATGGCGTGCAGGCTGTTCGACAGCAGGTTCAGCAGCACCTGCTCGAGCAGCACGCGGTCGCCGCGCACGTCGGGCAGCCCCTGCGGAATGCGCAGCTCGGCACGCGCCTGGCGCATGCGGATCTCGCCTTGCAGCAGCGCGATGGCGTTGCCGGCCAGCGCGGCCACCGAGCAATCTTCCGTGCCCACGGTGCGCTGGCGCACGAAGCCGCGGATGCGCCGAACGATCTCGGCGCTGTGCTGGGCCTGCATCATGGCCTCGTCGAGGCTGCTCACCAGCAGCTGCTGGTTGCCCTGCTGGGCAAAGGCCTTGGCGGCGCTCGCGAAGTTGCTCAGCGCCATCAGCGGCTGGTTGAGTTCATGCGCCAGCGTGGAGGCCATCTCGCCCAGGCTCGCCAGGCGCTGGGCGTGCTGCAGCTGCTCGTCGTTCTGGCGCTGGCGCAGCTCCGCGCGCTTCTGCTCGGTGATGTCCACCACCGAGCTCATCCAGCCGGCGTGCTTGCCGTCGGCGTCGATCAGCGCGGCGGTGTAGACCATGGTGATGACCTCGTGCCCGTCGCGGTGCCGCAGGCGCGACTCGAAGCCCGAGCGCACGGGCTGGCCGCTCATCATGGCGTCGTAGTGGCGCCAGTGCTGCGTCACGTCGTTCGGGTGCCAGTAGGGGTAGGGCGGCAGCTTGCCCAGCAGCTCGTCGGCGTCGTAGCCGGTCATCTCGCAGAAGGCCGGGTTGACGTAGATGATGCGGCCTTCGAGGTCGCGCGCGCGCATGCCCACCAGCAGCGAATCTTCCATCGCCTTGCGGAAGGCGTGGGCCTCGTCGAGCTCGTGGGTGCGCTCGCGCACGCGCAGCTCCAGGTCGCGGCGCGCGTCGCGCTGCTCGGCGAAGCGGCGCTCGCGCAACTGCCAGTAGAGGCCGGCCAGCAGCAGCACCACGGCGCACAGCAGGCCCAGCATCCAGGCGCGCTCGCGCGCGACGTCCACGTCGGCATGGTCGGCCATCACGGTCAGCGTCCAGCCCAGGTCGGGCAGGCGCTCGTCCACCGCGAGGAACTGGCGCGGCCGGCCGCCGACGCTGGCGCGCACCAGGTAGCTGTGCGCGCCTTCGTCGCGCTCCACCTTCCACGGCACCGCCTGGAAGCTGGTGCGCGTGCCGTACTGCTGGTCGCGCCGCATGCCCTCGAGCTCCGCGGCGGCCAGGGGGCGCGTGGACTGGTACATCCACGACGGCACCGAGCTCAGGAACACGACGCCGCGCGCGTCGGTCAGCAGGATGGGGTCGCGCACGAAGGTCCACGTCTCCTGCACCTGGCGCAGGCTCACCTTGACCGTGATCACGCCGCGCACTTCGCCGTCGGCACCGCGCACAGGCGAGGAGATGAAGAGCCCTGGCTCGCCGGTCGTCTGGCCCACGCCGTAGAACAGGCCGTTGCGTCCCTCGCGCGCGTCGATGAAGTAGGGCCGGTTGGCGTAGGACTGGCCGACGAAGCTCTGCGGCGTCGCCCAGTTGCTGGCCGCGAGCGTGACGCCCTGCATGTCGATCAGATAGAGCGCGTCGGAGCCGGCGCGGCGGTTCACGCCCTCGATGTAGAGGTTGGCGCGCTGCTTGGCCGCCTGGTCGCGCGGATGGTCCAGCGCGGCCAGCACCAGCGGATGCAGGCCGGTGGTGAAGGGCAGGTAGTTGTACTTGCCGGCGGCATCGCGCAGGCCGAGCACATGTACTTCCATCGCGCGCCGGATCGAATCGGCCTGGAAGTTCGCCTCGCGGCGTGCGGCCCACTGGCCGGCCAGGCCGATCAGCAGCAGCGCCACCGCGCATGCGGCCACCCACGCAGCCACGGCGCGATGCCGGCGGCGCTGGCGGGCCGGGGAGGGCGCCGACGCCGTGTGCGTCGGGGCGGGAACGGGGGTGGACAGGGAGGAGGGCGGCATGGAAGGGCGGGGCCGACCGGCGGCGGGAGGATTTTGCCCTGATCCTCCCGCACGGGCCCAGTGGCCCCGATCCTCCCGCAGCTCAGGCCGCCACCGGCTGCACCTGCGTCGTCGTGTGTGGCGTGGTCCGCTGCGCCGGTCGCGCGTCGAGCTGCTTCGCGAGCGCCGCCCACCGCACCCGCGCCGACACCACGCTCTCTTCCTTCACGTGCCCGAAGCCGCGGATCTGCTCCGGCAGCCGCGCCAGCGACAGGGCGGTGTCGAAGTCGACCGCGTCGAAGCGCGCGATCACGTCCTCCACCATCGCGCGATAGTCCTCGATGAGCTGCCGCTCCATGCGCCGCTCGACGGTGTGGCCGAACACGTCGAAAGCCGTACCGCGCAGTCCGCGCAAACCGGCGAGGACGCGAAACGCGCCCATCATCCACGGCCCGAAGCTGGTCTTCTGCGCACGGCCTTCGGCGTCGCGGCGGCCCAGCACCGGCGGCGCCAGGTGGAAGCGCAGCACCGGCTTGCCCTCGAACTGCTCGCCCAGCTTTTCCATGAAGCGCCGGTCGGTGTAGAGGCGCGCGACCTCGTACTCGTCCTTGTAGGCCATGAGCTTGAAGAGGCCCGAGGCGACGGCCTTCGCCAGCAGGTCGCTGCCGCGTGCGCGCTGCTCGACCGCGCGCACGCGCTCCACCAGCTCGGCATAGCGCTGCGCATACGCGGCGTTCTGGTACGACACGAGGAACTCGGTGCGGCTCTTCACCAGCGCCTCCAGGCTCTGCGGCCGCTGCAGCGCGACGACCTTGTGCGGCGAAGCTTCGCGCGTCACCGCCGCGAGGTCGAGCGCCGCCTTGCGGCCCCAGCGGAACGCGGCCTGGTTCGCCTTCACCGCCACGCCGTTGATCTCGATGGCCTTGTCCAGCGCTTCGGCTGACAGCGGCACACAGCCCTTCTGGAAGGCGAAGCCCAGCAGGAACAGGTTGGCCGCGATCGCGTCACCCATGAGCCGCGTGGCCAGCTGCGTCGCATCGACGAAGTCGGCGCGGCCTTCCACCGATTCCTCGATGAGCGCGCGCACCTGTGCCGCCGGGAACTGCCAGTCGGGCTGCTGCGCGAAATGGCCCGTGGGCTGCTCGAAGGTGTTGACCAGCGCATAGGTGCGGCCCGGCCGCATGCGCGCGATGGCGTCAGGCGCGCCGGCCGTGAGCATGTCGCAGCCCAGGATCAGGTCGGCCTCGCCGGTGGGAATGCGCTGCGCCTTCAACTGCGCTGCGTCGCGCGCGATGCGCACGTGCGAAGTCACCGAGCCGTTCTTCTGCGACATGCCCGTCATGTCGAGCACGCTCACTCCCTTGCCTTCGAGATGCGCCGCCATGCCGATCAGCGCGCCGATGGTGATGACGCCCGTGCCGCCGATGCCGGTGATCAGTATGTTGTGCATGCCTTCGAGCGCAAGCTGCTTCGGCTCGGGCAGCGGCGCTTCTTCGGCCGCGGCCTTGGCGGCCACCGGCGCCTGCCTGCGCGGCTTCACGCCTTCGACCGTCACGAAGCTCGGGCAGAAGCCGTTGATGCACGACTCGTCGGCATTGCAGGCGCTCTGGTCCACCGCGCGCTTCAGGCCCAGTTCGGTCTGCTTGGGCAGCAGGGCGGTGCAGTTCGACTGCTCGCCGCAGTCGCCGCAGCCTTCGCACACCGCGTCGTTGATGAACACGCGCCGTGCGGCCTGCGGGAACTCGCCCTTCTTGCGGCGGCGGCGCTTCTCGGCGGCGCACACCTGGTCGTAGATGAGCACCGAGACGCCCTCGAACTCGCGCAGCTCGCGCTGCACCGCGTCCATGCTGTCGCGGTGGTGCACGGTGAGCGTGAAGCCATCTCGATCGGGCGGCAGCACGCTGCGGTCGGCCCAGCGCGAAGGGTCCTCGGCCACAAGCGCAAGGCGCTTCACGCCTTCCGCCGCCATCTGGTGCGCGATGCGCGGCACGGTGATCGGCCCGTCCACCGGCTGGCCGCCGGTCATCGCCACTGCATCGTTGTAGAGGATCTTGTAGGTGATGTTCACGCCCGCCGCCACGGCCGCGCGGATGGCGAGCGAGCCCGAGTGGTAGTAGGTGCCGTCGCCCAGGTTCGCGAACACGTGCCTGCGCTTGGAGAACCACGCCTGCCCCAGCCACGGCGCGCCTTCGCCGCCCATGTGCGTGGTCGTGCGGTTGTGCTCGGGGTAGATGGCGGTGGCCATCACATGGCAGCCGATGCCCGCGAGCGCGAGGCTGCCTTCGGGCACCTTGGTCGAAGTGTTGTGCGGGCAGCCCGAGCAGTACCAGGCCGGCCGCGAGGGCGTGGCCACGGCCTTGCCCAGCACCACGTCCTTCGCGTCGAGGATCGCGAGCCGCATGCGGATGCGGTCGCTGGTGTGGAAGCGCGCCACGCGCCCCGCGATCACGCGCGCGATCTGCGCCACCGAGAAATCGGCCGTGGCAGGCAGCAGCCACTTGCCGCGCGGATGCGCCCCCCATTCGCCCTGCTCGTCGAACTTGCCGATCACGCGCGGGCGCACGTCCTCGCGCCAGTTGTAGAGATGCTCCTTGAGCTGGTACTCGACGATCTGGCGCTTTTCTTCCACCACCAGGATCTCCTCAAGGCCGTCCGCGAACTCGCGGATCGAATCGGGCTCCAGCGGCCAGGGCATCGACACCTTGAAGAGCCGGATGCCGATGCGCGCGGCCTCGTCGGCGTCGATGCCGAGCTCCTCCAGCGCTTCGAGCACGTCGCGGTACGACTTGCCAGAGGCGACGATGCCCAGCCGCGCTTTCGGCGAATCGATGGTCACGCGGTTGAGGCGGTTGGCGCGTGCATAGGCGATGGCGGCGTAGATCTTATAGTCCTGCATCAGCGCCTCCTGCTTGCGCGCCTGCACGCCGAGCGTGTCGGTCGACAGGCGCGCATGCACGCCGCCGGGCGGGAAGACGAAGTCCGAAGGCAGCCGGGTGTGCACGTCGAGCGCGCCGGCCGGAATGGAGCCTGAGGACTCGACCGTATCGGCCAGCGCCTTGAAGCCCACCGGCAGGCCCGCGAAGCGCGACATTGCGAAGCCGTGCAGGCCGAGCTCGATGTACTCCTCCACGCTCTGCGGATAGAGCATCGGGATCATCGATGCGGCGAACAGGTGGTCGCTCTGGTTCGGCAGCGTGGACGAAGACGCGCCGTGGTCGTCGCCCGCCACCAGCAGAACTCCGCCGTGGGGCGAGGTGCCCGCATGGCTCATGTGCTTGAACACGTCGCCGCAGCGGTCCACGCCCGGCGCCTTGCCGTACCACATGGCGAAGACGCCATCGACGGCGGACTCGCCCGTCAGGTGCACCTGCTGCGTGCCCCAGACGGCGGTGGCGGCCAGCTCCTCGTTCACGCCGGGCAGGAACTTCACCGCGTTGGCTTCGAGCTGCGGCTGCGCCTTCCACAGCGCCTCGTCCAGGCCGCCGAGCGGCGAGCCGCGGTAGCCCGAGACGAAGCCCGCGGTGTTCAGCCCGGCCTTCTGGTCGCGCCATTTCTGCACGAGCATGAGGCGCACCAGTGCCTGGATGCCGCTGAGGTAGATCCGGCCTTCGGTGGCCGTGTATTTGTCGTCCAGCGCAACGCTGGCCAGTTCGTGGGATGCCATGACTGAAAAAGACTCCGGGTAGGACTCGTCGGAATGCGGGCGTGGCCCCGGTAGAGGGCCGGCTCGCGGAACGCCTCGGCGGGGTAGACGCCGAGGCAGCAACGATTCTTCCGCCTTGTCCACGGAAAGTGCTTCTTCGTTTTGGCAAAGAGCAGCCCGTTCCGGAAGATCTGTCTTTTGTGGGTGCAATCCGCCGAAAGTATTTCGGCAGGGGCTGCGCCCTCGGCCGGCCCGACAATGTCTGCCTTGCAGACCCACCCCGCACACCATGAGACCCGACCTCGATTCGCTGGCGCTCTTCCTTCGCGCCATTGAGCACGGCAGCCTGTCGAAGGCCGCCGCCGAGAGCCACATGGTGCTGTCCGCCGCCAGCCGCCGGCTCGCCATCCTCGAAGAGCAACTGGGCGTGGTGCTGCTCAACCGCACCTCGAAGGGCGTGACGCCGACCGGCGCCGGCGAGTCGCTGGCCATGCATGCGCGGCAGATCCTGCGCGACGTCGACCGCATGCGCGCCGATCTCTCGGACTACGCGCAGGGCGCCACCGGCCGCGTTCGGCTGCATGCCAACGCATCGGCCATGGGCCAGTTCCTGCCCGACGACGTGGCGAGCTTCCGCCAGCGCTACCCGGAGATCCGCGTGAGCGTCGAAGAGCACCGCAGCGTCTACATCGTGCAGGCGATTCGCGACCGGCAGGCCGACGTGGGCGTCATCACCAGCGAGGCGGCCGACCCGGCGCTGCACTTCATTCCGTACCGCACAGACAGGCTCGTGGCCATCGTGCGGCAGAAGCATCCGTGGCGCGGGCGCGAGGTGTCTTTCGAGGAACTGCTCGACTACGACTTCGTCGGCCTGGAAGACGACTCGGCCATCTCCCGCACCATGGAAGACGCCGCGATGAGCGCGCGCAAGGTGCTGCGCCTGCGCGTGCGCGTGAAGAGCTTCGAGGCCGTCTGCCGGATGATCGAAGCGGGCATGGGTGTGGGCATCCTGCCCGAAGGCGCTGCAGTGGCCTATCGCAAGGAGATGAAGCTGCGCTTCATCAATCTCACCGATGCGTGGGCCTCTCGGCGGATGTATTTGTGCACGCGGCAGGAGGCGCTGAGCTTTCCGCAGCGGCGGCTGGTGGATCACCTGCTGGCGCGTGGGATGTCTTGAGGGTCCTGATCGGGTTTGGATTCATTCAGGGCGACGCTCACGCCGACGGGGTACCTTGCTCCGCGAATGTCCCCCGGCCTTCGGCCTCCTCCTTTATTTCGCTGCGCAAGGCACCCCATCGGCGTGAGCGTTTTGGAGCCGCTTCGGGCTGATATGGCTCGGGGCTCGTGAGGTCTGCGCGCAGGGTGTCGCGGAAGCTGCATTTGTTGGCAGTCTCCGCGACTTCCTGCCGTAGGAGCGGCTACTTTGCTTGGTTCTTCTCTAGAGTGAATGCCCCTGTCACTCGATACCCCAACAAGGGGAGCAGAAAGGCCCACACACCAAGCCACCAACGAGATGTTTGAAGGCTGCTTGCCTCGCGGCAGGTTGTCGGTGCGAAAGCACTGATGCAGATGCGAGGTATCAAAAGGCGACGGCCGAGGTGTTCTCAGCACCCCAGCCGTCTAACCAAGTCCGTGCACCAACCTCTAAAGGAAAGCACAAAAATGGCTACCAAGACTATAGCCCGGCCAACTACGCCGGTAGCTTCCGCAGAAACCGCCCAAGACCCGGCGGATCTTCTTGAAAATACCCTCACTCAACTCGAAGCTCTTCTGTGGGTCTGCCACGGAGAAGAGATCGACTGGTGCAGCGGGGATGGGCCTCGGCAATTGAACAACCTGCTCTGGCTTGCGGCTGAAATGGCTCGCAAGGCAGGGGAGCTGTTTCAGATGAGCGAGAAGGCGCGGCGTGGGGCGCCTGAGGCTGGCGGGTAGGGGCGTCTGCGGGCTGCGAGGTCGCGGCCCGCCTGGGGAGCGAAGGCTTTGGGCTACAGCGGCCGAAGCCTTTGCAACGGACCAAAATCGGCGCGGTTCAGGTCGTTTCCGCGAGCATGTGTCCGACTTCTTTCAGAAGTAGAGTTAGCAGGTCGTTCGATGCGCACATGCAGTGACATTGCACCGTGAGGCGTATGCTTGCTAGCGCCGCTTACGGCGCAATTGGTGCTGTGCGCTGGTCGGCGCCAACGTTAAACGCCTCGTGCACCCATCGACGGAGACCTCATGCCCCTCGCCGAGAGAATGGACGAACTTAAGCGACTAATCCAAGCCTTTGAGTCCGAGGCTGGAAAGTTCTATCCCTTGACGCTCTCACTTCTGTATATGTCGCAAGACGACCTTAGCTTTGACCGTCCAATAGGGCGGCCAAACCACGCAATCATGTTGTGGCAGTACTACGGTGCCATCCAGGGGGAGCACGGAGCTAAGGGTTTTGCCAAGAACTTAGAGGAAAGCGACCTGAAATGGGGCATCCGAGGTGCCAAACTGACTTGCTTTGGCGTACTCGAAGGTGACGGCTGCGAATTGTTTGTCCGGATGGCTCAGCGCGCCGGGACTTTATTCGATGAGGACGAGGCGAGTTCGCTCAAGTCGCGGATGGTTCAAGAAATTTTGGACGCCGAATTGAAGCGACACGCTCCGGCCAAGCCCACCGCAGCATCGAACGACAACCCGCTTGCACTTTGGTTGAACTACCTGCTGTTCCACCTCTCCATGACGAACCCTGGTAGGGAGAGGGCCCAACGCATCAATCCCGATCCATTCACCCTCTCCCTCCTCGCGCTGGAGAGGCTTTACTCAGAGTGCTCAATTGGAAAAGCGGATAGGTCAGTGCAGCCGCTCTCTGCGCTCCAATTCAAAGTCGCTATGTCATTTCCAGGTGAGCGACGGCAATACGTCTCCGCGACGGTTACCGCGCTCCGGTCGCACCTTCCGCCCGACTCAATCTTTTATGACTACGACTATCAAGCGCAGCTTGCGAAACCGAATCTGGATGTGCTATTGCAGGACATCTACCAGAACAGAACTGATTTGGTAGTCATCTTCCTGTGCAAAGAGTACGGTGCAAAGCAATGGTGCGGACTCGAGTGGCGGGCGATCAGAGAACTGATCAAGCAAAAAAATGACGATCAAATAATGTTCGTGAGGTTCGACGACGAGCCCGTTGAAGGCGTTCTATCACTGGACGGATACGTGGACGCGAGAGTCCACTCCCCTCAGAAGCTAGCTGAGTTCATTCGGCAGCGAATAGAAACTTCTCGTGCGTGAGCCCAGAGATGCTCGGCTGCCCTCTGGCCCGTCGACTGCGGCGGCTTCAATTCAAACGGTAGGTTTATACAAATGCGCGTTTTCCGTGATCAGCCACTCGCTAGCACCAACCTTGATCGCCAAGGCGAGCGTCTTAGCAAGCACTTTCTGGAACAGTGTTGTGCCAACATGTCCAGCAAGCGATTTCCAGTTCATCAAGAGCATGACATGCGCAGGCCTGTTTCCGGCTACATCGAGAATCCACGGCTTGTGCCGGACGCGGATCACCCCGGGGAGTGGCGTTTGATCGGTGACGTGTATGTGGATGAAGGTGTTCTAGAAGATGTGCTCGGAGGGTTCAGCATCTCTGGGATGGAAATAATTCGGCGCACAGAGGAGGCAACTGCCTTGTTGTATCTGCCGTTCCCCCACTACAACGACGAGGATCTTCTGATGCAGGTGCTAGCCGACGCCGCTCTTGGCGTCGGAAAATGGATTAAGAAGGGTGCCGAACCTCTGGGCTGGGTGCTCTTGGGAAGTGTTGTTGCATTCGCGATCACGCCGATATGGGATGACGTCTACAAGCGCAAGATCGCACCGCGAATCGACGGATTGATAGCGAGGCTCTTGCCAGCGCTTCAAAAAAGGGGCTTGGCACCCGAACTTGTCCAGATCGTCTTGTTCAAGGATGCCGAAGTCGAGGTCAGGATCATCCCCGTACGGGGAAAAGAAGAGATTTGTCTGCATTCGTCCGTGGTGGAGCAGGGTCTGCGTAAGGTAGTCGACTTTCTCAGGATCGACGCCAGTGCGCAGGCGATAGGAGTGAAGCGAATCGTCATCTTTTTCGACGAAGTACCCGGGGCCTACAAACTGCATCGCATCGAGTATGTCGACGGGCGCACCGAGCATCTGGCTTAACCTATCGAGTGCCGCAGTCCGGTTCAGTTCTTTGATACTCAGACGAGGAAAAAAGTGAAACTTGACGAACTAGGGCAGCACCAGTTCTTCACTCGTGTCTCGCGAGAAAGCATTGACATCCAGACGGCGATTGGCTTGAAGATGACAGACGACTTCGATGACACGACGCTACTCGATGAGCTTCAGTTCTACGTAACGCGGGTCGGGTTCTCGCTGTCTCACACCTTGGGGTGGGCGGAACAACTTCAACACGCTGTGCACTTCATGATGGAATTCGGATATGGCAAGAAAGCGTCTGAGGCAGGCATCAAGAGGTCGCACCACCTGCTATACAACGTCGAAAACTACCTGATACGGCTGCAGTCGGTGTACGACAGGTGCTTGCAGCTGACCAATGCGGTTTTTCATCTTTGCATGAGTAACGAACACGTCAACCACGGCGTGATCGTGAGCAACTTGCACGTCGAGCGTACCGGCATTTCGAAGCTGCTAAAAGCAGTTAAGAAGTCGATAAAGCACGAAGAACAGGAGCGACACACACTGATCCACAAGCACTCGCATATGGACCCAGAGCTTCGCCGGATCGAGTTGTTCTACATGTACTCTAAGGAAACTTGGGAAGGCAACAACCGGATGCCATTCAAGAATCTAGTGCATCTTAGAAGCCAGCTAGTGAAGAAATACACCGCCCGACGCAGAGCGGAGTTCGAAGCGATAAACGCTGAGCTTGGCATCGCGCTGGCCGCTTTTTTCGACGGTCTTATGGTTGAGTACGAACGACAGAAGGCTCGCTTGGGAAGGCTTGTGTAGTTCAGAGACGCCTCCGCTGATGAGCACTCATGTGAGCTCTTAGATTGAAGCGGACACTGCGCGGGCGGCCAAAGGCTAGAGAACCCTGCGGAGGGGAGTACCCGGTGCCCTGTGCACGCGCCCCGAACAACGGCGGCGCACAAGAGCAAAAGCAAAGAATCAGCGCAACGCCTCAACCAGATCGAGCACCATCCGGTCCCCACCGAACTTCTCGACCCCATGCGTCAGCAGCGCATCCACAGCCTGCGCAATGCCATGGCTCGAAGAAGACTGCTCCGCCATGTCGTTGTAGTACCCCAGGTCCTTCTTCGCATTCGCCATCGAGAACTTCAGCGAATCGGTGCTGCCCGTCAGCAGCTTGGGCTTGACACGTTCGAGCGCCACGCCGTTGCCGCCGCCCTTGGCGAGCACGTCGACGAACACGTCGGGCTTCACGCCGGCGCGCTCGGCGCAGGCCGCGGCCTCGCACAGCAGTGCCACGGTGCCCAGCGACACGAAGTTGTGCAGCAGCTTCATCGCGTGGCCGGCGCCGATGCCGCCCACGTGCGTGATGTTCTCGGCGAAGCAGCGCAAAACCGGCAGGCAGGAAGCCAGCACTTCTTCATCGCCGCCCACCAGCAGGTTCAGCCGGCCTTCGGCGGCTTCCTTCGCGGTGCGGGTCATGGGGGCGTCGATGAACTTGCCGCCCTTGGCGCCCACAGCCTCGGCCACCTTCGCGGTGGAGGCGGGCACTGCAGTCGAGCAGTCGATGACCACGGTGCCGGGGCGCAGCGTGGTGAGCGCACCGCTGTCGCCAAGCATCACGGCCTCGACCTGTGGCGTGCCGGTCACGCACAGGATCAGCACGTCGACCTGCGCGGCGAGCGTAGCCACGTCCTTCACCGAGGTAGCGCCGGCCTTCAGCAGGCCGTCGATGGGCTGGTTGCCCGCGTGCTCCAGCACGGTGAGTTGGTGGCCGTGCTTGACGATGTTGCTGGCGATGCCGTGGCCCATCAGGCCCACGCCGACGAGGCCGACCTTGCGCGGCGCCTGTTGCTGTTCAGTGGTGGTCATGTGTTGTCTTCATCCGTGCTTGATGGCGATGGTCTTGAGGGTCGTGAAGCCGAGCAGGGCCTCGAAGCCCTTCTCGCGGCCGAAGCCGCTGGATTTCACGCCGCCGAATGGCAGTTCTACACCACCCGCCGCACCGTAATTGTTGACGAAGACCTGGCCGCAATGCAGCTTGTGCGCCATGCGCAGCTGGCGCGCGCCATCGCGGGTCCACACGCCGGCCACGAGGCCGAAGTCCGTGCCGTTGGCCAGGCGAACCGCCTCTGCCTCGTCGGCGAAGGGCGTCAGGGCCAGCACCGGGCCGAAGATCTCGCGCTGGGCGATGTCGCTGTCGTGCGGCACGTCGCGGAACAGCACGGCCTCCTGGTAGTAGCCGGTGGCCGATGCGTTGGGCGATACCGTGCCGCGCGCCGCCACCTTCAGGCCGGCGGCCTCGGCGGTCGCGACCATGTCGCGCACCTGGCGGAACTGCTTTTCGTTGATGAGCGGGCCCATGTCCAGGTCTTCGGCGGGCGTGCCCGCGCGCACGGCGGTGAAGCGCCTGGCGAGGCGCTGAACCACTTCTTCGTAGACCGACTGCTCCACCAGCACGCGGCTGCCCGCCGAGCAGGTCTGGCCGGCGTTCTGGATGATGGCGTTGAGCAGCACCGGCTCGGCCGCGTCGAGGTCGGCATCCGCGAACACGATCTGCGGCGACTTGCCGCCCAGCTCCAGCGTCACAGGGCAGTGGCGCTCGGCCGCGGCCAGGCCCACGCTGCGGCCGGTCATGGTAGAGCCGGTGAAGGAGATGTGGTCGATGCCCGGGTGTGCGCACAGCGCGGCGCCGGCTTCCTTGCCGTAACCCGTCACAACGTTGAGCGCGCCGGCCGGAAAGCCCACTTCGGTCGCGATCTCGGCCAGGCGCAGCAGCGAGAGGCTCGCGTCCTCCGCCGGCTTCACCACGCAGGCGTTGCCCGCCGCGAGCGAGGCGCCCACGCTGCGGCCCGCGATCTGCATCGGGTAGTTCCAGGGAATGATGTGGCCCGTTACGCCGTGCGGCACGCGCACGGTCAGCACGGTGTAGCCGCGCTCGTAGGGCAGGGTGTCGCCGTGCAGCTTGTCGCAGGCACCGGCGTAGTACTCCATGTAGCGGGCCAGCGCGGTGGCGTCGTTGCGCGCCACGCGCAGCGCCTTGCCGGTGTCGCGCGCCTCGAGCTGGGCCAGCTCCTCGTGGTGCTCCAGCACGGCGGCGCCGAGCTTGGCCAGCAGGCGGCCGCGCTGCAGCGCGGTCATGCCGCCCCAGGGGCCGTCGAAGTTCTCGCCCATGGCCTGGCGCGCGGCGCGTACGGCGGTGTCCACGTCGGCAGCGGTGCCGCGCGCGATCTCGCCGAACTTGCTGCCATCGCTCGGGTCGATCACGTCGATGGTGGCGTTGCCTTCGGACTGCACGTGGCGTCCGTCGATGTAATGGGCTGCTGCTGCATTCATGATGTCTTGTCTCCTGAGGGCCGGTCAGCGCGAAGAGTTGGGTTCCGGCCAGGGTTTCTGCGTTTCGCGGATCTGCTCGAAGGCGCGGCTGAACTGCAGCACGCCCAGGTCGTCGAAGCGGCGCCCAGCGATCTGCAGCCCGATGGGCAGTCCTTCCGCCGAGTAGCCGCAGTTGATCGAGGCAGCGGGCTGCTCCGACATGTTGTAGGGCACGGTGAAGCCGATGTGCTCCAGCGGCAGCATCGGGTCGTTGGTGGGCGAGGCGTGGTCGGCCGGCGCGGGCATGTTGGGCGACACCGGCGAGATCACGAAGTCGTAGGCCTTGGTGGCCGCAATGGTGGCCGCGCGCACTGCGATGAACTGGCTGTAGGCGTCGAAGATGTGCGCGCCCGAGAAGCCGGCCGCGCTCTCGGCCCATTCGCGGATGTACGGCAGGATCTTCGCGCGCTTCTCCGGCGCCATCGCCTGGATGTCGATGCACGAGCGCATGCGCCAGAAGTGGTCCATGCCCTGCAGCATCTTCGGTGTCATGAAGGCCGGGATCTCTTCCACCACCGCCCCGGCCGCTTCTATGCGCTTCGCCGCGCGGCGCACGGCTTCGGCGATCTGCGGATCGAGCGGCAGGCCGCAGCCCGCGTCCATGTGCAGCGCAACGCGCTTGCCCCTGATGAACGAAGGATCGACCTCGAAGGCCGTCCAGTCGATGACGGGCGGGGGAAGTTCCGAGTAGTCGCGGTCGTCGGGCTGCGCGACCGAAGCCATCATCAGCGCGGAATCGGCCACGGTGCGGGTCATCGGGCCGGCGCAGCGGCCCATGTAGGGCGAGCTCAGCGGAATGCGGCCGAAGCTTGGCTTGAGCGTGTAGATGCCGCACCAGCTCGCCGGCAGGCGCAGCGAGCCGCCGATGTCGGTGCCCACGTGCAGCGGGCCGTAGCCGGCAGCGGCTGCGGCGCCCGCACCCGCGCTGGAGCCGCCGGGCGTGCGCGACAGGTCCCACGGGTTGCGCGAGAGCTCATGAAAGCTCGACAGCCCCGACGACAGCATGCCCAGGTCGGGCATGGTGGTCTTGGCGACCAGCACCGTGCCGTCTTCCTTCAGGCGCGCCGCGGGCGGCGAGTCGTAGGTCATCGGCACCAGGTCGTAGGCGGCGGTGCCCAGCGGCATCGGATCGCCCTCGGTCGCGAGGTTGTCCTTGATGGTCACGGGCACGCCGTCGAGCGTGCCGAGCGGCTTGCCGGCCAGCCAGCGGGCTTCGGAAGCGCGGGCCTGCTCCAATGCCAGCTCGGGGCGGAAGAGCCAGGTGGCGTGCAGCTCGGGCTCGCAGGCCGCGATGCGCTCGTTCACCGAGCGCGCCACTTCCACCGGCGAGAGTTCCTTGGCCGCGTAGGCGGCGTGCAGCTCCTGCACGCCCAGGGCATACAGGGGCTTCGATGTGGACGTGCTCATCGCATCAGCCCCACGAGATCGCAGCCAGGTCGTTCACCACGATCGGCATGCTCGGCCACAGGCCCTTCACTTCCTTGCGCGCGATGGTCGGGAACACCGCCTGGTAGAGGAAGCCGTTGACCGCGTCGGTCGCCAGCATGCGCTGGGCATCGGCCAGCAGGTCGGCGCGGCGCTTCTTGTTCTCTTCGTTCTGGATGGCCACGAACAGGTCGCGGAACTTCTTGGAGTCGTAGCCCCAGTAGTAGTCGGGCTCGGTGTACTTCACCAGGTCGAAGGGCTCCACGTGGGCGACCATGGTCAGGTCGAAGTCGTGCGCGCCGCCGAAGGTGCCGCTGAGCCACTGGGCCCATTCCACGTTCTGGATCTTCACGTTGATGCCGATCTGCGCGAGCTGCGCGGCAATCACCTCGCCGCCCTGGCGGGCGTAGGAGGGCGGGGGCAGCTGCAGGCGCAGCTCCAGCGGCGTCTTCACGCCGGCCTCGGCCAGCAGCTTCTTGGCCTTCTCCACGTCGAACGGGTTCATCGCGGTGGTGTCGATGAAGCCCGGTGCGCCCAGCGCGTAGTGGCTGCCGATGGGCCTGCCGAAGCCGTCCGCCGCGCCCTGGACGATCGCATTGCGGTCGATGGCCGCCAGGATCGCGCGGCGCACGCGCACGTCGTCCAGCGGCTTCTTGCGGTTGTTGATGGTCAGGATCACCTTGCCGCGCGTGCCCACTTCCAGCACCTGGAAGCGCGCGTTGCCCTTGAACTGGCTCACCGAGCGCGTGCCCGCGCGCGGGAAGATGTCGATGTCGTTCGACAGCAGCGCGGCGGTCTGCGCGGCCGTGTCAGACATGAAGCGGAAGACGAACTTCTCGGTCTTCGCGAGGTTCGGGTCGCGGTAGGTGGGCGACTTCACCAGCGTGCACGAGGCGCCGCGCTGCCAGGCGCTCAGCTTGTAGGGGCCGGTGCCCACGGGTGCGGTGGCGTTGGTCTCGGCGCTCTTGGGCTCCACGATGCAGGCGGTCGACTGGCCGAGCATGAAGGGCAGGTCGGGGTTGGACAGCGTGCTGTTGACGCCCACCGTGTACTCGTCGAGCACCACGGTGCCGATCTCGCTGAAGAAGCGCTTGTCCTTGTTGGTGCTCTTGGCACCGCCCGCGCGGTCGAACGAGAACTTCACAGTGTTCGCGTTGAAGGGCTGTCCGTTCTCGAAGCGCACGCCCTTGCGCAGCTTGAAGACGAACGTCTTCATGTCGGGCGAGGACGACCAGCTCTCCGCCAGCATCGGCGTGACCGCGCCGTCGGCATTCACCTTGGTGAGCGTCTCGAAGATGTTGTACTGCGTGATCTCCGCGATGGCCGATGCGGCGCCGCTGGTCGGGTCCAGGCCCGGCGGTTCGAGCGGCATGCCGATCGTGAGCGTGTTCTTGCCGGCCTGCGCACGGGCCTGTGGCAGGAAGACACCCGGGATCGCCGCGGCCATGGCGGAAGTCATGAGTGTGCGTCGCTTCAACATTCGATAGTTCCTGGAGGTGAGTGTGGAAAGGGAAGAAGGAAAAGCCCGCCCGGGCTAGCGGGAGGGCGTGTGCAGCACGGCGGAAAGCAGGGTGCGCGTGTACTCGTGCTGCGCGTGCTCGAACAGGTCGGCCGGACGGCCGCGTTCCACGATGCGGCCCTTGAAGACCACGCAGACCTCGTCGCACAGGTGGTTGACCACCGCGAGGTCGTGGCTGATGAGCAGGTAGCTGATGCCGAACTGCTGCTGCAGGTCCTGCATGAGGTTGAGCACCTGCGCCTGCACCGACACGTCGAGCGCGCTCACGGGTTCGTCGGCCACGATGAGCTTGGGGCGCGTGATGAGCGCTCGTGCGATGGCGATGCGCTGGCGCTGGCCGCCGGAGAACTCGTGCGGGTACTTGTCGAGGTCGGTGGTGCGAAGGCCCACGGCGGAGAGCGTCTCGGCGGCGCGTTCGCGCTGCTCGGCGCGCGTCGTGGCCGCAAGCGCTTCGAGCGGCTCGGCGACGATGCGCGCGACCGTCTGGCGTGGATCGAGCGAGCCGTACGGGTCCTGGAATACCATCTGGAAGTCGCGCCGCGCCACGCGCAGCTCTTCCTTCGAGAGCGAATGCAGGTTGCGGCCTTCGAGCGAAACGGTGCCCGAGGTCGGCGTGTCGAGCGCCATCACGAGCCGCGCGATGGTCGACTTGCCCGAGCCCGATTCGCCGACGATGCCCATGCTCTGGCCGGCCTGCACCTCGAAGCTCACGCCGTTGAGCGCCTTCACGGTGGGCGGCGGACCGAAGAGCTTCTCGCGCGGCAGCGCGTAGTGGCGATAGAGGTTGTTCACGGCCAGCAGCGGCTGGCGGGCGGTGGCTGGCTGGCTCATGCTGCGGCGGCCCTGGCGTTCGATGCGGCGATCTCGCCCAGCCGCAGGCAGCGCACCGTGTGGTTGTTCGGCAGCAGCGTTTCGCGCGGCTTCGTGCTCTGGCACAGGTCGATGGTGTGCGCGCAGCGGCCGGCGAATGCGCAGCCGCGCGGCATGTCGACCAGCTCGGGCACGCTGCCGCGGATCGTGGGCAGCCGGCCCGCGCGCACCGCGCCGATGGCCGGGCGTGCCGCGAACAGGCCGCGCGTGTAGGGATGCGCGCGGCCGGCGAAGACCGTGTCGGTCGGACCGCTCTCCACTGCGCTGCCGCCGTACATCACCAGCATGCGCTTCACGCTGTTGGCGATCACGCCGAGGTCGTGCGAGATCAGGATCAGCGCCATGCCCATTTCCTTGACCAGGCCCTGGATCAGGTCGAGCACCTGCTTCTGGATGGTCACGTCGAGCGCGGTGGTGGGCTCGTCGGCGATCAGCAGGTCGGGCCCGCAGGCGAGCGCCATCGCGATGCCGATGCGCTGGCGCTGGCCGCCGGAGAACTGGTGGGGGTACGCATCGAGGCGCGAAGCCGCGTCGGGAATGCCCACACGCTCCAGCAGGTTCAGCGCTTCCTTGCGGGCCTGTTCCTTGGTCAGCCCGCGATGCAGCCGCAGCGGTTCGCCGACCTGGCGCGCAATGGTGTGCACCGGGTTCAGGGCCGTCATCGGTTCCTGGAAGATCATGCCGATGCGGTTGCCGCGGATCTCGCACATCTTCTTTTCGGGCAGGCCGACGAGTTCCTGCCCGTCGAGCTTGATGCTGCCCGACACCTTGGCGGTGGACGGCAGCAGGCCCATGAGCGACATCACTGTGATCGACTTGCCGCAGCCGGATTCGCCGACGATGCCCAGCGTTTCGCCGCGCTCCAGCGAGAACGAGATGCCGCGCACGGCTTGCGCCGGCCCGCGCTGGGTCTGCAGGCCGATCTGGAGGTTGTTGACTTCGAGTAGAGGCATATCGCTTAGCGGGCGCGTGCAAGGCGCGGATCGAGCAGGTCGCGCAGGCCGTCGCCGAGCATGTTCAGGCCGAGCACCGCGAGCGCGATGGCCATGCCCGGGAAGACGGCCAGCAGTGGCTGCTGGAACATGAGGGTCTGTGCTTCGCTCAGCATGCGGCCCCAGGACGGTTGCGGCGGCTGCGTGCCCAAGCCGAGGTAGGAGAGGGCGGCCTCGGCAAGGATGGCGATGGCGAAGCGGATGGTGATCTGCACGATCAGCACGGCCGAGATGTTCGGCAGCACGTGCTGCATGGTGATCGAGAACGGGCCCTTGCCGCAGGCGCGCGCGGCGGCAACGTACTCGCGCGACCAGATGGCGTTGGCCGATGCGCGCGTGATGCGCGCGAAGGTCGGAATGTTGTAGATGCCGATCGCCACGATGGCGTTCACGATGCCCGCGCCGAACACGGCCGTCATCATGATGGCCGAGAGAATGGCGGGAAATGCCAGCGTGAAGTCGGACAACCGCATCACGGCCTCTTCGACCCAGCCGCGCTTGGCGGCTGCGAGCAGGCCCAGGGCGGTTCCGACCAACAGGCCGATGCCCACTGCGATCACGCCCACGAGGATGGATGCGCGTGCGCCCACCAGCAGCAGCGAGGCCACGTCGCGCCCGAACGCATCGGTGCCGAGCCAGTGCGCGCCGGAGGGCGCCTGCAGCTTGTTCGCCATGTCCATGCCATAGGGCGAATAGGGCGTCCACACATAGGAGATCAGCGCGGCGAGCACCAGCAGCGCGGCGAGCACGCCGCCGATGCAGAAGCTGCGATGGTGCAGCGCGCGGCGCCAGAAGCCGGGAGCCTTCGGTGCCGCGCTCGTGGGCGCAGGCATTGCGGCGGAACTTGGGTTGATGGCGCTCATATGTCGCTGGCCTTGATGCGCGGGTCGATCACGGCATAGAGCACGTCGACCACGAAGTTCACGATGACCACCATGGCCGCCAGCAGCATCACGCAGTTGCGCACCACGATCAGGTCGCGGTTGCTGATGGCCTGGAAGATCAGCCGGCCCA